>Ga0074199_1000099_pt1 | contig 192734 bp, 142 predicted proteins | sample EPASupsiteSAE347_FD_64528 | JGI IMG/M metagenome (GOLD analysis project Ga0074199, IMG submission 64528) | Bioremediated contaminated groundwater from EPA Superfund site, New Mexico - Sample SAE3-47 | ecosystem: Environmental > Aquatic > Deep subsurface > Groundwater > Contaminated ... | reverse complement strand
CACCCCTGTACACGTCATGCCATCACGGACAGGCGGACTTGTAGAACTCGAACTCGCCCTTGGTGCTTATCTTGACCACCACGGCGCACTTTACGGGATCGCCCGTGGTCGCAAACGTCATCTTGCCGGTGATCCCTTCAAAATCCTTGATCTTCGACAACTGCTCCTTCACCGCGTCGCGGTCCTTTTCGAGATTTCCGCTGAGGCCGCCCGTATTCTGGATCGCCCTCGCCAAAAGCCCGATGGCGTCCCAGGTGAGCGCCGCCACGTCGTCCGGAACGTATCCGTGCTTCGCGTTGTACTTGTCGATGAATTCTTTGGTTGCTCCCTTCGCCCCGGCGGCGGCGTAGTGGGTGCTGAAGAAATAGCCCTTGCAGGCATCCCCGCAGAGCGTCATGAGTTCGGCCGATCCCCAGCTGTCGCTCCCCATGATGGGTTTCTTCCAGCCCAACTCCTGCGCCTGCTTCACGATGAGGGGAATTTCGTCATAGTATTGCGGCACGAAAAGAACCTCCGCTCCCGAGTTCACGATCTTGGTCAACTGCGCACTGAAATCCTTGTCCTTCGTGGTGAACGTCTCGAAAGCCACGACCGAACCCGCTCCATGGATCTTCTCGAAGGCCTGCTTGAAGTACTCCGCCAGCCCCTTGGGATAATCGCTCGCTATGTCGTAGAGCACGGCCGCCTTCTTGGCCCCGAATTCCTCCGTCACGAACTTGGCCGCCACCGGACCCTGAAAAGGATCGAGGAAACAGGCTCTGAACACGTAGGCCCGTCCCTCGGTGGTCTTCGGATTCGTCGACCAGGGGGATATCATGGGGATTTTGCTGGCATTGCAGATCTCGCCCGCCGGGATGGCCTGCTTGCTCGTCTGGGGCCCTATGATCGCCAGTACCTGGTCCTGCGTGATGAGCTTCAGAACCGTCGAGGTAGCCGATTCCGCCTTGGATTCGTCATCCTCGTAGACGAACTCCAGCTTGTAGGACTTGTCCCCCACCTTGAGGCCGCCCGCCGCGTTCACTTCCGCCTTGTAGATCTCCGCCGCGAACTTCGAGCTCTCGCCCACTTTGGGAATGTCGCCCGTCATCGGGATGCTGAAACCGATCTTCAACGTATCCCCGGCGCCCCAGCAAACGGGCGAAAACAACAACGCCGCCATCACCACCACCACCGCCACACCCGCCAACATCCTTCGCATGCAGTTCCTCCTCGTGAAATTCTCGAAAAAATCGTTTGACGCCGCCCGATACCTGATATTGCATGCCTGCCCTGCCGCCTCGAACCCCCCATCTGCAATGGGATGGGAAATCGTCCCGCAGCAGGCGATCGGTCGCCCGCAGCACATTCGCAGCTACTGCTTTCGGTCGGACGGGGTTCCCCGGTTTCGGCAGGTTTCGATCGAATGCTAGACGTGGCAAGAAACACGCCAAATCCGGCCCGCTGGCCCCGGCCCGGTATGATCCGCCCGACGGGTATTTCGTCGTGGACCGCGAGTGCGCTTCCGCCTTTGGTATTCGCCCTCTTCCCCATCGAGTTCTTCTGCGGCCGCGACCGGCGGGGAGGGCATGTTTCCCGATTGCGCCCCTGTGACAGGGCGTTGAGAGAGGAGACGGCTCTTCCCAGCGGTACAATTTTGTGCTTTGCCCCCCGAATTCGAAGGAATTCCAACAATTCTGAATCGTCCTCAGGCCGTACCTGGCGGTGCATCGAACCACCAGATGCAAGCCGGGATAGGGCCGAACGACCGTTGAGGGTCGCATCGGTCCCCGGCGCTGCAAGAATTTCGATTTGACAATTCTGTAACATTGCTCCCGCAAGACAATCGTTCAAAACGATACCACCATTCACCCGTTTTCACGTATTATCCGAAGTTGGACCCGTACGGAAACGGTTCTTCCCGGTCATTTCAAACGAAACGAATGATAGTGTACCCCTTGAACGGACGCCCGAACAAATGGAGGCGAAAGGCAATGGCGATCAGAACGGCAATCGTAGGGGCAGGCCCCGGGGGATATGTGGCGGCGGTGCGCGCCGCCCAACTGGGCGCCGAGGTCACCGTCGTCGAACGGGAAAGTGTTGGAGGCACGTGCTTGAACCGGGGATGCATCCCGTCCAAGGTCATGATTGCCGCGGCCCAGTTGTTGGATAGAATCCGGCGGGCCGGAGAGTTCGGCGTGAGAATCGATGGAGCGGCGCACCTGGACATACAGGGGCTTATGGCGCGCAAAGCGAGAGTGATCCGGGATCAGTCCAAGGGAATTCTCGACCTGTTTCATCACCACAAAATTCGCTATGTGCGCGGCGAAGCCACTATCGCAGAACGCGGGGCGCTTTCCATCAGGGGAGTGGACGGCCAGACCCTTGAGGTTCCCTGGGACAGGCTGATCCTGGCCCCGGGCGCGCGGCCCTACGACTTTCCGTCCTTTCCGTTCGACGGCGAACGGATTCTTTCGAGCGACGACGCGCTCTGCATCCGGGAGATTCCCGAGTCCATCATGATTCTCGGGGGGGGCGTCATCGGATGTGAATTCGCTTTTCTCTTCGCGTCCCTCGGTTCCCGGGTGACCGTGGTGGAAGCCATGGACCGGCTTCTCCCCATTCCTTCCATCGACGAGGATTGCTCCAAGATCCTCCAGCGCGAGATGAAAAAGCGTAAGATCAAGTTCATGGCAAAGCGAACCGTCGAAGGGGTGGAACACTGCGGCGGCGGACTCCGAATCACGATCGCGCCTTCCCCTTTCGCCGACGACGCAGCGGAAAGGGAACCCATCGTCCTCCAGGAGAAAAAGCTGCTGGTTTGTATCGGACGCCGCCCCAACACTGCGGGCATCGGCATCGAGAAGCTAGGGGTGAAGCTTGACCCCGGAGGATGGATCGTCGCCGACGAACGCATGGAAACCAGCGCTCCCGGGGTCTACGCGGTTGGAGACGCCCTCGGGCCGTCGAGGATAATGCTCGCGCACACGGCTTCCAGCGAAGGGCTCACAGCCGCGGAAAACTCCGCCGGTGGCAACTGCGTCATGGATTACACCGTCGTGCCGGGAGCGATCTTCACCGTGCCCGAGGTGGCCAATGTGGGACTGTCGGAAGCCCGGGCGAGGGAACTGGGGTACAACGTTCGAGCCGACAGCGTGCTCTTTCGGAACCTGGGCAAAGCCCAGGTAATGGGAGAAATCGCGGGTGAGGCCAAGATCGTGAGCGAGGCCGAAACGGGCCGGATTCTGGGGGTTCACATGGTGGGTCCTCACGTCACGGACCTCATCGCGGAAGGCGCTCTGGCCGTGAAGATGGCATGTACCGTAAAGGATCTGGCCGAGACCATCCACGCTCATCCCACCCTCGCCGAAGTGATGCTGGAAACGTCGTTCAAGTCCCTGGGAAAGTCCCTTCACGGCTGATCTTCACCGGCGAAGCTGCTGCTCGAAGAAATCCGAAATCGGCGCGGTCATTCCTCTGGCACTGCGAAGCCCCAATCGGACGGATCGGGTGCAAGAGGAAGCAACCGGGAATCTCATCCGAGTTTCAAGTCGACGCCCAATACCCCCGCGACTCGCCCATTCTCGTCGTAGAATGGAAGAGAGAGGGTACAACAGGGTTTGCCTGTGATCGCCGAGATGTAAACAGGCGATATATATTCCTCCTCCTCGACGGCTCTTTGCCACCAGGGTCTGACGCTTGCGTTCGCAAGTCCGGCGGGCGGCTCCGAGAAGATGAACGATCCGTCGTCCCTGTTCGTGTAGACGGCCTCTATCTCCGGGTGCGCCTCGATCCATCCACAAAGAATCCGCTCGTGGGCCATTTCATCCAGCTTCATGATCCCCGGATTCCCGGCAAGTTTTCGCAGGTCGCGTTGCAGCGACTCGATAGTCTCTCTTGGAACGACCGTATTTCCGGAAGTCAAAGCAAGCACCTCTCCGATGATTTCCCTGAGACCGTCAGCCTCCTTCTTGAGTTCTTTCGCCACGGACGCCGAAGTCTCCGCGTTGTCCGCATTCCATCCCGTCACTTTTCTCACGTCCGACAAAGCCGTCCGAATGGCCTCCACCCCGCAAGTCTGCCGTCCGGAGGCGGCGATGATCTCGTCCATCATCGCCCGCACATGCACCGTACTCTCTGCAATCACATGAAACACCTCCGCGGTTTCCTCGACCAGCCCCGAACCCGCATCAACCTTCAATGCCGTATTGCCGATAAGGCTCGAGGTCTTGCCGGCAGCCGCCGCGGCGCGGCCGGCGAGGTTTTTCACCTCGCCGGCCACCACTGCAAAGCCGAGTCCCGCCTCGCCGGAACGGGCAGCTTCCACTGCGGCGTTCAACGCGAGAAGGTTGGTCTGAAAAGCGATTTCATCCATGGTTTTTATGATTTTCTGCGCCTCCTCGTTCGCCGCCGTGATCTCCTTCATGGACACGATGAGCCTGTTGACCGATTGGCCGGCCCGCTCCAGGATTTCCACGACCCGGTTTATCAGTCGATCCGTTTCAACGGCATTCCCCGCGTTACGTTCGATCGTTACCGCCATTTCATCGGCGGAGGCCGCCGCCCGTTCAATCGCCGAAGCCTGCTCCGAAACTCCCTGGCCAACCAGTCTGCTTGCCTTCAGGACCTCGTAGGAACTTGAATCGATCTCACCGGCCGCGCCATCCATCCGATTGGATATCCGCCGGAGGTTCAGACCCAAGTTCCGGATGGTGACGAGAGCGGCAACGATGGTGAGGGCCAGCATCGAGCAGGCCGCAACAATGACAGTGCGTACGGCCTCGGCAACAGCCTGAACTGCTTCCGCCGGCGGGGCTGCTCCGGTTGGGTCCTGTCCCCGCAATGCCCCCATGACATCGCCTGCAACCTTCCACTCCCTGATGCAAAGAACGCCGAACCACGCCAGCAAGAGCCCAACGACAGCAAAGGAGACGATCATCCTTCTTCGCATGGACATCCGTCGCCTGTTCATGATGAATCTGCCTCCTTTCATCCACCCAACTCCGACTTGCAGGGAGACCTGAATAGTTCCACCAACCCCGGAAGGTTGATATCCGCAACCAGAACGCCGGAGAGGACGCCGCTTTCATCCATCAAAGGCACGGAAACGGTCACGCAGAAATCTTCACTGGCGCTGGAAAGATACACGTTCGACACGTAGGGAGCGAGACGATCGCGGACCTCGCGGAAATACGGTCTGGAATTCCTGTCTATGCCCGCGCCGCCTCCCTTGATCCTTCCCCGCATCCGTGGGTTGATCCAGTTCGGATACCGCTGTATCCCGGAACGATCCAATTCATAGATGAGTTCGAAATACGGATGAGCCTTGAAAACGAGGTCGAGGTCATGGTGGCTGTTGTCACGCCTGCAACTGGAAATCCAGGAGAGTATCCCCACGGCATGGTCCTGCCAGGAGCCATTGTGATCCCCGCGGGGGACGGGCGTCAGCAGTGGAGGGTTCCCTTCCATGACCAGAGCGCTTCCGCGGCAGGCTTTCGCCATTTTCTTGAGCCTTGCGGCCCGTTCGCCGGCCTTGAACCCATCCGAAAGGCTGCCCTGGCTCCCGTTTACCACGATAATGGACAGTGCGGCCACGGGGTACTCTTCTCCCTCCGGAGTCTCAAAGAAACCCTTTTGAAGGTCCCGGGAATCGTAGAGATAGGCTGAAAGCCGGTGAAAAGAATCCATGACCTCCTGGAGCGCTTCACGCAAGTTCGGGATCTCTCGTGAGAAAATAACGATAAAATCATCGCCCCCGATGTGACCCACATAGGCGTCGGGCCATGCCGACCGCTGCTGTCGAAGGATTTCAGCAAGGAGTTTGATCATTGCATCTCCCCTCACAAATCCGTAACGGTCGTTGAAGGCCTTGAAATGATCGATATCGACGTAAACCAGGATCGTATCGTCGCCGGCCTGGAGATGTCTGTCGAGAGTGCTCCTGAGAACGGGGCCGGTGGGCAGGAGGGAGAGGGGATGGTGTTCGCCGTTTTCAAACCCGGCGATGACCTGGGGCAAGACGACAGAAGGTTCGAGAGTGCCGAGGTACTCATTGTCGTCATTGACCACGATCCAGGGCTCGCCCGAACGATTTTCCATGACGAACCGCTGTGCCAGCACGAGTCCCGGAATGTTGCCCCTCAATATTTTGGTGACCGGGTGGCAGTAGTTGGTGACGAGCGCGGACGGGATCGCCCTGCGCAGGTCGAATCGGTGAGCGTATCCTATGGGTCTGGCCGCATCCAGGACAATCAGGTGGGGGAGATCGGGAAACCGGCCGAGAAGATCCCGGGCTTCCCTCGCAGTGGCAGCCGCAGGCAATGTTATCGTTTTATCCACATAGTCGGCCGGTCTGATCGTCTTCTTGGAAGACAATCGTTCGGTACCCTTACTGTGGGGAATCAGCTCCGGGATCACCGGGACGGGAGCGGGTTTTGCAAAAAAATACCCCTGTGCGTAGTGCACCCCCATGTTCCGGCACTGGATAACGTCCTCGACACGTTCCAGCCCCTCGGCGATGGTGGCGCAACCGAGCCGCTGGGCCATGGAAACCAGAGCTTCCAAGAGCACCATCCGCACGCGGCTCCCCTGTATCCCGTGCACCAGGTTGCGGTCGAACTTGACAAAGTCGGGGCGCAGGGTGGCGAGCATCGAAAGGCTATTGTACCCCGTTCCAAAATCGTCCAGGGTAATCCTAAAGCCCATACCGTGCAGGATATCGCAGGCGTCCGCCAGTGCTTCCGGATTGACGTGTTCGCTTTCCACGAGCTCGATGACCACCTGATGAGAAGGTATTCCCAGTGATTCCGGCAATTCGCGCAGGGGGGAACCCGGCGAGTTGAGATGGATGAAATTCTGCGGAAGCACGTTGACGAATATGGGCGTCCCGTTCTTCATCAGATTCGCCTTGGCCAGCAAGGCGCCCCTGATGCTCGCGAGGTCGATTTCCTTTGCACGGTAAGCCTGCTTGGCGAGGGCGAACGCCTCGTACCCCGACAAGAGCCTTCCTCCGGGCGTACGCACCCGGCAGAGCGCTTCATGAGCGAACACCTGGCCCCGCCGCATGAGGTCGACAATCGGCTGCAGGTGGATTTCCACACGAGCCGCAAGATCCCGCATGATCCAGGGATGGTGCAGCCTTGCGTGCAGAACCGGCAAGGGGACACCATCGTCCAGCGCCTTCAAGGGGATGACTGAATCGTCGTCGCACCCGCCGGCGGGAGAATAGAACGCTATGGTCCGGTTCAATTCGTGCGCGGGCGTATGCAACATGAGCACTTCCACGAGATCCAAAAGACAATCCCGATCGGGCGCATAAAAGCGCCACACTCCCGTGCATCCGGGCGCCATCCTGCCCCACTGCCGCCAACTCGCAGGAGATTCCATCGAGAACAGACGAAGATACAGATTGCAGGGTGATTGAAGATCTGCTGCAGCGACACCGTGGTCCATCCAGCTACCTCTCCGAAGACGGTCTATACATAATTCCGGCAATTGGCCAAACATATTGGTTTACAAGAAGTGCGCCATCTTCGGCCTTTATACGGAGTCGATCCTTGCGACAAGCCCCTTCGCAGCCGACTGCAGCTATTCACGGATGGGGGATATTATTCACAACTCTGTACAGGAGGGATATGAATATGACATTTTTGTTGCCCATCCGCGAATGTATCCAGGTTGTTGTTTCCTCTCCGTTCTCTGCTCTGAAAAGAGTCCGCGGCCGTCCCCCTTTTCATTGGTTTGGGTGTTCCAAAGACCATTAGAGACCGCGGTGCGTTGTTTCTTCTTTAGGTTGCGGCCTTGCCGCGCTACGGTAGAAGCCCGGGGTGAGGGAAGATCGGCTTTCCCATCTGTTCGTCCGAGCCCAAAAGCCACGATATGGAAATATCCCCGGCACAGGAACGTAACAACATCCAGGCATTAGATAGCATCACCACTTGTTGATGCTGTGCACTCGCTGCAAGACAGAGGAATTTGAAATGCTCCGATTGCAGCACAATCCGAAACCAGCCAGGGAAATCCATCCGCTGGTTCACGAGGCGCCAATGAGAACCGTATCGCGTAGAACCAGGCTCCCTTTGAGTTTGAAATTGATCATCCTCTCCTTTTTTCTCGTAGTTACGCCAGTCCTGGCAATCGGCTCTATCGCTCTCATGCAGGTGGCGTCCTTCGGGCGACAAACCGTATCGGAGTCCGTCTCGATACTCGAAAAGCAGGCGATCGAACTTCTGGAGGCAGGGGTCGAAGGAGACCGCCAGGCAGTCCAGACCCTGATCGACCGCGCCATGGAAGACACCCGCAGGCTCTCGTCGTCGCCCAATGTGACCGGCTATTTCAAGGCGATCGCCGGCCAGAACGAGGTCTTGAACAACCTGGCTCAAAAGGAGGTCATGGGAATTGTCCAGAGTTTCATTGCAGCATGCAGAATCCAACAGGAGGTGATGCAAAAGAAGGTGACCTCGGATTTGCTGGTGGTCCAGAATACTCTTTTGTACCACGGGGGGGCCGCATTGCAGGGCCTTTCGGTCGAATGGGAGGCGACGAACCAGTTTACCGGTGAAAAGCAGACGGTCGTTCTGCCGCTGGTACAGGTCGGCTTCGATGCCCTGAGTCCCAACGCCTCATTCGATGTTCCCTCACCCGTTGTGGACGAGGCCCGGAAACTCATCGGCGGAACGTCCGCCATTTTTCAGAAAATGAACGACCAGGGAGACATGTTGCGGATCGCCACCAACGTACGACGCGAAGACGGCGCACGGGCGGTTGGCGCCTGGGTTCCGGCAGCCAATCCCGACGGGACGCCAAACCCGGCAATCTCGGCGGCGTTGCAGGGCAAGGTCTCCACGGGAAGAGAGTGCCTGATGGGCGCATGGCATACCACCGCCTACCGGCCGATATACGAGAAGCGCAGCACCGGCGGCGAAGTGATCGGGATGCTTTTCACCGGAGCGGAAGAGCAGGGATCGGGCGAACTGATACGCGCAATTTCAGGGACAAGGATCGGTCAATCCGGTTATCTTGCCGTAATCGATTCGAAAGGGAAAACCCTCGTTCATCCTGAGCCGCAAGCGGTCGGAAGGAATGTGATTGCCGATTTCGGCATCGAAGCTTTTCGCGAGGTCATCCAGAAAAAAGAACCGGGGTCGCCCAAAATCCTCTCCTATGCAGACGGCGGCAGGAAACAGTTCATCATCTTCAGCTACTTCCCGGACTGGGACTGGATCGTTTATGGAACCGGCTTCTGGGATGAAGTCTCGCGCGAGGCCACACAGGTTTCGCACGTGCTTCTCAAAGACGAGATAGCGGGATTCGATCGAACTGTCGCTGCCGGGAACGGCGCCGCAAACAGGGTATATACGCAGATCGTCCTCGTCAACGCCGAGGGGCAGGAGGTTTTCTCCCTAAAGAAGGGAGAGTTTTCGGCGGAACTCAATCCGGACGGCCATGAATCCTGGTTCCAGGAGGTTCTTCGGCTCAAGGAGGGAGAAGCGTTCCATTCCGGCGTGCGCTTGAGCGAACAGGATAGTAACGCGGAAGTCTGTTTTTCCGCCCCCGTTTTCCTCGACGGCGCGTTCAGGGGAGCGGTCCTGTTCCGTCTGGACTGGGGGCAGGCATGGGAAGCCATCCGGACGCACGTTTACGGGAAAACGGGATATCCCTGGATCGTCGATGAGAAGGGCTACCTCGTCGCCCACCCGAAGTATCGACCCGTGGACCGGATAAACGGCGCAGATGAAAAATTCGGGGAATTGGCGGATATCGTCCGCTCCCGCATGATGAAGGGTGAACGGGGAACTGGGAGATACGCCTTCGAAGGCGAAGAAAAACTAATTGCTTTCAAGCCTCTGGCCCTGGGGCCATTCACATTCAGTATTGCCGCAACGGGGCCTGCCCGGGAGTTTCTGACCTTCGCGAACCATATGAAGACCCAATCCGGGGACCGAATCCGGACCGTGTGCAAGTGGTTGGGAATTGTTGCGATTGGCTTTCTCATGGCCGGAAGTCTGGCCGGTCTCGTGGCCAGCCGCTGGATTTCCCGACCTCTCCAGGATGGTTTTCGCCAATTGTCGGCGGGGTCGGGGCAAATCCGGCAGGCCTCCACCGAACTTTCGTCGATCAGCCAGCAGGTGGCGGACGGAGCAGCCAGGCAGGCCGCGGCAATCGAGCAAGTATCATCGGCCCTGGAAGAGATGGCGGCCTTCACGCGGCAGAACGCTTTGAATGCTGGATCGGCCATGGATTCCCAACGGGAAGCGGCGGGCGCCGCCCAAGCCGCCGACCAGAGCATGGCGCAGACCATGGAAGCGATGGGGGAAATTCGCAAGAGCGGTGAGGAAACCGGCAAGATCATCAGAACAATCGAGGAAATCGCATTCAAGACCAAACTCCTTGCCCTCAACGCCGCTGTTGAAGCAGCGCGCGCGGGGGAGGCCGGTTTGGGATTCTCGGTTGTGGCGGCGGAGGTTGGCAATCTTGCCATGCAGGCGTCCGACGCCGCCAGGGCAACCGCATCTCTGATCGATCAGACCGTGGGCAACATCAACGCCGGATCGGGTTTGCTCCGGAAGACCAGGGAAGCCTTCGATACGAATTTGCAGGAGAGCCGGAAGATGGTCTCTCTCATGGACGAGATTGCAGCGGCCTCCCGGGACAAGGCTCTGGGTGTCGAGCAGATCGCCAAAGCTCTTTCGGAAATGGATTCCGTGGTTCAGCGGAACGCCGCAAATGCCGAACATTCCGCGTCCGCATCCGAGGAAATGAACGCTCAGGCCATCCAACTAAAAGAAATTGTGAATCAGGTGTCGAGCCTTATCGATGGCGAGTACAGAGGTCCCGCCATGGACGGCGGCGCGAGAGTCAAGGAGGAATGCGCCCTGCTGACACAAAAACTCGTCTCTGCATCCTCAGGGGAAATCATACGGAAGAGGAATGGAGCCCCCGGAGCGAACGGGAAGGCAAAGAGTTTGAACCTTCGTTGCGAATTCAGCGATCGTAAACGGTCGTTGGCCGCTCCGGACGGGATCGAAAAGATATGAAAGGGTCTGCTGTGCGGATTGAAAACCGTGGAGCAAGAAGGTCGAGCGCATGCGGAGCCGCAACGGCCGCATGCCCGGGAGGCAAGGCAGCGTTCCGCTGTCTGGTCGCGATTTGTCTTCTTTTGCTCTTTCCTTTCCCGCTTCCCCGGGCGGAAACCGATGTGATTCTAAGGGGCGCCGGAGCCACATTCCCTTTTCCATTGTACGCGAAGTGGATCGACCGCTACCAGCTTCTGACCGGGGTGCGCCTCAGTTACGATCCCGTGGGCTCGGGCGCTGGAATCAACCAGTTGATCTCTCGCGAAATCGATTTCGGGGGCACGGACGCCTTTCTGGTCGATGAAGAACTCCGGCGGGCATCCGCCGAGATACTGCACATTCCGACGTGTGTCGGGGCAGTTGCAATCGTCTACCACCTGCCCGTGGAGGGGGACTTGAGACTGACGCCCGAACTCATCGCCGATATCTTCCTGGATCGAATCACAAACTGGTCGGATAAGCGACTGGCCGAAGTGAACGAAAACCTCAAACTTCCACAGATGAAGATCACGGTCGTCCACCGCTCCGAGAGCAGCGGGACCACTTTCATTTTCACCGATTATCTCTCCAGGGCAAGCCGTCAGTGGCGAGACGAAATCGGGTCCGCCAAGACGGTCAGGTGGCCCACGGGTTTGGGCATCGAAGGAAACCCGGGCATCGCGGAGTTGGTTAAAAAAATCCCCGGCAGCATAAGCTATGTTGAGCTTGCCTACGCCAGGCAGGCCAACCTGCCCACGGCGCGTTTGAGCAACCGATCCGGGAATTTCATCAAGCCCACCCCGAATTCGGTGTCTTCGGCGGCCGATGTCGACATCCCTTACGACGCCAGATTGCTTATTACGGACACGCCTTCTCCCACCGGATATCCCATAAGTGCATTCAGCTATTTCATCTTCTACAAGGACCAGGCTTATGGTCAGACGTCTCAGGCAAAGGCTGTGTCTCTGGCGCGTTTTCTGTGGTGGGCCGTTCATGAGGGCCAGGAGCATAGCGAAGAGCTCAATTACTCCCGCCTCCCCGAACAAGCGGTCAAGCTTGCCGAAGGAGTCATCCGATCCATGAACTACAATGGGAAACCCATTGTAGACTGGTAACCGGAAGACCCCGAAAAATCACCCGATGCGATCGTTTCTCTCAAGGATTCGTTATATGCCGCGTGTACTGTTGATTTTTCTCCTCGGGACTGCATTGTACCTGACTCCGTCGGCGCCTGCCTGCGCGAAGACCGTAAAGGTCGGGATTTTTGATTTCAAACCCCTTTGCCACTACCTGGAAGGAGAACTCGAGAAGCCCGCCGAGGACCAGGGGTTGTTCGTCTCATTTCTGCAAATTGTGGCTTCCCGGGAGAGTTGGAAAATAGAGTTCGTCCCCGGAACGCTCGCGGACGGCATGCAGCGTCTGAGTTCGGGCGAAATTGACCTGTTTGCGGCCGCGGCTTATTCCAAAGACGGCGCCGCTCACTACGATTTTACGCGGGAAACCATCATATCGACGTGGGCGCAGGTTTACGCTCTCGACAAAACGCACGTGCAATCCTGGTTCGACCTGGCTTCAAGATCCATCGGCGTTGTCCGGGACGATCCTTACAACCAGGAACTCAGGGCGATCATGAAGCGGTTCGACATCCCCTGCCGATTCATCGAATTCGAAGACTACAAAGGGATATTCAACGCCATGGAAAACGGGTGGGTCGAAATCGGGATCGTGGATCGCCTGTATGGACTGCTGGAGGAGAAAGCGCACAACGTCGAGAGGACCTCGATCGTATTCGCCCCCGTCGAACTCAGGTTTGCCGCCCCGAAGGGCAGGAGCGCGGAGTTGATCGCAGCCCTCGATTACCATCTGTCTTCGATGAAGAAGAATCCGGCTTCTGTTTATCATAAGCTCATGAGCGAAATCCTTGGGAAAAACGACGAATTCAAAACTCGCAGGCTCATGGCCTGGAGTCTCCTGGGGGCTTTGGCTGTGGCGGGATTTCTTGCCGCCATGAGTCTCTTGCTTCGCATGCAGATCAGGAAAAAGACCGCGCAACTTTCGGAAAATTATGAAAAGCTCAAAGCAGAGATCGCCATGCGGCGCAGTGCCGAATCCGCGTTCCAGGAAAACCGGCGCCGGTTCGAGACGCTCTTCGAGTTTGCTCCCGAGCCGATTCTCGTACTCACGCCGGAGGGCCGCATCATCGACTGCAATAAGGCTACGGAAGAGCTGACCGGCTACTCGAAAGCCGCACTCTTGCAGATGAAGGCAATGGATCTCGTGCCATCCGGCGCGCCGGTTGCAACCAAAGAAATCGTCGCTGAGAAAATCGCATCGGGCTTCTCTTCAGAAATCCTATGGAAAAGGAAAAACGGCGAGGTTTTCACTGCCCGGATTTCGGCCAAATTTCTGGAATTGGGTTCGGAAAAGAACATCCTCATGATTGCGCGCGACCTGACCTGGACCAAGAAAATGGAAGAGGAAATGATCAAAGTGCAGAAACTCGAGTCGGTAGGAGTGCTCGCAGGGGGCATCGCCCACGACTTCAACAATATTCTCACTGCGATCATGGGCAACCTCTCACTTGCGAAGATGAAGATCGATCCCGGCGACCCGTCCCGCGAGAGGATCGAGATCGCCGAGCAAGCATGCACAAGGGCAACGGATTTGACTCGCCAGTTACTGACGTTCGCACGGGGGGGCGCACCCGTCAAAGAAACCGCATCGATCCGGGGCGTGATCGAGGAATCGTGCCGCTTTGCTCTGCGTGGTTCTAACGTCGGGTTTGAATTGGATTTCGCCGAAAATGTATGGCAGGCTGAAATTGATGTTGGTCAGGTGAGCCAGGTGGTCAACAACATTATGATCAACGCAGGTCAGGCCATGCCCGACGGCGGGATCATCAAATTGAGCGTGAGAAATGTAGTGATCGACGATTCCGCTGAAATCCCCCTTCCTCCCGGAAGATATGTAAAAGTCGCCATCCACGATCAGGGAACGGGCATTCCCAAGGAAAATCTGTCCAAAGTCTTCGACCCCTATTTCACCACCAAGCCGACCGGGAACGGGCTCGGGTTGGCAAGCTGTTACTCGATCGTCAGGAAACACGGCGGCCACATCACTTTGGAATCCGAGGTCGGCGTCGGGACAACTCTCCACGTCTATCTGCCTGCATCGGCCGCCATAGTGCAAAAGCCGCATCGCACCGAATTACAGCCCCTGTTTGGCAAGGGGAAAATCCTCGTCATGGATGACGAAGACGCGATCAGAGATATGCTTGAACGCCTGCTGGGCGAACTCAAGTACGAAGTCGCATCGGTTGGAGATGGATCGGAAGCCGTCCGGGTCTATGAGGAAGCCCAAAAGACCGGCAGCCCCTTCGACCTCGTAATCATGGATCTCACCATACCGGGTGGAATGGGGGGCAGAGAAGCCATTGCCAGGCTGCATGAGATCGACCCGATGGTAAGGGCGATTGTCTCCAGCGGCTACTCCGACAATTCCATCATGTCCGAGTACGGAAAATACGGCTTTTCCGGGGTGATCCGCAAGCCATACAAGGCCATGGAACTCAGCCGGATCATCGATGCAGTTATTTCTGGCGGCAAGCGCGAAAGTGAAATGGCATCCCCGGCAAGGGCCGCATGACTCGTGATTGGACTTACCCATGTTCCCTTGCAGTCGGTGCGAGACATTGCTCCACAGCGCGGCAAGACCGCAACCAAAGAGAAAAGAATGCACCAGAGAGATCGCAGAAAACCCACTACCTGCATGTATTTCTTGGCAAAATTCCAAGAACTTTGAGGTTGGTAGCACAGTGAGAAATTTTTTGGCACTCTTTATGGTATACTCACCTGCGGCCAGTGATGACAATCCCTGGACGCTCCTCAGGGACGGGCGTTCATCATCCCACCAGGGCTTTCGCCCCATCCGCAGAGGACAGGAGCCGATGTTTTTGTTCCTGGGGTGAGGGCGCACACGCCTTTTCGATGGTCGTTCGCATTTTTCCGCCGCAGAAGAGACCAGCCAGCCCGCAAACATAGTCCTTCATCTCTTCTACCCGCATGTCCAGTTCCCTGGATGAAGATGCGGACTTTTCCGCATCGGTCGCATTACACTGGACTATCTGGTCTATCTCAAGAATGGCCTTTCTTATTTGTTCGATTCCCTGCGCCTGTTCGTTTGTCGCCTCGGCAATTTCGTTGACGAGCGCATTCACCTTCATCGTATCTCCACCGACTTCCGTGAACGCTTCCACCGTTCTCCCTACGATGTCGTTGGCCTGACCGATCTTCAAGGTGATGTCCTGGATGTGCGTAGTGGTGACGTGAGCCGCTTCCGCCGCGCGCATTGCCAGATTCCTCACTTCGTCGGCCACGACGGCGAACCCGGCTCCCGCCTCCCCGGCCCTTGCGGCTTCCACTGCGGCATTGAGCGCCAGGAGGTTCGTCTGAAAAGCGATTTCGTCTATGACTCGAACGATTTTCCGGGTCTCTTCGCTGGCGTTGAGGACATCGACGATTGCCATTGCCATCTCGAGCATCTCATTCGAACAGTGCTCGGCCCGCGCGGTGGTTCCGGAAGAGAGCGAACTTGCTTCCCGTGCATTTTCGGCATTCTTCCGCACCATCGACGATATTTCTTCGAGGGATGCCGACGTCTCCTGGATGGACGCCGCCTGACTCGACGTTCCGTCGGCCAATTCTTCACTGACGGATGCGATCTCGCCCGACGTCTGCGACGCGAGCATCACTTCCCGGGCCAGCAGTTCGATGCTGGTATCGAGGCAATGAGCCATCCTCCTCGGGATGAAGAAGGCGAGAAGGATGCCGACGATCGCTCCCGCGACCCCGAAGCTCACCACAATTCTTTCTGACGACAAGACGCTCACCACCACCACCGCCAGCGGCATCAACCAGAGTGCGATTCTGACAAGCGTTCCCGGTTTCAAATCTTTAAGCATTCCAGTCCCTTCCTTCAGACGACCTTCGATCGAACATCGGCGTGACGCCCCTCACCCACACCACACAAAGAAAAGGGGCGATCGCATCAGCAGGGGGAAAGCGGTTTCAACGCACAGCGGAACATTCCTCCAGGAAAACCGGGCTACACGCAAAGTCGGGGAATGCACCGGATCAGTCCGCGCCCTTGAAGACCAGCATCGCCGAAGTCTGGTTCATATGACCGACGCACTGTTCGCCATAGGTGCTGAAACCGATGGTAGGTATATCGGCAAAAATCTTCCCGTATGCCTCGGTCTGTCCCTTGTTCTCCAACTCCAGCGTTCTCAAGATACAGTGGAAATTGATGATGCCCCCGATGCTGCCGATCTCCCGCTGTCTGGATTCAATGGCTTTCCGCGTGTCTTCGACGATGTCGGTGGACTGGAGGACGGAAAGCTCCGTTCCCTCTTTCACGTTGCAGTAGAAAACCATGCCGCCGTCTTTGACCTGCTGGGGACTCCTCACATACGGTTCGTCGTCGACCATCAACCCGACTGGCTGGCTCATGAAATGCCCTGGAGCGTCTTTTACGGACGAGCCGATGGCATCCGCGTACGCCACGATGGCAGGTTTTCCGTCGAACTCGATGACTTCCCTTTCGAATTCATCAACCTTGGTGGCGCGGAGGGTCTTGCCGAGACTGCTGAAACTCTGAGTCTTTATGATGTCGAAACCCACCTTGGGCTTAATAAGCGCAAGAACGGCGCTGTTCGAGTAAGCGTTCCCGTCGGCAAACACGTAGGTCGTCTTGAACTGAAGATCGTCGCCGGCGGAACCTCCCACGAACCACACGTTCGTGAGGTCTCCGATCTTGTCCATCAGCTTTTCTTCGACCTTGCTGAGTCCGTCGGCCAGAATGATGCCGACGTACTTCCCCGGGTCCATGTCCAGCATCGATTCACCGAAATACTCCTCAAAGGTGGCAAACGCGTTGTCTATGGCGTACTTGTTGTGTAAATCTTCAATGACGCAAAGCTTGATCCGGTCAATGACTTCGGTCTCGAAGGCCATCGCCACCACGGACCGTTTGAGCATCTTACCGCTGACAATCTCGCCGGCCGTGGTGCAGCCGAAGACAGCCGCTCCATCGAAAGCATTCCCGATCTCCAGCCCGAGGGCGTCAGGATCGAACGTTGAAGACGCGAAAAAGAGGATCGCTCGCAGATGGATGCCGCCAAGCTGTCCTTGAAGATCCCTGGATACTTCCCTAATTGTCTTGCCTGTGGAATATGCGGTCTTCATCTTTTGAATCTCCATGAAAATTATCTAAAGAGTGACGCCAAGTTCTTTGGCCAGAATTTCCAGCTTCTTGATTACAGCCGGATCGTCCGGGGTTCCTTCTGAATAGTTGTCCGATCTGATTCCCTTCAGAACAAGCTTAGCCTTAACTGCCTGTGCGACAACAGGATTGCCCTTCGCTCTTTTGGCAATTATCACATCAACCAATTGTCTGATTTTTCCTGCCATGTTCTCTAGTCTCCTATGTCGATTCTATTTGAGGATGCCTTGCTCTGGCGCCTTTCTATAAGTCATAGGTTCGCATTGCTTACATTCATGCCGCCCGTGGGACGACATGCTCGGGTCCTGCCACGAAGGTTGCAATATCCACGCCGGTGCGCCATCATGAGACAATCGGAAGCCCGCAGAAACTCGCGAGAGTGCGCCACAGCAGTCCACAGCGGCTTTCGCGCGCCCGCCGCGTATCGGGTTCAATTGAACCGCCCATGGTGACATTTCGGCCCGCCTTGCCGGACGAGTCGTAATGACACCGTTTGGGGGCCAGACGAGTCATATAGACACAATCGTGTCTCTTTCGGGCTGGGAAGCAACTCCCGAGCCGTTCGTATTTGACTCATTGGTTTTGAAGAAATGATCTCAAACCGCGGGCAGGTGATCCCGTCTACCGCCATCCGCTGAACCGGACGACTGCCGGCCGTCGATTGGACGTCCGTGGGGCAGAATCTGATTTGGACGGAACATATTGAAATAAATCAGCAAATCATGATGCGCCCGTCGAGAAAGAAATCCCGGCCGGAGAAGTATGACGCAGCGTTGATTTCAGAGGGCGTGACCAGTCGTGACGCATCAAACCTTGAGAATGCCGATCACCCTTTCGTAGACCCCCTTGAGGTCGGAATCGTCGGGTCTCCCCAGGATGTCTCCGAGTCGCCCTTCAGTCGAAAGGCTCCGCAAACTGCCGTGGAACTCTCCCACGATATGCCATTCAGCCAGGATTTCGTATCCCAGGTGGTCGAACAGTTGCCCCATATACTTGATCGCGGGCAAAGCCTCATTCACTCCCGTGTGGCCGCCTCCGAAGGTGCAGTAAACGACGGCTCTTTTACCCGGTCTCCTGGGCGATGCAGGTTTGATTTCACCCGCACGGCCATATTTTTCCCGCAGACCGCTCAAAAGATCCACCAGCGGTTTCCCGGGCATCCACGTATAGACCCCCGATCCCACAAAGACGAAATCATAGGCCAGAACATCGGGTTCCACCCCTTTCGCAACTTTGATCGTATCCACCTGATGACCTGCCTTCGTCGCCGCCTCTTCTATCCGTTTTGCAACCTTCTCAGTATTTCCCGTCGCGGAAAAATACAGATTGAGAACCTTCATGAGATACCCTCCCTCTGTCGTACCGATAGAAATGGCAATCTGCCAGCTAAATGACATGCGATGATACAGTCTGTCCGAAAAGTGGTCCATTTGCTTTTCATTGCTTGTCACGAGCGGAAGCCCATGGTCGGCTGGCATAATAGCCGCCAGATCCAACGGAGTCAAACATCCCCGATTTCCCGTCCTCTCCTGCGTCGACCGAAACGAGACAGACTACCGTTTGAAACGCTCCCGAAGTGTAGCTTTCAGAGGGAACTACACCCTTTCTTTGTCCTCATCGATTATCAAAGTGGTTTGCGACTTTGCCCGATAGAACTTATAATTAGGATATCCGGCGGCTCTAACAGATGCTCGCCTCCGGCGATGCCGCCGGGCGCCCGCTTCCGGTCATCGTCAACCAGAACCCCGAGGACATGAACGCCCGAACGCTTCTCGATAGATTACGTGAAGCCGGCGGAGCGCCCACACCGAGAATTCAAAGGCGCCGACGGGTCCTCTGGAATGCGACAGCTTCCTCATGAAACCCGTCAGACGCGCGGCCCTTCTCAACGCGATGAGGAACGCACTGAGACGAAGAACCGAAGATGCCCGCAACAACGCGGGAATGAATGATTATGTATCAAAACCCATTGACCGGCGGGAACTTCTGGCTACAATCGGCAAGTGGGTGGCGATCGAAAAGCTGCCTCTCGATGAGAACAGCAGAACCGCAACCGGAGGACCCGTGGATGCGACCACGGTTGACTCCTTCAAGGAGCCGCAAATGTCGTCGGCAATCGACGTGGAGGACGCCCTGGAGAGAGTGGGCGGCAACGAGTCTCTCCTGATCAAGGTTATGTCCATCTTTCATGAAACCTACGGGAACATAGTCCCGGAGATACGGGCGGCGTTGGAGAAAGGCGACATGCAAGAGGCCTGCCGCAAGGCCCACACCCTGAAAGGGGTGGCCGGAAGCCTCTCGGCCAGGGCCGTTTTCGAGACTGCTCGAGAGCTGGAATCGACGATGCGTAACGGGGTGGAATCCGGACGGGAGGAACTCTTATCCGAACTGGATGCGCGGGTAGCCGCAGCCACGGCATTCGCCAGGGAGGTGGATCGATCGAAGAGTCTGCACCCCCCGGCAACGGCTCCTTCGGACTCCGGTCCCCAGAGCGTTCCGGAGAGTCCCCCGGCGTTCGCCCCGTGCGAGGATGACGGCCGATCCCGGCCGGGCCGGGCCATGCGGGGCTATTCCACCCCTCCTCTCGACCGGGATCATTTGGGGCGACTTTTGAGCGACCTCGTCAACTATATCCGGGAACACGATCCAATCGGTTCGGAAAATGCCCTGGCCGCCGTGTCATCGGCGCTTTCCGCGAAAGGCCACGAGTCCCTCCTGGAAATCATAGCGGGACGACTGAACGATTACGATTTTGAAGGGGCGATTCCTGAAGTCGAAGAACTGGCCCGGGCGGTCGGAATTCCGCGAACGCCTTGATCGTCATTCCTGTCAAACCTGGAGCGGCGCCTTTTCCGCAAACACCTTGCCGGCCCGGGGTCCCCGTTGGCGCAAGGCCCTCTCGCCCCGGTTGCCCTTTCGAGCGAAACGGGCAACCCTCTCGATCCGACGAAATCAAGGCCCTCTCGCATCTCCTCTTCATCGTGGAAGAAACTTTTCAGATCCAACTTTTTTGCTCGAGGTCAATCCTCAGCTTTTCGAGTTCGGCATCGAGAAGGGGCAGCATCTTCAGGACCTCGTCGAATCTGCCCGCCTTCCCCATTTCTTCCAGTTCGACCGCCAGTGCACGGATGGCGGGAGCCCCGACGTTTCCAGCCGCGCCCTTGATGGTGTGCGCCTGCCGATGAGCCCCGGCAGCGTCGTGGGCATCGATAAAATCCCTGAGCCTGGCGACCTGACGGGGGAGATCGTCCAAGAACCCGGCGACGATTTCACGAGCGAGATCTCGATCGTCCATCAGACGTTCCAGCAGATCGCGTTCGCGAAACACTTCCCCGTCCGCCGGGATTACAGGGGGGGATTCGCCGGAAGATCTGTCTCGAACTCCTTCGTCTTTCGGGACACGGGACAAGAGTCGATCGATCAACTCCGCCAGTTCCCGCGGCTGCACCGGCTTGGCGATATAGTCGTCCATACCCGCTTCGATGCAACGCTCCCGGTCGCCGCGCATGGCGTTGGCCGTCATGGCGACGATGGGCACGCGCGGGTTGAGGCAGCGCCCGCCGCCGCGTATGAGACGCGTCGCCTCGAATCCGTCCATTTCCGGCATCTGGCAATCCATCAGAACCAGGTCGTAGGGGATGAGGATGAGCGCTTCCACGGCTTCCTGTCCATTGGATGCAACATCCACCCGGAAGCCGAACTTCTCGAGCACAACTCGGGCCACCTTCTGGTTCGTGGGATTGTCTTCGGCCAGCAGGATGCGGACGTTGCGGCGGTCCGGCCCGACGACCGGTTGCCGGGTCGCGATCGTGCGTCGTGTCCCGCGATCCTCCGAGCCGCCGTGTCCCATGGCCAGCGCCAGGCACTCCCGCAAATGGGCCTGGCGTAAAGGTTTCGTAAGGCATGCGGCGAATCGGTCCGTGGTGAGATGGGTCGTGTCAGCCCCCTGCCCCAATGAGGACATCAAGATCAGGCGCGTGCCGCCGATTTCCGGATTCTCGGCTATCCGGCGGCCAAGCTCAACGCCATCCATCTCCGGCATCTGGTAATCGATCAGAGCGGCATGAAAGGGATCGCCCCTCCGCACGCCGTCTTCCAGCATATGGAGAGCCGTCTGTCCGTCCTCCGCTTCCGCGGGGCGGCAGCCCCACGACAGAAGCAGAGTGTTCACGAGCAGCCGGTTCGTTTCATGGTCATCCACCACCAGCACCCGCAGACCGGCAATTTCAGCGTAGCTCGGGGTCGCACCGGACTTCGCGTCGGGCTGCCTGGCGAACTCGGCGGTGAACCAGAAGGTGGATCCCTTTCCCTGTTCGCTTTCGACGCCGATCCTTCCCCCCATCTTCTCCGCAAGTTGCTTCGAGATGGCCAGTCCAAGCCCGGTGCCGCCGTACTTCCGCGTAGTGGAGCCATCCACCTGCGAGAACATGGTGAAGAGGATGCTTTGACGTTCGGCAGGGATGCCGATGCCGGTATCTCGAATCGCGAAGCGCGGCGTAACATGGGTATCGGTTGCTCGCTCGAGGCCGATGCGAATAGCCACCTCGCCCTCGTGGGTGAATTTCATGGCGTTGCCGGCCAGGTTGACGACGATCTGGCGCAGGCGTCCGGGGTCGCCTCGAAGGAGCGAAGGAACCTCGGGTTCAACCATGCAGGTCAATTCCAGTCCTTTCTCGTGCGCCTTGACCGCCAGCATCTCCACGATGTCCTCCATCGTCGTGCGCAGGTCGAAATCGAGGGTTTCCAATTCGAGCTTTCCCGCTTCGATCTTCGAGAAGTCCAGGATGTTGTTGATGAGGGAGAGGAGGTTGTCCCCGCTGGAACGTACGATCTCGGCATACTGACGCTGTTCGGGAGTGAGATCCGTATCCAGCAGCAGCCCGGTCATACCGATGACGCCGTTCATGGGCGTGCGGATCTCATGGCTCATGTTGGCCAGAAACTGGCTCTTGGCGATACTGGCCATTTCCGCCAAGGCAGCCATTTCGTTGGCGCGGGCGATGGCCTCTTCGAGTTGGAGGTTCGTGACCTCCAACTCGGCCATGGTCGACCGCAGAGCGTCTTCCGACCGCTTGCGCTCCGTGATGTCCACGAACGATTCCAGCAGGCAGCGCCTCTCTCCCAGAGCAATCGGGATGACGGTCTTGAGGATGGGAACGGCCCTGCTGTCTGCAGTGAGCAGGATGCGATCGGAATTGTCCACCGGCTGCCCCATATCGGTAATGGGACATGCCCCTGCCTGGGCCGGACAGACAAAACGGTGGCATCTGTGTCCGACCACGTCGCCGCGAGGCAGACCAATCATCTTACAGGCAGCGGGATTGGCTTCGATGATGGCATGAGTCTCCGCATCGATGATCATCAAACCGTTCTGGAGGGAATCGATGATCGTTTCCACCTCCTGCTTGCTCGAACGCAGTGCCCGCTCCGACCGGATGCGCTCGGTGATGTCCGAATCCGCGCCGACGATCCGCAGCGGGTTGCCGTCCGCATCCCGCTCGACCACCTTCCCGCGGTGAAGGTTGTGCCTGTATTTGCCCGACTTCATGAGCAGGCGGTCCTGGCATTCGAAAAGGGCGGTCCCGCCATCGAAATGTGCCTGCAGGACTTCCCGCACGCGGGGCAGGTCTTCGGGGTGGATGAGGCTTAGCATGGACTTGATCGACGGTGGCACATCTTCCGGCGAATAGCCGAGCTGTCTGATCCACTGCGGGCTGAAATGCACCACGCCGGTCCGGATGTCCCAATCCCACAAGCCTTCGCTGGTGGCGTCCAACACCAGACGCAACCGCTCCTCGCTCTCCCGAAGCGTCTCCTTCGTCCGGTACTGCTCGGAAACATCGTGGAAGACCAGCACGGCTCCCTGGATCTGCCCGTCATAATCTCGAATGGGCGCGGCACTGTCGGCCACCTGGTACTCGCAACCGTCCCGCGCGACGAGCGTCGTGTCGTTGACGGGTTCGACCGTCCGGCCGGTCGCCAGGACCTGCTGCACGGGACAGGACACTCCATCTCGGGTCTGAGCGTTGATGATGCGAAAGACATCGTCCACGACCTTCCCCGATGCTTCTTCGGGCGGCCACCCCGTGAGGAGCGCCGCAGCGGGATTCATGCGGGTGATCCGCCCCTCGGTATCCGTGACGATCACCGCGTCCCCGATGGAATGGAGGGTGATGGACAGATCGGCCTCGCTTTCGCTCAACGCGCGCGTCCTCTCCAGCACCTTCCGTTCGAGCGTGGCCTGCCGGCTGTTGAGGAAGCCCACAAATACGGTCATAACCATCGTGACCAGAAGCCCCGTCAGTCCCGTCAGCGGTCCCACCCAACCCTGATGCGCCCTCACAAACGCCGGGCCCGGACGCGCCACTATGGCCCAGGACCTGCCCAGGATGAAGAGAGGATGCACGCTGCGATATGCCTCCCACGCGGAAAGCACGGGAGAGGCGCGGCCGTCCGGCCGTTCCGGATATTCGGCCAGTGGATTGAGTTCCCCCTGGGAGGTGACGTCCACAAGGACCACCGCAATATGGGGATCAGCCCCTCCGCCGGCAGCCAGGGTCCGTTTCAGGGCGGTTTCCAACCTCAAAACGCAAAGCACGAACCCGAAGGGACGGTCTTTTCCTTCACCGAACACGGGGTAGTAAGCCAGTACGCCCTTTTCCCGTCCCGTTTCGTGCACCAGTTGGACGGGCGGCGTGGCGGCGGGCAGGCGAGTCCGGATCGCTCTTTCGAGGGTCTCCCGCCGGATTGGCTCGCTCCCCTGATCGTATCCCACTGCCACCTCGTTTTCCTGAAAAGGCGTCACGAAGGTGAGGGGATAGTACTCACGGCGCTCCGCAGCCTGAATCCTCTCGCCAGCGGCGGTCCTCTCGTACACGCTGAAGGCCCCGAATCCCTGTTGCCGTTGGCACATCTCGGCTTCAAACGCATCCTTTTCGTCTTCAGAAACGACAGAGACCCACCCCAAAGCCTGAACGCAGGAGGATCGGGCCACAGGGCCCGCAAATGCCTCGAATTCCCTGTTCAGAACCTGCTTGCCGCCACGGAAGAACCTGGCCAGATCCGACAGCTCTCTTCGGATGTCGCGGAATGTCTCGCCGATGATCTGTGCCTGAGCGTCGGCAAGCCGATTGAAGTCCTCCCGGTTCCTTCGTTTCTCCAAATCGTTTGCGGTCATCGTAAGGATGACCGTCAAAACCAACCCCAAAGCGGCGATGAGCAGGGACTCCGCACGATGGAACCACCACCGCTGCTTCTCTTTCGGAAACCAACGGCGCCATTCCAGGAGGCTGAGTCCGCTCAGGAGGACGACGGTGAGAACCAGCGTCAGGAGGATCGCCCTGAGACGCTCGCTGGAAACCGCTGCCCTCCACTGCTCGCCCATGATGTCGACCCCGACCGAGAGCAGCACTTCTCCGAAATGCTTGTCCACCACCGGGGCGAAACCGGAGACGAATGTGCCGTATTCATCTTTGTAAGGTCCGACGCTGAGCCGCTGCATGGTCCGGAAGACCTCGCTGAGATCGGGGCTCGGGTGTTCGTACACGGTGCCGGGCGGGGAGGCCAGCGGGTCTTTTTCATCCAGATTCTCCGGTCCGAATACGAAGGCGCCGTTGCGTTCGGCCACGCTGTAGATGCATCGCTGACCCGCAAAGAGTCCGTAGGCGATCATCTGCTCGCGGATGCTCTGAAATTCGGGCCGGGTCTTGTCGTCGGCAGTGAAGGACAGTTCCCTCACGTGCTCCTGGTCGATGGTCCGGGCTATGCCCGAAGCCTGGCGCAGGCTCTCCTGCCTCATGGCGTCATCCGCCACGCGCCCGCGCCAGTCGGTCCCCATCCAACCCAGCGCGATCAGCAGCACCAGAGCCGACGGCAGGACCCAACGGCCCGTCAGGCCGTCTCGATCTTCCTCCGTGCTTGCGGCCCGGCCATGCAGCCAGACTCCCGCCATGCAGGCAAGAGCGCATAGCGCACGGAGCATCTGTATGGGGAATCCGGCGGCGGCGAGAAACGAGTCGTGATTGAGCCAGTCGGCCGGCCAGAATGGCGCCCCGGGTGTGACCAATCCCATTGCTCCCGCATAGACGAACATGGCCGCCGACGCCAGCCACAATCCCGTTTTTTCGTTTGCATTGGCCGATATCGCAGCGTGCCGGAGGACGAAAGCGGAAAGCACCGCTCCCGTAAACCCCAGAGAATAACGGCAGGCGGCGTTCAACCCCTGAGGCCCCCCCAGCCAGCCCAAGCCGCTCAGAACGAGCAATGGAACGAACACCCACCTCCCGGGTGCGCGGCATCCATAAGCTTTCCAACCACGCCTGCCGAAGTCGAAAAGCGCCATGTAGGATACAGCCATCACCGCCGTTCGTCCGAGCTTGAACGCCATCGGATCGGGCAGATCCAGAGCCAGCATGTCCAGCCATTCGTTGATGCCGTGGGTCAAACCGAACAACGCGAGCCAAAGCCACGGCAAGCGTCCGGCCCCTGCCCGTCTCGCCGCCTGGAAGCAGGCTGCGGCCAACAACAGAAACGCCAGGCCATACCAGAAAAAGATGTAGTCAAGTTGTGCGACAAACCACTCACGAGGCACGTCTCTGTTCCTTTACTATTCCATCTCTTTTGCGGCCCCTTTCCCGAGCGGGCATGCGGGGCCGTTTCACACTTCGATACCCATGAGCGTGACGTCATCCGTGGGAACGCCGGATTCCATGGATAATTCGGCAAGGCGAGTCACGGCCTTCTGCATATCCATCTCGCCCAATTTCCCGCACACCTTTGCGAATTGCTCGACACCATCCCTCCAGCGGGTTCCGAACGAATTCTCGATGAGCGCATCGCTGAACAGAAACACCCTGTCTCCCGGTCGAACAGCCAGGTCGATCGCGCCGAATTCAGGCGATTCGAACGCCCCTACCACATCCCCTTTCTGCCACGAGGGAGACACTGACCCGTCGCCTTTGTGCAGCACGGCGGGAGGATGACCGGCGTTCACGAGGCTGAGACGGTTGGTTTTCCGGTTGAGCCTGGCATACACCGCCGTAACGTATTGCCCCTCCGGTATGAAGGAACATACCACCCGATTGACGGTCTGCAAGATTTCACATGGAGAGTATAGAGCGGAGGAGTTCTGCACGAACAGAGCCTGGAGGGCCGCCATGGTCATGGCGGTTCCGACGTTGTGACCGCATACGTCCGCCACGATGTAGTCGTGAAGATGCGGACCGAGCTCGAAGACCTGGCAAAGGTCTCCGCCCGCTTCCTGCAAAGGCTTGTAGAAGATCTCGAATCTGGCCCCGGGAACCTTCTCGGGACGTGGTATCAAAGCCTGCTGGGCGTCCGCGAGTTGGGCGAGCTTCAATGACTGCAATTCGATGACCGACCGGTAGGCATCATGAAGACGCAGGTGAGTCCGGACGCGCGCCAGGACCTCCGTACGATGGAAGGGCTTCGTGACGTAGTCGACGGCGCCCGCTTCGAAGCCGGCGACCTTGGTCCGAACGTCATCATCGGCGGACAGCATGAGCACGGGCGCATCCATCCGCCTGGAGCCGCTTTTCATCAGACGGCACAAGTCAAGTCCATTCCCGTCCGGCAGGTTGACGTCCAGGATCGCAAGATTGAACGACTCTCGGGCAATGATGTCCTCCGCCTCCTTCACCGTAGCGGCCCCGATGGCGCCGAATCCTTCCTGCTTCAGCATTCCGCTGAGGATCGCAAGTGCGGTGGGATCGTCATCGACCAGCAAAACAACGGGCAATGTATCCATATGATATTCTCCATTTCACTCATCGTGAGCACCAGTATTGAGTTGACACCCCGTGCGCGCGGGCCGCCCACACCGGGGCGCAGCGCAAAGATAAGGCGCTTTCCCATCCAGTTCATACCTGGCGGCAGGGGATCGGTTTGGCGGTTACGAGCCCTTCTCTCCAAAATACTCCCCCAACAAGTCGCGGCCCCGCTGCCCCAGTTCGCGAAGCAAATCTTCGATACGCTGCAAAGCCAGCGGTGAAGGCTTTGCACGTCCATTTTCCCAACGGTTGATCGTCGGAAAGGTGACTCCCAACCTGGCGGCAAACTTTTCCTGGGTGAGACCGATTCGCTGTCGGAGTTCGCGAATCAATAGCGGCATGTCGGCACGGGAATTCAACGTTCCTCTCCTTTCGGACCTGTTCATAGATTTGGCGGAATCTCGACAAGCGACACGTGACTTACTATATGACATATCATATGTCGGTTGTGAGCGCGCCAAACTTGAACGTTTCCCGTGGAGTGGCGCGCATCTCGGTTGTTCCGGCGCAACTCCGCGGCATGCGTGAACGAATCGCGCAATCGGGGCGGAGAACCGATTCCATCTTCGCAACTTCTCTGCCACCCGCACAACAATTGACAGAGTATTGACAACTTGAGTCACCATCCCTACAAGAGAGCGTGGACGGGCGGTAGGGGGAAGTGTGTGCCCCGAACCGGTTGTTTACATAATAACATAATTGTAACGCGCAGTTATACACAATCTATCATCTCTGAATCAAACGGCGTCTATTGAGAGTTTCTCTCAGCCAATAATGGTACGTTACTTGCTTATCGCTGTTGTCGTGTAATTCGCACCGGTCATTGCCCGACGGAATAGTCTGCGTTTTCTCGCATCCCGGTCGTTCATGCTCCTCCGGAACGCCCGGAAAAAAACGATAGCAGTGTTTCTCAGCACCCCACGGAACAACGTGGACGAGATTGCAGGATGGGTGGAACGAAACCGATCATACAGGCGGGTCGAATGAAGCACGGGCTTGCATGAAACCCCTCGTGGCGGGTTCACCTTTAGACGCAACTTTCAGGTTGCTTTTCAAAAAGGTGACATTGGCGCGGGCCGAACGCTGTCGAACGCCGCTGGAGAAGGGCGATCCTGCGAAACTGCCCGGCGGCTGGCGAGGTTCCACCGGACGTTTTTGTTTCTGAACTCTCGAAGCCCTCGATGCGGGGCGACCATCGATGATGGGGGGCCGTTTTTTTGGCAAAGTCATCCACTCGTCTCCGATCCCGGACCCTGGTGCGGGACTTGCGCTCCAGCCCGCCCGAAGTGGACTCTTTTTGCCGTGAGGTGAGGGAATTTTTGACGGGAATCGGGCTTTCCGGCGAGATCTTCCCGGTGGAGATGCTCTTGCGTGAGGGTCTCAACAACGCCATGATCCACGGCAACGGCGGCAACACCGACAAAAGGATTCGGGCGGAAGTGCGGGCGACGCCAAAGTGGATCGTGCTGCAGATAACGGATGAAGGCGAGGGCTTCGACCATCGGAAAATAAGAAAAGCCGTACCCGATCCGGAGGCCGTCTCCGGCAGGGGAATGGCGATATATTCCCTATACGCGAGTCGGGTTTCTTTCAACTCCACGGGCAACCGGGTTTCCCTTTGGAGGGCTGTGACAGGAGATATGGAACCGTGAAAGAATTCGAGATGAAACGAGATGGAGACAGAGTGCGCCTGGAACTCCAGGGCGACTTCACCGCCACGGTGGTCCCCGAGGCCAAATCCGCTCTCCTGAAGGCCATGGAAGAGGGCGCCATGGAAGTGGAGTTCGACTTCGGGAAGACCGTCGTCATCGATTCCACCGGGATCGGCTTTCTGATCGCCACCTACAACAGCCTGTCAAAAAAGGGCGGAGTCGTACGGGTTGTGCTGGCTTCCGAAGACATCTACCGGCTGCTCCAGAGCATGCGGCTTGAAAAGCGGTTGAGTGTAAGCACTCGTTGATCGGGGAGGAGTTTCCCATGGAAATGCAGGACGACCTCATTAAGGATTTCGTCGCGGAAGCCCGCGAACACCTCGCGGACATGGAGACGGACCTGCTGGCTATCGAGGAAGCGGGAACCGATATCGACGAGGAACTCGTCAACAAGGTTTTCCGAGCGGCACATTCCATCAAGGGCGGCAGCAGTTTCCTCGGACTGAACAAGATCAAGGAACTCGCCCACAAGGCAGAGACCGTTCTGGACATGGTTCGATCGCGCAAAATGGCTCCGAATCCGGAGGTCACCAATATCCTTCTCGCGGCCTTCGACCAGTTGAGGGACATGTTCAACAATATCGGCGAGAGCGAAGACGTCGACATATGGGAACACGTAGCCAGTCTGACCCATCTCGCCTCTTCGTATCTGCCTGAGGAAAAGAAGGACTCCCTCACCCGAATCACCTTATTGCGGACCGAGAAGGAATCGCAACCGGTCGGCATTCCGGAGATGGATCTCGACCGGGCCAGAAGGATAGGCCAGTTCATCTATCTCATTGAATACGACCTGATCCACGACATCGAACGTCGTGGACAGAACGTCCTCCAGGTTTTCAAGGAACTCTATGAATCGGGCGAGATCCTCGACTGCGCCCCGGACTTCGAGGCCGTCGGGACCCTGGACGATCCCATATCCAATCGTATCCCCCTGCGTTTGACCTACGCCACCATCCTCGATCCCGACATCATCGGCACCCTCTTCGAGGTGGCTGACGACAAGTTGCAGGTGCTCTTCAACCCCAACGCCCCGAAGGAGAGTCCGCCAATGGCAGCACCAAGGCCGACAGTCCCGGCGCCGCCGCCTCGGAGTGAAGCAGCTTTTCAGGCGCAGGCGCCCGTTTCCTCCACTTATACGGAAGTGCCCGAATCTCCGTGGCCCGCGGATTTCAGCGGGACCGCCTCGCTTTCCTCTCAAGGCGGCCCACCGGACCCCCCGGAGGCTGAAGCAAAGGGCAAGGCGGGAGTGCAACTCGGTGATAGCACACTCCGCGTGGACGTGGAACTGCTCGAATCGTTGATGAATCTGGCGGGAGAACTCGTTCTCAGCCGCAACCAACTTCGCGAAGCCGTGGTTCAAAACGATCGCCGCGCACTCGTGGCAAGTGCACAGCGCATCAACCTGGTCACATCCGAGCTGCAGGACGCGATCATGCAGACCCGAATGCAGCCCATCGGCAACGTATTCGGCAAATTTCCGCGGGTTGTGCGGGACATCGCACGCACCATGAACAAGGAAATACAACTCGATATCCGGGGGAAGGACGTCGAGATGGACAAGAGCCTCATCGAAGGCCTCTCCGACCCGCTCACGCATATGGTCCGCAACGCGGCCGACCACGGCGTGGAATCGGTCGAGGAGCGCAGACAACGGGGCAAGAAGCCCATCGGAACCATCAGGCTCGAAGCCCGGCACGAGGCCGGCCAGGTGGTGGTCGAGATCGCCGACGACGGCAAGGGGCTGGACCCTCAGCGGATCGCCTCCAGTGCGTTGAAAAAGGGGCTGATTTCCCACGAAAAGCTCCAGGGGATGTCTGACAAGGACAAGATGGCCCTGGTCTTTCTCCCCGGTCTCTCGACGGCGGAAACAGTGACGGATGTGTCGGGGCGCGGTGTTGGGATGGACGTGGTCAAGACCAATCTCGACCGGCTGGGGGGCAAAGTCGAGATCGATTCGGAACTCGGCAAGGGTACGGTTTTTCGTATCAAACTTCCGCTGACGCTCGCCATCATTCCGTCGCTCATCATAACGGTCCAGGGGGAGCGGTTCGCCATTCCTCAAATCAACGTGGTCGAACTGCTCCGCATCCGCGCCGAACAGGTGAAGAATCGCATCGAAGTGGTGGGTGACGCCGAGGTCCTGAAACTGCGCGACCAGATCGTTCCCCTGCAGCGGTTTGCGGACTTCCTCGGGGTAATCCCCACCTATATCGACCCCAACACCGGGAAGAGGGAGATCTGCCGGCGGACGAAAATCGCTGACAGGCGGTCCCCGCGCCGCTCGACGGTCGAGAAAGCTTTCGATCCCGCAGGAGCCGGCTCCGATGACGATTCCCAGGGAGAACGCAGACGAGCGGGCGGCAGGCGACACGATCCCTCGGGCGACATCGAGATCGTGGTGGTCACTACGGGAACGATGCAGTATGGCCTCGTCGTGGATTCGTTCCAGAACACGGAAGAAATCGTGGTGAAACCCCTGGGGCGGCACTTGAAAGGACTCCAGGAATACGCCGGAGCGACCATCATGGGAGACGGCAAGGTCGCCCTCATCCTGGACGTCACGGGGCTCGCGGCCAAAGCGGACCTCACGCCCGTCTCCGGCTCGGCCCGCGCCATCCAACTGGCGGAAGAAGCCGACAGGGAAAGGCTTCAAGACGTGCACTCACTGCTTCTCTTCTACAATGCCCCCGATGAACTCTGCGCCACGCCCCTGGATACGGTGCTGCGCATCGAAAAGGTTTCCAGCCAGCAGGTCGAAGTGGCCGGCGGGCGGCGCACGATGCAGTATCGCGGCGCGTCTCTTCCTCTGGTGACCCTGGCCGACGCGGCCAACGTCCAGCCGATCGATGCGGGGCGCGATCTGGCCGTGATTGTATCCAGCGTCCACGGGCGCGAGGTCGGTCTCCTGGGAGCCATGCCCGTGGACGTTGTCGAATCCCGGTCTGCAATCGACCAGCGAACGCATCGCCAGAAGGGCATTGCGGGATCGAGCATCATACGCGAGAAGACGGTGTTGCTCACGGATATGTACGAACTGGTGGAGGCCGTTTTTCCCGATTGGAGCGCTGTGCAGGAAAAACGCTCCACCGTCGAAAATGCCCCCGTCACCATACTTTTGGCGGAGGATTCCGATTTTTTCCGCGCCCAGGTCAAACGGTTCCTTGAAGAGGGGGGCTACAGCGTACTGGATGCGCCGGACGGCCAGGCGGCATGGGAGCTCCTGCTCGAAAACACCCAGGTGGTCCGGGCCGTTGTGACCGATATCGAGATGCCGCGCCTGACGGGCCTCGGTCTTACCCAGCGCATCCGGTCCGATCCGCGAGTGGCGGGACTGCCCATCATCGGCCTCACCTCCCTCGCCGGAGACGACGACATCGCCAAGGGCAAGGAGGCGGGCATCAGCGATTATCAGATCAAACTCGACCGAGACAGGTTACTCGAGGGTCTTCGCACCTTTCTCGGCGCGTAACGGAGACAGGCATCCCGAACGGAAAACGGCGTCGGCCTGACGAGACTCGGGGAGGTTCTGTCATTTCGAGCGAAGGGGGAAATCTCGATCCATCCATACACCGAAGGATTTCTCGATTGGCTCGAAATGACAATGACAAGACGAGACATTTGAGTCGGCGGATTTGTCCGGAGCGGGAAGGAATAAAGGCAGAAAGATCTGAAACGACCTGTTCAAACCAATTGAGGGGGAAAGCGAATCATGAACGTACTCCGGAACATGAAAATCGGCAAGAGACTCGGAATCGGCTTCGGAATTCTCGTGGTGATGATGCTGGGGATGATGGCGACTGCACTCATGCAGTTGGCGTCGTTGAACCAGCTCATGGACGATTCCTATCTTGAAACCAAGAAATCGCTCATCGCCGCCGGAGTGAGCGAAGACGTACGGGACATCAGCAACCTTCTTGGGTCCATCCTTTTGCACAAAGAGAAAGCGCAGAAGGACGAAGTCATGAAGAATCTGCAGGCCGTGAGGGAACGCTACAAGAAGCGCATCGACGAACTGAAGGCGGACGCCAAGACCCAGACGGGCAAAGACAAACTCGCGAAGGTCGACCAAACCATCGCCGATGCGCGCGACGCGAACAACAAAGCCATCGAGTTCTCCATGACGGGGAAGGAAGAGGAAGCCGCCAAAGTATATACCGAACAGACCTTCGGTCTGTACGAGAAGATTTTCCAGGCCGTGGCCGAGATGCGGGAGTGGCGGGAACAACAGATCATCGAGATCAATAACAAAGGCGACGCCGTCTACGCATCGGCGCGATGGCTGATGTCCCTGGCTGGAGGTTTCGCCGTGATCCTGGCGATCGTCTTCGGCGTCGTCCTCACGCGAGGCATCGTCGGCCCGGTCAGGGAAGGCGTTGCCTTTGCCTCAGCCATGGCGGCGGGCGACATGACCCAGACGTTCCATATCTCACAGAACGACGAAATCGGACAGCTCGCAAAGGCGCTCAACGAAATGGGGGCGAGCATGCGCGCAGTTGTAGGCGACATCAACAGCGGCGTCCACACCCTGGCTTCGTCTTCCACCGAGCTTTCGGCCATTTCCAACGAGATGGCTTCGGGGGTGAGAGAGATGTCCCAGAAGGCTGGCACGGTGGCGGCTGCGGCCGAGGAATCGAGCGCAAACACGGCTTCGGTAGCCGCGGGGATGGAGCAGATGACCACGAATCTCTCTTCCGTTGCGAGCGCGACAGAACAGATGAGCGCCACCATCGGCGAGATCGCGTCGAATTCGGAAAAAGCGCGATCCATAAGCACCGAGGCGACGCATCAGGCCGAGTCCGTTTCGGCTATCATGAAGGAACTGGGCCGGGCGGCCCAGGAGATCGGGCAGGTGACGGAGACCATCACCAGCATTTCGGCCCAGACGAACCTTCTCGCCCTGAACGCCACCATCGAGGCGGCGCGGGCCGGGGCAGCCGGGAAGGGCTTCGCTGTCGTGGCCAACGAGATCAAGGAGTTGGCCCAGCAGACCGCGTCCGCCACGGAGGATATCAAGGGCAAGATCTCCAACATTCAGCTTTCGACCGGCAGCGCCATCGGAGACATCGAGAAGATCGCTCAGATCATTCGACAGGTGGGGGAGATCGTGGCGACCATTGCCGCGGCCATCGAGGAACAGTCGGTGGTGACGCGGGACGTCGCCTCCAATATCGCACAGGCGTCCATGGGCGTGAAGGACTCGAACGACCGGGTGTCTCAGACCGCGACGGTCTCACACTCCATCGCCCAGGACATTGCCCTGGTCAACGCCACGATCGACGAAATCAGCCGTGGAGGCGAACAGGTCTCGACCAGTTCCGCCGAACTCTCCAGGCTCGCCGAGCGGCTCGAAGAACTTGTATCCCGGTTCAAGGTCTGAGCGCGTGTCTAAAAGGTCCCCTGTACCGTCGCCCCCGCTCCCCGCTTGAAACTGCGGGGACAGGGTTGCGGGGGTCCGGAAAGTACTTGAAAATAAGGAGTCTTTCATGGCTGAACGCGATGCCGCAATGGACGAACAGCAGATGCTCGTCTCCACGTTCTACCTGGGTGAAGCGGCCTTTGGAATGGATACGGCGCAGGTTCAGGAGGTGGTACGCGTGGGCGTCATCACGCCGGTTCACCATGCCCCGGGCTTCGTCCTTGGAGTGATGAACCTTCGCGGCCGCATCGTTACGGTGATTGACCTGGGAGTCAGACTGGAACTGGACCGAACGGAGATCGGCGAGGACAGCCGGATTTTCATTGTGGACTGGCAGGGCGAACAGATCGGGCTGCTGGTGGACCACGTCGCCGACGCCATCCCGGTGGATCGGACAGATCTCAAGCCTCCGCCCGAAAACGTGCGCTCCATCCAGGGCAGGCAATTCAAAGGAATCTTCCAGGTTGACGGGCAATTGGTGGCCCTGCTCGACATGGCGGCGGTATTGGTTTTCGATGGCGGAACCGAGGCGCCGGCTTTAAGGAGTGAATAAATGCCGATCAGGGTTCTGGTGGCAGACGACTCGGTGCTGTTCCGCCGCGTGATTACGGATGCCCTGGCATCGCTTCCCGACGTGGAGGTGGTGGGGTCCGCTCCCAACGGCAAACTGGCCGTTCAGCGCGTCCGGGAGCTCAAACCCGACCTCCTCACGCTCGATATGGAGATGCCCGAGATGGACGGCCTCGCGGTTCTGGACGCACTGCGCGAGACCCATGAAGACACTCTGGTCATCGTGGTCAGCGCCCTCACGCAGCGCGGCGGGCAGCTCACGATGAAGGCTCTCGAAAGAGGCGCTTCCGACTTCATCACCAAACCCGACACCACGGGGGCGGAAGCCAGCCGAGCGGCCATCACGAAAGAACTGGCTCCGCGCGTGCGCGCTCTCGCGCATCGAAGGGAGATTCGGAAGATTCTGAGGGACAGCCCGCAACCCGCTCCATCTAAGCCCGTTCCGCCTCGGGAGAAGGCCGCCGCTCCGGAGCAGCCATCCAGGACCGCCGTTCGGCAGACCGTCCTTTCAAAGCCCGAAATGGTCTTGATCGGTGTTTCCACGGGCGGTCCCAACGCGCTGACGCAGATACTCCCTCGAATCCCCGGGACTATCGGCGTACCCCTGCTCGTCGTCCAGCATATGCCGCCGGTTTTCACTCAATCGCTCGCCGAGAGTCTTTCCACAAAATGTGCCCTTCGGGTGCGGGAGGCTTCCCACGGGGAGAAGCTCGATCCCAACACCGTATACATCGCCCCGGGTGGGAAGCAGATGCGTCTGGCCTCCCCGGCCGGCGGCATGAAGACGATCGAAATCACCGACGACCCCCCCGAGAACAACTGTAAACCGGCCGTAGATTATCTGTTCCGATCGGCAGCCAACCGCTTCCCCGGTCGTTCCATGGCTGTGATCCTTACCGGCATGGGAAGCGATGGAACCCTGGGATTGCGTCTTCTCAAACGCCACGGCTGCTACATCATCGCGCAGGACGAGGCCACATGCGTCGTCTTCGGGATGCCCAAAGCAGCCATCGATGCCGGCGTAGTCGACGTGGTCCTGCCCATCGACGCCATTCCGGATCGAATCGTAGCTTCCGTACGAGGGTTTTACTCATGAGCGTTTTGTCCGCCAACGAACTCAGCCTCTGGTCCCAGTACATTTATTCCATCTGCGGTGTGCAGTTGGACGGGTCCAAAGGCTATCTCGTAGAAACCCGCCTGGCCCCGCTGATCCGTGAAACGGGAAGCGCCAACTTAACCGAGTTGTTCAACAAGGTCAAAGGGGATCTCTCGAACGCCCTCAAAAGGAAGGTCATCGATGCCATCACCACACGGGAGACCTCCTTTTTCCGGGACACGTCGCCCTTCGATCTGCTGAGGCACAAGATCGTTCCGGATCTCATCGACAAGCGCACGAAAGCCTCCAGCCCCGGACGCCCTCTCCCCCTTCGCATCTGGAGCGCGGCATGTTCGACGGGCCAGGAACTTTACAGCACCGCCATCGTGCTCAAAGAACTGCTCGTGGATTTGAACCGCTACGACGTCCGCCTGATCGGGACGGATATCTCCGACAAAGCCGTGGCGCAGGCGAGCTACGGCCATTACAGCAAAATGGAGATGGACCGCGGGATGGCTGTCGACAAGATGTCGAGATACTTCATATCCGAGGGCCAAACGTGGAAGGTTCGCGACGAAATCCGCGCCCTCGCCACTTTCCGGACGATGAACCTGCTGGAACCCTTCTCCTTCCCGACGAAATTCGATATCGTTTTCTGCCGCAACGTAGCCATCTATTTTTCCGAACCCGACAAGATGCGGCTCTTCAAGGCCATAGGCCGGGTCCTGGCTCCGGACGGCTACCTCATCATCGGGTCCACGGAGTCCATCACGGGTCTTTGCCCGGAATTCGAACCCAAAAGGTATCTGCGCGCGGTTTTCTACCAGTTCAAAGGCGCATAATGGTTATCGTCGCCGGGGGCAGTTCCCCGCTCGGCCCGCCCCCGGCCGCGCCTTTTCTCCGCAGTCGGCGGCGCATGGAAGCCCCATACGGGGCACGGAGAGAATGTCGTGCTGGAACGAATGGCCTATCATCTATATCTCCCATCGAGTTCGAAGATCCTCGTTTTCGGTGTACTCTCAGTCTTCACGGTTGTTGGCATCGTCCTTTTTCTCGGACTTTTTCCAGTTTTCCGGACTGCGGCGCCTCCGCGTTGGTTCGGCCTCACATGGTTGCTCATGGTCGCATGGAACTGGTATTGCGTACTGTCGATTCCGCACGGGATCTCGGTGGCGGATACGGGTGAAATCGCATTCCAAAGCCTGCTCGGACAGAAGTCCGTGATGCCGGTGGAGATCGAGTCGATTGTGCCTCAAGGCTCCCATTTCGGATTCCTTACCGTGAGGACCGCTCGGGGCAAGATACGACTTTTGAATCAATTTGACGGATTCCACGAGTTCATATCGCACTTGAAGGAGATGAATCCGTCGGTTGTGCTTCGCGGCTGTTGACGGCTGGATAAGGCCGGTTTTTGGGAAATCCCGCGAAGCTCGCCCACGAGACACGATAGCTTCTTTTTATATTTCTCCTTGAACTTCAAAGCGGAACTAACCATAATGCATATTTAAAAGCGTGCATCGACGGTTCCCACATATCCCGTATTCCCGCCTCCATGCCCTGGCAGGACACTTGCTCCTGTGCCGGCATCGGGCCGATGGCCGTAAAGAGTATTGCTGTTCCTTCTGACGTGGCGCAAGCCTTTCACTCACACTCTCCTCCTGTGGGGGCAGTGCGATTGACGTAAGTATCCCGTTATCGTGATTGTCATTTCGAGCGAAGCGACAAATCTTCCGGGTGCATGAAGCTGGATTTTCCTTTCCGGCCGAAATGACGGAATCCGATCGAGTCTCGCCAACTCAATAGCAGTAATTCGGTGGGCAAAACTTGACGCCGGTCCACAGGCGGACGCGACGTTATTTCCCCGCCATTTCGCGACGTCGGCGGATGCCGCCGTCTTGGTTCGAGTGAAGCCGTGGCGAGGAGCGAGAGAAGCCGGGAGCGGGACCAAACACTGTATGGGGAATCCAATGCCCGTCGTCGTCAACCGAGGGATCGGTTGTTTAAAGAGGATATCCCTGGTCTGTCTTCTCGTCGCGCTTCAATGCCAACCCGCTCGTTCTGAAGAGCGGATTTTGGATTTCGGCATCATCATGATGCAGTCATCCCTGGTGGAGCGGTGGCGCCCCCTTGCGGACGATTTGGGGACGGTCCTCGGCAATCCGGTGAAGATAAAAGTGTTCAACGACTACGCCGGAGCAGTCTGGGCCATGGGAGCGAACCGCATCCAGATTGCCTGGCTGGGGAACAAGACAGCCATAGAGGCGGTGGACCGGGCGAGCGGGGAGGTCCTGTGCAGGACCGTGGATGCCGATGGAGAAGATATGTATGCAGCACAACTCATCACCAACGTCAATTCCGATTTGAACAGCATGGAGGATGTGTTGGCGCGCGCAGCGACGATCACTTTCAGGCACGGGGATCCCAACTCGACCTCGGGCTTTTTGCTCCCTTACTACTACCTCTTTTCCCGCAACGGGATCGACCCTCGAACGATCTTCAAACGCGTCACCCGGGGTTCTCACGAGGAGAATTTTCTTGCGGTCGCCGATGGGTGCGCAGACGCCGCCACAGGCAACAGCGTTTCCATGAAACAGTTCAAAATTCTCTTCCCGGAAAAATTCCAGGCGATCAAGGTTATCTGGTCGTCGCCAGCGGTTTGCTCCGACCCGATCGTCGTGCGCAAGACACTCCCGACAAGCATCAAACAACGAACCTTTGACTTTTTCACCCGCTACGGGCGACCGGCCGACGGCAAGACGGCCGAACGGTTGGAGCACGAGCGTGCGGTCCTCGCAAATCTGTTGTACTCTGGTTTTGTGGCGTCCAGCGATCTCCAGTTGATCCCGATCCGTCTCATCGAACTCCAGCAACTCAAAATCCGGCTGCAGGGAGATGAAGCTCTCAGCCGTGGAGAACAAGAGATCAGGGTGAAAGAGGTCGACGAAAGAATACAAAAGATCGAGAGTCAGCAAACGAAAGGGGCCTATTGATGCAGGCGCCGATCACGATGGAGTTGAAACAGGAGCTTCCCCTCCGGACAATGCGCATCGGGCTCAGCGCCAAGATCCTGATCCCCGTCCTGACCGTTTCGGTTGTCGTGTTCCTGGTTTTTTTCCATTGGTCCGGCAGGAAGCTCATCGAGCAGGGGATCGAGGATCTGCGCTCCCGACTCCTCACCTTTTCTTCGACCCAGGCCGCCGAACTCCGCGAACCCATCTGGTCGTTCGATTCAGAAACCATCGACAGACTGTTTCGCAGTTACGCACTGGCCAACGACTTCCTGAGGGCGACGCTATTCGACGCCGAAGGCAATGTATTGGCATCGACCCGGGGGACCGTGCCCACGGAACCTTTCGAGGTTTTCAATTCCTGGCAGGAAATCACCCGCGATTGGGGAGGCGAGACCTACCACCTGGGCTGGCTGCAGGTGGTTTACCACGACGGGAATATCCGGCAGACCGCCAAAGCCAGGCGAGTCGGCGATTTCCTGGCGGTCTCGCTGCTGATCCTGGTTTTCGCAACGGTCACGGTGCTGACCGTTCACCTTTGCATCGGCCTGCCCCTTCGGCGCCTTACGGAATCGCTCAGCAGAAACGCCGCTCAAGGGTTGCGGGAGCCGCTCACATGGTCCAGGCGGGACGAGATCGGCGACGTGGTGGCTTCCTACAATTTGCTCCTCACCGAAGTGGACAGGCAGACCCGGAACCTCAAAAAGATCAACACCGAACTCGAGTTGGAAAACAGCCAACGCAAGTGGGCCGAAGAAAAGTACCGGAGCATTTTCAACAACGCCACGGAGGGCATATTTCAGATCGGTGGAGAGGGGCGATTTCTGGCGGCCAATCCGGCTTCCGCCCGAATTCTCGGGTATGAGGCGCCCGAAGAGATGTTGGGCATCGGGGACGTTGCAGCGCAGTTGTCCATCGATCCCCACCGCAAGAACGAACTCCTGAGGCTGCTTCAAGAGCACGGCACGGTCCAGGAATTCGAGATCGGGATAACCCGGAAAGACGCACGACTCGCCTGGATCTCCCTCAACATGCGCGCCGCGCGCAATGAGAGCGGCAGATTCCTCTATTACGAGGGCAGCGCCCAGGACATCACCGACCGCAAGGCTCTGGAATCGAGGCTTCTCCAGGCTCAGAAGATGGAGGCGATCGGCACGCTGGCAGGCGGCATCGCTCACGATTTCAACAACATCCTGGCGGCTATCATGGGATTCACCGAATTGGCCAAAAACAGGGTGCGGGAAGATGACGTCGGCAGGTATCTCGACCAGGTCCTGAAATCCTCTGTGCGAGCCAAGGACCTGGTGGCTCAAATACTCACTTTCAGCCGCAAAGCGGAATGGCGGGCTACATCCATCGACATGGCGGAGGTCGTTGAAGAGGCCATGAAGCTGATCCGCGCGACGTTCCCCTCCACCATCGATATCCGCACGAGGATTGCTTCCGAAACCTGCACCGTTATGGCGGATTCGGCCCAGATTCACCAGCTGGTGATCAACCTCTGCACCAATGCAGCTCATGCCATGAAGGAACGGCAGGGGATTCTGGAAGTCGATCTCGACCGAGTGAACGTACCGCCGCATACGGGTTCCCTGCATCACGATCCGGCTCCCGGCACGTATGTGAAGCTCACCGTGGGCGACACCGGAACGGGGATATTCCCTTCCATAGTGGACCGAATCTTCGATCCCTTCTTCACAACCAAAGAGGTCGGACAGGGCAGCGGCCTGGGACTTTCGGTCGTCTACGGCATCGTCAAGGAACGGGGCGGAACGGTCACCGTCGACAGCGTTCCGGAGGAGGGGTCCGTTTTCACCGTGTATCTTCCGGCAACCACGGAGAAGACTTCACCGCAGGCAACACCGGTATGTGTTCTGCCTCGCGGCAACGAGCAAATCCTCTTTGTCGACGACGAGAGAATCCTCGTGGACATGGCTCGAAATACACTTGAAGACCTGGGTTATCGGGTCGCGGCAACCGAGAGCAGCGCCAGCGCACTGGAGATGTTCACCACCTCCCCCAACCGGTTCGACCTCATCATCACCGACATGACCATGCCGCACATGACCGGGATAGATCTGGCGAAGGAGGTGCTGAAAATCCAGCCGAGTATTCCCGTCATCCTTTGCACGGGGTATAGCGAACTCGTGACGGAGCAAGAGGCAAAGAGTCTGGGCATCAGAGAATTCCTCATGAAACCCGTCACCATGACCGACCTGTCCATGGCCGTTCGGAAAGTATTGGAGGATTCCCCGGCATGAGACAAAACGGCCTGTACATTGACTTTTCGGACAGGATTCACAAGATTTTCAGGATTCAAAAAATTCCACGCGGCTGCCTGCCCCTTAATCCTGTTAATCCTGTCCAAAAATTCCTTTGTACAGGCGCCATCCTCTCATCCCCTGCAATCGGGAATCGGCAGGTCCAGGGGCAGTGAGATGTGAAAGATCGTCCCTTCCTCCGGAGACGATTGAAACGAGACCTTTCCCTGAAGGTAATTCTCCGTGAAGAGCTTCACACTGTAAAGACCGAGGCCACGAGACCGACCTTTTGTGGAAAAGGATCTTTTGAAGAACTGGCATTGCGTATCCGACGGCACGAAAGCCCGATTCCAAACCCAAAAATCTCCCCTGTCGTCCATCTGGCGGCAACCCACCTTTATGGCGTCACCTGGCCCGCCCGCTTCGATTGCATTCTTGATCAAATTCCCGATCACCCGGCTCAGCAAAGTGTCATCGGTCACGATCTGGAATCGCTCCGATTCCGGATCGAGCGTAATGATTGCGTTCTCGGCGGGGGAAGCGGCCTGGTGAAAACGGATCATCCGCCCGATGAACTCCAGGGAGGAAACAGAACGGGGTTTGACCGCCAGTTCGTTCCTTTCGGCTTCGAGGAGCATCTTCTGGGAACGGATTTCGTGCACCAGGCTATCCGCAACCTGGTACATGGGTTGAGTCAGATCACTCAACGAGAGGGCCGCATCCTCCATGAGAAGTTCCGCCAAAGCGCGGACATTGCCCGCCATGTTCAGGAAATCGTGGAAGAAGAGTCGTTCGAGCACGGCTCTTCGTTTCTCGTGGCTTATGTCGCATATGGCGAAGAACGTGAACGCGTCTCCGTCACTGATGAAAGGAGTGCCCCAGACAAGGAGATCCATGGCCTGTATTTCACATTCGGCCCGCGCGACAACCCGAGAGACGATCCGGCATTCATCCGCCGCCTGCTTTCCCATTCGCGATTGGAGCAATACTCCTGCCGCGCCGCAGTAACGACAGAACCCGGTGGAACCGCATTCACCCTCGTGCCCTTTGAAATGCACGCACATGAACGCCTCACCCGGTCTCTTGCCCGTCAAGGCCTCGTCACTAGCCGCCCCCAATGCATGGGTCAATGCGGCGTTGGCAATGACGATCTGCCGCTGACCATTCAGAATGGCGGCGCCATCGGGCATGCCGTTTAAAAACACCATCAGAAGAGGGATTCGGATCAGCTTTTCCCTCTGCTGTCGCACCACTTCATCTGAAACTCGTTCGGGGGGCAGGAAGTATTCACCCGCTTCGTTTGCCGACATGCCCGTTCTCCTTCAATCGAATATGACGCCATTTCTCAACGCGTTGTCGAACGATAAGTTTTGTATTATATAGCCGGTTCATCCGGAAGACATCAGCTTTCATAGTTGGGCGCTCAAACCGCAATCGTTCGACGCCGTGAGACTTGCAAGCCGCGTCATCCCATGACAATATGAACGGGAATCGCTTTGGCGCCGATGCGGGGCCAGATCAAGCTTCCGATCCGGCGGGCATCCCTTTTCGCAAGGATTGGACGCCGTATCGCATTCGCCGGCATGGAGACCCTAATGAACTCTTTTGAAGGGATAATTCGCGAGTGTGAGCCGCAGGATACCGCGGCCATCACGCGAATCTATGCGCACCATGTGCTGCACGGGTCGGCGACATTCGAAATCGAGCCGCCGGACGATGAAGAGATGGAACGGCGGCGGCGCGCCACTATCGAGCAAGGCTTCCCGTACCTGGTTGCGGAAATGGGAGGAGAGGTCGTCGGCTATTCGTACGCGGGACCCTATCGTCCACGACGCGCCTATCGTCACACGGTTGAAAACTCGGTTTATATCCGTCCCGACAGTATCAGGCAGGGGATCGGACGGATGCTCGTGAGCGCCATCATCGCCGAATGCGAACGACGAGGTTTTCGCCAGATGGTCGCCGTGATCGGAGACTCGGCAAATCATGCATCCATCCGCCTGCACGAGGGCCTCGGATTCGACTTCGTAGGGATTCTCAGGTCCGTCGGTTTCAAGTTTGGGCGATGGGTGGACAGTGTCCTGATGCAGCGCGAACTCGGCGCTGGCGATCGCGAGCCGCCGGGACCATCGACCGTCCCCTATGGATTCCACGGGAATCGGCCACAGAGTTGAAAGGGATTCAACGAAAAAATGGGCCATCGATACGGGTCGCCATGTGTTCGCTTCACGAACTTGCAGGACGAATCGTTCTCTCATGATGACGCAGTCGCATCGCAGAAACGCGCCAGGCGACAGGCGAACGCAGGCAACCATTGAAACCGAACACTATACCCCGATCTTCCCTCGATGACGGCCCATGGCTGATCGTCTTCTGCATTGCCCGGATAGCATTCAGTCTCATATTCATAATCTATTCGGCCGCGCTCCCGCTTCTCACCGTGGATTGGTCCATGACCGCCGCCCAGGCGGGCATGGTTCAGTCCTCGTGGCATCTCGGCTACCTGGTCTCCCTCTTCGCCGTCGGGTTCCTAGGCGATCGGTTCGGAGCCAAACGGACCTTCCTTTGGAGCGCAGCGGCCGCGAGCGTCAGCGGTCTGGTCTTCGCCGCCTTTTCTTCAGGATTCGTCTCCGGGGCGGTCCTTTATGGGCTTGCCGGGCTCTGCTCGGGCGGGTCCTACACGCCGGGCCTCACTCTCATCGCCGAACGCTTTCCCCCTGCGAGGCGGGGACGAGCCATGGGCATCTACCTGGCCGCAGGCTCCCTCGCCTACGCACTCACAATGGCGGCTTCGAGCCGGCTTTTCCCCATTGGCGGCTGGCGACTGGCCTTCTGGGTCGCTGGCAGCCTGCCGACGGCGGGGCTGGTGCTCTCTCTCTGGGTTCTTCGCGAGACGCCCAATGTCATTCACACCGTTCCCGCCGGGCGGAACGCAAGACACGCCGTATCAGCCGTACTGAAGAACAAACCCGCGCTGCTGTCGATGCTCGCCTACACCTTCCACTGCTGGGAACTCCTGGGCATGTGGGCATGGCTGCCCGCGTATCTCGCCAGGGCGGCGCAAACGGCCGACGGGATGGGGAGGCCCGATGGCAGAGCCGTGGAACTCGCCGCGCTCCTTTCAGGGTTCACCTACCTCACGAGCATGCTCGGCAGCCTCATCGGCGGAACCCTGGCGGATCGATGGGGACGATCCCTGAGCATGCTGCTCTTCTCGTGCCTCAGCCTCATTTTTTCTTTCACTTTCGGTTGGATGCTCGGTTGGCCTCTCGCCGTCACGTTCGTGGCGGCGTCGATCTACAACCTCGTCTCCATCGCCGATTCTTCGATCTACTCGACCGCCCTCACGGAACTGGTCGAACCGCAACACATCGGCGCCGCGTATTCTTTGCGGTCCGTGCTGGGGTTCGGGGCCGGGGCCATGAGTCCATGGGTCTTCGGACTTGTGCTCGACCTGTATCGCGGCGCCCCGACGGCATCGGACGGCACGGCCTGGGGTCTGGCCTGGACGAGCCTCGGGTTGGGCGCGCTCCCGGGTCCGCTCGCAATCTGGTATCTGCGGCGGCGCCCCGAAGCGACGCGCATGGCCCGAGGCCTCCGTTGATCGCCATCCTACGGGCTTCCACCCAAAACGAAGGTTGAAAAGCGTCTGAGAACGTACTCAAGAAACGTCATTTCGAGCCGCCGGAGACAAATCCTTTCGGGACCGGAATCAGGAGACGAAATCCGACGCCATGCCGTCCATGCTCGCCATGCGTTGAATGAGTTCCTCGACGCGCGAACTATAACCCCACTCGTTATCATACCAGGAAATCGCCTTGACCAAAGTCCCGTCCAAGACCTGGGTCAACTGCGAATCGAAGATGCTCGAATGGGTATTGCCCACGATATCTGAGGATACTATCGGGTCCTCTTCGTATTGCAGGATGTTGTCGAGCGGTCCTTCGGCGGCTTTCCGCATCACGTCGTTGACCTCCTCGGCCGAGACCGGTGTGATAAGCTCCAGGGTGAAGTCCACGACGCTGCCGTCGGGGACCGGAACGCGAATGGCAAGACCGTCGAGCTTTCCTTCCAGTTCCGGAATCACGCGCCCAATGGCGCGTGCCGCCCCCGTGGAGGTGGGGATGATGTTGACGGTTGCATGGCGCGAACGGCGATAGTCTTTGTGGGGGGTATCCACCAGTCTCTGGTCGGCGGTGAAGGCGTGAACCGTTGTGAGAAGTCCTCGTTTGATGCCGAACGCCCGATGCAGGACGAGCACGACGGGAGCGGCGCAGTTGGTGGTGCAACTGGCATTGCTGACGATCCTGGCTTCCTTCGTCAAGACATGATCGTTCACGCCCAGCACGACGGTGCTTTCGAGGTAATCCTTGGTCGGGACCGTCACGAGGACCCTCTTCGCTCCGGCGTCCAGATGGCTCTGGAGTTCTCCGATCCTGAGGAACTTACCGGTACTTTCAATGACGTAATCGACCCCCAACTCCCTCCAGGGGAGCTTGCCGGGGTCCTTTTCGCCCAGCACGCGGAACGCGTCATCGTCAACGATCATCGTGTCGCCTTCGATGCGCACCTCTCCCGGATACAACCCGTGAACGCTGTCGTACTTGAACGCATAGGCCAGATGCTTCGGGTCCGTGAGATCGTTGATGGCCACCACGTCGAAATGTCGACGCATCTTGGCGATTCGAGTGACGATCCGGCCTATGCGGCCAAAGCCGTTGATCGCAATTCTTGGTACAGCCATGGCAATCCTCCTGGACAAGTTGGACACTCCACCCCGCAGCACACGCCCGCACATATGGGAATATCTCCCTCCGCGAAGAACCGGCGGGAACAGGATTTCAGCCGTCATGTACGAAAAAAAAGGCCAGTTATTCTTCGAGCGCGTACCCGGGAACGGTTACTGTCATTTAAGATAACCGCAGTCCCTCCGAGCACAAGACCTCTTCGACGAGATAGGGGGCTTCGCCGGACGCATACTTCGGACCTGCGGGGACCTCCAGCATGCCGTCCGGAATGGTGGAGGGCAATTCATAAGCTTCAAAAACAACTTGACTTTTTGAGAACGCGGCACATGCTTTTAACATGACCTCAACAACCTGGCGACCATTGGAATCGGCCGCAAGAAGGAAGCGGCGTTCAGGAAAAACGGAGGAAGCGGCTCATGCTCTCCAATGAAGAAATCTCACGATCCATGAAGATCCGTCTAGAAGATGTCTTTCCCGATATGCCCGCATTTGCGGAAGGCATTCGGCGAGCGCCCGACAGGGGATTCCGGCTAAGCAGATCCCAGACGGCACTCTCACTCAAGAACGCCTTGCGCTACATCCCCGAAAAGCATCATTCGGCGCTGATTCCCGAGTTCCTGCACGAATTGAAAACCCGGGGCCGCATTTACGGCTATCGTTTCAGGCCCGCAGGCCAAATCCGGGCCAATCCCGTCGAGACCTATCAGGGCTCGTGCCTGGCAGGAAAAGCCTTTCAGTTGATGATCGACAACAATCTCGATTTCGATGTGGCTCTCTACCCTTACGAGCTGGTCACCTACGGTGAAACCGGCAGTGTCTGCCAGAACTGGATGCAGTACCGCCTGATAAAGAAGTATCTGGAGGCGCTCACCGAAGATCAAACCCTGGTCGTGCAATCGGGGCATCCCCTCGGATTGTTCATGTCCGGCCCCGAGAATCCGCGGGTGATCCTCACCAACGGTCTGATGGTGGGACTCTACGACAATCCGGACGACTGGGAGATCGCGGCGCAGATGGGAGTATCTTCCTACGGCCAGATGACCGCGGGCGGATGGATGTACATAGGGCCCCAGGGAATCGTACACGGAACGTACAACACGCTCCTCAACACCGGACGCAGGATGTGCGGCGCGCCCCCCGGGGGCAACCTGGAAGGAATTCTCTTCGTATCCTCGGGCCTCGGCGGGATGAGCGGAGCGCAACCCAAGGCGGCCTCGATCGCCGGAGCCGTCTCCGTCACGGCTGAAGTCGACCGTTCGCGCATCCAGACCCGCTACGATCAGGGCTGGGTGGACCGGGTGTCGACGGACCTCCCCGAAATCTTCCTGGCTGCGGGCCGAGCGATCAAAGAGAAGAAGCCGCTCTCCATCGCCTACTACGGCAACGTTGTGGACATGTTGGAGTACATCGCCGCCACGGACGTTCACGTGGATCTCCTTTCGGACCAGACATCCTGCCACGCGGTCTATGACGGCGGCTACTGCCCCCAGGGAATCACCTACGAAGAACGCACGCACTTGCTCGCAACGGATCGCGGCCTCTTTCGAAAGCTGGCGGACAAGAGCCTGCGGCGGCATTTCGATCTGATCCGGACTCTGACGGCCCGAGGCGTCTATTTCTTCGATTACGGCAACTCGTTCCTGAAGGCCGTCTTCGACTCGGGAGTCACGGAAATCGCGCGAAACAGCGTCGACGCCAAAGACGGTTTCATTTTTCCCTCTTACTTCGAAGACGTCATGGGACCCATTTTCGACCGCGGGTATGGGCCTTTTCGCTGGGTCTGCCTGAGCGGCAAGCCCGAGGATCTGACGAGGACGGATCGGGCGGCGATGAACTGCATCGACCCCGAGCGCCGTCCTGAAGATCGGGACAATTACGTCTGGATTCGCGACGCGGAGAAAAACCGGCTCGTGGTGGGCAGCCAGGCGCGCATCCTCTACCAGGATGCCCCCGGCCGCACGCGCATCGCCTTGAAGTTCAACGAAATGGTGCGAAACGGAGAGGTGGAGCCCATCGTACTGGGCCGCGACCATCACGACCCGGGCGGTACGGACTCCCCATTTCGGGAAACGGCGAACGTGAGGGACGGCAGCAACGTGTGCGCGGATATGGCCACCCATTGTTTTGCCGGAAACGCCGCGAGGGGCATGTCCCTCGTTGCCCTGCACAACGGCGGGGGCACCGGCATCGGGAAAGCGATCAACGGCGGTTTCGGGCTGGTGCTGGACGGCAGCGACCGCGTCGATCGCATCATCCGGTCCGCTATGACCTGGGACGTCATGGGCGGCGTAGCAAGGCGCAGTTGGGCGAGAAATCCGAACGCCATGGAGACGGCCATGGCCTACAACCATGAGAATGCCAGCGGCGATCAGATCACCCTTCCCTATTTGACCGACGAGGCGTCGGTCGAAAGCGCCGTCGCAGAGTTGTTCGAGAAAGACGGCTGACGGGACCCCCGGAGCCGGGATGATGCGGAAGCGCTTCGCAAAGAGCTTTTGAAGGAGTTGTCGTGGTCAAGTTGTTTCGCAACGCAAGGATCTTCACGCCCCGCGACTGCGGGCATCCGGCGGCCGGACCACGCCAGGGAGAGATCGTCCGTTTCGAAAAGGGAGCGATCATCGTGGAAAACGGAATCGTCTCTCTCCTGGGCCGTGAAGACGACGTTCTGGATCAAGCGGCCGTCCGGGCAGCCGACCTTGAGATCGACTGCAGGGGCCTCTGTCTCGTCCCGGGATTCGTGGACCCGCACACCCACATGTGTTTCGCCGGGCGCAGAGAAGCTGAATTCGAGATGCGCATCGGCGGAACCCCCTACCTCGAAATCCTCAAGCGGGGCGGCGGTATACTCTCTTCAGTAAAAACGCTGGCGGCAGCCGCCGAAGCCGAACTGTACGAAAATACGCGAACCCACGCGCTTTCTGCTCTCCGGACGGGAACCACGACCGTGGAAATCAAGAGCGGCTACGGGCTGGACACCGAGAACGAACTCAAGATGCTGCGGGTCATCGATCTGGTCGCCCGCCGGACCCCGCTGGACGTGGTCCCCACGTTTCTTGGCGCCCATGCCGTCCCACCGGCTTTCCGCGAAGCACCGGAGGACTACGTTTCCCTCATCGTGGAGGAAATGCTGCCCGCCGTTCAGAAGCAGGGAATCGCCCGTTACTGCGACGTATTCTGTGAAGAAGGCGCGTTCACCTTCGATTGGAGCCGACGAATCTTGCAGGCGGCGAGAGCGCTGGGAATGGGGGTGAAGATTCACGCCGATGAGGTTCACGATCTGGGCGGAGCCGGACTCGCGGCCGAGTTGGGAGCTGCGTCGGCCGACCACCTGTTGGCGGCAAGCAGCTTCAATATCGCCCGGTTGGCAGCGGCGGGCGTGGTGGCCGCCCTTCTTCCGGCAACGGCCTACAGCCTGCGAAAGCCATACGCCAGAGCCCGAGAGATGATTGCCGCAGGCGTCCCCGTGGCCCTGGCCACCGACTGCAATCCCGGGTCCTGCTACACCGAATCCATGCCCTTCGTCATCGGCCTTGCGGTCCTCAACATGGGGCTCTCGCCCGCCGAAGCGCTCGTTGCGGCGACCCTCAACGCCGCCTACGCCACAGGCATGCAAAAGAAGGTCGGCAGCCTGGATGCAGGGAAGCAGGCCGACCTCCTGCTGCTCGACGGGGAATCGCCGTCGATCCTTGCCTATCATGCCGGCACATCCCCCGTGGTCGCAGTCTACAAGCAGGGGGAGCAAGTCATCTGAGGCGAATTTCCACACGGAAGGGAATCGCGCGTGCACGCACTCTATCTCGACAAGAAGAGCATCTCCATCGATGAACTGGTCCAGGTCGCCCGGGACGGTCTTCCGGTGGCCTTTTCAGCCGAAGGCGAGGCGAGGGTCAACGGAGCCAGAGAGGCAATCGCCCGATGGGTCAAGGAAAAACGGGTCATCTACGGGATCACTACGGGCCTCGGCGCCCTGTGCAACGTGACCATATCCGAAAAGGACACTCAACTCCTGCAACAGAACATTCTGGTGAGCCACGCTGCGGGCGTCGGCGCCCCGCTCCCCGTCGACGTGGTCCGAGCCGTAATGGCCCTCAGAGTACACGATCTTTCCCTCGGGTACTCGGGCTGTCGGATGGAAACGCTCCGATATCTCATGGCCTTTCTGAACGAAGGGGTTTCGCCGGTCATCCCGGAGAAAGGCTCCGTCGGAGCCAGCGGCGACCTGGCGCCCTCCGCCCACATGGGGTTGGTGCTCATCGGCCGCGGAGAGGCTTTCTTCGAGGGCCGGCGCATCGCCGGGAGCAAGGCGCTCCAGGCGATCGGCCTATCCCCGCTCAGGCTTGAAGCGGGTGAAGGGATCGCCCTGATAAACGGCACGCAGGTCATGACGGCGATGGGAGCCCTGGTCGTGCACGATGCCGTCCGGCTCTCGAAACTGGCGGACATAGCCTGCGCCATGACCCTCGAGGTGCTCATGGGAAGCCAATCGGAGTTCGATCCCCTGATCCACCGGCTCCGTCCTCACCCGGGGCAGCTCGCCACCGCTGCAAACATGCTGCGGCTGACTGAAAACTCCGAAATAATCGCCTCTCATAGCGGGTGCAGCCGCATCCAGGACGCCTACACCCTCCGCTGCTCGCCTCAGATCCACGGAGCCAGCAAGGATGCGGTGGCCCATGCGAAACGGGTGATCGACATAGAAATCAATTCCTCTACCACCAATCCTCTGATATTTCCCGAGATCGACGACGTCCGCCTGGGCGGCAACTTCCACGGCCAGCCCGTGGCGATGGCCGCAGATTACCTCTCCATGGGTCTCGCCGAACTGGGAAGCGTGTCGGAGAGGCGCATCGAACGCCTGGTCAATCCGCAGTTGAGCGAACTGCCCGCTTTCCTCATAAGGGACGGCGGGATCAATTCCGGGTATATGATCGGTCAATATGTCGCGGCCGCGCTGGTATCCGAAAACAAGGTGCTCGCCCATCCCGCATGCGTGGACTCCATCCCCACGTCGGCGAACAAGGAAGACCACGTCAGCATGGGGTCCATCGCCATGAGGCAGACGCGCGACATTCTCTTCAACGTGGAACATGTCATTGCGATAGAGCTCTTGTGCGCCTCCCAGGCATACGATCTCATCAATCTGCACGCACCCATGAAGGCGGGCGACGGAACCCACGCCGCCCATGAAACCATACGCCGCCACGTTCCTTACCTGGAAAATGATCGCGAACTATATGCCGATATCGAAACCGTGGTCGGCCTCATGCGTTCGGGCGAGATCGTCGGAAACGTGGAAGCGGCCGTGGGCGGAATCGACGGTTTCGTTCCATCGTGAGTGCAGAAACCGGGAGCGATGGAAGGTTCTTTGAGTCTTTCCCGATATTCCTCTTCAGGCGAGGTCTTTCTCTAAAAGGGTGTCCAAAAGACGTTCCGGGGTAGGGTGGGCAGGGCCTTATCCTGCCCACCACAACGGGGCGAGCGTTCTATCCGGTGGGCAACGCTCTCCTTTTGCCCACCCTACCGCCCCCGCCTGTGGGGCGAGCAACGGTACAGGAGGCTTTTTAGACACGCTCTAAATCAAGCTGCAATTTTCCCGGACAATCTTTCCAGCCAGTCATCGTTTCTTTATAGCACCATCGGGGCGACCATGTCAGCAGTTCTGGTGAAGTCGCCATGGAAGCCATAAGAAAATAGGGGGTAGGAGTCCAGATACTTCACCGAGCCATACGGCAAGGCTGCTACATGCTCTATCAAACCGTTGGAAGATGTCCTCGAGGTTGGTCCGCGACACCCGGGCAGCCGAGGCCATCCACGCCCGGCTCGATGACCCCGCCGGTTGCCGTTCCGGGAAGCCGGAGGCATTTTCCTCCCGGGCCTTCGATCCAGCTTCCCCCGGCCAGGAGAACGCCCGGCCGCTTCCCTTCCCGGAAGACGGCAACCGAGGCGTTCGTCCGCCATTCGCCAAACGATCCTCCGGGGAAATCGTTGTCGGCAAAAAAAGCCGTCGTTCTGCTGGTGGAGGTTTCAAAGACGAACGCCAATCCGCTATCGCATGGAAGCAACTCCAGCCGCATATCCGCAGATGCGCCGCCCACCGGAGAAAACACGGTCGCTATCCAGGCGGGGACCGTCATTTCCGCACTCACAACGAGCGTATCGGCCGGAGCCATGACCCCTGAATCCGGCGAGATCCAGCCAATGGGGGGAGAACCTCCTCCTCTCACGACCCGCGCTTCCATGGGCCGGCTCGAAATATACAATCCTCTCACCCGAACGGCGTCGCCGTCGCTCGCGACAAACGAAGCCGGCTCCGAAGTCACGGAAATATCAGGGTGGAAATGCCAGAAGACTTCTATGAAATGACGTCCCCTGCCGGAGAGGCGGTCCACCACGAGCCAGCCGTCCGCTGCGGTCTCGATGACCGCCCTCGAGTGAATGACGGGTTCTCTGAGGCGCGCATACCCGTCGTGAGACGCTTCCGCCAATCGCAGGACCGGGGCCGTTACGGCACGTTTCAATACGGGCGCAGCGAAGCGGCCGGCTCCGAATGTCCCGTAAAGGAGCGTCTGTTCCCGGCGGTCGATGGCTATGGTGTTGTGGGCGCTCGTTCCACGAAAGGCGTTTCTATAGGGTGCATCCCGGCCCCACGAATGGGAACCCGCGTCGACGAGAAACGGTCTGGCGGCGACCGTCAGTTCCATCGAGAGACAGTCGCAGTGGCCGTGGCCCGGTGCAGCTTCCAACCCGAACTTCCCGAAATCAAACAGGAGCGCGCTGTCCACCCCTTTCTCGACCCGGCGGAAAACCGCATAGCCCCCGTCCTTCCAGGTTGTGGCAAAAGAACGCTCCCTTTTCTTCTCTTTCCCGGATTTCTCAAACTCCAGGCCGTTCAGAAACCACCGGCTGCGTTCGTCCGCCCGCCCGGGGGAATCCCCTGCTTCCAACAGCGCCGCACCCGCCTGCACGGCGTCGTACCGAAGCAGAACGTCGGACTGGAAGCCGTCGCCGAGTAGCGGATACCGGCCGTCGGGGCGCCGAACGGCCCGAAGGAAAAGGAACATTCGCCTTGCGGCATCCTCGAAAGGATTTGGAACGAACGCCCCATTGCGCCGAAGGAGAGCGACGATTTCAAGCAGCGATTCAAAAACCAACCGCTGATAGAAGACCGACCGTTCCGCATGGACTCCATCCGGAAGCACCTGCCGCTGGATCTCCTTCCCGAGCAGGTTCAAACCGTCGTGAAGCCATTTGCCCGCCCGTTCGAACTCCGGGTAGAGCAGTCCAAGCTGCGCCAACCGCAGGGCCTCGATGAGCAGGTGATTGTTCGGAACGTGATATTCCAGAGTGGCCTCAATCCAGCAGCCGGAACGGAGCAGAGCGGCAACCGCTGCGAGAACGCCTCGATCCGCAAAATCGCTAAGAGACCGCCCGACGAAAAGGACCCAACTCAGGGTGTTGATCCGCTGCGCCGCCTCGAAGGGATCGTCCCACGGCGGCGAACCCGCCCCATTCCGCGCCACCCAATCGGAGAGGACCCGCGAAGCGTACTCGCCGTAGCTCCCGGCACCCGTGTAGTGCGCGGCCATGAGCACCGCTACCAGAAAATCGAGCCTGTTCAGGTCGACGTTCCAGTCCCGGTTGCCAAAAGGCACATGGGTCCAGTCGATTCCATCCGCGAAAAGCACCGGCGGGGCATTTCGAAACGTGAAGACACCCCGGAGGATCTCGTCGGCAAGCCCAACGGTTCGGCTCTTTTCCTCGTTGGAAACCTGGCCGATGATATCCGGCAATCGTCGATCGTCGAAGAAAAAGACCGGTGAATGGCGGTTCCGGAAATGAGCGGCGGTTCCGGTTCCGTTGCGGAGGAACTGCGAGAGGTTTTCAATGCGGACGGAATCGAGCCGTTTTCTCGCTCTCTTTCGCAGCACCGGCCTGAGGAAACGTCTCGACAAGGCTTCGATCTTGTAGGGATTTGCCAGGAAGACGCGGACCTCGCTCATTTTCTCTTGCCGATAGCCTGCCGTAGAACCCCCGCGATGCGGGACGCCTGGATTTCCCACGTCCATCCCTCTTCTATGGTTTTCCTCGCGTTCCTTCCAAGTTCCTCCCTCAGGGAGTCATCCCCCAGGAGTTGAAGAACCTTCTCCACCATCGCGGGGACATCATCCCATTCGAACAGCATCCCGTTGCAGCCATCGTGGATGAGTTCCTTTATCTGTCCCAGGGCCGGCGCAACAGTGGCTTTGCCGGCGGCCATATATTCCAGGCACTTGAGAGAAGAATTGTAGAAAAGATAGTCTCCGCGGTAAGGGCAAATCACGACGTTCATGACGCTGAGAAGCCGGGGCATCTCAGCGTGTGGAACCACTCCCGTGAAAACGAGATGTCCACTCACCCCGCGGCGTTCTGCCGCCCGGCGGATCGCATCGGTTGGGGCTCCTTCGCCCACAAGGAGGAAGGCGACGTCGGGATGCTGCCTGCAAACCATCTCGACCATGCCGACGAACCGCTCCTCATCGAGAAGGAATTGAAACGTGCCGACGAAACCGACGACCTTCCGGCCCTCGATGTTGTATCTCCGGACGATTTCCCCATCGGGGGGTCCAGGCACGAACGACCGGTGGTCGGCGCCGTTCGGGATAACGTGCAGTTTTTCTGCGGGGACGCCGTAACGGATCATGTATCCCTTGAGGACCTCCGAGATGCAGATGACCTCGTCGGCCGCTCTCAGATTGACGCCCTCGATCCAGCGGCCAATCCACGGATAACTGTAGAAGTGGGTGTAAAACCTGGAATACTCGTATTCGAGAGGGGTTTCCGTGAAGAGCACGAAAGGGACTCCCCGACGACGGGCTGCAAGGAGGAGAGAGAGATTGCAGTATTGAGCGACGCCCATGGCCACGTCGGGCCGGAAGCGCTCCAGCAGGCGAAGTTCCTGCGAAAAGTATGCAAGATTTCGGAGAATCAGGCGAGGCACATGAGCGTACCGCCTCACGGACGGGACCCTCTTCAGAGCGTCGAGGCTCCCTCCTTTAGCAGTCCCCCTGGCGGCTCGAAAACAAAGATCGACCTGATGGCCCAGCCGTTCCAACTCCCGTGCGATGCACCGAATCTGAGCCGCGGCGCCCCGTGCGTCACCTTCAATATCGTAGTGATAGTTGAAAAATGAAATTCTCATACGGCACTCCAGGCAGGTGGAGGTTCAATCCGCACGCGTTTTTCCGAAAAAGCGCTGCACCAATACCCGTATCGCCATCGCGGGCAGATCCGATCCGTATCTTCGCCACACGCCCGGCTCCCGGGCCATGCGATAGAGCCATTCGAAGCCCCGCCGGCGCCACGATGGGGGAGCTCTCTTGAGGCTGCCGGAGATGATCTTAAACATGCCCCCGCAGGTCATGACAAGGCCGGCGTTCAGACGGTCCCTCACGGCGTCGGCCCACAGAGCCTGCCGGGGTTCGCCGATCCCGAGCCACAGCACGTCGGGACGGGCGTCGTTCACGATGGAAAGAATTTCGTCAGACGAGAACTCGAAATAGCCGTGACGAACGCCCGCGATGTGAAGTCCAGGAAAACGTTCGAGCGTCCTGGACCTCGCATTCTCCGCCAGTCCCGGTTCCCCGCCCAGGAGGAAAAACCGGTATCCCCTGCGTTCCGCAAACGCACAAAAGACGGGCCATACGTCCGTTGTGGTGAGCTTCTCAGGGAGTTGCTCCCCCAGGGCCGCCGCGGCAAGCAGGACCGACGCCCCGTCTGCGTAAAGGACGTCCGCCCGTTGGAGAACCCGACGGTAGCCGGGAATTCGAAAAATGAGATTCAACGTGTGAGCGTTCACCCCGTATGCGACCCGGCACCCCTCCGAAGCGATCATTTCCTCCATGCGAGCCACGAGGGACGCCATCGTGTGCGCCTGGACGGGCAAGCCCAGCACGTCCACCGAGCGAACCGTCATGGATTCCCTCCTTTTCCCGGCGGCAACCGGTTCATGTGAAAAAGGCGGTAGAGCTGTTCCCTTCGCAGGTAGCGAATCAATTCGGCATTTTCCGTCCTTGCAACCCTTGGAGCGAGGTAGTTCGAGAAAAAACCCCAAAGGAACGCCAACCCCCCTATCAGCCGGGGTCTTTCCACCATGCGGTAGATACCCCTCCAGAAGGCAAACAGGGGATGAGTCCCCGTCGCGTAGGCACCGTATCCCCATATGACGCGGCCCCTCAGGGGTCCGAAGCTCGAACCCTGAAGCCGGTGGTGGATCAGCCGGATTTCCGGATCGTGCAGGGTTATCCACCCGTGCCGCCGGGCGTCCGCCTGATCCAGGATGTCCCAGCCGTACACGCTCTGAAGCCCGCCGATGTCCCGAAAGCATTCACGGCGGTAGAATTTTGCCTGGCCCGGAACGTAATACGGCGCGTGCCTTTCTGAAACCAGCTTCTCTCCGACCTTGAGATACGTGGTCCCGCTCGCCATGCCGACTTTGGGATCTTCGAAGTGGTGGAGGATTCTCTCGAAGCAATCGGAACCGAATTCCATGTCGCAGTCGAGCTTCGAGATCACGTCGAAGGAATCGCTCCCAAGGCATCTGAGACCCTCATTGAAAGCGGCAACGACCCCCGGTCCGAGCCTTCGCTCGCCCCTGTCCTCCCGTTTCACTATTTCGATCCACGGGTGGATCGAAGCATATCGGCGGACAATGTCGGGAGTCGAATCGGTGCTTCCGTCATCCACGACGATCCATCGGTCCGGCCGCTTTGTCTGTTCAACCACCGACCGAAGCGTCCATTCGACAAAGCGGCTTTCATCGCGACACGGACTGATCACCACCAGGCGCAGGCTCATGAGGGCATCTCCCTTCCACCGCGGACGGATTGCCACCAGATGCCGAAAGCCACGAGCGCCCAGAGCTTTCGCGCATGGTTGCACCGTCCCCGGACATGCTGGTCCACGAGGGCAGCTATGTGCACCGAATTGAAAAGACCCGTTTCCTGAAACGTGGCCATGAGACCGTGCGCTTCGAGGTAGGCCGGAAGGCTTTGCTGGAGCCAGAATTCCAGGGGAGGATTGAAACCTCGTTTCGGCCGGTCGAGTATGCCCCGGGGAAGCCACGGCTCGAGCGCCTTGCGGAATGCGAGTTTGGTTTGCAAGCCCCTTATCTTGAAGCCCATGGGCATGGACTGTGCGAATTTCACGAATTCTTCGTCCAGCAGCGGGACTCTGGCCTCCAGAGAACAGGCCATACTCATACGATCCACCTTCGCCAGCATGTCGCACGGCAGGTAGATGGAAAGGTCGGCCAGGCAGGCCCGCGTCACCGGCGGCAGCCCGGAATTCTCCCGCGAAACGCGCCGTAGAGCCTCCATGTGCTCGAATCCGCAGGTTTTCTCTTTGAAATCAGGACTGAAGAGAACCGAGAGTTCTTCGAGCGAGAAGGCGGCAACCTTATGGAGGTAATCCTCAAAGGGCGGAAAGAGGGAACTCGAAAGGACGCGGCTCACCCGGTCCAGCAGGTAGCCCAGGCGCGGATGTCCGAAGAAAGGCAGCCTTTCGGCCGTGGCGGAGGCCGCCTTTCTGGCCGCGGACGGCAGGAGCCTCAGAAGCCTGTTGATCTGCATTCCCTGGTAGTGCGTGTAGCCGGCGAAGAGTTCATCTCCGCCTTCGCCGCCGAGCACCACTTTGACGTGTTCGCGGGTGCGCCTGGACAAGAGGTAGGTCGGTACGATCGTGGCGTCGGCCAGCGGCTGATCCATATGCCACAGGAGTCTTGGCAGGATCTCACTCGTTTCGGCCGTAACCTGAAACGATTCGTGCTCCGTCCCGAGATGCCGGCTGACGCGCTCTGCGAACCTGGTTTCGTCGTACCGGCGAACCTCGAAGCCCGCGTTGAAGCTTCGAATCTTTCCCGTCCCCGTTCTCACCATTGCGGCGGTGATGGCGCTCGAGTCGATGCCGCCCGAGAGCCAGACTCCCAGGGGAACGTCCGCAACCATCTGCCGTTTCACAGCGATCTCAAGACAGTGCCGGAGCTCTTCGCACCAATCGCCGAGGTCCCTTTCGGGACCGGCACTCACTTCGGGACGCCAATAGGAACGGACCGCCACGCCGCCGGGAGTCGCCGCAAGCGTCATCCCCGGTTCCAACTCTCGCACGCCGTTGTAAATGGTCCGCGGGCCGGGAATATAGAGACAACTGAAATAATCGAATATGGCCCGATGGTTGAGAGAGGCGTCGACGCCCGGAAAGAGGAGCAGACTCTTGATCTCTGATGAGAAAACCACCCCGTTTCCACTCGCCGCATAATAGAGGGGCTTTATGCCGATACGGTCCCGGGCAAGGAAGAGCTTCCGGCGCGGGCCGTCCCAGACGGCAAACGAGAACATCCCGTTCAACCGATGGACGACCTCGTCCCCCCATTCTTCATACCCGTGGACAATCGTTTCCGTGTCCGAATCCGTTCGGAAGACGTGGCCCCGGTCTTGAAGCAACCGCCGGAGTTCCCGGTAATTGTATATCTCGCCGTTGAAGACAAGCCATATCGACCCGTCTTCGTTGGACATTGGCTGTTTTCCCCCCGCAAGATCGATGATGCTGAGACGCCGAAAGCCAAACCCGACGGATCGATCGAAAAAATAGCCCTCGTCGTCCGGCCCCCGGTGCAGCAAGATGTTCGTCATGCGTCCGAGAAGCCCCCGGTCCAGTGGCTGGCCGTCAAAATCACAGATGCCGCATATACCGCACATGTCCCCATCCATCTGACGAGCTTCCCGCTCGCTCTTCGAACAATTCGAGAAGTCTTTCCGCACTCTTTCCGATGTTGAACTCTTTCGAAACCAGTTTCATCCCGGCCGCGGAGAGACACTCCGCCAGTTCCCGATCCATGAGAAGCCTCGCCATGGCGCCCGCCAGGGCAACGGGATCGTCCGGTTCGACGAGCAGTCCCGTTTCCCCGTTCCGCACCAGTTCGGGGATCCCTGAAACCCGTGTGGAGATCACGGGGACCCCTGAAATCATCGCCTCCAGCAACACGTTGGGTATCCCGTCACGATCGTTATTCCGCACACAGGACGGCATGACAAAAAGGTCAGCTTTTGGATAGAATTCGAGCACTTCTGCCGGCTGACGCTCCCCGGGGAGGGATACCGCGGCGCTCAGCCGAAGTTCGCGGATCATGCTTTCAAGACGCGCCCGTTCGGGACCGGCTCCGATTATTGCGCACCGGAACTCAAACCCGTGCGCTCTCAGCAGGGCGCAGGCATGGAGGAGCGTGTGAAAACCCTTGGTTTCCACAAGGCGTCCCACCGCAAGGATGAAGGGAGAAGACGCCGGCGTTCGGGAACGGTGCACGGCAAAGAGAGCCGGATCGATTCCGTAGCGAACGAGTTCAAATCGCGGGTTTCTCGCAGCCGGAAAGTGTTGGGCCAGGTAGGCTTCGCTGAATCTGCTGCAAACGACAACGAATTTAGCACGCGAAAGCTTCTCCGACATGAGCGGGTTGTCCTGAAAGATATCGTAAGCATGCGCGGTGAAACTGAAGGAAATGCCCAGCAGCCGCGCGGCCATCATTGCCACGCTCGCCGCTATGTTCGCAAAGTGCGCGTGAACGTGGATCGCTTCCTTTTCCTGCATGCACCGGGCGGCATAGGGCGAAACAAGAAAGTGGAAAAAACAGCGCAGTTTTTCTCTCCATGTTTGCCGGGGCGCCAGGACGAAACTCCAAAGGCAGCTCAAATATCGGGTTGGCGCCTTGAGAACGAAGTGGGCATGAGCCGCCGGGAAATGAAAATCCGCCGGACGAAAGAGCGTTATGGCCTCGGAAGCCGCACCGGGCAATTCCGGATGGAAGACGGCACGGTCCGGTTCATACACGCTGAAGAGCTTCACGTTGGCTCCCAGCCTTCGCAACGCTGAGATTTCCCTTATTACAAAGGTCTCGGAAAGCGTCGGCAGCGTTCGAGCCAGGTATGCGATGGAACCTGCTTTTTCCTGCATCCCGCTTACACTCCAGAGAAGTTCCGTCCTTGCCTTTCAACTCGATTCAAATTCGAGCAGAACCAGGGAACGTGCTGGGAAATTGAACCGGAGACTTCCAGACGCGTTTTGGATATACGTTTTCTTTATCCCCACTGTTGTGGAAACATTTTCATTATTCGAAGAGAGGCTCGCTCCCGTCAGAACGAGAACGGTTGCAGTGGATTTTGGTTTATAGCCTTTGATGGAGATGACCGCGGGCATCGTTTGCGAGAGGGACCGGTTGAGCGTCAGAAGGACCAGCTTTTTCTCCCCCGTGATGCTCGCGATGGCGTTCAGGGTCGGAACGGACGTCATCTTGCTCATATTGCCGAGCGCAGAAGAACTGAACGAGGTGCACTTGACAACTGTATCGACTCGTTGCCCGGTGATATGACCCGCGAACATCAGGAAGGTGAAATATTGAGGTCTCGTCAGGCGCGTGCCGGTACTCCAATCGAAGCGAATGATGGATGTGGATACGTTGCCGTGGAGATTCCAGGCAGTGGCCAGGCTGATGCCGAGATCTTCTTTATGCCTGAGGAACTCCATCAACAAATCCGCATTATTCAGTGCGCTCCCCAGATTGGAGAAATCCTTTGCATCCGTCGAATCCGCCGGCCATATGCCGTATTCCGTCATGGCCAGTCCGATTTGTGCAGATCGCGGGCATAGGGTTGAAATTGATTTTCTAATTTGTGTCAGATGGGAGACGGCCTGAGACGCTCCCGCCATGACTGCCTTGAACCAGGCATCCGACTGGAACGAGACCTGAGATTGGATAGCCGAAGGATAGTAAGGATGCACCACAAAGAAATCGAGGTCATCCTTGACCGCTTTGAGCACTGTCGCATTCCATTCATCACTCGTATCCATGTCCCCCAGGCCCGCAGGATTCGACATCCCCACCGCACCGACCTTGATGGAAGGATCCACGGCTTTCATGGCTGCGGAAAAGGATTTGAATGCTTCGGCATATTTCTTTGCCGTCGTGCATCCGGTTTCGGATTTCGAGAAAAGCTCGTTTCCGATTTCCCAGTAAGTAACCTTCCATGCCTCCGAATGGCCGGTTTCCGCCCTTCTTCCCGCCCAGTATCCAACGGTCTTCCAATCGTTTCCTTCCGGATCGATCCCCAGGGTCTTCGTATCGCCTGGATCGCCGTTCAAATACGCAACCCACGCCGCCGCGCGTTTCAATCTCTGTTCGAGGGAAGCCGTCGTCAGCACCGCACCGGATTCGTCCAAACCCGTGCTGAAATTCACCGTGATGACGACCTCGGCGCCGAGCGACTCCGCGAGCTTCATGTGTTCATTGATCCCGTACGCGTTCATGAACCATTCCGGCTGGCCTGTTCTCGCATCCGGGCGAACCTTCGCGCCCTTGCCGTGCGTTGCTTGAAAGCCCGAGACGCCCGTGAGGATACTGCCGTCCATTTGATCGAAGCTGAATGAATCCCCGAAAGGACCACTCGACGCATCGAGAAACCGGGCATGTTGGACGCTTTTCCAATTGGGGGCGGCCGTCAGCACCACCGTGAGATCTCCCGGCTTTGCCTCGAGTCCCGTCCTGTAGGAGATGCCATCCTCCCAAAAATACAGGTCGGATAGACCTCCTCCGGGAAACCTCAAAACGGTCGGTCCAATCGGCTTTATGAGACTCTCGGCCCGGGAAGCCATTTTATCGAGGGTGGAGTTCCAAAGTCCGCTGAACGATACGGGCACGTTCTGCCCGAATACCAGGGGATTCACCTTTCCCGGGCGATTGCTCGTATTGATTGTTATGGTGGCGTCCGCGGCCCACACGCTTTCAACCGCGGCGAGAACCGCGAAAGGCAAGATGAAGAAGGCGATACATCTCGACGCCTTGAATGAGTGGGGTTTTCCGATGCGGTTCGCCCGGTTCCTCCCGCTTCCCTCTTCAGTGGATCGACTGATGCACATCGACATTTCTGCATGCTTCATTTTTCACCCCTTTCCCGCGTGACCGCGGTTCACCGGCGAATCGTCTCTTGCAGCCGCTTCATCTCGCCGAGACCAACGCTTCTCGACAACAGCAGCCCGGCAAAATAAACCGCAGCGCCGAGTGCGACCGCCAGGAACACGTTTCGTTCTCTCACCATATAGACCGCCCAGCCCATACCGGCCGCACACAAGGCAGGTCTTGCCACGGAGCGGAACAGGACGCCAGCGGCGATGTATTCGCGCACGTAGACAAAAAGGGCCATAAAGTAGATGAACTGGGTCGCGACGGTCGCCCAACAAGCCCCTCTGTAGGAGAACAGCGGCGTCAGAATCAGGTTCGCCCCGATGTGGATTCCGGCCCCCAGGCAAGTCAGCCTGAAAAGCAGTCTCTCACGATCGACGGCGATCAACACACTGTCGGCAACATAATTCCAAAAATTGAAGATCATCGCCGCGCCGAGAATTCTCAGGGCCGCAGCCGATGGAAGGAAGGAATCTCCGTAGAGCAGCTTCGTTATGCCTTCAGCCAGCACAATCAAACCAACCGCAATGGGAGCGGCGATCGTGAAGAGATACTTCATCGTGAACTCCAACGTCCGTGAAAATGCAGCTTTGGAAGTAATATGGAGTTCACTCATCGTCGGGAGAAACGCCCCCATCACTGCCGCGGCGATCAGGGTCAAATTGTCGAAGATCCGCATGGCGGCGGCGAAATACCCTACTTCCGTTTCGCCCTTGAAACCCGATAAAATAAGTATACCCGACTGGTTGCTGAAGTACAGAGCGACGAGAATTCCGGCGAACGGGGCTCCTGCTGCAGTGTTTTTCCACAACGCATCCAGACTCCAGTGGAAGGGACGTCTGACCATGAACCGCCTGAGCAGGAGGATCTCAAGCACCACTGTGCAACTGATACAGACGAGCTGCGTGCATGCCACGGCAGGCAGACCGAAACCACGATACAGGAGAACGGTGCAGGAGATAACGTTGGCCAGAGCGAAGAAAAGGCGGACGATTACCTCATATTCCGATCGTTTGAGACCCCTGAAAAGCGAATTGAGAAACTCCATGTAGGAATACTGAAAGACGAAGAGGGCGACAACGATGATGACGAAAATGTCCCTGGATTTCAGGAAAAACAAGCCCAGCCAGAGCAGGGCCAGCATACAGACCGCGAGAATGCCCTTAACCGCGGAAATCTCGATCAGGTAGTTCCGTTCGAGCACGTTGGTCCGTCCGATTTCCTTCTGAGCCAGCCGCTCGAATCCAAATCTCGGCGCTATGACGAAAAAATTGGCGATGGTGAAGGCATAGGCGTAGACACCCAGGTCCCGTACCCCGAGGAACCGGGCGAGCACGATGAAGAACGCGAGACCGAGAGCCTTGGACGCCAGTTCGGCAAAGAGCAGAAGGGCGCTGTTCCGGACGAAGCGCTGCCCCGTCTGTTCCCGTGCAGTCTGTATGTGCCCATGGTTCGACGCGGGGAACGCCATCCTCGCTCCGATGCTGAGAAGGGGGTCGGTTTCCCGAACGTTTCTAAATGACTCCCGCTCCGGGAGATCTGCTCGCAATCCTGCCCGCGCTCACGGCCAGCCCGGCCATGAACCACAGGGGCACGAAGTGGGTCCAACTGCAGTAGTCGACCTGGCTGTGCATGACAAAAGCAAGAAAGCAGAAGAAAAGACCCGTGCCGGTGCAGTAAAGGAAGGGATCGGGAGATCGAATTGCAGGCGCGAGCGACAGCATGACGCTCAAAAAGAAAAGGCAGAAGCATACCAGGCCCACCAATCCGATCTCTCCGGCGATGAAGAAGAACAAATTGTGCACGGGCGCGTTCCAGAGAACCACAATTTGTTCGGGCGTATTGTCATATCGCGTTGCAACGGGGACGAAATTGTTGGGCCCCGTACCCCATAGCGGATGACTCCCGATGAGTCTGAGCGTCACCCCCATGAGCTTCAAACGTCCCCGGGCCGTTCCGTAATCGTGCTTGAGGAAACGCTCCTGTATGGACGTGGGGGTCCCAAGGAGCAGAACTGCTCCCACCATGACTGCGGCCGCGACAGCCCCGCCCGTCATGAAGACACCGATCCTCTTTCGCAATTGAACGATAAGAACGAACGTCAGGGCTACCAGAGTCGAGAACATGCCGCCCCTGGAGAGCGTCGAGAAGAGACCGAGCATCCCCAACGCGAACGCTGACGCGAGCAACCATTTGCCGGAGGCTTTCATTGGACAGAAGAGAAGAGAGAAGGCCAGGGGAAGGGTCAGGTCGAAATAGAGCGCCAGGCTGTTCGGATGGAAAAGAGTGCCCGCGGCGCGGCTGATGGAACTGAGGCCCGCAAAGCCCGGCATGACCGTCCGGCTTCCGAAGAATTCGAGACCGAGAGACGATCCGGTCCAGTCCTGAGCGCGGGCAATGACGGCCTGAATCGCAAGAGCGAGAACGAGCGCAGACACTGCCAGCCGCAGATCCCGTGTCTCTTCGACAACATTGGAGACACATACGAACAGAACCACGGATGCAAATAGTGCATACACATCAAAAATGCCGAAACGCCACTCTCCGTTGAAGACCATGGAAATACAACTTGATGCGATGAGTGCACCCAGTGGAAGTATATTGATCCACGGTAGTCCTGTCTTTGGATTCGAGTCAAACCTGTTATAGAAGTAGATCACCAGTAAGGCAACCATTGGAATGTGGCTTATTGATATCATGAATGCATGTGTAGATCTGTATACTAAACTGGTTGTGAGATCAATATGTAGATTTATTCCTATTGGAACCGAAAATGCCAGGCAAAACAGGTAGAAGGATTTTTTACCGGGAAGCGCAACGGATACCATGGCTATCAGACTCAACCCAAAAAGGAAGAAGAACCAGCGGGCTTCGAGCTGAGTGGAAAGCAGGAACAGCAAGCCGGTGGGAACGCCTGCCAAAAACCATTTCGCTCCACCTGGAACATTCCCCGGAGCGATGGAGCTGTCGTTGAACTTATCCCGAGCGAACATGGGTTTCAGAGCTCCGGCACGGACAAAATAACCCGTAGATCCAGGTTTGCCTCGACATCTTCAGGCATCCTCAATGTATCGTTCATGTACTCCAGGAGCGAAACCAGGCAGATACTGAAGGTGCACGACAGGAGAATCCCCAACCCCAGATTCAGCGGGACATTTGGCACGGCCGCCTTTATGGGTATGGACGCCATGCTGACCACTTTGGCGTTTTCCAGACGGAAATCCGTGGCCTCGGCAACCAGACTGTCCTGGTATTTCTTGCGCAAAACCGTCAGAATCGCCTCTTTGTCATCCAATTGGCTTTTCAAGGAGTTCAAAGCCTCCTCCTTGGCAGGCAATAACCTTATCTCCCCTCTCAGCCCTTCAATAGTCTCATCAAGAGCCTGCTTTTCAGCTTCCATTTTGTCGAGCTCAACAAGGTCGCGCTCCAGCAGTTCGCTCACGTACAAGCGGATCTGTTCCTCCAGTTCCTTCACCTGCTGGTGGATTGTCACCACCTGGCGGCTGTTTTCGGTGTAGCGATCGAGCACAGTTTTCATGTCGTAGCGCAGGTTGATGAGCTTGTTTTCAAGATCCTGTATCTGAATGTTCTGTTCGATTTCCGGCAACGGAATGAGGAGGTCTGGATTCGCAGCCCTAACCTCCTGTATTTTCGACACCTTCGCTCTTCGGCTTATGATCTCTTTTTGAACCGTCGTCCGGGCCACATCAAATGTATTCATCTTTTCAATGAGAGTTTTCACCTGCTTGTCAAAGTCCAGGATTCCGGATTTTGTTTTCAACTCCACCATCTGTTCCCTCAACTCCTTGACCCCGTCCTCCACCCGGCGCATTTGTTCCAGATAAAAGGTGTTCTCGGACCGATTGAGGTTTATGACGAGGTGCTGGCGCAGATATTGGTCCACCAGTTCGTTCACGACATCGCAGGCCATCTTCGGGTCTCGGTCCCTGTAACTGAGACGAATGATCTGGGACTCGACGGCGGGTTCCGTTCTCAAATTCTTATTGAGCGTCACGACCGCCTGTTCGAACGCTTCCTGCGGGGTGGGAGTACGCACCAGTCCCAGGTTCCGGAGCAGTTGAACCGAAGACCTCAAAGCGTATCGAATCCAGCCGCGCATCTCCCCCCAAAACCCCTCTTCTGCCATCTCTCTTGGCTCGTAGAGCTTGAAAGCTTCCACGGTTCGTTCGAGCACAGGTCTGCTCCGTATGATTTCCATTTCCGAGTTGGTCTCGTCTTTGGGATTCATGAGGACCGTCCAAGGACCCGTGCGGTTGGACTGATGGAACAGCGGATCTTCATAGTCCCGGCCGCGAATGACGATGGTGCTCGTCGCTTCATAACGAGGAGGCCAAAGGAAGGTCCCGACGGTGACGGTAGCCAGGATTCCGAGGTTGAGCCATATCAACATCCTCTTCCTCCGGAAGAAACCCTGCGCAAGCATTCTCGACGTAACCTGAATTCTCATGTTCTCGCTCTCGTCAAGGCATTCATTGACTATAGTGAGGAGGTCTCCACTTCATTCGGACAGCAAGCCGCCTGCCCCGGAAGCATTCTCACTCCCAGAAATTCCTGAAGGGTATGGGGAAATAGCCGGGCCACGTCGAGAAAAGCACGGGGCTAACGGTAAAGGAGAAGAACTTGCTCAATTTCATGGTCTGCTCGACGGATTTCATCTGCACCTCCAACGTGGTCCCCGGGTCCACATAGGCATAATTGATCACCCGGTTCTGCATGTTGCGCGAGAAAAGCACCTTTCGATAGAGGTCCGGATAGATGAGCGACAACGTCAGATGCCACTGCCCGGTCACGCGCGGGGCATCAATCCAAAAGTAGATGACGTCTACGTTTCCCAGCAGAACCTTGAAACCCATCTGATTGCGATGCGACAGCCTCAATCCCGAGGGAGTCCGCACTATCCGGATTTCCCGGCCTTTTCCGGGTTCGTAGGACACCTCGACGGGCTTGACGTTCGCCTCTCCATAATCGTAGCCGCCCTTCACGCCATTGCCGAATTCCGGCAGAGCCACATTGACGATATTCGATGGCAGGCTCTCCATAGCATGGGAAGCGGGGATGAGCGCCGAGGCGATGGAAATCCCCCACAGAATGGTGGCGATTCTCAGGCTGCCTTTCATGGAATCGTCGAAGACCCCGCCGGGGATACGTTCACGTTGAAAACGCTCTGGATGGGCAGAATCTCCCGGATATATTGTTTGACAAACAGATCGACCTTGGCGATGCCGGTCATGGGAACCACAACCACATCCCCGTTGTGCAGAACGACGTCGTTTTTGATGCTCCTGCCATGAAGGGGTTGGGAAAGGTCCGTCTTGATCCACATGGCCGGCTCGAACTGACCTCTTCTGATCACCACAATCTGAGAGAGGTCCCCCGTGTCTTTCACGCCCCCCGCCTGCATGATTGCCTGCAACGTGCTGATCTGCCCCTCGAACTTCAAGACCTTCGGCTCATAGACTTCGCCTCCGACGAAAATCACCTGGTCGGCGTGCTTTGCCAGAGACACCGTGACGTATTCCTCCGACGCGAACACTTTTTTCGTCGTTGTCTCCCCGATCAGAAGAGCAACGTCGGGGTTCCTGATATGGCTCGCATAACTCTTCTTGAGCTGATCGTGAAGCACTGTGGGCCGGAGCCCCGCCGCCATCATGTCCCCGAGGATGGGAAGACAGATCATTCCATCGGAACGTATGCGCACCCCGATGTTCAGTTCCGGATTGTAGACGAAACGAAGCTCCAGGTAATCGCCCTCCTTCAAAAGATCGCCGTAGCCCGTCATGGCCGTAAAGGCCTGGTACCGCCTGCTGACTTCTCTGTGAAGACCGGCAACCGTCATGCCCTCGACCAGCATTTCCCCAACGAGGGGCAGCGTGATCCTGCCGTCCGGGCGGACGGTCACATCGGCGCCGAGTTCGGGATTGTAGATGAACCGAACCGCCAGGACATCCCCGCTGCGCAGGAAATACTCGGCGCAGCTCTTCAGGGTATCTCTCTGCGCATCGCTTTCCGAAGGAGCTTTCGCAGATGGAACATCGATGTACCAGGGAGGAATCTGGCCACCGTCAAATGCCTGGATCGATGGGTACTGGACATCGTTGCCGTAGCGCATGGAATCGGTTCCGGCGCAACCTGCCAGAAGACAAAGCAGGAGCACTGAAAGGAGTGACACTCTGGCATTCATTTCGCGTCTCACTTCCACCCCTGTTGTGTGCGATCGTCTCGCCAATCCCGTCGTCGCGACTCACTTATTGTTGATAGCAGGAGATCTTTTGAAACGTTCCAACACGGCCATGGCGCACTGGGCTAGAGTCCCGTGGAGAATCTTCATGTCAAGCCATAAGGAACGCTCTTCTATGTATGTGGCATCGTACTGGATCCATTCGGCAAAACTGGTCTTATCGTGTGATTTGATCTGCCAGAGGCCGGTGAGTCCCGGCTTTACGGCAAGACGCGTATCGCGCCATTGGGGATTGAAGGCCATTTCATCCCACGAGAGCGGGCGCGGCCCCACCAGGGTCATATCGCCCCGGAGCACGTTATAGAATTGAGGGACTTCGTCCAGGTTGGTCAATCTGAGAATCCGCCCCACGCGGGTGATCCTCGGATCGTGAAGAATCTTGAACATGGGTCCGTCAACTTCGTTCAGGTACTGTATCTTGAGTTTCATGTCCTCCGAATCCCCGCTCATGGAACGGAGTTTGTACATAGTGAATTCCACCCCGTATTGCCCACACCGTTTCTGTCTAAAGATGATTCGACCGGGTGAATCCATCTTGATTGCGACAGCGGCGATCGACAGGATCGGCGCCGCCGCTATGAGGGCGACCGACGAAAAGATGATATCCATAGTCCTCTTTAAAAAAAGGTAACCCGCCTTCCCGCTCTCGGCAACACCTTGCATGTGTCGCACCGAGTCTTCGCCGGTGGACTCGCGTCGTGAGGCGTGCCGCCCTGCCGCACGCCTGCAAAGGGGTTCGCGCACGATAATGGCGCCGGTATATGTTTTGCCCGCCTCCACCACTGCGCCCTCACCGAGGAAACATTTGGTCAACCGGGCGTTCTGGCCGATATGGCATCCATCGAGGACGATAGACGTATTCACTATGGCTTCGTTCTCCACGGTACAGGAATCTCCGATGGACGTCGGACCGATCAGTATGGCTTCATCGGCAAGGGTGCAGTCCTTGCCCACGACCACGGGCGAAACGACAGTCGCACGGCCGAAGAGAGCAGAACCGTGAACCCGGGCGCGTTCGTCCATGGCCGGAAGCGGCAGATCAGGAAACTCGACCCGTCCGTGAAGGACATCTCGGTTGACCTTGAAGTACTTGTGCAGACTCGTGATATTCTCGCAATATTCCTGGATCTCCCAGACCTTGGTGACGAAGGAATGGCTGTAGAGCAGGGAAAACAATTGCTCCTTGATGTCGAAATATTTGTCGTAAGGTATCAGTTTCAAAACCTCTCCTTCGAACAAATACAAACCCACCGGGCGCAACTGACTCCTTCTGCTGTACGCGGGATGTATCCTGTGGATCGTTTTCACCGACTTTTCAGCATCCATTTCGATCCGTTCCATCTCGGGCCCCGCCTCCTCGATGCGAACGGCCCCAACACTGGCCGTTGCCCCGGATCGTCTGTGGAACTTCGCCATTCCGTCGAGACCGCCGCTCAAGAACAGATCTGTGCTGAAGAGCCAGAAGCAGTTGCTCCCAATCAGCTTTTCCGCCTCTTTCAGCGTTCCGCCTGTTCCCCTGGGGACACCCTGAAAAAGGAATTCGACTTCCATCGAATACTTGTTCATATGTTCGGAAATATCATTCATAACATCTTCGCACTTGGGAATGGGGCCGATCACTAAGTTTCCATCTCTTTCTGATTCAAAGCTGTAAACGCAATACAAACATATAACTAAACGTTTTACGCCTGCGTCGGCCATAACCGCTGCCTGATACTCTAGAATAGGACGATTTGCCACAGGCAACATCAGCTTTGGATACTCGGCAATGTGCAAGTTATCCAAAACAAGTGGACATTTTCCAAGCATCAATGCTATCTTTGGCGCCTGGGTCATAGTCTATCATAAACCTTTTGAGGGATCGCAAATGCTCGGTGATTTAGAACCACTTCAATCTTATGCCGAACTCCTTCACCAAGTTTCGACAAGGCTTCCAGTGCAACGGGTACGCGCGTGACTTCCGCGTGCACGACAAAAAGAACCCGGCTGACTTGAGCGGCAAGCAGCACGGAGTCGGGGCACGCATTAACGGGTGGTCCATCCACAACTGAAAAAGGAATCCAATTGCCCATCCATTGAAGGAACTCTTTGAATTTCGGTGATTCGATTCGCGTTATCGGTGATTTCTCTTCACCAGGAAAGCCCATCCGCCACAGATTCGGGAGAAAGGTCCGCCCGAACAAAGCGCCCTTTGTCACTTCAATCCATGCATCGTCCGGAGGGGAAGGCGGCCCTGGCTCTCGATGGCCGGGCCAATCGGCGCCCAGAGCCTCAATGAAGCCCCGCAAATCCAGCGTCTCGGCGATATTGAAGTATTCAGATCTGTCATACTTGCGCCTGTCACAATCAACCAACAGCACACAGCCATCTACAAGCCTTGCCGCCGCCAGGGCAAGGCCCGACGCAATCGTGGTGGCGCCTTCTCCCGGACTCGCGCAACACACCAGGACGGACCCGGGTCGTCTCGAAGGATTCGTTATGAGGAGATTCTCGTACAAGGTAGTGAACACATCGCTGGCAAGAGGCGTCCGCAGTTTGCTCAGCGCCCCCGAAATCTCCGACATTTCCGCGCCCCTCCCATCGACATCAACATCCCATTTGCCAGGTTTATTCGCCTCATCGCCAGCCGGTAGCTGTTCAGGGGGTACATCACTCACTTGTGCCGCGAGCCTCTTACGCTTCGCTCACGGACAACAAATTGTCCATGCCACCTGGATCAAGTGAATCAGACAGCAATCCGATGCAATCACCCCCTTGAAGAGATACGCCAGCCGAGTCCGGTCCACGCAGATGAGTTGAATCTTCACATTACGTGCAAGAATTCTCTATTTGAATTCTTGCCATCTGGTATTGAATGGACTCTGGGTAAATGATAACTCAGAATAAGAACACATGTATTACAACGTATGGAAAAACCAAATCGGTAATGATGGCAAGACCCAACAATGAGCGTGAAATAGAACTAATGCACGACAAATAGCCCTGATGGAGGAAATCCACTGATGACTCATTCAGCAACCATCGCGTGAAATATCAAGGTGAGTGCGCACCCTCTTCTCACGTGCCCGTGAGGGAACCTTCGAACCGCTCATTTCAGCCGGCAGAGAACAGGTCCATACTTTATGTAATTATTCCCTGCACCATTTGTCAAGAAAGCAGCAAATTTCTGTCCGATATTACGATAGAGTCTCTCTGCGCCTCCAGGACATGCTCTCTCACCAATTTGCACGCACCCACAGTCGAAACGGCAATGCCGCCGGAACACTGTTCCCGCCGGGGCACATTTGTCACTGATCCTTGTACTCCCGTATCTTCCCGGCCAGCGACTCGTCCAACTGACGGAGTCCCCCGCCGGCGTCATCGAGTTTTGCCCGGCGGTCCATTAGTTGATCTTCGTTGGCAGCGAGCGAAGCGACCCATTTCGCCCGCAGTTCTTGCTCCTTGGGTTGATTCGATTTCAGCGAATCAAGGTTGGAGCGAAGCCTCGCCTGCTCGTCGTTCAAACGCTGCGTCTGCTGCGTCCACTCATTGACCTGCCGTTGAAGGGCCGCCTTCCGGGCCATGAGTTCGCCGAGATCCTTCATGAATGCTTTTGCACCCGGCGAAAGATATGATTGTGCGAGGTAAAACCGGATCTGATCCTCACTCACCTTCCCCAATTGCACGGTCTCCTGCACGTCCCGCTTTTCTTCAACCAGAAAATCAACGGATTCGCCGGCCTTCAGCGCCACCTCGAAGCGATAATGGTTGTCCACTTCCTTAAGCGGTTTTTCAGGCTTGCTCAGACGGTACGCGACGTTTTTGGGCTGGTCCAACCACAAGGTAGCCTGTTCCTTTCCCCGGTTGAGGATCTTCCATGTGTTGGTAATCGTCTCGACACAGGTGAGGGTAAGCACTCCGTCCACCAGGCGGGCTTTGTAGTGGGGCTCGCGGCGACTGGTTTGCTGAGGGGTGGCGTCCACGGAGGCATCCATGGCGTAGGGCAGGATCTCCTGGCTCCCGGGCGGGAGCGTGTGAGCGAGAATGCTCTCCCCGAGCGACGTGCCCCCTTCAAAAAACACCACCGAACCGGCCTCCAGGGTCAGATCGGTATCGTTTCGCAAGACGAAGGCGTTGGTTGCCTTGGGAAAAAGAGCGGTCTTGTAATACAGGACCTTCCGCCCGCCGATCTGTTTGGAAACGATGGGGACCATGGCGGCCTGCCCTCGCATGACCGTGACCTTCTCTTTGGACTCATAGCTGAAGAGTTCTCCGACCCTGGCGCCGAGAGCGGAAGACTCGTAGTTGGATGCGAGAAGAGTGGCAAGCGGAACGTTTGAAGGTTCGGGTGGAGAGGGGGCCGGCCTCACGTCCATCATTTGCGCCGGAGGCGCGGCGGCTTTCCGAGCGGCCTTCAGGGGAGCACCGCGTCCGGCCGCTCTTTTGGACTCGACATCAACCTCCGATCGGGCAACGGCCTCCTCGGCAAGATCCGGCGCCGCCACGGCAGACCAGTCCGGAGCCAGGTTCTGAAGTCCGGGGATCGGCGCCTTGGGTCTCTGGACGTAATAGGGGGAATAAAGGTCCATGGAGTAGGAAAGAGGATTTCCCGCAACAAAGGAAATGGAGATGTCCCTCCAATCGTCTTCCGTGGTGTTTTCCGCGAGTGCCCAACCCTGTAAGAGCGGAGGGTCGTCCTTTTTCTTCGCATCGAATAGTACGCGGTAGGAACACTTCCATATGGGCATCTCGATGAGATACCCGACCCGAAGCGCCCGCTCTCCCTGGCCGGTGACGCTCACGGCAAGTTTTTTTCTGGTGGTGTTCCTGCCCTCGGCTGAAAGGTCGAGCAGCCTGAGGAGGTCCCGTTGAAGCATATCGTCTTTAAGGGCCAGTTCGGCGATAGCGAACAGATCCAGTGAACGGACGGCCCCCGCATCCGTCAGCAGCACCAGCCGATAGCCCCTCTGAACTTCCTGGTTATTGAGGATAGCCGTGAGGGGTTCGATGCCCAGTATACGCCCTTCCACGGTCTCCCCTGCCGCTTTCGCCGCCACGCGCGCTCCTTTGAGCTGTGCGAGAAACTGGCTAAGGGCGGCCTGCTCCGGCACGTCGACGGGAATATCCTGAAGCTGTCTGGAAAGCGGATCGCGCGTTTCGTACTGGACCGAGGAAACCTTGCCCCCACCGAGGTCCACGGCGAAAAAGCTGGTCAGGAGATCCTTCATCTGGTCGGCACGAAACGTCATCGAAAGTGTTGCATTGTCTTTGATTTTCCCTTCCCGTTCGATGTACCCCATGCCGTGTTTGTAAAGGACCACTTTTGTTACAGGGGGAGCCTCAGCCGGAACCGTAACGTTCGCCCCCCACGCCAGGGCCGTCCATGAGAGGGCAACAACCGCCAAAGAAAGGGCTTTTCTCATCGTCTTTCCCTTCGTCATCAAATGGTTGCATTTACACCCGAGAACTTTGACCGGACAATCTGATCCACCTCAACTGGGCACGCTGCTGAACGGTTTCAACATTGATTGATTATTTCGGGCGCCCTCATCTTCGGGGACGTGCTGCAAGGACCGGCCGTTGAACGGCGCCGCACCGGCAGAGATCGAAAAGAACGCATCACAGCAGTCCCTGCCCCCCCCCCACGGCAACTCGCTGCGCCTTTCAGCCATTATAGGGGAGACTTTTTGAGGTTCAACTGGAAAAGAGCGGACGCTTTGCCGCGTCCGCGTCGCTATCCGCCGAAGCCAGGGGCGCTGCCCGTCAACCCGCGATCCGTTATCGACCCGGATTTTTGTGTGCATTTTATCCCAGCCCGTGTTCTATTATGCAATGTCACTTTCGTGGCGTACGAAGCCGGAGAATTCGGCTACACTCGATAAAGAAAGGAATTCAAATGAAACACTTACTGAACGATGACCCGGAAATTGCGGCCCTCATCCAGAAGGAGGAATCGAGAATCGGCACAACCCTCGACCTCATAGCCGCCGAAAGCCATATGCCCGAATCGGTCATGGAAGCCATGGGGTCCATCTTCAACACTAAGACGATCGAAGGGTATCCCGGAAAGAGATTCCACGCGGGCTGCATACATGCCGACGGCGTGGAATCCCTGGCGATTTCCCGGGCGAAGGAACTCTTCAACGCCGAATACGCCAACGTTCAGCCCCACAGCGGCACGTCGGCTAACCTGGCCGTCTATTTTTCCGTCCTCAAGGTGGGCGACAAGATCCTTTCCATGAGTCTGCCCCACGGCGGCCACCTTTCCCACGGCCACCGCGCATCCATAACGAGCAAGTGCTTCGACTTCGTGCACTACAGCGTGGACAAAGAGACGGAACTCATCGACTACGACGAAGTGCGAACGCTTGCGGAGCGGCACAAACCGAAGATGATCGTGGCCGGAGCGAGTTCCTACCCCCGCCTCATCGATTACGAAAAGATGGCCGCCATCGCCAGGGACGTTTCCGCTTACCTTTTCGCCGACATGGCGCACATCGCCGGCCTCGTGGCGGGAAAAGCCATTCCGAGTCCCGTGCCCTGCTGCGACTTTGTGACCTTCACGTGCTACAAGACGATGATGGGCGCCCGAGGCGGGGTGATCCTGTGCAGGCGGGATTTAGGACGGAAGATCGACAGCGCGGTGTTCCCGGGCTGCCAGGGAACCAGCGCGGTCAACCTGATAGCGGGCAAGGCGGTCACCTTCAAACTGGCCGCGTCCCCGGAATTTGCGAGAATCCAACGCGAAACCATAGAAAATGCGAAGCTGCTTGCGGCCGAACTGGCCACCGGGGGGTACAGGATCGTTGCCGGAGGCACGGACAACCACCAGGTTCTCGTCGACGTGGCGTCGAAGGGGCTCACCGGAAGCGTTTCTGAAAAGGCCCTCGAGTCCGTCGGAATCGTCACGAACCGCAACGTCATTCCCGGCGATGCGGAGAATCCCGGCAAGATCAGCGGGATTCGGATCGGAACGTCGGGCGTGACATCAAGGGGCATGCGAGGAAAGGAAATGGCGCGGATCGCCGCCCTGATCGACGCTACCCTTATGAACGCGGGGAACGACGTGCTCCTTGCGGAAGTCTCGCAGAAGGTCGCTGCGCTGACTCGGGAATTCCCCGTATACGCCGCCCGCTGACGCACGCGGGAGAATCAACACGTCCCGGGGAGAGAAAAGGTGCCCGAAACGTCCGCCATTCTCGCCATGAATCGATCCCGAGTCTGTTATTTTTCAGGTGCGCAACAATCGTTCCGGTCTTATATACAGGAGTATGCCGGGCCCGCTTGCGGGTCACAACTCTGGTCGGAGGCTTTTTCTCACCGATTCATCCTAACGCACCACGTGCCCATGCGGGGCGGGAAAGGAGGATTTTGAATGAGGAATCCCAAAGCTGGCAGGATAGTCTCTTTATTGGTTGCAGGCATATTCATTTTTTCCGGCGTTCTTGCGTTTGCGCAGGAAGAGAAGTTGCCATGGGACGGGATGGTCGAACTTACGAGCGGTTCCATTGCAGCGGGCATCGGGTTCAGTTGGGGTGGCGGCACGCTGAAGTTCCAGGGGAAAGAGTACCCGTTCAAGATAGACGGTTTGAGCGTCGGAAGCGTCGGCATCAGCAAGGCGTCGGCCTGGGGCAAAGTCTACCATCTGAAAAAGGTGGAGGACTTCGCCGGGACTTACGCTGCCATCGACGCTGGCATGACGATCGTTGGCGGCGCTGCCGCCGGCGCCATGAAAAACGAGAAAGGAGTCATTCTGGATCTTTTCTCAACCACGGAAGGCCTCAAGTTCACCCTGGGAACGAGCGGCGCCAAGATCCAGCTCAAATAACCGGAACCATCAGTCCGGCTGTAACGAACCTCGACCCAAAAGCCCCGGCCAGAATGCCATGGCGGTCTGAAGAGACCGCCATGGTCGTTTGGAGGTATGTCCAAAAAGACAAAAGGAGCATTTGAGACGTCATTCCCGTGCAGGGTTATTCTTTTATTGCGTCGGTTGTTCCAATCCGGTTTCAAGCCAGAGAAAGCTGAGGTCAACCTCGACCTCCGGAAAGGGATCGGCTCTGGCTATGTCATTTTCCGCGTAAAGACCGGCGACAACCCAGCGGCCCGCTTCCAATCGAAATATATCGAGAGTTTTTGCCACAGGATCGATGAGCCAAAAATACTGGACCCCATGCTGCGCATAAAGGGGCATCTTCACGACTTTGTCTTTTCGGAAGGTTCTCGGCGAAAGAACTTCGCAAATCCAATCCGGAGCGATTGATATCCAGTTGTGGCCTTCTTCTCGCGGAAACCTATCCCTCTTCCAGCCGGCGAGATCGGGAACCAGTATGTCGTTTCCAAGCCCGATTTCCGGCTCGATGATGAAGATCCAGCCGCCAGGTCCCCCTCTTTGTCCGAACTGGTACCGGCCGCCTATGGCTACGCCCAGAGCGGTTGTGGTATAGCCGTGCCTCCTCGATGGCCGGGGAGTGGCGATGATTTCCCCGTCGATGATTTCCCCGATCATGTTTTCGGGGACTTTGTGGAGATCATCGTGGGTAGCCTTCTTTCTGGCGACTTCTGCCATTTATGCCTCCTCCTTTTGAGGGCGCAAGGATTGAACACTGCCCATATCATTAGAATCATTACAGTTACTATAGGTTGGGAAAGTGCGCCTGTCAACGGGAACACATGGGCAGAGGGGGCCGCGACGTGCCGTCCGAGGGAATCGGAGGGAATCCGATCCTGTCCGGATTCCCTCGCCGCATTGCGAGCCGGGCGATGGTCCCGGCCCGCCCTATCGATTCAGATCGCTTTTCTTCAATTTCTGCAGGTATTGGCCGAGCGCCATGAGCGGGAAACAGATCCTGTAGTTGTGATACCGGATGAAGAAGTGCTTGGGAAAGCCCGTGCCGGTGAACTCGGCTTCATCCCAGGAGCCGTCAGGTTTCTGTGTTTTCAGGAGGTACTGGATGCCTCGAAGGACCTCGGGACTGTTTTCTTCGTCCCCCGAAAGGAGAGCCATGAGAGCCCAGGCCGTCTGCGACGCCGTGCTCGGCCCCTGGCCGCGCAGTTCGGGATACCAGTAGGATTCGCAGCCTTCGCCCCAGCCCCCATCGGGATTCTGGTGTTCCTTCATCCAGCGGAAAGCTGCTTGAATGTAAGGCGCATCGACATCTTCCCCGATCAACACGAGACCGCGCAAGACGGACCACGTCCCATAAATGTAGTTGACTCCCCACCGGCCCCACCAGCAGCCGTCCGGTTCCTGAAATCTGCGCAGAAATCGTAGCGCCTTCTGCGCGCGGGGATGGGACCGGTCGTAGCCAAAGTATCCCATGGCTTCCAGGACCCGGCCGGTCACGTCTTCCGTGGGATAGTCCACCATGGCTTCATGATCCGCAAAGGGAATCCGGTTCAAGATATCCATGACGTTGTCCTTGTCGAAGGCCGCCCATCCGCCTTTGGTGCACTGCATGCTGAGGCACCAATCCAGGCCTCTCTGCACGGCGTTCTTCATTTCGGGAATGCGGCCGGGGTCCAGACGGTTGAGAACGTTCAGGATCACGGCGCTGTCGTCCACGTCGGGATAGAAGGTGTTGTGGAACTCAAAGGCCCATCCGCCGGGCGGGCCCGAATTCTTGACCTGCCAGTCGCCGCCGGTAAAGACCTGGTTCTTGATGAGCCACCGGCCTGCCTTTTCAACCGCGGGATGCTCCGGGGATACCCCCGCCTCCATCAGGGCCAGGGCATTCAGAGCCGTATCCCAGACCGGTGAGATGCACGACTGCATCCGGCATCCCAGCTCATCTTCGGTGCAGAAATCCTCGATCGCCTTCAACCCCTTGACGATGGCCGGGTGATCCAGTGGATATCCCAGGTAGTGCAGGGCGAGAATCGAATAGACCATGGGGGGTTGGATTCCGCCCCAATCGCCGCTCTCTTCCTGACGATCGAGAATCCACTTCACCGCCGCCGCGATGGCCTTTTCCCGCAGGGACCGTATGGGCCGCCGTTCGAATATCTTGGCAAACCGGTCGAAAAGAAAGAAAAGCCTGTGGGTGCAAGAGGCGAATTTCTTGTGACGGGCAGCCCCTTTTCCCGTCAGGTAGAGTTCCTGAATGGCCTTCTCAGGGGGAAGGGCGAGCTTGGGACGAATGGACAAAACGATGGAGAGCGGCACCGCAGTGCTTCTCGCCCAACTGGAGAACTCATAGATGCTGAAGTAGAACCGGGACGGCAAGAGCACAAGCTCGACCGGCATCGACGGCACCTTGTCCCAGTCGTACTGCGAGAAGAGCGCCAGCCAGATCTTGGTGAACACTCGGGCCGACTCGATTCCTCCATGCCTGAGGATATAGCCCCGGGCCCTCTGAAGAGGTTCCGAACGGGGATCTTCGCCCAAAAGCTTGAGCGCGAAATACGCCTCGATAGTGGTGCTCAAATCCCCTTCCTGGCCATGGTGGATGCTCCATGCCCCGGCGGGGTTCTGCATGTTCAGAAAGTATTTCACCAATCCCGCGGATTTTCCCGAGTCCCAGGTTCCCAGGAGGGTATGAAGCATGATGTATTCGCTGGTGATGGTCACGTTGGATTCAAGCTCGGCCCACCAGTAACCTTCCTCGTATTGGGTCCTGTACATGAGTTCCGAGGTCCTTCGAATGGCCTTTTCGATCTTTCGAACCCAGGAACTCCGCACCCCCTCGGGGCGAACCACAGGGCGTTCTTCCGCATCTTCCTTCCCCCCGCCCTTCTTGTCACGGACCAAAATGGAGACCTTGCCCCTCGAAAGATGGGACACGTCATGGAGGGCTTTGGATTCCTCCCAGTCCTGGCCGCCATCAAGAAAATCAACGGCGTGCTCCAGTCTATTCATACGTGGATTCATTCGTTCACTCAAAGCGGTCCGGCATCCTTCCTGCTGATCTATTCAGCTCCGCATGCGTAAGTTGGATAGGAACGGAAGAGAGCCCGCGTCTTCATTCTCTTTAGTCATCGATAGTCGTCCCTTCAAGCGCCGTCTCTCCATAAGCAACAGTAATGGCCAGGCCAAAATTTGGTGGAGTTTAATGCATTCCCGGAGTTTTCACAAGAAACTTGTGAGGGTTTGTGTGTGGCGTCGCCTTCGAGCGTGTAAGTTCCGCCTCAGGCACGCTCCTTCCTCAGCCGTTCCACCACGGTCGAAAGGAAGAAGAAGGCCGCCGCGCAGGGTTTCCATCGCACCCGTACATCCCAGGGACCGTATACCATTGACGAAAGGCGCAGTCCGCATATGATGGCAAGGGAATACCGCGAGATCGGCCGCTTCGGCGGATCTTGCTAATGTGCTATTCGCATCGGAAGGAGCGAGATGCAGAAATCGGCGTATCCGGCGATCGGGCGCAACCTGATCGCATGGTTTGAAACCAATGGTCGGGATCTTCCGTGGCGCATGGAGCACCGCCCCTACCAGATCTGGATTTCGGAAATCATGCTCCAGCAGACCCGGGTCAACACCATGCTGCCTTATTACCGTCGATGGATGGAGCGGTTTCCGGATGTCCGGCACGTCGCTTCCGCGTCCGAAGAAGATCTTCTCAAGCACTGGGAAGGGCTCGGCTACTATCCGCGAGTCTGGAACATCGCCGAGACGGCTCGGATTCTCTGCGCGAAGCACGGGGGAAAACTGCCCTGTGACCACGGCGTCATCCTGAACCTTCCTGGAATCGGACCATACACCGCGGGGGCGGTCATGAGCCTCGCTTTCAACGAAGACTATCCGGCGGTGGACGGGAACGTGGAGAGAATTCTCTCCAGGCTCCTCGATATCGAGACGCCTGTAAAAGAGCGGGGGAACCGGGAACGCATTTGGAAGACGGCGCGTGATCTCATCCCTCACGGGGACGCCAGGCGCTTCAACCAGGCGCTCATGGACCTCGGGGCCATGGTCTGCCTTCCGGCAAAACCATCCTGTGCGCAGTGCCCGATCGGCGCCTTCTGTTTGAGCTTCAAGAGGGGTGTAGTGGGAAAGCGGCCCGTTCGTTCGGCAAAAAAGCAGCCGCTCGCCATCGACGTTGCCGTCGGCATTCTCATGAGAGCCGGCAGATTCTTCATCCAGAAACGTCCCTCCTCGGGACTCATGCCCGGCCTCTGGGAGTTTCCGGGGGGAAAGGTTACGGAGGGAGAGACCGCCGCCGAGGCGCTCGTCCGAGAACTCAGGGAAGAACTGGGTGTGGAGGTCTGCGGTCTAACGAAGATAGCCATCATCAAGCACAGCTACACCTCTTTTCGGGTCACGCTGCACGCCTTTGCCTGCACCCTCCGTGATGAAACCGCACAGCCCGAAATCCGCGCAGCGGTGGAAGCCCGTTGGGTGAGTCCCAAGGAACTGGAAGACTTCGCTTTCCCCGCCGCCAACCGGCGGCTGATAAGGATTCTCGCCAAGGATGGCGGCATCTCGCCGGGAGTGTGACGCCGTGCGGAATTCCACGGGATATGGGCCGTCTGGGAAACCGGAATGCTTTATTGTCTTGCAGTCTGAAGCCATTGTGCTTTTATTGGAAAGGGGGCGGCGCGGCAATTCGCGTGTCGCCCGCGCCGCATCTCACATTTTTCGGGCCAGGAGAAGGTAAATCGTGATGCATATTGTCGTAAAATCAGTGGTTGTCTGTTTCCTGGCGTTTGCGCTGGCCGCTTGCGCGGCTCCCGGCGCGCGTCGAACCACGGCCGGGGACGGCGCCGCACGTGCCCTGAAAACAGGAGACATCATCGAAACCGCAAACGGCCGGACGATTTCCTTCGATACACTGATGGACGATCTCTACAAGGCCCGGATCGTCTATATCGGCGAGACGCATGCGAGCGCCGAGGACCACCGCGTTCAGAGGGAGACCCTTCAAGGGCTGTACGAGAAGAATCACTCCATCGTCCTGGCCATGGAGATGTTTCCCCGCGAAGTCCAACCGGTGCTGGACAGATACTCAAAAGGGATCGTCACGGAGGAAGCTTTCCTCAAAGAAGTCGACTGGGACGGAGTATGGGGATATCCCTTTCAGTTCTACCGGGGCATCCTGGCCTACGCCCGCGAAAAGCGCCTCAGGATCATCGGGATCAATGCCCCTCGGGGCGTCGTCAGCAAGATCGCACGGACGGGGCTTTCTTCCCTGCCTCCGCAGGAGCGGCGCCGAATTGCCACGGATTTCCACCTGGATGACCCGTCTCACAGGGAACTCGTCAAGAGTGAATACGAACTGCACGGGAAGGAGAACATCCGGGATTTCGAGGCGTTCTACGAAGCGCAACTGGCGTGGGAGGAAACCATGTCGGAAACGCTCGCCGGAGCGCTCGCGTCTCTTTCCGAGAGCGAACAGATCGTCGTTTTGATCGGAAAGGGACACATCAGCCACCGTGAAGGGGTCCCGAGCCTCACGAAGGAAAGAGTCGATCTCTCCTACAAAACCATTGCAGCCGTTCCCCTCGATTATCCCGGCCTTGCAGCCGATCCCGACATCGCCGACTACATCTGGATTGTCGAAAAGTCTCAGTCCATGCCTCGCGGCCGCCTCGGGGTCATGGTGGGTCAACCGCCGTCGGGAGAGGGAATCGAAATCGTGGCCGTCGTCCCGGATAGCCCGGCCGAAAAGGCGGGGCTGCTGAAGGGGGATGTCATCATCGCCGTCGACGGCGCTCCCGTCAAGGACCTGAACGGACTTCACGCCGCCATCGCACGGGGCGCGGCCCAGCATCAGTTCACGGTGAAAAGGAGCACGGAAACCCTTATCCTTCCCGTGCATTTTTCCAGGTAAGCAATGCGTTTGCGCGTACGGTCCCCCGTTCGGGCGGAATCGCCAGACAGGGGAACATTGCATGATGACGAGAACGAACGAGGCGGAAATGCGACTGTTGTCCCTGCTGTTTTGTCTGGCGATCCTGGCGTTCTGCCCATATCCGGCTCCCGGCGACGACAGGAAATCGCTCCCTCCGTACCCGATGGCGAAGGAGCGGCAGAAACCGGAAAGCGACCGGGAAAGGGCCTGGAAACTTTTCGACCTTGCGTCTCACGAAAACAGAAGGCTGAAGTGGGATGAGTGCCTGGCCGAGCAGGCGGCCAGGAGGGCTAGAGACCTGGTCAGAAACGGCCGGTTCGAGCACAGGGACCCCGAAACGGGCAAGAATCCCGTCTGGACCAGGGTGGCCGCGTGTCACAGGAGCACGTGCGCGGGGGAAAACCTTGCCAAGGGACATCGATCCGTCCAGGCTGTTCACAACGCCCTCATGGAGAGCCCCTCCCATCGGAAAAACATCCTGGACCCGAGGTTCAGACTCCTTGGCGTCGGCTGTTACGAAGAAGTCTGTGTGCAGTTGTTCGCAGGATTTTGATTCGACCTTCACCTGCAGATCGTAGATTGAGGCTCGTTTCGGAAGGTGCCCACGATTTCCGCCTGACGATGGCCAACGGGCATGCCAAACATTAAGCTGGAGTCAGATTACCCCTCGATGCAATGCCCGGATGCCACACTCGACTGGACTGCCTGCTTCCTCGGCCGCAGCCCGCCCCTTTAACCGTTCCCCATGGCTTGTCATCCGGAAAATGAGGACAGCGTGCAGCGCAGGGTTTTGAAATTTACGTTTGCCTTGATTGCCTCCATGCACCGTGGATCTTTGCTGGAAGGTTGCACCGGCGGCTCTCCATCTCCTTTCCTACTCGTCCATGAAATAATCGGTGTCAACGCGTTTGACCTCATAGGATGCCACAAGCGTCGTGCCGAGGTTAAAGTCGATCATAAGCGACGCCAACTCCCCACCATCAATCAACACCACTTTTGGATCGATATGCGAGACATAAGCTTTGGCTTCCGAGGAGAATGACCCCGTGGTGAGAAAGACGCCCTTGTGCGCTCTCTTGCCATGGAGAGCCCCAACGAATCTTTGAATTTCAGGGCGGCCCACGGTTCCATTCCATTTTTTGGCCTGGATAAAGATCGTATCCAGACCAAGCCGATCTTCATTTATGATTCCATCTATGCCTTCGTCTCCAACCCTCCCAATGGCCTTCCCAGCCTCCGTACGCGAGCCCCCGTAACCCATTCTGACCAACAATTCGACCACAAGACGCTCGAAGAATTCGGCGGATGCTTCTTTTACTCGGCTCAAAAGGTCAACGGCCAGATCGTGTTTTATCCTCGCGTGAGCCGTCTCAAGCGCTTCCTCGGGAGTCGCCTGTTCCTGAGTCTCAGGTAGCGAGGCTCCGATATCCGCTTTGTCTTTCTTGCCGCCCGAGCGGCGTTCAGCAAACTCAGGGAACCGATCCAAATACTTCTTGTCAATCCTGGACGGTTTCTCCTCCAGGACGCCGATCCCTCGTGATGAGATCTGAAACTGACCCCGACGGGGAGAGTGGACCAACCCTGCCATCTGAAGATACACTTTGGCCCAGGCAACTCGATTATTGAAAACTGCCTGGCGGCCGCTGGGAAGCATCTCGGCCCGCTCTTCGCGAGAGATGCCCAGTCTTTCGGCCAGAGCCTCTCGAACCTCGCTCATATCATGTTCTTTACCATCGGATGCAAATTCGAGAAAAGGCAGCATCAGACTCTGAAAATCAGGAATCGGCGCCATGAGCTTCTCCAACATCGGGAATTCATTCCACGGCATTCCCCAAGGAATTGATTATGGCCAAAGGCCAAACACCGCTTTCAGCTATTTCTCGATGCACTGTTGGGAATGAAAGGCGACCATGTTTGTCAGACGGTCATCCGAAATGATCTTTTCAATGACGTAGAGATCATCTTCCGCAGCCGTCAGCCATTCTTCAGTCACTTTTTTCATAGAGGACCTCGCCGGTTTCGAGGATTTCCCTGGAAAACATACTGCCCAGGCCAATGAACTTTTCATGCATCGTTCTCGTATGCACAATGAGGTCCACGGCAATCGTCTTCCTCATCTCTCTCAGCGCTGACGCAACGTTGAGATAGTATGCCATGTTTTCTTCGTAGGTCGCCGGCATATAATCATCGTCAGTAACCACGATCAGGTCGATGTCGCTATCCGCCCCTGCGGTTCCTGCGGCATGGGAACCAAAGACTATGACCTTATGGAGCGGCACCCGTTCCGTGAGTCTGTTCAGGATCTGTTCTTTGATCTCCTGCGGCAACACCGGCTGCCTCCTTCAATCCATCAGAGAAATAGGCCGCAACGGGCTGGATTGAGGTCCTCGTCGGCTCCTCAACAAGCGAAGGTACACAATGATTTATGAGTATAACAGATGCGGCGCCTTTTGTTTCACCGTTTTTGATCCTGCAAAGATCTCAGTCATCAGGCACCGCAAGCCTTAGCCGACAGGACCGGCGGGGCGCGAAGCACAACCCGTCGCCCGCATGCCCACTCTCAGGCGCAGGACCCCACCAGCGTTCATCCCAAATCGGGCAGGCGGCCCGACGCTCATAAGCCTTCCTTCGCGCCTTGCGGTCCGCGTGAAGGTTGGCCTTGCGATCCGAGTGTGCTAGTGTCATGATGATTGCGCCAGATGAAAAAGGGAACCACCGGGGTAAGTCCGGTCCGCTCCTCCGGGATACACGGGGAGGAGACAACCAGTTCCGCCATTGTACACAAGAAAGGAGGTGATCGTTTCAGAGGGCGTCCAGAGGGACCTCTTGACCCGTTTCGGGGCAAACGCAGCCAAACGAGAAATCTGCACCCGGTTTTGCCGTGGAAAGAATTCTCTCCCCTGCATCTCGAAATGGCGCTTTGGGGGACGCTCTATTTGGACACACTCTTCAGGGAACGCGCGGGGGAAAGATGCAGCGCATGGACTGAGTCGAGGAAGCGACTCAGTTGACGAGGAGGAGGTTTCCCGCCGTCGCGGCGGGACCAATCCGTCCGGCATGCAGCCCGGATGGAGAAAATCGAAAGATCAGCGGATGCCTCCAGGGACAGCCGCGTCCCTTGACACTCTCTCCCTCCCGGATCCAACCGGAACCCCGGAACGATCCGCAATTCATTGAAAGCACGGCCTCAAAGCCATCGGGCAACCGGTGGGACAACCGGCTCGTGTGGCGGCGTTGCAAATCATCTCTTCACATCTCCATGGACGGAGCTATGACCGTTGCGGGAGAGTTGTGCCCCGACCCGGGACACTGCCAACTCAGGAGGGAGAAGTATGTGCGGAATAGTCGGTTATATCGGGCCGCGCGACGCGGCGAGCATCGTCATCGAATGCCTGCGGCGTCTTGAATATCGCGGCTATGATTCAGCAGGGGTTGCCGTTGCCGCCTCGACGGGCGAGCTTTCAATCCGCCGGAGAGTCGGCGAACTCAACAACCTCGATACAGCGTGGTTTGCCAACCCGGTGGCGGCATCCGTCGCCATGGGCCACACCCGCTGGGCCACTCACGGCAGACCATCTGAAGCGAACGCCCATCCTCACCGGGATTGCTCCGGGAAAACGGCGGTCATCCATAACGGAATTGTGGAAAATTACCTCTCCCTTCGGGAGGAACTCCGGGCCGAAGGCCATGTTTTCCGCTCGGAGACCGACACCGAGGTCATCGTCCACCTGGTGGAGAAACACCTCGCCGGCGGGCTCACGCTGGAGGAGGCGACTCGAAGAGCCGTACGCCGTCTCGAGGGAGCCCACGCCATCGTGGTGATGAGCGCCCTCGAACCCGGCAGGTTGATCGCCGTCCGTATCGGGAACGCCGGAGGAGTCATCGTCGGGATCGGCGAGGAGGAAATGTTCCTGGCGTCGGATCTGCCCGCCCTTCTGGGACATGCCCGGAACGTCGTTTTCCTCGAGGACCGGCAGATGGTCGTGATGGAGAAAAACGGCTGGCGTTGCTCGGATATGAACGGCGCCGCCATTGAAAAACCGGTCCATGCCGTCGACCTCGATCCCGTATCCGCCATCAAGGGCAACTACGCCCATTTCATGGAAAAGGAGATCTACGAACAGGCCCGGGCCATCACCGATACCCTGCGGGGGCGGGTGGATTTCCATAGCGGCGACGTGCTGCTGGACGATCTGCCGATCTCCGGGGCCCAGGCGCGTTCCTTTCATCGGGTCGTGATCACGGCCTGCGGGACCGCGCTCCATGCGGGCATCGTCGGGAAATACCTCATCGAGAAGCTCGCGCGCATCCCGGTCGACGTGGACTATGGCTCCGAGTTCCGGTACCGAGATCCCTTCCTCGACCCCCGAACGCTGGTCATGACCGTGACCCAGTCGGGAGAGACCGTCGACACGCTGGCCGCGCTCGAAGAAGCCCGCTCCAAAGGCTGCCCCACTATCGGGATTGTCAACGCGGCGGGAAGCCAGGCCAGCCGACTGTGCGATGGAGTCATATACATGCACGCAGGGCCGGAAATCGGTGTCGCTTCAACGAAAGCGTACACGACTTCCCTTGTGGATCTTTACCTTTTCGGCCTCTATCTCGGGAAAGCCCGGGGAACCATAAGTCCGGAGCGTATGAAGAACCTGGTAGCGGATCTGGCTCGCCTGCCGGACGTGGTGGGGCATGTGCTGGGAAATGGAACGGATTACCGGCGCCTGGCATCCCGCTTCGAGGGGCGTGAAAGCTGCCTCTACCTGGGGCGCGGCCCGAATTACCCGACTGCGCTCGAAGGCGCTCTCAAACTAAAGGAGATCAGCTACATACACGCCGAAGGCTACCCGGCGGGCGAGATGAAGCACGGCCCCATCGCACTCGTGGACTCCGGCACGCCCGTTGTCGTGGTGGCCGTCAAAGACGATGTCTACGAGAAAATGTATAGCAACATCCAACAGATAAAGGCAAGAAACGGCACGGTCATCGCGGTTGCAACCGAGGGGGATGACAAGATGGCCGAAACAGCCGACGAAGTGATCCATGTCCCCTGGGCGTCCGCTCTCCTCAACCCGGTGGTTGCCGTGATTCCCCTTCAGCTATTGGCCTATCATGTCGCCATTCAGCGGGGCGCCAACGTGGATCAGCCGAGAAACCTGGCAAAGTCCGTGACTGTCGAGTAGGCTCGGATGCCGGGATGTGTTTTGCCTCCGGTTACTTCCAGACGAAAAGTGATTCACGGCTGCGGCAGAACCGGAGGAACTCCTTGAAACAGCGGTTGGCCCGCAACGCCTCTTCATCCCCGGGAACCGTCAGGAAGAACTCGCGGCTCCCCACCACGATGAGCTTGCACTTCGCCCGCGTGATGGCCACATTGAATCGATTGGGATTGTTGAGGAAATCACCCATCATGAAATCCGGGTCCGAACTCGTGGCCGAAAAAAGGATCGCGTCGCGTTCGGACCCCTGGACCCGTTCCACGGTGTCGATCGTGGGCAGGGCGGCCCTATCGGCGCCGAGATACCCTCTCAGAGAGTCCGATACGGCATTGTTCTGAGCCCGGTGGGGCGAGACCAGAGCCATGCGGTCCGGACTCAACCCGTACCGGGTCATCAACCGGAAGGCCAGCCGCGCCACGATGCCCGCTTCGAGATCGGAACGTTGATGACATCCCCGATGATCGGCGAGCACCAGGACCACCGGCTTTTCGGGATCGAGTATTTTATCCATCAGGCTGCCGTCACGGAGATCTACGCAGGCTGCGGCGGATGCATCGGGCAAAGAGAGACCCGTCGAAAGATCGAGCCGGGAACGGGCCTGCGGACCGGGAGCGGCTCGAAGCGCGCCGTCATACCACATTCGGCTGGGGAAGACGCAGAGGTCTTCATTCATGCGATAGCTTTCATCGAGCCGGACCCGGTGTTCCGGGCCGTAGCGATCCAGGAGATGCGCGAGGATCGACCGTCCGGGATCGGCGATCGGGGAAGCCGAACCGGACCGCGAACTCCCGGCCCCCCCATCCCCGCCCTGCGACGCTACGAACTCCGGGCCGTCCGGCTTCGGGCGTTTTCCGAGAATGACCGGTGGCAACTGCTTGACATCCCCAAGAAAAACATAATTTCCCTTGCCGTGGACAAGGCTGAGGAGCGCCTCGGGAACGAGAACCTGGGACGCCTCGTCAAAGACGATCCAGTCAAATACCCGCGGGAAATCCCCCGTATGGCCTTTGAACAACCTGTATAGACCGAATCCCGTGGCGCCGAGAACGAGGCAGGAAGATTCTCGGGCGTCCTCGGGATTGTCGAGCGGATGAACCCGGAACGTCTCCGAGCCGAACGTTTCATTTTCAGCCGTCCCTTCCGGGGGCTTCTCGCTCCATCGCCCCCATTTCACGAGCGAGAGAGGAAAATCTTTCGATAGAGCTTCATTTGCAAGCCCGGCGACTTTGCGGAGCACCCCGTCGATGGCTCTATGGGTCAGAGCGCTGACGGCTATGCGGATGGGATTTCCGGATTGCCGGGCCTCCAGGAGCAACGCGACGACGATCCAACCCAGAAGGTGCGTCTTGCCCGTGCCGGGAGGGCCTTCAATGAGGGAGAGCCGTTTGCGGAAGGGAAGTTCGAGCGCCTTTCGCTGAGCGGGGTTGAGCGTCGAGGCGCCGCCGATTCCTTCCAGCAGGCTCCTCATCCGAACGAACCTTTCCGGATCGAAATCCGCGGACCATCCTCCCGAGAGAAGCTCGACGGCGGAATGGCTTCGCTCCCCGCCCAGAACCGTCCGGACCACGTGGACCAACCTGGGATGATTCCAGTCGGTAAGGTCCTCTTCGAGCGAGCAGGTCAACCGCTCGTTCAAAGCCAGCGCCCCCTGGCGCGAAGAGACCGACAGGCCATCGTCGCCGGGGCGATAGCGGGACAGAACGACCGGGAATCCGCTCTGAAGGTCCGCAGAACCCACGGGCGCAAGCTTCAGGAAATCGTCCTCGCGAAACCTGGATGCAGCGCCGCCGGGAGGGATTTTGAAATCGTAGAGGAAGCGTCCCTCTTCGTCGAGAGACGTCCCGGTGAAGACCAGGGGCCCCATCGCCCGAAAGCGCTCGACACGTTCCGCCAGCGAGAGGTTCTGGAGCGAGAGAACGTCCTCTTCACGCAATCGCTTTTCCTCCTCGAGGAAGTGAAGATAGCGCTTCGCGGGTGAATTCCCGTCCCCGGACCCGTCTCCCCACTCGGTTTTCTCGAACTCGCTCGTCACGTGCTCGCGGGTCCATTGCCAGATCTTCGCTTCAAGTTCGAGAACCGACTCGATATGGCGTGCGCCATTCTCTCTCACACCCGCGTCGCGGCTCCAGTCGACGTGAGACGCGAACGGATCGGGATCGTCGTGGAGGAGGCTTTCCGGAGACCGGACGCCCGTGTCCCCGCTGCTCTCCGTTTCCTGCCCGGAGATGAATCCCAGAATTCGCCCCGCGGCATACAGAGCCAGTCTACCGGGTGCGGGAAAATCGAAGCATTCCTGCAACAATCGGCGGAGGTCGGTCGAGCGGGAGCCCGATGCGTCCCAAAGGAAGGACAACCCGTCGGGATCGCCCGCAACTTTTGCCCACTCTTGCAGCTTCCACAGCGCCTTCGCCCCGAAGTGAAAAAGGTGCGGCCCCTTTCCGTTCCGGATGGATTTTTTCCAGAACGTCAGCAGCCCCTCGGAAAACGCCCGATATGTCGCCGGAGCGTCGGCTTCTTCGGCAATCGTCCAGGAAGCGGCGCACGTCCTGCTTCCCGCTTCATCCACCGCCAGCCATCCGAGCGTTCGCGGTGCGCCCGATGCGGGATCGGTGGAAAGATGCACGAAAACCGCGGCCGAAAGGTTCCTCGGGAAAAGCCTCGTTTTCGATTTCCGAAGCCGGATCGCGTTGCCGGTGAAGGCCTCGAGGCAGCCGGAAAGCCGCTCTCGCTCCTGAGGACCGAATGGATCGGAACTCTTGAACGCCATCTTCCCGGCTTCTTCCACTGTCGACAGCCCCGTTTGCCGCAGCTTCCAGAGCGTCCCGCGGGTTACGGCGGGAAGAAACTGCACGTCTTCCTCCCGAAGCGCCTGCCGGTAGCAGGTATTGAAACAGGGACATGACGTACAGCGCGTATCGAGACGGTACGCAGATCTTTCGGGCGGGTTCAGAAAGACGTCTCCCACGTTCTGGAAAATCGCCGGAAACGCAGCCATGAAAGGCTCAAGGTCGAAGGAGAGCATCACGGGGTCCGAGGTGCCCATGCCTCCCCGCGTGATGAGAAACCCCGCACCGGAGACTTCGGCATTGGCGGGGAGCGCTCCCGCGCGGATACATTCTTTTAGGAGCAAAGCATGAAAGGCCGTCCGCCACTTCCGATCGAGGAGCGGACCGAAGCCGTCCACAATGTCCCCTGTTTCCAGGAGCGGATTCCCCGCCCGGGCGGACACCCGAATGAGATCCGGAAGGCCAACGCCGTCTATCCGGCACAACAGGGAATGAACGGAAGCGGCGGCCGCGGGCGATCCTCCCGCTCCTCTTCCATCAAAGGGGAGCGGGCAGGGATTTGCAGCGTCGACCGCCGAAAAGGACTCATCGCCCGCCCTTTCGGCGGAGCAGGAGGAGATTCCGGGATCGAAACACCCGGCCATGAGAGCGGGAACCCTGAGGACCCCGTTCAAGAGACAACCGTATTTCCCGGAATCGAGGCCGGAAACCATCGACGCCAGCCGGTCCAGGGTTTCTTTGAAACGTGCCTTCATGGAACGCCGCCGTCCAAGATCGTCCGTTTCATCGATGGAAACGAGAGACGCCCCCGTATCCGCCAGGAGCGCAACCGCTCTTTCCCGGTGCTGCCGGTCGGAGACCGCCGTCCCGGGCGCCCGATCCCCTCGCCCCTTTCCGGAGAGCCGGCGGGATGGCGGCAAAAAGTGGCAACTGAGCCAGCGTTCGCATTGCCCGTGCCGCATGTACTCACCGATGGCAATTCCGAAAAGAGACCGGGGCGTATGTCCGGCGGAGATCTCGGATACAGGGGCGGGGTCTTCCCGGCCGATCCCCAGCCGCTCCTTTTCGAGAGCGAGCAGAGGAGCGCAGGCGGCCGGCTGTAAGAAAACCCCGGCTCTACTGCCGGCTTCCTCCGGCACGAGATCGAGAGCGCCCGGATCTCCGGAAACGATTTCGGAAGGGAGCTTAAGGCAGCGGGAAAAAACTTCCGCAACTCGGGCGTCAAAGAGGAAATCCGTCAACTCCTCCACCAGCAGAACGTTCGGCAGGGCGTCGGCAAAAGCGTTGAGCGGCAAGAGGACGCGCAACAGCCGGAAATGCGTCTTCACCCAGCGTCGAAACCCTTTCCTGTCCTCGGGCAAAGACAGAGTCCGAAAATCGATCCGGTGCGAGCAGGCAACCGCGATTTCATCCGAAGCAACATAGAGACCGTCGAATCCCTCCGGGTTCTCCTCGATTGCCAGGCGGAGGATGAGATTGCCCATGGAACCCAGAAAGGTTTGGTATCGATAGAGACCGCCGAATTCGCGCAACACCTCGATCCCGTTTGCGAGCGTGGCCATACGCGCGCGTCTGTCCCGCTCCTTCCAAAGGAGCCTGCGGGTCCGGTCGAAAAGACCGAGATCCGCGCCGTCCGTCTCCCCGTCGAGCGGGCCGGCAACGGCCCTCATGGATTGAGCGACCTCGAAGGACACCTGAAAACCGGGTCCAAGCCACAGGAGTTTCTTGTCGTCGCACTGCGCCGAGGGTTCGGCCAGAACCCTTTTTCGTTCTCCGGAATCCACGATTTGCAGGACTCGAATGCGTTTTCCGGCGAGATGCACCCTGTCTCCCGGCTCCAGTTGGCGGACGATGGACCGGGGAAGATCCGCTATCGGTTCCCCCGATATTTCTAGGACGTAGTCTTCTTCCGTCTCGGGGAAATTGCTCCAGATTCTGCGATCAAGAAGGCTCTCCCGGTAACGCCATCCCCCACGGAAGAGGCTCAGTTTTCCATGCCCCGGATGGCAGGCGTCCCCCGAAAAAGCGGATTCCCGCGCGGCCATGAATCCATCGCGCCGGAGCCAACCTCGTTTCTCCATGACCGGGAAGATCGTTTCGAGATCCCGTCCGCACTCGGGGAAAAGCCCCTCCATCGCGTCCAGGGAAATCCTCTTTCGCTGGTAAAGACAGGACAGGATTTGTTGGACCAAAACGCTTGGGAAGGAGTTCGGCAACGGAACTTCCACGACTCCCCGCCGCGCCATGGCCAGCAGGCCCAGAAAACGGAGCAGATGTTCGCCCGCCCGCTCCCCCCGGCAGATCCCCCAGAAATGAGTGCTCCTCTGGCGGCGGTTCGAGCGCCCGATCCGCTGCAGGAAGGCGGTCGCCGAGTCGGGAGGATCGAAGAGAATCACTCCATCCACGTCCCCGACGTCGATTCCCAGTTCGAGAGTGCTGGTGGCGATGCACAGGGCGCGTTCCCGGCTGCGGAAGCGTTCTTCCACGGAGCGGCGTTCCCGGGCCTTCAGGTTGGAGTAATGAAGCCCGGCCACGTCGCGGAAACAACCGTGGCGGCTCGCGAGAGCAAAGAGCCGGTCGCATCGCCCCCGGCTGTTGGCGAACATCAGGATCTTCCGGTAACCCCACCTGTCGTGGAGATCGTCCAGCAGGGCGATGAGTTCCTCTTCTTCATCTTTCAGGTGAACCAGGTGGGGAGCGACGTCGCGATGCACGGAACTGATGAGCCGGACTGCCCGGGAATCCAATCCGAAAAAAGATATGACGGCTTCGACGTCGGCTATGGTGGCGGAAACGGCGATCTTCTGGAGCGGCCTCCCAACGCGGCGTTCCAGCCGCCGCAGAACGTATGACAACTGCCTGCCGCGGTATTGGCGAAGGAGCGGATGGACTTCGTCGATGATGACCGTTCGAGTTCGTTGGAGGAAGCACTGCACTTCCGCGTTGGAACTGCCCGCGAGCACGTCGAGGGATTCCGGAGTGGTGAGGATGAGGTCCGGTCTCCCGCCGCCCGCCCTCTTCAGGTCGCCCGTACGGATCCCCAGTAGGAGTCCCAGACGGTCGACGACGACGGGTGTGAGCCGCCGTTCCAGATCGACGGCGAGGGCTCGCGTCGGCACAACGTAGAGGACCGCATCCTCTCTACCCGACTGAATCACCCGCTCCATGCACGGGGCCAGAACCGCTTCGGTCTTCCCCGAACCCGTTGCCGACTGGAGCACGAGGTCGCTGCCGTCGAGCACCGGACCGATGGCCTGCCGCTGGAAAGGGTGAAGTTCTCCGAACCCTCCGTAAAAGGCTCTACAGGTGTTGGGCAACCGCAGGAGGGGGCGCCCCGATTCCTTCACAAGAGCCGGGCCTGCTGCACCCGGTCCAGGCAATCCACCAGGGCCTTCAGCTTGAAGCGCGTCTCTCCGCCCCGCATGGCGTCGAGCCGATTCGCCATTTCCCGGAAAACGAGTGCTTCCGGGGGATTCCATCCATAGGCCCGGGCATGGAGACGGGCGAGCCTTCGGGACAACTCCTCCCATTCCCGCCGGGAGAGGTCATCGAGCCGATAGACGTTCAGGTTCCGCCATTCCGCGGCATAGTTCCGGTCGAAAAGGCGGATCTCCCTCCCCCTGCGGGTGAAAGCCCGATCGTAGTCTTCACTTTGCACCCGCGCAAAAAAGTCGTCGGTGAAGGCAAAAACGGGATAGAGAAATGCAGCCATGGAATCCGGTCGAGCGAACAACCGGTGCAGGAGCCTGTACGCTTTGCCGCGGGCGAAGACGTTCCCCTGAGCGATGGACTCCCCTTCATCGAATAGAAGGACCCAGCCCCGATACCCCATCTTTCGGAAGAGGCGAGAGAGGCTCTGAACCATCTCGATGAAGGGTTCGGAACCCCGGCAGCCCAGGGGGCCGTCCCCATGGAACGCGACTTGCCGGTACTTGAGAGTGTTCCTCAGTTGACGGACCGGCACGGTTTCGCCTTCCAGGGCGCGGACCAGGAGCGACGGGAATTCCGCCGGGCGGAACGCCGCATGTTTCTTCAGCTCCTTTTCCTTTTCCGAAAGGGACACGTTTCTCCGGGCCATGGCCGCCAGGACCGCTCTGAAAAGATGCGGCATCCCATCGGGGATGAGGTCGAGAATCCCTTCGCCGGAATCTCGCTCCTTCAATTGATCCTGCGCCCACTTCCTCCAACGCGCGGGGAACGGGATGTCGGAATCGGGAAACTGCGCGCGCCCCAACAGCTCGCGGTACACCCTCCGGAAGTCGTGATAGGGGATCTCACGGAAATCCAGGTTGACGAGGCTCGTTACAAAACCCGCTCTGAGCGCCAGGTCCTGGACATAAAAGAGGCTGTGGGATTTCCCCTGCCCGTAGGCGCCAACGATACAGAGGCTGGGAGACTTACCGGCATCGCAGGAGTCGAAGCCGCTTTCGACTTCTATTCGCAGCCGCTCTCCGTGCGCGGTCAGCAGCCGAACGGCAACCGGGTCGAAAAGCCCCTCGCGAAGCCGCTCCACGGCACGGCGTATCTCGAAATCCTTTACCCTCTCCACAGCCGGCTCGGACGGAGTCTCTCTCTCCGCCAAAGGCATGAACGGCAACGGCATGCTCTCATTCATCACGTATCCCATTTCGGCTGCATCTGTTCTATCTTCTCCAGTTCCATCTCCCGGCGGCTGCTGAGAATCTGTGCGCTCAGATCGATGGCGTCCGGAGGCGTTCCCTGTTCCGCCATGTCCAGAATGCCGATCACCTGCTTGATGAAAAGGCGCACCTCACTGAGAAGGCCCATCCGTTTCTGGTTTTCACAGATCTTCTCGATGAGCTGCTCCCCGACCAGGTCCTTCGCGTCCCACCGGTAGGAGATTTCGTGGATGCGCCGCAACGCGCGGCCCAGTTCGATCAGTTCATGGGTTTCGAGCGGCGTGCCGTGCAGATCGATGAGCACGCTCCGGTAATTGAGCCGTTTCGTTTCACCATCGACGGAACGCACCCGGCTCCAAAGGGCATCGTACGATTTGAAGCCCTTCTCCGCCAGAATCACATCGGGAATGATGGAAAAGAAAGTGTGGATGTGCTTTGCCTGCTCGCTGTTGTCAATGGTGAGCCGAACGTTTTCGTAAGCCGCGTTCCGGACGGATGCCGATTGCGCGAGAACGGTCTCCAGTTCATCCAAAAGGAGAATCAGTCCTTTGCAGCCCAGGTATCGAAGAAACGCGAGCAGGGAACTCAGGAAACGCTTGCTGTTGCTCTTGTTGAGAATCTCGAATATCTGGAAGGACTTCAAATCCTTCTTGGCGACCTTCCCTCCCTCGAACCACTGGAGGAGCGCCTCTCGATCGGCGATCCGTTCCTCCTCGGTCTCGCCCGTAGCGAGAGGCCTTCGCCGGTTGTCCAGGAATGCGGCGAGACCTGCAACAAAATTCGGGTCCATGCCGGAAAGACCGGACAGATCCTCCCGCATGGCCGTCAGTTTCGCCTGAAACGAATCGGTTTCGTCTTCGGCCGTTTCCACGGCCATGGAGTCGGCCCAACCGCTCACGAGACCACGAATCCCTGCCTCTCCCCCGCCCGGGGCGCCCGCCCCCGGCAAGTCCGCCGGCGCCTGCAATCGCCGGACGATCTCCCTGTAGACCACCTCGAATTTGTGCATGGGCGTCTCACGGGTGAGGACCACGAAGGAGACCGCAAATCCCTTCTTCAGAGCCATGTGGCGGATCACCGTCATGAAGTGCGTTTTCCCGTCCCCGTAATCTCCATCGATGAATCGCACCTTCGCCCCGCCTTCCGCGATGTAGTGGTCCAGGTCGTCTTCAATGAACCTGAGCCAGTTTTCACGGCCCACGGTGAAAAAGGGCACGTAATCGACGGGAACGCTCCCTTTGCGCAGTTCTTCAATGATGGCTCTCGCCTGAAAAGGCTTCAGCCGGTCGATTTGCTCTTCGCGCGTCATGGCTCAACCTTTTGAAAAGAGATTCCGGTAATCTGGCGCTTTTCGCCATCACCATCGATGAGCCAGAAGGAATTGTTCCGGCCCGGCCTCAGTTGCAGCAGGAATCCATCCGAAGTCCCTCCGGTCCCCGCCTCGAAGGTGCGCCACAAATCGACCCCGAACTGATCCACACTGTAGCCCCGGAACTTGCCCCTGGCCATATCCTGCAGGAACGCCTTGCTTTGCAGAGAAATCACGTACTCGAAGTAGAACTGTTGAATGGGAACGGGGCGCCCGGGAGGCAGCCCTTCCCGCTGAAGAATTGCCTTGTACGTTTGATGCACTCCATCGATAAAGGCCCGCGGGTCGAACGGCCGGTCGTAGAGTTCCCGCTTTTCCTTCAGGAGCGCAGAGACGATTTTCTTGGGATCGATCGTCTTCAAGGTCTTCTTGTTGATCGTTGTGGTCCGTTTGCCGAAATCGATCGCCCCCTCGATGCCCCTGAGGGAAACCAAACGAGGGAAATCCACCTGAAGCGCGAGACCGACCTCCCGGGCGCGGGCGGTCAGGTCCTCGACGAACTGGAGGCGATACCGTTCAACCTTCTCGGCCGCATAGGTCCTCAGCCGGTCGAAATACTCCGCGCATCCGGCGAGGCTCTCCTCTCCCGCCACGTCCAGGGCCATCCTGGTCTTGAGCGACTCATCGAGCTCGATGTAATCATCCCGGCCGGCATAACGAACGCACTCACCTATGAATTCGGCCATCTTCCGCTGTTGATTCAACCGCCGCTCATAAGGTTTGACTATTTCAAGCAATCCATCCTGTATTTGCTGCAAGAACGCTTCATCGCTCATCATTCGTTTCCCATCCATCCCCGTGGTGCATCCATTGACAGGCTCTCGTCCGAAAACATGCGCATTCCCTTGCGCGTGCCCATAAGAGGTCATCGCATTATTGTGCAGTTCCCCTGCGCGGTCAATTCATTCCGAAAGGCCTTGGAACTCCCGCTTTTCCTTGCTACGTCGTCTCCGGAGCGCATTTCGGCTTGATTATTTTGCCGTCGCGGGTCGTTTTTTCGGTAAATTCCACGAAATGAGCGGCCTTCCATCCCTGGGGCGTTTTCACCAGCGTCACGCTCCAACGGCTGACCGAACGATACTTATGCCCTTTTTCCGCGGCAAGAACGTAATCGTGCGTCTCGACATAGGTCACAACTCTGGTGTCTTCTGCGGTTGTCACCTTCTCGACTTTGAATTTCGACTTCATGCTCGCCAGGGTCGTGAATTCCTTTACCGCACTCGCCACCCACTCCTCGATGGTCGTTTCCAAACCGTTGGAGTATCGCAGCGTTGCCCCCGGCACGCAGATCCTCATCGCCGCCTCGGCATCTTTCTGGTCGAACATGGCCGCCACCTTATCGAAAAATGCCTGCGCCTCCTTGCGAATCGCCGCATCGCCGTCGTGACGGGCAGCCAACGCATGCGGGGCCATGGCGCCGAGAACCAGGACGATCAGAAAAGCTTGCACCAGGTTTCTCTTCATCTTACCTCTCCTTGTTGGTGATACGGTTTTGTGTGGAATGAGACGGGCCGCTCTCCGCGAAAGCCCGGCAAACGCCGGGGGCGCGGGCGCAGGCCCTTCCCCGACGATCCGGAATCTCGATTGATATTATCTCACATCGAACCCCGGGAAACGCAATATCAAAATGATACAGAATCGCGGCAGCAGACGCACCTCTCTATTTTCCCCCTCCCTCCGATGCGAGGGACCTTATGCCCATCGTTTCGATGAGCTGGTTGAGGTTCATGATCTTCAGGTTCATTCCCCCTTCGGACGTGGGAAGGAGCATGATCTTCTTGTCCTGGAGGGCTTCGACGATTCTGAGTTTCACGATGGCCTCTCCCCCCGAACCCGTGAGGGCTTTGTTCATCTCCCGAATACCGGCGGCCTCCGCGATCCCTTCCGCTCTCGTGGCCTGGGCGAGGAGCGACTGTCTTTCATAGTAGGCGTCGGTTTCGATTTTCGCCATCTGATACTCGCCGTCGACGTTGGCCACCATCTTGTTGACCTCCCCCTTGGCGTCTTCAAGCTTTCGTTTGTACTCCTCCAGAGCCGCATGCTGAGCAGAACGGTTTTTTTCGACCCTCTGGTCCGCGACCTTCTTATCTTCGATGGCCTTTTGGTATTCCGCGTTGAAGCGGTAGTCCTTGGTCAAGACCCGTTCGATGATGACGCCCATGGGGCCGAGCACCTCCTGCAGCACCTCCTTGGCGGACTGGGCTTTCGCCTCCCGCTTGTCGGCGACGTAGAATTCCTCGGTCTTCAATTCGCCGAAGACGTCCCGCGGCTTGCTTCTCGCTACCGTTCTCACGATTTTGTCCTTGAGCATCTGGTTGTCCCGCGCTACATACTGGAGGATGTACGGGGCCTTTGCAGGATCGATCCGGTAGGCGATGATCACGTCCAGCCCGATATCGTTCCCGTCGATGGTCTTGAAAAGCAGGTCGTCCCGGCCCTGGCGGTCCCCGCGGTTGGTGTGGGCCGTCATTTCGAGGTTCTGCAGTTTGGTGTCGAAGGTGTGCCAGTCGTTGATGAAGGGAAGGAAGAGATACGTCGAGCCCGGCGGGTAGACTTTGGGCTCGACGCCTTTGGGTGCGAAGAGACCCACCTTGACGGTCCGCACGCCCACTTCCGTTTCGCCCGTGGTGCGCATGACGCAGCCCGCCTGCGTCAGACAGAGTATCGAGAGCGCCAGCAGAATCCGTTTCATTTCCCGCCTCCTTTGCGAACGTCGAAGAGATTGAGGGTGTTGCCGAGGTTCAAAGGATTCACCCCGTTCGGACCGTCGCTCGGCAGGACAATGGTGTGGAGCCCCTTGTACACGTCGGCCATCTTCAGCCCGACCATGCGTTCGGCGCCCACGCCCTCCATGGCCTCGTTCTTGAGCTTGACGCGTTCGGCTTCGGCGAGCTTCACCAGCAGATCGGCTTCAGCCGTCTTCTTCCGTACATAGAGCTCCTTTTCGGCCCGTTTCCTGGTCATGTACGCCTTCCCCTCCTCCATCTTCACCAAGAGAATCGCTTCGCCCTCCTGCACGATCTTTTTCAGGATGGCCTCTTCGGTGGAAGCGCGCGCCTCGGCCTGGTTCTTGAAAACGAGCTGGTCTTTGAGCTTCTTCTCCTCGATGTTCTTCTGGATCTCATCGCTGTATTTGAAGTAGCGCACCATCACCTGTTCGATCTTGATCCCCTTGGGATTCAATTCCCTGTTGAGGATGTCTTTCGCCGCATCGGCCCTCTTCACACGGAGAGGGCTGTTGTAGAACTCCTCCGTGGTCAGTTCGCCCAGGGTCGCCTTCAGAACGGGCTCCGCCTTCGGCATGATCCCGTTGTCCTCATAGAGCCGGCCTGGACCCACGATCGTGAACACCTCGTAGGGATCCACGATCCGGTAGACGATCGAGACGTCCACATTGACGAAAAAACCGTCGGATGTCTGAATGTGGGCGGCCTTGTCCTTTCGTGCGGCAGCCGCGGCCGTCGTCGGATAATTGGTGAGTTCAAGCACCTGCACCCCCATGGGGAGCCGGTACATCTCCTGCAACCCGGGGATGACCAGGTGCAGGCCCGACCCGTAAACTTCCTTCTGTACCCCGCGGTTCGCCCCGAGCCTCACCACCTTGATCCCGAACTCGTCCGGCTCCACGTAAACCAGGAAGAGTTTGTATGGGATCACGAGCAGGAGCAGGATCAAGACAATCTTCCTGGCCTTCCCCGTCCAGGGGAATCTAGGAATCCTGAGCCGTTCCTTCATTTCCTCAAGCCTGGGGACGATCGATTTCTTCTCTTCTTCCACAGCCTTTCCCTCCTTTTTCATACTGGACTGCGATCGCTTCCTCATCGAAAAAACCTATCATGTAGAGCATCCCTCCAAACAGGATCGGGAAAAGCGAGGCGGAAACCATCGCACCCGCGCCGAGCGACAACACCATGCCGCAGACGAGGTAGGCCCCGCCGCCCGCCAGGAGGTAGATACCCATATTTCCGCGGTACGGCCGTTCCAGACCCCAACAGAGGAGCAGGAAGCACAGGAGCATGGAGAGCGTCGTGGCGAGGGCCGCGCCGATCAAACCCGCAACGGGAATCAGGTAGACGTTCAGGAGAAAGTTGACCCCAAGGACCGTCCCCATCAGCTTTCTCAAAGAATCGGCCTTTCCGACGGCCTCATAGAGCGGTTCGAGAGCCATGGCGGAAACGGCGAAGAGCAGGCCGGGCAAGAAGATCTCGAAGACCCTGAAGGACAGCAGTTCCTCCCCTGCGGGTTTGAAGAACAGGTGCAGGGCTCCCGGAAAGAAATAAACCATGTAGATTGCGAGGAGAGCGTGCAGGGCGAAGAGACGGGCCGCCGTTTGGTGCGCGGCCAAAGATGCCCCGAGGCGATCGCCCTGTGCGGCGAGCACGCAGAACTTGCGGCGGAGCACGGGGAGGACGCCCGCGGGGATCAAGAGGAACAATCTCGCGAGAGCGGAGGCCTCCGCGTAGGCCCCGAGATCCCATGACGAGATGAAGAACCCCAGAATCAGCATGTCGACGTAAAGGATCGTCCCTATGGGGTCGTCCGTGAAAACGAAACGCGATCCCTCCTGCACGGCGCCCCTGAGAGAGGAAAGGCGGGCAAACGCCGCGCGAAACGGCGGCAGTTTCTGTTTCCGCCTGCCCGCCATGGCAAGGTAGAGTTCGGCCAGCAGGAAGCTCCCGATCAGGTAGGAGGGTTGGACTTTCAGCCCGAGGAGGACCCAGATCGCCGCAAGGAATACCAGGTGTTTCGTTACCCGCATCTTCGCGGCTTCTTCGTGGCGGCCCAGGCCGTTCAGCAAGGCGAGACGCAGATGGTTGAGGTTGCGAAGGGGAAGCGCGAGGGCGGCCAGGAGGTACGCGCCCATTTTTTCTTCGATTCGGGTGTGCGCCGTATCGTAGGCGGAAGAAGCGACGAGGAGGACGGCTGCAAGCGCGCCGAGCATCAATACGGCCCGAAACGCGTCGAGCAGGACCGCATCCGGTCCGGATCGGCTCTCGGAGCGAAGGGCCGTCTCCCTCTCCAGGTAGTGGGGCAGCCCCCATTCGGAGAGCTGCGCGGCGATGAGGTAGAGAGAGCAGACGTAGGAGTAGATCCCGAGGCCCGCCTGGCCGCAGGATCTTTCCACCCAGGCCATGGCGGCCAGGGTCGTGACGATTTCGACGGCCCGTCCACCCGTGACCACGGAAAGCTCCCTAAACCGAAACGCCGAGATCCTTTCGTAATGATTCCGCAGTACGGACGCCTTCTGCACCTTCTTTTCCGGGCCCGCGCCCCGTCGGTTTCCATCCGGCATAAAAACTCCAAATTGAATTCCGGAAAACAGATCACGCCGCTTCACATGACATAGCGCCCGAGATGGTGGGCTGATTGTCTCTCCGCCCTATGGAGCGGGAGGACTGGAACGAGAAGAGCAAACCGTGCGAATTTTTCTCCGTCCCGCTCGCCCGCAATCGGGACGGAGGGGAACGCAACCGGGCCCCTTTTGATATGGCCGCGGAGATGAGAATCATGGCGCCCCCTGGAAGATCGGGGGCGTGAAAAAATGACCGGGCTCGACGCACAAGCCCGAAGCGCAGGCGCCAATCAACCGCCGCGACCCGCCTGAATCGCAACAGAGGATGACGATGGAACGTACGATCCCCTTTTCATACAAATCATCGGATCGGATGGAGAGGTTTGTTGACTGGTTTCCCTGCACAACAGATGCGTTGACAATACACGACGTCGCGATATTTCGCAATACAGTCCGGGACTCCGAATCTCAATATCGGAGTCCCGGTCAAAGGGCGGATTGCACGAAGCGGCCCGCTGTGCCACTAACCCGCAGGTTCTTGGAATCTTGCCAAGAAATACATGTAACTGTTTGTTTTCTCTGCGATCTCTGCGTTCACTGCGGTGCATTGTTTTTTCTTTGGTTGTGGCCTTGCCGCGCCGTGATCCAGGGGGGCCGAGATGATTCCGTCCCTCTTGCGGAGTTGCCCGCCCGGTGTATGGCAACTCAGACGTACTTCGGGAGGGGGCCGCGGCTTTCACCTCCCTGCCGCACAAAAAAATAAAAATCCCACTCCGAAACATTCATAAGCGATACTGAAGAGTTATCCATCTGCGCCCCGCGCAGAATTTCACTTTTGTTTCCTGTTTCCTTCACGTTTCTTTCCTTTTATCCCCTGGTTCAGGCACAATTTCTTCCTCTTTTTGGCCCTTTTCTTCTTTCCGTCCCTCACCTGGTTTCGGGCAGCGTTCCTTGATCCCGAGGATCTTCCGCCGGATCTCGTTGACGGTTTCGTCGCTCAGGCCCCCAGGGTTCCGCGCTCTCCATGCGGCGTAAGGTTTTCCCGGTGAAAACCATCCCATTCCGGAGCTTTCGGGCTCATTCCGGTTCCCGCACTGCTTTCAGGGCGGACACTAGCAGGGGGTTTCGTCACGTAGTGAAAATTTCAACCAGGAAAAGTCAAGATGGTGGGAAAAAAATGCACGGCGGGGGCTCCCAAACGGGTCGAACTCAATGCAGAAGCAGCAGTCGGTCACGCCGGGCCTTTTGTGTTCCAGCCGCAGATTTCTTGGCAGCCGCAACTGCCCCCTCAATGGCGCGGTCAAGTTCCTCCGGGTCTGTGTCCTTGACGCTTTCCCGAAGGTCATCCACCATCTGAAAAAACCGGTCCCGGGCCAGGTCCTTGTCGACCGGAGTCTTCGGTTTGATGATCATTCCCGGCTGGCTCAACGTCACTTCCAAAAGGTCCCCCTCTTCGATGCCCAGCACCTGCCGAAGCTTTTTCGGGAGGGTGATCTGCCCATTGCGGACTACTCTTACCAATGGCATGTCAGTCTTCTTTCTTACATGTTGCCGTCTTGGTTTCATGACGTTACATATTACGTAATTTACGTAACCTAAAGAAAGATCGGACGTCAAACTCGAAAAGCATGTTTGCCAGGGCAATCGCACGTGATAGTGCCGGACTTCAGGTTCCGAGCATGGTAGACCACCTTCGGAGGATTTTGCCAAGAGACCGCCGCTGTAGCAGCACAAGCAAGTGCAGTACCCCCCGAGCAGCAAAAACGTGAAAGTTATAATTCACAAAGCATAATCCACCCGTGAAGAGAGGGCCACCCACTCCAGACTTTCGCTCTTTGTCAGCGGGTTTTTCAAGAAATAAGTCGGGTGCCTGTACTCCGGCACACGCTTCTCCGGCGGCAAGCCATAAAAGCAATCCCGCAGAGCAATTCATTCCAGCGCTACGCGGAGAGCCTCCTCCAGGTCGAGAATCTCATAAGGTTTGGAGATGGCGGCGCAAAAACCGTATTTCCCGTAGTTGGCCATCACGGGATCGTCGGAATACCCGCTCGATACCACCACTCGGACATCCGGGTCCAACTCCATCAGTTTCCCGACGGCTTCCTTTCCGCCCATCCCCCCGCGCACGGTGAGATCGAATATGGCGGCATTGAAGGATTTTCCCGTTTTCCTGGCCGCCCGGAACCGTTCCACCGCCTCTGCGCCATCCGCCGCCGTTTCCACCTCATACCCCATGAACGTCAGCATTTGGAATCCGATCCGTCTGAACATCTCCTCATCGTCCATGAAGAGGATTCTCCCCTTCGCGCCCGCGGGTTCCCGCGCCGATTCCCCTTCATTCGCCGTATCCGGTCTCGAGATGGTCGACGGAAGGGCGGGCAGGTACACGTGAAACGTCGTCCCGGCGCCCAGGCTCGACTCCACACTGATGTGCCCGCCATGCTTTCTGATGATGGAATAGGTCATTGTGAGGCCCATTCCCATCCCCTTCTGCACCCCCCGCATTTTCGTACTGAAATAGGGATCGAAGATCCTGGAGAGGTTTTCCGGAGAAATGCCCGCGCCCTGGTCCTTGATGGAAAGCCGGATGTACTCGCCCGCCTTCAAGGGCGGGATTTCTTCGGGTCCGATCACCTTGTTGACCGCTTCAACTTCGACCGTTCCTCCATGAGGCATGGATTCTTTTGCATTGAGGATCAGGTTCATCACTGCCCGCTGGATCTGTATCTCATCGCACTCAACGGGACGGAGATCCTCTTCCAGGTTGAACACGGGGGTTACATTGGACCCTGACAGCCCCAACCTCACCGAATCGAGGATCAATGCGGGAATGAATTCTATCTTGTTCTGGGGATCTCCCCCGCGGGCAAAGGTGAGCAGTTGCTGCACCAGATCCCTGGCTCGCAAGGAGGCGGTTTTCGCTTCCTTCAGGAGTTCGGTGTTGTCGTCCCCAGTACTCCGGTACATCTCCGAAAGCGAGATATTGCCGAGGATCACACCCAAAAGGTTGTTGAAATCATGGGCTATGCCCCCCGCCATGATGCCGATGGATTCGAGCTGCCTGGCTTTCACGAGCTCTTCTTCCATCTTCTTGCGATCGGTGATATCCGTAAACGCAACGACGCTCTTCATGGTCTCCGGAATCATCCGGGCGCATGTAAGAACGATCCTTTGTCTTCCCAGCGCATCCGTGAAATGGAATTCGTACTGATCCGGTGCAACATTTCCAGCGATTCGTCTGGAATGATGGTACTCTTTTACTCTCTCCAGATCGTTCGGCGAAACATATTCCAGACAGTTTTTCTTTCCTTCGATTTCGTCCCTTGCCTGTCCGGAAAGTTTCTCGAACCTGGCATTCGCCAGAGAAACCGTAGCGTCCTTTTCGAGAATGACGGTCGCCGTGCCCGTGTTTTCAAAAATCGTGCGGTAGGTGTTTTCCGACTGCCTGAGGGCCTCCTCCACCTTCCGTCTCTCGATTATCTCTTCCTGGAGTCGCTCGTTGGCCGATTTGAGCGCCGCCAGCATTTTCCGGTTTTCACTCAAATCCCTCGCGACACACACACTGCCGAGAGTCTTGTTGCCGGGGTCCCTGAGCAGGCTTATGGAAAGTTCCACCGGGACCACGCCGCCATCCTTGAAAGCCCGGGCCGCACTGCGCTTCAATTCCATTTCACGTTGCCTGACAAACCCGTCGGATCGAAGCGCCGCGAGCATTCTCTCAAGGTCTTCCGGATCGTGGTACATTCCGCGGAACGATCTCCCCTGAATCTCTTCAAAGGTGAAACCGAAGATCTCCGTCGCCATTCTGTTCCATTTGATGATGCGCCCGTCCGCATCGACGATGGCAATGGCATCGGGTGAATTCTCGAGGACGAACTCCAGGTAGTCATTCGTCTGTCTCAGGATCTCTGCGTTATGTCTGCGTTCGGCGATTTCCTCCTGAAGCCGGATGTTCTGGAGTTCCAGTTGCTTTTGCAGGCGTCTCAAAGTGAGGTGAGTTTCAACCCTGGCCAGGACTTCTGCGGCGTGAAAAGGCTTGACGATGTAGTCGACGCCCCCCGCGTCGAAACCCTTGAGCTTGTCGGCGGCATCATCGAGCGCGCTGATAAAGATCACGGGAATTCCCCGGTTTTGCTCGTCGGACTTCAGACGGCGGCAGACTTCATAGCCATCCATGTCCGGCATTTTGATATCCAGCAGAATCAGGTCCGGCGCGGTCGCCGCAACGGCTCTCAGCGCCAGTGCGCCGCTGGAGGCGGGCCGAACTCTGTAGCCCCGTCTGACGAGAATCTCCGTCAGCAGTTTCAGGTTGATGACGGCGTCGTCCACAACCAGGATCTGAGCCGCTGTTGCGCTTCCATCGCCGATTTCGGTCATGCGTCGTCCTCCGGGTTTCCATCCCCGCCATGCAGCGAGCCCAGCCACGGCCCGCAACCCACCTTTCCAGCGAAGGGTTCAGAAAGAACACCAGGGCACACCGCGCCCTCCGCTTCAGAAACCCTCGGTTGAGTGACTGCCTTCGAACCCCTGGCATCCATGCATCCGCGGTCTCATCCTCTCGCTTTCCACATGCCTTCTTTAGCAGAGTCCAGAGGAGTCTTCCAGGATGCCGATGTTTCGATCGGGAGACCCCAAACCGTGGGTAAGACCTTTTGGAGAGTGAATCTTGAGTCAGCGGTCCCCTTTACCTGATTTTAACTCGCAGTCATACGGAAATTCAAACCATTTGAGCGCGCCGATCTGATTATCAACCACGACGGGATTTTTCCGGGATCTTCGACGGTGCCGGTCCTTCGCGCCAACTTGCAGGAATAACGGCAGATAGACTCTGCCCGGCCATAGCTCGAAATCAACGTTCCGGACGTCCTTTCGCGGGGCTTCGAGAGTTGCGAGATAGAGAAGGACTATGGATGGAAGAAGGGGCTGCCTCTCCGACCGTGCAAGCCGCAGCGAAGGGTCATCGGCGCACACGGTCCGATGACGCCGGTCGCCCAGGTTGACTGCCGTGCATAGCGTGCTTACGTATAAGAAAGATAGATGCGTGAAAGGGCCGCTTGCCTGTTCCTCCTGAGACGGTGAATGCTGCAGCGCGCTTTCCAGTGCGGCGTTTTGACAAAACCTGCAATGCAGGAAAGGAGGAGCAACCATGAAAGCGGGAATGATTTTTACCGGAAGCGGGCCAATCCTCATCCTGACCACCTACAATTCTCTTCAGGATCCAAAGCTTGCCGAGAAGCTGGCCGCGAGGGGCATGAAGAAGTACATCGCCTACGAAGTCTCCATCGACAAAGTGAAAAAACAGTACGGCACTCGTTTTTCCGTCATCCTGGGCGACCTTTCGCAAACCGACGACCTGCGCGTGATGGACATTGACGGCCACCATGTTTTCAACAGCTTTTCTTTTGCGGAATTGGGACCCCCCATCTACTATCCTCCACTCTGAGGACAAGCCCACGAAAAATTTTCTCATGCGCCGCCTCGTCGAGGCGGCGTCTTTATTACAGCAAGCGTCCGTCGCAAGCTTCTATCGTGAAGGTGAGTGGAGGTCCCTGCTCCAACGAAATGACGCCGAGCCCGCCCCCCGGACCAACGGGACGGGGCATGAAAAGACGCGCGGCAGCTACAGGAGGTCGTGCAGCTTTTGCAGGCAATCGGCATATTCATCGCCGCGGAAGCAGAAAAGCAACTCGCGGAACGGTTCGCGCAACGCTTTGACCTCAGACGCCACGTCGGCGCCGTCCATCACCGCCTCTTTCATGAGAAACGCCAGGGCGCCGAAATCCTTTTCCTCCATTCCGAAGCGAGTCATTTCCGATACGCCCAACCGAATGGCACCGGAGGCGGTAAAGCCTTCTTCGTCCGGCGCAGCCTGGTAGTTGCATATGATGTTGTTGGATTCCAGCCGGCGGGCCATCTCGGGTCCTCGGGCGTAGCCGACGTTGACAATGACCTGATGGGTTTCGGTGTATGAGATGCGCGGATCGCCGGCCACGTCGAAACCGCAACCTTTGAGCGCCAGAGCAAAGGCTTTCGCGTTCCGAATGACCCTGGGTTGGTACTGGTCCTTGAAGTGATTCATTTCGTAGGCGGCGGCAAGCAGGCCCACCAGGGTGCCCAGGTGATGGTTGGATACCGATCCGGGGAAAGCTCGTCTGCGGATCGCCTCCCACAGGGCGTAGCGTTCCTCGTGTTCCAGGAACCGGCTTCCCACCACGCCCCGTTGCGTACCGAAGTACGTTTTATGGGTCGAACCGGTCACGAGGTCCGCGCCTTCCTGGAAAGGGTGCTGAAAATGGGGGCCGATCAGCCCGAGAACGTGCGCCATGTCGTACATCACCACGGCGTCAATGTGCGCCGAATCGAGGTATCGCCTGATTTCAGCCACGGGTTCCCGGTGAAGGACCATGCTCTTCCCGAAGATGATCAGTTCCGGGCGATAGGCGTCAATGAGGTCGAGACTGGCGGCCACGTCGATTTTATGCGGGTTTTCGGCCAGTACGGGGAAGTTCACCACGGCGGGCCGTTCGGTGCGGGGATCGCGGGCGACGAAATCCCGAAGGGCGCCCATGGGCTGCGCGCTGAGGTGCCCCCCTTTGCCGATGTAATTGTTCATCACGCGGCGGATGCGCCGCGGTTCCTGCCTGCGGTCCGCCCGGTTGATGTAGTCGAGCATCGCGCTGAAGACGGTCGCGTTGGCCATCTGACCGCTCACGGGCCGCGTTTCCACTTCAGGGCAGCCCAGGAATCGGGACATTTGTTCTTCGAGCAGCCATTCCACCTCGGCGATGAAATCCGTCCCCTGATAGTAGAAGATATCGGCCTCATAGAACGCCTTCATTTCCTTGTGTTCGGCGTACCGGAAGGCCGGGTCCATCACGGAGAGAAGGCGCACCATGGGAGACTGCGTCATCTCGGAGGGGATGAGGTTGATGCATTCCTGCTGACGCCAACGGGTGTTTTCCACCGCTTTTTCCAGCAACCGGCGGACCAGGAACCCGGCGGGTTGCGCCGGCGACGGCCTGGCGGGGAGTTCGTGATCGTGGACGATGGGCCGGGCATAAGGCGGGGCCTCGGACCGCAGGTGGTAGGGAACCACCACGGCGTCGACGGCTTTCCCCCGTATGTCGATGGTTACCCTGTCATCTTCGATGGTATCGCTATCGAGTTGCGCCAGGCAGATGGAACGCAGCAGGTGCTTAGGGGTCATCTCGGATACGAGCCCGTTATCCTCGAAGACCCAGTACGGAACCATGGTGCCGCTCGTGACCCACCCGATGCGTTTCTCCCCCTTGAACACCGGGGCGCCCGCCCGGGCAATGCCCCGCCCCGCCACAGCGACCGGTTGAATCGTACGGGGGAGGTCCGCTATGGCCGAGTAGTCGCGGGCGATGATTCGGGAGAGGGCGGCGAATTGCTTTGCCAGGGCCTCCCGGCCGACGAAATCGCCCTTGAGGGGCGAAAAGCTCACGACAAACTTCGAGAGGGGAAAGGCCAGAGCGGGGATTTCGTTCCCGTCGTGGTCCTCGCCCAGTTCATGACCGTAGAGCGGGAGCCCGGCCTCGAGGCGCAGGGTGTCCCGGGCGGCGAGGCCAACGGGCGCGGCTCCTTTCGCAAGAAGAAGGTCCCATAGCATCACGCCGTTCTCGCGGTCGGCGAAGAGCTCGAAGCAGAGCGGTTCGCCCGTATAGCCCGTGCGGCCCGCCATCACCCGTGCCCCGGCGATCTTCACGATGCCCACGGCGTTTCGGACCGGTTCGGGAAGGTTGCCGGACTGGACCACATCTGCCATGAGCGCGCGGGACATGGGCCCCTGCAAGGCAAACATGACGATTTCCTCGGTGCGGTCGAGGAGTTCGACGCCATCGAAGTTTTTCACGTGCGACTGAAGGTGAAGCCAGTCCTTTTCGCGATTGGCGGCGTTCACGACCAGCAGGTACTCCCCCTCGACGAACCGGTAGAGATAGGCGTCGTCCACCGCCCCGCCCGTCTCGTCGGGGATGAGGGTGTACTGCGCCCCGGTCGGCATCCAGTCCAGAGCTTCGGCGTTGTTGCTGAGAACGTGCTGGAGGAACGGGAGAGCCTTCGCCCCGCGGATGATGAACCGGCCCATGTGGGAGACATCGAAAATGCCAACCTTTCCGCGTGTGGCCAGGTGCTCCTCCACTACCCCGCCGGGGTATTGGAGCGGCATTTCCCAACCGCCGAATTCCACCATCTGAGCCTTCAACGCCTTGTGGCTGTCGAAAAGAACGGTCCTTTTTGGCTGTTCCATCTGCTTCCCTTTCCCTTCATTACATGCGTTGGTTTTCAGAGCTTCCCTCGTGAGATCTCCGATCGTCTCGCACCCCTATACCCCATGCAGATCCCCCAAACAAGACCGTTGCAAGCGCACGATCCCGCAGCTTACCCCGCGAACACATAAGATTCGCTTGCTTTTTCGGCGCAGTGCCCTTATATTACATTACAATTGTTTGAGACATGGTGGCAATGGTTTCGCGGAGTGCTCCGCAGTATGCATTTCCTGCCATTGAGTTCCATAGATTACTGACCTCCTGCCTTCTGCATGTTTTGTTTGCCGCAGCACTTGGTTGGCGATTGCGTCTCAGGCCGGTCGTCTCCTTTGTGTTGCAGCCGAAAGCGCCCCCGGCGCCGCGGTATGCCACTGCAACGTGATTGTTTTTTACATTTTTACCAAGTTCCTGCATACACGGGCGCGGCTTTTCGCAACGGGCGGAGAATATCCTTCGAATCCAATGAAACCGCCAGGTTCCGGTTCGGGAACGAATGAGGAAATTAGACTTTATGACTTTTGAAGAAATGCAATTGGCTGCACCCATTCTCAAGGCACTTGCGAAGTGTGGCCACCATCAGCCGACACCGGTCCAGGCCGGAGCCATTCCCAAAGCCCTCGCGGGCTGCGATCTCATTACCTCGGCTCAGACCGGCACCGGCAAAACCGCAGCATTCGCGCTTCCCGCGCTCCAGCGTCTCATCACGGGGTCCCCCGGCCCGAAGCGCGGTCCCCGCGTTCTTGCGATCGCCCCCACACGCGAGCTTGCCACGCAGATAACTCAGACTGTGCGCGATTATGCAAAGTATGTCAACGTACACGCCACCGCCATTTTCGGTGGAATGCCCTTTGGCGATCAGATTAGAGCCCTGGCCCAGAAACCCGACATGATCGTGGCGACGCCGGGAAGGCTCATCGATCATATCTGGCGCGGGCGCATCGATCTGTCCGAGGTGGAACTCTTCATTTTGGATGAAGCCGACCGCATGCTGGACATGGGTTTCATAGACGACGTGGAGTTCATCTCCGAGGCGGTTCCCGAGGGCTGTCAGACCCTTCTCTTCGCGGCCACGATGAACGATGCAACCAGCAAGCTGGCGCAGAAGTTCATGAAAAACCCCGAACGGATCGAGGTCACACCGGGCAAGATCACTCACGACAAGATCGAACAGCGCTTGCACATGGCGGACAGCCTGCAGCACAAAAACAGTCTGCTTCGTCATTTTTGCACGGACGCGAGCTTGACGAGAGCGATCATCTTTTCCGCAACCAAGCGGGACGCCGACAACCTGGCCAGGGAACTCAACGCACAGGGGCTCCGGGCAGAAGCGCTCCATGGAGACATGACGCAGCTTGCGCGCAATCGCACCATCGCGAACATGCGCCGGGGCAAGATCAGGCTCCTGGTGGCCACGGACGTCGCCGCACGCGGTCTTGATATCACGGGCGTGAGCCACGTGATCAACTTCGATTTGCCGCGTTCCGCCGAAGATTACGTGAACCGCATCGGGCGGACCGGGCGGGCCGGAGAGTCGGGAATCGCAATTTCCTTTGCATCCCGCGTAGATCTTCCGTACCTCGACCGAATCGAACGGTACATCGGGCAGAATCTGGCGATTCACACCATTCCCGGCCTCGAACCGACACGGACCGTCACCGGGACGAAAAGCGGCGCCGGAAGCAACGGTCGCGGCCGTTCGACCGGGAGCGCGAAAAAGGGCGGTTACGCGATGCCCGCACAGAGGAGCCGTAAGTCAACAGCGGATGTCCCGCCTTCACGGGGAAAATCGGGAAAGCGAATATTCATGTAACACGGCATTCCCTTGTCCATCCCCACGCGGACGCGTGGGGATGAAACGCTCGCGCGTCACGGGATGCCCCGCCGAAATCCCTTCTCGATACCGCCGCCCCACAAAGGCAACCGAGTTTCATCCGAGCCGCCCCAATCAACCGAGTGCCGGACCGATTCATCCCCCGCAGCCGCCTTTCCAAGAATTGGGCGGCGCCCGGGGTCGGGGAAGGTTCTCAAGCTCATCACGGGAAAGACCGGGGTTCCAAATCTAAACCGGGAGGGAGGGCGGCGTTACTGTCCAGGGGATCTATCACGCTCCTGTGCTGCGGGTCTCTTGCGCTTCTCGCACGGACACCTTGTTGTCCGTGTCACCCGGATTGCGTGAATCGAGCCGGCATCCGATGCGATCACTCCATGAAGAGATACCGGGCGGCAGCCCTTTCGTTCTATTCCCCCGCTCGTCTCGCGTGAGAATTTCCGTCCGGAATCTGCCGGCACGTGGTAAGATAGCATTTGATCGGCCACTTCTGCTTCCCCCGGTGCTTCATCTCTTGCCGGGGGGCCCAAATGGCCGGGCGAAACACTCAACGCGGACACGAAAATAGACTCGATACCCCTGCCGAAGAGGACGAATGGCGATGATGAATAACAAGCGCATCTTTTTGACCGATGGAGTTCAGGCCATCCAACTGACGAACGAAAACTTCAACGAGCATGTCAAGTGGGCCGATGTAGGCCCTCTTCAAAGCGCTCTGGGGGTATTGGCCGAAACCGCGTACCTTGTTGAGGCCATCGATGAGGAAGACGCCAGGGCAACCGGCGCGAGACTGTTCGAGTGCGCCGGCATGAACACTCCGGACAAGATGAAAACTACGGGATGTTCCTGGGGAACGCTCACGGCGCCGGGGATTGAAAAGTCCATGATTCCGTACTACAGGACTCCGGGAAGCAGAGAGCAAAGAGAAGGATGAATCGGCCCGTACGGGAGCCGGAACACATCAGTCCATAGCGAGATGACCGATAACCAACACGGAGACGAAGAACAGAAAAAGTGCAGGTTGCGTATGCACCCTATAGACGTTTCTCATCAGGCTTTTCGGGCACAGTTTGAACTTAAGGATTAGCCCCAGCAGGACGAGAGCGCACATCGTGAGCAGTCCCCATTCCGGGAGCGTGGTCGATTTGCACCGCGAGAGCGTCCAGTGGAGGAGAGCAACGCCCGCAATCAAGGGGTTCAAGAGATAATGGAACCTCATTAGATGCTTTTTCTGAAAACTGTTGAACCTCCCCATGGAATCTTTTACTTCCGGCCGTAGAGGGGCAAACCGCCTTATCCCCTTGACGAGAAGACTCAGTGCCACGGTCAGATTTGCCGCTGCAAGGCTCCATGCAGCGATCTGGCCCGTGGTCTCATTGCCTCCATCATGTCCTGCTCCCATGTGCCTTCCCACCCCTTTGCCTCCATCTTCACGCTCATGCTTCCCATAGGTGTTCTTGCCTTCTTTTTGATGATCTGCAAGACAAAGAGACATCGGAACCAGGAGTCCCGCGAGTATCACGCAACAGGTCAAGAACAATACAATGGATTTTGGCTTCTTCACCTTTCGCCCCCCTTGAAGACCACCGCGCGGCAAGGCCGCAACCAAAGAAGAAACAATTCACCGCGGAGAACGCAGAGACAACAACTTGCATACATTTCTCGGCATGATTCCAGGAACCTGCCGGTTGGTAGCACAGCGCCATCGCGTGCGGCAAACCTCAGAAGATCCAAACAACAGAAAGCTAACCCCATGATCTCCAATGATCAAGCAAAAACGAGTATATGGACAATGTTCGTGCGGTTGGCGCTTGTTCGCTACTCCTAATAATTGCGCCAAGAGTGGAGGTTCGAGAGCTTCCTCCCATGGAAATCATTTTCGCCCGATTATTTGCTTTTCCTATAATGGACAAGAAAGAATGGCCCGATGGATGGTGACTTTCGGCGGGAATCGCAACGGAGATCAGGACAAGGATTGGGGAATCCGGATGATTCCATGGAAACGACTGAGGGCCGCCCCTTTACAGGACAGGACGGCCCCCCCCCCGGTCATGGCGCTATTATGTCGTCTAGGACTGTTTGAGCCTGTCCATTTCTTCTTCTTTGATGGTGAAGGCGTGTTCCGGTCCGGGGAAGGCGCCGCTTTCCACTTCTTCGCGGTACCGGGTGATGGCCTTGTCTATTTCGTCCGTCAGTTTGGCGTATTTCTTCACAAAACGGGGGGTGAACCGGTCGTAGAGTCCCAGAACGTCGTGTATGACCAGAACCTGCCCGTCACAGTCGGGTCCGGCCCCTATCCCTATGGTGGGAATGGGAATCGCTTCGGTGATCATGGCCGCAATGGGGGAAGGAATCGCTTCCAGGACGATACTGAAACAGCCCGCCTCGGCCAGGGCCTGCGCGTCTTCGATGAGGGCCTTCGCCGCTTCCGCCGTCTTTCCTTGCACCTTGAAGCCGCCGAACTGCGCGGCGCTCTGGGGCGTGAGGCCGAGATGGCCCTGCACGGGAATGCCCGCTTCCACCATCGCCTTCACCTGGGGCACAACCCTGGCGCCCCCCTCAAGCTTCACGGCCTGGGACCTTCCCTCCTTGAGGAAAAGACCTCCGTTCATCACTGCCTGCTCTACGCTTGCCTGGTAGGAGAGAAAAGGCATGTCCCCCACCACCAGCGCCCGTTTGGCGCCTATGGAAACCGCCCGGGTGTGGTGCAGCATTTCCGTCATGCCCACGGAAAGAGTGTCTTCCTGTCCCAACACAACCATGGCCAGAGAATCGCCCACGAGAATCATGTCGATGCCGCTTCGATCGACCCAAAGGGCCGTGGGGTAATCGTAGGCAGTCAACATGCTGAGTTTTCGAACGCCCTTGGCAGCCATGACATCAGGTACAGTGACTCGCTTTTTCATGATCCGACCTTTCTTTTGAGAATTCCAGGTATCCCGCAAAGTAGTTTCAGTAAATCCGCTAGCATCCCAGATAACTCGATTCCAATACCTTAACCAGTCGGGTCAACGTTCGGTTGACCGGGGTCGGGGTCAGGGTTTCCTCTCCAAACCGGACGATAGCGCCGTTGATAGCGTCGATTTCCGTTCGCTTCCTACGGTCCACGTCCTGTCCCATGGAAGACCGGTTGACTGCCGTGGCGCCCGCAACTCCCAGAACCCTTTCCACCATGTCCTTTCCCATGGGGAATCCTTTGGCCGCCGCCACCAGCAGAGCTTCTTCCACCGCCGACCTGCAAAGATCGCGAGCCGCCTGAAAGTCGGCAATCCTTCCATTTCGGATGCCGGTCAGAGCGGTGATCGCGTTGATGCCCGTGTTGATCATGAGTTTTTCCCAGACAAGCCGCTGCATTCCGTCGCTCGCATCCGTATGCAGACCGGCCCGGCGAAACAAATCCACCTCCGTCCGCACGCGCTCCGACGGCGGCCCTTCGGGTTCTCCCATGAAGGTGTGTCCGTTGCCTCCGTGGCGGATCTTCCCGGGTTCGACAAGTGTGGCGCCCTGAGCCGTAATCCCCACGAGAACGGATTCCCTGCCGACGTGGCCGGCGATCCGTTCCCAATTGCCGATCCCGTTCTGGAGGGTCAGGAAGAAAGCGGAAGGCCGGGTACAGCCTTCAATGCTGGAGAGCGCCTTGTCCGTGTCGTACGTCTTGACCATGACGATGACCTGGTCCGCCTTTTCCGGAAGATCGCGCGGATCGTGATAGCTCGGAATGCGGTAACGCTCGACGGTCCCGTCCAGTTCTTCCACGACGAGACCATGTTTGCGAACGGCCTCCATGTGTTCCCGGTTGGTGCTGAGTAAGGACACCTTCACCCCGGTCTGAGAGAGTCTCGCCCCCAGAAGGCTGCCCATCGCTCCCGCTCCAAGCATCAAGACGTGCATCTCCCGTCCTTTCTTCATCCAGCAATGATCAATTGTGCATGATCCTTCATTTCATTCAAAAAAGAAAGACAAAGAAGAGGAAAGTTATGAGAACGGTCACAAGCACGGACCCCAACAGGAACAGGTCGGGAAGCGCCGAAAAGTCGGATTCTCCGCGGTTGATGTGTCCTCGTATGTAGAAAAAACGCCACCCGGCCAGGAAGATGATGATCGCGCCGAGTACGAACACCACCAGCCCCATATGGTGCGTGGAGCGGAGGTTCCTTTGCAGGTCGGGCCTGTTGGAGAAAACCTGCAATTCGCGTATCAGCAGGTCGAACCGTTCGATGACGAAACTGAAGACGATGAGCGATATGCCCGTCCTGCACCAGGCGAGAAAGGTCCTCTCGTTGGCCATGTGATTTCTCTGCCACGCGTAGAAGGTGCGTTTGTCCCCCTGGTTCCCTTCAATATCGCACTTCGCCCCGTCCGGTTCCTTTTCATGGTTCCCCCGCCGCGTGAAGAGGACGGGTTTGAGCGTCGAACAGCAGTGGCAAAGGGCCTCTCTTATCCTGGAGATTCCGAAGGCCGGCATGTCTCTTTCCTCCTTTGCTCCAACAATCGAGCCGTTGCAGAAAAAGGCCCGCAGGTCCCGGCACGGGGAGAGTCGTCAGAAGGTACCTGAAGAGCGTCCTTTGGAGCCGCAGGCGAGAAATCCTTTCATGGTTGAAATACTCGAGGTATTTCAGATTTCTCGCTCCGCACGAAACGGCGCGGAAGGGTCTTCGGGACGCCCTCTCAGCGAAGCTTCAAAGTGGCGAGAGAGATGAGAGCGAGAATGCCGGCGACGATCCAAAGGCGGATGACCACCTTGGTTTCCGCGATGCCCTTGTGCTGCAGGTTGTGGTGGAGAGGCGCGCGATAGAAGATCCGGCGTCCTATCCATCTCACGCCTATCTTGTCCTGGATCTGGCTGGTGACCGCCTCCGCCAGAAAGAGACCGCCGAGGAGCGGGAAAAGCATCTCCTGCTTGAGCAGGACGGAGACGACGGCCATGGTTCCGCCAATGGCAAGCGAGCCGGTGTCTCCCATGAAAATCTGAGCGGGATAGGCGTTGTACCAGAGAAAGCCCAGGCCCGCTCCGACGAAAGCCGATCCGAATATGGCGAGTTCTCCCGCGCCCCTGAGGAATGGATAATAGAGGTAGGACGAATAGATTCGGTTGCCTTCGACGTAGGCGAAGACCCCGAGGACAGTGAAGACGAAAACGGACGGAGTGATGGCGAGCCCGTCCAACCCATCCGTGATGTTGACCGTATTGGACACGAAAATGACGAAAAGAAAGATGAATGTCCCGTAGAGATAAGGCCCGAGATCCACGAGAGGATACTTGTAGAACGGGACATAGAGCTGGGTTGCCAGCTTCGGTCCGAGCGGGGCGTACGGGCCGACGCAGAAGATGGCGAAGAACAGGGCGAAAAGGCCCTGCAGGATGATCTTGGTCCGTTCCGTCATCCCCTCGTCGCCGCACCTCATCTTGACCTTGGACATATCGTCCCAGAACCCGAGCAACCCGAACCACACCATTCCGCCCACCGAACAAAAAAGGTACGGGCTGTGCCAGTCCCCCCAAAGCAGCATGGAACTCAGCACCGCGCCGATGATGAGCACGCCGCCCATGGTGGGGGTGCCCCGTTTGTCGAAAGCCGTGGGCACGCCGGTTTCCCGCACCTGATCCAACAGACATCTGCGGTGTACGAAAAGGATGAATCGCTTGCTGAAAAGAAATACGAAAATCACTCCAGTCAATGCCGCCAGAATGGACCGGAAGCTGATGTAGTTGACCAGACGGCAGAATGAAAAAACGTCTGAAACCGACATGAGGAAGTTACAGATCTCATAGATCATGGCCGTTGCTTTCTTTCCATTGCACACGACGCTCCGCCGGCGCCCTCCGGCTTCTCTTCCGCCGGAGGCGTTTTCGCACAACAGTTCCGGATGGTCCTGTACGTTTCTTTTATGGAAAAGTAGGGCCTGAAATCAGTGGAGGTGAGTATGAAACAGGACACTTCCTTGAGAAGATCGGGCGACGGACCGGCAACCCCTCGATCGAGCATCCTTTTGAGACCCTTCAATGCCGCGTCCCGCACCTGCCAGTAGTAAGATTCTTTCAACTGAAGCAGGACCTTCACGGTTTCACCGTCATTCCCGATTTCACCCAAAGCCTTCGCCGCCTCGATCACCACGTCGAAACACGGATCGTCGAGGCACCGTGTGAGAGCCTTCAACCAGTCTTCCTTTCCGGCGAGGAAGGGTCCGAAGTGGGCGGCCGCAGCACAGGCATGGCTGCGCACCTCGAAGTATGGATCGTCCAGGGCGAGGAAGAGATGGCGCTCCACGTCGGCGTCGAAATGGTCGATGGCGAGGAGAGCCTGGAGGATGTTTCTCCGGATGAACCCGACCTGTTTGAAATCCCCGCTGAAGATCCTCTTGACCCATACCTCCGGTGTGCGTTCCGCCAACATGTAGAGAAGCGTCGGCGTCTTTTCGCGATACTGCGTGAGTCCTATCAACTTGACGCCCAGGTTCCTGTCCTGCCAGGCGTCGTGGCTGAGAAGCCCTGCGGCTCTGTGGCGGTAGTAGTACAGATCGTCTTCGTCTCCGATGACGGAAAGCGGATCGTAGTCCCCCTTCGATCGTTCGTACGCGGGGTTGAGACGGCCGAGCAGCGCGTGGTTGCTCAGAAGCGGCCTGAAGGGCATTCCCTGGCCGGTTCCGTTGACGAAGCTCCCGTCCTGGTAGAGTTCGCTGAGAATCCTCTTCACCGCATGGCGCATCAGGAACCGGCTGCTGTTGGCCGACATCTCGTCCATACGGCCGGGATCGTCGAGAAACCGGAGCACCCGTTCCGCGAGCACCTTCCCGTCGAGCCGCTCCAATACCGCCCCATCCTCCACAACGGTGTCTTCGAAAAGGATCTCCGCGGCGCCGCAGTGTTTCATGGATCGAGCGTTCATCACCTGGTGGTCGCCCGGGAGGTTGGCCTTGGGGATGAGGATCGCCGGGATCCCGAGCCCGGAGATTTCATTCAGGCTGCCCGCTCCGCTCCGGCAGACGATGAGGTCGCTCACCGAGTAGACGTCCTCTATGTTGTGGAAGTAATCCTGCCGATAGTAGAACCCGTCCAGGAGGGCTCTTTCCCCATCCGGCAGAACCTTTTCGAGCTGCAATTCGGTGTCGGCGACGGCATCGTAATCGGCGGACTTGTTGAGACCCATGCCGTGGATGATGAAGAGCTTTTCCCGGTGGGGCAGCAGGTGTTTCAGCGCGCCCACCACGGCCCGGTTGATCGTTCTGGCCCCCTGAGAGCCGCCGAAGGCGAAAACCACCCGCCGGTTCGCGGGGATTTGAAAGGAAAGGCGTCGAGCGGCCTCTTCCCGCGCCTTCACAGCGATGGCGCCGCGTATGGGATAGCCCACCACGACGCCGTTTTTCGGGAAGAATGAAAGGGTCTGGGGGAACGTGAGGAGGACTCGATCCACCCACCGGCCGAGGAGGGCGTTCAACTGCCCCGGGATGCTGTTCTGTTCGTGGAGGAACACCCTGGCGGGCGCCACGCGGAGGGATCTCAAAAGGAGCGTGGCGATGATGATGGGAGCGCTCACGTATCCGCCCGTCGCGATCACCCAGCGCGGAGCGAACCAGAGGAGTATCCCCGTGGACTGGATGACTCCGAAGGCGAGGCGGCAGAAGAACCGGAGGGTGCGAAAGGACAGCCCGAATCCCGGAAACCCCTCCGAAGACACGAAGTAGAGCGGGTAGCCCGCGCGTTTCACAATGACCGTTTCCGCTTTTCCCCGGACCCCGACGTAAAGGAACCGCGTGTCCGGCTCCTTTCCCCTGATGCCTTCCGCAATGGCAAGGGCCGGGTTCACGTGTCCGCCCGTGCCGCCCCCCGTAAGGAGCACTCGATGCTCAGCCGATGCAAGCCGCCGCCACCGCGCGGCAGCCACGAGCAGAATCAGCCCGGCAAGGGGTACGAAGATCGATATGGCTATCAGCAATTCATGCACTGGCTTCACTCTGATGAGACGGGCCGCAAAACTTCCATCTCCAAACGTTCCGCTTGCATCGCACTGCCCGGGCGGTTCATTCCAGGGACGCGCGAATGGATTTCACAATGCTCTCCCAGGGCAGCCTTCCGACCCGGACCAGGCGCGCCGGAACGCTGGTCACATCCACAACGGTGGAAGGCAGTCCTCCCGGAAGGCCCCCCGCATCCACCACGCCGTCCACGCGGGCGAGCAAATCTTCCGACATCTCCTCGACGCGCCGGCACGGGGTTTCCCCGGCCAGATTGGCGCTGGTGGAGACGACAAGGCCGCCCACGCCCGCTGAAAGCGCCCGAGCTACGGGATGGGACGAGATCCTCAGGGCGATCCTCCCCGTTCCCGCGTGCAAGACCGAGGGAAGATCGACGGCCGCCGGCAGGATCAGGGTAAGCGGTCCCGGCCAGAACGATCGTGCGAGCGCCTCGGCGTCAGGCGGCCAGTCGGAAACGGCTCTAGAAACCGCAGATCTGTCGGCCGCGATCAAAGGGAGCGGTTTTCTCGAATCCCTCTCCTTGACGATGTAGATCCGCCGCACGGCGTCTTCATCCATGGGATGAGCGCCCAAAGCGTAGAGCGTTTCCGTGGGATAGACGACCGTTCCTCCCCTTGCGAGCAAGGACGCGGCCTGATCGACGATTTCCGGGTCGAGGCGCAGAGGGTCCATCCTCCACATGACGGGTCCCGTATGCAACGCATCGGGCAGGGCCGCGCCCATCGTTCCTCCTTGCGCCTTCAAGCGTTTGGACTCGACGGCTCTCACGATCTCCTGGCGGAAAGATATTCCGTCAGCTTTCCGTTCTTTTTCTCAAGTATATCCTCGGCCATCGTCTTTTTCCGGGACTCGAGCTTTTCCCGGAGGAGCGGGTCGTGGAGAGCGAGGATCTGAACGGCAAAAACGGCCGCGTTGAACGCCCCCCCCTTTCCAATGGCCATCGTGGCCACCGGAACTCCCGGCGGCATCTGAACGGTTGCAAGGAGCGAATCCATGCCGCTCAAAGGGGACGAATCGATGGGAACCCCGATAACGGGCAGGACGGTTTCAGCCGCCAGCACCCCGGCCAGGTGAGCGGCCCATCCGGCGCCGGCGATGAGAACCTTCACTCCGCGGTCCGCCGCCTCCCGGGCATACACGGAGGTTTCGCGGGGCGAGCGATGGGCGGAGAGTATCCGCACCTCATAGGGAACCTCGAAGGCATCGAGAGCCCCCAGCGTCTCCTCCATCACGGACAAATCGGAATCGCTCCCCATCACGATCCCTATCTTCGGCGAATGCTCCATCTCGATCGTCTCTTCCTTTCCATCCGCACGGTTCGTTCCTTCCCGGACCAGCGCCTCTTCCAGGCCGTCAATCGACGGCGGACGCACCATCGGCGCTCAAGAACGGTGCCGCGTCTACTCCTTCCCGATGTCGCTTCGGTAGTACATCCCCTCGAAGGAAACCTTGCCCATTTCCCGGTACGCGATTTCCCTCGCCGCCGCCAGCGTGGCAGCCGAACTCACGATGCAGAGAACGCGGCCCCCCGTGGTGATCCACTGCCCCGTCCCGTCCCTCTCCGTGCCCGAGTGGAACACGAGACAGGAGGATGGGTCTATTCCCTCCATCCCCGACATGGGAACGCCAATCTTGTAGCGGTCCGGATAGCCCTTGTACCAGCCCTTCTTGCCCCTGGTGAGACCGCTTGTCGCGATGAGGCAGAGTCTGTAGGCGGGGTCCCAGACGGGATCGATCTCGCGGAGTCTCCCCGTAAGAATCGCCTCGCAGACGTCCACGAGATCCGTTTCGAGCCTCGGGAGAATCACCTGGGCCTCCGGGTCTCCCAGGCGGATGTTGATTTCCAGCACCTGGGGAGCGACCTTCCCGCCCTCGCTCACAAGCATCAGCCCGAGGTACAGAACACCCTTGTAGAGGATGCCGAATTTCTCGCGCACCCCGCGGATCAACGGTTCGGCCACCTCGTCCATGATCTTCCGGACGAGTGCGTCATCCAGCCAGGGGTGGGGAGAGAAAGACCCCATGCCCCCGGTGTTCTTGCCTTCGTCGTTGTCTCTCGCCCTCTTGTAATCCTGGGCCGCAACCATGGGAATCAGCGTGTAGCCGTCCGTGAAGCAAAAAAAAGAGAGTTCCCGGCCGTAGAGCCTCTTCTCGATCACGACGCGCGCTCCGGCATCCCCGAAATTGCGCTCTTCCATGATATCCCGGATCGCCCGCTCCGCCTCCTCGACGCTCCCGCAGACGAGGGACCCCTTCCCCGCAGCCAGGCCGTCGGCCTTCACCACCACGGGATGGCCGACGCTGCGAACGTAATCCCGAGCCTTGCCGGGGTCCGAAAAAACGGCGAACTCAGGGATGGGGATTCCCAACTCCCGAAGCATCTGCTTGGTGTCGCACTTGCTGGATTCCAGCCGGCTGGCCATCCGGTTCGGGCCGACGATGGGCAGCCCGCGCTCCTCGAACAGATCCACGATTCCCGCCGAAAGCGGCTTCTCCGGCCCCACAAAGGTCAGATCGATTCTTTCCTTTTCGGCAAAGTCCGCCATCTCTTCGATGGTCTTGGCCGCCACGCAGGTGGCGGTCTCGGCGATTCCGGCGTTCCCGTGAGCCACATAGAGCTGCTTCACGCGCGGACTTCTGGCGAACGACCATGCGATGGCATGATCCCTTCCCCCGCTTCCAATCACAAGCACCTTCATGGATGAGTCTCTCTCCCGCGCACAGGATTCGGATCCCTCAGCGGATCGCGTTCTTCAGGTACGCGCATATATTCCCGTCGTAGGCATGAGTCAGGCAAAAGGCTTTGCAGGCCAGACGGAGGCTCGTCTTCCTCGATACCTGCCCCCCCGATTCCTTCATCTCGTCGAGTATGACGGGGTAGTCCTCGGGGTCGGTCACGACCGCCACGTACCGGGAGTTCTTCGCCGCCGCGCGAATGAGCGTCGGGCCGCCGATATCGATGTTCTCGATGGCTTCCTCCAGAGTGCACCCGGCGCGCGCAACGGTTTTCGCAAACGCGTAGAGGTTCACCACCACCATGTCGATGGGTTCTATCCCGTGCGCCGCCATGGTTTTCACGTGGGCTTCGTTGTCCCGGATGCCCAGAATGCCTCCGTGAATCTTGGGATGGAGGGTCTTCACTCTTCCATCCAGCATTTCAGGAAACCCCGTGTGATCCGAAACCTCCGTGACGGAGATTCCACTCTCTCGGAGCAGTTTCGCCGTGCCTCCCGTGGAAAGCATAGCCACGCCCATCGCATCCAGACCCTTCGCAAACTCCGCCAACCCGCTCTTATCCGTGACGCTGATGAGCGCCCGACGAATCTTGAACATCTTCACCTCCAGAAAAGCAATGTCGGATGGCTCCGGTTGGCGCCCACCCGATAGACCCTTCACAATTCACGCCTTGCCGCTCTCCGCACACCCGCGCTCCACCCCCCATCGAACGGAGACTCTCCTTACAGGATTCTCACCCTCCTGTCCAGTTGCATCCGGCGGGAAATTCCTTCGCTCGAACGCATTTCCCGGAACGGACCCGCGCGCGCTTCGACTTGCCAAAACCCGGGCGGCTTCTCTCAGAGCGTGTCTAAAAAGACGCTCCGGGGTAGGGTGGGCAGGGCCTTATCCTGCCCACCGCAACGGGGCGAGCGCTTTATCCGGTGGGCAACGCTCTCGCTTTTGCCCACCCTACCGCCCCCGCCTGTAGGGCGGGCAACTGCACAGGAGGCTTTTTGGACACCCTCTCAAACCCGTCCCGGTTCCATGGAACCCGAGCGAACTCCGCCCACTCCTCCCAGAAGCCTCTCGAAGAGAGCGAACGCGGCGGCCACGATCGCGGAATCGGCCGGAAGCGTGGCCGTCGGCTTTCCTTCGAGATCGAAGAGCGCCAGCAGGGGGTCGGACGGAAGCGTTACCACCCGTGCCTCCCCGAAGGTCTCCACGACGTCCGCCGGCCACGCGTCGAGCGCCGTCTGTAATTGATTGACCACGAGGACGGTCTGCCCGACCCGTATGGGGAGGCTGCGGACCAGCCCGGCGATCCGGCACGCCGCGGTCATTCCCCTGCGGCTGGGGTCCGAGACAAGAATGAGCAGATCGACGTCCTTTTGCGTCAAACGGCTGAAGTGCTCCATCCCCGCTTCGTTGTCGACGACCAGATAATCGTAGTTTCTTACGAGCCGGTCGATGAGGCCGCTTAGAAGGTTGTTGGCCGCACAGTAGCACCCCGGACCCTCGGGCCTCCCCATGGCGATGAGGTCGAACCCTTCTCCCTCCACAATGGAGTGCTCCATCTTCATTTCCAAGAAAACGTCCTTGGTCATTCCCGCCGGAACGTCCGTCTTCATCATTTCCCGCGCGTCCGACAGGGTCTCCACGAGCGGCACGCCCAGAACGTCGTTCAGGTTCGAGTTGGAATCGGCATCGATGGCCAGAACGGGCTTCATGCCATGCTCGATCATGTACCGGATCAAAAGCCCGGCAATGGTGGTCTTGCCCGTTCCGCCCTTGCCGCCCAAAGCGATCGTATAACCCACAGCCGTTTCTCCTTGAGGATGAAGACCCCGGATATCCGTTGAGCCCCGACGCCGCACGAAAGACCGTCTCCGCGAAGGGTCACTCGTTCGCCGCGTAAAGCCACAAAGCGGTGCACAAGCCCCAGACCGCGCAATAAAAGATAACGAACGCGGGGGTGAGGGCTCCAAGTTTCAGTCCGAACATTCCCTTCCCCTGTACGAAAGGGAAAACATACAGGAGCTGAACCATCGCCGGGACGAGGCTGAAGAGTATCCCGCGGCTGAACACCCCGTCCCGGAATCCCCTCCTCCATACGGGCGCCGCAAAAAGAAATCCCCAGAGGCCTCCCGTTACGACCCGCTGGCAAAGGAAGGGGATGCTCCAACCGGAGGCGAGCGCAACTCCAAGCTTTTGAGGCACCCCCGAAGCCCCCAGCCGCCAGGCCACCCAGGCACTCACGAGCGCCCCGATGCAACCCGCGGCAAAGCAGGTGCTGATCCTCCGGAGAAACGGACTCATACCCTCTTCCTCCGCTTTTCTGCTCGAAGATCCATACGCCTGGGAACCTCCCGCCGGGACACTCAGAATTTTTCAGTTCATTCGAGACGACAAGACAAATGGAACGGCAAAATTCTCGCGTCGCCAGATTGCCCCGGCCGTTCATGCTCATGAAGCGGCGGAACGAGTCGTCGGGGCAGGGACGGGACAAGGATCGGCGAAGCGATAACGGGCACTCGAATTCAGAAGAATAAAGCCGCAGGAACGAACCGATTTCAGCCAGCCAAAAGGATATTGATACCATAGGATTAAAGTTTTATAAAGGCTTAACAGACATGGGAGACATGGGGGACGCGCAACTTCCCGGTGCGAGCGGGCATACGCCAACGAAAGGCTATCCAATCCATGAAACAACGTTTGAAGGAACTCATTCTCGAACATGCTTTCCGATACTCCGAGACCCCGTCGTTCAAACTGGTGCACGGAGGCATGAGCCGGTTTTACTTCAACTGCAAACGGGTCACCCTGGACCCGGAGGGGCAGTATCTTATCGGGAATCTCGTGTTCGACGAGCTTCGGGACCATGGGATTCAAGCCATCGGAGGTCTGACCCTGGGAGCGGACCCCATCGCCAACGCGGCGGCCTACACCTCGTGGCTGAAGCGCGAGCCCGTGCAGGCTTTCGTGGTGCGGAAAAAGCAAAAGGAGCACGGGACCGCGAGTCTCATCGAAGGAAAGGTTTCAGCGGGGGACCGGGTGGCCGTCGTGGATGACGTGGTTACGACCGGCGGCTCGACGCTTCAGGCGATTTCCGCGTGCAGGCAGGCGGGACTTGAAGTCGTCAAGGTCATCGTGCTCGTGGACCGCCAGGAGATGAACGGGAAAGAAGCTATCTTGAAAGAGGTCCCTCTCGTGGCCGCACTCGTCACCCGGGACGACATCATGGAACTTTACCAGCGGTAAGCCTGGCCGGATGGGACCGCCGGAGAGCCTCGCGGACTATTCAAGGATCGGGAGAACCATCCCCGACTGAGGATTCCCGCGAGGATTGCCAGCGCTGCAATCGAGCCGAAGGGGATGCACAGTCTTGGAGAACCTTGCCCGAGTGAGTGAATTCAACAGGGACCAATGGGCGGGCTTCAACGCGATACGGAAGGCCATGGAAGGCCTGCCGCCCTCCGAGTTGGAAGGCCTGGCGGAGAAAAGCGGACAGTATCTCGACTTCCGCAGAAGCCTCGACCGGTACCAGTCGGAGCATTTCGGCCCCTTCTGCCACTCTGCGTGCTTCGAGACGGGATTGAGCGCATGCTGCGGTTTTGAAAGCATATTCACCTTCTTCGCAGACATGGTCATCGAATCCCTTTTTGCATCCTCCGAGGAAATGAGGGGCATCTTCAGGGCACTGGAGAAACCGAACCTGTCCCGGAGGTGCGTTTATCTGGGTGAAAACGGCTGCATCTGGAGGTTCAGGCCCATTTCCTGCGCGATGTTTATCTGTGAGGATGCCACCAGGGCATCTTTTAAAAATCGGCCCGAAGCGAAGGCTACCTGGGAGGAATATCGGCGGCGCGAGAAGGAATTCACCTATCCCGACAAGCCCGTCCTCTTCGACGACATCGAAAAATACTTCAAGAACCTCGGCGTCGATTCGGTTCACATGTACCTCCACCGCAGCCCGGGCCTCATGCGGTTGAAGCAGTTGAGCGGACTCGCCCGCAAAGCTCCGCCGCGGACATGACGGCTGGAAATCACTGGAAATCAAAGGAGAGGAGTTTATTCGACACGCTCTTGGAGATGGGCGGCTGCAATCGGACTCTACCGGAAGGGATGAAAACGTTGCGGCCGTCAGGAGACACTGGAAAGCAGGGGAGGCAGTTACGATACGAGCGAACCGATTCAGAGGCAGGGAAGCTCGATCCGCGGGAGCGCCCACCTCCGAGCCCGGACGGGCACCGGATTTTCAGGCAGGCGCTTCACGGTATGCGTTCATTCCGCAGATGACCTCGATGAACGGCAACAGGCGCGGGCGGAAGCAGTCTTTCACCAGATTTCTTCCATCATCTTGACTGCTATTTTGTCCGGCGAAACCGTATAGTTGCCGCTATCGATCGTGCTGCGGATCTGGTCCACAACTGCGGTGCGGACATCGTCCCCATCCGTCGCCACCTTGCTCACTTTCGCCATTTCCTGCGCTCCCTTGGAGATTTCCACCTTGTCGGAAGTGGTGGAAACATCTCTTGCGGAAGCCGCCTTGTCTTCAGATGACGTTCGAGAAGAGGTCGCATCCTGCGCTTTTTGCAGTGCAGAGGAAATATAGTCGCCAACCTTCGTTATGGCCATGTGAACCCTTTCTTTGTTTCTTCCAGGAACTCGCCCTGCAGACGACTCGCTTTCTCGCGCTTTCCATACTTACGGGTGACTATCCAGGCCCGATCGAACCAGCCGCCTTCCCGCCATTCCATTCCTACTTCGGATAGGCGTTTCCCAACACCTGGGAGGTCATTCGTTCCATCACCAGCCGGTGTTTGGCTTCATCGGAAATCGTCACCCGCTCGGCCGGCACCTTCCGGTCCTCGTCATCCGCCAACTGGTCGGAGAGCTTGGACCGTTGCAACTGCCGCGTGTAGGTGCGAAGCACACTCTGTACGCGATAGTCTGTGATAACCATGGATTCTTCTCCTCACTCCTCCTATCGGAAGAAAGAGCGAAATACTTTACAAGATAATTGAGTCCACCCGATACATTCGCACAGATCGTCCTTCCGACAATCCATCATCTCTCACTTCCAGTCAAGGGCCGTCATGATCGATTATCACAACCAGTGAGAGGCTGTCTGAAGGTTTTGTGCACATCAGCCAAGACCAAACCGGAACCACCACTACCTGCGAATCTCAAACTTTTCTTGCCGACAACCGCAGCCTCCCGAGGAGACAATGAGTGAGAAGCCTCTACGCGTACCCGGCAGATCCCCTCTCTTTGGCTCCATCGCCGACTGCAAAAAGAATCTCTGTGGATTCTACGGATTGGATGGTATCGATGGACTCAAGATCCTGTTCTCTGTTATGCTTATCGGAATGATGCGTTCTGAACTTTAGAAAAAAAATCGCCCCGAAAAATTCCCGTCGCGCGAACCGGCGTACCGGGGCGAAGCCCCCCGTACACCGCCGATGTCAACGAGTGAAGAGCCGGCTCCCGGCAGCGTGCACCGCAGCTTCCAACCCTTTGGGAGACAGTGGAAACGATGCCGTAAAAGTGGTCCCTTCCCCGAGAGACGACTCAAAGCGCACGCTCCCCCGGAGATACCGTTCGGCCAGCAGCCTCATGCTGTAGGTGCCCAACCCCCGGTCCTCTCCCTTGGTGGAAAACGAAGGTTTGAAAATTTCGAGTTGAATGTGGCGGGGCATGAAACCGGGATTGTGGACGTAAAACCGGACTTCGTCCGAAACGGTGCATCCCAGGGTGACCGTTTCGCCGGGCTTCGAAGCCTCAAGAGCGTTCTTTGCCATGTTGCAGACGACCCGCCCGACGAGAACCCTGTCGTTTACAAATGCGACGTCGGGGGCATTCGGATCCAACCGGATCCTCTCCCCCTCCGCAGGGTCGTGTATCCGGTAGAATCGGACGATGTCCCCGAGGATTTCCAATGAGGTCACGGGGGCAAAGCGCACCGCTAGTTCGTTCCTTTCAGCGGCCGCCAGATCCTTCTGGGCATTGATCTCTCCAAGCAGCCGATCGGCGAGATGGCGTACGGTCTCCCGGTACTCCTCCAGTTGCTCCCCGTCCGCTTCTCCCAGGAGATCGCCGAACCCCCTCAAACTGGCGGCCAGATTCAGAATATCATGGAAGAAGACTCTTTCGAGAACCCGCCTTCTTTTCTCGTGCCTGATATCCGAAAGGGCGAGAACCGTGAAATCCTGCCCGTCTATTTTGAAGGGCGTTGCGAATACGCGAAACTCCCGGGCCTCGGCTGCGTCCTCTCGCCCGATGCTGCATTCCCCCACCGCCTTCGTTCCCCCGTGGCTCTCATGAATGGCCTTCATTACCCCGCACGTCGAGCAGAACTCCGCGGCGCCGCAGCCATGTTCTCCACTGAACGCGTGAACACACTCGAGCGCCTCCCCCGGCCGCAACCCACGCAGAGCATGGCCATCGGACAAATGCAGCATCTCGAGTAACGCCCTTCCGGCGATTACGATCTGCCTCCGCCCGTTCAGCAACATGACGAACTCTGATACGGCATCGAGCAGATCCATAAGAAGGGGCGCACGCTCGAGGCGGCGGCGCTCCTCCTCCAAAACTTCCAGGACAACCCTCTCGCCCGGTTCATGGCAAGTCTCGGGCCGGATCGCCATGTGTGAACCTCCTCAACATACGATGGCACGCTCCCCTGGCGGACGGGCAACGCGAGGGAGGGACGCCGGCATCGACCCTGTTGCGCCGCAACCCGCCGCTCGCATCTTCCGTACGTTCGCGCCCTTCACACCATCCCATCGGGTGTAAACCGTTCCTCCTCTCGGAAAAGTGTGGCGTCATGCCTTGCGCAGATGCCCCATCTCGGTGAAGCAATCTCGATGACCGCCCGAAATTCGTTCCATCCACGCCAGGTGAGCCGAAGAGCGCGTCAAGGGTGTTCCAAGTGTATAGCTCCGGATCATCTAATAACTCTTCTCAAGTTAGATATCTTTTAGACGCCTGTCAATGAAGAGTGTGAATTTACGTGTGATACCGAATGGTTATATTAGAAGCATGAGAAATCCGATGAATAGCCGCGTGTTTCCCTGGATCCGAGAGGGGTTCAATGATTCGCGCTTTCGCAGACCGCCGGGAGCAAGGTCCGCTCCGATGCTTCCCGAAGTCATGGTGGCGCCGGGAATTGCTGTCGTAAATCCTTCGTATCGGAAAAGACGGAGTAAGGTTCCCCCCAAAGGGACATGGAAAACCATTTCAGCTCTATCCTCACCCAACAACTGAAACAAAAATGTCCCGAAGAACTCCTTGACAATCTCCTGGGATTTTGCTAGCGAGAAGCCTCCAGGAAGCAATCTTCAATCACCCCATAACTGTAAGGAAGCAATATGCAACGCCTGTCCATTCCCACGATCGCTGCCGCAGCTTTCCTCTTCATGTCCGTTGTTTCGAGTCCGGTTCTGGCCGACGACGTGACGGATTCCATTAGCGAAGCTTTGAAACAGTACAACAAAGGAGAATTTGCCGATGCTGTCCAAAGTCTCGATTACGCGTCCCAGCTCATTCGCCAAAAAAAAGGCGGCCAGCTCGAGGCGTTTTTGCCGGAACCCATTCCTGGATGGAAGGCCGAAGCTGCCAACTCCCAGGCCATAGGATCTGTTATGTTCGGTGGCGGGGTCACCGCAGAACGTTCCTATGCTAAAGGCGATAGCCGGGTCAATGTCAAGATCATCACGGATTCCCCGTTGATGCAGCCAATGATGATGATGTTTTCCAATCCCATGATCGCAACAGCAGACGGTGGCAAGCTCGAAAAAATCAATTCGGAAAAGGCAATCGTGAAATACAACAACGATAGCAAGGACGGAAACATCAACATGGTGATTGCCAACCGTTTTCTCATCACTGTCGAGGGGAACGATGTCTCCCGACAGGATTTGATTGCCTTTGCTCAAGGAATTGACTTCAAGAAACTGGCTCTACTGCCATAACCCATGGCTCTGAATTCCTGAGAGGAGAAGGAGCTTGCCTCGGCAATCACGGCCATCCAATGGAAAATGGCCTCCAGAGAAGCATCTGCGGTCGATCATGCCTTATTCAAATCGACCATAGAGACTGGCTTTGAGCCGATGTATTTTGCAGTGACTGAATGTAGCTGACGCCTTCAAGCAGCGGTCGCTGCATGCATAATCTCACCTGTACTTCTGCAAATCATATTGCTCAGCCAATCTAATCCTCTCTTCGCTGGGTAGCGAACGCATGTATTTTTTCCATCCAGGGCACCACATGGCGTGCCACCTCCACAACCGCCCCAGTAATGATTTGGGATTGCTGTCATACCTTGCCCTGAAGCCGCAATTCTCGCAAGCCATCAGATACCTCCTTCCGCCCTGCCAGCGGACTCACTGTGGTATAGGAACTCGACCATTTTTTCGCATCCTGGGTTTCCGACTCCTCGGAACGTACGCATTCACGGGAAGACACCGGAAAATACACGTCGAATGGGTCCCGCTGGACAAACCGCGGCACAGATCCCATCACTATTGCATTTCCCTTTATCAACCTGAATCAAACCCATGCCGGTTCCCTCGGAGTCGTAAATGTTTGAGGTTTCGGGTGCAATCACCGACTGCGCATGAAATGGATCTTCAAAAGTCATGTGATTACGCACGCGTCACCATACCTCGATATCTTATCCGGAGAAAGCAAACAATGCAATCAGGTGGGGGGATGGCCGGGACAATGGGAGCTTGACTTTTGAGTCCAATGACGCTAAACGGTTTTCGACTCGTACCTTAACGGTGTTAAGTATGGACTCGAAACAGCAGCGGCAGCTTTCGCACAAGGAACAGTTCTGGCAAGAAATTCTCGCCGCGGCGCGGGAACTTTTCGCCCAGGAGGGGTATGCAAACTTTTCCATGCGGAAACTCGCGGCCAGGATCGGGTATTCTCCCACGACCATCTATCTCTATTTTCACAACAAGGACGATCTGCTCTTCTCCATCTGCGAAGAACTCTTCGGGAGGTTCCTGGAAGGGATGCTGGAGATTCGCACTTCCCGGACGGACCCCCTGGAGGCGCTGCGCTGCACGCTTTGCAGCTATATCGAGGTGGGGCTGGCGAACCCGGAACATTACAAAGCGGTTTTTTTCACTTCCCACGAGGTCTACAGCCCGCCTCACGAATTCCAGCACCGGGATACCCTGTATCGGCGGACCTGCCGGGCTTTCATCGAACTGATCGAGGATTGCATGCAAAAAGATCTTCTCCGCTCGATGGACCCGAACACACTTGCGCTGGTTTTCTGGAGTGCCGTGCACGGGATGGTCACGGGTGTTATTTTGACCGACGATTTCCCCCCGGCGGATATCCCCATGATATCGGATATACTGGTAAACGGCTTGCTGAAGGGCCATGCGGCGTAGTTTCTTTATCGACTGCCACCGCACCGTTCACTTCGATCTACGGCGCGGCAGGAAACGGGATTGCAGGCATGCACAAGAAACCGGACACGATACTTACGGTGATAAGGGGAGGAAAGGGATCCACGCACACTGGCGCCGGCGCGGCGAAAGCGTCATGCGACGAGGCGGATGACCGCGATCTGTCGCTCGTGCTGCGGGAATCGAGCCACTATCTCGCCTCGCTCCAGAAAGAAGACGGCCATTGGGTGTTCGAACTGGAAGCGGACGTCACCATTCCCTCGGAATACATCATGCTGCAACGCTTCCTGGGCCGCGGCATAGACGAAGTAAACCGGGAGCGCCTGGCTTCCTACCTGCTGGACCACCAGTTGCCGGACGGCGGCTGGCCGCTCTACGCCGTGGACGGCAATGCCAACCTGAGTGTCACGGTCAAGGCATACTTCGCCCTGAAACTGCTCGGACACGACAAACAGGCGCCCCACATGGTCAGAGCCCGGCAGATGATTCTCGCCCTGGGCGGGGCGGCCCGGTGCAACGTTTTCACTCGAATCGCACTCGCCCTCTTCGGACAGGTTCCCTGGCACACGCCCCCGGCAATGCCGGTGGAAATCATGCTGCTTCCGCGCTGGTTCTTTTTTCATCTCAACAAGGTTTCCTACTGGTCCCGTACGGTCATTGTGCCCCTGTTGATTCTCTACGCAAACGAGCCGGTGTGCAGGCTCAGGGCGGAGGAAGGGATCGCCGAGTTGTTCGTTTCGCCACCCGACACCCTCTACCACCTTGACCATTTCCGGGTGCGGGCATGGCGCAAGAACGCGTTCATCGTCCTCGACCGGATGCTGAAGCGCACCATCCGCCTCGTCCCGCGGTGGATCCACAACCATGCCCTGAACCGGGCCGAGACCTGGAGCCGCCAGCATATGCAGGGGGAAGGGGGCATCGGAGCCATTTTCCCCGCCATGGCCAATGCCGTCATGGCCCTCAGGGCGCTCGGTTGCCCCGAGAACGACCCGGACTATGCGCGCTGCCTCGCTGCGATCGATGATCTGCTGACGCACCGGATGCCCCGCGAGGCCGTCCCGGGTTTCGAATCCGTCGATGGCGGCTCGACGGGCGCCTCGGCCGCGCCGGAGCTTTTCCCGTGCCGCCGCGTTCAGTCGGCGCGGGACAATGCTGTCACGCTGTGCCAGCCCTGCACTTCGCCGGTATGGGACACCTGCCTGAGCCTGTCCGCTCTGATGGAATCGGACATTCCGAGGGACCGCTTCTCCATTGAAAAGGCCATGGAGTGGCTCTTCGACCGGCAGATCGCCGTCCCCGGTGACTGGTCGCAGTCCTGCCGCGGACTTCCCTGCGGCGGCTGGGCCTTCCAATACGAAAACACCCTCTATCCCGACGTGGATGACACCTCGAAGGTGCTCATGAGCCTCTTCCGGGCAGGCGCCCTCGATCGGGAAGAGTACCGGGAGAAAATCGACCGCGCGGTCCGCTGGGTGATCGGCATGCAGAATTCCGACGGGGGCTGGGGAGCGTTCGATGTGGACAACTGCCACATATACCTGAACGATATCCCGTTTGCCGATCATGGAGCGCTTCTCGACCCCAGCACCGCGGACCTCACCGGGCGGTGCATCGAGATGCTGGGGATGCTCGGCCATGGCATGGATTACCCTCCCATCGCCCGGGGGATCGCTTTCCTTCGCGGGGCACAGGAAGAATTCGGCGCGTGGTTCGGTCGATGGGGGGTGAATTACCTCTACGGAACATGGTCCGTCCTCTCCGGCCTGCGCCAGGCGGGTGAAGACATGAATCATCCGTACGTCCGGAAAGCGGTGGAATGGATCGAGTCGCACCAGAACGCCGATGGCGGCTGGGGAGAAACGTGCGCGAGCTACGACGACCCGTTTCTGGCGGGCAAGGGCCACAGCACTGCATCCCAGACCTCATGGGCCTTGCTGGCGCTCATGGCGGCGCACGGCCCCAGGAGTGCGGCGGTGCGGCGCGGCATCCGCTACCTGGTCGAACGGCACCTCCCCAATGGTTGGGACGAGCGGTTCTTCACCGGGACCGGGTTCCCGCGGGTGTTCTACCTGCGCTATCACGGCTATCCGCTGTTCTTTCCGGTCTGGGCGCTCGGAGTGTATGCGCGGCTGAAAAGAGGACTGCCGACGGTGCAGCATTCCGTGAGCCAGGCGCAGACGCGCATTATTCCAGCCCGTGTGTCATAGCCTGAACGGGCACGGCAACGGTGGCAGGCGAACTTGAGAAGAGAGGGGAGTTGGATGCCTCGGATGGCATCTTCCTCGGTGGGTGTTTCCCAGAACGTGACTTTCTTCGTGTGCAATCAACCGGGTCTCCGCATGTAGAAATCCCCCTGATCCCTCCTCCGTCAGCGACGGGGGGGCGAATCCCGTCTTTGCGGGAAGCACGACAGGCGCGCCCCTGCCGACTTCGGGGACGCTCCCGGATGGCGGGGAAGGCGGACGAATGCACATCCGCTCTTGCCCGTCATCCTGCCCATGGCTCCCTATCTATCTTATGATTCCGGATTCTTTACAGATCAAGGGGGATTTTCAGGGGGGAGAAAATGGGTATCGATCTACCCACTTCCACATCGGGCCGGCGGCCCGGTTGTCCGTTCTCAATCCCGCCGCGGCCGGACGACCCCCGGAAACGGCGAAACGATCCGCCAGGAAGCGTCATCCGTTTCCATGAGTGCCGGCGCCGGGTGAGAGCTGCAAAAAAACACGGGGGAAAACCTCGGGACGAGCGATCCCGGCCCCAATGGCCGATACAGGAGAGGTCGCCCGCCCCCCGCGCGGCGGGGACGCCACCGCACATCGCGGTGCCACTGACCTGCAGGTTCCTGCAATCCTGCCGAGGAATGCGTGCAGCTTGTTCTTTTCTCTGCGATCTCTGCGTTCTCCGCGGTGCGTTGCCTTTTTTTGGTTGCGGCCTTGCGGCGCTCTGAATCTCGCGTGTGGCCCGCGCCTCGCGTGCGCTCACACCGCACGTTTGAAAGATCTCTCCGGCCCGGCCTGGAGCCCGTGCACGAATCGCCATCCCGCGGCGAGGGCTTCCCGGTTCACCTCCACCACGTGCGCTTTGGCCGGCCCCAGGTACCTTGCGATGGCCTCCCGTGCCGCTTCCATCTCCACCACGCCCCCCGCGGCGATGTAGGAGCCCAGCATGACGATGTTGCTCGCGCGCGCAAGACCCGCCTTCCTGGCTATCGTGTCCGCCGGCACCGCATAGACGAGGTGCCTGCCGCATCCGCCATGCGCCCGGACGATGCACGAATCCAGGATCAGAAGGCTGCCGTCGCTCAAGAGCGGTTCATATTTGGCCAGGGAAGGTTCGTTGAAAATCAGAGCCGCAGAGAGTTTCTCCGCCAGGGGAGAGCCTATCGGCCGGTCGGAGATCGTGACCACGCAGGAAGCCGTTCCGCCACGCTGCTCCGGACCGTACGAGGGCATCCACGTGACGTGTTTTCCTTCGATCAATCCCGCCAGGGCAAGGATTTGCCCGCAGGTCAACACCCCTTGCCCGCCAAAACCCGCGATCACCACTTGATGAAACATGGAACGCCTCCCTTTTTCCCTCTAGTGCGGAGGTTCCTCCGGACCGGCGGATTCGTCGCCGCGAGTCGCCCGCGCTGTCGTATCCTTGAAAACCCCCAGCGGGAAGTATGCCTTCATCTGCCTTTCAACCCACTGCAAAGCCGCCGGAGGCTCCATGCCCCAGTTGTTCGGACACGCCGACAGGATCTCCACCATGGAAAACCCCAGGTCCATTTCCTGGCAGCGAAACGCTTTCTTCAAGTACTTCTTCGCCCTGGCCGCTTCGGCCGGATTGCAGAGCGCCGCCCGGGCTATGAAGGCGGGCCCGTCCAACCCGGCCAGAAGTTCGGCCATTCGCAGGGGGTGGCCCGCCCGGCTCACGTCTCTTCCCGCGGGAGAAGTCGTCGTCTTCTGCCCGGGCAGGGTGGTGGGCGCCATCTGGCCGCCGGTCATACCGTAGTTGCCGTTGTTGATGAAAACGACCGTGATGTTCTCTCCCCGAGCCGCAGCGTGAACGATCTCCGCCAGCCCGATGGACGCCAGGTCGCCGTCCCCCTGATAGGTGAACACAATCCGGTCCGGAAGCACCCTCTTGATCCCAGTGGCCACGGCGGGCGCACGTCCGTGGGCGGCTTCCTGCATGTCCAGATCCAGGTAGTTGTAGATGAGGATCGAACAACCCACCGAAGCCACCCCGACGGTTTTTTCCCGCAAGCCCAGGGCGTCGATCGTTTCCGCCAAAAGGCGGTGAGCGATGCCGTGGCCGCAGCCCGGGCAGTAGTGAAATCTTGCCTGCGTCAGTGTTTTCGGACGTGCGAAAGCGATTCGGCTCATGCTGCCTCACTCGATTCATGGATTCGCTGCACTTCGGCTTCGATTTCCGACGCCGAGATCACGACTCCTCCCATTCGTCCGTAAAACCCGATTTCACGGCCGGGCAAAGCCAGCCGCACGTCCTCGAGCATCTGTCCCGCATTGAGTTCCACGGTGAGCACGCGTCTCACCCCAGCGGCGGCGGCCTGAAGGGATGCCGTCGGGAACGGCCACAGGGTGATCGGCCGGAAGAGCCCGACCGGCAGGCCCCGTTCCCGCAGATTGTCCACGGCGGTGCGTGCCACGCGCGCACAGATCCCGAAGGCTGCGATCATCACTTCCGCGTCTTCGAGCCGGTAGCTCTCGAACCTCGTTTCATGGGCCGTCAGTTCCCCGTATTTGGCCTGCAAGCAGCGGTTGTGGGATTCCAGTTCCCGGGGATCCAGCGAGAGGGTCTTGACGATCCGCCGCGGACGCCCCAGGCAGCCGTCCGTGGCCCAGGGTTTCGGGCTGCCGCCGGTTTTCTCGGCGGGCAGCCGCACCGGTTCCATCATCTGGCCCATGACCCCGTCCGTGAGCAAAAGGACCGGCGTGCGGTAACGTTCGGCCAGATCGAATGAGAGAAACGCCAGGTCCGCCATCTCCTGAACGGAAGCCGGGGCCAGAACGGGCAGGCGGTAATCGCCGTGGCCGCCGCCCCGCGTCGCCTGAAAGTAGTCCCCCTGCGAGGCCTGAATCGTGCCGAGGCCGGGGCCGCCGCGCATCACGTTCACGATGAGACACGGCAGCTCGGCGCACGCGAGGAAGGAAATCCCTTCCTGCTTCAGGCTGATGCCGGGCCCGGAGGAAGAGGTCATCGCCCGGGCCCCGGCTCCGGCCGCGCCATACACCATGTTCACCGCCGCCACTTCGCTCTCGGCCTGAAGGAACACGCCGCCGATTTCCGGCAGACGCCGGGCCAGATACTCCATGATTTCGGTCTGGGGCGTTATGGGATAGCCGAAATAGTAACGGCATCCGGCCCGCAGGGCCGCCTCGGCGATCGCTTCGTTTCCCTTCATCATGAGCTGCATGGCCCGGCCTCCTCCGAATCGAACGTGAAGACCACGTCGGGGCACATCATGCAGCACCGGAGGCAGCCCCGGCAGGTCCCCGCCCCGGTCATTCCCACGAACGGATACCCATATGAATTCAATTCGTCGCCGATTGCGAGCACCCGGTCCGGACAGAAGACCGTGCAGATCCCGCAACCCTTGCACCGCTCGGCGTGGATGACAGGCCTGACGGCGCGGACCGCCTTTCGTTCCTGCGGAGTCTTCTGCGATGCGAGCATTTCTTCCTCCCCGTATCTCTCGGCGCTCTCCTCCACAAAGCGGACGGGCGAGAGCGAAGGCTGAAAAAAGGAGATGCCGATTCTCTTTTCATCTATACGAGGGAGCATATCCCGTGCCACGGCCTCCGCCTGCCACGGTTTTTGCCTTTCCCGAAAACCATCCGTCCCAAAGCCGCCGGTCCCTCCCGGCATCCGGCGGCAACGGACGGTTTTCGGTCATTCTCTTCTTTCCAAAAGAGGGGGTTTCGAGCGGAAATCTGCTTCGACGGACCCTGCGGGGTTGATTGGAAGGCAAGAACACGGAACTATATTTCCAAATATGAAATAAAATGCCGGCAATATATTTCTTGAAAACCCAAAGCCTGAGATCGGCTCTCCGTTTCGGCCCGGCAAAACCCCAAGCATGCTTTGCCCCGGCCGGTCTTCTTTTCAACCGAGACCGTATCGCTTCAACTTGTTGTAAAGCTGCCGCACCGAGATGTTCAGAAGCTTCGACGCACGCGTTCGGCTTCCGCCCGCCACGATCATCATCCGGTTGAGGAAAGCCTTCTCCCAGACCGCGTGGGCTTCGGCCAGGCTGATTCCCTCTTTCAGAGCGTCTGCGATCCCTTCGCATCCGGGGGCGGGCACGGCCGGCTCCGGGACCGGAAGCGGCAGGTGTTCCCCGCGCACCATCTTCTCCCCCGGCTGCATGTTGATGAGCGCCCGGCCGAGCATGTTTTCCAGCTCCCGCACGTTGCCCGGCCACGAGTGGGAGCAGAAGAGGGCCAGAGCTTCCGGCGTGATCCCTTCGATGTGGCGGCTGTACTCCTTGTTGAGCTTATCGAGGAGTTTTTTCAGAAGCGGCGGGATGTCCTCGCGGCGCTCCCGCAGCGGGGGAATGTGGATCGGCAGCACGTGCAGCCGGTAGAAAAGATCCGGCCGGAAGCGTCCTTTTTCAACGAGGGTCGCGAGATCGACGTTGGTCGCCGTGATGACCCTCACGTCCACCGGGACGGGGCGGGCTGCGCCCACGGGAATGATCTCCTTTTCCTGGAGCACGCGCAGGAGCTTCGTCTGCACGGCCATGTTGCTTTCGGCGATCTCGTCGAGGAAAATCGTTCCGCCCTGGCATTCGACGAAGTAGCCCTTCTGGCCGCCGCGCTTCGCCCCGGTGAACGCCCCCTCGACGTAGCCGAAGAGCTGGCTTTCCTGGAGCGTATCGGGAATCGCGCCGCAGTTCACGCAGATGAAAGGCCGTTTCGCGCGGTCGCTCGCGTGGTGGATGGCGTGGGCGAAAAGCTCCTTCCCTGTGCCGCTTTCCCCGGAGAGGAGCACCGTTGCCGGCGTTGCCGCCGCCCTCACGGCCTGTTCCACCACTTCCCGCATGATGGGACTGGCCGCAACGATGTCCTCGAAGGTGTACTTCGCATCCAGACGCCGGATCAATCGGTGCGCTCTATCGAGCTGTTCGTTGAGGGAACGCAGTTCCGACACGTCATGGATCACCGCAACGCTTCCCCGAAGGGCGCCGTCGACAACGATGGGGGCCACGTTCACCAGCACTTCCCTGCGGCCGGCCCCCACCTTCATGGGCACGTGCTTCACGGGCCGTTGCGTGCGCAGAACGTGCAGGTGCATGCTCTCCCCCTCGGCGATGTCCACCGTGGCCGGCCTATGGAGGACGTCCGCCTCCGTGAGCCCGGTCAGCCGGGTGTAGGCCGGGTTGATCAACATCCCCATGCCCTTTTCATCCACGACGGAGATGGCGTCCTGGGTGGAATTAACGATGGCTTCGAGCAGAGTCCGGGTCTCCTTCAACTGGACAATTTCCCTGCCCAGCCGCTTTATTTCCCCGACGTCCCGGAACGTTGCGAGCGCCCCGACGATTTTGCCGTTCGCGTCGCGCACCGGCACCCGGTTGGTCATGACCGTCGTCGTCCCGGTATCCTGGATCTGATCCAGTTCGGCCTCCCCGGACTCGATCACCGCGTGCAGGCGCGTGTTGGGAATCACGTCCCCCACGAAACGGCCCATGACGGATTCCGCCAGCATGCCCATCAACCTCTCGGCTGCGGCATTGAAGAGGGTGACGCGCCCCTCTGCGTCCACCGCCATCACCCCTTCATGGGCGGCATCGAGAAAGGCCCCGATCTGATTTTCTTCCATTTGCCGCTCCCTTCACCATCGGGCCGATGAACCCTCAAAGCCCGGAAAGTTCGACGGAACGCGCCCGTTCACGGGATCGTCGCTGCAAAGGCCGTAGTGTGTCAACATTGAAAATTCTCGGGAGAAATCAACTTTACGGAAGGGAAATGCGTTCGGTGCCTCGACGCGTCCCGAGTGAGCAAGTCGAGCCTCTCCACAGCCGCATGAGTTCCGATGAAGAAGTCCGGAAGCGGCGAACTCCTGGCTCCCCCGTGTCTTCGATACTCGAGAAATACTTTTCCCGCCAGAAAAAGCGCTTCCTTGGAAAGAAGAAGCATCCTCACGCCACAGCCGTCAATCGCTTTCTCCAACTCTTCTATCAGTCGAAATCCCAGCATAAATCATTGGATTGATACAGAGGAGGTGCGTCGCGCCGCACTTTTCGAGCATCATTTCGGACCAATCCGCCCAAACCGGATCGTTCTCGAAGACGTCCAGCAGGACGTTTGAATCAACCAGAATGCCCTTCATCGGTCTCCACCCCTGGTCAACGCCATGATCTCATCGGTCGTCATTTTCACAGTGGCGACACCGCGAAGAGATCCATACCGGCCACGGGAATAGTCGGCGCCGGTCTTCTTGAGGAGGTATACCCGATCGTCCTCCTCTACGAACTCCACTTCGCTGTGAGGCCCGATGCCGAGTTTTTCCCGGACGTGCTGAGGGATTGTCACCTGGCCTTTTGTCGTAACGCGCATGAGCAAAAACCTCCGTTTCAGCAATATTTTTACCGGTAATGATTTTACTTGCCAATAGAAAGTCAACCAAAAGATCCGGTGAAGGCGGCATTCAAATCTTTTGAAAACTCCCTGCGACCTTCTTGGTTCAACAGGAATCTTTGGTCCCCCGCGCTCTCCGCGGTATATTGCCTTTTCCTTTGGTCGCGGCCCTGCTGCGCTCTGCCGCCAACCTTGCGGGTTCTTGGAATCTTCCCTGGAAATGTATATAATTTGCTGTTTTCTCTGCGTTCTCTGCGTTCTCTGCGGTATACTGCTTTTTCCTTTGTTTTGCGGCCCTGCTGCGCTCTGCCGTCTGCGGCAAACGCTCGCCGCAATTTCGCGAAACCCGGAGCACTGTGATGATCGTAAGCGCCAGCCGGCGAACGGACATTCCGGCCTTTTACTCAGAGTGGTTCATGAACCGCATTCGAGCGGGCGTCTGCCTCGTGCCGAATCCTTTCAACCCGACCCGGGTTTCCCGAGTGTCGCTCGAGCCGGAGGACGTGGACGTCATCGTCTTCTGGACCCGCAATCCCCGACCCCTTTTTCCCCGCCTCTCGGAGCTGGACGCACGGGGTTACCGCTACTACTTTCTGGTGACGCTACTGGCGAATCCCCGGCAGATCGATCCCGGATCGCCTCCCTTCGATGCCGCAGTCCGGACCTTTCGGGAGCTGTCCGGCCGCATCGGCCCCGAGCGGGTCGTATGGCGCTACGATCCCGTTTTCCTCACCAGCATTTCGGACCCCTTCTTTCACGTGGAAACCTATCGGCGCATCGCCGGTGCGCTGAAGGGCTACACGAAACGATCCATCGTGAGCGTCATGCACCCGTATCGCAAGATCCGGAAACGCATCACCGAACTGACCGGTCGGGGAGTCGATCTTCTCCCCGATGACGAGGGCGCTCTTTCTTCACTGATGGCTGCGCTCGCCGAGATCTCTTCGGAAAACGAAATGGAAATATTCAGTTGCGCCGATGAATTGGACTTGCAGCGATATGGAATAAGGCCGGGGAAGTGTGTGGATGACGAACTGATATCGAGAGTGTTCGGCCTGGACGTCGAAGGCGCGAAAGACGCCTGCCAGCGAAAGTCCTGCCGTTGCGCGCCGAGCAAGGACGTCGGAATGTACGATTCCTGCCTCTCCGGATGCGTCTACTGCTACGCCGTCACGAGTTTCGACCGGGCGAGAGCCAACCACCGGCGGCACGATCCAACTTCAGAATCGCTTTTATCGAGTTGAATTCTTGCCGCCGGGGCAACATGGTCGCCCCGGCCCCCGGCGGCATTGAATTGCAGGCCTTCGGCGAGCCCAAGGCCTCGTTCCGTTCGCGCTATCGGTTTATACTGAAATTGCCGTTGCTCGTGTCGGTATAAGAGCCGTTCGCCGTACTGGTTATCTTGATCTTATAATTCGACCCCGTTTGCTGCGAGGATGGGATCGTCCAGTTGTAGGAACCGGCCCCCCCGGAGCCTATGGGGGCGCTGGACGAGATGGTGAGGTTGGGTTGAAAGGTCATGGGCCTTTCCTTGGGCTAACGGGGGAAAGCGCGGACAACGTGGCTCAATCGCTCAACCCCTAGCCCTTTTCTCTTCCAACGGCAATCAACCGCAAGGCGAGCAAGAAGCAACATAGGGATAGGGTAACGCGGAAGGCCTTTGGCAAGGCGTTCAGGCGCGTCCTCATAAACAACATCACCAACAACCAACGTATGATAGCCAACGATTTCCACATCATTGACGGCAACATACGTCTGCGAAATATTGGCCCTCTGACCCGCAAGCGCGTAGAGGCGGATGAAGCTGTTTAGCTCCTCAGAATCACAATCGAAGTCTGTAGGATCATGCGTGATCGCAAGTTACGAGATGGCCAACCGTTCATTCATGGGAATCAAGAATCGTCGGCTCGTTCAAAAGGCGCTCCATACGCGGATAACGCCTGGGTGGCGCGTCAAGAGCGGCCATGAAAGAAGTCCATTGCTCAGCGTTAAGCGCAATGCGTGACCGCTCGGCAAGAACAGTATTGGCCGAATGAAGGGCGCTTTGAAGCACGAATTGACTGATCGTCGTGTGGCGCTCTCGCGCCGCTTGTTGCAGAAGCCGCCGGGCCTCTGGTGTAATGCGGATATCGAGGCGCTCGGTTTTTACTCCGGGTTCGGTTTTCATGGTGCGATCTCCTTGCTGTATTTGGCAGTATAGCACGCACAATGCCCGTACAACAAGGTTTTCCACGGCGCGCGCGGCCCTCGCGGCCTTTTGTCCGGTTATCGGCCCCTCGGCCCGCCCGCGAACCCGCGTTGCACCTGGGCCGCGCTTTGGAAAAGTGGACAAAATACAACCTTTTGTCCACTTATTTACAACCACACCTGGGGATTCTCGTGTTGCTACGACGCAAGAAGCACAGCATCCTCAGCAGGCCTCCGCTGATAGAAGCTCCCAATTTTTTTTCGCATGAGTTCTCGTGTCTTTACTGAGAGCTGCAATATTTTAGCTGGCCCCGGCACATATGCACGGTTTATGCGGTCACAACCAATTTTGATTGAATCGCGAAAATCGACGACATAACATCGTGTTTTAACCTGTCCTTCCTTCCTATGAATGACATACTCAGGAAACAGATCATGTGGTGCATACACAAACTTGTCCACAAAAACATAGCTTTCACCTTGTGCCATCAGGTTTGCCTTTTTTTCTTCATCTAGATTCTCCCACCTTTTCGGCGGCATGCTCTTTTCTGCTGAAATCAGAGTATTAATTCTTGTTAGATCTTCTGCTAGATATGGGTTAGCGAATATTTTGTTCTCTAGCTGTTTAAGGGGCGCGATTGCCAATACCTTATCTTCTATTGAACAACACGGGGAAAGTACTACAGCATTAGTCGGGGCAGAAACAGATATATTGAAAGCAGATTTATCTGATGGATTATCAATAACAGAAAAGCAGATTGGAAAACCCTGAATGACATCACCAAATCGAAGCATTTCATCCATTTGAAAATTGTCAAGGTAGAACATGGATTATTCTTCCTCATCGTAGTATTGTTCTACATCAAGGACATCAGAAACATGCCTATTTTCCATCGAATCTATGAAAGACTTACGAACCTTAATAGAAATTATATCTACAAACTTTCCTGATATTGTAAGCTTAATGTCGATTTCATAACGATCAAATATCACCTTTTTAATGACAGTTTGCTCTGATAGCTGATCTCCAGTCGCAGGAGGTAACGTTGTAGTTGTTGTAGTCGTCGTATCCGTTGTAGTGGCTGTAACCCCTAAGTTAATGGACATCTTTTCTTTCTCCGCGCATATAGGCGTAAACTGGATCTTTTATGGTAGCCTTATATTCTTCTACAATAAGAACATGGAGTTGATCAGCAACATCAAGGCAGTCATTTGACGGAACATTATTGGCCGATCCGTCGAAATCAAGCGTAACAGATGTTGGATTAATATTTGCGTTATAGATTTCAGCATAACGGAGAAAGTGCCCGTTGCGTTTTACAAAAGATACGTATTGCTGCTCTATTGAATCTTCAATCGAAAAACGAGTGGTTGAAAGGCAAGAGTTAAAGTGTTCCATAAATGAAGTTGTAGTTTTTTCTTTAAATGGGCACTCGTCGATATAACGTAATCCTACTCTATTAATTGTTGGCAACCTGGTTAGATCAAGGAAAGGTTTCAAGACATGGACAATAATATCGCGGAAGCGATTTCCCGACTGTTTATTATTGTATGTTTTATGTGATGTAGATATAATCGTAAGAGCATTACTAGCAACATGCAATACATACCCCATGGGTGGATTACTAAACTGCCACACCTTGGCCGCCTGTTCTTGAGGAATATTTTGTTGGATAGATTCAATGTTCTTCTCATGTCCAACTGCAAATACAATTCCACGCTGAAAAATAAGAGCCGATTCTGGAAACTCATCAATAATCTTAATTTGAAGATCACCAATCTTGCTTTCAATAAAGAAAAGATTAGGAAACTGAATTTGGAAAACAACTTGTTTAACGGTTGGATTAGGGAAAACTTCGTCTATTGGCTGCATAGCTTCTTCTCCTGATGGGGCTTTGTTTGGTGTAAGACCAAACGTTATGGTGGCCGCGAAAACCCTTAAAACCCTTTACGTAACTGAACGATTGCGCCCCCTTTAATATTCAGCGAAATTCAACTAGCCCGCAAGCTCGATTTAAAGGTAAATTAACAGGACAAATTGCAACATTTTGTCCTGTTTCGTCATGAAGGGGCTTGCTGACTAGTGCTGTCCCCGCCTTTATGGGGAAAGGTCTCCTCAATCCTGTTTCCCAGAAGCACAATGAGAGCCGCCGTGAAGCTTCCGGCCTGCCGAATGCCCCACACGCCAAATTCGTTAGAGGCAACACGGCGCCGGGGTCGCAACTCGGTCCCCTTCTTTTCTCGGTGACCATCCCGAAATGGAATGGCCGTTGCCTGCTACTTGTTTTTCTTGTCCGCAAATTTCGCCTTCAAAAGGTCCCCCATGGTTCCCATCGATTCCTGCTTTCCCTTCATGTATTTCGCAGCATCCTCCCCCCGATCCGCCTCGTCATCCGCCCGGTCGGAACCTGCCAGAGACAGGGAGAGCCGTTTGTTGTCCTTGTCGATGTTATCGATCTTGACCTCCACAACCTGGCCTGTCGCCAACACTTCGTGGGGATGGTTGATCCTCCTCCCCGACCCGAGTTTGGAGATATGGAGAAGGCCGTCCACCCCGCCCGTCAGCGTAACGAAGGCGCCGAAGTTCGTCAGTCGAGCCACGGTCCCGCTGTGGGACGACCCTTCCGGGAAGTCCTTTTCGATGTTCTCCCATGGGTCGGGCAAGGCGCGTTTCAGACTGAAAGAGAGACGATCCTTTGCCCAATCGAGTTTCAGGGCCATCACCTCGACTTCACGGCCAACCTCCAGCACTTGATGGATGTCCTCGACCCGATCCCAACCGATTTCCGAGATGGGTATGAGCCCTTCCACGCTTCCAACCTTCACGAAAGCACCGAAACTCTGGATGGAACTGATCGTTCCCCTGATCTTCATGCCTTCCCGCAGCGAGCCCTTCAGTTCTTCCCTCTCCTTTTGGCGTTCTTCTTCCAGGACCGACCGATTGGAAAGGACGACGTTTCGTCCTTTCTCACCGTATTGAGTGATTCGGAAGGGAAGGTGCTGCCCGAGGAGATCGGCGGGACTCCCCGCGCGTTGCAGCCCCATCTGGGAATAGGGGCAAAAGCCGCGGAGCCCCCCGGCAATCTTCACTTCAAAGCCGCCCTTGATTTCTTTATCCACAAGCCCTTCCACGGGGATTCCGCTCTGATAAGCCTCTTCCAGGTAGTACCGTCCGGCGTCGCCCCCGGAAATCTGCGTGGTGAAGCGCTGCTCGCCGCTTTCCGTCGGCAGGTAATAGACCTCTATGAAATCGCCTTCCTCCACGGACAGGCTGCCTTCCTCATCCGCTATTTCCTTCCTGTCGAGGTAACCTTCGCTCTTCCCTCCCATATCGAGGAAGATCCATTCCGCCGCAATCTTGACGATCTTCGCCTTCACCTTCTGCCCCGGACTGAACCGTACGGGCTTTACCAGGCTCTCCTCCAGCATCTCGGCGAAGTTCTCTTCCTGCGCTATTTCGTCAACTCTCTCATCGTCCTTTTCCATGTAAGCCCTCAACCTCTCAAAAATGTATTGGATGAAATGCGTCCGGCGTTTGCGAGCCGCCGGAGTATTCTATTTCGCTTTCGGCACGTAAATCAATCCGTGTTTGCAGGAAACCGCAGAATTCAAGCCCATGCTTCCGGCGCGAACCGGACATGGATTCGGCGAGGCTCTTCGTCCATCGGGTGAAGGCAGAGACCAGGCCCATGCTTCCGGCGCGAACCGATCGGTTCCACCTCGCCTCTTCGGCCGGCGTTCGCCGCCTTACATTCGTGTAAGCCCGGTTTACATTAATGTAAACCCAGGCAGGCGCCATCCCTTTCCGGACCCTCAAGCCTCTTCACCAAATAAACATAGTTATTACAAATTGTTGAGAAATGACGACGACCCGATTTTCTCCCCTGGCATGGTCCCTGCTCTATAAGCCTGCAACACCATAACTGATTCATTGGGAGGTTCAAAAATGAGGAAAATTGCGATTTACGGGAAAGGCGGCATCGGAAAGTCCACCACCACCCAGAACACGGTCGCGGGGCTTGCCGAGATGGGAAGGAAGGTCATGGTGGTCGGCTGCGACCCCAAGGCCGACTCCACCAGGCTCCTCCTGGGCGGACTTTCTCAGCAGACGGTCCTCGACACGCTGCGCTCGGAGGGCGAGGACGTGGATCTCGAAGACATCCGCAAGGTGGGTTTCAAAGACGTCATCTGCGTCGAATCCGGCGGGCCGGAACCGGGTGTGGGCTGTGCGGGGCGCGGCATCATCACTTCCATCAACCTGCTCGAACAGCTCGGCGCCTACGCCGAGAGCGAAGCTCTCGAATACGCCTTCTACGACGTCCTGGGCGACGTCGTCTGCGGCGGGTTCGCCATGCCCATCCGCGAAGGCAAGGCCCGGGAGATCTACATCGTCGTGTCGGGCGAAATGATGGCCATGTACGCGGCCAATAACATCTGCAAGGGAATCATGAAGTTCGCCGAATCGGGCGGCGTCCGCCTGGGAGGCCTCATCTGCAACAGTCGGAAGGTGGACAACGAGCGGGAGATGATCGAAGCCTTCGCCGCCAGGCTGGGGACCCGGATGATCCACTTCGTGCCGCGCGACAACATGGTGCAGAGGGCGGAAATCCACCGAAAGACGGTCATCGAGTACGACCCGACGCATTCGCAGGCCGACGAATACCGCACGCTGGCCCGGAAGATCGAACAAAACGAGGTGCACGTCATCCCGAAGCCCATGCACACGGACGAACTGGAAAAACTGCTCATCGAGCATGGACTTGCCGGATAGACGGACAGGAATGAAAGAGATGAAAAGCATGGACAGGATTAACAGGATGGATGGAGCGCGGCACCCGTCATCGCATGAACGTGTCGGACGGCAGATGCGATGGCCGTGAAGGATTGGAATTCGCCGAATCGAAGCCGGGATGCCGAACTCCCCGGACGATCCGGGAAAATGGAAAGGAGCCAGACATGTTGATGATCAGATCCATCGTAAGACCGCAAAGGGTGGACGCCGTCCTCGCCGCGCTCATGGATGCGGGGTTTCCGGCAGTCACGAAGATATCGGTGGTGGGCCGCGGAAAGCAGCGCGGAATCAAGATAGGCGAGATCACCTACGACGAGATCCCGAAGGAACTCCTCATCACCGTCGTGAAGGATTCGGACAAGGACTTCGTCGTAAAGACGGTCGTGAAGGCCGCGAGAACCGGAGACAAGGGCGCTTTCGGGGACGGCAAGATCTTCGTCTCGCCCGTCGAGGAGGTCTACACCATCAGCTCGGGCATCAAAGAAACGTCCTCCGGAAAGACCGAAGAGGTGAAGATATGAAAGAGGTCATGGCGATCGTTCGCATGAACATGATGAACAAGACGAAAAAGGCGCTTACCGACGCGGGCATCTTCTCCATGACTGCACGGGACGCACTCGGCCGCGGGAAGAGCCTCGTAGACGTAAGCCTCCTGCACGGCGCGGAGATGGGCTACGAGGAAGCCATCGCGCAACTGGGTCTGAGCCAGCGGCTGGTCCCCAGGAGAATCCTCATCGTCGTGGCGCCCGATAGACTCGTTGCGAAAACCGTCAAGACCATCATCGCGGTCAATCGGACGGGCCGGTCGGGAGACGGAAAGATTTTCGTCATGCCCGTTCGGGATTCCATCAGCATCCGCACGGGGATGAACGGCGACGGCGTCCTCGACGATGCGTGAGGCAGATTGAACCGCTTTCAACGGAGTAAGAGACATGGCCATTCCATGTGAAGAAAACTCGATCTTGGACCCCGAGAACGTGAATCCCGAAGAGTTGAAGCAGGAGATTCTCGACAAGTATCCAACCAAGGTGGCGCGCAAACGCGCAAAGCAGATAGTGGTGAACCGGATCGGCGACGGGGGCGCCGTCCCCGAGATAGGCGCCAACACGAGGACGATACCCGGCATCATCACGCAGCGGGGGTGCACCTACGCGGGATGCAAAGGCGTGGTCCTGGGACCCACCCGCGACATCGTGAACATCACTCACGGTCCCATCGGGTGCGGCTTCTATAGCTGGCTCACCCGCCGCAATCAGACCATGCCCCCGACCCTCGATGACGAGAACTTCATGACCTACTGCTTTTCCACGGACATGCAGGAGGAGGACATCGTCTTCGGGGGCGAAAAGAAGCTCCGGCAAGCCGTGAGGGAAGCCTACGCCCTCTTCAAGCCCAAAGCCATCAGCATCTTCGCCACCTGCCCCGTGGGACTCATCGGCGACGACGTCCACACGGTGGCTCGCGAGATGAAGGAGGAACTAGGCATCAACGTCTTCGCCTTCAGTTGCGAAGGCTACAAGGGAGTGAGCCAGTCGGCCGGCCACCACATCGCCAACAACGGCCTCTTCACCCACATGGTCGGGCTGAACGACAAGGCAAAGGAAGGAAAGTTCAAGATCAACCTCCTCGGCGAATACAACATCGGCGGCGACGCGTTCGTGCTCGAAAAACTCCTGGAGGACTGCGGGATCACCCTGGTTTCCACCTTCAGCGGAAATTCCTCTTACGATCAGTTCACGACCGCGCACACGGCGGACCTCAACACCATCATGTGCCACCGCTCCATCAATTACGTGGCGGAAATGATGGAACAGAAATTCGGCCTCCCGTGGATCAAGATCAATTTCATCGGCGCGGAATCCTCGGCCAAATCGCTGAGAAAAATCGCCAGGTATTTCGAGGACCCGGAACTCGCGGAGAGGGTCGAAGAGGTCATCGCCCGCGAGATGCCGGAAGTCGTGAAGGTGCGGGAGGAAGTCAAGGCCAGGTGCGAGGGGAAGGTCGCCATGCTCTTCGTCGGCGGTTCCCGCGCCCACCACTACCAGGACCTCTTCCGCGAGATCGGCATGAAGGTCGTCGCCGCTGGTTATGAATTCGCCCACCGTGACGACTATGAAGGCCGCAAGGTGCTCCCCGGCATCAAGGTGGACGCGGACAGCCGCAACATCGAGGAACTCACGGTCCAGGCCGATCCCGAGCGTTACCGTCCGAGGAAGACGGCCGAAGCCCTCGAATGGATGGCGCAGGAGGGCTTCACCTTCAAGGACTACGACGGGATGATGCCCGAGATGCCCGAGCAGACCCTGATCGTGGACGACATAAGTCAATACGAAACCGAGAAACTCATCGAAGTCTACAAACCGGACATCTTTTGCGCCGGCATCAAGGAAAAATTCGTCATCCAGAAAAAGGGCATCCCCATGAAACAGCTCCACAGCTACGATTCGGGCGGCCCGTACGCGGGCTTTCGCGGAGCCGTCAACTTCTACCGCGAGATCGACCGGTTGGTGAACACCAAGATATGGAGCTACATACGAGCCCCGTGGCAGAAATCCCCCGAACTGGCGGCGAAGTACGCCTGGGATTGAATCGCATAGCGCGGCAAGGCCGCAACCAGAGAAGAAAGAACACACCGCGGAGAACGCGGAGATCGCAGAGAAAACAACTTGTTGCGTGTATTTCCCGGCAAGATTCCAAGAACCTGGAGATTGGTAGAATAGAGCAAGGATCGAACCGATGTTGCTACGACACACACCCAAGGAAATCAGTGAACGGAAGGCCCTGGCCATCAACCCGGCCAAGACCTGCCAGCCCATAGGCGCCATGTACGCGGCCCTCGGAATCCACAGGTGCCTCCCTCACAGCCACGGCTCCCAGGGCTGCTGCGCCTACCACCGGAGCACTCTCACCCGCCATTACAAGGAACCCGTCATGGCGGCCACCAGTTCATTCACGGAAGGGGCTTCCGTTTTCGGAGGGCAGGCGAACCTGGTTCAGGCCATCGACACCATCTTCACCGTCTACGGCCCGGAAGTCATCGCCGTACACACGACGTGCCTCTCGGAGACCATCGGGGACGACATCCCGCAAATCGCCCGGAAGGCCGAGGCCGAAGGGAAGATTCCGGCGGGCAGGTACGTGATCCACGCCAACACGCCGAGCTACTCGGGGTCCCACGTCACCGGCTTCGCCAACATGACCAAGGCCATGGTGGACTACTTCGCCCGATCCACGGGAGAGAAGACCAACCGGCTCAACATCATTCCCGGCTACGTCGAGCCTTCGGACATGGAGGAAATCAAGCGGCTCGCCACCCTGCTCGGAATCGAGACGATCGTCTTTCCCGACACCTCGGGAGTGCTGAACGGCCCGCAGACCGGCAGGTTCGAGATGTTCCCGAAAGGAGGGGTCACCATCGAGGCCCTCGCAAGCACCGGGGACAGCATGGGAACCGTCGCCCTCGGACCCCTCGCCTCGGGTCCCGCCGCCCGGGCGCTCGATGCCAAATGCAAAACCCCCTGCGAGATTCTGAACCTTCCCATCGGCATCGAGGCAACCGACGCCTTCATCGAGGTCCTCAGGAGAATCGCCGGGGTCAACGTGCCCGAAGAGATCGACGTGGAACGGGGAAAGCTCCTGGATATCGTGACCGACATGCACCAGTACTTTTACCAGAGGAAGGTTGCCCTCGTCGGCGATCCGGATCAGCTCATATCCCTGGTCGAATTCCTGGTTTCCATCGACATGTGGCCCATCCACGTCGTCACGGGAAGCCCCGCCAGGGATTTCGAGACGAAGATCAGAGCCATCACGAAGAACGTGCCCCATGAAGTGAACGTGAAGGCCACGGGCGACATGTTCCTCTTCCACCAGTGGATCAAGAACGAACCCGTGGATCTTCTCATGGGCAACACCTACGTCAAGTACATTGCAAGGGATGAGGACATTCCCTTCGTGAGGTTCGGGTTCCCCATCCTCGACCGCATCGGGCACAGCTACTTTCCCACGGTGGGATACCGGGGAGCCATGCGTCTCCTCGAAAAAATCCTGGATGCGCTCCTCGACCGCCAGGACAGGGACGCGCCCGAACAGAGCTTCGAGCTGGTGATGTAGCCCGTCGTACAATGGTTCAGGTATCTTAGCGCTTATCTGCTGCGTCCGCGCCATGTCAGGCATGCGCCCGCAGACGATGAAAAACCCGACGGTTCGGAGCAGGCGGCCGAACGGCCGAACGAACGAGAAAGGAATACAGCCATGCTAAAGCCGGATTGTCACATATTCGTTTGCGCCAGTTTCAGGGGCGTCGAAGCAAAGGGAAAGTGCCTCAAGAAGGACTCGATGGAACTCGTTCCCTATCTCCAGGAGGAACTGGTCGACCGGGGGATCAACGCCATGGTCACGACCACGGGGTGCCTCAACCTTTGCGAAGACGGCCCCGTCATGATCGTCTACCCCCAGGGGTACTGGTACCGGAACGTTGCCGATCAGGCCGCCGCGGACGCCATCCTGGACGCTCTGGAGGAGGGGAAGCCGGCGGAGGAATATCTCCTGGCGTAGGGAACGCGGAGCCTTCCCCCGTTCCCGTACTCCGCCGTGGAAACGCATGCCCGGACGAATAAAACTCCGGCGCCGATTCCATGCGGGAAAAGAGAGGTCGAACATGAACACCTGCACACCTGTCATCTTTGATGAGCGCAAGGGGCAAATCCACCGGAAGGGCGAGAGCCCGTTCGAGATGGATTGCAACCGGGAGAGCCTGGCCGGGGCGGTCAGTCAGCGGGCCTGTGTTTTCTGCGGCTCGCGCGTGGTCCTCTATCCCATCGCCGACGCCGTCCACCTGGTGCACGGCCCCATAGGATGCGCCGCCTATACGTGGGACATCCGCGGGGCGCTCTCCTCGGGACCGGAGCTTCACCGCCTCAGCTTCTCGACGGACCTCCAGGAAAAGGACGTCATCTTCGGCGGAGAAGAAAAACTCTACAAGGCGCTCACGGAACTCATCGACCGCCATGCCCCCAAGGCCGCCTTCGTCTATTCCACCTGCATCGTGGGAATCATCGGCGACGACCTTCGGGCCGTCTGCGGGAGGGTCTCCGAGGAGAAAGGCATTCCGGTCATTCCCGTGCAGTCGGAAGGATTCAAGGGAAACAAGCGCGAGGGATACCACGCCGCGTGCGCGGCCCTCTTCCAACTCGTGGGAACCGGGGACGCCACGGGGATTTCACCTTTCAGCTTGAACATCCTGGGGGACTTCAACCTGGCCGGAGAGATCTGGATCGTCAGGGAATACTTCAGGCGCATGGGGGTGGAAGTGGTGGCCAACATAACGGGCGACGGCAGGGTGGACGACATTCGGCGGGCCCACGGCGCGGCGCTCAACGTGGTCCAGTGTTCGGGCGCCACCATGGACCTCGCCGTGATGATGGAGGAGCGCTACGGCACCCCCTTCCTCCGGGTTTCCTACTTCGGCGTCGAAGACATGGCCGAATCGCTCTACGCCGTGGCACGTTTCTTCGAGAAGGAAGACCCCGGGATGATGGAGCGCACCCGCGAACTGGTGAAGGAGGAACTCTCGCTCCTCTACCCCCGGCTCCAGGACTACCGCAGGGCGCTCGAAGGCAAGAAGGCCGCCATCTACGTCGGCGGGGCGTTCAAGGCGTTTTCGCTGGTGAAGGCCTTCCGGCTGCTCGGGATGCAGGTGGTCCTCGTGGGTTCGCAGACCGGGACGGTCGAGGACTACCGCGAGCTTCACGACATAACGGATGAAGGGACCATCATCGTGGACGACTCCAACCCCCTCGAACTCTCCTCGTTTCTCAAAGAGAAGGACGTGGACGTCTTCGTCGGAGGAGTGAAGGAGCGGCCCATCGCCTACAAGCTCGGGGCGGGCTTCTGCGACCACAACCACGAGCGCAAAGAGCCCCTCGAAGGCTTCATCGGGATGCTCAACTTCGCAAGAGAGGTCTATTCTTCGGCAATGAGCCCGGTCTGGCGGTTCGTGCCCCGAAGAACCGGAAAGAGAGATTGAAAATGGGACATCCAGCTTCTTCTTATGTTTCCACCACCAATGCCTGCAAGCTCTGCAAGCCGCTCGGCGCGTGCCTCGCGTATCGGGGCATCGAAGGGGCCGTCCCCTTCCTGCACGGCTCCCAGGGGTGCGCAACGTATATGAGACGCTACATCATCAGCCACTTCCGCGAACCGATGGACATCGCTTCCTCATCCCTCGGCGAAAAGCACGCGGTCTACGGTGGCGCCGCAAACCTGAAAAAGGGCCTGAAAAACGTCACGGAAAAATTCAGTCCGCGCCTCATCGGAGTTGCCACCACCTGCCTTACGGAGACCATCGGTGACGACGTTCCCATGATCCTCAGGGAATATCGCCACGAAAACCGGATGGAAGGCGCCGGTTCGACGCCGCCGGAACTGGTGAACGTATCCACCCCGAGCTATTCCGGAACGCACATGGAAGGGTTCCACGCCGTCGTGAAAGCCGTAGTGGATCAACTGGCCGGGGCGGATGAAAAGACGGATTCCATCAACCTCCTGCCGGGATTCCTCTCGCCCGCAGACGTTCGCTACCTGAAGGAAATAGCGAGGGACTTCGAGATCCCGGCGGTGATTCTTCCCGATATCTCCGAGAGTCTGGACGGTCCGTCCCTCGAAGACTACGAAAAAATCCCCTCGGGCGGGACCCCCGTCGCCGCAATAAAGAACTTGGGCGCGGCCCCGGTCACCGTCGAATTCGGGCGAACCCTCTTCCATCAGGCCACCGCGGGCAAGCTCCTCGAAGACCGCTTCGGCGTGCCTCTCAAAATGGTCGGAACACCCATCGGCCTGAGGGAAACCGATCGTTTCTTCGACCTCCTCTGCGGGATTCGGGGCGACGGAGTTCCTGAAATCCACGCGCAGGAACGCGGCAGGCTCGTCGACGCCTACGTGGACGCTCACAAGGTTCTTTTCGAGAAACGCGCCGTGATCTTCGGCGAGGAGGACCTCGTGGCAGGGCTTGCCTCTTTCCTTGCCGAGACTGGGGTGAAGCCAGTTCTCTGCGCCTCGGGGGGGCGAAGCGGCCGTCTCGGAGAAGCCATCGAAGCGGTGACGGCAGGTCTCCTCGCCGAGCCTCCCCTGGTGCGCGAGGGAATGGATTTCTACGAAATGAGAGAGGAGGCCGAAGCGCTCGCCCCCGACCTCCTCATCGGGCACAGCAAGGGGTTTCATCTGGCCCGCCGCTGGAATATTCCCCTCGTCCGCGTGGGTTTCCCCATCCATGACAGGTTCGGCGGGCAGAGAATCCTGCACGTGGGATACCGCGGCGCACAGGCTCTCCTCGACCGCATCGTGAACGCGCTCATCGAGAAGAAACAGGAAGACTCGCTCATAGGCTACGGCTACATGTGAACAAGGACCAGTGCGATGAAAGCAACGCTAAAACCAGACCGCCACCCCTGCTTCAATGCCGACGTCAAGGCGCGGTGCGGAAGGGTTCACCTCCCGGTCGCTCCCCATTGCAACATCCGGTGCAACTACTGCAATCGGAAATACGACTGCGCGAACGAAAGCCGCCCGGGGGTAACCAGCGCCGTTCTGACTCCCGTCCAGGCCGTTCGCTACCTGGAGACCGTCATCGAAAAGGAACCCCGCATCACGGTCGCGGGAATCGCCGGACCGGGAGACCCCCTTGCCGATCCCAACGCCACCCTCGAAACCATGCGCCTGGTAAAAGCGCGGTTTCCCGAGATGCTCCTCTGCCTTGCCACCAACGGACTCGGGCTTTCTCCTTACCTGGAGGAACTCGCCGGAATCGGCATCACTCATGTGACGATAACGGTAAACGCTCTGGACCCGGAAATCGGCGCACGCGTCACCAGTTGGATCCGCGACGGGAAAGCGATCTACCGTGGAGCGCAGGGGGCCGAGCTGCTCGCCGGCCGCCAACTGGACGCCATCGCCGGCCTCAAGGCGCGGGGCGTGGCGGTCAAGGTCAACACCATCGTGATTCCGGGGGTGAACGACGAACACGTCGTGGAAATCGCCCGAAAGATGGCCGAACTGGGGGTGGACCTCCACAACTGCATGCCCATGCACCCCAACGCGGGCACGCCCTTCGAGCACATCCCGGAGCCGGCGCCCGAACGAATGGACGTCATCCGGACGAGCGCCCGATTACACGTTCCACAGATGCTCCACTGCACCCGCTGCCGGGCCGACGCCGTGGGACTGATCGATTCAGACCGGGCCGCCGAACTCCGCGAATGCCTTTCTTCCTGCGCCAACAGCCTTCCGGGAACCGAGGAGAGGCCCTACGTCGCCGTGGCATCTCTCGAAGGGATTCTCGTAAACCAACACCTGGGGGAAGCCTGCCGTCTCCAGATCTGGGCGAACGGCAAGAACGGCTTCACGCTCGTGGAAGAGCGGGACGCGCCCGAACCCGGAGGCGGCATGAAGCGGTGGTCGGAGCTTGCGGAGATCCTCGGCGACTGCAAGGCCGTTCTCGTGAACGCCATCGGTGAAACGCCGAGGCGGGCGCTTGCCGCATCCGGCGTGTTGCCAATCGAGATGAACGGGTTCATCCAGATGGGTCTCGAAGCGGTCTACTCGGGCCGCAACCCGGGGCAGTTCAAGGCGAGACGCCGGGGATGCGGGAAAGGACGAAGCTGCGGGGGCGACGGTTCCGGGTGCTGATAAGGGAATGGCAAGTCGCCTTTGCCGCCGCCCCTGTCCCCGCTTGAAACCTGCAGGACATGACAAAATTGTATCCTTTTTGACTGCTTTTCAGCGCTTTGGTCCAGTAGTGAACCGACCTGCATCGAGAAAGAAATATTTGAGACTCTGACTCTCGGGATGCGACTAGCCGGGTTTATCTAAACATCTCAATGTCATGGGCTTAAATCATGAGTGGTTCTAAAACTTGCGGCACGAGCTGGCACCGCTCTTGCTCTCATAACAAAGCGATGAAAACGAAAGTCAACGTACTCGAACTCAAGGTCCTCTATGAGATCTGCCGGATCATCGGCCAGGTATTGAAGCTGGACCAGGCGCTTGAAAGCATTCTTGCGATCCTGTCGGAATCCCTGGCCATGAACCACGCGACGATCACCCTCAAAGACGAGGAGACCGGCCACCTGGTCATCCGCGCCTCACACGGAATGAGTACGGCCGAAAAGAAGCGTGGGGTGTACCACTTGAACGAAGGGGTTACCGGTCTCATTTTCCGAACCGCTCAGCCCTTCGTGATTCCGGACATCAGCAAGGAGCCGCTCTTTCTCAACAAGACGAGGTCTCGGGTCATCGACAAGGAGCGCATTTCGTATCTCGGAGTGCCCATCGTCCTCTATGGATCTTGCCTCGGGGTCCTGAGTGTGGACCGGCTTTTCGAGGCTGAGATCTCTTTTGAGGAAGACATCCACTTTCTCTCCGTCGTGGCCACCCTGGTCGCTCAATTCATCAATCTCAACCGGCAGGTGAAGATGCGAGAGGAGGAGTTGAGAAAAGAGAACATCTCTCTCAGGGCGAAGATCTCGGAAGGTCCTCCCCGAACCTTCATGGTGGGCAGGAGCCCGTCCATGATCCACGTCCAGGAACAGATCAAGAAGGTCTCCCCCAGCAGGGCCTCCGTGCTGTTGCTGGGGGAATCCGGCACGGGGAAAACGCTTGTCGCCCGCATCATCCACGAACTGAGCGCAAAGGCGGGCGGCCCTTTCGTCAAGATCAACTGTGCGTCGCTCCCCGAGAATCTCCTGGAGTCGGAGCTTTTCGGCTATGAGAAGGGGGCTTTTACGGGAGCCTCCCGATCCAAGGCGGGACGGTTCGAGGAAGCGGACGGGGGGACCATCTTCCTCGATGAAATCGGAGAACTTTCTTTATCTCTTCAGGCGAAACTGTTGCGATTCCTCCAGGACCGGGAGTTCGAAAGGCTCGGGAGCGTGAAGACCAGGCGCGTTGAAGTGAGAGTGATCGCGGCCACCAACAAGGATCTGTCGAAGGCGGTGGCTGAAGGAACCTTCAGAGAGGACCTCTTCTACCGGCTGAATGTGTTCCCGGTCCAGGCGCCGCCGCTTCGCGAGAGAAAGGAGGACATCCCCTATCTCGTGAATCACTTCCTCGAGAGGACCTGCCGGGAATACGGCCGGAAACTGCACATCGCCCCCGGCGCGCTCGAATTGCTCTCCAATTACGACTGGCCGGGAAACGTCCGGGAAATGGAGAATCTCATCGAACGCCTCGTGATCATGGTGGATGGATCGGCCATCCACGAAGAAGACCTTCCGGCCTGTTTCCACGAAGTGGCGGCAGATCCCGGAGAATCGGGAACCTTCTCGCGCATCGAGGAGATGGAGAGGAGAGAAGTCCTTGCGGCGCTCGATCGAAACGGATGGATTCAGTCCCACGCCGCCAGGGACCTGGGCCTCACCATGCGCCAGATAGGGTACCGGATAAAGAAATTCGGGCTGGATGGGATGCTCTCCGAGCACCGGAGGAACAACCCCGGGCATGGAGGCGGAAGCGCATCTTTCGGTTGAACGCCGCTTTCAGGAAGCGGAATCGGTTCCCGAGGCCTGCCGCTGGAGGCGCATCTTCTGCATGAGACCCTCGAAAGACGCCGTCTGGATAGCCTTCCGGAACGTGTTTTTATAGTTGTCCACGATGCTCACGCCGTCGATTTCCACGTCTTTGATGAGCCAGCGGCCATTCTTTTGAATGACGCTGTAGTTGACCGGGATGTGCTCGTTGGCCCGCATGATGACGGTCTTCACCCAAACCGCCTTGTCCGCCGCCGTCTCGCCCCGATATTCGATGGATTCCTTCTGCAGGAAATTCAATACCATCCTCGTGTAGGAATCCTGAAAGAGGCCGGCGAAAAGCTCCTGGAACTCGGTGCGCTGCTTCGAAGAAAGTTTGTCCCACTGTCCATCGAGGGCCGCACGCGCCATGTCGCCGGGCAGGAAGCTCTCCGAGATGAGCTTGCGAATCAATTTGGCCCGTTCCTTTCGGTTCGCCTCCCCTGTCAGCGACGGGTCGGTCTGAATCTCCATGGCCCGGTCCAGCACTGCCTTGACGCCCGCGGCAGCCCCTCCCGTATCCGCGCGCGCAGGTCCCGGCAATGCAAACAGACTGACGCTCAGCACTGATATCAGAAGCAATCTCGACAGCATTCTAAGTCTCCTTTTTCGCAACGCCCCGCGGAGGTCTCATGTCCGCCAGTATGGCCGGCAGGATGATGATAGCCGTGGCCAACACGCAAATGCTTCCCGCCCATGCCACGAAACCGAGGCTAAAAATGCCCCGATGATGAGAAACCATGAGGGTACCAAATCCCACCGTGGTGGTCAAGGCGGCAACGACAACCCCCTTGCCGGTGCTGAAGGGCAGATGCCCGGGAACCATCCTGCCTTCCCGCCATCTCTGCAAAATGATGACCCCGTATTCCACCCCGGCCCCGACAACGAGCGGCATGAACATGCTGTTGGCCAGGTTGAAATCCACCCCCGAGAACCCCATGATGCCCACCGTGAAGATCGTCCCGACCAGCAGCGGCACCAGGGCAAGCAGGGTGAGTCGAATGCTCCGCAAAGACGCAGCGAGCAGCAGCGAAATGGCAATGATCGCGTAGACGGACGCAAGGATGCAGGCCCTCTTGAACGCAGTTGCAAAAACGTAGAGGGAAACCGGGTCGCCGATCGCCTGGCCGTCCACGCTCCATATGTCATTGATGAAGCTGGTCAACTGCTCCTCTTCCCATACCGACCCCTTCGGGAAAACACGAATGAGGTACTGGCCGTTCTGGTAATACTGTCCTCGAAGCACCCGGGGGATATCCTCGATGGTCATGGGCGTCGCCGAAGCCCCGTCCCGCAGGAACGTCAGGGTATCGGCCAGGTCCGCCTGGAAGCGCTGCCGGTACTCGGTGAGTATTTTCAACGCGCCCGGCGATTCGCGGAGTTCTTTTATGATCGCCTCCGCGAGGGATCTCACTCGAACCATTTGTTCGAGGAGAGGCTTCTGGGCTCCCCATTGGGCAGCCTGATCCTCCTGCAACTTGAAACGGATCCTTTCGAGCAGATCCGCGATCTCTCGAGCGTCCTCGGCGTTGCTGTCCCTGCCGACCGGACACATTTCGGGGATCTTCGGCAGCATGGATTTCAAAAGGGAGATCTTCTCCTCCTGGTTCTCGGGGAGGAACGAATAGATATTCTCAACTTCCGAAACCGACGGCATCGCCTTCAGCGCCGCAGATTTTGCGACAACCTCCTCGGGAGACGAAGCGAATACCGCCGCCGAAAGCACGGAACGCTGAGATTTTTCCACCAGGATTTTCTCCCAGACCACGGATTCGGCGTTCGGCGCCTGGAGCCGCAGGGGATTGAGGTCGAAGAGAACCCCTCGGGCGCTCCACACGCTCGCGATGCACAAAATCCCCACCGCGCCGAGCACCAGATGAGCCGTCCGGGGGGTGAAGGCTACCAGGTTCCTCTGATTTTGCGCGCCGATCGGGTCCGGGCTCCTTTTATACCCCGCCGCCAACACGGCGAGGGGGGGCAGAACCACGAAGTCCGCAAGGAGTATAAGGACGATCCCGACGCCGGTGATGAGGCCAAGTTCCATGAGACCCCGAAAACCCGTGAGGACCAGGGGCAGGAAGGATAACGCCGTGCTGACGCCCGCCAGGAAAATTCCGGGACAGGAACGCTCCGTCACCCGGTATATGACGCTCCTCCGGTCGCGTCCCAGCGCGCGCTCTTCTTCTTCATACCGCGCGAACCAATGGATTCCGTAGTCCACGCCCAAACCGCACAGCAACGGGGCGAAGACGATGGAGAGGATGTTCAGATGGCCGATGAAGAGAGTCGTCCAGCCGAGAGTCCAGCAGAGGCCGACACCCAGGGCCGCCATTTGAATCCAGGCGCGCCGAAGTCCGCGAAAGAAAAGGATCAGAAGGAGCGCGACCCCGAGAAGGGAAACCCATGTGGCGGTGGACATATCCGTCATGGCGGTGGCCATTTCGTCGTAGTTGAGAGCCTCCTGGCCGGTCACACCGCCCCGAACTCCGGGAAAAGTCGCTTCGAGATCCCGAATCGTTTTCCGCAGATCGTCGAGAGCATCCTGCGCCTTGTTGAAACCATCCCCTTTCTTCTTCGGCACAACGGACATGAAGAGGAAGCGTTTCCCCCCCTCCCAGAAGTAGCCTTCCTTTTCGAGATCCCAGGCATTGCTCTTGAAAAAAGAAGCCCACGGAGAAACGTAATGGGGAGAACCGTGGAGATAGCCGGAAAGCCCTTCCAACGTCTGGATCAGGAAGCCGAGATCGAATGGTTCCTCTTCAGGCTGATTCCTGTCTTTCGGACTTTCATCCTCCAGGAATCCCGTGAAGAGTTCGCCCACCATGCGCGTCGCCATTTCCTGGTTGACGAGCTTCAAGAAGTTGATGAGATCCGGCTCTCGGGACAGCCTGTGGATCATCTCCGCGTGATCTTCGACCTGCCGGCCGATCTGAAGCAGTTCCTTCCTCTCCAGGTAGAGAAGCGCCCATTGCTTGACGAGGTCGGGATTCACTCGATAGATGACTTCCTGGTAGTGCTCGGGGTCCGACTGGATATGAGACACGAGCGCTCTCAGGAAACTCAGCGCGCGATCCGGCGTCGGGGCTTCGATCACAGCGGTGAAGGTCGTTTTCCCGTCGAAGTTGAACGGTTCCAGCTTTTCGTCCAGGGCGATCAGGGGATGGTTGGCGGAGATGAGTTCCAATTGATCCGTTTGCACGTCGAGACGCGTGAATCCCAACGCCAGGCACGCCAGGGCCGAGAGGAACGTCACCCCCAGAACAAGAAGTGGCCTGGGCAGAACCCAAGCCACGAGCGATCGCAACATCCTCGCCAATAGATTCATCGTCGGCTTACGATTTCAACCTTTCCCGCCATCCTCCGGGCCATCGGCCAGGAGCGGCAAACGCATGGGGCGACGGTTTTCAGAGGTCTTCGTTCTGCCAGCGCCCTATCGCATACGTCAACCGTGCAAGGGACACATGGTAGCTGTATAGAGATTGCAGATAGTCGCCCTGGTTTTGCCCGTATTTGTCGATGGCGTCGAGCATATCCTTCGCCGTTCCCACCCCGAGATCGAAGCTGGAAAAGGAAGCGACGATCCACCTCCTCGCTGCCACGGCCGACTTGTCATACGCTTCGTAGGAAGCCCGGGCTTCCACGGCATCCTGGTAGTACTTGGCGACTTCCATGGGTATGTTCTGTTCCGCGTATTCCCTGGTATGGACCAGTTTCTGGTATTCAGCCCGAGCCTGGTCGATCTTGCCCCTGGTGATGCCGAGATCGAAATGCCAGGAAGCGCCGAGGTATCCCCCGACGTCGCTCTGGTTAAAAGAGTCCGGGAAGTAGGACACGTCCAGGCGCTCGCGGCCGGGCGCTCCCGCAAGAGAGCCGACGGCCGCGGCGAAAACGGAGGGATAGAGGTCAGCCTTTGCAGCCTCCACCAGCGCCAACCTGGCCGCAATGCCATGCTTGAGCTGTTCGAACTCGGGCCGATCTGCAAGAGCCTTCTGGATATATGCTTCCTGGCTCGCAAGGGGCCTCACGTCTCTGGAAAGCTCTCCTTTATCCAGCTTGAAATCCTTCTCCCGCGGATATCCGATCGTCTGCTTGAGGGCGGTGTAAGCCACCTTCCCGCCCGCTTCCGCTTTGGCCTGGAATGCTTTTATCGCGGCCTGGTACGACTCCAGCCTGTAGAGATCGCTCTCATCCGCGTTCCTGGCCTTGAGCTGGATCAATCGCTTGACCCGATCCCTGGCATCCGTTATGAAAGCTTCGGCATCGGCCGAAGCCCCTTTCCCCTGCCTGGCGATCAGGTACGCGAAGTAGAGTTCCTTAACGCTCAGCACTACTTCGTTATGCTTTTTCTTCTTGGAACTTTTCTGTGCTTCGAGGCCGTATGCAGCGGCATCCTGGCGGTTGGAAATCTTGCCGAACGTATAGAGCGGTTGGGTGATGGCGAAGTCCAGGGCGCCGAACACGTTGACACTATCGTAATCCCGGTTTTGGATGTAGCCGACGCCCTTCTTGTTGATCTTCACGATGGGGAGATCCGCGTCCTGAGCCGGGCCGACGACGCCCACCATGTCCAGTTGCGCCCATTGGCCCGCCTTCGCCTGCTTCCATTCGCTCTTAGCGATCATGATGTCCTGTTCCGCTTCCCGCAGTGCAGGACTCGCCTCCAGGGCCATCTGGATCATATCCTCCAGACCTAGCACCCGGGGCTCGTCGGCTCTGGCCTCCCACCCACCGAGAAACACCGCTCCGAGCACCGCCACGGATATCCAAAACCACGCTCGACTACGGAAGACAGACTCCATGCTTCCACCTCCAAAGACGCTTTGTTCGGGCACAAACCTCAAGATCCGCCACCATACCGTACTTTCATATGAATGAAAAGGGCGAAAGCACGGCCGGCCGCCGCACGACGCACCCGTTCAGGGGGTATATCCCTCACTCGTGCTGCGGACCTCTTGCGCGTCACGCCCGGATCACGTGAATCACACAGCATCCGATGCGATCGCCTCGTGAAGAGACGCCGTGAGACTCTTCACGGTGGAGCCGATCGGCGGCCCTTCCGCCGGAGACGTGGCCGCCTTGACACGGCGCCCCGGTTCTGTTAGCTAGGAGCCTGTCCTGGAGTGGGCTCCGGCGCCCGGCGGCTCGAGACCCGCGGGGCTGAAGACAGCAAGACATCGACTATACGATCGAGGCGGGCAGATGCCGGCGCAGGCCATGAAACGAACGCTCATCATCAACGCCGACGATTTCGGTTACACCGGCGGCGTCAACTCCGCCATAGCCCGCTGCTCGCGGGAAGGGGTTCTGACGAGCGCGACGCTCATGGCGAACGGGGCAGCATTCGATGGAGCGGTGGCCCTGGCCCGGGAAAACCCGGCTCTGGGCATCGGGGTGCATCTCACCCTGACGGAACTCGCACCCGTCTCGTCTCCCGGCGATATTCCCGGATTGACCGATGAAAAGGGACTCCTGCTCCCCTCGCCGGGCGACCTCCTCTACGCCCTGGCCTCCGGCGGACTCAAGCGGGAATCGATTCGGAAGGAATTGGAGCGGCAGGTTGTCAAGATCCTCGATTGCGGCATTGTTCCGACTCATCTCGACAGCCACAAACACGTTTTCGCCCTCCCGCCGGTGCTCGACGCCGCTCTGGAAGTCGCGGCGGCCTGTTCCATCCGATGGATTCGAAACCCGTTCGATCGGTGCCGCCTGCGGGACTTTCTCCCCTGCGTGGGAAAGGGAGCGAGAGGGGTTTTCCTGAAACAGTACGCGAAATCCAGGATGCTCACCGCCTTCCGTCCGTATTTTCTCAGACGCGTCAGGGAGAGCGGACTGCGGACTCCCGACCATTTCTTCGGAGTCTCGCTCACGGGCCTCTGGAATGAAGCCGCCGCAATCGAGATGCTGGAATCCCTTCCGCCGGGAATCAGCGAATGGATGGTCCATCCGGGCGACTGCGACGAGGAACTCCGGAAGCGGAAGACTCGACTCATCGAAGAACGCGAACGAGAAAGGGACCTTCTGACCTCTTCGCCGTTGAAAGAGAAACTCGCGAAAAGCGACATCGCCGTAAGGCATTTTGGAGAGGAGACCGCGTGAAACCATTGCAGCACGAAACCGGCCCGGTACCCGCCGGGACCTCGACCTCGGATTTGCCCCGGGTCTCCATAGTCATTCCGCTCCACAATGAGGCGGAAACGCTTCGAGAACTCTACCGCCGCACACGAGCCACCATGGAAAAGCAGAACACAACCTGGGAACTGGTCCTTGTGGACGACGGCAGCAGCGACGGAACCACCGAGATCCTCGACGAACTCTACCGGGAAGACCCCCGCGTCGCGGTCGTTCACCTGCGCCGGAACTACGGCCAGACGCCCGCTCTCATGGCCGGTTTCGATTGCGCGCGCGGCGATTTCATCGTGTCCCTCGACGGCGATTTGCAGCATGCCCCGGAAGAGATTCCCAACTTTCTCGCCAAAATCCAGGAAGGGTACGACCTCGTTTCTGGCTGGCGGACGGCCCGCTCGGACGCCTTTCTCACGAGGACCTTCCCGTCGCACGTGGCCAACCGGCTCATGGCTTTCATCTCCGGGGTCAACCTGCACGATTTTGGCACGACCTTCAAAGCCTACCGGAAAGAGATTCTTGCAGACCTCCGTCTTTACGGCGACCTCCACCGCTTCGTTCCCGCTCTCTCAGCCTGGAACGGAGCGCGCATCGCCGAGATCCCCATCACGGACATGGGACGGAACACCGGAAAATCCCATTACGGCCTGTCAAGGACCTTCCGAGTGATGTTCGATCTGCTGACAGTGGGGTTTCTTCTGCGGTATTTGACGAGGCCCCTTCATTTCTTCGGAAAGCTCTTTCTCGCCTGTTCGGGCATCTCTTTCCTCATAGGTCTCTTCCTCACCTACCGCAAACTGTTCCTCGGAGTCCACATCCTGGAACAGCACGGTCCACTGGCCCTCATCGCCTCCGTCCTTTTGCTTGCAGGGCTTCAGTTCCTGGCCACCGGACTCCTCGGGGAAATCCTGGTGAGGATTTACTTCGAATCGCAGGACAAGAAAATCTACGCCGTTCGCACGGTCTGCCGCAGAAGGGAATAGCGAAACGGCGCGAAACGGCAGGGTCACCAGTTCGCGAGAACCGTCTTTCCACCGTCTGCCGCGAGCGTCCGGGCGCGGGCGGCAAACCCGGGATGTCTGGCCTCGAAGTCGGCGAGGGGCTGCTTTTCACTGAAGAGGAAGACCCGTTCGCCGGAATTCCAGATGCCGAGGAACGTGTCGTCGTTGAAGAATATCGGCGGAGAATCCGGAAAATACGACCCGTACCACAAGTTCCCGAAATGCCCGTTGAGGAGCGACAGTTGGAATCCCGTGTAATAGTTGATGGAGGACCCCCTCTCGTAAACCCCGTTCACCACGATTCGGTCTCCCGGCTGATAGTGGTACTCGATCGTTCGCGCCAACCCTCTTGAAGACATGATGGGTTCAAAGGCCACCATCCCGCAGCGATAGGAATACATAAGCCCCGCCATCATCACGGCGAGGAAGAAAACCGAAAGCTTCCACTGCTTCAGACAACCCGCTACCAGCGCCAGCAGGGGGCCGCACAGGATCACCACGGCGGTCCTGAAAACGAGAGGAGAAAGATGGCCGAACGTCGCGGGGGTCAGGTCATGCACGTGCCCGAAGGAAAGGGCATACTGCTCGGGATTGGTGGTCAGCGTGCCGCTCAGGTCCGATGTCATGCCGCCTCCCTTTCCCATCCACGCAAGGGCGAAAAGACCCACGGCCGTGATGACGCCCACCAGCGCCACAACGGACATGCCCGCCACCGCCTTGCGCTGGTCCGCCGCTCCTTCGGGAGAATCGAGGCGCCCAAGAACCCGCCCCAACAGGAGGGCGAAGGCGGGAAGGGTCGGAAAGGTGTAGTATTCCTGAGTCGTTGAAAAGGAAAAGAAGAGGAGGATGGTAAGGACCCAGACGTAGAGGAACAGATTGACCTGATCCTCCCTGGCCTCGGGCCTGGCGGCTTTCGGAAAACTGCGCCCCAGCCCCCACAGGAACGCCGTCCAGGGAAACACCCACACCAGGTGCAGCACCCAGAAGAGGAGGACCGGCACCGTGTCGTAATCTTTGGGATAGCGCAGTCCGAGGTAGCGGAGAAAATGCTCGTTTACGAAGTAGAACCAGAGAAACCCCTTGTTCGCCATGCCCGCAGCGACATGCCAGGGGGCCGCGATCAGGAGGAACACGACGATTCCCGGAAGAATCTGCAATCGCCGCAGGACTTCCCAACGGCCACTTACCACGAGGTGAAGGAATATCACGGCGCATGAGAACACGATTCCAACCAGCCCTTTGGTGAGCACCGCAAAGGCCACGGCGGCAAAGAGGCCCATGCAACGCACGTCCAGATGTCCGAAAAGCCTGCGGCCCGGCGCCGGTTCCAACGACACCTGGAGGTAAAAGTAGAAACCCGTGGCGAGGAAAAAGGCCAGCATCACGTCCGGCAGCAGGATTCGAGTGAACGCGAAAGGACCGAGGCCGGAAAGAAATACGACACCGGCGTAGAAGCCGCTCTTTTCGTCGAAGAAACGCGAACCCGCCCGGTAGACGAGAAAAGCCGCAAAGAGAGCGAAGAGAGCCACAGGGAGTCGCAAAGCCCAATCGGCCAGGCCGAAGAGACGTACCGATACGGCCGAGAGCCAGTACATCAGCGGAGCCTTTTCCAGGTAGCGGATTCCGTTGTTGATGTGCAGCGTCACCCAGTCGCCGCTCGACGCCATCTCCTTCACGGCTTCCGCATGCACCGTGTCCGCATCGTCGAAGAGCGCGGGAGCCGTGATATTGGTAAGGTAGATCGCGGCCCAGAGGGCTGTCAGCAGACCGTAGAACAGGTATTTTCGCAGACGAGACATGGAAGGCCACCTCAGAGATGAGAAAACTCGATCGAAAGAACGGGGTCAAAGTGAAGACGCGATTTTGGCTTCTTCCTCGGCGTTTTGAGGCCGTTTCTTGTAGATCAGGTAGATATTCCTCAAGTAGATGAACAACCCGCCTCCCTGACCGACAGCAAAAACGGGGTCCTTCCGAAGCAGGGCGTAAACAAACAAGAGGCCGCCCCCCGCCACGCTGAGAAACCAAAAGGCGATGGGCACCACGCTTCGTCCCTGGCGTTCGCTGGCGATCCACTGGACCAGAAACCTGCCGAAAAAAAGTCCCTGGGCGACAAAACCCAAAATAAGCAAACCCTTATCCATCGATTCTCCCTCGATCCGGTTGTCCGGAACGGAAAACACCGGCGGTCCGCCGGATTCCCTCATCTCCTTCCATCGCCATTTTTCACGCGGAGCGCAAAAAAAGGCGCATTTTTCAAGACCCTCGCAACCCGCCCGGTCATAAAAGCACGAGCGGAGGAGGCGAGAGCATCCCAGCCGATTGTGGAAACACGAATGATCCTCCCACTCCCCGGCTTGCGGGGGGGGGGAGAGAATCCGAGTGCGGGGAGACGCCCGGTTACCTCCCCTCAGCCTGCGCTTTGGCGTTGGCGGCTCTCTGCCACCATGCCCTGACGGCCGTCCCCTTCCCCCTGGAAGACCTGACCTCGCAAGTCCCTCCGGAAAGCCTCGCCCGCTCCCGCATGCTGGAGAGGCCCGTGCCCCTTTGAGACCGGACGGTGGAAGAAGCGGCGTTCACGTCGAATCCGGCGCCGTTGTCCTCGACGAGCAACTCGATGGTCCCGCCGTCACCCTGCAGGGAAAGCCGCACCACGTCGGCGCCGCTGTGCTTCAAGGTATTGGTGAAAGCTTCCTGGATGAGCCTGTAGACGACAATTTTCAGCGAATCCGGTAGAGCATCTTCGCCGATGTTGATTTCTTTCTCAATGAGAATATCCGGGTGCGCGTCTTCAACCTGACGGCACAGGTTCTCGACGGCGAAGACAATTCCAAGATCCTGGAGGATGGACGGCCATATACCGGTGTGAATTCGTCTCAGTTCTTCCACCGTGCTCTGAACCATGGGGACCACCGCACAAAGGGTGTCCGGCGCCGTCGACGCCGGTCCGCGCTTCAACTGGGCGATGGCGTGTTCCACGTAGAACTTGATGCCCGCAAGAGACCCGCCGATGCTGTCGTGGAGTTCCATGGCAATGTGTTTTCTCTCCTCTTCCTGCGCATTCAGGAGTTTTGAGGAAAGAAGACGAAGTTCTTCCTCGGACTTCAGGAGCAATGCCTCGGCGCGTTTCCGTTCGTTGATTTCCGCCTGAAGCGCCTCGTTGGCCTTCGCAAGTCCCGCAGTCCTCTCACGGACACGTTCTTCGAGGACGTCTCTCGCCTGCCGCAGTTCTTCCTCGGCTTGTTTTCGAGCGGTGATGTCGATGCCGAGCTTCAGCATCTGAGGATCCCCGTCCACGTCTGAAAACGGATAGATGTAGATCTCATAGGTCCTTCCATCCGGTTTCGCCCATTCTTTCCGCTGGAGCGTTTTCGTCCGGAACGCATCCATGGTCGAACACACTTCGCAGGGCTCCCCGGCGCCGAGCAAAACCTCGAAACAAGGCTTTCCATCGGATTTTCCGAAGGTTTCCCTGAAGCAGCGGTTGGAAAAGCGGATGAGATAGTCGGGCGACTGAAGGTACACGAGCGCGGGCAGTTCTTCGAGCAGCGTGAAAAGCTTCTTCTCGCTTCGTTTCAGATTCCGAAAAAGAAGGTTAAACGGTTCGATGATGCCCGTCTCGATGAAACCCTTGTAAATCAGGTAGGACGAAAGGAGCCTGAAGAAGTGCCCCAGCAGATTGGCCGTGCCGTAGACGCTCGCGTAAGCGGTGAAAGAGAGCTCGGCCAACACGTTCACGGCCATGGATGCGACCAACAGGTGGAACACGCGCCGATCGAACTCTCCGCGCTTCCTGGAGAGCGAAAAGATCGCCCCCGCCAAGAGAAAACTGATAACGTATTCGCTGTTTATCTTGAAAGGCGTCAGCCCCGTGCCGTTGACGTAGCACACCGGAAATACGTTCCATTCGAAAATGGAAGCAAGGGCCAGGGCAACCACCGCGGTATAGACCGAAAAGACGATCCGGGTATTCATCCTTCTGCCCAGGAAGGCGGGAGCGAGGACCAGGGAAATCCCCTCCAGGTAGCGGCTGACGATCCACAATTGGGTGGGGAGGTTGGCGTCGGCTCCCCGAAAGACCCCCATCCCTCTGTAGGAGAGCATGTGGAGCAGATCCAGTCCGCCTACGAACAGGTAGCTCGCACCGAGGAAAAGCAGGTAGTTGTTCTCCAGGAGGTGACGTGAGTTCCACGCCACCATGAAGATGCCCCATGCAATGACAACCGTGAAGGTTTCCACGAGGCTGTGGAAAAGGAGATAATTGCCGAGACTCGTCAGATAAAGAACCAGCAGAACCACGATCCCGAAGAACAAACGAAACCCGTTGGATGTGGCGGACGATCTGAGCTCGTTCATGGTTTTTGTCTCCCGTGGGCCTTCGGTCCGTCATCGTTCGCAACCAGCCGGATTGACGCCGTCTCCTGATGCACAAGGCCGACCGCGGAAGTCAGCCCATCCGCTATCCCCCTGGAGGCCTTCAGCCAAGTCATCGCTTGAGCCGGTTATACAAAAAAACGGCCGATCCAGCAATGACATACCAGAGCTCTTGCACTTCCGAAACGGCAATCCAAACGAATCCTCCGGCTGGACGACTGAGGATTCATTCGGCCATCCCGGATCGTTCAGTTTTGCCTTTACTAAATCCCTCGCACATGTAGAATGCCGACTTCGTCCTTATAGTATTCTCAAATGCTGGCTCTCGTTCGGTTCCACCTGACGTTCCAGGGTAAATAAATGCATGGCCGCGCGCGGCCGGCAGACCCTCTTCTCCTCAAACGGTTCCCGAAAATCTCTTCGAGATCGCTACTCCCTTTTGTCAGGGGAAAACCCCGGCTTCATGGCAACACTCGCCAGAGCGATGCACGGGCGCTGCGCTTTTTCTCCGGTAGCCGCGGCTTTCGCAGGGAAGCGGAGACGTGCATCGCAGATGACCTGCATGCAGGAGGACAGGGTGCGGGACGATCCGACCCACACGAGGGGAAGAAAGAAATGAGGAAAATGGCCCTTGGTTCGAAGCTCGTTATGGGAGGCATTCTTGCGGTTCTGGTTCCCATGACAATCCTCACCATATTTACGAGTGCGCGTATTACCGAGGCCGTCGAAGGCCTCTGCAAGAGGGAAAGCGTCAGTCACGCCAGAAGCCTGGCCGACGTAATCCAGCGCATCCTTCTGGAAGAGCTGAAGCTCGCCGATGAGCTTTCGGTCGGGAATACCACCATAGACATTGCCGCCAAGGTCGCCGAGGAGGGCATAGCGAACTGCGCCCCGGACATAGAGAAGTTGAACCGAAAGATCTCCCAGGCCATGAAGCAGATCGGGAACGATTATGAAGCCATTTATGTATCGGATGGCCGCGGGATGGTGTTCGCCGACGGGGGAAACGGAGGGTTCACGGGCGTCTCGCTTGCTGACCGGGAGTATTTCCGAACCGCCGCGGGCGGGAAGACGAACGTGGGAAGGGTGGTGAAATCGGAGAAGACCGGGCATTTGGTCATCCCTGTCTGTGCGCCGGTTCTCTCCAGGACGGGGAAAATCGTCGGAACTCTCACCACGCTCTTGAAAAACGAGATGTTGAGCGGCCTTCTGGCAGGCACCACCGTGGGGGAGACAGGGTATGTCTTCATGACCGACGAAACGGGCCTCATCATCGCCCATCCAAGGAGCGAACTCACACTGAGCCTCAATATCAACAAAATCAGCGGAATGGAATCCATAGCCCGGAACATATTGGCCCGGCAGACCGGAGTCGAGGTCTACACTTTCGAGGGGGTTGAAAAGGTCGCCGGGTACGCTCCCGTTCCGCTCACGGGTTGGGCCGTCACCTCCACGCAGCCCGTCGCCGAGTTCATGCGCCCCGTTCACGCCATTCTGAAGGGAACCATTGCCATCGGCGTCGTCTTTGTCATCGTTGCCGCCATGGCCGTGTTCCTCCTCGCTCGAAGCATCTCCAGGCCGATCATGAAGGTCGTCTCCGGCCTCGACGAGGGAGCAGGCCGCATGGCGGGGTTTTCGCGCGAGGTTTCCGCTGCAAGCCTCTCCGTGGCCGAAGGGACTTCGGAGCAGGCGGCAGCCATCGAGCAAACGTCGTCCGCCATCGAGGAAATGGCCTCCATGACGAAGCAGAACGCGAACAACGCCCGGCAGGCGCACCAACTCATGGCCGATACACTCGCTCTCCTCAGCGAAGCCAACGGCGCCATGGGAGAACTCACCTCCTCCATGACGGAGATCTCGCAGGCAAGCGAAGAGACTCAGAAGATCATCAAAACCATCGATGAGATCGCTTTCCAGACCAACCTGCTCGCCCTGAACGCAGCGGTGGAAGCCGCCCGCGCGGGAGTAGCGGGAGCGGGTTTCGCCGTCGTCGCCGATGAGGTGCGGAATCTGGCCATAAGGGCGGCAGAGGCGGCCAAAAGCACCTCTGAATTGCTCGACGCCACCATAGGCAGGGTAAGGCTTGGGTCCGAATCCGTACAAAGAACGGGCAAATTCTTTTCGTTAATGACCGCCGGCACATCCAAAATGGGGGAACTGATCGGAGATGTGGCGGCGGCGTCCGGAGAACAGGCGCAGGGGACCGAGCAGATCAACCTCGCCCTTGCGGAAATGGACAAGGCCGTGCAGCGAAACGCGAGCAGCGCTGAGGAATCCGCCGCCGCGTCCGAAAGCATGAATGCCCAGGCTCTCCGCGTAAGGAATTACGTCCAGGATCTCCTGTCGCTGGTCGAAGGGGGCCGCCGGAACGCGAAAGGGCAAAAGGCCGTTCCCGCCATCACCCCGGCGGAGGACGTTCCCTCGCCCGTCAATCGTCTACAGGCTCCTCCGCGGCCGATCGCTTCCCGGCAAATTCGATGCCGTATTTCTTGATCTTGTAGTGGATGGCCCTTCTGCTGATGCCGAGCAGTTGAGCCGCATCCTTCTGCACCCAACCGGCCTGTTGCAGGGCGCGAATGATGGCGTTCCGCTCGCTTTCCTCCAGCGACAGGGAATCGCTAGAGGGCGCGGGTCGAACCGGCGCTTCCGGAAGCCCCGAATGTTGGAGGTCGATAGGGTACAGAATTCCGTTTCGGCAGAGCACCACTCCTGCCTCCAGCGCATTTTTCAGCTCGCGGACGTTCCCCGGCCACGGGTAATCGGTGAGCCACTTGATGGTATCGGGGGGCAGTTTCACTTCGGGAAGGCCATGGCTCTCACAGAAGGCCTCGACGAACTTCTGGGCCATGAGCGGGATTTCTTCTTTCCTTTCCCTCAGCGCCGGAATCCTGAGAGTGACGACGCGCAGCCGATAATAGAGATCCTCTCTGAAATTCCCGCCCTCCACATCCTCGAGCAGGTCGATATTGGTCGCCGAGATGACCCGGCAATCCACCGGTATTTCTTTCAGGTCCCCTATTCGGCGTATTTTTCTGTCTTCGAGAAACCGCAGCAGGCGCACCTGCATCTCAGGTGAAATATTGCCGATTTCGTCGAGAAAGAGCGTCCCCCGCTCGGCGGCTTCGATGAGCCCCTTCTTGTCGCGTATGGCATGAGTGAAAGCACCCCGCACGTGGCCGAAGAGTTCGCTTTCCAGAAGGCCCGTCGGAGTGGAGCCGCAATCCACCACAACGAAGGGCTGCGCTCCTCTCGGCCCCCGCTGGTGGATGAGCCGCGCCACCCTTTCCTTTCCCACGCCGCTTTCGCCCAGAATCAGCACGTTCACATCGCTCGGTGCGATTCGGTCTATGAGGTCGTAGAGCTCCTTCATTGCGGCGCTCTTCCCGCCCCAAAGGACATCGCTCAAGGGGGGGAGCGCTTCCGACGCAGCGGAGCGCGCAGCGTGCTTCTTCAGAACCTCCTGGACCTTTTGAACCAGATCCCGCCCCTCGAAGGGTTTGGTCAGATAATCCACCGCACCCGCCTTGACCGCCTTGACGGCATCCGGAATCGTCCCGTAGGCGGTGAGAAAAATCACCGGCAGCCCTGGCCTTATCGCCCGCACCTCACTGAAGAGATCCATCCCTCCCATGCCGGGCATCCGGACATCCGACACCATGAGATCCACCAGATTGGCTTTCACGATCTGGAGGGCTTCCTCCCCTCCCGTCGCCTTGAGAACCCGGAGGTTCGCAGAGGAAAGACGAGCTTCCAGCACCTCCAGAATATGGAGATCGTCATCGACAACCAATACAACCTGTTTGGAACTCAAGGTCACGCCCCCCGGGGAATTCCTCACGGTGAGGAAACACCCTGTTTCTTTTCCTGGTATTTGAGATGAATCTTCTCGAGGGAATCGATCTGCTGTCTAAGTTTTCTGACTTCTTTTTCCTTACTGTCCAGCCTTGCCTTCACTCGCTCGATTTCCTTATCCTTGCTCTCCAGCAGGCTCTTGTAGACCCCCCAACCGGAGTTCGGGACAGGCTTGGGGGGCTTCTCGACCTTCGGGGCGCCATTGCCCGAGAGTCCGGGTGGGGTCACGCCTTCCAAAAAAGGAGTGAGCATTCGCGGATCCTCGCCGCTCACTCCCTCCGGAACCTGCCGTTTCCAACATTCCCAGAGATTCAAAGCGTTGTTGAATTCTTCCGGCGTCGAGGCCAGAATCAGTTTCGTGACCGCCAGACCGTACAAGGCACTCCGGGCCAGGCGCGGATCCGAGGCATCCTCGGAGAGGACCTCGAAAAACGCAAACGCCTTGCCGTAATCCTTTCTTTGGAATGCCTGCACGCTCTCCTCGAAGGTTTTCATGCCCGCCTCGTCTCGAACAACCCTTTCCTCAACCGTCTCCACCCTGTGCATCGAGTTGCAGCCTGCGGCTCCCACACTCAAAATCAAGATAATCATCGAAAGGAATCCGGCCGCTGTCTGGACGAATCCCGAACGTCCGGTACCCGCCATTCCGCAAAAAACGGCCGCCCCCCGTTTGCAGAACGCCACGAACCACCGTCCCGCGCCCCTGCGCGAGGGGGCTTCGCAGGGAAGCATCAACACCGAAGACCTCACCGGCAGTGGGAAAGGACACCCGGACTCACAGCAAATCATCCCTCTTACAGCCATTTCTTCATTCCTCGGGAACCGCGGGGAGCGTGAAGCCGAACGTGCTCCCGAACCCCTCTTGACTGAAGACCCAGACGGTTCCGCCGTGAGCCTCCACGATATGTTTGGAAATGCTGAGACCCAACCCGACGCCGTCCACCTGATCGCGCATGGCAGTCGTCCGGTAGTACTTGTGAAACACCAGTGGCAGTTCATCATCGGGAATGCCGGGACCCCGATCCGAAACCGAGAACTTAACACCCGGCGGACCCGCATCCCGAACGGTCTCGACCTTCATGATCACCTCGCTGTCAGAGGGAGAGAACTTGATGGCGTTTCCAAGGAGGTTGAGGAGAACCTGCTGCAAATTGTCGGAATCCCCCATGACAAGGGGCAAATCCGACGGTATCTCGGATCGAATCCGAATATTCCTGGCTTCCGCTACCGGGGTCACCCGGCGAATGCTCCCGACCACGAAGTTGGACGGGTCCAGAGGAACCGGGCGAATCCTCACAACCCCGGCCTCGAGGCGGGAAACCAACAACAGGTGATTCAACAAGTCTGAGATACGGACGATCTCTCCGCTCGCGATGTCGAGAAAACGCCTCTGCCGTTCGTTAACCGGTCCCATCACTTCTTCGGCAATGAGGTTCACCGACTCGCGGATGGAGGTCAAGGGGGTCCTGATCTCATGGCTCAGCATGGAAATGAAATCCGACCGCATGCGCTCCTCTTCTTTCAAGCGGACCGCCATATCGTTGAACGCACCGGCAAGTTCCCCGAACTCATCCTTGGAAAGGACCCGAATCGGTTCGCTCAGCCCCGCGCCCGAAACGGCGCGAATCCCTCTGCGGAGTTCCCGCAAGGGACGGTTCATGGAATGAGCCAGGAACACGCTCCCCAACAGGCCCACCAGCATCGAAGCCCCCAGGCCGACCACCCCCCATTGAACGGCCATCCGACCCCGCCGGTTCAGCGTTCTCATTTCCGTTTCGATGGCCTGCTCGTTGGCGGCCCTGGCGTCCCGGATCTTCTGTATCCAGTCGTTGATCACCGATTCGGGAATCCACGGCGTCCTGGCCGCCTCGTCCTGAGCGGCTTCGCCCTGATTCCCGGAAAACTGAGCTTCATAGCTGCGATAGAGAGCGTCCCACGGATCGATGGCTCCCGAGCCGTCGTGTCCCAACCGAAGTATTTCGTAAAGGTTCCCCTCGAACTCTCTTTGGGCCGAAACAAAATACTCCTTATAATCCTCCTTTTTCAATAGATCGTATTTGCTCTCGTTTTCTTCCATCCACAAGAGACTGTCTATCATCTTTTTCGAGGCGGAAGATATCCTGTAATTCCTGTTCACGATATCTTCCGATATTTTCATTATCTGTTGAATGTGCAGAAAAAGAATAACAATCGTACCAAGAAAAATCGTAAGGGGAGGAACGTACCAGAAAAAGAGCTTGAGCATTATGCCAAACTTGATCTTCATTCGTCCCCTGCCGCCGTCTCGCTACCATCGTAAAAGGCGCACCCCCCGATCCGCGAGCATTTGCCGTACTCTCAGCGCGCTCCCGGCCCGAGTGTGCGACGGGCTGCACCACGCTCCACCCATCTCACAATTTCGGCTACGTCGCTATATCGGGTTGTGCATGGAATGCTCAACATTTTATGATAGAGGAAGAGACCACGGTAGTCAATCAGCCCGACGATTTGGCGGTTTGATTTGACGCCGGGAACCATCCCGACGACGGACCCGTGGAGAAAAGTCCCCTGCGCCGAGCGGAAAGACTCCACAGGTCTGGAAAGCGACGCACCCACTCGGGGGGAGGGCGAAGCCGGACGGAGCTACCTGAGGGGGAGGCGAACGATAAAAGCGGCGCCTTTGCCCGGCTCGCTCAGGCATTCGATCGTTCCGCGATGGGCTTCCACAATGGTCTTGCATATGGCGAGGCCAAGCCCCGTGCCCTTCCTTCCCTTGGTCGTGAAAAACGGTTCAAAAATATGGTCGAGCAGTTCGGACTCTATCCCCGGACCGGAATCCTTCACGACAATTTGAAGGAAATCCCCGATCTTTTCCCCCGAGACCGTTATTCGACCGGGGCCTGTCAGCGCGTCCAGCGCGTTTTTCAGCAGGTTGTCCATGACCTGGGACATCAGCCGGAGGTCGACGCCAACGGTCGGCAAATCGGACGGCCATTCGACCTCGAACCGGACGTCCCTTCCCAAAGCGCGCGGTCCATGAACGAAGACGACCTGTTCCAGTATCTTTTCCAAAGAGACCCGTTGAAGGGATAGTTCCGGCTTCTTTGCAAACTGGAGAAAATTCCGCACGAAGGTCTCGACTCTTCCCGCCGCCCCATCCAGAATCTCGAGGGCCTTGTTCCCGGCCGGGCTGAGCGCCTCGGTCTTGAGTATCACCAGGGCCATCATGATGTTGTTGAGGAGGTTTCCCACTTCATGAGTGACTTTGCTTGAAGCGGCTCCAAGGGTCGCGAGATTCCTCGCGTGCACGAGTTCTTTGGCCGCTTCGATCTCCCGAGCGATGAACTGCTTGAGCGAGTCGGTCATCTCGTTGAAGGCGACGGCCAGATCGCCGATTTCATCCTGAGAATTCACCTTCACTTTCTCATCCAACTCTCCCCGGCCAATCTTGCGGACCTGCGCGTGGAGATCGCGCACCGGCGCCAGGAAACGCTTCACAGTGCCCCACGCCAATAAAATGGTCGCCAGGCAGATGAGACCGGTCAGCAGTGCGGCCCGTTCAAAGTTGCCGTACAGGTGCGCAAAAATCTCCCGATCCTGTTGACTCAATACGATGATCCAGTTGAGGTCGGGGATCACGTAGCCCAGGCAGTACCATGCTTTGCCGTTCCTGTTTTCGGTCCATTCCACCAGGTCTTCTTCGGATCTCTTCAGCTTCTCCAGCGCATCGAACTCTACTGCCGATTCCGCGTTCACCACCCGGTCGATCGCTCGATGCCCGATGAGCCGCCCGGCAAAATCCGCAATATAAATTTCGCCCGTATCGCCGATCTGGACGCCCTCAAGAACGTCCCACACCGACTTGAGATTCAACTCTCCCCAGAGCACGCCTTCCGTCTCCCCGTGCCGGGACATGGGCACGGCCACGAAAACGTAGGGGATGTTCTCCGGCGTCACCCTCACTCCGGAGATGGCGCTCCGCCCTTCCAGCGCCGTTCGGAACGTCTGATTCTGCCTCAATACCGTTCCCTTTTCCCGCAACCCGGCAGTCGCGATTTCCTCGCCATCCTTCGAGACCAGGGTTATGGCGATGAAGGCGGGAACCGTGTGGTTGAAAGCCGTGAGGGCCACTCCCTCGCTCCACCTGTCCAGCTTTGTTGCCGATATGACCCACGCCAGGCTTTCAAGGCCTCTGCGGGCGTTCTCCATGTAGAGACGAATCTCACCCGCCGAACTCCTGATGATGTTTCTGTAGTCCTGTTCGATGGTTTTCAGAAAATACGAGTAGCTTGTCCACGAGAGAACGGAGCCGGTGAGCAGAATAGAGAAGAAGGTAAAAGGGATGGCTATCAGGAGGAGCCTGTAGAACACCCTGGTTTTCAGGTTTGCCAGCATACTTCCAGCCGTTCCCCGGGACAGCCCCGTCGTTGATTGCAGCCATCCCGACAGCATGAGCGGCTGCACTGTGACCACGGGGATTCCGTCCCGAAACGAACGTCGGCGCACGCAGGCGCTTCGCCGCACAAGCGGCCCGGCCACGGCACACGACGTCCATACACGAGCGGGAAGCGGAAAGAACCTCGAACGGTCCGACCAGCCCCCGTTAACGGCTAGTATAAGTTCTCCTCGAATGCAAAACAAAAAGAAAATCTCTCGGCTCCCCACCTCCTTTCGGTTTCCTTTAACCCTGACTGTACCTTTTCGGCGGCACATCGCTCACTTGCGCCGCGGGCCTCTTGCGCTTCGCGCACGGACAACGAGTTGTCCGCGCCGCCCCAGGGTGCATCTCATGCGATCGCCCCGTGAAGAGATCCCCCGGATACCCCCCGGCTCAATTCTCTGCGGCGCCCGCGGCGAGGGTTTCCTTCACCTTCCTTTGGACGTACTCCTTGAGGAGGAGGTTCATCATTTCATAGTAGCAATCCACACCATTGAAGTCCCCGCTTTTCGTCAGCGCCTGCAGCCTGCATCCTCCCATGCAGAGCGGCAGAAATTCACATTCGTCGCGGCACTTTTTCTCGAACGTTCGATCGAGCATCCCGGCCTGTGCGGGAAAGTCCACCCCCTTGAAGACGTCTCCGTACGTCATTTCGCCGTTCTGCATCACCGGGCAGGCGATGAGGGAACCATCGACGTCGAAAGCGAACCGCGATCTGTAGTCGGCGGAGCAGGCGTTCGATGGCGCCTCTCCATACTGCGGGAATCCCCTTTTCTCGGCCTCGTCCATCAAGTAGAGGAGAATCTTCACGTCGCCCATGCCTTTATTGAAAGCCGTCCGGACCCTCTGCGGCAGGATGGGCGTGAAGGCCACCTCGTTGACGGCCACGCCGCGTTCCCGCAGGTCGTCGAGCATCTCGGGAATCCGCAGGTAGTCTGCCGATGCGGCGTCGTACTGGCATTCGACGCCGATGGGAACCATCCCCGACACGGCCCGGAGGTTCTCGGCGATCAATGCATAGGTTCCCCGGTTTTCCCGAGAAGGCCTCAATTTGTCGTGCACGTCGGCGGGGCCCGCGATGCTCACCCGCACCCCCTTCAACCCCACCTTTTTCATGGCGGACACCGCGGTCGGATTGATGAGCGTCCCGTTGTTTATGATCCGAAAGCCGTAGTCGATTCCCTTGCCAAGGCAGAAGAAGAATCGCCTGGCGGCGCTCTCCAAGATGATATCCGAATTGAGAAACGGTTCTCCACCCGAATACTCGTCGTCAACGGATTTCGGACTCTTTTCACGGATCAGGTCAATGTAGAACGCATCCATCGCCCACGCCGTTTCGCGGGACATCTCCTTCGCCTCCGCATCGACGATGCAATAGCGACACCTGTTGTTGCATTTTCGTGTCACCACTACTTTCGATTTCAAATGGCTGAAGTCGTGAATCCTTGCCTGCTTCCAACCTTCGAAAAGGATCCCTTCGTCCGTTCGTCCGTTCACCAGAATGCCCTGTTCCACCAGGAACCCTGGCGTACCGGGATCGACGCCTTCAAACGAATCCTCCAACAGTGAAGACCAACCCTTCTCCGGAAGGATCACGAACGCTCGGGTGAGGGTTTGATAGATCGCCGCAAGCTTCTCCCCTGCGCTCTCGAAGGGGACGACCACGGCGAATCGGGACTTCCTCAAACGCGGCATGGCGGCAACTCCTTACACTTGTGACGGGCGGGCAGGCCCCTGGAGCCTGCCCGCCTTTCTCGAGTCAACGGTCCGGTCCCGCCGGATCAATCATGGACCGTAGGGGAAATAAAACAACAGGTCCACGATCTCACCGCTTCATAAGACCCACTCTGGATCACAATCATCTTCATAGCCTTCACTCTCCATTGCTTGCAGGTTTCGGTAGGTGATTCCACGTTCACTCAGCGCGCGCCGCACAGTGGAGAAGAAGGGACAAATTTCATGCCAATGGAGGCTTCGGCATCATGGAGGCGCAACCCCCCGTCAGGACGGTGCAATTCGGATTTGCGGGAGAAGAACTCGCGGAGCACGCGGGGGCCACGTCCATACTTTTTGCGGCATGAGCGGACTCCGCCCGGGAAAAGCGCAAACCTCCCCGCAAATTGCGGCGGCTCTCCGGGCCGAATGAAGCCCGGCAAAAGCAAACGCCCATACCATGGGGTGGATGGCGTCCCGCCCGGCAAGGCAGAACTCTCCTCAAAGGCTTTCCCCCCGCGTCCACCGGTGCGGACGGCTTACTTCGTTACGATCCGTGCGTCTTTGAGGTGATAGATATGAGAGGTGTCGTAAGAGAAAGGTTGTTCCATCGAGATCCGTCCCGACGTGACGTCGAAGGCGGTTTTGTGAAAAAGAAACGTGGCCGGTTGAAGCGAAACGATGCGGGCATCCACCTCAAGGAGGAGTTCTCTTCGCTTGTCCGGGTCCGTTTCGCGGGAGGCATCGCGAAGCAGTTCGGTCACACGGGGATCGTCGAAGCACCCCGCCAGCGAACCACACTCGCTGGCCTGCATCCAGATCTTTTCCAGAATCTCCGGGTTCCGATACGCGCCCTTGAACTCCGTCAGAACGGCCTGAAACTCGTTGTTGCCGACATACCGCCGGGTCAGTTCCCGGAAAGGAAGGGCTTCTATCCGCGCCCGCACACCCAGGTCGTTGAAGCAAAGCTGGAGGTATTCGGCAACCTTCCTGTCGACCTGGTAACCTTCAAAGATGGAAATCACGAAGTCGAAGCACTTCCCGTCTTTCGAGAAGCAGCGTTGCTCCTCATCCATCGTCCAGCCCGCATCGCGGAGAAGCTCGCGGCTTTCCCGCGGATCGTAGGGAGGCGGGCTGGCGTCGGCATTCCCGTACGGGGAATTCACTCCGGCGGGGCCTCGCGCCGGCACGCCGAAACCCCTCAACACCCTCTCCACGATGTACCTGGTATCCACCGCCTGCGAAAGCGCCCGCCGGACCCCCTGGTCGCGGAACAAAGGATCGGCCGTATTGTAAAGGAGTAGAGAGTATCTCTGGACAGTCCTCTCGTTGAAATGGAACCTGTCCCGGTAGCGTCTTATCATTTCGTAATCTTTGGGGTAGATCTCCGTTGCGATATCGGTCTTGCCGGAAAGCAGCCTGGCCCACGACCTTTCCCTGTCCTCCACGTAGTGGATGACAATCCCGTCCAGGGACGGCCTGCCGAGGTAATAGCCATCATTGGCCGTCAGCCCGACCTCGCTCTCTCCTGTCCTGTAGCTGAAACGGAAGGGACCGGAACCCACGGGGTGGTTGGAACGATCGATCCGGCTGGCCCCATCCTCTGGCAGAATCTCAACCAGGCTGATTTTACTCAGGAAATAAGGGTCGTCCTTTTTCAGGATAAATTCCAGGGACGTTTCGGAAAGGGACGTCATCCTCTCCAATTCATGCAGGTAGGAAGTGGACCGTCTACCGGAAAGATATTCCATGGAGTACAGGACGTCTTTTGAGGTCACACGCCGCCCGTTGTGGAAGAAGGCGTTTTCTCGCAGTTGGATCGTCCAGGCGAACCTCGCGGGATCGTAGGCCCACTTTACGGCCAACTCCGGCTGAATGCGTCCGTCTTCTCCAACTATGAAAAGTTGGCTGTAGATCAGCGGGAAGGCGCTCATCGCCCCGGAAGGGGTTTCGTCGAGGGGATCCAACGAACGGAGCGGGCTGGGAACGTCGAAATGAAGGACGTTTTCGCTGTTCGAGTGCAAGGGGTTTGGATCGGGATTCCCGCAGGAAAGGATGGAGAGGCACACGGCGGCGATCGGCAACAGGATTCGCGAGCATTTGCAGCGTCTGTGGAAAGGCCTGCGTGAAGTTCTCTCCGTCATGTCCGTCGAACCCGTTCCCCCCCCCCACCCGGCCGTTCGTCCCACCGGCGTCAGGGCGCTTCACCCCCGCCGAGAGTCGCACCGTTCCGCGATTCCGGGGCGTCCCCCTCCCGGCCGTCCAGGAGGAAGATGTCGGCAAGCCTGCATCGGGCCTGATTCGCCTTCTTCCGGTTGTGCTCCAGAATGCCCCCGCGCCTCAGCACCCTCATGAAACGCCCCGCCGTTCCATACTTACTCCTACCATCTCGGGCATGCTCGCTCAAGAAATTAGCAAATTCCCGCCTCGAGAATTCCCGTCCGTCTGTGCTCAAAAGGAAATCATGGATTCGCCCCAGCGCAGCAGTCCTTCGATTCCTCGCCAGATCCCCGCCCACTCCCTCATTTCCGGCCACCATCGAATGCCTCAACGCATCCAGGAGCTCTCCGCTCTTCACCATGCCGTCAGCGGCATCCTCCGCGGCGGGGGTCTCGTTCCTCACTTCGTCGGGAAGGTCGTTCACGGTGATTTCGCCCCCTCTGGCCAAAACGACCGCCAACTGGATGATGTTCTCCAGTTCCCGAACGTTGCCGGGATAAGAATATGCTTCCAGGGCTTCCCGGGCGCGCTCCGAGATGGAGGAAACCGAACTCCCGTTTCTTATTGCATGGATTGACAGGAAATGCATGGCAAGGGGCAGGATATCCTCTTTCCTCTCCCTCAGCGGGGACAGGTGAATCGCCGCCACTTTCAAACGATAGAACAGGTCCTCTCTGAAGAGACCGCCGTGGGTGATTTGTTCGAGGTTCTTGTTGGTGGCGGCAACCACTCTCACATCCAGTTTCACGGATCGGTTGCCGCCCAGCCGTTCGATCTCTCTTTCCTGAAGCACCCTCAATGTCTTCCCCTGGGCGGATTTGGACATCTCGGCTATTTCGTCCAGGAAGATGGTCCCGCCGTGGGCGTACTCGAACTTGCCGATCCGAAGAGCGGAAGCTCCCGTGAAAGCCCCTCTTTCGTGGCCGAAGAGTTCGCTTTCGATGAGGTTCTCGGGCAGCGCGGCGCAGTTGACCGCGACGAACCGCCCTTTCGACCGGCGGCTGTAAGAATGAACGGCTCTTGCAATCAGTTCTTTTCCCGTTCCGCTCTCGCCCGTGATGAGCACGTTGATCTCCGAGGGAGCGATTCTTTTCAGCAGTTGATACACCTTTTGCATGTGAGTGCTCGATCCGACCACAAAAGGCCGGCTCGGAACCAGGTCCAACATTGCGACCTCCGGAATGCCTGCTGGCAGCGTACCTGCCTTCTTGGAAACCCAGCCGGAAACGGGACCTCCCCCGCAATCGTGTTGAGTTGAGGTCCCTCTTCCCTGAAACGGGAGGAGAGGAACAGGGGGGAGGGAGCTTTCGCCCATCCTCAACGCAGCAGCATTGACCTCCCCGGATGTCGAGTCCCCCGGCCCCGAAGATTTCGACTGCGCACTACGGGCGAACATCGGGCCCCGGCAGGATCGTTATAATCCAGGCGAGTTCCCGGTTTTCGGGATACCGGCATTTTTCATGGGTGCGATAGGGGGAAGCGGCAGAGGGGGAGAGAATGAACATGCGTTTTCACGATAAATGACAGAAGGAGGATCGGCGGCGCGGAATCAATCTTTCTTTTCCACGATTTCAACCTCCATGTCCGAACTTTCCCGGCCCCTCAACCGTTCCGCCAGATCATCGAGGGTCAGGCGCCGCCTGCACGCTCCCGGCCCAAGGTTCAGAATCGGACAACCACAAAGGCGGATCTCGATCGTTCCGGCGAGACCGGGACTCTCGAAACAAATTGCATCCCCTCCTTCCAGGCAGGAGATTTCCAGAAGCACCTCGTTGCCTCCATTCGTGGTGAGGCACGCGCTGGTGCGGCAGCCGACGGCAGTCGACCGCGGACCCAGCGGTTTTTGAGCTTCCCCGGCGGTCTCTCCATCGGGGTGCGCCCCCCCCAACCATGTGCGGGTCAGGCGGTTCTCCAGCCCCGGCCTTCCACCGGCGAGGATTTCCCGGAGAAGGTCCCACAACGAGTCGAGCACCGCAAAGAAAGCCGGCTTCGGCGTCAGGCCGTAGCACTCGGCAATTTCCGGATACATCCTGAGAATGTCATCCAGATCGTTTTGCAGGCGTGGAGGAAGGAGCGGTATGATGGCCGCATAATCCTCCAGGGCGGGTCCAAGGATACGTTCGACTGTTTCCGAGGAAACCGTTCCGAGCAGCATCCGCTCGCGCAGGCCTTTGAAAAAAAACCGCGGCAATGTGTCGAACACTTCACGGTCCGGCATACCCCCCTCCGATCCCCCTACTTGCCCGTTCGGCAGAAGAGTTCCATGGCTTGCCTGTACAGGCACTCCCGGTGGCTTGCCAGCAACAGCCGGCTGCCGTGCTCCACCTTGTTGTCCAGGTTGAACTGTTTCGCGAGCCTCTCGACGAAGGGCTTTCTATCCTCGCCCTGGAGCCATCCGAAGAGGGTGCCGTCCCATTTGCCCCCCTCGTAATCGTACCTGGGCGAAGCATATTCCTCGCTGATGATTTTCCCTTCGAGCACCTTATCCATGAGATCTTTCAGCTTCCTCTTCAGGTATCCGGAACCTTCCCGTAAAACTTTTTCCCTGTCCGTGCGGATGAGATCGATCAGCAGGTAGGCAAACCACACCATCGACTTGTACCTCATGATCCTGTCCTGATCCGCCTCTGCGCCGTTCCCGCCATTGGAAAACATCCGGAGGAAACTCGCGATCTCCTCGACGCGAATCGGCCTGCTGCGCTGCTGGAAAAGACATCGCACGATCATTCTCGCCACCTCCTCCTGGAAGGGCGGCGTCACCAGGTCCCCCTCGACGCGTGCTTCCACGCCGAATGCATCCTCGAGGATCACCTGAACCGTTTCAACTTCCTTGAACAGTATGAAATGCACCGTTTTGAGCTCGATGCCGGCGTGCTCCAGGGCGTATTGAACGATATGGGAACGAGCTTCATCGGCCCGGTCACGGCGGTTTCTCCGTTCGGAGCCGAGAATTCGTGCCACCGAAGCGATCAGGACCCCTTCGTCTTTCCTGATGACGCTCGCCAGAGGTTTCAGATGAGGAATACGCATCCAGACATGCAGGTGGTTTTTCACAAGCAGGGAAGCTTCCTCGTCCCAATCGTGCATGTCTCAGCTCCTTCGGGTCATGTTTGTCCGTCTCCCGCATCAGAACTGGAAGCTCACCCCGCCCTCGACCCGGCGGCCCGGTTGCGGGAATGAATTGCGGTAGAGATAGCCCGCATCGGTCAGGTCGTATACCGCGGCAAAGAGGGTGACGGGATCTTTCCCCGCGAGCTGCGGCACGGGGAGTCTGAATTTGAAGAGGTAATCGAAGACAAAAACTTTGTCGTGCGTCTCGGGATAGCTCGAGTTATTGTCTATGTACCTCCCCACTATGGACTGGGTCGTCCGTTTCCAAACGTAGGAAACGGAAGCGTTCATGAGCGTCCGGGGCGCGTCTTCAACCGCTTTCCCGGTCCGGTCGTCCCGAACGTCCGCGCAGGTTCCTCCAAAAGCCACGCTGAGAGACGGCCCGAAGGACGCCACGGCATTGGCCTCAAACCCCTGCCGGGTTACGTCGGAAATATTCTCGTACCTGTAGTGAGGGTAATTGAAGCCGATGAAGTTGTGGATCTCGGATCGAAAGAGGCCGGCTTGAATCTTGAGGAACGAGAGCGGACGGAATTCGCAACCGGCCTGATAGTTCAGTGCGGTTTCGGGCTTCAAATCCTCGTTTCCATAGCGGGGATCGTTCACCCACGCCCCGGGAGGAGCCGAGAAGCCTCTTGCAATTTGCAGCCGAATCAGGGCGTCCATCCAGGGAAGCCGGAAGACCGCGCCGCCGGAGGGGCTGACTTCCGATCCAAAATCGATGTTGTTGTCGTAGCGGATTCCCCCGTTCAAAGTCAGCCGTCCGATCTGACAGGAGTCATTGGCGTAGAGGCCCCAGTTCCCGCTGCTGAACCGGCGGGAATACTGGCTGAAGTCATATTCGCCCCAGTCGCCGTCGAAGCCCGCGCCCAGGGTGTTGGCCCCCGCGCGGTAGGAGGCCCTGGCGCTCGTTCCCCACGATCTCTCGGAGTAATCCTGGTAGAGGGATCTGTGGTTGCTGTAGACGTCCCAAATGGTGGAATCCAAATCCTGGTGGCGGCCTTCCACGGTAAACGACAGCCCCTTTATGGGCTGGGTTTCATACAGCAGGCGCTCGTAGAGGCGATGTTGCCGCACGTCGTCCCAGAAGCTCGGGTAACGAGGGGTCGGGTCCGCATTTTGCCCGGCGTCGTAACTGCATGCGAAGTTGAGCCGGCTGGTCGGGTTCAGGAAATAGTTGACCTTCCCGTAGGCGGAATCCTGCGAGTAGCTGGTGTGGGACATGAAGCCGTCGCTCGAGTTGTGCGAGCCGGACAGAAAGTATCCCAGGCGATCGACGGTCCCGCTTACGGTTCCCGCTCCCTTGTACGTCTGAGAATCCCCGCACGAACCGGTCAGTTCCCCGGAAAAGGGCTTGCTCACGGCTGGTTCGCGGGTGATGATGTTGATCACTCCTCCCAGCGCGGACCCCCACGCCGATGAGGCCGCGCCCTTGTAGACCTCGATACGGTCGATGATGTCCGCGGGAAGCAATGAAAGGTTCGCGATGGGATTGGCGAGCATGTTGAGGAGAACGCCGTCCTGGTACACGGCCACCTGTCGATCCTGACAACCCTGAATGCTCGCTGTCGACAGACTCCCAGGGCCGCCGGCAAAGAACACATAGACGCCGGGAACATTCTGGAGCACTTCGGCCACAGTGGTCGCAGGCATCTTCTCAATATCTTTTTTCGTGACCACGTAGACGTCCCCCGCCACCTCATCCACGGGGGTCTCCTCGCGGTTGTAGGTTATGACGATCTCGGGTCTTTCGCTCGCTCCCCCCTCACCATTCGCAGCCTGGCCGTCAGCCCTCCCCCACGGGCCGGCGAGGAGGCAGAGCGAGATGATGCCAACCAATTTGCCGAATTTGTGCGCCACGCTACATCTGCACCGTCGGGTAGAGTCCGTAATTCTTCAGTCGCTCGAGCAGGTTTTTGCGACTGATCCCCAGCAACTCCGCCGCCTTGCTCTTGTTGTTCCCGGTCCGCTCCATGGCCAACTGAACAAAATGACGCTCCATGGCCCTCAGATTGAGATCCGCCATCGGCGCATGGTCCCTGCCCTCGAGGTCGAAAGGCAGGTGACGGGTAGTGATCATGCTGTTTCGGCAGGTTATGACCGCTCTCTCCAAAACGTTCACCATTTCTCTCACGTTCCCGGGCCAGTCGTAGTTCTTCAGAACGGCCAATGCATCCCCGGAAATGGACCCCACCGAACGATGAAACATTTCACTGAACTTCTTCAGATAGAATTCCGCAAGGAGAGGGATATCCTCTCTCCTTTCCCTCAAAGGAGGGATGTCGATGACATAGACATTGAGACGGTAATAGAGGTCTTTTCGGAACCTCTCGCTGGCGACGTCGGCCACAAGGCTCCGGTTCGTCGCAGCGACAATGCGAAAATCCGAGTAGACGGGCGCCGTCCCGCCAACGCGCATAAACGTCTTGGTTTCCAGCACCCTCAATAGCTTGCACTGCAGCGAGTGAGACGCTTCGCTGATTTCGTCCCAGAAAAGAGTGCCCCCGTCGGCCAGTTCAAACAGCCCTTTTCGCCGGCCCAACGCGCCCGTGAAGGCCCCTTTCTCATGGCCGAACAGTTCGCTTTCCAGAACTCCCATGGCAAATTCGGTGCTGTTCACCGCGAAAAACGGCTTGCAGCGCCTGTCGCTCATCTCATGAATCGCACGGGCCACCAGTTCCTTTCCGGTTCCCGTCTCCCCGAGAATGAGTACGGTTACGGGAAGGTTCGCCACGTCTTCCACCGCCTTCAGCACTCGCGCAATCCCCTCGGATTGGCCGATGATGGCCAGGGGTTTTTTCAGGACGATGGATTTTTCTCTCCTGTATACGTCGATTTCCCTGGACATTTCTCTCTTGACCAGGGCTTCTCGAACGGTGGCCCAGAAGAGATCCAGTTTGTTGGCGATGGGCTTCTCAAAGTAGTGAAACGCTCCTTGTTTCACGGCCTGGACAGCCTGCTCCGTAGAGCCGAACGCGGTCATCAGGATAACCGGGATCTCGGGATAGAGATCCTGCACCCGGGCGAACAACTCCGTGCCGGACATTCCAGGCATCTGAATATCCGAGACGATCACATCTACGGGTTCCCTTTCGAGATACGTCAGGGCTGCTTTGGCCGAATCGCAGGCTATCGCCTCGAATCCCTGCATGCCGAACAGGGGTGCGAACATCTCGAGGAAACCCTCTTCATCATCCACCAGCAGGATTGTCGGTCTGGACGTCATATGGCTCAAAGACCTCCCGGGTGCTTCATCAATCCGACGGCGCCGTCCCATGAAACGCGGGATGACGATCCGGTACCGCCGGCAGGGTCCGTTTGCGTCCTGCAAATCAAATGAGTGAGCGTAACGGGCGCGGGAGTCCAAATGCTTCTTGACATGGCATGGGGCACGAAAAGACCTGTATTTTTTGAATAATGATTTCAATGGGTTGATCAACATCCAGCCGGGAAAGATAGAAGGTTGTGCCCGCCCCGCCTTCTCCCACGCCTTCCCTTTCAAGAAGTGAGAACAAAAGTAACAGTGTTCCCACCAAATATCAAGAAAACTGTAACCTTTGGTTACACCCGCAGAATCCCGCATTTGGCGACCGCCAATTTTTATAGGTTATTTCCATCAGTTACATTTGGACGGTCGCTGGCGGATCATGGCATCATTATTGCCATATGAGCAGGGTGTCCGAAATGTTTGCACCATGGCGGTCCCTCCAGTCGAGCGGGTTGCCCGAGAGCAGCGGCTTTTCGCGTCTCGCGGGCGCCCGGTTGGAAAGCTCGAAGGCGTATGCAGCGGCGAACAGGGATCGCAAACCACCCGGGAAACAGATCGAAATCATAACAGCGAATACGACATCGGAATAGTTGAGTGAGGGCAGCGTGAACGAAGTCAGCGTCGTTTTGGCAGACTCCCATCGCGTGGTGATGGAGGGGATCAAGAGCGCCTTGCGCCATCATTCCCGGTTTACGGTGGCTGGCGAGGCATGCACCGGACGCGATCTACTGCGGCTGGCGAGGTCGGTGAAGCCGGACATCGTCGTCATGGACGTCCCCATGCCCGATTCCATAGGAATCTTGCCGGTCCTCAAGATCAGGGCCGTCGTCCCGGAATCGCGAATCATTATTTTCACGATGCGCGAACGGAAAGAGTACCTGCCGGATCTCATCAGAGCGGGCATTGCCGGTTACGTCCAGAAGGACGCGGAGCTTTCGGAACTCATTCGGGCCGCACATGCTGTCGCAGACGAAAAGCTGTACTTCCGTGTGAAGGCGGCGTCCGTTCCCCCGGATTCCGCCGGGGCGGCCATGGGCGGGCAAGCCGCCGTCCGTCGTTCCGCGAGGCTGACTTTCCGCGAGCGGGAAATCTTCCGCTGCATCGCAGACGGCCGTCCCATTTCCGAGATCGCCAAAATGCTGGGGACAAGTCCCAAGACGGTGGAGAGCCAGAAGTACCGGATCATGGAGAAGCTCAACGCCCAGACCCTTTCGGACCTGGTCAGGATCGCCGTTAGAAGAAAGATCGTACGACTCTAGAGCCTCCCGCGCGGCAGTCAGCCGCTGAGGGCTATCCTCGCCGGTTTATAGAAACCGCGCAGCCCCAAGGCTTCGGCCACGGGTTCGATCGTGATCGTTCCCAGGTAGAGGTTCAAACCTTTTTCCAGAGCGGGGTAATTGAGGCAGGCCTTCTTCGCCGTTTCATTGGCCAGTTTCAGGCCATACCCGATCGTGCGGTTGTTCAGGGCGAACGCAGCGGACCTGGCGTAGGCCCCCGGCATGTTCGTAACGCAATAGTGGATCACCCCGTCCACCACGTAAACCGGGTTCCCGTGGGACGTGGGGTGCGAAGTCTCGGAGCAGCCCCCCTGATCGATGGCCACGTCCACGAATACAGCCCCTTGCTTCATGATCTGCAAATGGTGGCGTTTGATGAGCTTGGGAGCCTTGGCCCCGGGAATCAGCACCGCGCCGATGATGACGTCCGACTCCCTCAGGCCCTCCTCCAGCGTATGGCTGTCCGCAAAGATCGGGAACACATTCGGAGGCATGATGTTTCCGAGGTGTTCGAGGGTGTCGAGGTTGATGTCCAGGATCGACACTTTGGCGCCCATCCCCGCCGCGATGCGCGCCGCATTGCTTCCGACGGTGCCTCCGCCGAGCACGAGGATCCGCGCAGGGGCCACGCCGGGAACCCCACTCGGTAGTATCCCCCTGCCGCCGTTCACCCTGGCAAGGTAGTAAGCCCCCACGATGGGCGCCATGCGCCCCGCGACTTCGCTCATGGGTTTTAGAAGGGGCAGAGACCCGTCAGCTTCCTGAACCGTCTCGTATGCGACAGCCACGATCTCTTTTTCCATGCACGCCCGGGTGAGGTTTTCGTCGGCCGCGAAGTGGAAATAAGTGTAGAGGAGTTGGCCCCGCTTCATCAGGTCGTATTCCTGTGAAAGAGGTTCTTTGACCTTGACCACCATGTCGGCGACGTTCCAGACCTCCGGGGCGGTTGCGAGCAGACGCGCCCCCGCGTCAACATATTCGGCATCGAGTATCCCGGCGCCGACGCCCGCATCCTTTTCGACGTACACTTCATGGCCTGCATCCACGTAAGCTTTGGCGGCGGCAGGAATCAGTCCGACGCGGTATTCGTGGTTTTTGATTTCCTTGGGACATCCGATCTTCATGGCAGTCGATCCTCCTTTGGAAGAAAGCAGAATTATCGGCCTTTTAGGGCATTCTGACACGTCAAAGGGTGGATGTAAAACCATCTACCGGTCAGCCGTTCCGAAGTCCGTTCATCGCGTGTTTCCGGCAAAGAGAGGCTCGAAAATTTTGCCGGAGCAAAACTCGAACGACACATCCCCTCAAGGTCCATTCGTATGGATCTGCCTTCCCGATTGCAGCGCAGATGTATTATTTCGGCCGGGATAGCAGACAGCGTTGCTCATCGGTACTCGTGTTTTTCCCGAAAAGGTTTTCTCCCCTCCGGAAGAACACATAATCACTCATGTGGCCCATTTTGATTTTCATGCAGGGCACGTTGTCCATCTTTCCGAATTTGACCTTGTATTCTTTCTCAGACGGAGGGGATGTGCGCAACAATCCCACATTGGACTTGATCGATCCCCTAAACACGATTGCGCGGTAGCCACCCTCATCCGCCCTTGTCACGTCCATCCTGAGGGTTCTGGTGACCATTTCTCTCCCTTTTCGTTGTTCGAGAGTTCCCTCCCATTTTCCCAGGAACTGGGAAATCTCGGCACGATTCAGTTTCGCTCTGCTGAATGAGTCATCCTCGGCGCCAACTGGATTGTAAGCACTGAAAAGACCCAGCAGCACAAGTATCCCAAGTCCTATTCTTCTCATGCCTGATCCCTTTCGCAGATTGTCTTCAGGTCTGTTTCAGGTGCCGCTAGCCGGACGAGCACGGTTTCATCGTACCCGCCATCTCTCATCCACCAAATTCATGCCTGCCAAACAGGCGTTTGTGCGACTCGGCAAATGGAGCATCGAAGGAAGCTGCGGTTTCCGCGCATTCGCACAAACGGCGCGGTGGACTGAGGCGCGGTGAAGGGCCGGAAACCCCGCGCTATACTATGGAGATAGGATTATGGGCGGACGTTGTCAATGAAGAGTTCTTGATGGGACCGAGGAAGAGAAACGATCGGAAGATCCCCCCTTTATTCGGATATTCGGAAGCGCCCCAGCTATGGGCAGTTTCAGCGATGAAAAGATGGGAATGAGGGAGTGTGGGGAGAGTTTTCCAGGACAAAGGGATCCCTCTCTCCCTTAAGGACATCCCCAAAAGGAGGCAACTCGCCCGTCTCAAAAAGACCCCGGTTCCGATTGGCTGAAATCCTTCTCCCGGAGTCCCAATATGCCGCAATCCCAATTGACAGGTTTGAGGTTTTGTGCTGTATAAGCAAAGCATTTTGATTTTAAGGATTTTTAACTCGTTTGGCTTTGAATTTTTCGAGAATTTCACGAGGAGGAACGGCATGCGAAGGATGTTGGCGGGGGTGTCGGTCGTAGTGATGGCGGCGTTGTTTTTTTCGCCCGTTTGCTGGGGCGCCGGGGACACGTTGAAGATCGGTTTCTGCATTCCGTTGACGGGCGACATTCCCAAAGTGGGCGAGAGCTCGAAGTACGCGGCGGAGATCTACAAGGCGGAAGTGAACGCGGCGGGCGGACTCAAGGTGGGGGACAAGTCCTACAAGCTGGAGTTCGTCTACGAGGATGACGAATCCAAGGCGGAATCGGCCACGTCGACGGTTCTGAAGCTCATCACGCAGGACCAGGTACTGGCGATCATAGGCCCCCAGGCCAGCAAGCAGGCCATTCCGGCGGGCGAGATCTGCAATGCCAGCAAGACCCCCATGATATCCCCCTGGTCGACGAACCCGAAAACCACCGAGGGCCGTCCCTATGTGTTCAGGGCATGTTTCCTCGATCCCTTCCAGGGTCCCGTGGCGGCAAAGTTCATGGTGGAGGAATTCGGAGCCAAGAAGGCGGCCGTGCTCTACGACATAGCGAGCGATTATCCCAAGGGGCTGGCGGAGTACTTCAAGCAGGCCTTCGAGAAGATCCAGGGACCCGGTTCGGTGGTGGCCTTCGAGACGTTCACCACGAAGGACAAGGATTTCAGCGCCCAGTTGACCAAGATCGTGGGTTCGGGAGCCGAGGTTCTCTTCGTGCCTCAGTACTATGACGAAGTGCCGCTCATCGTGAAGCAGGCGCAGGAGTTGGGCTGGAAGAAACCCATCATGGGGAGCGACAGCTGGGGATCGGCCGAACTCATGACGCTCTGCGGAGATGCCTGCAAGGGCTATTTCTTCAGCACCCACTACGCCGCCGCCGGGGCGAAGGGAGCAACCAAGGAATTCATCGACAAGTACAACGCGAAGTACGGATACGTTCCGGACGACGTGGCGGCGCTCACGTGGGACGCCATCGGGCTTTTGGTCAAGGCGATCCAGAACGGCGGGAGCCTCAGCGGAAATCTCGAAAAGGACCGCGACGCGGTGAAGGACCAGTTGTCGAAGATCAAGGACTTTGAAGGGATCACGGGCAAGATGACGTTTTCGACCACGGGCGATCCCGTAAAGTGCGCCGTGGTGGTCAAGATAAGCGCCAAGGGCGAGTTCGAGTTCTACAAGTCCGCCTGTCCGTGATGGCATGGCGTGTACAGGGGTAGGATTCTTTTCGAAAGGCGGAAAGAGCATCTTGCAGGGTGGGCAAGAGCGGAAGCGTTGTCCACTCGGGAAAGACCGCCTTGTCGCTCTGGTGGGCAGGATGAAACCCTTGCCCACGCTGCCAGGGAGTGCCGGAAGGGTTCCAAGTTCGTTGCAGTGTTA
>Ga0074199_1000098_pt1 | contig 194987 bp, 186 predicted proteins | sample EPASupsiteSAE347_FD_64528 | JGI IMG/M metagenome (GOLD analysis project Ga0074199, IMG submission 64528) | Bioremediated contaminated groundwater from EPA Superfund site, New Mexico - Sample SAE3-47 | ecosystem: Environmental > Aquatic > Deep subsurface > Groundwater > Contaminated ... | reverse complement strand
CATGACCTGCCTCCTTGGTTGTGGCTCTGTGCCGTATTGGTTTCTTGCTCTATAGCATAACCCACGTTTGCAAGCTTGGCAGGTCTTTTTTGCTCCTCTAGTTAACAACCATTATGTCTTGTTTTCCAAAAACCGGGAACCTACGATATAGGCGGAGGAAAACAGCGTACAGCATTTGGTGTTGGCACAATCTATTTCAGGCATGGTGCCAAAAGTGAACCAGGTACTAGTGAAGACCTGCGGCATGTCATTGAACGTCAATTAGAGTGTCTTCGAAGAGATTGGGTAAAAGGTGTCAGAAGAGTTGTGCAAGCTCCTCCTGGTTCACAAATCGTGTCTGTTCCTCTACCGGGCAGAAATAGAACGACGGTCTCTCTGCCTCCACGCGTCCGAGCTGTCTCTGATCCGAGTGCAATTCCCGTCCGACTAACACGCGACGCGAATCTGGCGACTGGCTCATTTGTTCATGAGGAAGTGTCGGATGGTATTTTTGACGAAATAAATAACGTTGTCGACGCAAATAGAATTCTTGCCAAGGGACAGAAACATTTTCATTTAGGACAATCAATATATTATCGCATATACGCAGAAAGATATCATGTCAAACAGCCAGATGAAACAATAGCACTTCTGTTAAACACTGGTATCACATCTTTCTATGCACCTGCTCTGTTTTGGTCTTTAGCGTTACCAGATAAATTCATTGTGCAGATAATGACGAATTTATACTTTTATCCTACTAACCGTCATGTACATTATCTCATTCGGATTGCGTTGCTTCTCGGTCCTGATTTCTGCAAATGGCTTTACGGTAAGTGGCATGAGAAGTGGCGACGCCACACTCAACCTCCCAGTTTCTACTTTACCTTTAAAAGCATTATTGATGAGAAGATCGCTGCTGACAGTCGACTGTTAGCAGCTAGGATATCGGCTGTAACGCGTCTTTCTCTAAAGGGGGAGCCGACAACTACAGCGCAAGAACTGCTTGATAATTATGATAAGGCTTCACTTATGCTCTCCAAGGCTTGCATGCTGGCATTCGAGGGAGACAACGATTCTCGCGCAACAGCGAGAAGTCTGGACTTTCTCGCTAATGGAGCGGCACTTCAAGCGCGGTCTCCGCAGATAGCGAGAGAAATCATCAAGGCAGTGGGCGACAAACGAGCAGGTGATGTGATTGATGCACAGGATTCCAAATGAAAAATAGTTTTGGCTGGTTCAAGCTTGCAGCTTGAACCAAATATTCTGAAGCAATCAGCATGATTGCTCCAGCAGCAGTCCGGTTACCCAATATTTTCTTGACATACAAGAGTGGCTTCCTTATGATTTACGCCAAAAGGTTTCAAATGATTTTTAATGAGGAGAGAAATATGAGAAAATACATTCCAACATCAGTATTATCAATGATCTTCGTGTTCTTTGCGATAAATATTGCGTGCGCGCTGGACACGGATTTGTCGTACACGATTACCAACAATGCCAACAAGCAGATTAATGTCAAATTAAAATGTTATAACGGGAATACCAAGGTAAATGCGGATGTTGCAGCAAATAGTCAAAAGAACGGATCATGGAAATATGACGTAAACAGCTCGGTTCATCAGGTAGTGCTAAAGGTTTCTTATAGTGGCAGTAATAACGACATTGGCTGTACGGTTTACCCCGGTTCCAGCTATGCAGGATGGGACAGAACGCTTACAGTGACATACGACGATGACAAGGTTTTAAGGGTTACGCAGTGTGATGGGCCCAACGGTTGTTACAATAAGACCTGTAATGCTGTATTGTTAAATCCATAATGATAGTATGCCAATTTTGGCTGGTTCAAGCTTGCAGCTTGAACCAAATATTCTGGAGCAATCAGCATGATTGCTCCAGCAAGCGACTCCCTTTTTAGCAAAATAAACTCGATAAACAGGGCCATAATCTATCCTTGTTTCCCAAATTCCCTCTTCCGCAAAAAAAAGTTCTGATCAAACCCGATACGGACAGGTTCTCATCCTTTAATGGTTCCGCAATGGCGGCATTTTCTGGCCCCGCGGAAAAGCCTGGCGCCGCAATGATCGCAGGAAAAAAGTTTTTCTTCGGCGTTGATAAATGCTTCCGTGCCCAGTTCTTTCCAGCGCGGGATGGCGCGCAGAATATTTTTCTTGCCTTCCGGTACCGGAAAATTATCAATGATATCGCAAGGGAAACTGGCGCATTGATGGCAACCGAGATAGCCCTTTTCCAGGGTACAGCTTTTAATGGCGCAAACTGCGCAATACCAGTAAACCGCATTCGAGCGGCAGCCCTGGCAACTAATTTTATCCGGAGTGTCGCCGTATGCTTTGGCCAGCTTCTCCTTTAACTGCTCATCACCATTCTCCGTTGCGCAATAAATACCGCAAACGCCGCAATAAAGACCGCATGGGGAAACCAATTCCTGATTAATCATATAGCCCTCCTTATTTTTTAAGGTTCTTTTCCTGTATCTTATACAATTTTTCACGAAAAGTGCGACAGAGATTTGTTTACTGCCCGTTTACCTGCTTGTTCATCTCTTCATATTCAGCTATACTGTCTGCATGCAGAAATATAAATTATTTGATCATACCGCCGATATCGGCGTCGAAATTTACGGCCGGACGAAAAAAGATCTCTTTGCCAATGCCGTTGAGGTGTTGGCTGATCTTCTGACTGAACGCAAAACCGGTGCAAAATCAGAAACGCAGCAGAAAACGATAACCGTTGAAGGTGCGGATGTTGCCGATTTGCTCATCAATTTTTTACGGGAGATTCTTTATCGGTTCAATGGCGAAAATTTCGTTACGGGCAGTTGTGAAATCATGAAATTCACCGATAAAGAATTAGAGGCACGGTTGACAGGGGAATTATTTAATACACAAAGTCATTTTATGAAAACGGAAATCAAGGCGGTAACCTATTCCGGCCTGAACGTGGAGAAAGTTAAATCCGGCTGGAAGGCCAAGGTGATTTTTGATGTTTAGGTTGGTAACATCTGCCAGAACAAGGGGTCTTGCCACCCGAATGGGTGGTTGCAACCCCTTGTTCTAACGGTGCTTGACCAGATCAGTTTCTTTCATCAATAACCCGGTGCGTCGCTTCGGGTAAATTGCAATGACATAAGGGGATGAGAGATGTCTGAGATCAAACTGGAAAAAATAGATGACAACCGCTGGCTTGTGCCGCAAACGGGCCAGATGCGTGTGCCGGGCATTATCTACGCCAACGAAAAAATCCACAACCTGCTCCAAAACGATGAAAGCGCCAAACAGGTGGCCAATGTGGCGCATCTGCCGGGCATCGTCAATTATTCGCTGGCCATGCCGGATATTCACTGGGGCTATGGTTTTCCCATCGGCGGCGTGGCGGCGTTTGATCTGGACACAGGTGTGGTGTCGCCGGGCGGTGTGGGCTACGACATTAACTGTGGCTGCCGCCTGATGACCACGAACCTGACGCTTGCCGACATCAAAGACAAACTCAAAGATTTAACCACCGCTTTGTATCGGCGCATTCCGTCCGGCGTCGGTTCGACCGGCTATGTGAAGCTCTCCGGCAAAGATCAGAAAAAAGTTTTGGAAGAAGGCGCGGCATGGGCCGTGAAAGCCGGATTCGGTTCGGCGCAGGATCTGGAAACAACGGAAGACGGCGGGTGTATGAGCGGCGCAGACCCGGAACAGGTTTCAGCGCGGGCTCTGGAACGGGGGAAGCAGCAGTTGGGCACACTGGGCTCCGGCAATCACTTTCTGGAAATTGAAGTTGTGCAGGACATCTTTGATGAAGCGGCGGCGCAGGCGTTTGGTTTGCGCAAAGGCCAAGTCGTTATCATGATCCACACCGGCTCGCGGGGCCTGGGTTATCAGATTTGCGACGATTACCTGGCGTTGATGGTCAAGCACCAGTCGGAAACCGGCATCGCGCTTCCGGACCGCCAACTGGCCTGCACCTATCTGGCATCGCAGCGGGGACGCAATTATCTGGCCGCGATGGCCTGCGGCGCAAACTATGCCTGGGCCAACCGGCAAATCCTGATGCACTTAACACAGGAGGTTCTGGAAAAGACGCTGCGGGTTGCCCCGCGTGAGCTGGGGATGCGTCTGGTCTATGATGTTTGCCACAACATCGCCAAGATTGAATCCTTCACGATTGCCGGCGTTGAGAAAAAACTCTGCGTGCATCGCAAGGGTGCAACGCGGGCTTATCCGGCAGGCCATGAAGCCATACCCGGGCGCTATCGCAGCGTCGGCCAGCCGGTGCTGATTCCGGGCGATATGGGAACAGGTTCTTACGTGCTGGCCGGTCAGGAAAAAGCGATGACCGAAACGTTCGGCAGCGCCTGTCACGGCGCGGGCCGTGTGATGAGCCGGACGCAGGCGGTTAAATCCAGCCGGGGCCGCTCCATCAGCCGGGAACTGGCCGATCAGGGCGTTTTAATCATGGCCGGCAGCAAAGGTACGCTTGGAGAAGAAATGCCCGAAGCCTACAAAAACCTGAACGACGTCGTGCAGGTGGTTCACGAAGCGGGGATAGCGGGAAAAGTTGCAAAACTCAAAGCGATCGCCTGTATCAAAGGGTAACAAATTCATCATGCGGGTTCTCGCCTGGACAGCCATAAAGATCGCGCCAGTCGGAAAATCTTTTCCCATTCGCCGGGAGGCAAGCCCTATTTCTTAACGTCAAACGCAGAAATGTGAATGAAGGGTTGTGTCCCCGGAATTCAGGGACTGGCGGGTATTGCTGTATTTGTGCTTCTGCTCATCTTATATTTGGGGCAAAACATAACAAGGGCGGGATCATCAGGGGCAGCTTTGCCCGACGGCGGCCCAACGGTGATAGGGTGACACAGCCCTGGATGCGGGGGCCGGCAATCAGCCGGCACATCCGCATCCAGAACTGCAAAGGGGGAGGGTATCTCATCAAGCCGCAGTGGCGTAGAGGGCGCGGATTTGTTTCTTATCGGTTTTGCCGACGCTGGTTTTGGGAATATTGTCCGTAATGATATATTGATCGGGAATGGCATAGCGGGGAATCTTTCCCTGGTTGGCGCATTCCTTCATGTGGGTCTTCAAAACCGCAGACGTTATCCCATCGCCGCGGAACTCCGGCGTCAGGACGACAAGCAGCATGGGACGCTCTCCCCATTTGGAATCGGGAACACCGATAGCCGCCGCCTCCTGGACCGCGCCGTGGAGACTGATGGCGTTTTCCAGATCGAGCGACGAGACCCATTCGCCGCCGGTTTTAATCACATCCTTCAGTCTGTCTGTAATCTGGATATACCCGTCGGGATCCATATAACCCACATCGCCCGTATGCAGCCAGCCGCCATGCCAGAGTTCTTCCGTCTTTTCCGGGTCCTTGTAGTACCCTTTGGTAAACCAGGGGGCGCGGACAACAATCTCGCCGGTGGTCTGGCCGTCGTTCGGGAGGAAATTGCCGCTGGTGTCAACGATCCGCACATCAACAAGCGTAACGGGCATTCCCGTCTTGATGGCGATATCGCTTTTCTGCTCGTTGTCATAGTGCTTCATGGAGGGCTTCAGATTGGACACGCTGATGACCGGGCTGGTCTCGGACATGCCGTAGCCCGTCATGATCTGAATCCCCAGTTCGATGCCCGCCATGGCCAGACCCTTGGAAAGACGGGCGCCGCCGATGATTACTTTCCACGCGGAAAGGTCAATCTTTTTGGCGATGGGGCTCGCGACCAGCATCTGAAGGATGGTGGGCACGCAGTGCGAATAGGTGACCTTTTCTCCGACGATGAGTTTGATAAGCATTTCCGGCTCGTATTTGCCCGGATAGACCTGTTTGATGCCCATCATCGTGGCGATGTAGGGGAAGCCCCAGGCATGGACATGAAACATGGGTGTAATGGGCATATAGACATCCGACGTGGAGAATCGAAGCGGGCTGTCGTGGCCGCTCACCGCAATACAGACGCTCATGGCGTGCAGGACAATCTGGCGATGAGTAAAGTACACGCCTTTGGGAAGACCGGTGGTGCCGGTTGTATAGAAGGTTGTGGCCTTGGTATTTTCATCAAGATCGGGAAAATCGAATTCCGCGGATGCCGCGGCCAGGATCGCCTCGTATTCCGCGTCATAGACCACGTCCGTCTTGGGCAGTTCATCACTGTCCGAAAGGAGAACGACTTTCTTGACGGATTTGAGCTTGTCCCGGATGGAACCCAGCAGGGGCAGAAAGTCGCTATTGATGAGGATCACGTCGGCTTCGGCGTGATTCATGGTATATTCGATCTGGTCGGGGGACAGACGCCAGTTCACGGTAAACAGCACAGCCCCCATCATGGGAATGGCAAAGAAACTTTCCAGATAACGATGAGAGTCGTAGTCAAAGACCGCTACCGTATCCCCCTTCTTGACGCCAAGCCGGGTCAGAGCGCTTCCCAGCCGGTTGATCCGCGCAAACAGATCATTGTAAGTATAACGCATCTTGTTTCGATAAACGATTTCCTGGCTGCCCGCGGTCTGTTTTGGTCCGTTGAGCAGTTCCTTAATGGTCAGCTGAAACCCGTACGGATTCCCGTTCAAAGCTTTTCCTTTCATGTTGCCCTCCTTCTGGTTGTAATTTTCTCTCGTCAACATGATCTGCCCGCGCGGAAAAAAGTACAATCCGCAGGAAACTGTTTTGTCTGTGCTTGATGGGATGAAAAAAAAGTAAGGCGATGACCTACAAAGGCTACGGGGAATGATCAGCGAGGCGCTTTGGCTTCGCTTTCCTTCTCCACCCAGTTGAGGGCGTAACGCAGAAGTTCCGTGCTGTTCTTGAGATTCAGCTTTTCCTTAATGCGTTCGCGATAGGTGCCGATGGTTTTGACGCTGAGGTGGAGCCGGACGCCGATCTCACTGATGCTGAGTCCTTCGCCGATCAGTTGGAAAACCTCAAGCTCCCGGTCCGTCAGGGTCTGGAGGGGCGATGCGGCGGGATCTTTGGGGCCCTCAACAAAGCGGGAAAGGATCTGGTCCGTCATGTTTTTGCTGGCGTAGATGCCGCCCTGCCGGACCTGGCGAATGGCCTGGACAACGGATTCGGACGCCTCCTGCTTCATGATATAGCCCTTGGCGCCGGCCCGGAAGGCCCGTTCGGCATAGAGGGACTCGTCGTGCATGGAGATGACCAGCATGGTGATCCCTTTGTGGAATTTGCGGATCTCCTTGATAAGATCGATGCCGCTCATGTCCTTCAGGGTGATATCCACGATGATCATCGCCGGTTTCAAATCCGCAACGGCCTTGATGGCGCCGTGATAGTCCTCCGCTTCTCCGCAGACGCAAAGATCCTCTTCCTGATTGATAAGCTGCGCGAGGCCCTGCCTGAAGATGGGATGGTCATCGACAATGAGAATTCTGTGTTTACCCGGCTGGTTTGTTTTGGTTGCGGCCATAAGCGTCAATCCTTGTTCAAGTTGAAGGTGCAGGTTACCAGGGTGCCCCCGCTTTGTTCCGATTCGATTCGCAGGGTCGCCCCGATCATGCGGGCGCGGTATTGCATAATCCGCAAACCAATGCCGCCGACTTTGGTCGTGTCCTTGATTCCGACGCCGTTGTCGAGAATCGACAGAGAGATCGTGCCGTTGTTGTTCAAAAGCTCCATCACGATTTTAGAGGACTTGCCGTGTTCGATGGCATTGTGAATCGATTCCTTCGCGATATAGTAAAGGTGTGTGGCCAGGGAATTATCGGAAATAGGGATATGCCGGGGACAGCGCAGATCACAGGTCATATTGAAGATGCCGGAGGTGGACGCCGCAAGTTCCGTAAGGGAGGCTTCCAAACCCAGGGAGGTGAGATGGACGGGGCAGAGCCCGCGGGCCAGACGCCGGGTTTTTTCAATGGCCCCCTTGACCAGCTGGTTGATCTCGCCGGCATAGCGGGCGTTTTCGCCGGAAAGCGGCAGGAGCTTGTCGTGCAGGACTTTGGTCATGACATCGACGCCGATCAGGTGCTGGCCAAGATCGTCGTGAAGTTCGTAGCCGATCTTCTGTCGTTCTCTCTCCGAGATATCGAGGACTTCCTTCTCCAACTGCTTGATGGCTGAAATATCCACCATGGAAGCGATGCTCTGCGTTGTTCCGGGAATCATGGCAATGGTCATGAAAATATTAAGAAGCCTGCCGTCCTTGTGCCGGATCTTGAATTCATAATTTCTGGGCGCCGCCGTCGGGTCGTCGCGCCTGACGTTGTGGTACAAAATGAGGCGATCGACGTCGTCTTCGGCCACATACGCGGTCCATGTATTGCCGAGGATCTCCTCACGCGGATAGCCCGTAAAATTCGAAAAATCATTGTTGATCATGGAGATGGTCGTGTCTTGTTCAATGACGATGGTGGCCGTGCCGGAATTTTCAAACAAGGTCCTGTAGAAATGCCCCGAATGGGTCAGCTCCTCTTCAATCCGTTCATACTTCCCGGCTTGCGACTGAAGACGCCTGATTTCTTCCTGGGCCGCTTTCAGTTCGCAGGTAAGCTGAAGCCTGGTTTTGTATCCTGTTCTCACGGTTGCCCCTCCGGCAGCATGCTGGTTTGATTCTATCCGAGAACGGGATGCTTGTCCATGAGATAGTACAGGGCCGGAACCGGGGCGGGTTGAACATCATATCAACTGAAGCGATTTAAATAAAAATAATTTATTAGGATATTTCCCTATGGGTTTGGTATGCCCAATTTTGTTTTGACATATGATCCGACCGGTCTGGTGGTCGCCTATCAGGCTTGGCATATACCCCATTTTGTTTTGACATATGATGGACAGTTCCAATATACTCCCGCACCGCAAAAGAAATTCATATGCGGCAGGATATTCGGAAACGCCGGAATGAAGGGCGGCAGGCTGTCGGGAGTCATTTACATGAAAAAGGATACAAGGTCGAAAGACCTGAAGGGTGAATTGTTAACGTTGCGTCGTCGCGTTGCCGATATGGAAGAATCCGTTAAGCTGTGCAACTGGTACAAAGATCGTTATGAATGGTTGTATGAAGGATGTGTTGACGGTTACGCAAGCATCAACATGAAAGGGTTTGTCCGTGAGTGCAATTCGGCCTTCATAGAGATGGTGGGGTATTCCGAGAGTGAACTGAAAGGGATGACTTACAGGGATTTGAGTCCAAAAAAGTGGCATGCGATTGAGGGGAAAATCCTCCGGGAACAGGTTCTCACCAGGTGTTATTCCAAAGTCTTTGAAAAGGAATTTCAACGAAAAGACGGAACCATCTTCCCGGCCGTGCTGCGAACGTATTTACTGAAGGACAGCAATGGCACGTACAATGGCATTTTGGCTTCCATTCGTGACATCACCGATAGCAAATGTGCGGAAGAGGCGCTGAAAGAAAGCGAAGAAAGATTTTCCAAGGCTTTTCGATCCAGTCCGGCTCCGACGTATATCAGCAGAATTGACGACGGAAGATATCTCGATGTCAATAACAGCGGCTTGCGTCTTCTCGGCTATACCCGTGAAGAAATGGTCGGCCATACTGCCCATGAATTATCGATCTGGGCCGATCCCGGGGTTCGCGGTTCCGTTGTTTCACGGTTGCGCAAGCAGGGCATGATTCATGACGAGTTGATGCGATTTCGCACAAAATCGGGTGCGATCATAGAAGCCTTAGGTTCCGGCGAGGTCATCAAACTGAATAATGAAGATGTCATACTGTCCCTGCTGTATGATGTCACCGAGCGCAAGCGGGCGGAAGAGAATCTGTTAAAATCCGAGAAAAAATTTTCCTCGCTTTTTCATTTGAATCCCAATCCCATGTCCATTACCGACATCGACACGGGGAAATATATCGATGTGAACAAAGCCTGTACAAGTTGGACGGGTTATTCCCGGGAGGAACTCATCGGCGTTTCATCAAACGATTTACACCTGTGGGTCAATCCCGAAGACCGTGAAAAAATCATCGGCGCATTGAAGGCGGGTGGAGAAATAAACGGGAAAGAAGTCATGATCAGGCAGAAGGACGGCAATATCCGGAATGTTCTTTTCTCGGCCCGGATTATTGAAATTGATCAGGAACGATACCTTTTGACGTTTTTACATGATATTACCGGCCGCAAGCTGGCGGAGGAATCCCTTAAAGAGACTCTGCAACTGTTTTACGACATCATCGATTTCCTGCCGGACGCAACCTTTGCCATTGACCGTCAGGGCAAGATTATTGCGTGGAATCGAGCTATGGAGGATCTGACGGGTGTTCAGAAGGAAGATATCCTGGGGGAAAATGACTCTGAATGCGCTGTGATCCTGCATGGTAAAAGAAGGCCGCTCCTGGTTGATCTGATTCTAAAACCGAGTGTGAAGATAGGGCGATGTTATGACACATTTATCAAAAAGGAAGGCGACAGTTTAGTCGCGGAAGCACGGATATCCTTAAAGGGGCATAATTATTTTCGGGGAACAGCCAGTCCTTTTTATGACAGCCAGGGGGAACTCGTGGGTGTCATAAAGTCGCTCCGGGATATTACCGACCAGAAACAATATGAAGACGCCATTAAAAAAAGAGAAGCGGAGCTTGAAACAAAAACTTGCGAACTGGAAGAGATGAACTCCGCTTTAAGGGTTCTGCTCAAGCAAAGGGAAAATGACCGGAAAAGATTTGAGGAAGACATATTGGCCAATATGAAAGTCCTTGTTTTGCCTCATATTGAAAAATTGAAGGCGCAACAGCCTGCCAAAGACCAGAGCCACATCCATATGCTCGAAGTCAGCCTGAGGAAAATCATGTCCCCGTTTGTCCAGACGCTGTCTTCCGCCTATTCCAGTTTAACCAATAGAGAACTTCAGATTGCCAATCTCATCCGGGAAGAAAAGACCACCAAGGAGATTGCCAATTTCCTGAATATATCGGAAAGTGCCGTTAACGTGAACCGGTACCGCATCCGGCGGAAGTTAAAGATGACCCGACAGAACAACCTTCGCGCATTTCTTGCCGGTTTGATCTGAAATGACATTTTTTGTCATTTTTTGTATGAATCATATAATATTGTTATTTTGATCACATTGATATAGTTTTCCTCATAAAATTGCAGTGTAATTTTCGGCTGTGTAAATTGTGTTTTCATGGCGCGAAGATCGGATCACCGCGATTGATGTTTCCCGTAATTTATTTGTACCATTAAACAAGCGCAATGTAAGCCGGATGACTTGGTAAGGCGTGTTATACGGAATCAATGTTTATGCTGAGGACAAATGAACAATGAATGAACGAGGAAAATCAAAAAAAAGCGCTGCTGGAGAACGAAGCTCTGCGCAGGCGGGTTGACGAATTGGGGAAAAATGCAAGCTCCTCCCGCTCTGCCGTCAGGTGGTTATCCGGCATCATCAATCTCTTTTCCGACGCCACTCTGGTGATGAATAAAAAAGATAGAAAGGTTATTGCGGAAGGATGCATACCCGCTCTGGGGAAGGGTGAAGATGTTTATCTTTCCGCAACGGCGTCAAAGTGCAAGATTTCTCTTTTAAAATGCAGCGTTGCTGTATCATCGGATTTAAGAAAGGAAGGCTGACACATGTCAGCGATTGCAGAATGTATTGTTTTTGCCAACTACAAAGGCGGCACAGGGAAAACAACTTCCTGTCTGAGCATTGCCGGGTTTCTGGCAAAAGGCGGCAACAAGGTACTCTTAATCGATTTTGATCCCCAGGCCAGCGTTACATCGGCTATTGGCATAGACAAGCTAACGGTAAAACACTCGTTGTATGACGCTATTCTAAGTCTGTGTGACGGCTACCAAGGGGTGTCGTTGAAAAATATCCTGCTCGAAACAGACGTGGAAAACCTTCATCTGGCGCCATCCGAATGGGACCTCGCTGCCGCCGAAGTAATTATGCAGAACACAGAGGGCAAAGTTACTTTACTCCGCGCATTAATCCAGAGTGTCCAATCGCTGTATGACTATATCCTGATTGATTCGCCTTCCAGTTCAGGACTTTTATTGATGAATTGCTTTGTTGCCGCCGATCATCTGGTTATCCCTTTTGATCCAGGCGTCTTTTCTCTCGAAGCGATTGACAATCTCAAAACCGCATTTCTCGATGTCAAACGCAATACCGGCCACCATTTTAATAAGCTCACGATTGTCTTAACCCGTTATGTTGCGCAGGACCCGAATGCCGGTGTTTTGTGGTTGGATGATCAATTACGATTATCCACCGAAGCAGCCATTGCTGCAGGTTCTTGGATTTTGGATACGGACACGACCGTGAAATGTCTTTACGGGAAGCAGGAAGGCGCCGTTGTTAGTTATAATCCGACCAAGCGAGGCCGCCCATCGCATAATTACCATTCTTGTTTTATGGCGAACACGCGTCTGGCACTTTGTGTAGATGTGAACCAGGGCAATGAGCACACAGCTCACCACGTGATGCCCTCCTTATGGAACTACTACGATTCGCTTTCATCCGAAAGAAGGCCGGCACAAGATTTCCGGCCCATCCCCTCCTTACAATAACCAGGGACAAGAACGCTCAGGTTGTCGGCTTTGTGGGAATCGTGCAGGACCTTACGGAGCAAAAGCAGGCACAACAGGCATTCGAGCGGGAGAAAGCAAAGCGTGTAGAACAACTGGAGCGGGAAATAAGTTCACTGACGAAACTTTCCAGCTCTCCCACGACTTCCGTAACTGCCGCAATGTACGGTGTAAAATCCTTGCGGGCCGTTTCCCATGAAAAGAAGAAGGCATGTACCGGGGAAGGATGGCTCATGGCCATTAAGCTTATGGGAGAACTCACCTCCTTCTACCGTAACCGTGCGGACAGCACAAATATACTCGCAAGCTCAAAAACAAAAAAAAGGGAAAGTAAACACTCTTAAAAAGGAGACGGAAAATGCAAAAATTTAAGTTAAGACTGTACGTCACCGGGAAAACGCCGAAAGCGGAGCGAGCCATCGCGAACCTGAAGGAAATTTTCGAAAAGGAGTTGGAAGGTCTCTATAGGCTCTCAATCATTGATGTTCTGGAGAACCCCCAGCTTGCTGAAAATGAAAAGATTCTTGCCACGCCGACACTGATCAAAGACCTGCCGCTGCCTTTAAAGAGGATCATCGGCGACTTCTCCAATTCGGAGAAAGTGCTTCTCGGACTTGATCTGTCGCCTTTACCGGACGAGGATCAAAAGAAAGGGGATAAGCGATGAAAAAGCTAAATAAAAAAACAGGCATGGGAAATAGCAGTATGGGAAAAACAGGCATTGAAAAAATTGAGACCGGCATTGAAGGATTCGATTTGATCAGTGAGGGCGGGCTTCCGAAAGGGCGGACCACCCTGATTGCCGGAACATCGGGCAGCGCCAAGACGGTCTTTGCCGTCCAGTTTCTTGCCGAAAGGATCATTAAAAAGAATGAGCCCGGGGTTTTTGTCACCTTTGAGGAGCCGCCCGAGGATATCCGGAAGAATGTAATCTCCCTGGGCTGGGACGTAATAAAATGGGAGAAGGAAGGGAAATGGGCCTTTGTGGATGCCTCTGGCGCAGTTCTGCGATATCGGGAGAATAAGGATGCCTGAAAATGTGGCGCTAAAACCCGGACCTCTTACCGAAGAAGAGATAGCGGCAATGAAGGCACATGCGGAGGCTGTCGCATTGCACAACACATACCTGAACTATCGAGTATCGCAGAGAAAATTTTAAAACACCATGAATGGTGGAACGGGAAAGGTTATCCTCTTGGTCTTGCAGGGAAAGAAATCCCTCTGGAATGCCGTCTTATTGCGATAGCAGATGCGTATGATTCCATGACCCATAATCATCAAGCCCTAACCCATAAAGAAGCAGTGGCTGAACTCAGAAGGGCGAAACATACACAGTTTGACCCTGATCTTGTTGAAAAATAGTTAGAGGTAATAAAAAAAGAGATGCGGGCAGGAGGCGAAAACGGTGAACAACGAAAAGTCAACTAATATTTGTATTATGGGAAAAAAACATACAGCTGAGGCGAACAAACTAAAAGCTGAAATAAACAAGGCGCAATTCCTCCGGGTATTGATCGTCGGGGATTCGGAAGACGATGCATTGCTTATAATCCGTAATCTAGAGAAAGGCGGCTACAACCCGGTGTATGAGCGGGTGAAAACCGCCGCCGCCATGAAAAAAGCCCTGGAAGAGAAGCCATGGGACATTATTCTTTGCGATTATAAGATGCCGAAATTCAAGGTTCCTTCAGCCGTTGCCCTGCTGAAGGAAACAAATATCGACATTCCTTTGATAATTGTATCTGGCGCTATAGGCGAAGAAACTGCCGTAGAGGGCATGCGCTCAGGCGCTCATGATTACATCATGAAGGGTAACCTGTCCCGTCTTTGTCCCGCCATAGCAAGAGAATTAAAAGAGGCAGAAGATAGAGTCCAGCGCAGGCTGGCGGAGGAAACGATACAAAAGAGCGAGACGCGCTATCATTTTTTGTTCGATAACATGCTGAACGGATTTGCATATTGCCGGATGATTTTTGATCAAGGCCAGCCGGCAGATGTCCTTTATCTTGATGTGAATAAATCCTTTGAATTATTGACCGGATTGAAGAATGTTGTCGGGAAAAAATTCTCTGAAGTCCTCCCTGGCATACAGGAATTGGATCCGGAGTTGTTTGAAATTTATGCCAGAGTGTCTTTGACCGGAAATCCGGAGAAACTTGAGTTTCATTCAAAAGCCTTAAAGCAATGGCTTTCCCTGTCAGTATCCAGTCCCGAAAAAGAATACTTTGTGGCTGTATTCGACATCATTACCGAGCACAAGCAGGCCGATGATGCGTTATGCGAATCGGAATTCAAGTATAAAAGTTTGATAGGAAACGTCCCAGATATCATTTTCACTATTGACCTGGAAGGCAAGATCACTTTTGTAAACCAAAGAATAAAAGAAATACTCGGCTATGAGAACGCAGAAACGATCAACAGGAAAATCTTCGATTTTATCCCGGAAGAAGATCATCAAAGAGCTTTAGAAAACTTACAGAAAGGCATGAAGGGGGAAAAGGTAAAACATCTTCAAATGCCAATAATAGCGAAATCGGGGAAGAAGTTGCTTTTTGAGAGTTACTTTTCAAGAATTTATAAAGATGGCGAAGTGGTCGGTGCCCAGGGTACGGCAGTCGATATCACCGAGCGCGAAGAGGCGCAGAAACGTCAGGAGCTTATAAACAGGATTTTATCGGAATTAAATAGCACAAGAAATATCCTCAATCTAATACAGACCATTCTTTTATATATAAAAGACTTTACGGGTATTGAGGCTATCGGCATTCGTTTGCGGGAAGGCGAAGACTTTCCATATTATGAAACAAAGGGGTTCCCTGAGCATTTCATAGAGGCCGAGAAGTGCCTCTGCGAAAGGAACGGGGATCATAAGATTATCCGTGATGCGGGGGGCAATCCCTATCTTGAGTGCATGTGCGGGAATATTATACGCGGACGAACAAATCCCTCCCTCCCTTTTTTCACAAAGAGAGGCAGCTTCTGGTCAAACAACACCACGAAACTTTTAGCATCCACATCAGAGAAAGACCGTCAGGCCAGAACACGGAATCGCTGTAACGGCGAAGGCTATGAATCCGTCGCCCTCATTCCGCTGAAGTCCGGGGAAAAGACAATTGGGCTCCTGCAACTGAACGATAAACGACCCGATTGTTTTACCCTGGATTTGATTCATTTTCTTGAAGAAACAGGGATGAGCATGGGGATAGCCATCGCTCGCAAAGAGGCAATGGAACTTGCTAGTAAAAACGAAGCAAACCTTCGTAAGATAATTGAGCACAATATAGATGGTATGGTTGTTATAAATCTTGAAGGAATGGTTCGTTTTGTTAATCCAGCCACAGAATCCATCTTCGGTTTGCCGGAAACAGCACTATTGGGCTCTCCTTTCGGATTTCCAATGGTTAGTAGCGAGCGAACGGAGATTGACATTCTCCGTCCTTTCGGACATGGAATGGTCACGGCCGAGATGGACATGGTAGAAATGGAATGGGATGGCGAGCCGTCTTATCTTGTATCGCTCCATGACATCGCTTCCCGCAAGAAGATGGAGGAAGCGCTTAGGAATAGCGAAACAAAGTATCGCAATATTTTTGAAAACGCTATGGAGGGCATTTACCAGTCAACAATAGAGGGCAGGTTTATAACGGTCAATGTCGCTTTGGCCCGAATGACCGGATATGACTCACCCGAGGAATTCAAGGAGTCAATCAAAGATATAGAAACCCAGATTTATGTTCATCCAGAAGACAGGAAAAGATTACTGGCAATCATAGAAGAAAAAGGATTTGTCGATGGTTTTGAGGTTGAAGCTTATAAAAAGGACGGAAGCACGTTCTGGGGCGTGATCAATGCCCGAACGGTCAGGGATGAACAGGGGGAAATCCTCTTCCTTGAAGGACTCATAGAAGACATCACTGTTCGTAAGCGTGCCGAGGAACGACTGCACCAGACACTGGATAGCCTCAGACATGCGGTTAACACCACCATTAAGGTTTTGATATCCGCTTTGGAGGCCAGAGATCCCTATACAGCCGGTCATCAGATCCGGGTTGCGGATATAGCCCGTGCCATTGCCACGGAGATGGGATTACCCCAGGATAAAATTGAAGGAATACGGATGGCAGGCTCCATCCATGACATCGGGAAATTATCGATTCCCGCGGAGATATTGTCCAAACCGACCAAGCTGACAAATATTGAATTCTCTCTGATTAAAGAACACTCTCAAAGCGGATACGAAATGCTGAAGGATGTGGAATCTTCCTGGCCGCTGGCACAGATTGTTTACCAGCACCACGAACGGATGGACGGTTCAGGCTATCCCAGAAAACTGAAGGGGGATGAGATTCTTTTAGAGGCACGCATTATGGCTGTGGCTGATGTGGTGGAGGCCATGGCTTCTCACCGTCCCTATCGTCCGGGTTTGGGCATCAAGGTTGCTCTGGAAGAGATCGAGAAAAATAAAGGGATTTTTTATGACAATGCCGTCGCCGATGCCTGCTTGAGATTATTCCGGGAGAAAGACTATCATTTTGTGTGATACTGAAATGATATGACAAGATTATTATGAGATACCACGCCATGCGGTTTTGAGATGTTCCCTGGTGCTATAATATTTTGGAGCGGTAAGAATTCGTGACGAAAAGCTTGTTTACCAAAGAAAAGAGAATTTGTTGAACGGGAATTCGTTCTGGACTTTTCTTAAACACCTTCGAAAAGCCAGTTGCCATGCCCGAAGAAATTTATAAAGGCTCTTCATGACTCAGACAATGGATGGTTCCTAATCCCCAGACAAGATCAACGGCGTGAATCCCGACCACTTCTCTGTCGGGGAAATATCCTTTGATGATATTCAGAGCGATCCGGTCATGCGGATCGTTAAATGTCGGAACGAGAACGGCATGATTGGAGATATAAAAATTCGCGTAACTGGCGGGGAGCCGCAACTCTTCAAAACGCAAAGGTCTGGGCATCGGCAATTCGATAACATTCAGTTTTGAGCCGTCTTCGAGTCTGGCATCTTTTAGTCTTGCAAAATTCTCCGCGAGTATCTGATGATTTTCGTCATCGGGATTATTTTCTTTGCACAGCAGGACGGTGTTCTTGTTGACAAAACGACACAGATCGTCAACGTGTCCGTGCGTATCGTCTCCGGCTATGCCCCTGGCAAGCCAGATGATATTTTTGATGCCCAGATATTCCTGAAAAACTTTTTCATAATCCGCCTTCGTAAAACCGGGGTTTCGCGTTTGTACGTGATCATCCAGCAGACATTCTTCCGTGGTCAATAATGTTCCGCGGCCGTTCCCGTCAATAGCGCCGCCTTCCAGCACAACGCCTTGATGGTTGTATTCCGCTTTCACCAGATTCAGTTGCAGCTTTTTGGCGAGCATGGCGGGAATAAATTTATCTTTTTTCCAGTTGGCGTATTTGGCCCAGCCGTTGAAGGTGAATTGGATGGCCGTTGTCTCTTTTCCGTTTTTAACAAAGGCGGGAGCAGTATCGCGCAGCCAGCCGCGGTCCGTTTCCTTCGTTATAAATTGCACACGGGTTAAAGCAACGTGCGCGCGCTCCAGACATTTGCGGGCTTTGATTTCATCTTTGGGCGACTGCACAATGATTCTGACGAGTTCACCCGGCGCAATGTTTTTCACAATTTCCGTATAGACCCAGGGAATCGGCGTGAATTTTCTCGGCCAGTCTTCTTTTTGATGAGGCCAGCCCAGGAGGGTTGATTTGTGTTTTTCCCATTCGGCGGGCAGGCGGTAATTGATTTTTTTGTTCATTACGTCTCTTCATCCGAAAATCTTTTGGTGATATCCCCGTAAGCGTCGATTCTTCTGTCGCGCAGAAAAGGCCAGTTCCGTCTGATGGTTTCGATATGATTTAAATCCACTTCCGCCATAATAAGCTCTTCTTGATCTTCCGAAGCCCGGGCAATAACGACACCCTGCGGATCGCAGATAAAAGACGACCCCCAGAAAATAATTCCGCCTTGTTCTTTTGCCGGTTGTTCAAAGCCGATTCTGTTGACGGACGCTACATAGACGCCATTGGCGATGGCATGTGATCTTTGAATGGTTATCCAGGAATCTTTTTGGGCCTGCCCGTATTTTTCTTTTTCGGCGGGATGCCACCCGATTGCCGTGGGATAAAATAAGGCCTCGGCGCCTTTCAGAGCCGTCAGGCGCGCGCCTTCGGGATACCATTGATCCCAGCAGATTAATGCGCCGATCGTTCCGTAACGGGTTTTAAAGGATTTGAATCCCAGATCGCCGGGAGCGAAATAATATTTTTCATAAAAACCCGGATCGTCCGGAATGTGCATCTTGCGATAGACGCCCAGGATGCTTCCATCGGCGTCAATGATCACCGCACTGTTATGATAGATGCCCGGCGCGCGTTTCTCGAATATCGGAACCACGACGGCAACTTTATTTTCTTTGGCCGTTTTTTGAAAGGCTGCCGTCGATGGACCGGGAATGGTTTCCGCCAGATCAAAGGACTTAAAATCTTCCTTTTGGCAAAAATACTGCGAACGGTAAAGCTCCGGCAAACAAATGACCTGCGCTCCCTGCTTGGCCGCTTTCCTGACCCGGGAAACAGCCTTTTTTAAATTGTCATCCGTATCGGCGCTAAAGGCCAGTTGAAGCAACCCGATCGTATATTTGTTATGCATTCGCTGTTCCTCAAAAAAAGTGCGTAAACTCTACGGAAGCCGTATTTTTACATTCGCCCGGACCATCCTGATTTGCTTTGTGTAATGCAGGTTTCAACTTTCAACATTTTTCCCAAAGTAAGAATTTCCGCTTTGTATGTCAAGGAAATAAATTGATAAATAAAGGGGACGGAGAAAATCATTTTCTTGCTGGAGCATTGGTCCGGTCAAAATAAGGCATCAGGACGCTGTTTCGCGCCCGTCACCCGTGGGCGGGCGCGAAACAAACCGTCACCGAAAGGTTGAAAAACCGGCCGGACAGTCAAACCGTGCCGCCGGGATGTTTTTTATCCCCGCGATTCCTTCCTTTTCTTTAATCTCAAGGCTTCCATCAATCCTTTTTCCCGGATGACCTTTATTTTAAGGCCGGTCTCCGTCATGCGGAAGAAGCGTTTGCCGTATTTATTCAGCAGTTTTTTATCGATCTCAAAACCGAGTCCCGGCCTTTTAAACGGCTGAAGCATGGCGTTGTTGTCCGGAAGGATCGGCGCTATGATTCCCTCCCGGTATTCAGGGATCCATGACGGGTATTCCAGGGGATATTCCAGCGGCAGCTTGTTGTCCCTGTCTGCCAGGACAAGGTTCCAGTTGACATAAAAACCGATCCCGTTCGTCCAGGTATGCGGAGAGTAAAGGCGGTCGCGTTTTTTACATTCATCCATTACTTTTTTGACCTGGGCAATTCCCCCGGCGAATGTAGCGTCGGGCTGGTACACATGGAAGCAGTCCTTTTCAAACATTATTTTTATTTCGTCCCAGCCGTAGTTGAGCTCGGCTCCGGATATTTTAACTTTTGAATATTTTTTCAACTCGGCGCTGCCGTCATAGTCTCTGGAATCAAGGGGTTCTTCAAGCCATTCAATGCCCTGGTCGGCGCAGGCATCCGCGAATTTCTTTGCCCTGGCGAGGTCCCACGCCGGGATGTTGTCCACGATGGTTACAAGCCATCCCTGGTTGGCGTCCACCCCAAGCACAAAGTCATCCCCCATTCCTTTTCTTACTTCCGTGATCTGGCGTATGTCGTCCTCCAGCTTCACGCTTTTTACCCTGAGTTTGGCGCACCGGTAGCCCTTTTTTTTCATTTCCTGCAGTCCCTCAACCCGCTGAGCCGGATCACGCATCTCGCCGGTCGAGCAATAGACTTCAACGGGACGGGCATTGCCGCCCAGGAGTTCATATACAGGTTTCCCGGCCTTTTTTCCCATGATGTCCCAGCAGGCGGGTTCTATCCAGAAATTTCTCCAGCCGAGAAAACCGGCCTGTTTCAGCAGTCCCTGGACGCGCTCAATATCGGAGGGATCAGCGCCCAGCAGGTACCCGCCCAGCAGGTCTCCCAGTCCCTCGCGTTCCGTTCCCATGGCGGAACCGGCCGACCACCCCTCGATCCCTTCATCCGTTACAAGGCGTATCAGGGTAAACCGGTTGTGGGTCTGCGGGTAACCGGGGATCCAGGTTGGCCAGAAGGTTTCCTTGAGAGGCACGGATACATGGTACAGTTCAATTTCTGATATTTTCATAGGGTTCCTCCTTTTTTTAATCGACTATATTATTAAATTGGTATAACCAATTTGTCAAGAACTAATTTCCCGGATGAAAAGGAACAGGTTGATGAAAAAAATTAATGGACATTCAACTTATAAAAATGTGATTGGATATTTTTTCAGGTGAAGCGGTAAAACAGGAAAAGGAGTACGGCATGACACGGAAATTGTCGGACAGGATATATGAAGACATGCGTCGCAACATTATTAACGGAACATACAAAATTGACAGCAGGCTTCCCACGGAGCGGGATCTGGCCGGAATATACGGAACAAACCGTTTTGCCATCCGGGAGGCCATGACGATGCTTGTCAGCTCAGGTTTTGCGGACACAAGGCCGCAGAGCGGAACCTATGTGAAGGACTTTCATGCGCACTGCACGCTGGAGATGCTTGCCCAGATTCTGCTGATCAACAGAAGCGTCGATCAGCAGACCATGAAATCGATTATGAAATTCCGCGAAGTAAATGAGACACGCACCGCGGAACTCGCCGCGGCCCGGATAACAGAGGATGATCTGGCCTTCCTGGACAATAATCTGGTTGAAAAGGAAAAGAATCTGGAGTCACCCCAAAAGCTGGCAAAGCTTGATTACAGCTTCCATTACCGCGTCATTCTTGCTTCCAACGACATGATCATCCGCCTGATCTTTACCTCCATGAAACAGGTCTATATCGTTTTTACAGGTTTTTTCTATTCTCTGGATGGGGCGCCCGAGAAGTCTCTGGCCTTGAACCGCGTTTTTTTAGAACACCTGAAAAAGAGAGATCCGGTAAAATCGCGGGAGGCCATGAGAAAAATTATTGCCTATGGAGAGCGTCGCATTCATGAATTTTTTGTTTTATAAGGGTATCCTCTCCGGCGCGGGCTTATCAACATCTATGAGGTCAGGATGGAAAGTTGCCCGGCATTTTCGAATGCGGCGCCATTAAAAAATATTGGTAATCAATAAATTAGTTGCAAATATTGTCAATGTTTACTAGATTGCCCCGTCCCAATTAAAATCAAACCGGTCAAAATATTCGAAACCAAAGGAGGTTAAGCGTGGAAATGTATAATTTCAAGAAGAAATTCATCAACGCGGGGATACTGTTTATTATTGGATTGATTGTTTCAATCATTCATGTTTCTGGCCTCAACGCGCAGCCCGTTGGCGGTGAAGCGCTTTACAGCCAGATCATGCAGCTTGCCAACAGCAGCGAAGGCGATATACCGTTTTTCGGGCAGTTGAATTCGGGCATTCGGAAAATGGATACATCGGCGGGCAAGGATGTCGAGTTCGACGGCAATCTCCGGCTGCTTTCGAGCAAAAACAGCAAGGAAATCAGCGCCAGCCAGAGTGTTTTGCTTATCCGATCCGTTGAGGGCGAACTCTACGTTCTGGCCATGCCGGAAGATCTTTCCATGCTCAAGAAGGGAGCAAATTCCTTTTATGCCAATGTTGAAAGCATGCTGGCCAACAAGATGCGTTACAAGATAAAGACGGTTGACGTTCCCCTGGACGGGAAGATCTATCCGGCGGCAATGCTCACTGCCGCCCCGGTGCAGAATCTTCTCGACAAGATATTCAGAATAGCGCTGGTCGTGGTGCTCTTCGCGGTCATGGTCGGTATGGGAATGACGCTTAAGCCCAGCGACTTCAAAGTTGTTTTTCAGAGCCCCAAGGGAATGATCATCGGCCTGATGTGCCAATTCATCTTCCTGCCGCTTTTCGGTTTCGGCCTGGGGCACGCACTCGGGTATAACGTGACATCGCCTTTTGCCTTTGTAGGCATCATGCTTGTGACGGCAACGCCGTGCGGAGCGACCTCGAACCTCTTCTCGTTCCTGGCGAAGGGCGACGTTGCCCTTGCCATTTCACTGACGGCTACATCGACCGTGCTTTCACTCCTTTTGACGCCGGCCATCATGATGCTTTTCTGCTCCAACATTCCGGAAATCAACATGCCTTACGGTATTCTCATGTCAACCATATTCGTCCTGGTCCTCTTACCGCTGCTCGCGGGCATGCTCGTCAAGTACAAATGGAGCAATTTCGCTGAAAAAGCGGCCAAGGTCTTTGGCGCAATCGGTCTGGTCGCCGTGATCATGTGCATTGCCGGCGGAATAGCCGGAAATCCGGAAATGTTTAAACATGCCGCGAAGCAGTTCGGCCCGATGGGATTCGTCGCCGTCTTCCTGCTGGTCTTCGGAGCGATGGCCATCGGCATCATCATCCCGAAACTTTGCGGTGTCAACAACTACCAGACGCGGACCATCTCGATCGAAGTCGGCATCAAGAACGTTATTCTTGGCATGACCATAGCCCTGCTGATCCAGGACAGGATGGGGGACTTCAACAGTTACATGTTCGCGGTTTCCGGTCTCTTCGCCCTGTTCATGTACATCATGGGGGCCATCGCAACTCAATTGTACAAGGTGATTCTTCCCATCAAGGCTGCTTAACGCCTGCATGGAGATAACAAAAAGGCCGCCGGATTTACGGCGGCCTTTTTTTGTCCACAGCCTGCGTCATCAAGTCGTTCATTTCTGGCACCGGGGGCAATAGTACGTGCTGCGTCCACTCTGTTTGATCCGCGCGATGACGCCGCCGCATGAACGGCAACTCTTGCCCTCCTGTCCATACGCTTTCAGTTCCTGCTGGTTCTCGCCCGGACAGCCGTAAAGGTCGCGCCAGTCGGAAATGGAGGTTCCCCGTTTTTCAATTCCTTTTTTCAAAATGCGGCGGGCCAGACGGAAAATCTTTTTCCACTCGCCGGGGGTTAACGTCGCCGACTGACGCAGCGGAGAAATGCCCGCCTGATGCAAAATCTCGCAGGCATAGATATTGCCGATACCCGCAATGGCCTTCGGATCCATCAACAAGACCTTCACGCTGATTTTTCGCCTGGCCTGCCGCTCCAGAAAAGCCTTTTCGTCAAAGCCGGTCAGTAAATCATTGTCGTCTTTCTCCCGCCGGGATTTCTCGATCTTCACCGTCGCGAAACGGCGCGGATCAACCAAATCTACATTTCCCGCGGCAAAGCCCATACGCCAGCGGCTGTGGCGCGGCTTTGTTTTTGAGGCATGCCAGAACAATCTGCCCGTCATGCGCAAATGAATGGCAATGGTTCGCCCGTCATCCAAAAGCAGCAGGATGGTTTTTCCCGAACGACGGACTTCCCTGACGATGCGTCCGCGTGGATTTCCGATCCCCTTCAGCTTTTCATCAAAGATCCCTGTCGCCCTGATTTTTTCTCCGGCGATTTTTTCCTGCAGCTGACGGCAAAGGGTTTCGACTTCCGGAAGTTCCGGCATAACCTGTTCCTTTGAAAAGGGTTAGCGTCACTTTTGTTATTTGCTGATAAAATGGTAGTGGGAACCGAATCGCTCAAATGCCGCCCGGTCCAGCGTTTCCCGATGATTTGGATGGGCAATGCTGATGATCAGCCGGGCGCGTTCCTGCAGGGAGCGGCCATAGAGGTTGACTGCGCCGTATTCCGTCACCAGCCATTGCGCATGGGCGCGCGTGGTCACGACGCCCGCGCCGGGCAGCAGGACGGGGGCGATTTTGCTGATCCCTTTTTCCGTTACCGACGGCATGGCGATAATTGCCTTGCCGCCGCGGGAGCGGGATGCGCCGTAAAAGAAATCAATCTGTCCGCCCACGCCGGAGTAAAAGGTCGTTCCCAGCGAGTCGGCGCAGATCTGGCCGGTCAGGTCCACCTGCAGCGCGGTATTGATGGCCGTGACCTTCGGGTTTTTCGCGATGATGAACGGATCGTTGGTATAGCCGACATCCATCATCAGCACACGGTCATTCAGGTGCGTATAGTCGTATAATTTTTTTGATCCTAAAAGAAACGTCGCCACCATTCTGCCGGCATCAATTGATTTGTTGGCGCCATTGATCACGCCTTTTTCCACGAGCGGGATCACGCCGTCGGCAAACATCTCCGTGTGGATCCCCAGATTTTTGTGCCCGTCCAGTTGATCGAGAACGGCGTTGGGAATCTCGCCGATGCCCATCTGCAGGGTCGCGCCGTCGTCAATCAGCGCCGCGCAATGCTTGCCGATGGCCGCCTCGACTGTGCCGTGTTTGGCAAAGTGGACGGTTTCCAGAGGGGTATCATCTTCCACGAAAAGAGCAATTTTATCGATGGAAATGACCGCATCGCCGAAGGTATGCGGAACGTGCGGATTGATGACGGCCATCACGGTCCCGGCCGTTTCCATGGCGGCCGGCGTCGCATCCACCGATGTTCCCAGGGACACGCAGCCCCGCTCATCCGGCGGCGACACCTGAATCATGGCCACATGGCAGGGCAGATAGCCTTCGCGGTAAAGGCGCTGAGTCTCGCCCAGGAACACGGGGATATAATCCGCATATCCCTGTTGGGTATGCCGACGGACATTCGGACCGACAAAAAAGGATTCCAGCTGGAAAATGCCTTCAAACTCCGGATCGGCGTAAGGCGCGGGGCCTTCCGTATGGAGATGATGGATGTGAACATCGCGCAGTTCCCCCGCGCGGCCGCGCCGGCACATGGCGGCAACCAGACACTGCGGAGAGCTGGCGACGCTCGACAGATGAAGATGGTCTCCTGATTTGATGACCGAAACGGCTTCGTCCGGTGTAACGATTTTGAGGTTTTTTATTCCCATATTGCGGATCCGTTAATGAGCAGCAGGGGATCGCCCTTTCCCTGCTCTTCGTAATAAATTTGGATGCCATTGACCGTTTGATGCGGCATGAGAAAACCCGAGGAATATGAATTGAAAAAAATCGTCCCCGCCGCAATCAGCGGGGACGATCAGAATGAAAAATTAAACGGCTTCGATGGCGATCGCCATGCCCTGGCCGCCGCCGATGCACAGGGAAGCAAGGCCCATAGCCACATTGCGGCGCTTCATTTCATTGGCCAGCGCCAGAACAATGCGCGCCCCCGAGCAGCCGACCGGATGGCCGATGGAAATGGCCGAGCCGTTAACGTTGGTGATGTCCCAGGGAATATTCAGTTCGCGCAGACAGGAAATGGCCTGAGAAGCAAACGCTTCGTTGAGTTCGAACAGACCGTAATCTTTAATCGTCGTGCCGGTGATCCGAAGCAGTTTGCGCACGGCCGGAACGGGCCCCAGGCCCATGTACGCGGGATCGACACCGCCGGAGGCGTAGCCTTTAATTCTTGCCAGAGGCTTCAGTCCCAGTTGTTTGGCCTTGTCTTCGCTCATCATCAGCAGGGCGGCCGCCGCGTCGTTGATGCCGGAGGCGTTGCCGGCCGTGACGGTGCCGTCCTTCTTGAAGGCCGTGTTTAATTTGGCCAGCTTTTCCATGCTGGTATCCATCGGACGTTCATCCGTATCGAAAATAATCGGGTTGCCCTTCTTTTGGGGAATGGTTACGGGAACGATTTCATCTTTGAACAGGCCGTTTTTCATGGCGTTGCGGGCGCGGGTGTGGCTCTCCACGCTCAGTTTATCCTGTTCCTCGCGGGAGATGTTATAGCGCGCGGCGATGTTTTCGGCGGTAATGCCCATGTGGTAGCCGTAGAAGATTTCATACAGAGCGTCAAACACCATCAGGTCAAGGGTTTTACCGAAAGGCATATCCATGCGGTGGCCCCAGCGGGCCTTGGGCAGGCCGATCGGAACATCACTCATGTTTTCCATACCGCCGGCGATGACGACCTCGTTGTCGCCGGCTTTAATGCCGGCGGCGGCAAGCGCGATGGCTTTCATACCGGACGCGCACACCTTGTTGATGGTGAATGCGGTGGTTTCCTTGGGCAGGCCCGCTCGAATCATGGCCTGGCGGCCGACGTTCTGACCCTGTCCCGCCCCGATGACATTGCCCATGATGACTTCATCCACGGCAAGTTCCTTGAGATGGCCGTCCCACTTGGCGTACTGCTGTTCAATGGAACAAAGCCCTTCGTTTTTTGCCGTATCCGGCGCGTCGTCTTTTGCATACGCCGGCAAGGCAGGCTTGAAACCGGCTTTGATTAAAGTTTCACGAATAACAAGCGCTCCCAGATCTTTGGCGGCCACATCCTTGAGCGATCCGCCGAAAGCTCCAACGGCGGTGCGTACACCGCTGACAATGACTGCATTTGACATAATTCTGCTACCTCCTTGAAATAATGGCGGAGTATTTCATAATTGGGACGTTAAGGCAAGAATGAATTATGCGCAAAAGCCGGGAACAACCGGTGCGGATATTAACCGCCGCCTGGGGCCTGTGGCGAGGTCAGATTAAAGCGAAAAACAACCGCGTCCGACTCATAAGACCGGGAGGTTTCGATTTTGGCCCTCTCAAAAACTTTCAGCATCGCTTCGTTACGCGGCAGGACAAAGGCAATAAACTCGGCAATTCCCCGATCGCGCGCGATCTTGATCAGATAGCTCAGCATGAACGTCGCGACGCCTTTTCCCTGAAATTCCTCATCAACAATAAAAGCAATTTCATAATTGCCGGCACTTTTGTCGTAAGCGTAGCGCGCCTCGGCGATAATCCTTTCGCTGCGGCCGATTTCCACGATGGCCACCACGGACATAATCCGGTCGTAATCAATGTTGACGTAGGTCTGCATTTCCCGATGGGGCATCACCGGCTTGCTGGCAAAATAACGAAAATATTTCGACTCGTCGGAAAAATGATAAAAAAGCCTCCGCATCATATCCTCATCGGACGGTTTGATGGGGCGGATTTTGATTTCCAGACCGTCTTTCAGGGTTTTGCGCGTTTTCAGCAGGGTCGGGTAGTTGGCGGCGTTGCGGGCGACATAAATCTGGTCCGCGTAAACATAATTGAGCGCTTTGGCCTGGGCCAGCAGACTTTCGCGATGGTCGGGGTGGGCAATGTCAATCATGGAGATGGTCCGCTCCCGGATGGATTTGCCGAAAAGATTGGCCACACCGTATTCCGTAACAATGTATTTGACCACGCCCAGCGTGCTGTGGGGATTGTCAACGGCGCAGTCATGCCGGATGACAATGTTGCTGTTGCCTTCCCTGTCCACGGAATTAAGCGCCACAATCGCCTTGCCTTTTTTGGAAATCGTCGCCGCCAGGGCAAAGCTTTGTTTGCTTTCATAACCGGTCAGGAGATTGTCACCGGAATAAAAAATAACCGACTCGCCGGAGACATCGATCTTTTTGACGTTCATGATACTGACGAGACTTTTAATCCGCCGCGCAACAAAGGGATTGCTGAGCTGGGCAATCGGATAAAATTCAAACAGGGGATTTCGATGGATATATTCATAGAGGGCGCGGCTTCCATAACAATAACTTCCGGTGATCAGCCCGCCGGTATAGCGACGGCGGTCCAGAGAGATGGCGCCGGAGTTGATCAGATCAATTGCCCAGTCGGAAACCACGTGCGTCACGATGCCGAGATTTTTCTTGTTTTTTAAATGCGCCGCCACGGCGTTGAAAACCCTTCCCACATGCAGGGCAACCGTGGAGCCGTCTTCGATCAGGTTGGAAATATTCCAGCCGATCCGATCGGTAATCTCGTCACAGGGTTTGCTTTTCTGCTCAAGAAGGGGCAGATCACTTTCAACAACATGGTCGATGTTGCTGATATGGATTGCTGTTTCGCCGTGCGTGACCGGCATATTCGGATTCACTTCGGCAATCACCAGATGGGCCTGCTTGATCACGATGTCCGCCACGTCAATCGCCACCCCCAGAGACACGAAACCGTTGTCGTCCGGCATGGAGGTCTGGACGATCGCCACATCCACCGCCACCGCGCCGCTTGAGAAAATGTAGGGCAGTTCCATCAGGGTCGCGGGGATGAAATCGACTTTGCCCTCAGCAATGTCTCTGCTGATACTTTCGCCGACGTTAAATGTCTTTAAGCGGTATTGCCGGTCCCCGTCGGGTGAATCCAGATAATTTCCCAGTGTAATGAGCTGGATGATTTCCAGATCGCGGAGATTGCTTGCGTCGGATTGAGCGATAGCCGACATAATTTTCACCGGAGCGGCGACGCCGCTGCTGAGAAAAATTTTCTGCCCGGGCTTGATTTTTTCAATCAGGTCATCCGTGCTGATCAATTTGCGGCTATAGTCGAACCGGCTTTTTATGCGGTCATTTTCCATGATGGCGCCCTCGTGGTTTATTTCGCTAAGTCTTTGCACAAGATAGATTATTTCAACAAAATAATCAAATCATTGATTGCGGGCCATGAATCTCCGGAACACAGGTGATTTCAAAAACAATTTAAATTGAAAAAAAATACCCTCGGTGCTAGATAGTTCCCCGAAGTATTCTACCGGAAGGAGAGATAGTTTTATGGAACACACTCATGAAATTGAACGAATGTGCGTAGTCGCCAAAGGCCCTAAAAATGGACCGGCCCCCATCCCTCAGGAGGGCAAATGGACTCAGGTGAAAGAAATCAAAGATATTTCAGGTCTTACGCATGGTGTGGGCTGGTGCGCGCCTCAGCAGGGCGCATGCAAGCTTACCCTGAACGTTAAAAACGGCATCATCGAAGAAGCATTGGTGGAATGCATCGGCTGCACCGGCATGACTCATTCCGCCGCGATGGCCGCCGAAATTCTGCCGCATAAAACCATCCTGGAAGCGCTGAATTCCGATCTGGTCTGCGACGCGATCAACACGGCCATGAGAGAAATTTTTCTTCAAATCGCTTACGGCCGGTCACAGACGGCCTTTTCCGAAGGCGGTCTGCCCATTGGCGCGGGTCTTGAAGATCTGGGCAAGGGTCTGCGCAGTGTGATTGCCACCATGTACGGGACGAAAGCAAAAGGTCCCCGTTATCTGGAAATGGCCGAAGGCTATGTCACCGAAATCGGTCTCGATAGCGACAATGAGATCATCGGTTACAAGTTCGTTCAGCTTGGCGTCATGATGGATCATATTTCCAAAGGCATGGACCCGGCCAGTGCGCTGGCCAAAGCAACCGGAACGTACGGCCGCTTTGCCGAAGCCGTAAAAGTTATTAACCCACGTAAAGGATAAGGAGTTTAACAATGGCTATATTTGAAGGATGCGATAGAAGAATGAATCAAATCACTCCTTTTCTCGCGAAATATGGGATTTCCTCTCTGGAGGAAGCCGAAAAAGTTTGCCTTGAGAAGGGTGTGGATGTCAGAAAAATTGTCAAAGATATTCAGCCGATTTCATTTGAAAACGCCGGATGGGCCTATCTTGCAGGCGCCGCCGCCGCGATTAAAAAGGGACAAAAGCATGCCGCCGATATCGCCGAAACTCTCGGCGAAGGATTGCAATCTTTTTGCATTCCCGGATCGGTCGCCGATGACCGCAAAGTCGGCATCGGTCATGGAAATCTTGCCGCTATGCTTCTGAGAGAAGAAACAACCTGCTTTGCTTTCTGCGCGGGGCACGAATCATTTGCCGCGGCGGAAGGCGCCATCGGTCTGGCCAAATCGGCCAACAAAGCGCGCAAGGTTCCTCTGCGAGTCATCCTGAACGGACTGGGAAAAGACGCGGCTCATATTATCGCCCGTGTCAACGGATTCACTCATGTGGCGACGGCTTTCGACTATAAAACGGGGCAGGTTTCCGTGGTCAAGGAAAAAGCATACTCAACCGGCGATCGCGCGGCGGTCCGATGTTATGGCGCCGATGATGTGCGCGAAGGCGTGGCGATTATGCATCTGGAAGGCGTGGATGTCGCCATCACGGGAAATTCCACCAATCCGACCCGTTTCCAGCATCCGGTCATGGGCGTTTACAAAAAAGAACGCCTGCTTGCGGGAAAGAAGTTTTTCTCCGTGGCCTCCGGCGGCGGAACAGGCAGAACGCTTCATCCGGACAACATGGCTGCCGGCCCCGCATCTTACGGCATGACCGACACGATGGGAAGAATGCATTCGGACGCGCAGTTTGCCGGCTCGTCTTCCGTTCCCGCCCATGTGGAAATGATGGGACTCATTGGAATGGGCAATAACCCCATGGTCGGCGCATCGGTTGCCGTCGCTGTTGCCGTGGAACAGGCGATGAAATAACCCTTATCCATGCGGCGTCACACGGCCTTTTTACAGGGCGGTGTGACGCCACCGCATTACTCTCCGTCCAAACAGGCCAGGTCACGGGCATTTTTAGTTGACACAATTCATATTTTCATGCCTATATCAAAAAGTAATATATTACAATTCAGACTAGTTGAGACAGGCTCGGCCGCGTCTCAAAAAATATTATTGATTGAGTAAGAGAAAGTTAAGGAGGTTCACCAATGTCAGAAGAAAAGAAAGGCGGTAGTGCGTCGGCAAATCTTGACGTGTATTACAAGAAACCGAATAATTTAGTTAATCTCTTTGAAGACAGCGTTGCCATCTACGCGAACCGCAACCTGTTCGGCACAAAGAACAAGGCCACGGACAAATATGAATGGGTTACTTTCGGCGCGGTGGCCGAGCGGGTGAATAACCTCCGGGGCGCTTTGAATAAACTGGGATTAAGCAAGGGTGAAAAGGTCGGCGTCATTGCCGGTAATTCAACGGAATGGTTTGTGTGCGCCAATGCCACCCACGGCCTGGGCGGGGTTTTCATCCCCATGTATGAAAAGGAGTTGCAAAAGGTCTGGCAATATATCATTCAGGACGCCAATATTAAGTATCTTTTTGTCAGCAATCAGAAGGTTTACGATGCCATAAAGAGTTTTCAAAAAGATATTCCGACCTTAAAAGATGTATTTATCATATTTGGCGAGGGAGAAAATTCTCTGGCCGCGCTGGAAAAAACGGGCAAGGCAAATCCCGTTGCCTCCTACAAACCGCACTGGTCGGAAACGGCGTTTATTATTTATACATCCGGCACCACCGGCGATCCGAAAGGTGTGCTGCTCTCTCACGGCAACATGACGCACAACGCCCGGGAGTGTTACACAACTTTCGATGTGGGGGTGCAAGAGGTGGGTTTAAGCATCCTTCCCTGGGCGCACAGTTTCGGTCTGACTGCCGATCTGCACGTTTTCATCCAGGCCGGCTGGCAACTCGGATTTGCTGAATCCGCCGACAAGCTTCTGATCAATTTCGGCGAGGTTAAGCCCACCCACATGAATGCCGTGCCGCGTGTCTTCAACATTATTTACGACAAAATTCAGCAGGGTGTGGCGGCGGATCCGGAAAAGAAGAAAATCTTTGACGCGGCGGTGGCCGAAGCGATCAAAAACCGGGATCTGAAAGAAAAAACAGAAGAATATAAATTCTATGACGCTGTGGCCTTTTCCACGATCCGCAACCTGTTCGGCGGACGATTAAAACAGGTGGTTACCGGCGGGGCGTTGATGAAACCGGAAATCGCGATGTTCTTTGCCGATGTCGGCGTGCCTACCTACGACGGGTACGGTTTGTCGGAAACCTCGCCCGTCATTACCAACAATTCGCCCACGCGGGGCAATAAATACGGCACGGTCGGCAAGGTTTTCAAGGACACGAATGTGGTGATCGACAAATCCCGCGTCGGGGAAGACAGCCCGGACGGCGAGATCGTGGTGTATGGCGCGCAAGTCATGCAGGGTTATCACAATAAACCCAAGGCCACCAGTGAAGCAATGATGCCGGATACGTGGAACGGCCTCCCCGGCATCAGAACCGGAGACCGCGGCTGGCTGGACGAAGACGGCTATCTGCATATCACGGGCCGGTTCAAGGATGAATATAAACTGGAAAACGGCAAATATGTGCATCCCGAATCCATCGAGAATGACATGAAGCTCCTCCGCTATGTGGCAAATGCCATCGTTTACGGCGAAGGCCGCTTGTTTAATGTGGCCCTGGTCGTACCGGACTTTACGGCGCTGAAGAGTGATCCCAAAACCTCTGCGTGGGCGCAGGGTGCACCCGAGGAAACCATTGCCAATAAGGAATGCACGGATTTTATCGCTCGGGAAATCACGACGCATCTGCGCAAAACTTTCGGCGGATATGAAATCCCCCAGAAATTTCTTTTCGTCACCGAGGATTTTACGGTCGATAACGGGATGATGACCCAGACGATGAAAATCATTCGACGTAATATCATGAAAAGATACAGTGAAAAACTGTTTGCGCTTTACAACGACTGATTGTCGGGACATAAAGACAGGTTCCATGTGTTGAGGGGTGCAGGGGAATCTTACCTCTGCGCCCCTTCCCGGAACCGGACGGAGGGGATATTTCATCGCTGTCCGGTCTTGAAGGGCAGTTTGAAATTATGAGGACATCAATTTTCATTGGAGGATTCCATGACCATTTTAAAACATAAAGTCATGATAACGGCGTCCGTTTTTTCAATATTATTTTGTTCATACCATTATTCTTTTGCCCAGTATTACAGATACGTTGACACGGCCGGCGCTGTCCACCTGACCAATGATTATAATTCTGAATCCTGTAAAACACACGGTTGTACTCTTGTGGTATTGTCCCCTGAAGATGAAGCGGCTCCGACCGATAAAAAAGGGAAAATCGATGTTTTAAAAAAGGAGGAATCCGTCGCCTCGAAAGAGGCTATTGTTATCCCGAAGGGAGTGGTTGCCGCTCCGAAGAAAGAAGTCGTTGCTTCCCCGAAGGAAGCGGGCGCCGCACCCGCCGGCAAACCGAATGAGATGAAATCTGTTCAAGAAATCCAGAATCTGGTGTCTCAATGGTTGAACAGTTGGAAATCCGGGGATATGAAAACTTACGGAAGCTGCTATGCGGAAAATTTCAAGGCAAAAGGAAAGAATTTAGAAGCATGGATAGCCTATAAAACCAAGGTGTACAAAAGGAGTAAAGATATCGATATCCGTCTTGAGAATTTGCAGATCAGACCGGATACGGACGACAGCGCCACCGCGGTATTTACACAACATTACACATCCTCACGTCTTAAAGAATCGGGCGAGAAGAAATTAGAGTTACGAAAAATAAATAACGAATGGAAAATATATAGAGAAATTATGTAACGGAATTTGACGCATGGCCGCGGCAAAGGAAATAAAATACTTTATCAAAGAGTACGAGGCGGCGGATCATTACTGGAGACAATGACCGGAAATCCCTCTTCTGCCGCAGGCAGCAATAAGATTCGACAAAGCCTGTCCTGAAACTGTTGAAAGGCTCACCATGACCATAAAAAATCCCCGCGGAAGTTGAATCCGCGGGGATTTCGTTTTTTATTCGGAATACCTGTTTCCGACGGCCTGCTTTAGAACGTCAGGGTCAGTTTGTTGATGACCATGAAGTCGTTATTGAGGTCATGGGCCACAGCCGTTGCGCCTTTATAGTAATTACCGGTAAAGAAGTAACCGGTTCCCAGCATATAGGACAGGTTGTTTGTGATTTTGTAAGTGCCTGTCACATCAATTTCGTAGCCGTAGTCTCTGCCTTCCCAGTTGCCTCCCGGAACTTTGTCGGCTCCGGACCAGGACAAAGACGCCATAATGTCAAACTTTTCAGTCGGACGAACGCCGCCGCGCAGCTGTGCAAAATAGCCGTTTTTGAACGCATTGCCGTTAGCGGTTGCACCGTCATAACCGGCCAGATCACCCGCCCAGTAAGAGCGGTCGCTGTTCCACATGATCAGACAGGGATTCCAGTCGAGGCCGCCGGTAACGGTTTGATCTTCTGTCTTGTCAGTGCCGGGGTCATTGCCGGACACATACGCGACGGTGCCGCCCACGTAGAACATTTTGAAATCAGCCGTTGCGTCAATCCAGCCGCTGATACCCTGCAAGTCCCGCTGGTCTTTATTTGAGCCATCTACCGCAACATAGGTAGCGCCCTCATATTGCAGTTCGCCTTTCGCGTAATTTAATTCCGCCTGCAGAGCCACGGGGCCGATTTTGGCGATGGCATACGGGGTGACCAGGTAATAGTTGCTTTTGTTGTAAGTTGCCGCAGGACGATTTGCCCTGTAATTATAATAATTGACATTCAAGCCGGCTTTGCCGTCTTTCCAGGTATAAACGCCCTCGATGCCGTATTTATCGTTGTCTGCATCAGCGAATCCCGCCACGCCGTTGCGTGTGCTGTTCTCTTTATCATTGACTTTCGTTATAGCCAGATTGATCGTTGCCGGACCGAACGATTTTCCGTATTTGATTCTTGCGGCGGGAGCGGCGCTGTTACCGAAGATGGTTCCCGTGGAGCCGTCATTCATATAACCGACATCAAAGGTGCCGATCGATGACTTATAATTGATGTAAGCCCAGTCCATGGCGATGTTTTCGTTTTCAGCTTTTGTTCCGGCGGAACCGGTGTCCAGTGCTGTGCCCGTTGCGCTTCTGGCTGCGCCCCACGCTCTTTCCATGATGTCCGCGCGGGTAATCAGGGTCAGGCCCGGAGAAACGACAAAGTCCGTTCTCACGCGCAGTCTCTGGTAATAGAAAGCAGTGCTGGGGCCGGGGACCGCCTTGCCGCTGAACTCTTTATTCAACGTTGTCTTATCCAGATACATGCCAGCCGCAAAATACTCGCCGCTGAATTTGACATCAACGGCCATCGCTTGCGTGCTGAAGGCTGCGATCAACCCCAGCGACAGCAAAACCAACCAAAATCTCTTCATTTTATCCTCCTGAATCATATTTATTTGACCTGAAAACCCATTCAGGTCTTTTCGACGGAGCGACAATTAACATCTTCAGGCGCGTTTGTAAAGAACAAATGATGCCTTTTTATGAGAATTAGTAATAGTTTGTAATACTTTAAGACATTTTTTTCTTGAACTTTGGCATGATATCGTTTATTCATTTCCCGTCTCTGCTTCCAGGAAGGGTTATGTCCGGTAATCAGGTGAACATCAAGGAAGTTGCCAAGTATTTCTATTTTCGCGAAAAATAAAATATCAAAGGAGAAAGATTATGAACAGATTCAAAAGCAGCAAATGGCTAATAACATTAACAGTTGCCGCGGCGCTCGTTGTGCTGGGAGCCGCAAATGTTTTTGCCGCGCCCAAACAGAAAAATATTATTCTGGCCACAACCACCAGCACACAGGATTCCGGACTGCTGGATAAATTGATTCCGGTCTTTGAAAAGCAAACAGGTTACTTTGTTAAAACGATTGCCGTCGGTTCCGGCCAGGCCATGAAGATGGGCGAAAAAGGCGAAGCGGATGTTCTGCTGGTCCATTCACCGGCCGCTGAAAAAAAGTTTGTTGAAGAAGGATACGGCGTCAACCGCCGTCTGGTGATGCACAATGATTTCATTATTGTCGGCCCGGCTGCTGATGTCGCTAAAATCAAGGGTGTCAAATCATCGGCTGAAGCGCTGAAAAAGATAGCCGGCGCCGGTGTGTTGTTTGTTTCCCGCGGTGATAACTCCGGCACGCATGCCAAGGAAAAAACGTTGTGGACAAAAGCAGGTATTACTCCCGCCGGTCAGAAATGGTATCAGGAAACCGGCCTTGGCATGGGACAAACGCTGAATGTGGCCTCGGAGAAAAAAGGCTACACGCTGGCGGACCGTGGCACCTACCTGGCAACCAAGAATCTGGGGCTGGAAATTCTGAATCAGGGCGATGCGGCGCTCTTGAATATTTATCATGTCATTGAAGTGAATCCCGCCAAATGGTCGAAAGTTAATGTTGACGGCGCAAAAGCCTTCGCCGATTTCATGGTTTCGAAAAACACCCAGACCATCATTAAAACCTTCGGCGTCGATAAATACGGTTCTCCGCTGTTTTTCCCGGATGCCGGGAAAAAGGTCGAAGATTTAGGGAAATAGCGGTCAGAGGCGTTTTGTGGAATTAATTGTTCAGGGAATCATTAAAGCTTTTGAGTTGATCATCAGTTTTGATCCAGAAGTGATGGGGATCACGTGGCTGTCTTTGAAAATATCAGGGACAGCCACGTTTATCAGTCTTTTCATCGGCGTTTCCATCGGAACGGCTGTCGCCTTAACCAACTTTCCCGGGAAAAGACTGGTCATCAGTATCATTAATACGGGGATGGGCCTGCCGCCCGTTGTGGTCGGTCTGTTTGTGACCATTCTGATCTGGCGAAGCGGGCCCCTGGGATTTCTGGAAATTCTTTATACGCCTTATGCGATGATTGTGGCGCAGACGATTATTGCCACGCCGATTGTCATGGGCATCTCCCTGGCGTCGATTCAAAACCTGCCGCCCAACCTGCGGCTGCAGATTCTTTCGCTGGGAGCAAGTCGCATGCAGATGGTGTGGGTATTGATCAAAGAATCCAAACTTCCCCTTCTGGCCGCCGTCATGGCCGGATTCGGCGGGGTCATTTCCGAAGTCGGCGCTTCCATCATGGTTGGCGGCAACATCAAGGGATATTCGCGCGTCCTGACAACCGCAACCGTTATGGAAACCGGCAAGGGAAACTTTGACATTGCCATCGCCCTGGGCATTATCCTCCTGATTCTGGCATTTCTGGTTAATCTCCTGCTCACACACGTACAGCAAAGGCAGCAGTTACGATGACTCCTATCATGACCGTTCAAAATTTAATTGTTCAACGCGGCGGCGTTACCGTATTGGATGTTCAGGAACTGAATGTCGAAGAAAGAAGGATCCTCGCCCTGATCGGACCGAACGGTGCGGGCAAATCAACTCTTCTTTTGACCATGGCGGGCTTATTAAAGCCAACCCGGGGGAAGCTCTGTTATAAAGGATTGCCGATCGAGACCAATGCGGACCGCGCCAATATGCGCCGGAGTGTATCCGTCGTTTTCCAGGAGCCCCTGCTGCTCAACACGTCTGTTGAGAAGAATGTTGCCCTCGGCTTTAAATTCCGTCATCTCAACCATGGTGAAATCAAACGACATGTTGATGAAGCTCTGGAGTACTTTGGCATCAGCGCTCTGGCAAAACGATCGGCCAAAACCCTTTCGGGCGGAGAGGCCAAAAGAGTGTCGCTGGCGCGCGCTTTTGCCTTGAAGCCGCAGTTGATCATGCTGGATGAGGCCTTCAACTCGCTGGATCCTCCCACGCGGGAAACGCTCATGGATGATCTGCGGCGCATACTGGAAGAAACAAAAATTACGGCCGTGCTGGCGCTGCACGATCGTGAAGAAACGCTGCGGCTGGCCCAGGATGCAGCCGTGATGGCTGACGGAAAAATTGTTCAATCGGGCACAACCGCCGGGATATTCAACCGGCCGGATTCGGAATTTGTGGCCAGCTTTGTCGGCACGGAATCTATTCTGGAAGGCACGGTCAAAAACGGAAACGCGGGAATAATGGAAATTGCCGTGGCCGGGAAAATCATTCAGGCGACCGGTGATTTTCCGGCGGGACAAAATGTTTACTGCTGCCTGAGGCCGGAAAACATCACTGTTTCAGCGGCCATGCCGGAGAAAACCAGCGCCCGCAACGTTTTTGAAGCAAAAATTTCAAAGATTACCCGCCAGGCTTTCTTCTATAAAATATTTCTGGATTGCGGTTTTCCTCTGGTGGCTTATATCACCGTGTCTTCCTGTGAAGATTTAGGCCTTTGTGAAGGTTCAACGATGGCCGTATCTTTTAAAGCCACCGCCGTGCATGTCATGCAACGGAACAAATAATAAAACAGCCCCCTCAAACTGTATGGTCTTGAGGGGGCTTATATCATCAGCAGATCATGCTTTGTGCCGCGGCGGTTATAAATCCTTCATTCGATGCTTTGCCTCGTTATAGAGCCTCATCACACAGAGGAAGATCGCCAGAAAGAACAAACCGAACATGAAGTTTGGAGTGGTGCCCAGGTACTCATCCAGCTTGTATCCCAGCCAGAGGAACAGGAAAGAAGCAAATACCAGCGCAAACCCCCAGGCCGATAACATCAGTATTCCGCTCATGGCCTGATACTTCCGATAGTGCATTTTGTGTGTTGTTGCGATCATGTTCCCGTCCTCCCTTCGTATGGTCTTTCCGCGTCTTTTTAGAAGCGCCTATCAGGTCACGATGTATTTCACTGCCTCAATCACCGGATTGGTGAACAGCGCCATCAAAAGGGTGTAAAGAGCGAAGGCGCCGACAACTTCGACCGTGTACATTTTGTCATACTTCCGTTTCAGGCTGACCAGAATCAATCCGCCCACAATCAGGCAGCCCAGTTGAAAATACGGGAAATTGGTTGCTCCAGCCGCCGCATATTCCGCGAATCCAAAGGTTGCCGTTAAGAGAACTACTGCTGCCGCCGCTGCGATGGTTCCTAATGTCTTTTTCATGATCTGTTACCTCCTTAGGGTAGTTTGTTTTATTTGCCTTTATACTAATGAAATTAGCGTGCCAGAATATCAGAGCAGGGAGAATGATGTTGTAATGTGTTGGTATAATGCACGATTTGCCTTTGGATGTTGACGGTAAGAATGGATTGAAAAGCTCTTCCATTCACTTTTCTTTAATCAAATGTTCAATCCGTTTGAACGATATATGAAAAAATATGGTGAACAGCTCAATAGTCTAGTATTAGACTCATGTCGAGAGTTGGACTCATGAAGGAACCGGACATGAATAGGGAAAGGCTGTGGACAAAGGATTTTGTCACCGTAACGGTCATTAATTTTTTAGTATTTTTGACCCATTTCTTATTGATGGTCACGATTGCTTCTTATGCCGTCGATCAATTCCATGCTTCCACGAATATTGCGGGGCTGGTTGCGGGTATTTTTATTATCGGGGCTTTAATCGGCCGCGTCGGAACCGGACGCATAATTGAAGACATCGGGAGCAAACGGGTTTTAACGGTCAGCGCCGTATTTTTTATTATTACCTCAGCGTTATATTTTACCGCCGTCAACTTACCGCTGTTGATTATCATCAGGCTTTTACACGGGATTGTTTTCGGAGCGGCCAGCACCGCTACGGGAACCATCGTCGCCCGGATTATGCCGCTGAAAAGGCGCGGAGAAGGCATCGGCTATTACAGTATGGGCGCCATACTGGCCGTGGCCATCGGCCCTTTTATGGGAATATTTTTAATTCAGTACGCGGATTTTAATATGATTTTTATGGTGACAACGCTGCTGGCGGTCGGTAGCTTTGCCTTGTCATTTGCTGTTCATGCATCGGCTTCCCGGGCGCCCGAAGAAACTCAGGCCCGTGCCGCAAAAGGTTTTCAAATTTCAAATTTTCTGGAACTGAAAGCAGTGCCGATTTCCATCATTACGCTGGTGATCGGTTTCAGCTATTCCGGCGTATTGACGTTTCTGTCATTATACACCCGGCAGATTCATCTGGAAGAATCGGCCAGCTTCTACTTTCTGGTCTATGCCGTGACGGTACTGGTTTCGAGACCTTTTTCCGGACGTTTATTTGATGTAAAAGGCGCAAATTTTGTCGTCTATCCCTGTCTCTGCATTTACGCGGCGGGTATGCTGCTCTTCAGTCAAGCCGGCCACGGAATGATGTTATTATTCGCGGCCGTGATCATGGGTTTAGGCTACGGAAATTTTATATCCTGCGCCCAGGCGATTTCGATCAAAAAGGTTCCTCTGCACCGGTTGGGATTGGCAACCTCCACTTTTTTTATTTTTGTGGATTTAGGGTTTGGCATCGGACCGTATATACTCGGGTCCCTGGTTCCGCTTGCGGGATACCGCGGCTTATACCTGATGATGACACTCGTGATTCTGACGACCGTTCCTCTTTATTATGGTTTGCACGGAAGAAAGGTTTGCCGTGACTGAACGTTATGTTCATTGCCGGCATTTTATTTTTGTGGCCCAGGCATTATACAGCATTAAAGTAACGTATTTTTCATCCAGGACTTCTATGCTTTTACATTTTTCTTCAAACAAAATATTAATAACTCTAAGCCGGTCTTCTTTCCTGTTTCCATCAAAATCACACAGACAATCCCTCGATGCGTTGATATAGATTTTAAATGTATTTTCATCTTTACTGGACGCATCAATTTTTAAATTATCCGAGGCCACCAGATTGGCAACCATTTGCTTTCCGCAACATGCCGATAGTGATAAAATAAAAAATATCATGCCAATCGATAAAGTCAGTCTTTTATATCCGGCCATATGTTTTAGCGTCCACATCCCGTTATTTTTCAGGACAAAGCTTATACCATGCGATGAAGAAATAGTACACCTGTCTCTTGTTCATTTGTACCACATATTCAATGAGAGTTCAGCCGTTTATTCATGCCTGCCCGGACCATCCTGTAAAAACCGCAAGGCAGGACCATTCCCGATCCTGCCCGTGTGAACTCCCGGAAGCGGCTCTTAACGCCTGCAGGGCGGGGGAGGGGCATAACCGTCATTGTCCCAAATCCGGTTATGTGAAAATCCGTTCCATTTACAGCAGTTGATGATATTCATCTTGCAGAGCGTTTTGCGCCATTCATACTTGATTAATATGGATTCTGCCGCTCTGTCTTCAGGATCGAACGAAACGCGGTAAGAAGGAGAGTACTCCTCTCTCCCATAGCCGGTGCCGGCTTGCTCCGAAGCCCTGGATTGAACCGATGGCGCAACGGCTTTATCTTTAGCGGCTCCGGGCCCATTCTTTTCCTGCATCGGGTATGAGTGGCCGAGCTGCGGTTCATAGCGTTGAATTTCCGGGTACGCGGCAACGGCAATCACCCCCATGGCCGATTTATCACCGAAGGCAGCCGCGTATGAATCAGGAACATCGGTAAAGTAAAAGCGGTTGATTTTATCTTGTGACGTCCGCCAGCCCGAATATTCGTTTGTCGCATACGGATCGAGAATATACATTCTTTCATTGTTTTTAAGCCACGACTTTTGCCCCGAGATAATGTTTCTGCCGTCAACGGCCACAACCACGCCGACTCTTCGATTGAGTTTATTGCGAATCATAATCCGGTAGTGATCGCCTTTTACCGCTTCGGCATAAACCTTTTTCAGCGTCGGGTGGCTTTTTGCGGGATAGAAGGGCAGAAACCGGCCGTTATCGGAAACAATGCTGACTTCGATTGCATCGCCGATGGTTGAAGCGGCAGAGCTGCCGACCCATATCAATAAAACCAGGCATATCGCTAATAACTTTTTCATGACTTTTTCCTCCTCCAGGGGTGTATTTTTGTCTTTTATTTTTTAGACAAAACAAGGAAAGAAAAAGTTCCCGAATTTTTTATTATTCAAACCGGATTCCCGGCCGGAGGCGTCGCGGGAATGACTCCAGCGGGGTTTTTGCAATGATATCGGCGGAAAGGATTCATCACCGCCTGCGCTTTGACAGGATACGCAGGGCCGGAATTCACTCAGATCCACTTGAGGATTCCCGCAAACACAATCAGCGCCATGGCGTTCATGGCGAAAAGCGAACCGATGAAAATCCTTTGCGCCCGCGGCTGCCAGTCATGCACGTAACAGGCGGCGGCGAAAAAGGGGATGTAAACCGTCACGAAAACCGGGAAAGCGCCCCACCATTCATAGACCCAGACAAAATCAGGCGTTCGCACCAGGAATATTTCCAGTATGGAGGCGAAAGCGGCATTGGTAACTGAAAAGAACAATCGGTTATTGACGCCCAGCATTTTCCGCGAGGGGTCTTTCGGCATCAGCTTGCAGGCAACCATTCCGGCAATGGAGAACATCAGGCTGATTTCAACTCCGACGCCCACCATGATGACAAAGGCCGATCCGGCGGGCACCGTCCACAAAGCATGGCCGGAAAAGTGCTGGATTAAAGCGTTGACGATTTCCACAAACCAGTGGACCATGTAAAGAGCCAGTCCTCCGGCGATCACGCGATAATTGCCCTTTTCATATTCGTTGGCGTAGATGTAAAGGACAATCACCAGCAGAGGGATGACATACCACTGGAATGTATCGCCGCTCCTTAAAATGTTCAATGCCTGCTGGGTTGCTTCCGGGTTGTTCAAATGCATGTCGATGGCTCCTTTCTTTTGTTCAGAATAGAATTTAACCGGTTAATGCCGTGTGTCGGCTGAAACTTCGTCTGACGGATTATCTTCTTTCAAGGGGATAATGCGGACGTTTGCCTTTCCTTGCTTCATCATACCAAGTTGATGCGCCGCCCTGCGTGACAGATCAATAAAGACTTCCTCATGCTTGCGGCAACGATCATTGACCGTTACGATAACAGATTTGTTGTTGGCGAGATTCACGACTTTCACCCGTGTGCCGGGCGGAAGGGTGGGGTGGGCTGCGGTGAGCTTTTTCGGGTTATAGATTTCACCTGAAGAGGTTCTTCTTCCCTTGAAGCGTTTCGCGTAGCAGCGGGCTATTCCCAATGTACCCGTCGGTTCTTCTGTAAAGGATGATGTTGTTGCCTTCTCCGCGTCACTTGTTTTTTCTTTTGCCGGAATTGAATCTTCTGCGTGCGCAGGAAGAATAGCCATCCAAAAAACCAGCGGGCATGCAAATATAAAAAAGGTCAGCATCTTGCTGGCTGCTAAGCTTCGGCTGTAAGAAAGCAGACTCATTTCAGGCGCCTCCTTCATCGTGTTCCATGCTCTGGAGGGAACACGTCATTCGGCATATCCGCCCTTTTCCAGTGATTCCCGGTTGTCCGTTTACTTCTTCCTGCCATAAGCGCGCATCGTGAATAGATTGATCGAATATCATGGCTTGATTTTCAAAACTCAATAGCCGAGTTCAAGCGGAGTCAGGATGATGGTAAATTCAGTGAGCATTGGTTTATAAGAAATGACGGATGTGATCCTGCAAATGGAAGAGGACGGTTTGCAATCCACACAGTGTCCTGTTTTAGCGCAAGGGGTATTCAGCCCGAGTCTTTTGCTGTTTTTCGGTGAAGCGACGTTTTTTATCCGCCAGATGGCCTCATCCATGCTGCTGGCTATCTTGTTGTATCCGATGATCGCGATGACATGCTTCGGGCCGAAAATCATGGCAGCCACCCTGTTGCCCGCGCCGTCAATATTGACAAGTTCGCCGTCGCGGGTGACCGCATTAATGCCGGTCAAAAAATAGTCGGAGGTAAGCTCCTTCCTTCTTGTTTCATGATTTTCCGCGGCGCTCTTGCTGCTGTCCCAGTGGTCGAAGACGGTATTGCCCCTTGATTTCAGCAAAACATCTATTCCGGTTTCTCTGAGCGTAACGGAGCCTCCCAGTCCGACCGTCGCTTCCGCCGGTATCGTCTTGCCGATGAAATCTTTAATCTCATCGGCAGTATTCAAAATAACGGCGTGAAACCCTCTTGCGGTTAATCGGGCACTCAATTGATCAAGCACAATTCCTTTATGCCACATTGGAACGCCTGCAAAGTCATCCATGGTCTTTCCATCTCCTGTTTGCGTGGAAGTATAGAAAATGCGGTCTTGTATGTCAAGACAATCGCGATCCAAAACAGCGGAGAGAATGACTATTAGATTGACAAACAAGGTCTTCTTTTCTTATACTTAAACCTCATAAGGAAGCATTGCTGAAGAGCTGGCGCTGGAATGTATCGGAAGGTTATTCTACTTTGAACAATTTATGGGATGGATTGGAAAAAAGAGGAGGCCGGTTATGAAAAAAATAAAGAATCTTTTTTTGCTTATTTTCTTGATTTTAATCATGGTCGGTTGCGCATCGATGCCGCCCGTTGAGATCAAGCCCGTCACGCCAAACTTAAATATTGCCCCTTCCCGGATAAGAGAGCTCAAGATGGGAGTTGTTATTCCGGACCCCATGCCCTATGCTCTCTTTTATAAAGGACAGGGCGGCTATTCCAGGGACATGACTGCGGATATGCGAACCCAGGGATTGCTGCTCGAACGTGATTTGTCTAAAATTGTTCAGGACACGCTTTCTCAGGCATTCAGACAGGTCGTGATCCTGCGCGACCTGCCTCAACCCGGCCAGTACGATGCCGTGGTCAATCTGAACATCGGACAAATATTGGCAAAAGAACATGTGATTGTAACGGGAGAGACGTGCGATATAACGGCTGCCTGGAGCCTGTCTGTGTTGGACGGCCGGAACAGGGAGATCTTAAACACAAAAGGCATATCTCCATCCCATAACTTCCAATGGAGCGCGTTCAACCCGGGACCGGGCTGGATTAATGGAATCAATACGACGATGTCCCTGATTCTTAGTGAATTGGCAAACGAATGGGGAACGACCCTTTATCAATTGGAAATACCGGGCAACGCAGGGAGGTAATCCATGAAATGGCGTTTCTGGCTCTTGTCCATGCTTTTCGCCGTGTTATGCGGATGCTTCCCGACAATTCAAGCTCCCACGGTCATCCCCGTATCCGACCTCGCACCGCCTGCGTCCGGCGGGATCATTGCGAAAGAACCCGTTTTTACCGTTGTGATAGATAGATTCCGTGATGAACGGTCTAACCGGAGTATTCTTGGCCAGTATGATAATCTGGGAAAGGGAGGATTCGCGGGCACCGTAACGATCACGTCTGACCGCGACATCACGGAAGTATTTGAGGACCTGGTGAAGAAGTCCCTTTATCGCAGGGGAATCCAGCAGGGACCGTCACCTTTCATCCTGAGGGGAGTCATTAAGAAAGCCAATGTCGGAGCATCGCCGGACTCTCAAACCATCAAAGCGGATGTCTTTCTGGAACTGACCATCATCAATTCCAATACCGGGGCATACCTTTGGAAAAAATCATACCTGGGTTCGGCAAGCGGGATTGATCCTAAACTGACGCTGGCTCACGCTTTTCAGGACCTGGCCAATGTTGTGGATCAGGACGATAGTCTCCTGGTCTTAAGGCAGATGTTTCTCGCCTCCGGCGGCAAGTTGCCTGAGGTTTCCACGGCATCTCCCTATGCGCAGGCCATGGCGGCACAACAACAAATTTCCGATGTTGACGAACTCCCCGCCATGAAATCCAGGCCGAACAAAAACGCCTACGCCGTTATCATCGGCATTGAACAGTACCGGCAGAAACTGCCGTTGGCCGACTTCGCGGCGCATGACGCGCGGATTATGGCGGAGTATCTTATCAAGGTCATGGGATACCCTGCGGAAAATGTGATCGTTTTAATAAATGACAAGGCGACAAAAAGCGATTTTGACAAGTACCTCGGGAGATGGCTGTCCAATAACGTCGAAAAGGACAGCTCCGTTTTTATCTACTATTCCGGCCACGGCGCGCCGAATCCCAATACGGGTGATGCGTATCTTGTGCCGTATGACGGGGATCCCTCCTTTATTGATGACACGGGATATCCGCTGCAGCGTCTCTATGAACAACTGGGCAGGCTTCCGGCCAGGGAAATTGTTGTGGCGCTCGATTCCTGTTTTTCCGGCGCCGGCGGAAGGTCCGTCCTGGCCAAGGGTGCGCGGCCTCTGGTGATGCATCTGCAAAACGCTTTTATTTTGCCGGGAAATCTAACGGTCCTGGCGGCCGCCAAAAGCACTCAAATCAGTTCAACGTATGAAGAAAAAAGCCACGGGCTCTTTACCTACTTTATGCTCAAGGGCATCAAGGATGGGAATGTGGTGAGGCAGGACGGCTCGATTATGCTTGGCGATTTGTTTGCTTTCATGAAGCCCCGGGTGGAGAGCATTGCCCGGAAAAAATTCAACAACGAGCAAACACCGCAGTTGATAGATTCGAAAAGGAATTAAGGACGCCGCAATGGAAATCGGGGGCGTCTTTTTCACGCTCGCAAAGCATTATGCCCGGTGTCAAAGCCGTCAGCCGGACAAGCTTAACGTGCTTTATCCTCCGGATGCTTCGCCAACCTGCTGATATCATCAATAATCGTTACGATGGCCTGCGCCATTGCTTTTTCCGCGGGAACCGCATAGTTGCGGTATATATCCACGGAACCCATTGCACCCCCCCGGGCGGGATAGTCGTTCTCCAAAACGGTTTTGCCCGCTTGATCATAGACAGTGACGTGATACGTGATTTCTGCGTAATAATTTGCATTCCGGATAAATGGATTGTGCGTTTCGCTGAATCTGCCGATGCGGGGATGAACAACAAGGATAATGCCGTCAGGGGCGGAAAGCGGAAATGAGGGTCTGGATTCGACTAACGTAAAACCGTCCGATGCCAGCGTGAATGCCCGCACAAAAAGGTTCTTCGACGCAGATCCCAGACCGTAATCCAGTCCTCGCACTTCCGCGGAGGAAAAGCCTTCCCAGTGATAATTTTGAAATTCACTATCCAGGAACAGAGTAATCTTACAGGGGATATGCCTGTTTGCCAGGTCAAGCTCCGACGTGGGATTCATCGCGATATGCATCGGGCCGCATCCGGTAAGACCCGCCGCTGCCAGGGCGAGAAACGTGAGCGCAACCAGAAAAGTTGTTATTTTGTTCATCCGACCTCTCCTTTCAACAGCCACAGCTTTTTTGAACAATGACCGATTTCAGAACCTCATGATCCCATATTCTTAATAGCCGAAGCAATGCTTTAAATCATCTGGTTTTCTATCCGGGTTTGCCGGTAAATGCATGAAAGTTTCATGCTCAGTCAGCCTTCGGACATGACGTTCCTTCGTATGCATAAACTGCGGATATTTCCAGTTAAAAACATATACCGAGAAACAGTCAACATTGGGGTCGGTATTCCATTCTACGCTGCTGCGATTGTACAGACCCTGGCCGGTATTGACGCCGACGGCAAATATGACCGCCATCACCAGAATGAATTTCTGGATATATTGTTTGGACGCTCTCAGTTGATTCACATAAAGGATAAACAGGATAAACAAACCCGGCAGCGCATCGAACATCAGACGGGGGCCGAAAGAACCTCCCGCCCACCAGTGCGGCAGACGGGAAACAACCATCCAGTGGATCACCGGCCACGCTACAAACAGCAGCAGAATCCGATGGTGTGGCTGCTTTTTCCAGATCCACGGCAGGGCGCATAAAGCTAAAATCAAAAACGGCGAATAGACCAGAAGGCCGCGCGCCGGACTGAGAAGATTTCCATACAAAGCTGTCCGAAAATTTTCGCCCGCCAGACGTATCGGCAGATAATAATCCGGCAAGAGCTGGTGAAACTCGTTCCATGAAAACGCAATGAAAAGGCCGAGGAGGGAAGCGGTTACCGCTGCCGCCTTCAGGGCCGCGCGCTTGTCCTTCAGCCATACATACAACAGAAGAACCGGCGATAACAGAGACAGCGTCGGACGGCAGAAATAGGCTGAAAAAAGGCAAAAACCGATGAGGAACGCCCTGCTGTTTTGGTTTTTATCCTGAAGGCTCAAAGCGAGATAAACGGCCATTAACGCAAACAGCGCGGCCAGATCATGCGACCACAGGGCGGTTCCGCCCGTGCTGGCAAATGAAGTGCCGAACCAGAATACGGCGGCGGTAAAAATATTTAAAGGAGGCGGCAGAAACAAACGGGCAATCAGAAGTAATAAAATAAAACTGCCCGCCCCGATTAATCCGGCAACAATAACTTGCAGCTTCCGGTCATACGTCAACATGTCAAACCCGAGAAGATTGGCGGCAAAGACGAGCGGCGTGGCAAACACGGATGTGCCGAGCGGAAAGTAATAGTAAACATGGCCGTTCTTCTGAATAAACCGGTAGCTGTTTGGAGGAAGCGCCGCTTTGTAAGTATCCAGTTTGATGGCGCCGTGTTTCACAATCGCTTCGCTCACCAGCAGCGTGCCGTCGGAATCCGACATGGTATAACGCACTCGCGCAAATAATATCACGGTAAATATCAGTATGCAGGTTATGCATATCAGCCACCTGTAATTTAATGATAATGGTTTCATTTCCGCTCCCGGCACAGGACCTTTCAAAGGTTATTTTTCCATATACTTTCCATCCTGATGAACATCCGCGGGCAGTTTCGCGGAGAATTGTCTGATGTTTTTCATCAATGCATCGCTCCCCGACGGGTCAACGGCATACAGTGAAACGGTATCGTTCGCGCAGATGACGTTGCCGGGTATTCTCCACTGACCCGCTTGCACCCATTGCGGAGGCAAGCCGCCGACCGGATCAAACCAGCCGTCATAGACGATGGCGATGGCCGCGCCCCGCCGGTGCGCCCAATCGGATATTTGCCGGGTGGTGTAGTTCTTCTGCCGCTTCAGCGTTTCCGGCTGCACACTGCCCAGCCCGTTTAAATCAGCCAGTTGAATATCAGCCAGATAGGTTACAGCGCCTATATCGTTTAAAACGACGGATTTCCCCTCGTAAAATTTTTTAATGAAAAGCCCCATCTGATACTGTTGCTCATAGATATTGTTTGTTGCATGAAGCGTTGAATGGTGAGCAAAGACCGCCCTGCACAGGAAAGGGACGGTAAGGATAAAAATCAGGGGCAATGTTATGAGGTAAAATGAGAGGGCTTCTTTAGGATTTTTCCATACGAATTGCTCAGGCAATAATGGATGGACGGCAATGCCGACGACAACCACGCCAAGAAACACAAGGTATGCTTCGTATCGGTATAACCAGCCCGTGGATGCAAAATATATATGAAGCAGGAGACTGCCGACAAAAATCAGATGGGCGTATTTCATATCATCGCAGGATTTTTCTTTCCGGCGATAATAGATCGCAAGCAGAGTTAAAGAAGCCGTCAGCAAAATCAAAATATGCCAATTGTCCAGAAGCCTGTGCAGGGCGCTTGCGTCCAGTAACAGCTTCATGACTCCGGCAGGATCAAGGCCGGGTATATTGCCTTTGAGGAGGAGCGGGTTGGGGAGGAAATACCATCCGTGAGCAACGGACCAGATGCCATATAATATCAGTGGCAGCAGAGCCGTTATTCCCAGTGTCACGGCGTACAATACTTTTCTCCGTAAAAGAAACAGGACACATACCACAAAGACCAGAAACACTCCTTCGTACCGGACGGTTGTAACGAACGGCGACAGGGCGATGAGCAGCGCATAATATTTCTGAAGCGGTTTGGTCGTTTGGGAAAGGGTCCGTGCGGCCAGATAGACAAAGGAAAGGGAGAGGAGCATATGTAAAACATGTTCCATCCCGGAAAGTGTAAGAGACGGTATCGGTGTAACAAATACCGCAGCCGACAAAACAATAAAAGTCCTCAGCCGGTTCCGGATATACTTTGTCAGAAAAATGTATGCGGATAGTATCGCCAGCGTGCCGAATAGCAGGTTCAGAATGAGCGGCGCCTGTTCGTTTACGCCAAGCGCCAGATACGTGACGGCAAGCAGAGACGTCCAGAGCAGGGATGAATCCGTAGAGGAAAACTCATATTTTGTTACTCCCCAGACATGGTGAAGGGCGACGTTCTTTGCCATAGCCATATGGATATAGGTATCATCCAGAGGATAAATCAGTTGGCCGTTCAAGTGGATGGAAAGAATTACCGTCACGATCACCGTTATCCAATACGCTCCCATAACGCTGAACAGCGGCCAATGTTTTCCGGTAAATGCTCTCATGACACTCCTGTACGATGTAACACTATAAAATACATCTTAAGGCGCCCTGCATCAATATCATTGCCCGATATGAGACCATGGTCTGGCTTCTTCAAGCTCGAAGGCGAGTTCGAGAAGTTCCTTTTCACGTCCGAAGGCGGCGGCGAACTGGACACCCAGGGGCAGGCCGTTGGCGCTGAATCCCATGGGAAGCGATAGGGCCGGCGCGCCGCTGATGTTTTGCAGGGGAGTAAAAATGACATAATTTCTGATCCGCTCAAAGGCCTCCTCAAATGAGACGTCCGGCCCCAAATAACCAATCCGGGGAACGGGATGGGCAAGAGTCGGATTGAGCAGGATATCGCAGGTGCGGAAGATATCATGGTAGGTCCCGGCGAATCCGCGCAGCCGTTTGATAGCAGCCGGTGCTTTAAATAAATTTTTTTGGAACAGCCGGCTGAGTTGTATCGTCCAGTCTTCCAGCTTGCTCCTGTCGAAGCCCGGGGCGATTAAGAACTTTCCCAAAAATCTGAAGGAGAAGGCCAGCATTCCCCAGTAGATGATGAAGGCGTCCGCCGTCTGTGCATCACAGGGGCAGTGAATTTCCTGGACGGTATGGCCGAGTTCTTTGCAGAGAGCTCCGGTGCGGCGAGCCAGATCGGCTGACTCGGAATGCGCGGGCGTGCCATAAGGCGAATCGGTAAAGAGAGCGATGCGCAGGCGTTTCTTCCCCGGGTGTTGGACCCGTCCGATTTCGGGCATTTGGGGAGCGCGGCGATATTTTTCGGCGCCGTCATAGAACGCGGCCGTATCGCGCACCGTGCGTGATAAAATACTCTGACAGACGATGTTGACCGGCATTAAAGTTGAACCTTCCACCCGCTCCAGTCTTCCGCGTGAAGGTTTCAGCCCCACCAGTCCGCAGCAGGCCGCGGGAATGCGAATGGAACCTCCGCCGTCGTTGCCGTGCGCGAGCGGAACAACACCGGATGCCACCAGCGCCGCCGATCCTCCCGAAGATCCTCCGGTGGAATAATCCGTATGCCACGGATTGCGCGTGATGCCGGAAGAGAGCGGCTCGGTTGTCGCCGTCAGGCCGAATTCGGGTAAAGCGCTTTTGCCCAGACAGATAAGACCGAGCGAAAAAAATTGTTTCACGAATCTTTTCGATGTTCCGGCGGGTCTGTCCGGGACAGCCCGGGATCCCCACAACGTTGGAACACCCTGTACGTCATCGGTGTCTTTCATAAAAGAAGGAACTCCCGCAAAAGGGCCGGGGACAATCTTCTTAACCTGCTGGCGAGCCATATCAAAGGTTTCGGTGACAATCGCATTGAGTTCCGGATTCACCGACTTTGCCCGCGCGATTGCGGCATCAACTGCTTCGGCGGCGCTGATTTCTCCGGAGGAAATTCTTTCCGCGATTCCAACTCCATCGAGGGTTCCCAACGCGTCATTGCAGAATGCGCTTATTCTTTTCTTTTTTTCGATCATAAGATGGATAAGACTTTCCCTTTTGTGGGGGCAGTATAGAAAACGAGTTCCTGGATGTCAATGAATATTGGTTGCAAATGCGGGTGCAGATGGCGTTTTCCCGCTTTTAAAAGAAATGAATAGTGCTATGATGATACGCAACTCACGCGGGACTTCGTGTTCCCTTCAGGGTATCAGGTTATCGGGAAAAGCGATGTCCGTATATGAACGGTTGGGTGGACCCTTCGGGCAGTATGAAATATAATGTAATTTTAATCGGGCTGGTCAGTTTTTTTGCGGATTTAAGCACGGAGATGGTTTATCCGTTGATCCCGCTTTATCTGACGACGGTGTTCGGTGCAACGCCCGCCCTTATCGGCGTGATCGAAGGAATTGCGGAAAGTCTGGCGAGTCTCCTGAAGGTATTCAGCGGTTATATTACGGACAAGTACCGGAAGAAAAAGCCGATTGCATTTCTTGGCTACGCTGCCGGTCTGGTGTACAAACTGGCTCTTATCGTTGCCGGTTCCTGGCATGGCGTCCTTGCCGCGCGGGTGATCGATCGTTTTGGCAAGGGCATCCGGACAGCTCCCCGCGACGTACTTGTGAGCGAAAGCTGTGATCCGGATAAACTCGGACATTCGTTCGGTCTTCACAAAGCGCTGGATATGGCCGGCTCTGCCGCCGGAATACTGATCGCTTTCTTCATCATGATGACCTGGAAGGGGGAGTACGCTTACAAACAACTGTTTCTGCTTGCCTGCATTCCGGCAATTGCTTCGCTTGTCATGTTTATCTTTATCAAGGAAACAGGGGAGCCATGTGAAACCAGGGAGCCGCTTCACATTTTCCATGGGCTAAAGAATCTGGATACACGTCTGAAACTTTATCTTGCGGTTGTCTTCGTATTTACGCTCGGAAACTCATCGAATGTCTTCCTGCTCCTGAAGGCTGGCAACGTGGGCTTTGATCCTGCTTCTATCGTGCTTCTCTACTTCGTCTATAACATTGTATCGTCAGTGTTTGCCGTGCCGTTCGGCAAACGGTCCGACCGCATCGGGCGAAAACGTCTGCTGGTTGGCGGTTACTTGATTTTTGCGCTTGTCTATGCCGGCTTTGCCTGGGCGCCGAATAAGACCGTCATCGTCGCCGCGTTTGCTTTATATGGAATATTCACCGCGATGACGGCAGGCGTCGAACGCGCTTTTGTTTCGGAAATTGCGCCCAAAGAATTGAAAGGAACCTTGCTGGGTCTTCATTCAACGATTGTGGGAATTGCTCTCCTCCCGGCAAGCGTGATCGCCGGACTTCTCTGGAATGCATTCGGCTCTGTCGTTCCTTTCGCGTTCGGGGCAAGCCTCTCGTTTGCAGCAGCTCTGATACTCGCCTTCGGATTACCGGAAAAAGCAGGACACGGGGCGGGAAACCGCGGCAGTTCGGTGTCGATGATTTAGAGCGGCTTTTTCTTTTCGGTCACGGCTTTATTTTGTCAGGCCGGATCAGCATTAATCATTTAGCTGAGGTAGGATAGAGCTCCGGAAAAAACCATCCGGCAGCATGAACAGGGAACCCCATCCGAACGTCACCCTTCGGTGAATCCGATACAAGCAGTCCCTCATCGATCAATTGTCCTAATAGTGTTCTTCCTGTACGTTCCTTTAGTCCAGATGCCGTTATGACAGGTCCCCTGGCAATTTCACCCTTAATCAGTGCCTCCTGGAGCATCCGGGCACTCTCGATCCTCAATGCGCTTTTCCCGATCGGGGTAGGTATTACGCCTGCGCTTCGGAGCTCAATATATTTTCTGATCCGGTCCATCAGTTCATCCAATTGCAGCAACCTGTCCATGTATTCGACCTGATCAAGACATGCATCCAGAAAAAACCGGCAAAACTGAACCAGTCCCTCGTTGGAAAGATTGCCCCTTCCGTCCAGGTCATTCCTGCGGAGAGCATCTGCGCCGGCAAGGCGAAACTTGTATTCATCGCTTTTGCGCGCAAACCCGCGACTTACCGACCAGAGACCGAAACCTTTAACAGGTATCCGGTGGATATATGCCTCCGTAAAGAGCCTTGCCACTCGACCATTGCCATCAAGGAACGGATGTATCCACATCAGCCGGTGGTGGGCAGCAGCCGCCGCAACAAACTTTAAAGCGCCATGGTATTTTTCAGGCGCATAAGCACTGCTGAACTGCTCCATGAGCGTGAGGACGGAATCATGATCCGGCGGTCGGTGGCGTCCAACAATAACAGGCTCCGTTCGCAGCATGCCAGGGGCAATCAGGCTCTCCCTGCCTGTTTTCTCGTCTTTCACAACCCGGAATCCATCAGGTAAGTACATATAAAATTTCTGGTGAAGAAAACAAAGAAATTCGCGGCCGGCAACATTGAGTTTTGGATCATTCTTAAGAGTCTCTTCCATATATCCTTGCACGGTAATATGGGCAACACTTTCTATCTGAAGATCGCGTTTTGCAGATTCCACATCGTATTCTTTCTGCATAGCACGGACGATATCGTAAGGATGTGTGTTATGGCCCTCGATCAGGTTTGAATAGTAGCTGTTAATGATCCTGAGGAATTTCTGAAGAGTTTCAATAGTTCTAGTATGCTGGCGTCCGGCAAGCGCCGCAGATTTCTGGATCACATCCAAGGCAATATCTTGAAGATCCTCTGCCCGTTCGGGCATCAGTGGCAGCATCAAATGTACCTTATCACTCATATTACTATCTCCTAATTGCCGATCTAATTGCCGATTATTATCGGCTAAATCATTAACTATTTAGATGTTATAATACACAAAATGCTGATGATACGCAATAATAATTGCCGATCTTTGAAATTAATCTAGTTAACAGTAGAACGCTCTTTCTTGTGCATACCCACCATGACCGACTTTAATTTTCCTGTTCACTCTTCGCCGGGGGTTATCTTAATCCGACGCTCCTTTATAGGTTAAGACCCGTTAATATTCATATCTTGACGTCCGTCAAGATAGTTTGAGCCCCGGTTTCAGACAAAAGGACACCCCCCAAGCCACATCTTTTGACATTAGTAAACAAATGGTTTATTACTGAACCGTGATTAAGTCTTTCCGGTGTAGTGAAACAGAAAATATTTTTCGCAGGGAATTTTCCCGAAAATTCCCAAACGATATTCCGCAACGGGCTTTTATGAAACGTAACGCTCTGGATGCGGCTACGGATATTAAAGATTTATTGCTTCCTGCCTCGAATCACCTTGAAGCATTGAAGGGAAACCGGAAGGGACAATGGAGCATACGCATTAACGATCAATGGCGGATATGCTTTGTATGGATCAATGGCAACGCTGAAAATGTAGAAATAAGGGATGATCATTGACGGAGGATGTCATGATTAAAAAACGAATCGCACCGGTTCATCCGGGGGCCTATTTAAAAGAACAACTGGAAGAATTGGGCTTGTCTCAATATCGATTGGCGAAAGAAATTAGTGTGCCTGCCATGCGGATTAATTATGTTATCAATGGGAAGAGACCAATAAACGCTGAGCTTGCCTTGCGCTTGGGGCGATACTTTGGACAGTCACCTCGCTACTGGCTGAATTTGCAGAGCCGGTATGACATGGACGTTGCAGAAGATGCCTTATCCGATCTGGTGAAAAGACAAGTTCATCCGCTGGCCCTTACAGTTGCTTGTTAATTTCAATAAAGCAGGGCTTTTTTTATTGCAATTATTGGATATTATCAAGGTTGGCGTGTTCCGATTGGTAATAATCTGAATTCATTTGCACTCAATTTCAATGAAAAGGACACACCTTTTGCCGTTTCTTGCTTCCTGATAATCAAGCGTCCGGTATTTATGAGGAACACGCAAGGCATCAAGTAATACTCATTGACGTGGGTTTTCTTTACACCGGACAAATTTCCGATGATATACCCACCGGGCATTTCACGATAATAAAGACCAAAAGTCCAGTGACCAAAATTATTATATCTGATTTAATTACGTTTTTTACTTTTCGTTTTTCTATAAAAGGAGTAGGATGACGGCAAATTTCGGAAAAAGCCCTATGGGCATATTAATTGTTATAGGTAAAATATGAATAAACCAGAAAATCATATTTCGAAAAACTTAATTGATTTTATTGATCACTGTGACGGATATGCAAATGATAGAAGGCGTGGGTTTTGGTTTCTTGATGAAGTATATAGTGCAGATCCGGCCCGCATAGAAAAAGCTTTCAAGAAATGCCTCAGCACCTTAAAGAAAATCAACAAGGAAAATATCGACAAAGAAGCGGAATTCGTGCTCATAGATCGTGTGTTTGAATTAAACTATCGTACATTGGGGCGTTACCTGAATAGAAAAATTAAAAAGGAGATTCTGGAGCATCTTCAGAAAATAAATTATTTTGTTCAAGCTATTGTTTGTCGTGATGTGAAGGATTTGGAAAAGCATTACAAACTAAATAAAAATCTATAACAAAATCAATGCACCCGATCGCTGCGCTCCGGGTGATTTTTTCGTTACGTTAAATATTTTGAGAGGAGATAAAGGATGAATATTAAATCAGTAAAGATTGTAGTCTTGTTAATTACTTTTGTAACATGTTCGTCTGTGTGTATGGCACAAATAGGTAGTGGCACGGCTGATAACGGAATATCTATAAAAAGCTTGTCAGTAAACTATGCAGAAGATAACGGTCGCGGTGTCATTACTACATTAGGAACGATAAATAATTCTTCAGATACATGCGTAGATAATATAGTCATAGAAGTTAAATATTTTGATTCCAGCAAGAACTTAGTCGATGTCGTAACTCAACAACTTTATGGCATTGTAGTTCCCGCTGGCAAAGAAGTATCGTTTAGGGTGAGAGATGAAGCCGATAGAAAGAAAGAAGCTTATGTTAGCAATGCTGTTCGTGTAATATCATCTGGCCAAATCACACAAAAGCAAGACGGAAATACAAAATCATCTGGATGGCTGGAAGTTTTCATTAGTTGGGCACCAATGTTGCTCTTGATTGGTGTATGGATTGTATTCATGCGCAGATGTTATGGTAAAGCATCGCCGCAACAGCGCACGCTTACTCTAGTGGAACAGCAGAATAGCATATTAACACGTGAGGTCGAAATGTTAGAACGGATAGCATCAGCTGTGGAAAAATCATCAGACAATAAATTGAATACGTAACAATTTGCTCCACCCGATCGCTGCGCTCCGGCTGATTTTTTCGTTGAGCCTGTAGAATAAGTCGGGAAGCGGCGGCTGGCGCGGAATGCGAAAAAAAACGACTTCGGAGAATGCCCCACAATCGATGATCGCACGATGAGGAAGGGTAAAAAGACCCTCGAAAATAGCACAAAAAAATTATTTTGGAGTTTTTCTACAGACTCGTTATGAATGATAAGATCAGAATAATAATTGCGATAGGCCTTATTGTAGTCGGTATCATCGGACTTTGTATTCATATTAATGAATATAGAAAAGACCATCATGAAGCATTAAAAAATGAATTTCTTTATTTTATTATTGAATTTCCATTTGCGGGGTTCATTTTTCCATTGGGGTTGATAGTTATAGGAATTGGTTGGTTATATTATTTGCTGAGTAAGATGTAATATATTGAATAGTAAATTCATAACCGGGCGCTGCACCCGATCGCTTCGCTCCGGGTGAGCTTCTCGTTATATGTAGGATATGAACCAATGCGTTGGACAAGACTTCAAAAACTAATTTACAATATCTGGTTTGAAGATTTGAATCTTCAGATTCATACCAATGCTTATGCCCTTTCCGGCTCTGCAAGTGTCGGCAGGTATTGGATTACACTTGGGAAGGAAATTATATGGGATGTACCACGTGATTTTCCAGATGAAAAAGCAAAGGGTACTTACAATCAAGTTGCATCTGAAATAACTGAAGTAATTAAAGAATATTTGGATACGCCACGTGATGAGATTCTGACAAAAGATTTCACATCAGATAAATGGGGTGTTATAGAAATATTCAAAGTCGCGGATAGGCGGATTGGAATAAAATCTTTGGAGCAGATTGATAATTCAAATTTGTCTAAACCTGCGCAAAAGATTCTTGACGCACGTATCAAAAAGAAAAAGAGCATATAACAAAGGCAATACACCCGATCGCTACGCTCCGGGTGATTTTTTCGTTATGGCAAAATTATGACAATGGAAAAAATTAATATTATTCTGATTATTGTAATTGGTATTCTGGCCATACCATCGCTTTTTTTTGTTCATTGTATTTTAGAATACAGCTACCTTGCTTATGCACGGAGATACTGCAGAAAGCATGGCCTTACATTTTTAAAATACCGATGTGCGCCTTGGTTCGAAAATTCTATGAAAACGGAATATTCATTGGTTGAAGTTGTTTGCCTTAATGAGCAGAAACAACAACAGCTAATTCGACTATTGATATGTTTTTTTGGTATTCACAAAATATTGAGCATAGAAGATTATAATGAAAAGCCATAACAATGCAACCAACCGGACTTTTCCGCGGCTTTCCTAAAGCCGCTCCAAAGCCGGTTATTTCTGTGTTATGCAAGAAAATAAAGGGAGAGTCTAATGTCTGATATAATGGACAGCAACTACGCACTAATGAAATCATACGTTGAGCGCAATAAGTTTTCTTTCGATGAATCTGCCGAGCAAAACTGCAAGCGCATTGACGTAAAACATGGGAAAGCGCATTGCGCCGTCAAGGTATATGGTACTGGTACAATTCAGTTACAGGGGCCAGAAAGTAAGCTTAAGGAAGTGCTTAATGAGGCGAAGATCGCGGTTGAAAATGAAGAGAGCATCGGTGAGATGCTTCCATTTGAGATTGAACGGTTTCCAGAACTGCTTAAAGAGCGTATCCCATCCATTGATCCAGTAATAGTTCGTTTTATTGAAGAAGCAATTGTTGCTTTTAAAGCCGGATCAAATCTAGGTTGTGCGTTTTTGCTCGGCGGGGCATCGGAACGTGCAATACTTTTGCTAATTGATACTTATGCCAAAGCTATACCTGACGAAAAAATGAAAGCATCGTTCATTTCTAGAACATCAAATAAGTTCATTGCCAAGGTGTTTGATGAGTTTAAGGGATCTTGGAAAAGCACACTTAATAAACCCAAAGGTTATGGTTGGACTAACGATATTGAAATTAAAGTTGAGCAGTTATTTCAGTTTTGTCGCATTTGCCGAAATGAAGCAGGACATCCGCACTTACCGCCGAATCTTGATAAGGGTGTCCTTCTTGCAAATATGGGGCAGTTTGTAAAGTATGTGGAAGACCTGTATGAGCTAGTTGGTTACTATAGTACAAACCAGGTGCAATTTTAGGCATAACAAAATCAATACACCCGATCGCTACGCTCTGGGTGATTTTTTCGTTGGACATGTAAATAAAGAATAAATCTATCTTGAGGTGAATATAATAATTGAGCGCGCAAATCTGCAAAGCTTGTGGCATTGAATATGAAATTAAGGATTATAAAAAATATGGTATTCTGAGTATCGTTATCGGAATATTAATATTTCCAGTACTGTGGTTTATTTCAGATACTTATTATATCCCTTTTGTGTTCTTTATTATTTTATTATCAGTAGGATTGTATCGTATGTTTAGAAAAGATAGATATTTTTACTACTGTAAATGTTGCGGAATTAAAATATCAAAATAAAGCGTCCAACAAGGGCAATACAGCAGATCGCTCCGCTCCGGCTGATGTTTCCGATGGGGCGGGGACAGAATGTGGCAACCGTGACAATTCGACGGAAGTGTCTTCCGTTAACCAAGATTGAGTGTCGAAAAACGTTCTAAAAGGAGGCACACGAAATGACAATTTCTCGTATTTCTTGTTTTCTCGCACTTTTCACGGTGCTAATTCTTACGGCATGTGCACAGACCAATGTGCGCAAGGAAATCATATCAACGATAAACGCGCCTGTCGCCATTGGACCATACTCGCAGGCGATCCGGACCGGAAACATGCTGTTCCTCTCCGGACAGATCCCAATTGATCCGGAAACCAATCAGCCTATAACTAACGCGACTATCGAGGAGCAGACAAAACGCGTCATCGAAAACCTGAGCGCGGTCTTGGAGGCGAACGGCATGACACTAAATGATGTCGTTTCGACGCAGGTATTCATGAAGGATCTGAATGAATTTTCCCGAATGAATGCCGTATATGGTACCTACTTTAAGGAGAAGCCCCCGGCGCGTGCAACGGTAGAAGTAACCCGTCTGCCGCGTGACGTAAAGATAGAAATAGCTGCCATAGCTGTAAAGCAACGTGGTTCAGATTAGCAGGACGAATGCAGGTGAACAAGGATGGTATCAAGAGCAATAAGTATTGCCCAACAAGCGAAGATGATCTGCGAATGGCAGCGGAAAAGATTTCTCAAGCTTTGTGACAGTGCTAAAAAATTATCACAATTTTATCACAATCCGGTGATACCGCCGAAAAATAACGCACCCATAAAAAAGGATGAAGGTTACAAGTAGTTGAAATAAATTGGCGGAAGTGCATGGGAATCGAACCCACCTGGGACGGTTCTAGCGCCCCACACTGGATTTGAAGTCCAGGAGGCCCACCAGTGACCTTGGCACTTCCTTATAAAATCCGGCAACACCTTAACGTTAAAAATGCCTCAGTGTCAACTTGCAAATGCCTTGAGTGAAAAATTAAGAGAGAATACCCGGCAGGGTTTTATGGATTGCCTCATCGGAAGCAAACAGCGAAGACTTGAACATCAGCCAAGCTGCAGTAAATCTTCAGGGCGATCAAATAGATAATCAGGCCGGGATGCGGCCATTTGTTCTTTACTGTGCCAGCCCCAGGTCACCCCGACCGTTTTGATGCCTGCCTGCCTGCCTTCTTTCATGTCGCCGGTGGTGTCGCCGATATAATAAATATCGCCGGACGTTACATGATATTTCTTGACGACATACAGGATCTTGTCTTTTTTGCTGAGCATGAAATCCGACCCCAGAATATCCTGAAAAATTCCCTCAAAATCATAAAGACGAAGCGCCTCGGCGATGGTCGGCGTGTCATTGGAGGAAATAACGACCATCGGATGATTTTTGGCCAGCTCGCGCAAAACCGGCCGGATCGCATCAAAAGGCTTCATGGCGGCATAATCAACCTTCGAGAGAATGTCCACGGAGGCGGCCGTAAACTTATCCATATCAATGCCCTTTTGGGCAATGGATTCATAGAAATTGCCCTCGAAAAGTTCCAGAAATTCTTCGCGGCCGCGTGTCAGCGGCTGTCCGATTTGTTGCAGACAGTCGGTTACCGTCTTTTCGTAAACATCAAGCGAATCGACCATAACGCCGTCAAAATCAAAAAGCAGCAGCTTCATTTTCAGCAGGTTCCTTTGCGCAGGCGGGCGATGGCTTTCAGGTACGGCTTTGTTAAAATGCCTTTTTCCGTGATGATCGCCGTTATGAATTTCGCCGGCGTGATGTCAAAAGCCGGATTGTAAACACTCATTTCTTTCGGTGCGACACGGACGCCGCGAAAATGCGTCACCTCATCGGCTTGTCTTTCTTCGATGGGAATCTGTGCACCGGTCCGGATGGAAAAGTCAAACGTTGAAAGAGGCGCGGCAACGTAAAATGGAATCCGGTGCGCACGGGCCAGAACGGCCAGTGAATAAGTGCCGATTTTATTGGCTGTGTCGCCATTTAAGGCAATCCTGTCCGCTCCGACGATGATCTTGTCGATTTTGCTCTGCTGCATCAGAAATCCCGGCATATTGTCCGTGATTAACGTGGCGGGAATTTTTTCCTTTTTCATTTCCCAGGCGGTGAGCCTTGATCCCTGCAAAACAGGCCGGGTCTCACCCACATAGACGTGCAGCTTTTTGCCTTGGGCGACAGATGCGCGGATGACGCCCAAGGCCGTGCCGAAACCGGCGGTAGCCAGGGCGCCGGCGTTGCAATGCGTCAGGACATTATCGCCGTCGGCAAACAAGATGCTGCCGTGCTGACCGATCTGTCTGTTGATGGCGATGTCTTCGACGCCGATGCGTTTGGCTTCTTTCACCAGTTCACCGGCCGGGTTTAACGCTCCGGCACCAATAGATTCCCGCAAACATGATTTCATCCGTTCCAGCGCCCAGAAAAGATTACGCGCCGTGGGCCTGGCCTTTTCGATTTCATCGCAAATCGTATCGAACTGATCCTGAAATTTTTTGGGCGGCAGAGACGGAAGCGCAAGAGCGCCCAGCGCCGCGCCCATGGCGGCGGCAACTCCGATGGCCGGCGCGCCGCGCACGGTTAAATCTTTGATGGCGGCAATTACCTGCCGGTAATGCGTACAGACGACCTGCCGTTCTATGCCTGGCAGGGCATTTTGGTCGATCAACACAAGGGTGTTGTTTTTCCAGAAGACAGGTTTGATCATGCCAGCATCTTCTTGAGCAGATCGTTGACCAGTTGCGGATTGGCTTTGCCCTGCGTTGCTTTCATGACCTGACCGACAAAGAATCCGAAAAGCTTTTCCTTGCCGCCCCGGTAATCCGCAAGCTGTTTGGGGCTGGCGTCGATAATCGCGGTGATGGTTTTCACCAGTTCGCCTTCATCGGTAATCTGCACCAGGCCTTTTTCGGCAATGATCTCCTGCGGTGTTTTGCCGGTTTGATACATATCGCTGATGACGTCTTTGGCCATTTTGCCGCTGATCGCGCCTTCTTCAATCAGCTTGATCATATCGGCAAGCGACCGGGCGCTGATGGGGCACTGGCGGATATCGCGTTTATCCTCATTGAGAAACCGCAGCACATCGCCCATCACCCAGTTGCTGGCCTGCTTGGGCTTGCCGCAAAGCTTCACCACGTCTTCATAGTATTCCGCCAGCGGTTTTTCGGCGGTCAGGACACCCGCGTCATAGGCGGGAATCTGATACTCTTTGATGAATCGCTCGCGTTTGGCGATGGGCAGCTCCGGCAGTTCTTCACGAATTTTTGCAATCCAGGCCTCATCCACCATCACCGGCACCAGATCGGGATCGGGGAAGTAGCGATAATCGTGCGCCTCTTCCTTGCTGCGCATGGGATTGGTGGTCCCCTGCGCATCGTCCCACAGGCGCGTTTCCTGCACGATCTTCTGGCCGTTTTCCACCAGATACTGCTGACGCTTGACTTCATATTCCAGCGCGCGCTGCACATTGCGGAAGGAGTTCATGTTCTTGAGTTCCGTGCGTGTTCCGAATTCCTTCTGCCCCACGGGCCGGATCGACACATTGGCGTCGCAGCGGAAAGAGCCCTCCTCCATGTTGCCGTCGCAGATTTCCAGATACACCAGAATTTCATGCAGGCGCTTGAGGTATTCCGCCGCATCTTCCGGCGAACGGATATCCGGTTCGCCGACAATTTCAATCAGCGGCACACCGGTGCGGTTCAAATCCACATAGCTTGACGGATTATTTTCATCATGAATCAGCTTACCCGCGTCTTCTTCCATGTGAATCCGGGTGATGCCGATCTTCTTTTGTTCTCCGTTTGAGTCAATCAGGATATGGCCGTGTTCGGCCAGCGGATAGGCATATTGCGAAATCTGATACCCTTTGGGCAGATCGGGGTAAAAATAATTTTTCCGCGCGAAGCTGTTGGAGGGATTGATGGTGCAGTGGGTCGCCAGCGCCATCTTCATGCCGTATTCGACCACTTTCTTATTGAGAACCGGCAATACGCCGGGCATGCCCAGGCAGACCGGGCAGGTGTGGCTGTTGGGCGCTCCGCCGAATTTCGTGGAGCAACTGCAGAATATTTTGGTATCCGTAAGCATTTGGGCGTGGACTTCCAGTCCGATGACCGTTTCAAATTCCATTATAATGTCGGCCTCCTTTTTTCGATGGCAGCGCTTTTCTCGTAAGCCGAGGCAACTTGCAGTAATTTTCCTTCCTCAAAGTGTCCGGCCAGAAACTGCACGCCGATGGGCAGCCCGGCGGCGGTAAAACCGCACGGCACGGAGATGCCGGGGATTCCGGCCAGATTTGCTGAAATCGTGAAAATATCGGAAAGATACATTTGCAGCGGATCGTCCGTTTTCTCGCCGATTTTAAACGCGGGCGTCGGTGTGGTGGGCGTGAGAATGACGTCGCACTTTTGAAAAGCTTCGTCAAAGTCCCGGCGGATGAGCGCCCGCACCTGCGATGCTTTGCCGTAGTACGCGTCGTAGTAACCGGCCGAGAGAGCATAGGTGCCGATCATGATGCGGCGTTTCACTTCCGCGCCGAACCCCTGCATGCGGGTTTTCTCATACATCTCGGCAAGGTCGCGTGCATCCGCCGTCCGGAATGCGTATCGGACGCCGTCGTAACGCGCCAGATTGGACGACGCTTCAGCCGGAGCAATGATGTAATAAACGGCCACGCTGTATTGCGTGTGCGGCAGCGTGATATCCACGCATTCCCCGCCGCATTTTTGAACCACATCAATGGTTTTTTTTACGGCGGCGCTCACTTCCGGATCAATGCCGTCAATGAAATATTCCCTGGGGATGCCGATTTTCCATCCCTGGATGTCTCGTCCGATGAACTGCCGGTAATCCGGCACATCCGCCTGAACGGAGGTGGATTCTTTCGGGTCGTAGCCGGCCAGCACATTCATCATGATGGCGCAGTCTTCCACATCCTTGGTGAAAGGGCCGATCTGATCCAGCGATGACGCAAACGCGATCAGGCCGAAACGCGACACGCGGCCGTAAGTGGGTTTCAGGCCGACAATCCCGCAAAGCGCCGCCGGTTGTCGGATCGAGCCGCCGGTATCGGAACCGATCGATGCAATGCATTCATCGGCGGCCACCGCCGTGGCCGAGCCGCCGCTGGACCCGCCGGGAATTCTCTCGAGATCCCAGGGATTGCGCGTCGGGCCGAAATACGATGTTTCGGTCGAAGACCCCATTGCAAATTCGTCCATATTGGCTTTGCCCACAAACACGGCGCCCGCGTCACGCAGCTTTTCCACAACCGTTGCATTGTAGGGCGGCACGAAGTTATGCAGAATGTGCGAGCCGCACGTCGTCGGAATGCCTTTCGTGCAGACAATATCTTTGAGGGCGATGGGAATGCCGGTTAAGGGTTGAATGTCTCCCTTTTTGATATTCTCATCGGCCAGGGCTGCGGCGGCCAGGGCTTCTTCTTTCAGCAGGCGGATGTAGGAATGCACGCGATCTTCCACCGCGTCGATTCGCGAAAAAACGGATTGGGTCAGCTGTGTGGAGGACACCTCGCCGCTTTTCATTTTTTCCTGCAACTCATGAATGGTTAATGAATGCAAATCCATAAACTCCTTGAAGTACAATTTTATTGATGCAACTTTGTTCCATTGAAAAAAGAACGGAACGTTTTTAAGCCGTCAGTCAATGACTTTCGGAACCCGGAAAAACTCTCCCCGGGCGTCCGGCGCGTTGGCCAGCGCTTTTTGCGTGCCGAGGGATTCCAGCACTTTGTCTTCACGAAACGCGTTGGTCACGGCAATGGCATGGCTCATCGGCGCAACACCCGTTGTGTCAAGCTCATTGAGCTTGTCGATATAGAGCAAAATATCGTTGAGCTGAGCGGTAAACTTTTCCTTTTCCGAATCCGTTACGTCCAGACGCGCTAATTTAGCAACGTATTCCACATCTTGTGTACTGAGTTTCAATTTCCAAAACCTCCTTCAAACACATCCCAGTATGACCGCAGGCCGGCAATCACCGATTGGATGACCGGCTTGTTTTCTTCATCGGCTTCCTGCTCCATTTTGTGAAGCTTTTGTTCCGACCAGTGCGTTTCGTCAAACATCTCTTCGAGCGTCGCCTTGGCCGATCGGGCCAGCCCCACGGAATGATAACCGCCTTCCAGCACCGCCGCCACTTTTCCGGCGCAACATTCATCCGCAATATTGAGCAATACGCGTGCCATTGCGGCAAAACCTTCCGGCGTGACACGCATTGCGCCCAGCGGGTCCTGAAAATAGGTGTCGAAGCCCGCCGAGATAAGAATCAGTTCCGGCTCGAATTCCAGAGCGATCGGTTCCAGAATCCTGCGAAAGGCCGACAGGAATGTTCCGTTGACCGCTCCGCTTCTAAGGGGCACATTTACCGTGTAACCCGAAGCCTCTCCTTTGCCGGTCTCATGCAGGCCTCCGGTACCCGGATAACAAGGGTACTGATGTGTGGAAAAATACAGCACCCGGCGGTCGGAATAAAAAATATTCTGGGTGCCGTTGCCGTGATGCAGGTCCCAGTCAGCAATTAGAATTCTTTTGAGGCCGTGCTTTTTCATGGCATGCATGGCGCCGATGGCAATATTATTAAACACGCAAAAACCGGCGGAGTTTCCGGCATCCGCATGATGGCCGGGGGGACGCACAAACGCGAATGCGTTATCCACTTCCCCGGTCATGACGGCGTCAATCGCGTTCATCAGGCCGCCAGCCGCCAGTCTGGCAACATCGTAGGTATCCGCATTGGCAATGGTGTCGGAATCGAGAAATACACAGCTCTTTCCGGCCGTGTCGGCAATACGGTCGATATAGGGCAGCGTGTGAACGTAAGCGATTTCGTCGCGGCTTGCCTCGCGCGGCTCGATCTCCACATACTTCCAGGACATGTGGGGGTTATCCAGCATTTCATAAACAGCCGCCAGCCGCTCGGAACTTTCCGGATGCGAAGCGCCGGGAGTATGCAGCAAGTAACGGCTATCTTTAACAATTCCAGTTTTTCGCGACACGGACTTCCTCTTTTAGAAAAATGCTTTAAACCTGTTGCCCGTGTATCATAAATGATTTTAAAGAGCAAATGGTTCAACGTGAAACGTGAGGATGGCTCCGCTAAAGGCTTGTATCCGTCAGCCAAAGATGTTAGCATCCGCAACCCGTGGAAGACAGACAGGAGATGAACCAATGGTTGACGAAATTACCGACAGGTTATCCGGGAGAGAGAAGCCCCCGTCTTCAATTTAGGCTGGCATAACATGCTGTTCAATTCCCCTGAATTTCTATTTCTGTTTCTGCCGATTGTCCTGGCGATCCTTTTTCTTCTGGGACGAAAGTATGGCACTCTGGTTTGTCCCTTTCTGATTACTGCCTCCCTGGTTTTCTATGCCTGGTGGAGCCTTGCCGATACCATCTGGCTTATCCTTTCCGTTCTCGGTAATTTTTCCCTCGCGGCTCTCATACGGAGGGCAAAGACCACGGGCCGACCGCATGGAAACCTTCTGCTTTATGCAGGCATTGCCGCCAACCTCTCTCTCCTTGGCGCTTTCAAGTATGCCCCTTTTGTCTGCGGGGTCCTGGAAATAGATGTTCATATCCAGTTGGCGCTTCCTCTGGGAATTTCCTTCTTCACGTTTACCCAGATTGCCTTTCTCATTCATACGGCCCGTGAAGAAACCGTCCTGCCTTCCCTTTCCGTTTACACACTGTTTGTCACCTTTTTTCCGCACCTGATTGCGGGCCCCGTATATCATCATCGCGAGATGTTTCCCCAGTTTGCCGCGCCCGGCCTGGGACGTCTCAGTTCCCGCGCCCTGGCTGCGGGGTTGACGCTTTTTGCCATCGGGCTGGCCAAGAAGATGTTTCTTGCCGATCCCCTTGCCCAATACGTCTCTCCGGTCTTCGTGGCCGCGACCCAGGGACAACAGCCCGCCTTCCTGGAATGCTGGGGGGCCGCCCTGGCCTACAGTTTTCAGCTCTATTTCGATTTTTCCGGCTACATGGACATGGCTGCCGGGATTGCGGCAACGATGGGCATCCGGCTTCCCATGAATTTCTTTTCCCCCTATAAGGCCGCCAACATCAGTGATTTCTGGCGTCGCTGGCATATGACCCTGTCCCGCTTCTTCCGCGACTACGTCTATATCCCTCTTGGAGGCAACCGCTGCGGCTTTCTGCGCAAGCAGGGAAACCTCTTGATGACGATGGTCCTCTGCGGCCTCTGGCACGGCGGAGGATGGACCTTTATTCTCTGGGGCGCTCTCCACGGCGTATTCCTGGTGATTCACCAGGGATGGCGCAGGGTGCGGCGGTATTTCAGCAAAACAGAAATTTCACCCCGGAGCGCCGCGCCGGGACGGATCATTACTTTCCTGTGCGTTGTGGCGGCCTGGGCGGTATTTCGGGCCGAACAACCAGGTACGGCCTGGGCCATGATGAAGGGACTTGCCGGTTTTCATGGTCTTGATCTTCCGGCGTCATGGCTTCCCGTTCTGGGTCCGCTGGGCGGTGTTCTTAGTGAATGGGGCGTCGGTTTTAAAAGTAAGTTCGACGGCCTCTGGCAGGGCGCGCCGCAAGCCGCCATGCTCGCCGTTTCGCTCGTCATCTGCTGGGCGGCGCCCAACAGCCATGAAATCATGGCCCATTATGTTCCGACACTTCCGGTATTCCATGAAACGATCACACCCCCCGGCCGCTTTTTTCTGTGGACGCCCCGGCCGATTTTTGCCGCGTTGACAGCGCTTGTTCTTCTCGGGAGCGCCGCCGTCTGGATCATGACGGATCGCGCCCCGGCTTTTCTCTATTTCCGGTTCTGAAGGAGTACCACCCAACATGGCTTACAGGCGCTATTTGATCATTGTTTTTTCGATACTGACCGGAGGGATCATCCTCTGCGTGGGAATTTTGTCCATCCTCTCCGGGGAAAAGCGGCAGGAACTCTCCGGACCGAAGGGCGGCGACGGGCGTCTGTCTTATTATGAAGCCAAACAGCCCGTCAGCATGGATCATGACGTCTTCTATTACGGGATCGGCCCATCCATGACGAAGGCGAAAGAGGCGGGCATATTGATTCTGGGACATTCCATGACCCTCTTCGCGTTCGAGAAGGATCGTACGGAGGAGTTTGCCCGAAAGCACGGAGTCACCTTCTTTCATCTCGGCCTCCTCTCGGAGACAGGAAGCGAATTCTTTCTGAAGCTGATGGATCGTTTCCGGCTCCATCCCCGCCTTGTTCTCGTCATGCTTGAATATCAGGGACGTCTGGCATTTCTGGAAGACGGCCTGACCCCTTTTGCCTCCTCGATCATATCTGAAGGCGCCATCCGGCGTCGCCTGTCGAATATTCTTAATGAACGGGTCCGATGGTGGATTGGCGGAGAAAAACCGACGCATCTCCTGTTCCGGTCGGAAGAAAACGGACTGCTGGAAGCCGTCGCCTGGCCGGGATATGAAGAGACCCACGAGGTATTTCCGACGGAACTTAACAACTGTCCATCCCCGTCGCCGGAAATAATGGCGCGAGCGACTACCCTTCGGGACGGAATCGCAAAACAGGGCGGCCGGCTTGTCCTTTTCGTCGTTCCCGGTCGTAGCAACTGCCTGGAGGGAACAAGGGAAATCGCCCGGCAGCTGGGTGTGACGCTCCTGGAAATTGACGGGAAAGAAATGACAAGCTTCGATGACGGCTACCACTTGGACCGGGCAGGCGCCATTCTCTTTACGGAAAGGTTTCTTGAGGCCCTTGCGGCATCCCCTGTGTTTCAAGACATGAAGGCGGATCAGGGGTCGCGGGCCAGGCGGAATCCGACAAAAGGAAGTTTGCTTGACGGGACATTGTCCAGCCGGTAAGCCGCCCGGCACGAGCGGGGCGCATAATTCCAGCTCCCGCCGCGAAAAACCTTTGATCTTCCCTTTTTCTGTTCCGTGGAAGCTGCCGCCGTTCCCGCCGCGTAAGGTTCATACCAGTCCGAAACCCATTCCCAAACATTCCCGATCATATCATAGAGGCCCCAGGCGTTGGGCTGTTTCCGCGAGATGGGCTGGGGGCCGCAGAAGGAACACCGGTTTTGTTTTTCCGGCCAGCCGCGGCAGTCAAAAGCGCCTTTATAGGAAGCACAACTGTTCCCGCCATACCAGGCAATACGATCCAGAGCGGGGGCGTTTGAATATCCCAGGATGCGCAGGGGACCCGTGTAGATCGCCGTTGATGTGCCGGCGCGCGCGGCATATTCCCATTCCGCCTCCGTCGGCAGACGGTACCGGACGTTCTTTGCCTGCATGTTGAGCCGCCGGATAAATTCCTGCACGTCATCCCAGGAGACGCTTTCCACGGGACACTGGTCTCCGCAATGCCGGAATGTCGAGGGGTTACTGCCCATGACGGCCTTCCACTGGCCCTGGGTGACCTCCGTCGTTTGAAGATAGAAAGGGGATTTTATCGTTACGCGATGACGATGCTCGTCCTCATTGCGCGCCTCTTCATCGACGGGAGACCCCATGAAGAAGCTCCCCGGGGAAATGAGAACAAATGACATGCCCGCGGGGCCGGAGACGGGAGCTCCCCCGGCTGAGGCGCAAGATGCCGCGCCAAAACAGACGACCGATAAGAGGATTATCATGATGACAGCGAGAAGCGTTGATTTATGTAGCCTCTGGGGTTGCATGTCGGATTGCCTCATTTAGAACTAAGATATGGCTTTTGTTGTGCCATAATCGTTTCCTACGCTTTCGAATCTCAAGCCTTCCTCGAAAACCATTTCGATTCGCCTCCCGGAAATAGTTCTCGAAGAACTCAAGATGTTTGCCAACAAACGAGATGTTCCCTATCAGTCGCTGCTTAAAATATTTCTGGTGGAAAGAATCGGAGAAGAACTGCGCAATAAATCCGTTGCCTGAGGGTGTTCTGGAAGCCAGTGAGAATAGCACGGATCGCATTCCCAATCCTCTAGATTTCAGTAAAGTAATCTGAATCTAATCTTTTCAATTCATAGGTAGCATCTGTTGCTACACCAACGCCGAAGTCAATCATGAGTTGGGCAAGTTGTTGCCCGTCAATAAGTATGATTTTGCTTTCAATGGTAGCAACATACTCATGGGCGCTCTGAGAAAATTCAGAGGTTGTGATAAAAATACCTTTGCGAGCACGTTTGCCCTGCAAGGCTCCTGCAAACTTTTGGATTTCTGGACGGGAAACGGTGTTTTCCCATTTCTTGGCCTGAATGTAGATGATATCTAGCCCCAGGCGATCTTCTTTGATGATGCCATCAACTCCTTCATCTCCACTTCTGCCAATTGCCTGCCCTGCATCTTTTCGAGAACCTCCGTATCCCATTTTGACGAGGACTTCGACAACGACTTTCTCGAAAAAATTAGGGGATGAAGATTTCAACTGTGAGATCAGTTCACTTTCAAGATTTTCTCGCAACGTCATGTATGCTTCTTCGAGACGTTCAGCCGGTGTCTTGCATTCCTGTTCGTCACATGCTGAGGAAGTTTTATCTTCTTTTCGATCGTCTTGATGGCGATCTCGAGCTGCAATGTATTCGGGAAACTGCCTCAAGAAGCGCAGGTTGATTTCAGATGGGGATTGCTCTAGGACATGTTTGCCTCGTTCGGTAACGCGAAAAACACCACGTCTTGTATTTTCAACAAACTCAGCCATTTTCATGTGTGCACGTGCCCACGCAACACGATTATCGAATATACATTGCTGGCCGCTTGGAAGAAGCTGTTTCTGCTCATTTTCAGTTAGATTGAATTCATGAGCAAGTGCATCAATTGCCTGTCGGTTTGTATGTTCTTTTCCATCTGCACAGAATTTAAGAAGAGGAAGCATGACGCTTTGAAAATCAGGTATAGCCATATTATTTTTCCTTTCTCATGCAAAGAAGTAATATACAAAGTTCATTTCTAATCCATCTCTTTTTTTACAGCATTGCCTGCCGGTTCCTGCTTCTTCATCATGATCAGGACGGCGGAGATCGCGCCTTCGGTCATGCCGGGGATGCGTTCCATCTGGCCGATAGTGGCGGGCGCGATGCGCGTGAGCTTCGTGCGCAGTTCGTTGGAGAGGCCGGGAACGGACGAATAATCGAAGTCCGGCGGAATTTTCTTTTTTTCCTGATCTTTTAATTTTTTCGTCGCCTCGAACTGGCGCTTGATATAGCCTTCGTACTTAATTTCTATTTCGATCTGCTTTTTAATAAAGGGATCGTCCTCGGCTTTCCATCCGGGAACGAAGGCCAGATTGTCGTAAGCGATTTCATATCTTTTCAAAAGGGCATACAGATTTGTCGCCTGCGTAATCGGCGGCGATGACAGCGCGGTCAGCTTTTCATTGATCTCCGGCGACGGTTTGACGGATGTGGATTTGAGATGGGCAATGCCCTTGCCAATCCGGTTCATTTTATCCTGAAGATCCCGATAATGCGCATGGTCGATCAGACCCAGTTCGCAGCCCTTGCCCATCAGGCGGATGACGGCGTTGTCTTCCCGCAGGATCAGACGGTATTCGGCGCGCGAGGTGAACATCCGGTAGGGTTCATCCACGCCGCGTGTGACCAGATCGTCGATCATCACCGCCATGTAGGCTTCGGAGCGGTCCAGCACAAAGGGCGGCGCGCCCTGTAAGGCCCGCACGGCGTTGATTCCGGCCCAGAGGCCCTGCGCCGCCGCTTCTTCATAGCCGGAAGTGCCGTTGATCTGTCCGGCCAGATACAAACCGGAAATCAGTTTCGTCTCCAGCGTGTTTTTAAGCTGGCTGGGCTGCACAAAATCATATTCGATGGCGTACGCCGGACGCATGATCTCAGCCCGCTCCAGGCCTTTGGTGCTGTGGACAATTTGATACTGTATGGCCAGCGGCAGGGAGTTGCCCAGTCCCTTGGCATAGACTTCCTGCGTGTCGAGGCCTTCATGCTCCAGCACGACCGGATGGCTCTGCCGGTCGCCGAAACGCATGACCTTGTCTTCCAGCGAGGGACAGTAGCGCGCGCCAACGCCCTTGATAGCGCCGGAATAAAGCGGAGAATGCTGAATGTTGTTCCGGATCACGCGGTGGGTTTCGGCGGACGTGGCGGAAAAGTACGAAGGCAGACGCTCCGTCCGGAGCGCGCGGGTGGTAAAAGAAAAAGGCGCGGGCGCCGCGTCGCTGTCCTGACGCTCCAGAACGGAAAAATCAATGGACGAGGCTTTGAGCCTGGGCGGCGTGCCGGTTTTCATTCGTCCGACGTCAAAGCCCAGTTGCTTGAGTTGATTGGCCAGGCCCACGGAAGCCAGCTCTCCGGCGCGTCCCGACGGTGTCTGCGACGTCCCGATATGCACCAGACCGTTTAAAAACGTTCCCGTGGTGATGATGATTTTTTTTGTGCTGTAAAAATGGCCGCTGGCATCGAGCGCTCCGGTCACCTTGCCGTCTTCGATGACAAGGCTCTCCACCATGGCCTGACGAATATACAGATTCCGCTGATTTTCAACCGTGGCTTTCATGGTCAGGCGGTAAAGCTGTTTGTCGCACTGCATGCGTGTGGACTGGACAGCCGGACCTTTGGAGGCGTTGAGCAGGCGGAAATGCACGGCGGTTTTATCCGTCACTCTGCCCATCTCGCCGCCCAGAGCGTCGATTTCTTTCACCAGTTGGCTTTTGGCCAGCCCGCCGATGGCCGGATTGCAGGACATGAGCGCAATGGAATCCAGATTGATATTGAATAAGAGCGTTTTGCAGCCCATCCGCGCCGCGGCCAGCGCCGCTTCGCAGCCGGCATGACCGCCGCCGATGACCAGTATGTCGTAGGAATCCGTCATTTACATTTCCTTTAAAACCTGGGGCTTGCGATTGCGGAAAATCAATAGTACAAACACATTGTATCATGCCGGACCAAACGCGCGTCCTTGCGCCACCCCGTGTGACCTTCAGGTCATCAGGTGGTCAGGGTATCCGGCGCCCAGGAGGGTTGATTTTCTCTGGATTCCCGCCTGCGTGCCCTGAAGGATACAAGCGGGAATGACGGTTTTTTTTTACGGCAAGGATTGTAAAAACACAACATAAAAAAAGAGGATGCATTGGGCAAACCGGATTTCTGGAAAAACAACAAGCGATATTACGACCTGAAAAGTTACTGGCGCAATCTTTTCGGCTGCAATGTTCATAAACTGGTCATCGATGCGGGTTTTACCTGCCCCAACCGCGACGGCCATGTGGCTGCGGGCGGCTGCATCTACTGCGACGGCCGGGGATCGAAGCTCCGGCAACAGGGCGTCCTGCCTTCCGTTGCGGAACAAATTGCAGTCGGCAAAAAATATTATCAACCGTCGGCGTCAAAATTTATCGGATATTTTCAAACGTTTACCAATACGTATGCGCCGGTGGAGAAATTAAAGGCGCTCTATGACGAAGCGCTGGCCCAGGAAGATGTCATCGGCCTGTCCATCGGCACACGGCCCGACTGTCTTGAACCGGCTGTCATCGAGTTATTAGCCGGCTACGCGCAAAAATATCACGTCTGGATTGAACTGGGCATGCAATCGGTCCATGATAAGACTTTACAGTTTATCAACCGGGGGCATAACTATCAGCAGTTCCTGGATGCAGTCAACAATCTGGCCGGACGCGGGCTGAACATTTGCGTGCACATGATTATCGGCCTGCCGGGTGAAAGCGACGAAGACGTGCGAGCCACGGCCCGGACGCTGGCCGCCCTGCCGGTAAACGGGATTAAAATTCACTCGCTTCTGGCCCTCGACGGGACAAAAATGGGCGAACTGTACAAGCAAGGCGCCATCGACATGATGACAAAAGAGCAATACGTTTTACTCACCGCGGATGTTCTGGAAGTTCTGCCGCCGGAAATGGTTATTCAACGCCTGACCGCCGACGGGTACCGGGACATTTTCCTGGCCCCCGCCTGGGCGGGCAACAAACTGGATGTGCTGAATGCAATTAATAAGGAACTGGAAAGGCGGGACAGTTATCAGGGGGCGCACTTCAGGTAAAATGCGAATTCGAAGCGGCAATGCGAATCATTTTTCGCTGCATCGGTAAATCTCTTTGCGATGTCCCACCTTTACCACCCAAACCGTAAATTCTTTATCCTGAATAGAATAGACTATTCTGTAATGACCTTGGCGGACGCGATATCTTTCCTGTCCGGTGAGTTTTTCGTGGCCTGGCGGCCTCGGGTCGCTTGCGAGAGCCTGAATGCGAAGGATGATCTTCTGCAGATATTTCTTTGGTATTGCACGAAAATCCTTTTCAACAGATTCTTTAAAATAGATTTTATATGCGGCCATCTTTTTTCAGCCTCTTGATCATCGCGTCGTAGCTAATCAACGGCTCTTTGGCTCTTGCCTCAAAGGCCGCAATATCTTCGGCGTCTTCGGCAAGGGATTCTTTGATGGCATCATTCACAAGCTTCGAAATGGACTGCGTGGTTTCTACCGCTTTCAATCGTAATGCTTTGTGCAATTCCGGATCTAAGTACACTGTTGCGCGCATTGCCACTGTTCCCATAATATCACCTCCTTGGACGTTGTGTAGCTATAGCACTAAAACGTCACAACATCAAATATTTTTATAGCTAACGCCGTCCGGTGCATACGTTTGTTATGCAAATATGTTTTTTCTATTCAAAATAATTCAGAAACTCAGATGGAATTTGTTTTTTATCGACTTCAAACAGCTCAATAAGTATGTCATCCGGCGCAGGAACCATAATATATTTCCAAAAACCAGCATTCGTAATGTTTTTATTAAACACAACACCCTTTGATTTCAATTTATCAACCACACCTTCAATATCATCCGTTTGGATTCCAAAATGATGGATACTTCCTCTACCTGAAAATCTGGGAGGCTGATCATAGAAATGGATTCTCCCTTTTCCAATTCTCATAAACACGTTTCTCGCACCGGCAAGTTCCATATCCAGGACAATTTTCCCATCAAAAGAGTCTTCATAAAATTTAATAGTTTTATCGAGGTCTGAGGCAAAAATATGAACGTGATGGATGTGGTTGTTCATGGCAGTCCCCCTTTAAACAATCTTTGAGCAATCTTAAAAAGAACTTTATGAGAAGGTATAACGAAAAAAATCAGTCGGAGCGTAGCGATCTGCTGTATTGATTTTTATATGTCGATTATTTTCAAACCTAAATATTTGACCATAGAATCAAAATCACGGTCGCAATGTAAGAGTGTTAGCTGGTTGTGTATGCAGAAAGTTCCAATAATAACGTCTATCGTTTTCCTTACGGTAACGCCTTTTCTCCTCAGAAGCCTGTAATTCATAGCGCTCTCCAACGCTAATGGCTGTTCCCCCATGGACATGAAAGGAATTCTCAAAAGAAGATCCCTGGCTATCTTAAAATCTTTGTCATTCTGGAATCCCTGGAGAACTTCCGTTAGGATAAGATTACCGATTACGATGGGTGTATTTCCAAGTGACGAATCGAGCCAGTCCGTTTGAGATGTTTGATTACCATTGAAGTAGTCAATCCAGACGGACGAATCAACGAGAATCATTTATCTGTCCTCATCTCATTAAGATTGCCGGACCATTTCAACTTTCCTCGAAACTGCTTGATTTCTCTATGGCTATTCATTTGGACCAGTAGTTTCAAGCCCTCTTCTATGGCATCCTTTTTCGTTCTGAAACCGGAAACCTTCAGGGCTGATGCCATCAGATTATCATTTATGACTACATTTGTTCTCATTTTTTGCCTCCTATGTGTATGCTGCGTCATATTATACACATCAGTATTTAAAATTGAAAGATATTATTTTGGTGTATATAACGAGTCTGTAGAAAAACTCCCGGAACCAATTTATTTGTCATTTTTGAGAGTCGTTTTACCCTTCGCCATCACACGACCGTTGTTTGTGGGATGTTCTCCGCAGTCGTATTTTTCTGCATTCCGCGTCAGCCGCCGCTTAGCTCCCGGGAAATTTGTCCAGCGGGTCATCTGCCATCCTGACGGGCGCAAGTGCCGGAGTTCCAAAATTTTAAAAAACCGGATACCAATCTTTGCCGGTGCAACGGATGTTTTTTTATTGGCGCTTGAGCATAAAAATTGCTAAGTACATTTCCAAATATCATGAGGGAGTAGCCGCGGCTGTTCCCTCAAAGACGGGTCTTATGATAGCCATTATAGATTACAATGCCGGAAACATCACCAGTGTGGCGCGGGCGCTGCACAGTATCGGGCGGGAGTTTGTCATTACGGATGATATAAAAATGCTCGACGCTGCATCGCATGTGATTTTCCCGGGGGTCGGCGCGGCGGGTGAGGCAATGGCTTATCTGCGGCAGAAGAAACTGGACGTGTGGCTGCAAGCCTGTTTCCAGTCCGGAAAACCGCTCATGGGCATCTGCCTGGGCACGCAAATTGTTCTTGCCTCCAGCGAAGAAAATTCAACCGGGTGCATCGGCCTGGTTCCCGGTTCGACCAAACGCTTTCCCGATGATCTGGCGGCCGACGGCCGGGCTTTGAAGATTCCCCACATGGGGTGGAACAGTGTTACGTTCAAACGAAAGCACCCTGTCTTTGAAGGTCTTTCCCCGGAAGCCGAATTTTACTTTGTCCATTCCTACTATCCGTCGCCATCCGATGAGGCGGCGGTTTTGGGCACAACGGATTACGGCATAACCTTTTGTTCGGTGCTGGCCGTCAAAAATCTGGTTGCGATGCAGTTCCACCCGGAAAAAAGCGGTCGGCCGGGGCTTCAGATTCTGAAAAATTTCTGCGCCTGGAGGGGAAGATGATATCAAAACGAATCATTCCCTGCCTCGACGTGCGCGACGGCAAACTCACCAAGGGCATCAAGTTTAAAGGCAACGTCGATATCGGCGATCCGGTGGAAGTGGCCAGGGAATACTATGAGCAGGGCGCGGATGAAATTGTTTTTTACGACATCACGGCGTCGTCTGACAAACGCGACATTATGATCGATGTGGTGCGCCGGGTGGCTGAAACGATTTTTATTCCCTTTTCCGTCGGCGGCGGCATCCGTAAGCTCGACGATATGCGCAAAGTCATCGGGGCCGGGGCGGAAAAAGTCAGCGTCAACTCGGCGGCGGTGCGTGACCCGGACATTATCTCGCAGGGCGCGCGGGCTTTCGGCAGTCAATGCGTTGTGCTGGGGATGGACGTTAAAAAAGTGGAAGTAAGCCGTCAGACGCCTTCCGGTTATGAAATCGTCATTGAGGGAGGCAGAAAATTTACCGGCATCGACGCGCTTTTGTGGGCCAAAGAGGGAGAGCGCCGGGGTGCGGGAGAAATTTGCCTCAATTCCATTGACGCGGACGGTATGCAAAACGGCTATGAGCTCAATTTGACCGCTCTTATTTCGGAAAACGTTCACATTCCGGTGATCGCCTCCGGCGGCGCCGGCGTACCGGAGCATCTGGCGGATGTTTTAACCGCGGGCAAAGCCGACGCGGCGCTGATTGCTTCGATGGTGCATTACCGGACTTATACCATCGCGCAGATTAAAAATTATCTTCGCGATCAGAATATCCGGACTCGAATGCTCTGGTAGCCGTTCAATATTATCCTTGACGAAAATCCATTTGTATTCTTAATATTAACTGATTCAATTAATGAAAATTGTGATAAACGATCAAGAGATATATTTTAGAAATTCAGGAGGCGTATAAAAAAGTGGATGCAAAAAGATATGAACTGAATGTCCAACTGGCGCAAATGCTGAAAGGCGGCGTCATTATGGATGTGACCAATGTGGAGCAGGCTAAACTGGCGGAAGAAGCAGGCGCCGTCGCCGTTATGGCGCTGGAACGTGTGCCGTCGGATATCCGCAAGGACGGCGGCGTGGCCCGTATGTCTGATCCGGCGATGATTGCCGAAATCAAGAAAGCCGTGTCCATTCCGGTCATGGCCAAAGCGAGAATCGGTCATTTTGTGGAGGCGCAACTGCTGGAAGCCCTGCGGATCGACTACATTGATGAAAGCGAAGTTCTGACGCCGGCTGATGAAGAATGCCATATTGACAAGACAAAATTCTCGATTCCATTTGTCTGCGGCGCGCGTAACCTGGGTGAGGCTCTGCGCCGGATTGCCGAGGGCGCGGCGATGATCCGCACCAAGGGCGAAGCGGGCACGGGCAACGTTGTGGAAGCTGTCCGCCATATGAGAACCATGAACCGTGAAATCCGCCAGCTGGCCCAGATGCCGGTGGAAGAAGTGACCGGATTTGCCAAAACCAACGGCCTGCCTTATGAACTGGCGCTCAAAGTCAAAGAGCTGGGACGTCTGCCGGTGGTCAACTTTGCCGCGGGCGGCATTGCGACGCCCGCCGATGCGGCGCTCATGATGCAACTCGGCTGCGACGGCGTTTTTGTCGGCTCCGGCATTTTCAAGTCCGCCGATCCGGCCAAACGCGCGCGCGCTATCGTTAAGGCGACCGCTTATTTCAACGATCCGCAAAAAGTTCTGGAAGCGTCGATGGGGCTGGGCGAAGCCATGCCGGGCCTGGAAATCGGACAGATTCCACCGGAACAGATTCTGGCAAAGCGGGGCTGGTAAGAAGGGTTATGTCCATGCATCTGGTGAAAGATCAACCGGAAATCATCGGTGTCCTGGATTTGCAGGGCGGTGTTCACGAGCATCTGGAACACCTGGATAGGCTGGGGCTTCTTTATCGGAGAGTCAAGCAGGCGGATGATTTTACGGGTCTTGCCGGATTGATTATCCCCGGCGGCGAAAGCACCTGCCTGGCGCGGCTGCTGACGATTTTCGACCTGAAAGACGTCATCCTGCGGCATTCCCGCCGGGGCATGAAGATCTGGGGCACCTGTGCCGGCGCTATCCTGCTGGCCGATCAAGTGACCGGCGAACAACCTTGCCTGTCCCTCATCGAAATGGAAATTGAACGCAACGGTTTCGGCAGCCAGCTCGACAGCTTTAAAAGTGAAGCGTTTATTGAGGCTGTGTCGGATGAGCCGATTCCTTTAACGTTTATCCGCGCGCCGAAAATTCTCCATGTGGGAAATGATGTTAATGTTCTGCTCCGAATGGACGATTATATCGCCGCGGCGGAAAACGATCCTGTTTTAGTCACTGTTTTTCATCCCGAATTGACCGGTTGTCTGGCGTTGCACCGGTATTTTGCTTTAAAATGCGGTCTGAACGTGAACGCCGCGGAGAAAACTTTATCCGGGGATCAGGCCTGGAAAAATGTCAGTTGGATGAAACTGGCGCGCATTGCGTCGTAATCCATGATGTCCTTTATCCGAATCATTGAAAACACTTTTTTTGCCAATTGCCGCTCCTGGGGCGGGCTCAATTCCTCTCTTTATCAAAGCGGTTCGATCCGGGCGATGAAGACAGGCATAGAGTCCGCCGACCTTAACATGGTCTGGAATGAAAAACCGCTGACGGCGGATGACGGCAAAACGATTCAGGGCATCAAGGCGCATTTCCGGAAAGCCGGTTTGCCTTTCTGGTGGTGGGTGTTCCCCCGCGGGCAATCCCCGGCAACCCGCAATCTGCTGCAGGCGGAAGGTTTTTCCCCCGTCGAGAGCATTCCTTCCCTGCTGGCGGACCTGACGTCCCTGCCGGACACTTCTTCCGGCAACGCAGCCCTGCAAATCACCCGGGTTAAGAGCAAAGAAAATCTGCGCCTGTGGGAAGAGGTTTCCTTTGCGGGTTTTGATTTTCCGCCGGAAACGAAAATGCAGTATCACCGGTTTTTAGACGCCCTGGATCTCACGGATCAATCGGCGCAAAAATTATTTCTCGCGAGTTTGGAAGGGAAACCGGCGGCGACGTCGTCATTGTTTCTGCATGAAGAAGCGGGCGGCATTTATTTTGTTTCCACGCTGCCTGAATATCGGAAAAAAGGCATTGGTCTGGCCGTAACGCTGGCGACCATGCGCGCCGCAAAGCAGGCCGGGGCGCGCTACGCCACTTTGCAATCATCACCCGACGGGTTGCGTATTTATCAGCAGGCCGGATTTAAGGAATACTGCCGGGCAGATGTTTACGGCCTTGCCTAAAACTTCCCTTGATCACCTTCACGCTCTCTCAAAAGGCGTTTGAGGTCTTGCGGAAAACAGGCCTTTGGAGTAAGGAATAAAAACCCTTGATAAGGATGGTCCATCTATGAAAAAGACAACACCAACGCTGGCGGCGGAAAGACAATACGTTATCGAAAAAGAGAAGTTTGTTCCCGTATCGCAGTATTTCGGCGAGGACACCTTTAACCACAAAGTCATCAAAGAGAAGCTTCCCAAAGACATCTACAAAAAGTTGATGGAGACGATTAACGAGGACAAGACCCTTGACGACGAAACAGCCAATGTCGTTGCCCATGCCATGAAGGAGTGGGCTCTGGAAAAAGGGGCGACGCACTTTGCGCACTGGTTTCAGCCGATGACCGGCGCCACCGCCGAAAAGCATGATGCGTTTGCCGATCCCAGCGGTCCCGGCACGGTAATCGAACGGTTTTCCGGCAAACAGTTGATTCAGGGCGAACCGGATGCGTCTTCTTTTCCCTCCGGCGGCATCCGCGCCACATTTGAAGCGCGCGGCTACACGGCCTGGGATATGTCTTCGCCTGCTTTTATCAAGCGAAACGGCATTTCCACAACACTGTGCATCCCGACGGCCTTTATCTCCTACACCGGAGAGGTGCTGGATAAGAAAACACCTCTTCTGCGATCCATCCGTGCTTTAAACAAGAGCGCGGTCAATATGCTCAAATTGCTCGGCGAGAAAAATGTCAAAAAGGTTCATGCCAATCTGGGCGTGGAACAGGAGTATTTCCTGATCGACATGGATTATTATTATAAGCGTCAGGACCTGGTGCTGGGCGGCCGGACCGTTGTCGGTGCGCCTCCGGCCAAGGGTCAGGAGCTGGAAGACCAGTATTTCGGCAGCATCAGGGAACGCATTTCGTCCTTCATGCACGATGCGGAAGAAGAGCTCTACAAGCTCGGCATTCCGGCCAAAACCCGCCACAACGAAGTTGCCCCCAGCCAGTATGAAATTGCGCCTGTGTTTGAAGAGGCCAACCTGGCCGTTGATCACAACCAGATGATCATGGAGACGCTGAAACATGTGGCCAGAAAACATCGTCTGGCCGCGCTGCTGCATGAAAAACCTTTTGCCAAAATCAACGGCTCCGGCAAGCATGTGAACTGGTCGCTGTCCGATAACGATGGCAACAATCTGCTCAATCCCGGCAAAACGCCGCAGGACAATATCCATTTTCTGGTATTTTTGATTGCCACGATCCGCGCCGTTTATAAACATGCGGATTTTCTGCGCGCCACGGTTGCGTCTTACGGCAATGATCATCGCCTGGGCGCCAATGAAGCGCCGCCGGCCATCATCTCCGTGTTTTTGGGCGGGCAGCTGACGCAAATCCTGGACAATATCGAAAAAGGCACCGTCCATAAAGCGACGAACGCGGAAATCATTGATCTGGGCATTTCCTCGTTGTCTCAGGTCAGCAAGGATTATGCCGACCGCAACCGGACATCGCCGTTTGCCTTTACCGGCAATAAATTTGAATTCCGGGCGGTGGGCTCGTCGCAATCCATTGCCTGTCCGGCCTATGCCATCAACACCATCGTGGCCGAAAGCCTGGATGAACTGGCGGAAAAAATTCAGGCCAGGGGGGCTAAAAACATCAATCAGGCCGTCTTTGAAGTTTTGAAAAAAGAAATCTCTCAGATCAGACCGATTTTATTCAACGGAGACAACTATACAAGCCAATGGGCGGCGGAAGCTGAAAAGCGGGGGCTGCCCCATGAAAAAAGCACGCCCGGCGCGCTCAAGGCATTAATTACCGATAAGGCGCTGCGCCTTTTTAAAAAGCATGAAGTATTCTCCAATACGGAACTGAAATCCCGATACCTGATTTATGTGGAACGCTACATTAAAGATATGGAAATCGAGGTCAACTGCCTCAACAATATTTGCATGACGCAGGTCATGCCGGCTGCCGTGGCCTATCAGAAGAAACTGGCGAAAGCGATCATCGATACCAGAGAAGCGCTCGGATCGGGCGCGGTGATGTCCTCCCAGATGGAGCTTTTAAAGAAAATTCTCGATTTGATTAATCATGTCTATACGACCTGCAAAGATATTCAAGCCAGAGTGGATGCGGCAAAGGCTATCGATGACGAGCAGAAAAAAGCTGAAACACTCTGCGCCAAAGTAAAACCGAAGATGGATGAGCTTCGTGAATATGTGGATGCCCTGGAAAACCTCGTTGATGACGAAACCTGGCCGCTGCCGAAGTTCTGGGAAATGCTGTTTATCTGTTAAGAAAAGGGGAAAATAAAATGATTCTGATCATTGATTTCGGCTCTCAGTACAACCAGCTCATCGCCAGGCGGGTACGCGAACATCATGTCTATTGCCAGATTGAACCGCCCGATATTTCCGTTGCAGCGATGAAAGCCCTTCAGCCGGAAGGCATTATTCTTTCCGGCGGCCCCGCCAGCATTTACTCCAAAGGCTCGCCGCGCGTGGATCGCGGCATCTTTGATCTGGGCATTCCGGTTTTGGGCATCTGCTACGGCCTGCAGTACATGGTGGATGCGCTCGGGGGCAAGGTCATCGGTTCAAAGAAACGGGAATACGGTTTTGCCGAACTGAATATCAAAAAACAAAAGGGCATGTTTTCCGGCGTGGAGAAAAAAACGACCTGCTGGATGAGCCACGGCGACGCCATTGGCGAGTTGCCGCCCGGCTTTTCCGTTACGGCTTCCACCGATAACACAAAAGTTGCGGCGACTGAAGATGTTCAAAGAAATTTCTATGGCCTGCAGTTTCATCCGGAAGTCGTTCATACGAAAGAAGGCAAAAAAATGCTGGCCAATTTCCTGTTCAGTGTCTGCCGCTGCAAGAAATCCTGGTCGATGAAGTCCTTTGTGAATCAGGCGATTGAGGATATTCGCCGGCAGGTTGGCTCGGAAAAAGTCATTCTGGGGCTATCCGGCGGCGTCGATTCGTCCGTTGCCGCGGTGCTTTTACATAAGGCCATCGGCAAACAGCTCACCTGTGTTTTTGTCGATAACGGTGTCCTGCGGGCAGGTGAGGCCGAGCGTGTGATTGAGATGTTCAAAAAGAACCTGCACATCAATTTGCGGTTTTCCCGATCCGGGAAGCTATTTTTGAAAAAATTAAAAGGCGTAACCGATCCCGAAAGGAAACGCAAAATCATCGGTCGCACCTTTATTGACGTATTTGACGCGGAAGCGCGTAAAATCAAGGGTGTGAAGTTTCTGGCGCAGGGGACGCTTTATCCCGATCTGATCGAGTCGCGTTCGGCATTCGGCGGCCCCAGTGCAGTCATCAAGTCGCATCACAATGTCGGCGGCCTGCCCAAAACCATGAAAATGCAATTGGTGGAGCCGCTCAAACATTTGTTTAAAGACGAAGTGCGGTTGTTGGGAAAAGAACTGGGACTGGCCGACGACGTGGTCTGGCGTCAGCCGTTTCCCGGTCCCGGACTGGCGATTCGCATCATCGGAGAAGTGACGGCCCAGCGTCTGTCCGTGCTGCGCAAAGCCGACACCATCTTGATCGAGGAAATCCGCGCCGCAAATCTCTATTATAAATTGTGGCAATCATTCACTATTTTGCTTCCACTCAAAAGCGTGGGCATTATGGGTGATCAGCGAACGTATGAAAATATCGCAGCCATCCGCGCTGTCACCAGCGACGACGCCATGACGGCGGACTGGGCCAGACTGCCGCAGGACCTGCTGGCGCGCGTTTCCACACGCATCATCAACGAAGTCCGCGGCATCAACCGTGTGGTTTACGATATCAGCTCCAAACCGCCCAGCACGATTGAATGGGAATAAAAAAGATCATTTTCCCTTAAAATCGGCCGGTCGTCTTTCCAGGAAAGATATCACCGCCTCTTTCAAATCATCCGTCATGAGCAGGGTTGCATTTTTCTGAACGGCCATGGCCATGCCCTCGTAAACATTCACATAACGGCTGAAATTGAGGACTTCCTTGCTGTATTTAATTCCCAGCGGCGCGTTGGCGGCAATCTGTGCGGCCAGCTTCTGCGCGGCGGCCATGAGGCTTACCTGATCGGCGTAAATGCCGTTGACGAGACCCGTCTTTTCCACGTCACGCGCGGTATAGTTGGCTGCGGTATAGGCCATTTCGCGGGCGAAGCCCTGGCCGACGATGGTCGGCAGTCTCTGCAGCACGCCCATGTCCGCCACCAGACCGATAGCGGCTTCCTTGAGGCAGAAGATTGCGTCTTCCGTGCACAGGCGGATATCGCAGGCGGAAATCATATCAAGGCCGCCGCCGATGCATTTACTGTGAACAGCCGCAATGACCGGCTTGGGACATTCTTCAATAAAATTACAGCAGTCGAACAAAGGCTGTGAATTCCTGATCATGTCGAGAACGCCTTTGGCCGTTCCGATTGCACCGCCGACCGCTTCTTTTAAATCCAGACCGGCGCAGAAAATTCTTGCCTTGCTGCAAAAGATGATTGCCCGAACATCATCGTTTGCGCCCAGTTCACGAAAGACCCTCGCGATTTCTGCGGCGAACTCAAAGCTAAGAGCGTTGAGCGCGTCCACCCGCGCCATTGCCACTGTGGCCACATGGTTTTCAATTTTCAGATCAATGTATTTGTATGACATATATTTTTTTATCCTCCTTCAGGATTATTTGCGAATTGCCGACGATAAAATACGCCAAAAGAGTAGTTTTGTCTATGGTATTTCACTTGTACAATGGTTACTTCTTCTTTTTCAGGTAGCGCTCCAGCCGGTTTAAACCCTCTTCAATGTTTTCCAGGGAAGTTGCGTAGGAAAAACGCAGGAATCCCTCGCCGCCGCTGCCGAAATCAATGCCGGGAGTTACGCCGACTTTCGCTTCTTCGGTGATCCGGAAGGCCTCTTTGTAAGAATCGGTGAAAAATTTACGCCCGTCGGCTAACACATAAAACGCTCCGGTGGGCTCGACATGAATGGTAAAGCCCATATCCGTCAGGCGCGCCAGCATATAGCGGCGGCGTTCATCATATATTTTCACCATGCCGGCAACATCGTCCTGTGCTTTCTTAAGCGCGGCAATGCCCGCCCACTGGATAAAACCACTGGCCGAGATCATGAAATTCTGATGGATCCGCTGCATGACGGCGCTGAATTTTTTGGGAAAAATCAGATAGCCCAGACGCCAGCCGGTCATGGCGTAAAGTTTGGAAAAGCCGTTAATTACAAATGCTTTTTCCGTGTATTCCAGAATGGAGTGCGCCCGATCTTTATAGACCAGGCCGTGATAAATTTCGTCGGAAATGATGTATTGCCCGTCAAATCCGGCAATGTCCTGCAATTGTTCTTCGGTCATCACAATGCCGGTTGGATTGCACGGGGAATTAATGATGATGGCTTTTGTTTTGTGCGATAATTTCTTTTTAATGTCTTTGTGGCGGTATTGAAATCCATCTTCCGGATAGGTTTGAATTTCCTTGAGTTTACCGCCCGCCGCCAGGATAAAATTCTGATAGCAGGGGTAGCGGGGATTGGAAATAATCACTTCATCATGGTGATCCAGGATGGCCAGCATGGCAAACAACAGCACGGGCGACGTTCCGGTGGAAACGAGCACCTGATCGGGCGTAATCGTCACGCCGTATTCCTTTAAATAAAAATCGCAGATCGCCTGACGCAGTTCAAGCAGTCCCAGGGCGTGCGTGTAGCGTGTTTTGTTGTTTTGCAGCGCTTCAATGGCCGCATCGGTAATCACTTTGGGTGTGGGAAAATCCGGCTCGCCCACTTCCATGTGGATGATGTGTTCGCCTTTGCGTTCCAGCTCTTCCGCCTTCGCCATGACGTCCATGACAATGAAAGACGTGAATTCGGACGATCGTTTTGAAATCATTAAAACTCCTTTGCCCCTTTTATTGTTTCAGCCTGATGCAATAGACCATGCCCAGATACCGGTCCTGCTGAAATATCGGCCTGAAGGTGAAGATGCCGGTTTTCCCTTCTAAAAGCGGCTTTTCATAGACTGTCGGCTTTCTTTTGTTCAGAATTTTCAGGAAGTCCTGGTCCGTTAACGCCCGCCCGGCATGATAATTATAATCCTGCAAGCTGTTTTCCGCGGGATAGCCGAAGCGGTTGATTCCTTTTTCATCCATCCACTGCACCGAATAAATGCCGGGGGTTTCCTCATAGAATTTTCGAAAAAGCCGCCTGCTCTGCTTGGAATCACCCGCTGACGCTGATAATGCTTTTTTCAGAGATTTTGACACCGCGAAGTTTTCCAGTTTCTTCTCCAGGGTTTCCGACGGGACAAGACCTCCCGTCACTGAGGTCGGGTTTTGGTTTTCCACATGAATGGACACAAGACGCCATTCGGTTCCATAGAGGGATATCGTCTGCCAGAAGGCGTTTTTTTGCACTATGGCCGGAGATAAATGGCTCCGGAATTTGTAAACACCGTTCCCTTCAGGCTTTGCCGCGATGCGCCGCCCAAGATTGACGAGACTTTTGTAAGGTTGATAAAGACTTGATGTGAAAAGATTCAGGCCGATTTCGGATGCGTCTGCGTCATAGAGAATGAGGCCGCCTTTTTCCATGGCCCAGATGTCCACCGGCGTTCCCTGAGTCAGTGGGGCGATAATTTTACTCATTAGTTTTTCCGGCTGAAAAAGGATACTCACGGACCCGAGTCTTTGCCCGGCGGGCGTCACGACCGGATATTCGATATCGACCGCCGGAAAACCTTCCACCGATCTGAAGACGCTGCTCATCACCGGCCGGCTGCCTTTGATGACACGCTTGACCTGTTCCTGGGCGCTGATATCTTTCCCCTCAAATTGCCGGTATGGCGCGGGTTCAATGGTGACCATTTTACCCTGAAAATCCACCGCGGCGCAATCCACCGCGTAGTCAAAATCGCCGCAGAGCTTTTTCAGCGCCGGGCGGGCCTTGTCTCCGGTCAATCCGGTGGCCCCCAGCATTTCAGCGGCCTGCTTCAATCCGGCGTTCAGACGATCAAATTCCGCGGCTACATTTTGTTTTGCCGCCGCCAGAACAGGCGGCGTTTCCGCTTTACACAGGGCGGGTGTCGCCGCCATAAGCAGTAACACGGGGATGATCAGAATCAGCAAAACAAGTATTTTTTTCATATTTATCCTATCTTGAGGTTTAAAGCCGGACCATCAAACCGGACCGGCTTTTATTCCGCTCCGGTTTTTTTGTCGGCGGCGTACCATTCCAGTTGTCGGCAGATTCCGCGGATGATTTTCACTTCCCGCGACAACAGACCGGAACGGGAAAAAAAGCGGCGCAAATCCAACATCCAGTATTCAGGGTTTTCCGGATTTAAAAACCCGATTTTGTCGAGCAAGGCCTTGATTTGTCCATACATGCCTTCCAATTCGGAAGCAAGCGCCAGTTTCGGCGTCGCCTCAGCGGCTGAAGCGGCGGTTGATGAGGCGATAAAAATTTCATAGCAGAGGATCATTACCGCCTGCGAAAGATTCAGCGAAGTGAATTCGCGCGATGTCGGAATGGTGACCACACGATGACAGAGGCGCAGTTGATCATTGGCCAGACCTGTATCCTCCGGCCCGAAAAGGAGCGCAATTTCGTTTTTCTGCGAGACATCGGCAATATCTTGCGCAGCGGAACGCGGCGATACAAAAGGACCGCGCGCCTTGCCGATGCGGGCGGTGGAGCCCACAACGTAATGGAAACCGCTCAGCGCCGTCTCTATGGAATCAAAATATTGAATTTGATCCAGAACGTCTGCCGCCAGGTGCGTGGAACGCTGCTGCATGGCTTCGCGATCCAGATCGGTCGTTCCCACAACCACAATCTTATGGATTCCCATGTTCTTTGCGGCCCGGGCCACCGAACCGACATTGCCCGCGTATTTTGGTTTATATAAAACAATACTGATGTTTTTGGTTTTGGCTTTCAACGGCATTTATCCGACTCCACGAAAAAGATGGTCAATGATATAAAACGGCCTGCTCAGAAATGCACGAAGAATTTATACGGAATCAGACGACAAAAATCGGATTGGAATAAATCCACGGGCGGAGCTTTCCCATCGATTTCAAATGCGCTTCCACGCGATAGACACCGGGCTCCTCGATCCTGACGGATAAGCGATTGGTTGATTGCCGGGTCCACTCCTGACCGTTTCGAATAATTTTAACCAGAGCCCGGACCGGGAAAGATGCGGATAACTGAGTATCGGCCGCAAGCGTCAGTTGATCGCCCATATAAAATTTCAGCTGATCCCGTTCAATGACAAATTCAAAGCCCCGGGCCTCACGGAAAAATTCCAGGGCAAAATAACAGCGTCCATGAAGCAGGGATTGATAAACCAGGCTGGTATCTTTTTGACTGTCGCCGGTGAATTCTTCTTCCGTTAAAACATGCGTGCGAATGAACCGGAATGCCCGTTCGAAGGGGAAAGCGACTAAAGAGAGTCCGAATAACTTTTTTACGGTTGCATGATTATCCAGTTCTCCGATGCCGACCGTTTTTTGAATCTGGTTGAGCGCGTCCCAACGCGCCAGGGTCACCTGGCGGGGGCCTTTTAGAAAATAAGCGGGAAAAAGGAAACACAGCAATCCGCTGAAGTATCCCGACAGGCTTTTTTGCCAGTCCGTCATAAAGTCCCAGACGCTGATGCCCGCGTAGCCGCTGACGTTCCAGTCATTCCAGCAGTAATGTTTCACGTGAAACATGGCGGTCCCTTCATGGTCGGGATGGGCGATAAAGCCAAAACCACCCTGATGGTTCACCTCATCAATATATTTTTGCGGATTTTTCCCTTCCGGATCGCCAAAATACACAACCGGCTCTTTTATTTTGAAAGCCAGGTAATGATTAAACCGGGGGGCTATTTCCTCTCCGACAATGACCAGCGTTGTTCCCTGCCAACCTTCCCATCCGTCGTTTCTTGCCTGCAGGTGATCATGGTCCGTCAGCATCAAAAAGTGGATGCCGTTTTTTTCGGCGGCGGAAAGAATCTGCCGCATCGGCGCATGGCCGTCAAATGAGAGAGATGAGTGCAGATGAATCACGCCTGCATAATCATAATGTTTCATGGTGATTCCATTAAATCTTTTGTGACGGTTTGTCCATCATGAAATATACCACGGATAGCCTGGCTGCCGTCTTGATTCATTTTCGGAAGGATGGCTTCATAAAAAAGGCAGACCTCGCGGCCTGCCTTTTTCCGGTGAGCAATGATTTTTCCTGCTATTCTGTCCGAAGCGCGACGAAGAAGCTTGACCGACCGCGCTTGATCAACAAGGTAACGCTTTTCTTTGCCGCCGCTTTCATCATTTCTTTCGTATAATCCTTCATGGAGGCAATTTTAACGCGATTGACCTGCACGATGATATCCTGCGGCTGAATGCCAACCTCATCCGCCGGACTTCCGCTCTGGACTTCCGTGACAATGACGCCATCGCGCGCTATGTCCAATTGTCTGGCTATCTCCGCGGTGATGTCTTGTGCTGCAATACCAAAATATCCCTTTCCTGATCTTTCGGCCGCCAGGGATATATTATCTTTACGCTCCGCCACGGTTATCTGGAAAGTCATTTCCCTGCCATCGCGAATTGCTTTTAGATGCATTTTTTGGCCAACCTGTAATGTAGCGATAGCCAACAGTAAATCATGGGAGTCTTTAACCGGTTTCCCGTTAATTTCAGTAATAATATCACCGATTTTGATGCCAGCCTTATCCGCCGGATCGCCCTTGAAGACATCCGATACTAAAGCGCCGCTTTTATTTTTATGGTTTAAATTTTTGGCGATATCATCGGAAATATCCTGAACGGAAATGCCTATCCAGCCGCGTGTCACTTTGCCCTTTGTTTTCAGGTCGGTCAGAATGCTTTTGGCCATATTGATGGGAATTGCAAAGCCGATTCCCTGACCCTGAGCGACAATCGCCGTATTAATGCCGATGACTTTTCCTTCCATATTATATAAGGGGCCGCCGCTGTTTCCGGGGTTAATGGAGGCGTCGGTTTGAATGAAATTATCGTAAGGTCCGGCGCCGATGGCACGGCCCTTGGCGCTGACGATGCCGGCGGTTACGGTGGCGTCCAAACCGAAGGGGTTGCCGATCGCGATAACCCATTCCCCGACTCTTACTTTTTCGGAATCGCCAATATTTGCAACCGGCAGGCTGTTGTCCGGTTTGATTTTAATTAAAGCAATATCCGTGTTGGCATCTGTTCCAATCACTTTGGCTTCGTACTCCTTGCCGTCGGATATTTTTACCAGAATTTTGTCCGCCTGTTCCACAACATGATTGTTGGTGAAAATGTAGCCGTCGTTGCTGATGATAAATCCGGAACCCAGGCTGCGTTGTTTGAATTCCCGGCGAGGCATATCGCCAAAAAAACGATCAAAGAAATCATCGCCGAATGGGGATTTGCCGAAAGGCGTGCCCAAATTTCCCCTGCCCTTGTAAGTTTTGGATGTGCTGATATTGACGACCGCCGGTTTAACACTTTCTACCAGATCGGAAAAAGAAGGCGGTGTTGCTCCGGGGTTCGAGAGAGCTGGAACCGCTTGAGCCTCGGGGATTTCCGGCGCTCCCGATGTGGTAAAGGATGATCGCAGGACCCCTACCAGAGAAACGATAAAAAAAGCAACCAGAAAGGCCATTAAGAACATAAAAAAAGTTTTTCGATTTGACGTTTTCATACTCATCCTCCAAAATGCAGGCATTCAGCCTCTCATTTGTTTTGCCGCATAAATTATTTAAGTGCGCTAAATATAACGACGGGCGCTCATTTGTCAATTAAAACGTTTTACTGGGTTGAGGGCCGTCGGAAGGAAAAAAGTATTTACCAGACAATATTTTCGGCGGCATTTTTTGCGGGACAATTCCATCCGGGATAAAATAATTGACATGCAGACGGAACTTCACTATAGTTCATGTGCTCAAAAGCAATGTCTTATCAAATGCTTATGGCAAGATGCTTTTGGCCGGTTTGAATAAACGATTTTCTCGGCAAAGGAGATATTCAAGCGTGCTGACGAAAGAAGAGAACAGGGCATTAAATATACAGGATTGGATAGACGGGAAAACGGTATTGGAAACGTTTCCGGTGGAGTTTACAATCGGCGTCACACGCCGCTGTAACTATGCATGCCGAATGTGTTACCGTCATCGATTCAGCAGCGAACACAACCGCCTGGAACTGGATAAGGCGGTGCTTGATCAGCTGCAGCCGTACCTGGAATATGCCTCGACCTGCCGCTGGCATTGCGACGGAGAGATCTTTTCCGCTTCCCATTTCGATACGGCATTTGAGCTGATTAGAAATTGTCCCGCCGAGATAAACGGCTTCAGCACAAACGGGTATGATCTCATCAACCATGTTGATGAGATCGTCAACAGCAATATATCCCTGATCAACGTCAGTTTGGACGCGGCGACGGAAAAGACTTACGCTGAACTCAGAAAATCCGGCGGCGCTTTTAAAAGGGTGCTTGAAGGCGTCCGTCAAATTATTGATCATCGGCGGAATCATAAGCCTGTTATCGAACTGATGTTTATTATGATGGCGCCTAACATCGGGGAGGCGGAGGATTTTGTCAGATTGGCCGCGGACATCAAGGCCGACCGGGTTTTTTTTCAGCGGTTTAATCCCAATGTGGTCGTCAAGGATCTCCGGAATTGGAGTGTGAATAAACAAGACGAGGCCTTGACGTTTGGGAAAGCCAGGGCGTTGGGTGAAAAATTAAAAATAGGAATCCGGCATACCTGTGAAGATGAGTTAAACGATCTATTGGGGGTGGCTGAGGATGTCATTAGATGCAGTCTTCCCTGGCGGGGCCTTCTGGTGGAGGTGGATGGAAGCGTCAAGTGCTGCTGTTTTCAGAAGAAACCACTGGGAAATTTAAATGACCATACCTTTGCTGAAATATGGAACGGGAAAGACTTTCAGGCCTTAAGAAAGGCTGTGCATGAAGAGCATTACCGGGCTTTTTGTCTGCCGGATTGTCCTCATGTGCCGCAGGAAAAAGAGGGAATGGGGGGATTTTTGCGGAAGTTTAAAAATGCCGTACGATCAAGATGATCTTTTGAATCACGGACTGACTGTAACCGTTTTATAATTTTTCAGAAAGTCCGCAAAAATTTTATGTGCGGTCCGGAATTCGAATTGTTTAAGATAAATCAAATGGAATTTTCTTTCCATATGACAGTCAGCGACGGGAATTTCATAAAGAAGACGGGAAGACAGTTCACGCTCAACCGCGTGGATGGATAAAACGGAAACGCCGAGTCCGGCAATCACCGCTTCTTTGATTGCTTCGGAACTGCCCAGTTCGCCGCAGATGTTTAATTGAGACAGATTAACCGATTTGTTTTCTTTCAGATAAGATTCAAACACGTCGCGCGTCGCCGATCCCTTTTCCCGCAGAATGAAGCGTTCCTGCAAAAGTTCGGAAATATCGACAGGCCCTTTTTTAATCCAGCGATGGCGTGCGGGAGCCACCAGAATCAGGCGATCACTCCAGAGGGGTTCGGCAATCAATTTCCTGTCTTGCGGTCTTTTCCCGATGCATCCGATTTCCACCGCCTTATCCAGCACCATGTTCATCACTTCTTCACTGTCTTCCGTTTTCAGAAAGATCCGGATATCGGGGTGAGCGGCTCTCAATTCGCTCATCACTCTCGGCAGAATATAGGTGGAGGGAATCGTGCTGGCCGCAATGTAAATATCGCCGCCTGATTTTTCCTGCATCTGCCCGATTTTTTCTTCGGCTTCCTTGCGAAGCCTCATCATCCTTTTCGCAACATCGTGAATGATTTTTCCTTCGGGCGTTAAAGAAACCCCGCTGCTGCTGCGGTTGACCACTTTGACGTTCAGGCAGTCTTCCATGTTCCGGATATTTTTGGTCAGCGCCGGCTGCGTCAGAAACATACGCTTGGCCGCACCGCTGAAGCTGCGTTCTTCGATCAGGTAAATCAGCGCTTCCATCTGCTGAAGAGTTATATTTTTAAATCGTTTGTCCATATGTGCGTTATGCATAGCATAACTTTTCCTGATCTGCAAAATTTATGTCATGAAAACGGTCCGGCGGTCCCGGACTGACGGACGTCATTATTATTTTAGTAACAACATTTTCGGGATTATGGTAATGTTCCACCGTCTTATCGGCAAAGAACCGGAGGAGCTCCGGTCAATCATAAGTTTTTAAGGAGGTATGTATGAAGCTGACGGATATGTTTTCTCTCAAAGGAAAAGTGGCGCTCGTCACGGGCGGCGGACGGGGCATCGGCAAGTTTATTGCCACGGGGCTCGCGGAAGCGGGCGCGAATGTTATTTTGACATCCCGTAAAATGAAAAATCTCGAAGAGACGGCCAAACAGTTGGAGGCCGAACAGAAAATACAGGCGCTACCCATTGCCTGCGATATGGCCAAGGAAGATGCTATCGAAGCCATGCTTCAGGAAGCCTTGAAGAAATTCGGCCGCATCGATATTCTGGTCAACAACGCCGGCGCGACCTGGGGCGCTCCCACGCTGGATTTTCCGCTGGAAAAGTGGGACCAGCTTTTCAACGTCAACGTGCGCGGCGTCTGGATTCTGACCCAGAAGGTTGCCCGCATTATGAAAGAACAGGGCGGCGGCAACATCATCAATATTTCCTCCGTCATGGCTTTCCGCGGATCTCTTGAAGAAGCCCACCCGGCCATTCCCTACAATTCCACAAAAGCCGCCATTAATCTGCTGACCATGAATCTGGCGGTCAAACTGGCGCGGTACAACATCCGGGTCAATGCCATCGCCCCCGGCTTTTTCAGCACCGATATGATGGCCTATATCGAGAAGCCGGATTTCAAACCGATTCGTGATTTGATGGTGAATGAAATCCCGCTGCGCCGCATCGGAGATATAGATGATGTGAAGGGTATAGCCGTCTTCTTGGCGTCTGATGCTTCATCCTACGTTACCGGTCATGTCCTGGTGGCCGACGGCGGTTTGATTTCCAAGTAAATTTCCGTAAACGCAAAAAGGAAAGCCCTGAATCTTTTCGATAAAAGATTCAGGGCTTAGCATTTGCTGCGCTATAAAAGCAGTCTCTAGAATTTTACTTTGGGTGCGGCCTTCGCCACTTCTTCCACTTTGAAGAAGGCTGCTTCTTTAAAACCTTCTTTTTCAGCAACGATACTGCCGGGCACCATAGCAATCGCCTTGTTATATGCTTCAACCTTCTCGTTGTATCTCATTCTTTCCACGGCAATCCGGTTTTCCGTTCCGGCCAGTTCATCCTGTAGCTTCATGAAGTTCTGGTTCGCTTTCAAATCCGGATATTTTTCCACAACAACCATTAAACGGCTCAAGGCGCCGGATAATTCATTATTGGCCGCGATTTTGTCGGGAACGTTTCCGGCTCCGCCGACTTTGGAACGGGCATTGGTCACCTCAATCAGAACATCTTTTTCATGCTTGGCATAGCCTTTCACCGTTTCTACCAGGTTAGGAATTAAATCATAGCGTCGCTGTAACTGGTTCTCAACTTGCGCCCACGAACTTTTTATTTCTATACTCATTTGTTTAAAGGTATTGTATTTTGAATAGTAGTAAACGACGCCCGTTACAACTAACAGAATCAATACCCCTATTCCAATTAATAAACCTTTCTTTCCTGCTGACATTTTTGTCTCCTCCATTATTTTAAATTATTTAAATCCATCTATGATTTGACTGGCTTTTTCCGCTTCCCGCAGATACTTTTTAAATACATCAATCACTTCTTTGCCGGAAAGTTTATCCACGCCCTGTCGGATTTCAGAGCACAACATAAATACGTTTGCGTCGATTGTAAAGACCCTCTTCATTTCGGTCATGGTTTCCCGTTTGTCCCGGGGCGTTGGGGCCTGCTTTAAATAAAGCATGGCATTAAAGATAGCGACAAATGACGTCAGCGACTTGCCGATCAACTGCCTGACCTGGCGCACCGACCCGGCGGATTCCAGATATCCTTCCCGAAGCAAAAGAATTTTGGATTTCAGCTCACGCTCAATCTGCAGGCGCAGATCTTCCGGCTTGAAAACTAACGGTTCAAGAACATTTTCTCCATGGATTAAAACAGAATTGTTTTTCATATTGAAAAATTCAATGGGATAAGAATCCAGCGATGACGCGATAAAATCCTTCGTCATCACCAGTGGTATGGCCACATTGCGTTTTCTCCAGTTTTTTACCAGATCAAAGGCGTCTTCCAGCCGGTTGATGCCTTCCCCGGTTAAAACAACCAGAACATTAATATCCGATTTTCCCTTCACATAAGAACCGCCCGCCGCGCTTCCGTAAAGCATCAGTGAAATCAAATCTTTGCCGAAGATTTGAAGATAGTCCTGCGTTAAGGGAACGAAAATGTCTTGAGGTTGATCCGGTATTTTTGCCATGTTCTCCACCCTGAATATGTGTTAAAAGTCGCGTCCTGCTCCGCCGCCGCCGCTCATTCCGCCGCCGAAGCCGCCGAAGCCGCCGCCGAAACCGCCACCCCCACCCCGACCGCTGCCGCTCAGCAGCATCAGCAGAATCCAGGGCAGCATCTGCCGGCCGGTTCTGGTGCCCAGAAGCACGGCGGCAGCAATTAAAAAGAAGATAATTCCAACAATATTAATACCTTTGTTCTGCTGCCGGGTCTGTGTTCGGTAAGCGCCGGGAACCCCCGTCAATTGGACGCCCGCGTCCTTCGCGATGTAGGTTCCGCAGGCAAACATTGCATTGTAAAGCGCCTTGCCCGTTTCGCCCGCTTTAAGATGCGGTACAACATACTTATCCAGTATTTCGCCAACCAGGCCGTCCGGTAATACGCCTTCCGTGCCATAGCCGGTTTCAATCCGGATTTTTCGTTCCTTGACGGCCAGAAATATCAAAACGCCCTTGTCTTTGCCTTTTTCACCGATGCCCCAGGCCTTATACAGGCCATTGACATAAAGAGTTATCTCCTCGTTTTGTCCCAGTTCCGGCACGGTGGCCACAACAATTGCCGTTCCGGTTTTCTGCAATACTTCCCGCGCCAGCGACTCCATTTTAACGGCGTTGTCCGGATCAATCACGCTGGCAAAATCATTGACAGCCGTTCTTCCGGGGGGGGGATACTTTTCCGCCGCAACACCTGTGCCCGCCGCCAGCGCAATGAAGATGATCGCCCACAGGGCAAGAAATATTTTGAATCGGGCCATTAAACCGTAATGTTGTTTACTTTTCACAAACCGCTCATGATGAATATTTTCGTTTCGTTGCCGGGACTATTGCTTAAAGCCCCTGCCCTGTCAAGGCGGAAATATATGTAGCAGATAGTGCTTGCGCAAGAGGTCATTCAATATTAAGGACAAATATATTGTGAACATGTTGGTTATCTTTGTAATTTATGACTGCAAAAATAATTTTAATTCATCCGCCTGTCGCCAAACCCTCGGAACCGCCGGCGGGAATTGCCAGATTATCGTCCTGTCTGAGCGCCAACCATGTTGAACACCAGATGATCGACGCCAACCTCGAAGGCCTTCTCTATCTGATGCGTTCTGCCGCACGGGTCGGCGCGTCCGACGGCCACTGGAACATCCGCGCCTGCAAAAATCTGGAGAAAAATCTGGCCGCCCTGCAGAACCCCGGCACATTCGGCAACAAAAGCCGTTACTCCCGCGCCGTATCGGATGTTAACCACGTCCTGAATATGGCCGGCAAACCTTACGGTGTCAGCCTGTCCTTATCCGACTATGCAGACGGCAAACGAGCCCCCGTAAAGAGCAGCGACCTGACGCAGGCTGCGGAAAAACCTGAAGCCAACCTTTTCTATCCCTGGTTTTCCGGACGTCTGACGCAAGCGCTTGCTGAATCTCCCGACTTTATAGGGTTTTCACTAAATTTTTTAAGCCAGGCGCTCTGTACAATGGCCATGATCGGTTTTATCAAAAAAATATCTCCCCGGCAGAAAATCATTCTGGGCGGGTCATTGACGACATCCTGGGTTCAAATCACCGGCCGGACGAATCTTTTCCCCGGCCTGGTTGATGAAGTGGTGGCGGGCGTGGGAGAAGAGAAATTACTGTCACTTCTGGGGATAAAAGACGTAAAAGGTGGTGCATCAACGGATTATCGCCTGTTGATGGATAATCGCTATCTTTCTCCCGGTTTGATCCTGCCTTACAGCGCGGCGCGCGGTTGCTGGTGGCGACAATGCTCTTTCTGTCCGGAAAAAGCCGAGGGGAATCCCTATCTGCCTCTGTCTTCCGTCCGCGTTACGGAAGAATTACAGATGCTGACTAAGCAGACACAGCCATCCTTGATTCACCTTCTGGATAGTTCCATTGCTCCCGCGCTTTTTAAAGCGCTGACGGAGCAGCCGCCGGGCATACCCTGGTATGGTTTTGCCCGCATCACCCGGCATTTAACGGATGAAGATTTTTGCCGGGCGTTGAAAAAAAGCGGCTGCGCGATGTTGAAACTCGGCATTGAATCCGGCGATCAAAACGTTCTCGATCAATTAAACAAAGGAATCGATTTGCCGATGGTTTCGAAAGCGCTTGCAGCGTTGAAGAAAGCCGGTATTGCCACTTACTGTTATTTTCTGTTCGGCACACCGCCGGAAAGTGAAGCGGCCGCTCACAAAACACTGGATTTTGTTTACCGTCATGCCGACTGCATCGACTTTCTGAATTTAGCCATTTTTAACCTGCCAGCAGGAAGTCCGGAGGCGCAAAGCCTTGCTACCGTTGATTTCTATGAAGGTGATTTGTCTTTATATAAGAGCTTTGACCATCCGCGGCAATGGCATCGTGCACATGTCCGTAATTTTATTGATAAAACATTCAAGAGGCATCCGGCAGTCGCGCCGATCGTAAAACGCACTCCCGAATTTTTCACGTCCAACCATGCGCCTTTTTTTACTTTTTTAAATAAATAATTTCCTGTATTGACAACGTCTAGATGTTGTGGTTAATGGCATTCATCATACAACATGTAGTGTTTATTTATTTAACAGACCTCTTAATCATATTCAAAGGAGTTAACCTTAATGGAAAAGAAAACTTACACCCCCATCGTTCCGGAATTAACCAAAAACGCCATAACTGTTCTGGAGCGTCGCTATCTGAAGCGCGATAAAGAGGGGAAAGTTCTGGAGACTCCTGTGCAAATGTTCCGGCGTGTGGCGGATACCATCGCCGCCGCGGATAAAAAGTTTGATGAAAAAATGGATACGACCCCGGTCGCTGAAGAATTCTATCAAATGATGACTCAGTTGGAATTTCTGCCCAATTCTCCCACGCTGATGAATGCCGGACGCGAACTGGGGCAGTTGTCCGCCTGTTTTGTTCTGCCGGTGGGCGATTCCATGGAGGAAATTTTCGATGCTGTAAAATTTACCGCGCTGATTCACAAGTCCGGAGGCGGCACCGGGTTTTCCTTTTCGCGCCTGCGTCCCGCCAATGATGTCGTCCTGACCACCACAGGCATTTCCAGCGGGCCGATTTCTTTCATGCGGGTTTTCGACGTGGCCACGGAAACCATCAAGCAGGGGGGAACACGCCGGGGCGCCAATATGGGTATTCTGCGCGTTGATCATCCGGATATTATGAATTTTATCATGTGTAAGGCCGACAAAAAACAGCTCAATAATTTCAACATTTCCGTCGGGTTAACGGAAGCTTTCATGAAAGCCGTCGACAAAGATGAAAATTATGACCTGATCAATCCCCGGGATGGACAGGTTTCCGGGTCCCTTAACGCCCGCAAAGTATTCAACCGGATTATTACGCAGGCGTGGGAAAACGGCGAGCCGGGCATTGTCTTTCTGGATCGGCTCAATCGGGACAATCCAACGCCGCATGCGGGTGTTATCGAATCTACGAATCCCTGCGGTGAACAGCCGCTCCTGCCTTATGAATCATGCAACCTGGGTTCCATCAATTTGAGTAAAATGGTTCAAAACGGCCAGGTCAACTGGAAGCGCCTTGGCGATGTTGTTCAACTGGCCGTTCATTTTCTGGATAATGTTGTGGAAGTCAATAACTACCCCCTGCGGCAGATTGCCGAAATGACTCTGGCCAATCGCAAAATCGGACTGGGCGTTATGGGCTGGGCGGATATGCTGATTAGACTGGGTATCCCCTACAATACGGAAGAAGCCATTGAACTCGCGGAAAAAGTCATGGGATTCATTAATAAGCAGGGGCATGCAGCTTCTCAGGCGCTGGCCAAGACCCGCGGCGCATTTCCGAATTTCAAGGGATCGCTCTACGATAAAAAAGGTAAGCCGTTGATGCGCAACGCCACCGTGACAACCATCGCGCCTACCGGAACGATTTCGATTATGGCCAATGCTTCTTCCGGTGTGGAACCGCTTTTTGCCGTATCCTACGTCCGTCAGGTCATGGACAATGACATCCTGGTTGAGGTGCATCCCTATTTTGAGGCCATCGCAAAAGAAAGAGGGTTTTACTCGCCGGAGTTAATGCAGAGTATTGCCGAACGCGGTACGCTGCATGATCTTCAGGAAATTCCCGAAGACATCCGTAAAGTTTTTGTCACAGCTCACGACATTACACCGGAAGTTCACATCCGCATGCAGGCCGCCTTTCAGAAACACACCGACAATGCGGTCAGCAAAACAGTCAACTTCGCCAACGGGGCCACGGTTGCCGACGTTGCCCGCGTCTATGAACTGGCCTATCAACTTGACTGTAAAGGCGTGACGATTTACCGGGATGGCTCCCGCGATCAGCAGGTGCTGTCCGTCAGAAAGAAGGAAGAACAGGCCGCGGCCCCTGTCGCCGACATCGCCAGCACGACGACCAAGCGCGAACGGCCCAAGGTGCTTAAGGGATGGACCTATCAGATGCAGACCGGATGCGGACCGCTTTATGTCACGGTCAATGAGGACGACACGGGCCTTTTTGAACTTTTCACCACCATGGGTAAAGCCGGCGGCTGCGCCGCATCCCAGAGCGAAGCCATCGGACGCATGGTCTCGCTTGCCTGGCGCAGCGGGCTGCAGGCGCGCCAGGTGATCAAGCAGCTCCAGGGAATTTCCTGCCATTCACCGTCCGGCTTCGGCGAAAACAAAATCATGTCGTGCGCCGATGCCGTGGCCAAAGCGATTCAATCTCACGTAACAGCCAACGGCGGCAAAGTGCAGCATGCAAAACGCGTCTTCCTCAAAGGCGCCTGTCCCGACTGCGGCGGCATTGTCGAACACGAAGGCGGCTGCGCCGTCTGCCACGTCTGCGGCTACAGTGAATGCGCGTAATTTCTTTCCTTCCGGGAAAGGACTTGAACGGGTCATTGCGACGTGCGCCCTTTCAGACAAAATGCGGCTGTTCCTAAAATTTTAAGTATCTCTTCACCGCCATAGATGCTCCACCTATCCAACCTGTAGTTCTGCCATATTTTCCTCCCGGCATGCCTCATCCCTATTTATCTTGCAGCTGTATCCCGGATGTGCTACCCATCCGGCACTTTTAAAGGGGTTCAATCGATATGATTCACTTCAGCGGCATCTCCAAACAGCATGGCCCGCAAATCCTGTTTCGGGATGCCAGTTTTCAGATATTGCCCGGATCGCGAAACGGTCTGGTCGGGCCAAACGGCGCGGGCAAAACCAGCATCTTCCGTCTGATCATGGGCGAGGAGGAGTTCGATGCCGGGGACATCACCAAAGCCCGCAATACCGTATGCGGCTACTTTTCCCAGGACACGGGCGCCATGTCCGGCCATTCGGCGCTTGCGGAGGTTATGTCCGCATCGGAGGAGGTAATAAAGCTTGGTGCGCAGATTCAGGAAATGGAAGCCGCCATGTGCGAACCGCAGGAAGACGATGAAATGGCCGACCTGCTCACGCGCTACGGCAATATTCAGTCCGAGTTCGAACATCGCGGCGGCTACGATCTGGAAAGCCGCGCGCAAATCATCTTAACGGGCCTGGGCATCGGGCCGGACGACTATCACCACCCGGTGGAAACATTCAGCGGCGGCTGGAAAATGCGCATCGCGCTGGCCAAAATCCTGTCCGTCAATCCCGACGTACTCTTACTGGATGAGCCCACCAACCATCTGGATGTGGAATCGATTATCTGGCTGGAAGACTGGCTGCAGAATTCTTTTAAAGGCGCGCTGTTAATGACCAGCCACGACCGCGAATTTCTGAACCGGGTGGTCACCCGCATCATTGAGGTGTCCAACCGCACGATCACGACCTACAGCGGCAACTATGACTTTTATCTGCGTGAACGCGAAATCCGGCGCGAGCAGCTTCTGGCCAGTCATCGCCGCCAGCAGGAAATGCTGGCCAAGGAAGAGGACTTCATTGCCCGTTTCGCGGCGCGGGCCTCCCATGCCTCGCAGGTGCAGTCGCGCATCAAGAAGATCGACAAAATCGAGCGCATTGATATCCCGCCCGAACAGCGAAGCATCCGGTTTGAATTTGCCGAACCGCCGCGCAGCGGGGATGATGTGGTCAAGCTCGATGCGCTTGGCAAAGTCTGGCCCCGTCCCGATGGCGGCGTCAAATCCGTCTTTGGCGGCGTCTCGGGCATTATCCGGCGTCAGGATAAGATTGCCGTGGTCGGCGTCAACGGTGCGGGCAAGTCCACATTCTTAAAGGTGCTGGCCGGTCAGGCCGAGCCTTCGGAGGGCAGCCTTCATCTAGGCGCCAATGTTTATTCCGGCTATTTCAGCCAGCATGCCATGGATATTCTCCAGCCGCAGAAAACCGTGCTGGAAACCATTCAGGACGCCATGCCGCTGGCGCATCTGGGCACACTGCGCAATCTCTGCGCCGCCTTTCTTTTTCAGGGAGAGGATATCTACAAACGGATTGATAAATTATCCGGCGGTGAAAAAAGCCGGGTGGTGCTGGCCACCATGCTGGTGCAGCCGATCAACCTGCTGATTCTCGACGAGCCGACCAATCATCTGGATATCCAGTCCAGAGAAACCCTGCTGACAGCGCTTCAGAACTTTACCGGCACGGTGGTGCTAGTAAGCCACGACCGCCATTTTCTGCGCTCACTGGTCAACCGTGTTTTTGAAATTGATCACGGCGAGATGCGCATCTACAACGGACATTACGAATACTACCTAGAGAAAACCGGCCGGGAACATCGCGCCGCCTGATGCTGTTCCTCTTTTTCAGGTCGTTCCCCGACGCTATCAGAATTTCACAGATAAGCCGCCGCCGACCAGCCGGCCTGCTTGAACTCTGCCGCTGCCGCGCCTGCGCCAAGTGTTCCGTCGCCGCTGGTTCTGGCCTGGCTATAAAAAAGTACGGAAAATACCGGAATTTGACCGCTCCGAAACGGGCTTCATCTCAGTAACTGATTATTATGCTGATGTGCCCGCGGGATTGATATTCGACGCCTTGGTAGGCAATAAGATGCCAGCCATAATCAAAATTAACCGAGGCGTGGCGGTCAATGGCAAAACGAAAACCGAAGCCGGCGCTCTTTAAAGTATTTTCATTTGCTTCCCCCGCCAGCCGGTCAACGTTACTTACCGTACCGTGATCATAAAATCCCAGAAGCTGCAGCGGCATGGAGGGTGCTGTAAAAGGCAGGATGCGGTCAACGGGAATCACCGGCGCATACAATTCGGCGCGCAGGAGATACCCCTGATCGCCGTAAACTATTCCTTCGTTGAAGCCGCGTACGCTGTTTACACCGCCTAAGCCCAGCTGTTCGCTGCCCAGAAGGTTTCGGCTGGCAAGCTGCAGACGGCCGCTGATCAGTAAAGAGAAGTCCACCGGCAAACGCTGGTTCCTGGAAAGATCCAGTACACCGTAATAGTAGTCGGCCTTGGCCCCCGCCCTGCTGATTTCGAAATATTCTGTATTGTTGCGCGCGCTCATTCCACCGGGGCTTCCCGTCAAGCGTAAGCCCAAATTATTTACACCCCAGCGATCCTTAATTTCTCCTGAGTAGATTCCGGAAAACTGCAGGATATCGGTTTGGTTGTCGGTAACCGGAATTTCCCCGAAGAGCATATTGTTGTCAGTGGTTTTATATTCGAACATGACGCCCACGGTATGCTGCAGCGGTCCCATGGGTTTCAGGGTTGAATCGTAACGGAGGGCCGCCGATAAGGACATCCCGTCCCGCTTAAAGGGCGCCGCCATTTCCGGGTTGATTTTGGAGTAGGCGCCGGAGAGGGTCAGGGTATCCCGCCACGGCAGAGGAATCATATAAGAACCGCCATGGCCCTGCAGCTTGTAAAAATCGGGACTGGCCGTATATTGATAACTGAGTTGATGCGCCAGACCGAAGGCATTGCCCCAGTTAAATCCCGCAAAGAGCTGATTTTGATCGGTGGATTCATTGCCGTTGTTTTGAACACCGGCATACACGCGCAAAGGAAAACGCTCCTGTGTGCGCAGGACAAGGTTTGTTCCGCCCACTGCCTCTCCTTTGTCGAAAAAAACATTGGCCTGGCGGAAGGGGTTTTTATTGATCCAGGCAATATCTTCGTTAAGCACCGAGAGCCGGATCGGTTCGTTGGGGCGCAACCGGATGGCGGAAAGATACTGATCTGCGGAAAACCACTTTGCCCCCTCGACGCGCAATTTCCCCAGTCCTCCCTCGACAACCAGAATCTGCACCACACCGGAGGTGATATCCTGTTCGGGAAGCGTCGCATTGACAAACGGCAGGTCCCTTGCTCCGTAGTAGACGTAAATGCTCTTTATCAGACGGTCCAGAGCTGCCATGGTAACCGGTTTACCGAGGTATTGATCCACTATTTTTTTAAACTCGGGTGTTTGCAGGCGGGGCAGCCTCGAGACGTCAAATCCACCGGTCGGTATTGCGGCCTTTTTTACCACCGCTTCTTTTCGGTCAATGAATATCAATCCGTTAAGCGACTCCACCAGCACTTTTTCATCCTGGCGGGGCAGTGAAGGAGCCGGAGGCGCTTTCAGGGGAGTACCTGGGGCTTCGATCTGCGGCGGGACGGGCGGCGGTTCGAGTTTTTTGAGATCTTGGGCGACGGCAAAAAACGGCAGCGCCGCAAGGCAGAAGATACCCGTTATTGCCGGGAAAATTGGCGGTAAAAAATGCTTCATCCTGTTCTTTCTCCTTTGCACCTCATTACAGTTCTAATTTTGCCCGCAATCTATTCTTCCTTTGTCATTTCAATTTCCCGCAAAGATGGGTGCAAAGGATTTAAAATCCTTCATCGAGGAAAGTGTCAAAAAGCTTGCCAATTCGTTCTGGGCGGTCGTATCTCCGTTGATCAGCGTGTTGATGTCGAAGTTTCTGGCGTTTTGTGCCAGATTAGCGTACTTCTGTTCGACCTTGAATTTCTCCACCACCTGGCTGATGCGGCAGGCGCCGATGACTACGGCCGCGACTACAATCATGCCCGGACCGAGAACGGTTCCCACTGTGGAAACGCCGAGTGTTGTACCCAGTTGCACACCTTGCGCGGCCAGGACGGTCGCCGTTTGTGCGGTGACCAGAGAAGTCCCCGCGGCTGTTGTCACAAACGTACACCCGGCAAGAGAAGAACCGGCCAGCACCATTCCTGATGCCGACATGGTCATCGCCACCGCAGTCAGCGTCGCCGCCGATACGCCGGCCGTAATCATGGCGGCCATGGCCTGGGCCTCAAAATCTTCATCCGGCACCGCCACGTCGCCGAAGAGGGTCATGAATCTGCCGCTTTCCTTCTGATACTCTACCACTCGTTCATTTTTCCAGGTATTGTAAGCCGCCACCGCCTCCTCGGCGGCCTTGACCTTTATTTCCCGGATCTGCGACTGTATGGCAGTTTTGATGACCTCGCGCTGATTATAAAGTTCCCCTGGTTGCAGAGGGGCATTGAGAAAATCCAGAAGAGCGCCGGTCATGAGTGCTCGATTGACCGGATCGGCAAGCCAGCTATCCACGTTGTCGACTTTCAAGCCGAGCTTCAGGATAAGGTTTCTGGCCACGTACCGCAAGGCCTGGGCGCCAGCTTCAGGAACGCCGAAGGGCGAAATCCAGTTCATTTTCCCGGGCTGATTTATCAGAGTGACGGTGTTAACCGTCCCGATATTGACAGGGATTATTTCCGGGGGGGCGGGTTTTATCGTCAATGTCCCCGGCGTAAAGGTAATCGGGAAGTAGTTGGCGGCCGTAAGTGCGCCCGACTGGATGATGCTGCGCAGTGTGTTTACGCCGCTTGTCGTTTCCCGGGTATCCGCGATGAGGTTGAGCCCCTGAACGACGCTGCCCGTGTCGTAATACATAAGCCCCGTATATGTGGCCGTAAATGGGGGGTAGGCCTGTCCTGCATACATTGCGGCATCATTGGCGGTGACAAAAAGCGGCGCCGGGGTTACGGTGAGAATGCCTTCCTGTCTGGTGATGGTGTAGTTTGGCGCCGACCCGCCGCTCAGGGTAATCGAATGCGTTCCGACATTGCTGCCTCCGGCAAGAAAAGTCGGTTCACTTGCCAACGTATCACCGGGAAGAAGAGTATCCGCTGTGTAAGTGAAGATCGGAACGTAGCCGTATTGAGCACTCACGTCGTTGGGCCGGAGAATCAGGTCGCGGGGCGTCACCGTCAGATGGCCGGGCACATAAGACACCGTGTAGTATGGCGGAATAACTGCGTTTCCCGGCGTTATGTCATAGGTGCCGACCGCACTCCTCTCCACAGCCGGCGTGGAAAAACCGAGGTTCGTGACCACTGCGGCCGTGTCTCCATCCTCGAACCCGGCATAACTGGCAGTGAAAGTGGGGTTCGCATTTCCATACACCTTGCTCTTGTTGTCGGCGGTGATAACAAGCTGATACGGTTCCTTGATGGTAAGGGTACCTTTTATATAATCGCTCGCATTGACGATATAGTTCTTGAACCACCCTCCACTGGGAATAATATCATAATTGCCCGGGGCCGCATCGGATGCCGGTGGAGAGTTGTAGCCGCAGCAGACCAGCACATTCGGGTCATCCGGATTATCCCACGCCTTGAGGCCGGTGTATGTTACGGTATAGTTCGGATTGGGGTCGCCGATCCGCCGGATTTTGTTGTCGGCTGTAATGGTGAGCGGCGCTTTGGTAATCGTAAAATTGGCGTAAAGGCCTTCGACGGTTGACACGTATGTGTAATTGGTTGAGCTAAAGCCTGATGTATCCCTTACGATATAATAATTGCCGGCATCTGTCTGCTCGGTGACATCCGTACCGCCGAAAAGGCTGGTGACCGCTTTGAGCTGGACGCCGCTCATAGCATCTGCTTTGGGCAAACCGCTTACCGGGTCCTTGTCCCAGGGCATGAGCCCGGAATAAGTCGCCGTATACTGAGCCGGGTTTGCCTCGCCGTACTGCCGTGTTACATCGTCTTGGGGAGACGTCAAATATATATAAAGATTCCTTTTCGTTACGGTCAATTTGCCAGTCGGATCATTATTGATCTGGAACTGGTACCCGCTGGGACCGCTTATAGTTCCATTGCCTGCAATGGTTATGTCATACGCGCCGACACTGGATTGCTCTGTCGCCGTTGTGGCAAATTCCGGTGTTCCGGTAAGGCTGTCGCCGCTAATAACACCCATGGATGTCCAGGAGAAATCCGGATTGGCATTGCCATAGGTTTTTGTCGTATCCGATGGTGAAAGCGTAACGACAGGCGCCAGCGTATAAACCGACCAGTCGCCGGAGGGAATGCTCGCGAGGTCGGCATAGCTTTTGGCGTAGATGCGGCCGTCCATCGGATTATAAGTAGCTAGCTCTCCCACCGTATCCAGACGGGGGTCTGTGGAGAAGATCAGCGCGCGACTCACCCAGGGGAAATAACTCTTGAAGGTCGCACCAGTGGAGGGAACCTGAAAACTGGAAGCCGTCGGAGCATTGTAGAAATTTCCGGCGGCGGAAAGGACGATCTGCTCATTGAGAGACTGTGTATCGAAACCGATAAAGTTTTTTAAAGTGAGATTACCGCCCGTCCGGATCGTTACATCGCCTTCGAACTGCACCCAGCCCTTGGTCTCCACCGACGTGGACGTGCTGCTGTAAATGCTGAAGTTTCCCGGCAGTGCCTGAACCGTGAGCGGCTCCGGATCGAAGCGGGTATCGTAGCACTGCTTGGGCGTGGGACCGGTGCCGTCGCCGATCACGATGGATGAAATGGCGTTTTGCGTATTGTCCATGGAAAAGGAACAATTTCCGCTCGAGCAGGAGGTATGGCCGCCGGGCAGGATCGTAAGACTGGGCGTTGTCACTTTTCCGGTGATGTAAAAAATACCGCTGGCAGGGTCCGAACCTGACGGCGGGTTGACAACCGGCTTGATGGTCAGCGCTCCGACGTTGATCGAAACATCATTATAATCCATCCATTTCCCCCACGGCTCCAGATAGAGAGAACCGCTGGGAGCATTGATTTGCGGTGCAACCCGACCGGGAAGAAATTCATTTGCGCCGATAAAAAGGCCGGCCGCATCGGTACCGGCAAGCGGACTGACCATGATGGACAGCTTTCTGCCGCTCGTCCAGGCAATCACTCCGGATTCGAAATAAATTGCGTTTTTCGCGCTGATTGCCAGGTCCAACGTATTCATATTCAGCAGATCGGAGATGCCTGTCGTGTTGAAATAGGTGGGCTCGCCGGACGCTGAGGTGTATTGGTCGCTGATGTAGACGTCATTGGGATCCAATAGAAGCGTTCCCGTATGTCCTTGCGGTGCGCGCATGTCTGCCAGGCCGTTAAAAAAGAGACGATAGCCGGAAACCTCGGCAAAACCGCCGTCACCGGAAAGTAAACCGCCGCGCGCCCGAATATTCCCCAGAAAACGGGTATAGTCATCCGACCAGATAATGACACGGCCGCCGTCGCCTTTACTGACAGCATCGGCATCAATCTCCGCACCCGCCTCGATAATGGTCTTCGTCGCATTGAAAACGTCCGGGTTCTGACCCTGATAATCGCCGCCGATGCGGACAAGCCCTCCGCCTGCATCACCGCTTGCATCCACCCGCGCCGTATCGGTCAGGGTTACTTGCTCGCCGGTGACGGTGATCTCACCGCCTTTAGTTCCCGGAGTTTCTCCTTTCGCTTCCAGGTTTCCGGAAATGGTAACTTCTGCCGGGCCGTCGCCTTCGGCCTGTATCCTGATTTCACCGCCATTGCCGGATTCTTTCGTTGCGGAAATGACTCCGGTGGTATTAATTTTGCCGCCTATGCTTGTCAGCAGCACACGTCCATCAGCCTGACTTACACCGGTTGCATGAACAGCGCCGCCATTGTTTACGGCCAAGGCAAAAACATTGCCGCCTGCTGCCTTCAGTTCAACCTGAGCGGCTTCGATAACTCCCGTATTGATAATGCCGTCGGAGATTTCCGGCAGTGTCAGCGCCGATTTCACAAAAAGCCGTTCGTCGTTCGCCGGACGGTAGAACACTTCATTACCTGCGGCCAGTCCCACGACGCCATTGGGCGCCTGCAATGTTCCTGAATTTTCCACGGTGCGCGCCGCAAGAAAGATGTCTCCATAATTGGCCTTGATTGTTCCCAGATTCCGGATGCCCGCAGCGGAGTCACCCGCAAATTCCAGGCTGCCTCCGGCCATGAATGCCGTATCCGGGATATTCAGTGTGGAAGCGAAAAAGCCGCCGGTTTCAATCCGGCCCTGGGAACCGATTACTACGCCGTTGGGATTAATGAGAAATACCTGGCCGTTGGCGGTAAGGGAGCCGTCGAGCCGCGATGGCCCGAAACCCACAACGCGGTTTAGTGTGGCGGAAGAGGCTGACGGCTGGATAAAACGGGTGGCTTCACCTCCGGCGATGGAAAACCCCTGCCAGTTGATGACAGCCCGGGAGGTTGATTGCGTTACTGTAAGATTTGATCCCTGCCGGGTGATGGTTGCCTGGCCGGCGGCGACACTCCCCCCCTGAGGATTAGCCAGCGCAGCCAGGGGAAAGCACAAAAACATCGGCAGCATGACTATATAAAAAAACGAAGCAATTACCCCACATCTAAAACCGGTGGTTGCATACATGGCATTATCCTCACATGGCAGCTAAGAATTATTATAATTGATAAGAATTTACTTTTATTTATCGGCAGTATAGGAAACGTGCACTTTTGTGTCAAGAATATTTTACCACAACGGCATTTCAAGCGTCGTTACCCGCAGGCGTTGTCACCGGCAGGCGGTAAAGCAGGTTGCCTGAAATTTGCCGCCGGTAATCCGCCGACGTGCGGATGTCGTCAATGGCCCAACCGCTTGCCGGATTTTTTCCGCTACGACGCCGATGATTTCCCGGGACATTTTTTTACCCGTCAAAAAACTTTCAAGGCTTTCATCCGTTACGACGGTCGGGCCGACGCTGCCCCACGCCAGGCGTGCTGTCTGAATGATCCCGGACGGTTCAAGGCCGATCAGTGCGGCAAAGCTTGCCACTGCGCAGGCCATGGATATTCTCCAGCCGCGGAAAACGGTGCTGGAAACCATTCAGGACGCCATGCCGCTGGCGCATCTGGGCACGCTGCGCAATCTCTGCGCCGCCTTTCTTTTTCAGGGAGAGGATATCTACAAACGGATTGATAAATTATCCGGCGGTGAAAAAAGCCGGGTGGTGCTGGCCACCATGCTGGTGCAGCCGATCAACCTGCTGATTCTCGACGAGCCGACCAATCATCTGGATATCCAGTCCAGAGAAACCCTGCTGACAGCGCTTCAGAACTTTACCGGCACGGTGGTGCTAGTAAGCCACGACCGCCATTTTCTGCGCTCACTGGTCAACCGTGTTTTTGAAATTGATCACGGCGAGATGCGCATCTACAACGGACATTACGAATACTACCTGGAGAAAACCGGCCGGGAACATCGCGCCGCCTGATGCTTTTCCTCTTTTTCAGGACATTTCCCGACGCTATCAGAATTTAACGGACAAGCCGCCGCCGACCACCCAGCCGGCCTGCTTGAACTCTGCCGCTGCCGCGCCTGCGCCAAGTGTTCCGTCGCCGCTGGTTTTGGCCTCGCTATATCCGGCATTGATAAAGGGTTCCAGGCTGACGGGTTCCAGCTTAATGGTCGCGCCCAGAGAGGCGTTGACGCCCGCACTCCATCCGTCGGTGGACACATTCAATGGGAAGTAAGGACCGAGATTGTCATAAGCTGCATACGCATAGTCACTCTTGATCCGGCCATAGAAGACATTGAAGCCGCCGCGCAGGGCGGTTCCGGGACGTAATTCTTTTTCCGCCAAAGCTTTCATGGTCAAACGATGTTCGGAAAACTTCGGCAGATCGGCATAATCGTCCACATAGAACACGGGCGCCGGAAATACATCCCTGAAATAGAGGCTCTGGCGGGTGCTCAGGTAATCATAATAGAGGCCGGCGGCTACTTTCGCGCCTTTAGCCGGTGTAAAATCCGCGCCGCCGCCGACTTTTATGAAGAAGTCCCTGGTTTCCTGTTCATAGGTTACGGATGAGGGCTGATTGCTGATGCCGGCGCCGTCCCGTTTTAATGTTTTATATCCGGCGCTCACGACAAAGGGGAGAACCAGACTCTCGCTGATCGGCGCCCGGAGCCAGAAATCGCCGCCGACATTGAACCCTTTGACATTGCCTTTAGCATTGACGTAAGGCGTAAATCCGCTATCATACTGATATTCGTTATCAGACGCAAAAGGAAGGCCGCCCTTTAACGTGAAAGCGTATTTTGCCGGACCTATCATCCCGTCAACGGAGGCTTTGCCCTGTGCTTCCCAGTATTTCGACCTGTACGGAATCATAAAAGGATAAAGGTTGACCTCCGGACTATCTTCCGCCACCCAGGGATAATTCGCATACGCACGGGCTGCCTCTCGCCACAGGTTTTTCTGTTCTTCATTGCGGTAGGCAATCTGGAATTCGCCGCCCAGCTTCACGCTCTGAACAGGCAGTCCATAGATCACCTTCAAGGAAAAGTTATCAAGCTTGTTGTCTAAATCATAGGCGGCATTTCCAGACCCGAAGAAACCGGCAAACTTTTCATTGCCGCTGTACGTTCCTCTGACGCCGGTGTAGTCAAAAAGCACGCCCATCCGGCCGGCGCCCAGGGCAAAGGCGGCGCCCAACTGGCCTTCGTTTTTCCAGGAATGGCCGCTGGTGGCGTAAGGAGAAATAACATTGTAAAGAGGAGCGCTCAGGCTATAGTCCCAGGTTGTCGCCTTGTCGTACGTCAGGCGATAATGCCCGTAAGCGTTAAAGCCTTTGCCGGAGGCGATGGCCGCCGGGTGGGTCAGATAATCCGACTCGTCTTCCATTAAACCAAAAGCATCGCCCGCGCCCGCCGTTCTGCCCTGCCATGCCATCGACGGCACAGCCGGAAGCAGAACAAGCAGCAGCACCAGAACCGCTGACAAACTGTTCTTTTTCATGATTTGCTCCTTTCATTGATTGACGGGAATTTTCTTTTTGTGGCGTGAAGTATAAAAAACGCCGTCTGGCATGTCAAGAAAATCTTGTAAGCATGTCAAGCCAATATAGAAATGTCCTAATCTTGTAAGCACAGGGACTTTTCCGGCGATGGCCGGAAGGGTTTTGTAATGGCAGTTTGAAGTATCCATCATCCTGTGCTAGGATGATCTCCACTTCATGGAGCAAAAGAATGATGGCTTTTTTGGAAAACCTGGGACGCCGCCCCACTTTGTTGCTGACGGAATTTGCCGACACCATAGCGTTTGCCGGAAAAGTTTTTCTTCGTATTTTCCGGCGCAAAACATACAGCAGCGCCATGCGTGAAGTCCTGGTCAATCAGATCTACTTTACATCGGTGCAGATTTTACCCATCCTCCTGCTGGTGTCGATCATTTTTGGCTCTCTGTTCATCGGTATTGTTTTTACCCTGCTCAAAGAGTTCGGGCTGACCCGATACATCGGCGATGTTTTAATGGGATTGATCGTTACGGAATTGTCGCCGCTTTTAACGGTGCTGCTGATTACGCTGCGGTCTTCCGCCGCGATCAATACGGAAATGGCCGTCATGAAAGTCAATCGGGAAATTAAAACCCTGGAAATGTTCCGCATTGACATCATCGACTACCTGCTGATTCCGCGCATCATGAACGGCATTGTCTCCATTGTTTTATTGAGCAGTCTTTTTTCCATTGTCCTGCTCGTCAGCGGCAATCTGTTTTCCTGGCTGATTTTCGGGATGAGCATGGATGTTTATAAAAATCTGCTGTTAAATTCCACGAATTTTTCTGATATAGGGATTGCCCTGTTCAAGTGCGCCATTTATGGATTTTTTATCACGCTGATCCCCATCCGTTTCGGTCTGCGGGCGTCGCATGAACTGACCAGCATTCCCATCGTCGTATCCCAGGGCATGGTGAACGTCTTTTCGGCCATCGTGATGATCGAGGTGCTGTCATTACTGACAAAATTACTCTAAATTTATTCGAGAGCGAGCCGGCGCTCAAACAGTCTCTGGATGATTTTCTGCGGGATCATGCCATGCAGGCGGCGCCGGTTTCCGTGGATGTTCCCCTGATTTCCAACCAGGATATTTATATGAACATCGCCCTGATCAAGCAATATCACGAAAACATGCCCAGGCGCGAGGCCGAGCGGCTGGCGGTTGAATATTTAAAGCGCTTGGACCTTGGACATATCGCCCATAAGCGCAATCCGGCGTTAAGTCCCGAAGAACGGTTCTGCGCGATGCTGCTCCGGGCGGCCATGGTGAAGGATGCGATGATCCTGATTGACCAGCCCTTTAAAATTATTTCTCATTTGAAGAATACGCAATTTATCACAGCCGCTTTAAAAAAAATTGACGATTTATACGTAAGCTGTCATATATATGATTATCAATGGCTGGAAGAAAAGTATGGTGAGTTATGACATGGAGTCGCGAATCTAAAGTCGGTCTTTTCATTGGTTGCACGGCGATTATTCTTGCCGCAGCCTTGTTATACCTGGCGGTGGGAAAGGGTGTTTTCGAAAAAATGCATGTCTTTACTCTGTCGTCCCGGACCGGCGACGGTTTTACGGCAGGCATGCCCGTTGTTTTTTCCGGATTCGATATCGGCCAAGTGCAAACGCTGGAACTCAATGACAAGGGAATCGTTTTAATCAAAATCAAAATTCCCGACCGTCATGTGAAATGGCTGCGGTCGGACAGCGATTTTATTTTATATCGTCCGCTCATCGGTTCAGCAAGTATTGTGGTCAATACGGAAGATTTAAAGAGTCCGCCGTTGGACGCAAACAAGATTCCTGAAGTCACCATCGTCAATGACATTAATGATGCCATCACTAAAATTCAACCGGTGCTGGATAAAGTGACGCAGATTGCCGAAAACGTCGAACGCCTGACGAAAAATCTCTCCGATCCCAAAGGAGATTTAAATCGCGTGCTGGGCAATGCCGAAAAAATTACCTCCAATCTGGCAACCAAGAAGTCCCTTGTGGAAATGGCTGTCTCCGATCCGGAAAGCGTTAAAGCTCTGAATGACTCCCTGAAAAAACTGAAAGACATTACCGCCAGTGTTGATCGAATTCTCAAGAAGGTTGATCAAATGGCGGACAAGACGGATGGTGAATTATATGGCAAGAATGGCGCTTTGCCGCAGGTCAACGTCATCCTCAGGGATGTTGCCGGTAAACTGCAAAAACTGGATAAGACCGTTGATAATATCAACAAAATCAGTACGGACACGTCCGAGGGCATGAAGGATTTCCATCTTCTGCGCTCCGACATTGATGATGTTGTGAACTCGCTGGACAATGTTGTAAAAAAACTGGACGCGATTATCGGGTCGAAGAAAAAACCGGAGTTTAAGGTCCCATGAAAAAATTACTGTTTTTAACTTTAGCTTTCATGATTTGTGCCTGTGGATCGGTCGCGCCGACGCCCAAATGGAAGGACAACGCCTACGAACAGCTGGAAATTTATAAAACCAGTTTTCTTGCGGGCAAGGAAGAATCCACGGAACCTCATTTTATTAAAGCCGGAAGAGAAATGGCCACCAGCAACGATTTGAATCTTCTGGCCGTTGCCTGGCTGACGAAATATGCGCTCCATGCCGCGTCGCTGGAGAGTTTTGACGACAACGAATTTCAAAGACTATCCAGGCTGGAGCCGAATGCCGCCGATCTGGCCTACTGTAATTTTTTAAAGGGCAATTTCAGCGCCGTAGATATTAATCTGCTGCCGGACCGTTATGCCGGTGTCATGAAAGCCGCCGCCGTTAAGGATGCAGCATCCGCCGTCCGTGAGATGGCCGTCATTGCCGACCCGTTATCCCGGCTGGTTGCCTGTGGTGTCTGGGTAAAATATATGACATATGACGAAAATATTTTACAGACAGCCATTGACACCGCCGCCGCTAATGGCTGGCGCAGGCCGCTCTGGGCGTATCTGGCCAAACTTCAGGATTTTTATAGCGAACGGGGGGATAAGCTTAAGGCTAACGCGATCAAAGAAAGACTGGAATTCTTAAAAAAACAATAATATCAAAAAAAGAAAAGTAAAATGAGATTTGTGTTTGCCGGCGAAGCGATGCCGAAGCAGGCAGAACAGGTAAAAGGGACATACTCTCTTTCGAGAATATGTCCCTTTTCAATGTAATCATTTATTTCTTTGCAGCAGCGGGTGTGGCGGGTGCCGCCGGAACTGCCGGAGCGGCGGGAGGAAGGGAAATACCCAATGCTTCCATCGCTTTTACGCCTTTTTCTTTAATGGTAGCGGCTACCGCAAGGGCGTCAGCAATGCTTCCCGATTTAAAACTTTCCTGTGCCTTGGCCCAATCTGCCTTGATGGCATCCAGTCCGGATTTTGCCTGGGCCAGCTTTTCAGCGGTCATGTCTTTGGGAAGCTTTTTGAGCTTTTCAAGACCATCGACTTTCCCCTGGATGGCTTCGACCATTTGAGGAAATTCCTGGGTCAGTTCCGTCCATTTTTTGGTCAATTCGTCTTTCTTGGCCTTTGCCGCAGTCTGCACTTCTTTTGCTTTGGCGGGAAGGGCCTGCGCTTCGGCTAAAGCCTCTTTGTATTCCTTCTTGGCCATCTTTTCTTTCGCGGAAGCCAGGGCGGCTTCCAGAGCGGCTGCCTGATCCGGAACAAGCTTTACAGCCTCGGCCTTGGCGGCATTAACCGCCTGCTCGGCCGCCTGCATCGCCAACTCCGCAGGTTTCTTGTCGCTGGCGCAAGCCATCAACATAACCACCATAAACAATGTTGCCACAATACTTACAAAAATTCTTTTCATACCCCTCTCCTTTCAAATTTTGGTTTTTGTTTATTTACAGGCTGTCTGCCTTATTGGAATATTCCTTTCAACTTTTGTGTGACTGGGAATTATAAAAATAATGGTTTTCTGTCAAGATAATTCAAATTACGTTTTTAATGCGGGAAATAGGCTATCGGCCATAGGTTAATAGGTTATGGGTGATGCGTCGGGACCGGTATAGGGGTTGCGACGACTTTCAATCGATTCAGAACATCAAACAACGGAAATCCTATTCCTTTTGGTTATAATTACCTGAATAATATAACTCTTATGAATTTGCTATTCACCCAGTCCTCTGTTAGCCTTCCCCGGTATTTTGGGTCTTGTTGATCAAGGTCATCTTAAAAATATTGAGACGGAATAATGAGCCACAAATGTTGTCTGGTCATGTTTGTCAGATATCCGGAACCAGGAAAGGTTAAATCCAGATTAATTCTTGACGAAGATGGCACCCTGGCTGCCAGTCTTTATCGTTGCTTTATCGAAGACCTCGTCGAAAAAGTGTCCAACGGGAATTATCAGTTTTGGATGGCGTATGATCCTCCGGAAAGAAAGCATGATTTTATTGAACTTTTTGGTGACGATTTTTTTTATACCCCTCAAATAGCCGGAGATTTGGGGAAGCGGATGTGCAACGCTTTTACCGGCTGCTTCTTAAAAGGCTTTCAATCCGTGGTGATGATCGGCAGCGACAGTCCCGACCTTCCGGCGCTGCTCATCAGGGAAGCCTTTGATTCTCTGGAGAAAAACGGTGCAGTGATTGGCCCGGCTTTTGACGGGGGATATTATTTGATCGGTTTTTCCCGGGATTCCTTCTCTTCGCGGGTATTTGAAAATATGGCATGGAGCACGGACCGTGTTTTTCCGGAAACGATGCGGCGTTTTCATGAAGATGCCGTTTCCGTTCACGTTTTGCCCATGTGGAGGGATATGGACAGACGGGAAGATGTCTTGGCTCTGGTCGAAAAACATGAAAAATCGTATTTCGGGCAATCGCGGACGATCCGATTTCTGAAAGAGCATGGTTTAGCAAAAGCAGACGGATGAAGACCAGATTTTCCATCATAATTCCCGTCCTGAATGAAAGCGCGGGCATCAATCAGACCATCGGGCATTTGCGGCGTCTGATCCACATATCCCGCCTTTCCGCAGAGATTATTGTTGTTGACGGCGACCCTCAGGGGAAAACCATTGCGGCAATCGAAGATGACCGGGTGATGATCACGGCGGGAGAAAAGGGACGAGGCCATCAGATGAATCAGGGCGCAAAGCTTTCCGGGGGCGATATCCTTGTGTTTGTTCATGCCGACACGCGCCTGCCGGATGACGGCTTATCTTTGATAGACACGGCGTGCGGCCATCCCGCAAGGGGAGCGGGAGCTTTCGATCTCGCGATTGACTCCGCAAAGCCAGTGTTTCGTTTGATTGAAAAAACTGCGTCGCTTCGTTCGCGCCTGACGGGAATTCCCTACGGGGACCAGGCTTTTTTCTTTGCTGCGGATTATTTCCGGGCGCTAGGCGGTTTTGCCGACATCCCCCTGATGGAAGATGTCGAAATCATGCGCCGCATTAAGAAAAGAAGAGACAGGATTGTTTTCATCGACCGGCCCGCCCGGACATCGGCAAGGCGCTGGGAAAAAGAAGGCGTCTGGAAATGCACGCTGCGCAACTGGTGCTTGATTTCATTGTATATTGCCGGTATGTCGCCGGGACGTCTGGCGGAATTTTATCAGGTTCAGGCAGCGGGAAAAACAGCATGACCCCGTTAAGGAGACAGATGTGAACGATCAACCGTCCATTCATTTGAATCATTTTCAGCGGGTCGGGAATTTTTTCAGGCCCGCGCTCGGCAATCCCTGGCTTTACCGGATCGTCCGGTTTGCCCTGGCCGCTGTTTTTATTTACGGGGGCGTGGTCAAGCTTTTCGATCCGAAGGCTTTTGCCGCCACCATATCGACCTATGATCTTGTTCCCGAAGCACTGCTTCCCGTTGTTGCCATCGGTTTGCCCATCATCGAAGCGATTGCCGGGGTTGCCCTGATTTTCAACCGGATCTGGGGGCTTCATCTGATGACGGCTCTTCTGGCGATGTTTGTCTTTGTGCTCGGCTACGGGGTTTTAGGAAATTTGAATGTCGATTGCGGGTGCTTCGGGGCCGAAGAGCTGCACAAACAGGCCGGGTTGCGGACGGCATTTTATCGCGACCTGATTCTGATCGGGATTGTCATGCCGTACCTGTACGCCGCCCGGTGGTTCGGGACAAGAGCGGAGGAAAGACGGAATATAGAAAAATGATGAGGTGGTTTCATGAGGAACCGAATTTTATTAACCGATGAAAGGAGAAAAGAGTATGAAGTGCAAAAGAAGTTTGTGGAGTGTGTTGGTTGCGGCCCTGCTGGTGTTCGGTCTGGCCGGAGGCGCCATGGCGGCATGGGGAACCAAGGAACTGGATACGGAGAAGAGCGCCGTAACCTTTGCCGCGGAAGTGCAAAGGGGCGGTTATAAGATTGTCGCTACGCAGGATCTGAAGAGTTGGATCGACCAGAAAAAAGCCATGCTGATTGTGGACACCATGCCCTTTGAAGACAGCTATAAAAAACAGCATGTTCCCGGCGCCGTCCAGATGCTGTTTCCCATTCCCGAAATGACAACGATTGACGACAAAACCAGGGCGGACCTGGAAAAACTCCTCGGGCCTGACAAGGATCGCCTGATTGTTTTCTACTGCGGTTTCGTAAAATGCACCCGGAGCCACAACGGTGCGATGTGGGCCGTGAAGCTCGGCTATAAAAACGTTTACCGTTATCCGGGCGGAATCAAGGGCTGGGATGAAGCGGGATATCCTGTTGAGAAAGTAAAATAACCGGTGGATGATTTTAAGGATAAATGCCCGGGATGCGGCAGGTGCAAGAAAGAATGCCCCTTCCTGGAAGAGTTTGGAACGCCGGATGAAATTCTTGCCGGGTGGCCGGAGGTGTCTTTTTACTGCACCTCCTGCCGCCGGTGCGATGTGGCATGTCCTCTGGATCTGTCGCCTTCCGCTGCTTTCTTTGAAACCAAGGAACGGCTGATCCGGGAGGGTCAGATTCCGCCGCCGGTGCAACAGGCGTTAAACGGCGCGGAGGGATTTGCCAAAGCCGGTCACGGGTTCCCTTTTTCTTATTACAGTAAAACGGGAACCGTTTTCTGGCCGGGCTGCGGGCTTGCCGCAAACAATCCGCATCTGGTCCGCCGAATACAGGACATCCTGAGCCGCGAACTGAAACAGACAGTCGGTCTGGTTCTGGATTGCTGCTACGATCCGGTCTTCACGCTGGGCGATTCGGGCACATCGCTTACCGCATTGCAGGACATTAACAGGCGTCTTCTTTCCGGCGGCGTAAAAAAAGTAATCACCGGCTGCCTGAATTGCTACAAGCTTCTTTCGACACATCTCCAGGGGCTGGAAGTTGTTTTCATTCTTCAAGCATTGCCGTCCACGGCTTTTCAACAGCAGGACCGGGATATGATTTACCTCCATCATCCCTGCCCTTCCCTGCGCTGGGAGGATATACGCAATGCCGCAAGGGATACGGCTAGCCGGATTTATCCATCGGATTTATCTCCGGCGACGGATCATCAGGCCGCTGCCGGCAGGATGGCCGCGTCCGGGCCTCTCTGCTGCGGTTCCGGAGGCAACCTGACCTCCATTTCCCCGGAACGGGCGGATCGTTTTCTCGATCAGATTACACGGCAGGCGGAAGGAAGAACCATCGTCACCTATTGCACCGGCTGCCAGAACCGTTTTCTGCAAAAGGGCGCGGAGGCGATTCATCTTCTGGAATGTCTGGTGGATGAGGCGCCGCGCCGGACAGTTCCTGCGCCCCTTCGGCAATGGACCAACCGTCTGGCGTTGTCCATGCGCGCCAGACTCAATATTTCTAAATTACTGATCTTATTTGTGATTGCCCTGCTGATTGCAGGCGGCTTTATTTTAAACTCGCGGCATATTTTTTCAGCGGAAGCGCTGACAGCCCTGTTCGGACGTTACCCCGTTGCGGCCCCCCTTATTTTTCTATGTGTTTATGTCGTTGCCCCGTCGCTGCTTCTGCCCAGCATTCCCCTGACGCTGGCGGCAGGTTTTTTCTGGGGACCCGTCTGGGGCGTTATTCTTTCCATCTCCGGAGCGACCATCGGGGCCTGCCTGCCTTTTTTTCTGGCGCGCTATCTATTTCAGGATGCCGTCAAAGCCAGGGTGCCGGAAGAACGCTGGAACTGGCTTCAGGATAAAGTGGCGCATCACGGCTGGAAGGCTGTAGCCTTCACCCGCCTGATTCCGGTTTTCCCTTTCAACCTGTTGAACTATCTTTTCGGCCTGACGCCCATTGCGTTTTTCCAGTACCTGTGGAGCACTTTTATTTTCATGCTGCCTGCCTGCATCGCCTTTGTGGCGTTTGGCAGTTCGCTAGGCGAATTGCTGCTGCGCGGAAATATCAAAGGGGTCATGATAGGGATTGTTATTGCGATCGGCGCGTTTTTAATCCCCGTTGCTCTCCGTCCCTTTTTCCGCAAGGTCGGAGATAACAAAAAATAATTGAAAGGAGAAATTTATGGCGGATTATTATGAGAAAAAAGACCTGGCAGATTTCGCCAATATCGGAGAATATTCACCCAAACTGGGAAAGAAGTATTTTGATTATTACGGAGAGGCGACGAAAGCGGGCGCTCTGTCGGCGCGGGAAAAAGCGCTGATCGCACTGGCCGTGGCTACCACGCAGAAGTGTCCGTATTGCATTGACGCTTATACCAATTCTTGCCTGTCTCTGGGTATTTCTTCGGAAGAAATGATGGAAGTCGTTCATGTTGGGGCGGCCATGGTTGCCGGTGTCGTTCTGGCGCATTCCACGCAGATGCGCAAGATTATCAAGAAGAAGGAAATGTAGGGCATGAGCGAACGGTCAACGATTACGCCTTTCGAGCAGATGGCGGCGGGTCCGCTCACGGCGGCGGGGATTGAAATTTTCCAAATCAATCTTGGATACCGGTGCAATCTGGAATGCAGGCACTGCCATGTTGAAGCCGGTCCAAAGCGTGAGGAGGTCATGTCCCGCGATGTAATGGAAATGTGTTTGCGGATTTTGCAGACCCATCCCATCCCTACGATTGATATTACCGGCGGGGCTCCCGAAATGCACCCCGGGTTATCCTGGTTTCTCTCCCGGTGCGCAACCTTGAAGCGTCGGTTGCAGGTGCGGACAAACGGTGTCATCCTGCTGGAAAAAGAATTTGCTCATTTTCTTGATTTCTATGCGCGGATCGGCGCGGAAGTTGTGGTGTCCCTACCCCATATGGACATGAAAATAACGGACCGGCAGAGGGGTGCCGGCGTTTATTCCAAGGTCATTGAGGTCATCCGGAAACTCAACGACAGAGGCTATGGACAAACCGGCGGCGGACTGGTTTTAAATCTTGTTCATAATCCCGGCGGGGCTTATCTGCCGGGCCTGCAGGGTTCCCTGGAAGAACATTACCGGCAGGCGCTTCAGGAAAAATTCGGGATCGTTTTTAATAACCTTTTTTGTATCACGAATATGCCCATCGGCAGGTATCTCTCCTATCTGCGGGAAACCGACAACTATGAAGACTACATGACCGCGCTGGTGAATGCCTTTAATCCGGCGACGCTCGCGGGCGTCATGTGCAGAAAAACGCTTTCCGTTGCGTGGGACGGCAGACTTTATGATTGCGATTTCAACCAGATACTGGGAATGACCGTGAACCACGGCGCTCCGGACAGACTCTCAGTGTTTGAATGGCCGAAACTGGTTTCGCGACGAATTGTCACAGGAAACCACTGTTACGGGTGTACGGCCGGGGCCGGATCGTCCTGTGCGGGGAGGCTGGCAGAGATCGATCAGCCGGCCTGTTGAAGGGAAACGCCATGAAACCAAGGTTTATATTTGTCATTCTTTTGTTGGTCATGCTTGCCAGGGGAACCGCGGCATGGGCAGAGGAAAGGACCCTCTTCCGGGAAAATTTTGACAGCCTGGTCCAGTGGGAATCCCTGACTTTCCCGAAAATCAAAACCCATTCCACCTATACGCTGGTCAGGGAAGGCGGCAAAAACATCCTCAAAGCTGAAAGCCGCGCTTCCGCCTCGGCCATCGTCCAGCGCCGGATATTTAATATTTACGAAAATCCCCGCCTGACCTGGAGGTGGAAGGTGACGCAGCTTTCCGATCGGGGCAATCCGAAAGAAAAAGCGGGTGATGATTATCCCATCCGGGTGTATGTCATGTTTCAATATGATCCCGCTTTAGCCTCAATGGGAGAACGTCTGACCTACAACACGACGAAGATGATTTATGGAAAGTTCCCGCCCCACAGTACGCTCAACTATGTCTGGACCGGCAAAAACATGCAGGAAAGATTCATCGTCAGTCCCTATACGGACAAGGCCTGTATGGTCATTCTGGAGAGAGGGAGCAGGCGGGTCGGTCAGTGGGTGGAGGAATCCGTTAATGTTCTCGAGGATTACCGCAGGGTTTTCGGGAAAGACCCTCCCGCGCTGGCTGCGCTGGCCGTCATGAGCGACTCCGACAATACCAGAACAACGGCGGAGGCTTATCTTGATTTTATTGAAGTAGGACGATAAAGGATGTTCAGGGAAGGAAAATGATGAAAACACTTTATCTGGATAACGCCGCAACATCTTTTCCCAAACCTGCGGAAATGATGCGGGCCATGGAAAAATTTCAGCGCGAAACCGGCGCGAATCCCGGCCGGTCCGGCCACGGACGTTCCATTGACGCGGGCCGCGTCATTTATGAAACGCGCGAGGCGCTGGCGCGGCTTTTCAATGTTGATGACTCGTTGCGCATCGCTCTGACAAAAAATTCCACGGAAGCGATCAACATTGCGCTGCTGGGAGCACTCAAGCCCGGCGACCATGTCATTACCAGCGCCATGGAACATAATTCCGTCATGCGGCCGCTGCGATTTCTGGAATCGCGTGGTGTTGAGCTGTCGGTGGTTCCCTGCTCATTGCAAGGCGAGCTTGATCCTGACGATATTCGCAAGGCTTTTCGGAAAAACACGAAAATGGTTGTCCTGACACATGCGTCCAATGTGACGGGAACTATTCTGCCTGTTTCCGAAGTGGGCCGGATTGTGCGCGAAAAAGACGGTGTGATGTTTTGTGTCGATGCTGCGCAGACTGCCGGGGCTTTGCCGATTGATGTTGAACAAATGAAGATCGACCTGCTGGCCTTTACCGGCCATAAATCCCTCTTCGGACCTCAGGGGACGGGCGGACTTTACGTGCGCGAGGGACTGGAAAAACGGATCGCCCCGTTGATGATGGGCGGAACAGGCAGCCGTTCGGAATTTGAAGAGCAGCCCGATTTCATGCCGGACAAGTTTGAAAGCGGCACGCCCAACACCATCGGTTTTGCGGGTCTTAAAGCGGGTGCAGCCTTTGTTCTGGAACAGGCGATAGAAGTGATCAGGGCCAGGGAACAACAACTGACAGCCTGCTTTCTTGAACAATTAGAAGCACTGGGAAATGACGTGACCGTTTACGGGCCGAAGGATTCCTCGAAGCAGACGGCGGTGGTTTCGTTCAATGTAAAAAACATTTCGCCGTCGGATGCGGCTTATCACTTTGAAGAAAACCGGGGCATCCTGTGCCGTCCCGGTCTGCACTGCGCGCCGTCCGCCCACCGCACGCTCGGCACATTCCCGCGGGGAACCATCCGCTTCAGCTTCAGTTTCTTTCATACCCGTGAAGATGTGGATCAGGCCGCCGCTGCCGTCCGCGAGCTTTTAAAGCGCTGAGCTTCACAAAAACATCCGTTTTTAAAAAGAAATCGAATGGGGAATGAGGTTAAAACATTCCGCCGCCGATGTATCCCGCTGCGATCAAAGCCTGGGTCAGCAATACAAGCAGGACATTCTTCTTCAGGGTATCCAGCAATACTTCCCGCTCATCATATTTGAAGGAACCTTTGATCACCCGGATGGCAAGGGGCAGCGTCAGGAAGGAGACAAGAGTGACAACGGGCATATAATGATAAATGACCGCCCAGGCAATCCAGGCATAAACGAGCACCGTCACGAAAGAGAAAAACCATGCGGCTTTTTCCTTGCCGATCACGATGGGCAACGTCCGTCTGTTGACGGTTATGTCCGCCTCGACGTCGGGAAATTCGTTGATTAAAAGCAGGTTATGCACCAGGAAATATGAAGGCATTGAGGCGATGAAAGCCGTCAGGGTATATTCGCCCGTATGAACGAAATAAGCGCCCATAACCGGCAGAATGCCCAAACCCAGTCCGGGAGACCACTCGGGATAACCCATTTTCAGGATCAGGGGCGTATAAAAGATGATGAGAAAAAGGGCCAGCAGGATCAGCGGCAGGAGCATCCAGCCGCTTTTCATGATAAAAAAAACGGCGATGGGGAAGAGTAAAATCAGGCAAATGATGCCCAGCCGCAGGCTTTGCTGAATGGTCAGGGAACCGTCAGGCACGGCACCGCTGCCGCCGCTGAAAGGCGTGCGGCTGGTTTTGAAATCCAGACCGCTGCGCGCATCGAAGTAGTCGTTAAAAATATTCACGGCCGCATGCGCAATCAACAGCCCGATGGTGGCGAGTATCGCATACCGGATGTTGAACGGCGAACCATAGCGGATGGATTCATACCAGGCAACCGCGGCGCCGAGAATGCCCAGGATCAGAGCTAAAATAAGAAAAGGAATGCGGATAACGGTTATAATGCCCCTGAGTTTCATGTGTTCTGCCGATCGTCCTTCTGTTTAATAGGGTTCGTTGGTTTCTGGCCACTGATCAAATGAGTTATTCGGAAACATCATTCCCGCCTATAACATTTCCAACAGCGATTTCGATCCGCTGAGCATCATATACAGGATGAAGATTACCCCGATGATGATTCGGTAGTATCCAAAGGCTTTAAATCCGTGGTTTTCCACATACTTTATAAAAACTTTCACCGCCAGCCAGGCGGAAACGAAGGCTCCGACTAAACCAATCGCCAGAAGCATCAGCCCATGCGATGAAAAGGTTGCGTCGGTCTTCAGTAAATCATACCCCGTCGCCGCGCACATGGTGGGAACCGCCAGCAGGAAGGAAAACTCCGTGGCCTGTTTCTTGTTCAGTCCGTTGAAGACTCCGCCGATGATGGTTGCCGCGGCGCGGGACACGCCCGGAATCATGGACACACACTGCGCCAGACCAATGAAGAAGGCGTTTTTGTAAGAGATATCCTCCAGCTCTGCGTATTGTGTTTTCCGGACGACCACGCGTTTGTCGATCAGGATGAGGATAATGCCGCCAATAATCAGCGCAAGGGAAACACCCAGCGGGTTGAACAGATAGGTCTTGATGGTTTTATAGGCCAGAAATCCTATAATCGCGGTGGGGATAAAAGCGATGAACAGTTTGATGTAGATGGTGATGCCCTGAATGAAGCGTTTGTAATAAAGTATCACAATTGCCAGGATGGCTCCGATCTGAATGGCGATTTCAAAGGTTTTCACGAATGCGTCGTTGTGAATCTTCATGATGTAAGAGGCCAGGATCATGTGGCCGGTGGATGAAACCGGCAGAAACTCCGTCACGCCTTCCACAATCGATAAAATAATCGCTTGTATGATGTCCATAGGGTTTTTCCGTTAATTTAGATCAATGAAACCATGAATTTCTTCGTGTAAAAATATCATTAAAAACAGGTGCCCTTTATCATAGATGCCAAAGAGAAACTAAACAAATTTAATGATAATTGATGCATGCAGCCTAATCTTTCGTACTGTCTTCTTGAACAGGTTCCGGTTCCGGCTCCGGGGGCGCCTGCTCTTCAGCGACAGTCAGAGCGGGAGGTTCCTGAACCGGCTCCACATCGGCAAGCCACAGAGAGTGGCGATGCCGGGCGTAATCCAGACGCACTTTTCCCGTGAATATGCCGCGCACCATCGGCCAGTTCGGCCGTAGCGCAATCGCCGCCATATGCGCCAGAAACGCCAGAAAAAATAAAATAAAAAAGATATTGTGAATCCAGGTGGCCCAGAGAAGAACCGTATGCGACAAATCCGGCGCATAGATATTCTTATAGGTTTTCACCAGTCCTGAAATAATCAGCATCAGGATGATGAAAGCCATTCCCGCGTATGCCAGTCTCTGCTCTGGAAGGTATTTGCGCATGGGCGGTTCTTCTCCGAATCCAAAGAGGCTTTTGATTACGGTAATGGACTCCGCAAAATCACCCTTCTGAGGGAGCAGTCCCTTTTCGCCCCGCGGACCGTGATAAAAAACATGAAGCATGGCCGCAACCGTAAAAACGAAAGCGGCGGCGTAATGAAGAGATAATGATGTAATAAAATCCGCCGACCAGCCCAGACCTGGAACATCGATAATATAGTACCGTTTGCCCACGGGAAGTTCAAAAATTCCGGTTAAAAGCAGGACCAGACCGGAAAGAGCAATTGCCCAGTGCTCGATGAGTTCCAAAACACCGTGGCGGACAATAAGATTTTTTTCAGCCAATATTTTGTCTGTCATTTCCTCATTCCTCCTTTCCCGTTTTGTCTCCGCGGCTGGACAGCCAGCCCAGGATTCCCGCGGCAATTCCCAGAACAGGAGCGGCCAGAACCGCCTTCGCCAGAGGATCCGTACCTGCCATTCTCCGCGGCACATCAACTTTCATATCCGGTTGCCCCGGTTTTTTCGTCATGGTTTTATTGATTTCCTCGAAAGGCACGGGCGACACATACAGAGTGGCGGTGCCGCCGTTTTGTTTTTTTCCGTAAATGTAGCCGTTCATCCGGCCGGCGCGTTCCGCCGCGACTTTTTCAATGGCGTTTCTCGTTCCGATGAGCAAAGCCTCCCTCGGGCAGGCCTCGACGCATCCGGGGCTTTTATCCGCCGCCAGACGCTCCACGCACAAATCGCATTTATACATCACGCCGTTGCCCATCAGGCCGGGCAACACCTTCAGGTAGATGCCAACGCCGGACTGCCGCTGAGGAATTTCCCACGGGCAGACATCCCGGCATTTCGCGCCGCCGAAGCAGCTATCCTGATCAATGACCACCGCGCCGTTTTTGTTTTTGTGATTGGCGGAGAAAGGACAGATGGTCGCGCAGGCGGGGTTGTCGCAATGCATGCAGCGGCGGGGAACAAAAACGGTTTTCTTCCGGCCGGCAACGTTGATCTCGGCTTTGTGTACGTAAATGAAGTTGTAAGGGGTCAGGCGTTTGAATACGTCGCGTTTTTTCGACCAGTCTTCAACGGTTTTGCGCGGCCAGGGTTCGGGGATGGGTTCGGCAACCTGCGGGATTTTATTCTGGTTGATGGTTTTACAGGCGCTTACGCAGGCGGGAACCTTCCGGTCAACACAACCGTCGCAGAGACTCAAATCAATGAGGGTGGACAATTGTTTATTTGTTCCGGCAAAAGCTTTTTTCGGCAGGCCGACACTGGAGAGCGCTGCCGCCCCCGCCGTTATCTTCAAAAAAGACCGGCGTCCTATTTGCAATTGTTTCGGCTCTTTCATGTTCTCCCTCCCTTGTTAATTTCAGCCTTCATCTGAAGGCCGTCTTTGTCTCTGCGCCAGATCAGATATCGTTAGTAAATTAATCATGGAGCATATCGTATAATATTCCGGCTGTATCACCAACCACCCTTCGGCAAATGATGCGATGATGCTTTCTTTCAGCGATTTCGGTTTTCGTTGCATATTTTTTCAGCAGTTCAGCGCAATCACTGGTTCCATAAATATCTTCGAATATTTTGTTTAGCTGACGAACTTTCTTGTAGGCGGCCAATTTAGTGTTCATGTCTTTGGGACGGGCGTTGCCGTATGCCAGTCCGAGAACCATAAAACCTCCGGTAACCGCGCCGCATTTTTGTCGCAGTCGTCCCATGCCGCCGCCGAAAGTTGAAGAAATCAGTTTCGCTTTTTCTTCATCCATGCCGAACCGGTCGGAAAAAGTAAGCAAAATAGATTGCGAACAGGCATAACCCTCGTCGAACAAAGACAGGGCTTTATGGATAGTTTCTTGCTTAGGCATCAGTTTCATCCGCGTTTTAGCAAATGTATCACATGGAATCGGAAAAGAGCCAGTTGAATGTTCATGATCTTCAAGGTTAAAGATTATTTCAAGTTCTCAAGCGTAATCACACTGCCCGCGCCGAGGGGAACAAAGCGCTCCCGGTATTCACGGTTAAAGAGCTCCCGGGCACGCTCACCGCTGCAGTGTGAAGCTCCGCAATAGCGGACATTCATGGCTTTCAATCGCGAAACCGCCTTCAGAATATCATTATCCCCTTCGTCAAAAAGGTGAAAACCACCCATGACCAGCGCCAGGTTATCCTCCGGCAAAACCGTTTTCGCCATTTCCACGATTTTGATAATGCCCGGATGCGCGCAGCCGGTGATCACCGCGATACCCGCCGATGTACTGACCAGCGCCGCCTGCTCCTGTATGGGGCCGTCCAGCTCGCCTGTCGTATAAAAACCCGGAGAAATTTCCCGCGCCCCGTCCGCTTCAATCAATTTTGCGCCATAGCGTTTCATATCGGCTTTGAAGTGTACGGAAAATGACCGCGGAATCGAAACCCGGAGATTGCGGTTGGCGTCCAGAATAAAATAGACGCCGCCCGTGTGGTCCCAGTGTTGATGCGAAATCATCATCAGATCAATTGCCGCGGGATTAAGGCCCAGCCTGGCCATGTTTTTCGACAAAACAATGCCGTCGCAGCCGGTATCGAAAAGAATGTTCCGGCCGTCGTGCGCAATCCAGCAGGCAAAGCCCCAGGTCGCTTCCAAATCCTGCCTGACCGTATAATTGTCGCAGATCACGGTGATTAGCGGTGGGTTATCTTTATCAGGCGATTTCTTCACGATACGCTCATTTTTCCCTGCCGACGGCGTAGTCCCGCAGGGCTTTGTGAAAGGTTTTGGCAGCCAGCAGGGCGCAGTGTTCCGAGTCTTCGGGCATTCCGCCCAGATGTTCGAGGATGGTACTCTGGCTGATTTTGATGCACTCCCTGACGGGTTTGCCCTTTGCCATGACCGTCGCGGCCGAACCCGCCGCATGGGAGGTCAGGCAGCCGTCCGTCGTATAGGTGATATCGTCAATTTTATCGTTTCCGACCTTCAGAAACATTTCCATCGTATCTCCGCAGGGCCCGGTTATCTTTGCGTAGCCGTCGGGCTTTACCAGAGTTCCGCAATTTCTAGGATTGTTACCGTAATCAACAACTTTGTCGGAAAGACCTCCTGTGATCTTTTCCATGAGAAGATCAATCCCCTCTTTTTTTATTTGCTCGTCGTCCACTTGCCAACTCCCCGTTATTTATCAATCGTTTTTTATCCTGTTCCCGAAGTTGTGAATCAGCGCTCCAATATTCTATTGCTTTGCGCCAACGGCAACAACATTTGTATAAAGCGTGTCACCCCGACAGCTCCGGCATTGATCGCCGTCACGGGCGGGATAGGCCTCTTTGCAGACGGGACAAATGCCGACAGGCCCCATTTTGTTGCGACGGACTTTTTCCGGTTCGACCTGCACCTGCTGGATGCTAAGCAGGCTGTGCCCCGCTTCTTTAATCTGCGCCATCAGTAAATCGGAATCCTGATCACGTTTTTTCTTCTTCTTAAGATACCAGTCACGCACTTCCGGCCAGGCCTCAAGTTTTTGTGTGTCCAGAAAAACCCGCACACCTTTGCCGCTGTATTTTTCAAACAGCGTTACGGCAAATTTGCCGAAAGGAGCGATGCTCAGCCAGCCGTTCCCGATTGTGCAGGGCGTCAGAATCTGTATGGCGTCCGGCAGACAGGCAGACGTCTCGCAGACGGCGTCAAACAATTCTCCGTCCGGCAAATTCTTCATGGCCAGATCAACCATAAAGCCTCCGATAAGCAGGCCCGGCGCCATGTTGCCGTGAAAAGACTTTACCAGTTGGAGATACTCCTCATAAGAATAGGTACAGATGTTCATAAATGTTTTTCGCTCCTTTAACCCGTGTCGCCCAGGTGAATATCGTTTGATGCTTATCCTTTGCATGCAACCTGGTATTAGAATTCCGTCATTATTTTAAATTTTCCGGCACCTGAACGGCGACGACCTCGCCCGTGGCGCATACCTGGCCGCCGGCGATCAGCCTGGACTCGATGACTGCTTTACGTCCTTTGATCAACTTGACCCTTCCGCGAACTTCGATTGGCCCGCCGAGCGGTGTGGGTAAAAGATAGTTCACATGCAAAGAGGCTGTCAGGAAACGGATGGGCGGCAGCGGCTGTTCCCATAGAGTGGCAGTCGATAAGCGATGCAATCAGTCCCCCGTAAGCCATTCCGGGAATCGCCATGTAACAGGACTTGGGCTGATGGATACAGACGGATTCCTCGCCGTCCCAGTAACTTTTGATTTGCAAACCGTGCTCGTTGCGCCGTCCGCAGCCATAGCAGTGGCTCAAATCGTCGGGATAGTAATCCTGAAAAGCTTTTTGTGTCATGCCTTCTCCTTTGAATCTTTATGTCCCACTCTGGCGGGGGAGTATGGGGGTGGATGTTCTTTGGCAACGATGAAATTTATTTATCACTGCATGCCTTTTGTCCACCTCCGGCGCGTTGCGCCACCCCCGCCAGCGGGGGACAGCAAAGCAATTTCTCTCTTCTTAGAACGCACTCCTCACGTTTCACACAAATGTCAGTTTCGTCCCCGCCATGTTCAAAATGAATTTGTCCGGCATCTGTTTTTCCATCTCAATCGTTGCCTTGCGTCCCGTGCAGTGTGTGGGAATCACATAATCCGGATTCAGTTTTTGAAGTTCCTGGATCGTGCGGTCGATAATCGGCTCAAAAAACGGGCCTGTCAGGTGAAAGCCTCCCATCACCGCGTGAATCTTGTCTATGCCCGTTACGTCAATGGCATGTATGACGGTATTGATAATGCCGACGTGAGCGCATCCCGAGAGGATCACCAACCCTTTGTCCTTTAAATTCATGACAACGGATGCATCGTCTTCGATAGGATCCCATTGTTCCTTGCCGTTTTTTTGACAATGCGCAAGGGGCCACCCTTTCTCAAAATCCGTGTCACGGGGAATTCCTCCCAGAAAAAGAACGGTGTTATTAAGCATCAAGCGGGGCTTTTCCGTTTCGATGACGGAAAGCCCCGCTTGATGGACCATTTCACGGGTCAATTTCGGAAAATAGACTTTAAATTCTTCTCCGAATTTGAGGTAACGCGGCGACCGGAAAGCGGCTGGATGTACAACGAAAGGCACATTTACCCTGCCTATCATAGCGGTCAGCTTAACCATGCCGCCCGTGTGGTCGCTGTGTCCGTGTGAAAGAGCCGCAGCCTCGACCTGTGTCATATCGACGCCAAGAGTTGCCGCATTTCGCGCCGCACCGTCTTCGGAAAAGCCAAAATCGAAAAGCAGCGTGTGCATTGCAACTTCCGCGGTGGTTCTAACCAGCGCGGAAAAACCATGCTCCGCCAGGATAGAGGCACATATTTCACCGTCTTTCAGAGGATTGGCGCGTGTGACGACTGCGCTTCCGTCCATCGCCGTAATATCGATATAATTATCCTGCAACGTCAGAATCTCAACCTTGTCCACTGCTTTTAGCGTGTTTTCAGTAGTCATGACGGGCATTCTCCTCTGTTTTTCAGTGGTCGCAGACGTTGGCCCCGACCTGTAGCGTTCCGGAGAAGAAGTCCGTGATCAGCTTTTCCGGTGATTCCGCGGGTGCTCCGACCACCACCTGAATGCCCTGCTGGGCGAAAAGTTCCTGGGCGCGCTGGCCCATGCCACCCGCGATGATCATGTTCACACCTCTTTCGGCAAGCCACGGTGGCAAGAGCCCCGGCTCATGCGGCGGTGCGGCGATGTCTTCACGTTTTAATATTTTCTTTGATTTGTCATCCACTTCGACAATGGCGAAGCTCGCACAATGACCAAAATGCATGGTTAACTTTCCTTCGGCTAATGGTATGGCAATTTTCATGGTGTTTTCTCCTTATGAATTTAATTTATTTGTTTTATCGAAATCTAAAATCTGATCGATGATGGCCTGCATGATCTTTCCCGTCGGTGTTTCGGAGGAATGGTAAATGAATACTTTGCCGGAATCACCGGATTGGGCAATGCCCGGATCCATCGGAATGGCGCCCAGGAAAGGAACTTTCATGTCCGAGGCGGTTTTCCTTCCGCCTCCCGCTGGCAGGATTTGCGTCAGTTCGCCGCATTTGGGGCAGACAAATCCGCTCATGTTTTCCACAACGCCCAGCACCGGCACATGGACCTGCTGACAGAAGCTGATGGATTTGCGCACATCGACGGCCGCCACACGCTGCGGAGTCGTGACGATCACCGCGCCGGTAAGCGGCTGAATCAACTGGCAAAGCGACAGGGGTTCATCGCCGGTGCCCGGAGGCGCATCCACAATCAGATAATCCAGGTCGCCCCAGTTGACATCCGTCAGAAACTGTTTAATGACACCCATTTTCATCGGGCCGCGCCAGATCACCGCGTGATCGGGGTTTTGCAGTAAAAAGCCGATGGACATCACTTTCATGCCGCCGAACTCGACCGGACGGAGCTCGCCTTCGTCGCCCTTGAGGGTTTCATGTTCCAGGCCCAGCATGGTCGGCACACTCGGTCCATGAATATCGACGTCCAGAAGTCCCACGCGCAGGCCATTGAGCGCCAGCGCCGTGGCCAGATTCACGGCGACGGTGCTTTTGCCCACGCCGCCCTTGCCGGACAGCACAACAATTTTGTGTTGAATGCGGCAAAGCCTTGCCTCCAGGCGGCGACGATCCGCATAATCCTCCTTGCTTTCGTTTTGTCGCTGATTTGTCGCTGAACAGCTTGCGTCTCCGCAAGAGTCGCAGGTCTTATTGTTTTCCACTTTTGTTGTATCCTCCTTCTAATAGATTTAAATGATTCCATAGCAGTTTCAAGTCGTCTGCGGCCGGCGTGTCCAGCTCGACCACGGCTTTCCTTTGTATTTGCGCCCGGGTAACGGATGAGTCGTAGCGGATTCGTCCGGCAATTGCAGCGCCGACGCTTTCAGCTTTTGCCTCGATTTGCCGCGTCATTTCTTCATTGATGTCCCACTTGTTGACACAAATAGCCGTCGGGATTTGAAAGTGTCGAGTCAGAGACATTACTCTTTCGAGATCATGCTCGCCGGAAACCGTCGGTTCCGTGACGATCAGCACCTGCGAAGCACCGGTGAGAGAAGCGATGACCGGGCACCCTAGCCCCGGCGGGCCGTCAACAATAACGATTTTATGATTTTCTTCCTCGGCCAGATGTTTGGCTTCGCGGCGCACGGTGGAAACCAGCTTGCCGGAATTTTCCGCGGCGATGCCCAGGCGCGCGTGGACCATGGGGCCGCAGCGCGTATCTGAAACAAACCACTCACCGCAGTGCCGCTGGGGGAAATCAATGGCGCCCTCCGGGCAAAACCACACACAAACGCCGCAGCCTTCGCAGGAGATCGAATCAATATGAAACATTTCCACGTTATTGGAAATCGCGCCGAAACGGCACAGTTCCTGGCAGATGCCGCAACCGGTGCAGTCGTTCTGGCGAATGACCGCTTCATGACCGCTTTGAAAGTCATGACGCTCGCGGATAGTCGGCTCTAAAACCAGATGCAGGTCCGCCGCGTCCACGTCGCAATCGCACACGACGGGATGGTCGGCCAGTACGGCAAAAGACGCCGTGACGCTGGTCTTGCCCGTTCCCCCTTTGCCGCTGATAATTACCAGTTCTTTCATGGTTGGCCTTTTTCCACTATTTTGTAGAACACTTCATGATCGGCCCGCAGCGTTCTGATTCGTTCTTCATCCACCAGCTTTTTGAGCATTTTGGCGGCTTCATGCGGATGCAAACCCAGGCCCGCACAGATGTCGGCCAGTGTGCAGGGCCTTCTGGCCAGCAGGGAAACAATTTCATTGTCGACTGTAGCCCGTGAGGCAGTGCTGGAATAAAGAGAGGGTTGATCATTGCTGATGATTTCCACCGTTCCCGCAAAGAGACCGGCAAGGTTTTCCATCTGTTTTCTTTCCACGGCGCAGGCATATTCCTCTGATGACGGACGGCAAACCGTATTAAGCTGCACTTTTGCCGGACTGATTATTTTTGCCAGGGCAGCTATTTTCTTCACGTCCGCATCCATACCGGTGACGCCGGAAACCAGAAGAACCTCCAGCCACACCTGTCCCTGAAAATCACAGGTGAATTCGATCAGTCCGCTGACCATGTTATCGAAGGAAATGCCGTTGTGGGGACGGTTAACGTATCGAAACAACGTTTCATCGCCGGCATCGAGCGACGGGATGACCAGATCAGCCCGCATCAGGGCTTCGCTAACTTGCGGTTTATAAAGCAAGGAGCCGTTGGTCAGAACAGCCACGGGGATGGAGGTCATGCTCTTGATCATGCCGATGAGTTCGCCGATTTCAGAATGCAGCGTCGGTTCACCCGAACCGGCAATGCTGATGTAATCGGGCGTTTCTCCCGCCTCCAGTTTTATCTTCAACTCTTCTAAAATATCATGGACGGGAACATAGGGGCGCCGTTCCATGGTTTTATTTGTTGTGCGTCCCAACTGACAATAGATGCAATCATAAGTGCAGGTTTTAAAAGGCGCCAGATCAATTCCCAGTGATTGCCCCAGTCTGCGGGAGGGAACCGGTCCGTAAAGATATTTAAAATCACGTGAACTCACTTGTTAATCTCCGCAATGCGATTCGCCGCAGCGCTGGCGTGCGCCGCAGCAGGTTTGGCCGGTTTCTGTAAGAGAGCAGCTTTTGCGGGAGTCGCGCAGGCTTTGTCCCTGCGATTTCAAAATAAAACCGCTGCCTCCGCTGACCAACCTTTGAACGCTTCCGCCGCATTCGGGGCAAACCTTGAGCGGTTCGTCTTTCATGCTTTGCTGTCTTTCAAAGTGTACTTGGCAACTATTGCATTCATATTCATAGGTCGGCATTTTATGTCCTTTCTTGCTTCTTGAAATGAGCTATCTTTTTCATCAGGTTCTCAAACAGTTCCCGGTATTGCGGCAGCGCATCGATCATCAGGACGCCACGTGAATAACTCTCAGCGATTTTTCGGTCGTCGGGGATTTCCAGAAGAATGGAGATCCCTTCTTTTTCACAATAATCGTGGATACGATCATCTCCGCTGCCCATGCGATTGACGACGACACCGAAAGGAATTTTAATTTCTCTCACCATGTCCACCGCCAGCGACAAATCATTGAGGCCAAACGGCGTCGGTTCCGTAACCAGCAGGACCAGGTCCGTATCCCGAATAGCCGCAATGACTGGACAGGAAGTTCCCGGAGGCGCATCCAGAATCGCCGTCATATCCTTTTGCAGGCGTTCCTTGACTGCCCGGATCAACGGTGGCGCCATGGCGATGCCGACATCCAGCCGTCCGCCGATCAGCGTGATATTTTCCGCCGTCATCGTTTCGACCACGCCGATTCGCCGACCAACCTCCGTAATCGCCTTGGGAGGACAAACTCTGGCGCAACCGCCGCAGCCATGACACATTTCCGGAAAGATCAGCGGCGCCGTGCCGAAGGTCACGATGGCGTGATACTCGCAGAATTTGCTGCATTCGCCGCAGCCGTCGCAAAGCGATTCATCCACCTGGGGTACCGGAATCGTGACGATTTCCTCTTTGACTTTATCGCCTTTGAGGAACAGGTGTGCGTTGGGCTCTTCCACGTCACAGTCCAGAAGCTGCACGGGTGTATCCATCGTGCGCGCAAGATTGACGCTCACAGTTGTTTTGCCGGTTCCACCTTTGCCGGAAGCAACGGAAATCTTCATGCCGCCTTCTCCTTTCTGTCCAACCACAAAAGCGGGAAAACAATATCACTGGTGCAGCAAGGTACCCAGACCGCCAAAAACAGAAAAACGGCGATCAATATGGTAGTGACAACATCGATGGATGTGCCCAGCGCCATGATGATGTGAAAGAGCGACGCCCAGGTGCTGAGCAGCACGTGTCCCGCATGGGGAATTTTGGTGTGGGAGATGACATAACCCAGCGCGATGCCGACCAACGCCAGCGGATTGACCAGCCACCACTTTTCGATGAAGCCCAGATGGATACCACGATAGGGTAGGTCAAGCAGCCATTCTCCGGCAAAGGGAATGAGCGAATCGCTCAACGTGGCGATGCCAATTGACCCAAAGTATCCGATCAGAACCGTTCGCCAAATGCCGCGGCCGGTATGCAGCCGGTACATTGCCGTGGTGACCAGTGCGCTGAGCAAGACGTGCAGCGGATGCATCGCCCAAAACAGCGTGGACGAAATCTCCCGTGGCACCCGGAACTGAATAAAAGCGGCCATAATGACAATACCCGTTAAGGTGCCGAAGGCCGTAAAAGGAGCATGCATTCGAAGTTCATTCGCAATCAGGGGCGCCTTCATGATCGATTATACCCGCGTTTCCCGCGCTTTTGTGCGGTGGGTTCGTCCACCTCGTCCTGCCAGCCGCTTTTCCTGACCTGGTGAAGATCAAACTTGGCCGTGTAGGGCTTAATGTCCAAAAGCGGCGTTCCGTCGAGGATATCCAGACCATCGATATGCAGGATATTATTTTCACGGCTGATTACTTCCACAATGCTTAAGCCGATGGCGTTAGGGCGATAAGGAGCCCGGGTCGAAAATATGCCGCGATCCACATCCTGAAGAAAGGGTTTGACAATCAATTTAACCTGCTCGGAACGATGGAAATGGTAGATCAGATAAATGTGTGAAAAGCCCTCCAGATCGCGCAGTCCCTCGGCGAATTCAGGGAAAACTTCAACGTGTCCCTTGCAGCCCTTGGCATAGACCGGCTGAATCGGCGTCTTTTCGGCAACTGTATGTTCGCTGTGAATGACGCCGATGGGCTTGTACGTGATCCGCGAATTTTTCATGCCCAGTGTCCTTCAACGTCGGCTGAAGAGGCCTCGGCCAGTTTCCCATCACGGTATTGGTCAATAGCTTCCGACACGGTTGTGGCGGTGGTGTTGTAAATTTTAATTTTTGCAGCCTCCAGAACACGAAATGCTTTGGGACCGCAATGCCCGGTAACAAGCGCCGCAACGCCCAGACGGGCAATGTTTTGCGCGGACTGGATGCCCGCTCCCTGCGCGGCATTCAGGTTTTGTTCGTTGTCCACGATCTCGAAAGTATTGGCTTCCAGATCGTAGATGAGAAATTTCGGCGCGCGGCCGAAACGGCTGTCGAGTGGCGCGTTCAGATCGCTGCCGGATGTTGTCACGGCAATTTTCATATCGTTCCTCCTGTCGATTGTGCGGTGGCGCGAAGCGGTTTGAGACGCGCCACCGTCATCCTGACGCGGACAGAATCCACGCCTATGTCCGATCAGTTATTTTCCCTGACCCATGGTGATCAATTCATCAAGACGTTTTTTAATCGCGTCCATTTCGGATTGCAGGTATTCGGCCTGACTTTTCAGCGCCTGCTTTTCCGTTTCCGGATCGGCTTGCTGAAATGACGCCGCAAAACTGCCAAACGGTGTTCTTCCCGTCATGCCAGTGGCGAAAAAGCGATTACGTCGTCTGAATCCGCCACCGCGCCCGCAGGCGTTATTTGAATAACCAGGCATATTGTAACCGGCGCAGTATCCCGCCCGACGACCTGTCATTGGTCCCATTCCCAGGGGGCCTGTTGAATCTCCTCTCGGCATGATAAAAATCCTCCTTTCATGCGATTGTTTATCTATTCTCGAACCATCGATGTCTTGCACTTCGGGCACTGAACCTGCGTGCAGGGCACACCTCTTTCATGCGGCTGCGTATGGCCGCAATTGGGACACCGGCAGGCGCCCATCGCACCGCCGGCAATCGGTCCGCCCTTACGGCCACGGCCGCCGCCATTTCCTTTTCCGCTGCGATTTGCACCATTCATAAGTATTTCCTCCCTCAATCTGCTGTTTTCAGAAAACAAAAACCGCGGACGCCAGAACAGTCGTGTAATCCCCGCTTTTCAAAACGCATGACTGCGTGGTATTGCGCGTCCCGACGATTTTCCCACTGATCTTGAACAATTCCTTCTTTTCATCCCAGCTTTCATCGACATTGAAATCAATGCCCAGCGTCGAGGCCAGCATGGCCGCCGCCAGATCTTCCGCGTAGTCGCCGGTTTGCCGTTCGGTGTAACCGAAGGCGTGATGTTCACTGATGTATCCATAAGCTTTTTTATCCACGGGAATCGCACAGCCGACAGACGCGGAAATCAATCGCTTGGGCTCGTTACTGCAACACCGGCTCATTACACAGAAAGTGATAGCGCCCGGTTGAAGTTTCTTGAGGCCTTCCGTCCGAGAGATCATCCGGCAGCCCGGCGGCATAATACTGGAGACCTGCACCAAGTTGCACTTTTCAATGCCCGCGTCGCGTAGCGCCAGTTCAAATGAGTGAAGCTGCTCACGGTGAGTGCCAACTCCCTTGGTGAAAAAAATTTCTTTGGGAATATACTGGTTCAATGCTTTATTCTCCTTTCATTATCTCTTGTCTCCGGGGGCAGCGCATGCCACGCCCTCTGCCCCGGCCATTTCCGTGCCCGCGTCCGTGACAGCCCGGTAGGGAAAAAGAGGTTTCTCCGAGATGATCGCTTTGATAGGCGGCGATGACTTCGTCCACCGAACCGCGGACAAAAGGATGAATGTCGATGCCCAGTGCGGCAATCGATGCCTGCAACGGCCGGGAAATTGCGCCGCAAATAAGGACATCAATCCCCTGTTCCTTGAGCTGGGCTGCGCGATTGGCCAAACCAGCCGTGTTAAGAGGTACCATCGTGCGCTTGTTACCGTTTGCACCATCTGTCTCCAGAATTAATAATTGATCCGTCGCATCGAAGACGGTGGAAATGACATCTTTATATACTGACAGGGCCAGCTTCATGTAGTTCCTTTTTGTTAAATCGTTGCACATTACATGTCTGTAACATGTTTAGAGCAAAACGGATGCCAGGAGGATGGATGGTGATAAATAGCGCAATAACAGCATCTTGAATTTATGCCGACAAATTAATCCGGCAGGGAGAGTTGCGGATATGCGAAAAAGTCGCGCGACAGTAGCGGATATGCGACAGCGTCATCGATTAATCGGTCAGGGGAATGCCCAGCGCTTTGATTTTGCGGTACAGCGTACTTTTGTGCATGCCCAGTTGCTTTGCGGTTTGAGGGCGGTTCCAGTTATTTTGTTTGAGGGCATTGATCAGGTAGTCGGCTTCTATATCCCGGAAAGACGAGGAGTCTTTTTTAAAAGGGTGTTTGCCTGCAATAAGAAGGGTATCCGGAAGATGTTTCTTTTCAATGATGCCGGTTTTACAAAGGATGAAGGCGCGTTCGATCATGTTCGCCAGCTCACGGATGTTGCCCGGATAGGTATGAGCCATCAGGCAGGACATCGCCTCGTCGCTGACTCCTTCGATATTCTTTTTTTGCAGGATGTTGAAACGGCCTATAAAATGATCGATGAGCAGGGGAATGTCTTCCATCCGGTCGCGCAGCGGTGGAAGACTGATTTTAAAAACATTGATCCGGTAGAACAAATCTTCACGGAAACGGCCCTGACGGATGAGGTCTTCCAGGTTCTTGTTGCTGGCCGCGATGATGCGTACATTGTGCTCAATGCTTTGGGTCGCGCCCAGCGGCTCGTATGTTTTTTCCTGCAGGACGCGCAGCAGTTTCACTTGCATGGCAGACGTGATGTCGCCGATTTCGTCAAGAAACAGTGTTCCGTTTTCAGCCAGGCGGAACCGTCCGGGCTTATCTTTTTTTGCATCAGTGAACGCCCCCGCCTTGTAGCCGAAGAGCTCGGCCTCCAAAAGTGTGTCCGGCAGCGCGCTGCAATTGACGGCGATAAATGACTGTTTTTTCCTGGGGCTGAGATTATGCATGGCGCGCGCGAAAAGCTCCTTGCCCGTGCCGCTTTCTCCTTCGATCAGGACGGTGCTGGAGCTGGCGGAGATGTCGGGAAGAATATCAAACAGCTGTAGCAGCTTGTGACTTTTGGAAATGATGTCCTCGAAGGAGTATTTGGACTGGATGGCTTTGCGCAAGTCTTCTTCGACACTGATGTCGCGGAATGTTTCCACGGCGCCCAGAAGCTTTCCCTTTTTGTCACGAAGCAGGGCTGTGGAAATGCTGACTGGGAGCTTTCTGCCTTCCGCGTCAATGATATTAACCCTTTTATTGATAATCGGCGCGCCGGTTTTCATGGTTGCGCGGAGGCAGCAGTTTCTATCGCAAATGTCCGCTTTCAGAACATCTTTGCATAATTGACCAATGGCTTCGGTCTGGGAAACCCCCGTGATTTCCCGGGCCGCGCGATTGAATGAGGTAATCCGCCATTCCTGGTTGACGGTGAAGACTCCGTCCGCAATAGAATCGAGAATAATATTCTGTTCGTCTCCAAGCCCGGAATCCAAAGCTTTCGGAGTCTTTCCGGCGTTCATATCAGAACCTTAACGTTGGCATCAGCCTTCATGGCAGCCATGCTCATGCTGCGCGCAGGCCAGTCCGGAATCACGGAGATTACCCGCAAGCCATTTTTCCGCAACTTCTTTCACGTCGCCGGAGCAGCCGCGTAAAACCTGGATTCCATTCGCCCCCAGAACGTTAACGGCACCTTGTCCCATATTGCCGGCCAGCATGTATTTAACGCCCATTTCCGCCAGGATGGAAGCAATATTTGATTTACAGCCGCACCCGGCAGGCGGTGTGATGATTTCCAGTGACAGGATTTTGTTTTTGTCGTCAATCGTGAATACGGTAAAATATTCACAGTGGCCGAAATGTTCGTCCACCTGGTTTTGATAAGAGGGTAACGCGATTTTCATAATTTTCTCCTTTAGTTATTGATTATCTTTGCCGGCTCTGCGTCCTTTACCGGGACCGCCAGCTTCGGTTTCGCTTAAAGTTACTTCCCCGCCTTCAATTTTGAGTGCCTTGCCGTGAATCAGGACATCCGCTATTTTTTTATGAGCTGTTTCTATGACCCTGCCGAACGTTTGTCGGGAAATATTCATCTGGGCAGCCGCCTCTTCCTGATAAAGCTTTTCGTAATCGGCCAGCCGAATCGCCTCAAATTCATCAAGATGCAAAACGACTTCTTCAAGTTCCACGGCGGGGATGCCCCGTGGCTTGAAATAATTTTTATCAGGCATTCCGCATACATTACGGCAACATTTGGGTCTTGGCATTTGTCTTTGTCGCTTCCTTTTTCCTTATTATAAGCATATGCCCATAACGTGTCAAGTGATAATATGGTTCAATTGAGGATCAGGTAGAAAACAAAGGGTTGCGTCATACGGGGTCGAATCAATATCCAAAAGACATGACGGAACTTGTTGTTGCGAATAATTCGAATGAATGATAATTACCCGGCAAATATATTATTCTGAAATTTATTTAATTATCAGAACGGAGATGCATCATTATGAAAAATGTAGAAATGTCAGTGGCGGATAATATTCTTACCATTAAGGTTGATCTGACCAAGGAGTTTGGCCCGTCTTCTTCCGGTAAGACCGTTATTATTGCGACTACGGAAGGAAACATTTCCATTCCCGATCAAGAGGATAAAAAAGTGGGATTGAATGTGTATCGCAAGAAATAGCGCAGACTTTTGACCGATTCCGAAAATAACCGGCAATCATTGCTCCGGCAATGATTGATGCCGCTTTAAAAGAAGGAGGACGGACATGGCATTGACGAAGCAGCAAATTATTGAACAACTTCACGAGCAAATCGGCATTCCGAAGAAGGAATGCATATCAATTGTTGATAATACCTTTGAAATCATCAAGGAAGAACTTGAAAACGGAGAAAAAGTTTCCATCTCCGGTTTTGGTAAATGGATGGTGAGGGAAAAACGTCCGAGAAGAGGAAGAAATCCCCAAACCGGTGAATCGATAACATTAAGCGGCAGAAAAGTCCTGACGTTTAAATGCTCGCATGTGCTCAGACACGAATGCAATTCATAGCTGGCGGTATTCCTATCCATAGGTTTGATGAAACTATTTGTATTTACAGGGAATAAACGCAGGCCATCTGCTTCCAAAGCTGAACATCGCCGGTTCAGGCCGGTTGCCCGTTTCATCAATCAGTAAGCCGACAGGTCCCCTTAGGCGGTAAATATTGCTTGCATTGCTTTTTTATGTATGGTAGTTGCTCTTCCGTCACTGAAAGTAGTTTGCTGAAGTGGGCTTTCGCCCACTTTTTTATTTTCTGAAGCGACCGATATGTACGATGATTTAAAAGACAAAATATGGCAGCTGGCCGAGCCGATAGCGGCCTCCGAAGGAATGGAGCTGATTCATGTCGAATGCCTGAAAATGCATTCCCGGTGTGTTTTTCGGCTTTTTCTGGACAAGGAAGGCGGCATTTCGCTGGACGACTGCACCACCATCAGCAATCAGTTGGGTGATATTCTGGATGTTCATGACCTGTCCCGGGGGCCTTATACATTGGAGGTTTCCTCGCCGGGCCTTGACCGCCCCATCTCGCGCGATCAGGATTTTGAGAGATTCAAAGGGGCCAAAGTAAAAATCAAGACCCATATCAAGATCGACGGCACAAAGAATTTTCAGGGAACGTTGACGGATTACGTGGAAGAAAACGGCCGGAAAGTTCTCCGAATCGATGTGGCGGGTAAAATAGTCGGCATACCGAAAAACGAAATCGCCAAAGCGAATCTTGTGGATGATGCCGCAATTGCCGAAGAATGAGACAAAAAAACGCCGACAGGCTGGAATGAATACAGCCCGAAAGATAAAAAGGGAGGAACTTGTAAATGTTGCAAGAGCTTAAACGTCTGATCGAGCAGATGGGTAAGGATAAGGGTATCGACAAGCAGATCATTACAGAAGCCCTTGAAGCCGCCATGATGACGGCGGCGCGAAAAAAACTGGGGCAGAATGTGGATATTGAAGCCCACTACAATGACGACGCCGGAGAAATTGAAGTTTTTCAGTTTAAGACGGTTGTCGATAAAGTGCTGGAGCCCGAAACACAAATTTCCAAAGAGGACGCCAGAAAAACCCTTGATGAAGGCGCGGAGCCGGGCGACTCTCTGGGCATGAAAATTGAGACGAGTTCTTTCGGCCGCATTGCCGTTCAAATGGCGAAACAAATCATCATTCAGCGGGTTAAAGACGCGGAACGAGACAATATCTATGACGAATACAAAGACCGCAAGGGGGAATTGATCAACGGTTTTGTCCAGCGGTTTGAAGGCGGCAATATTATCGTGAACCTCGGCCGGGCTGAAGGCGTGGTGCCGCCCATGGAACAGATTCACCGTGAAACCTACAAGCGCGGCGAACGCATCCGGTCTTATCTTTTTGAGGTCAAAAAAAACACGAAAGGCGCGCAGATTATTCTGTCCCGGACGCATCCCGCATTCCTCAAGGCGCTTTTTGAAGTGGAAGTGCCGGAAATTTCCGAAGGGCTTATTGACATTGTCAGCGTGGCCCGCGAGCCGGGCAAACGCGGCAAGATCGCCGTGAAAGCCAAGGACAAGGACATTGATCCGGTCGGCGCCTGTGTGGGAATGCGGGGCACGCGCGTGCAAAGCGTTGTCCAGGAACTGCGCGGCGAAAAAATCGATATTATTCCCTATACGGAAGACGCGGCCAAATTTGTTTCGAGCGCTCTGTCCCCCGCCAAAGTCAACCGTGTATTTGTCGATGAAGAAAATCGCGCCATGACGGTGATTGTTCCGGATGACCAGTTGTCGCTGGCGATCGGCAAAAATGGTCAGAATGTGCGTCTGGCGGTAAAACTGACCGGCTGGAAAATTGATGTGAAGAGCGAAACCATGGCCGCTGAAAAAGACGACAACGAACACAAAGCGCTGACCAGAATTCCCGGCGTCGGACCGGCCATGGCCGAAAAGCTTTTCGCCCAGGGAATTAAGAGCATCGCGATGCTGGCGGCGATGGAACCGGAAGCGCTTTCCGAGATTCCCGGCGTCGGCGAAAAGACGGGTGCGGAATGGATTGCGGAAGCCATCAGGCTTCTGGACGAGGAAACGGGCGATCATGCAAAAGCATAATGCTTCAGGCGCCTAATATTTAACTTGAGGGAGTTTCGGGAATGGCGAAAAAGCGAGTTCACGAGTTGGCCAAGGAACTTGGTCTGGAAAATAAGGATCTGATTGCTCATCTGGAAAGATTGGGTATTATCGTCAAATCCCATGCCAGTACTCTGGAAGATCACGAGATCGAAAGAGTCAAGGAGGACTTGCAGGCCACGTCGCCGAGGCAAATTGTAGAAGAAAGAATTAAAACCACGGTCATCCGTCGGCGTGCGGTGCGCACGCCGGTTGAGGCCGTCCCGGCGGATGAAGAAACGGTTCCGGAAGAAAAAACGGCAGGCACAGCGACCGCGCCGGAAATACCCGAAACCCGAAAAACAAAAGAAGAGTTGCCCGTTGTTGAGCCGGTTGCCCCTGCCGGAGACGCCAGGACCGAAGCGTCCGGCGCGGAAACGATGAAGCCCGTTGCTTCTGAGATGAGCGTTCCGCCTGCGAAAGAAGCTCTGCCGGTCGAACCGGTTGCGAAAACAAAGCTTGCGCCGTCCGTGCCGGAAGTGACTCCGGAAAAACCCAAACAACCGCCGATTATTCTTCCAGTAAAACCGCCGATGATGTCCCGGCATAAAATTACCAGACCGGATGAAAAAAAGGAAGTGCCAACTAAAGTTTCCCTGAAGCCGGGAGAGAGAATCGTTACACCGCCGCCGGAGAAAATCATCAAAAGGGAATTTGAAAAGCCCAAGAAAAAAGGCAAGGGCCCGGTCGAAGTTTTTATTGAGGAAGAAAAAGAAATTCCCCGCCGCAAGATCCTGGAGAAGAAAATCGACAAGAAGTTGAAAAAAGTCGATGAAGACCGGGAAGTGGTATTCAATAAATGGCGTGAAGAGAAAAAATCAGCGCCGGTCAAAATGAAGAAAACCGAAATAACGGTGCCCAAAGCCATCAAAAGGCGCATTCGCGTGGGGGAAACCATTACCACCGGCGAACTGGCTAAAAGAATGGGCGTCAAGGCCGGCGAGGTTATCAATAAGCTGATGGGGATGGGGGTGATGGCCACCATCAACCAGTCCATCGATTTTGATATTATTACGCTGGTTGCCTCCGAATTCGGCTTCCAGGTGGAAAAGGCGGAAGTGGAATTTGAAGACACGATGTTGAAGCCCCGGGCCTCTGAGGTTAATCTCAAACCGCGGGCGCCGATTGTCACCATCATGGGTCACGTTGATCACGGCAAGACATCGCTTCTGGATGCAATTCGTCAGACCAATGTCATTGACGGCGAGGCGGGGGGCATCACGCAGGCCATCGGCGCGTATCACGTGCATCTCAACGGCCGTGACATTGTTTTTCTGGATACTCCCGGCCATGAAGCTTTTACCGCCATGCGGGCGCGCGGCGCCCAGGTCACGGACATTGTGGTTCTGGTGGTTGCCGCGGACGACGGCGTGATGGGTCAAACCATTGAAGCCATCAATCATTCCAAGGTGGCCGGCGTGCCCATCATCGTGGCGATTAATAAAATCGACAAGCCGGGCGCTGACCCCGAAAAAATCAAGCAGGCGCTGACGGAATACGGACTGCTGTCCGAGCAGTGGGGCGGTGAAACGATTTTCTGCGAAGTTTCGGCCAAAAAGAAACTGGGAATTGAAGAACTCCTGGAGATGATTCTTTTACAGGCGGACGTTCTGGAACTCAAGGCCGATCCCGATCTATCCGCGCATGGCATTATTATCGAAGCCAAGCTCGACCGCGGCCGCGGTCCGGTGGCAACCGTCCTGATTCAGCAGGGAACGTTGCGCGAAGGAGACGCTTTCGTTTCCAAAACCGAATTCGGTCGTGTCCGGGCAATGGTTAACGATCAGGGACGTCGCGTCAAGGAGGCCGGGCCCGCAATGCCGGTGGAAGTCATCGGATTTTCCAGCGTGCCTCAGACGGGCGCGGAATTTGTCTGCGTGGAAGATGAAAAGAAGGCGCGGAATATCGCTGAATACTGGATCAGAAAAGCGCGGGAAAAAGAACTTTCCGCTTCCTCCAAAATCACGCTGGAGCAATTGTATCAGAAGATCAAGGAAGGCGTGAAGGATTTGAACGTCATTATCAAAGCGGACGTGCAGGGGTCTATCGAAGCCCTTTCCGACGCGCTCCATAAGCTGTCCACCGAAGATGTGCAGATGAAAGTGATTCACAGTTCAACGGGCGCGATCAGCGAAACGGACGTCATGCTGGCCTCCGCATCCAATGCGATCATTATCGGATTCAATGTGCGTCCGGACGCCCGCGTGAGTGAACTGGCGGCGCAGGAAGGCGTGGAAATCAAGCTCTACGACATTATCTACAATGTCATTGCCGATGTGCGCGCGGCAATGGAAGGCCTTCTGGAACCGGAATACAAAGAAGTGGTTCAGGGACGCGCCGAGGTCCGTGAACTCTTCAAGGTGCCCAAGGTCGGCATTATTGCCGGGTGTCATGTGACGGACGGCAAAATCACCCGTACAGCCGGCATTAAACTGGTGCGGGACAGCGTGGTCGTTTTCGACGGGAAAATACAGTCCTTAAGACGATTTAAAGACGACGCCCGGGAAGTGCTGGCCGGGTTTGACTGCGGCATCGGCATCGAAGGCTACAATGACATTCATCTGGGTGACGTGATTGAGGCGTATATAACGGAGACGCTGGAAAGAAAACTGTAAACCGGTTAGTGGAAGAGAATGATGGTTGTCGGTTACGGAATGATACAACTGCGGATTCCGGAATCCGGTTCTTTGAAGGAAAAACGAAGCGTTTTAAATAAAATATTAAAACGCGCGCAAAATGAATTTAACATTTCCATCGCCCAGGTGGGCGATCTGGATTGCCGCAATTTTGCGCAGATCGGATTTGCGCTCACCGGCAATGAGTCGCGCTACATCAACGGCAAAGTTGATCATCTGCTCCGGTTTATTGAAGATTTAAATGTGGCGGAAATATTAGACTCGAAAATAGAAATTATGGTGGTTTCGGATTTTCTCGAAACGACAAATTGGGAAGCAGGCAAGTACGATGAGTAGTTTTAAAAGGGCGGACAGAGTAGGCGAGTTGATTATGGCGGAAATGGCCGATATTATGCTCAAAGTTGTGAAAGATCCCCGCCTGCAATCGGTGACGATCACGGCGGTCAAAGTCACGGATGATCTGCGCAACGCCAGAATTTATTTTGTCGAGATGGGGAGAGATGAATTAAACGAAGAGATTGAAGCCGGCTTAAGCAAAGCCAGGGGGTTTGTGCGGCGGGAGTTGGGCCATCGTCTACAGCTCCGCTTAGTGCCGGATATTGTTTTTGTGCACGACAAGTCCTTCGGCTACGGCAACCATATCGAGCGATTACTCGCCTCGATTGCAAAGGAAGAAAGTCATGATTAAAGAAATCATCTCGGCTATTTCTTCAGGAAAGAAATTTCTTATTACGGCTCATGTCAGACTGGATGGAGATGCGCTGGGTTCGGAACTGGCGCTGTATCTGATGCTACAGGGTTTAGGCAAGGAGGCGGTGGTTTACAATGAGGATGCCACGCCGGAGCATTACCGGTTTTTACCCGCGGCGGAGTCTATCGTTCACGACGTGGAAAATATTGAAAAATATGATGTCTGTTTTATCCTGGATTGTTCCGAACTGGACCGTTTGGGCAAAATATCCGCGAACGTGGCCAGGGTTGAAAATTTGATTAATATTGATCACCATATATCCAACAGTGGATTCAGCAAGTTGAAGCTGCTGGACGCCCATGCCAGTTCCACCGGAGAACTCCTCTACCGTTTGATGCGTAAAATGCATGTCAAAATGACGCAGGATATCTGCACGAATCTGTATGCGGCGATTTTAACGGATACAGGCGGTTTCCGCTATTCCAACACGCGTCAGGATACGCTTTGGGCGGCAGGCGATCTGGTGGAAGGCGGCGCAAACCCGCAGTGGATTTCCGAAAATATTTATGAAAGCGATCCGCCGGCCAAACTTCGTTTGCTCTCCAGAGTTATGGAAACGCTGACGCTGGATATGGAAACCAAAACCGCCTCGCTGGTCGTCACCTGGCAGCATCTGCAGGACACCGGGGCAACGATGGAGCAAACGGACGGCTTTGTTGATATTCCCCGCTCGGTGAAGGGAATTGACATTGCGATACTCTATACCCAAATGGGCGAAGAGCAATATAAACTGAGCCTGCGGTCCAAAGGCGGGGTCAACGTGGAAAAAATTGCCCGGAAATTCGGCGGCGGAGGGCATGTGAATGCCGCAGCCTGCCGGATTGACGGTCATATTGATGAGGTCAAATCGCGGGTGCTCGAAGCCATCAGGGAATCGTAGGCGCTTTATGGACGGTATCGTGGTGATTGACAAGCCCGCAGGCCTTACGTCCCATGATGTCGTGAGTGAAGTCAAAAAGATTCTGGGCGCCCGAAAAGCAGGGCATACCGGAACGCTGGATCCGCTGGCGACCGGCGTCCTGCCGGTCTGCCTCAATGAGGCCACAAAACTGGCGCAGTTTTTGACGGCGGAAAATAAAACCTACCGGGCGACCATGTTGCTGGGGGTGCGGACGGATACGCAGGATACCGAAGGAGAGGTTATTGAAAAGTCGGACCGGTTCGTATCCGAAGAAGACATCCGGACGGCGCTGAAGGGATTGGTGGGGAAAATAAAACAGGTGCCGCCTGCTTTTTCGGCGCTGAAATATAAAGGCAAGCCTTTATACAAATATGCAAGAGCCGGAGAGTTTCCTGAAATACCGGCGCGGGAAGTGGAAATATTCAGTTTAAGCATACGGAACATCTCTTTTCCCGATGTAACGTTTGACATTTCCTGCTCCAAGGGGACATATATCCGGACCGTTTGTGCCGATATCGGTCATGTGTTAGGTTGCGGAGGCTGTTTATCCGGTTTGCGCAGGCTCCAGAGCGGTTTTTTTACCGAAGACATGGCGGTGTCTCTGGAAAATGACACAGGAGAGGGAATGCTGGCCAAAATCCTGCCGATGGCGCAAGCGCTGCCGGCATTTGCCGCGGTTGAAGCGAGTGAATCGCTGACGGATAAACTGCGGGCCGGATTTCAGCCGGATATGGAAACGATGCGGCGAAATGTTCTTCCTTTTCTTGCGGGGGGAGATATGATAAAGTTTATCGATCGTGACGGTAATTTGGTTGCAGTAGCCAAAATGCTGTTGCCGGCAAGCGCGATGGCCGGGCAGGATGGAAAAACTCAGGCAGTCAGGATACTCAGAGTGTTTAAGAACGCCTTTGATAAATGATTAAAATGAACAAGGACTTAATTTGAGAGGGAGGGAAAAAGCGTGTTAACTTTGGAAAAAAGAAAAGCATTAATCGAGGACTACCGGCTTCACGAGAAAGATACCGGTTCTCCGGAAGTACAGATTGCTCTTTTGAGCGCCAGAATTGAATATCTGACCGAGCACTTTAAGGCGCATCAGAAGGATCATCATTCACGGCGGGGGCTTTTGAAACTCGTCGGCCAGAGAAGAAGATTGCTCAATTACATCAAAACAGATGATGTGGAGCGTTACAGAACCATAATCAAACGTCTGGGCCTCAGGAAGTAACAAGAGCCATTCAAGGGCGGAAGGCAAAAGTATAACCGATTGGACAAGTATTGATCAATACCTGCGTCAGTCGGCTTTTGCGTTTCGCCCTTGAATTTCCTGTTTCAGGCAAAAACCAAAAGAAGGTGGAGGAAATTTAATGAGTGAAGTATTTAGTACGGATTTTGCGGGGCGTAATTTTTCACTGAAGACCAATTATGTGGCCGCGCAGGCGGACGGTTCCATGCTGGTTTATTACGGCGATACCGTTGTGCTGGTGACCGTGGTATCTTTAAAGAGCGTGAGAGAAGGCGTGGATTTTCTGCCGCTGACGGTGGACTATCAGGAAAAGACTTTTGCGGCCGGCAAAATCCCCGGCGGCTTTTTTAAAAGAGAGGGGCGGAACAATGAACGCGAAGTTTTAACATCGCGGATTATTGACCGGGCGATTCGTCCCCTGTTTCCCAAGGGATATTATTCGGAAACACAGGTCGTGGCCACGGTGCTTTCCGTGGATAAGGAAAACGACTCGGATGTCGCGGCGATGATCGGCGCCTCCGCCGCCCTGGAAATGTCCGATGCCCCGTTTAAGGGACCGATTGCCGGTGTGCGCGTCGGCCGGATCAATGGTGAATTTGTTGCCAATGCCTCGGCGGAAAAAATGAAGGAAAGCGAGATGAGCCTTTTCCTCGTGGGACGCAAGGTCGCATCGGGCAAATCAGGCCGCCCCTACGATGTCGAACTGGTCATGATGGAAGGCGAAGCCAAAGAGGTTCCGGAAGATATCATTGTTGACGCCATCAAATTCGGACTGGAAGCCGTCCGTCCGGTTATTGATTTGCAGGACAAGATGCGTGCGGAGGTTGGCAAAGCCAAAAGATCCGTGGAAGAAGCTCAGCCTGACGAGGAACTCATCGCGCGTGTGCGCGCCGAAGCTCTTCCCGGTTTAAAGGAAGGTTACAGCCTCCCGCGTAAGTTGGAGCGTTACGGTAAACTGGGCGACGTTCGTGCAGCGGTTATCAAAAGCATCGGCGAAGGTGACGCTGCGCTCAGTAAAAAAGTTGCGGCGATTATCGAACATCTGGAATCGCGCATTTTGCGCGATATGATTATCCAGGAAAAGAAAAGAATCGACGGCCGGTCTTCGACGGATATTCGTCCGATCAACTCGGAAGTCGGTATATTGCCCCGCGCTCACGGCTCGGCCTTGTTTACCCGCGGTGAAACGCAGGCGCTGGCCGTACTCACACTGGGGACCTCCGCCGATGAGCAGCGGATGGACTACATAGCCGGTGAAGAACGGAGATCTTTCCTGCTGCATTATAATTTTCCGCCCTACAGTGTCGGTGAGGCCAAGCCGTTGCGCAGTCCCGGCAGAAGAGAAATCGGCCACGGCGCGCTGGCGCGTAAAGCGCTGGTCCCCGTTCTTCCGTCTCCGGAAGAGTTTCCCTACACCATCCGGATTGTTTCGGAAATTATGGCGTCCAACGGATCATCGTCCATGGCCAGCGTCTGCGGCGGTATTCTGTCTTTAATGGACGGCGGTGTTCCGGTGAAAGATATTGTTGCCGGTATTGCCATGGGGCTTCTCAAAGAAGGCGAGGAAGTTGTCATCCTGTCCGACATTTTGGGCGATGAAGATCATGCCGGTGATATGGATTTCAAGGTCTGTGGTACGGAAAAAGGCGTCACCGCCATGCAGATGGATATTAAGATCGACGGTTTGACCGAGGACATTCTGCGCAAAGCATTGGCGCAGGCGAGGGCCGGCCGCATCCATATTATCGGTAAGATCCGCGAGACGATGACCGCGCCGCGAGCGGATATTTCTCTTTACGCACCGCGCATTACTACCATTAAAGTGAAGGAAGATCAGGTGCGCACCGTTATCGGCTCCGGCGGTAAGAATATCCGTCAGATTATCAGCGAAACCGGTGTCACCATCGATGTGGAAGATGACGGTACCGTAACGATTGCCTCCGCCGATGCCGAAGCGGCCGCCCGCGCCGTCGCGATGGTGAAATGGCTGACCGAGGAAGCGGAAGTCGGCAAGATTTATCGCGGCACCGTAAAGAAAATCGTTGATTTCGGCGCGTTTGTCGAAATTCTGCCGGGTACGGAAGGTCTGTTGCACATCTCGCAAATTGCCAAGGAAAGAATCGCCAAGGTGACGGACGTCTTGCAGGAAGGCGATGAAGTCATGGTCAAGGTGCTGGAAGTCGATAAGTCGGGCAAGATTCGCCTCAGCCGCAAAGAAGCGCTGGACGCTGAAGTAAAATAGTCAATAATCATCAAATAGATCATTGCACGCTGGTAGGGGCAAATAATTATTTGCCCCTACCAGATCATGAAATGATTCCCTGAGTCTCATGGAAAAACTACAGATTCCTATTCAAAAGATCGCCGGAAACGCGGATATTCCTTTGCCGCAATATATGACCGCTCAGGCGGCGGGGATGGACATTTTTGCGGCTGTTCCATCCGATGAAATTATTTTGCCCGGCCGGCGCGGAAAAATACCGACGGGGATTGCTATTGCCCTGCCGGAGGGATATGAGGCTCAAATTCGACCGCGGAGCGGGCTGGCAATTCATCAGGGCATTACCCTTTTAAATTCGCCCGGCACCATTGACGCCGATTACAGGGGCGAGATTGCTTTGATTATCATTAATCACGGCGATGCGCCTTTTGTGGTGCAAAGAGGGATGCGGCTGGCGCAAATGGTGATTCAGAAAGTCTGCCGGGCCCAATGGGTCGAATCCTCCACACTTACTGAAACCGGCAGGGGCGTCGGCGGATTCGGCCATACCTGAAATGCCGGCTGTTTTCCCGGGTTTTGCATTTGCTCTGAAACAGTGGTATGAGAAAAGTAAATTTTCGGTAAACAATACGGGGTGCATGAAAAAATTCAAAGTTAAAAAAACATTTCAGGAAATCAACGAGAAGATCAAAAAAGGACGCGCCGTTGTCGTTACCGCCGAAGAAATGATTGATGTGGTGGAGCGTCACGGGGATGTTGAGGCGGCGCGGCGCATTGACGTTGTGACGACCGGCACATTCGGCGCGATGTGTTCTTCCGGCGCTTTTTTGAATTTCGGCCATACGTCTCCGCGCATCCGGGCATCCAAGGTCTGGTTCAATGACGTTCCGGCCTACGGCGGCATTGCGGCCGTTGATTGTTATCTGGGAGCAACGGAAGTGGTTGAAGGCGATCCGCAAAACAGTGTTTATCCCGGAGAGTTCAATTACGGCGGCGGTCATGTTATTGAAGATCTGGTGTCCGGCAATGTCGTGAAATTAAGGGCCGAAGGGTATGGGACCGACTGTTATCCGTCGCGTAAATTCGAAAAAAATATTACCATCAGCGATTTGCGGGACGCCGTTTTATTCAATCCGCGAAACGCCTACCAGAACTATAATTGCGCCGTGAACCTGTCGGATACGACTATCTACACCTATATGGGCATGCTGCGTCCACGCATGGCCAATGCATCCTATGCCACGTCCGGTCAGTTGAGTCCCCTGTTTAATGATCCTTACTACCGTACCATTGGCGTCGGAACGCGAATTTTTTTAGGCGGGACACAGGGTTTTGTGGCCTGGCCGGGTACGCAACATAATCCCGATGTAACCAGAGGCGCCAATGGTGTGCCTAAAGAAGGCGCCGGCACGATAGCCGTCATTGGCAATTTGAAGGAAATGAGCCCCGAATGGCTGACCGGCGCCAGTATTTTAGGTTATGGCATTTCGTTATTTGTCGGTATCGGTATTCCCATTCCCATTCTGGACGAAGATATGGCGCGCTTTACCGCAGTGAAAGACGCGGATATTTATACTCAGGTGTATGATTACAGCATGGACTATCCCAAAGGCAATCCTAAGCCGGTGGCCGAAGTCAGTTACCAGGAATTGCGCAGTGGAACGATTGTCATCGACAGCAAAAAAGTGATTACCGCCCCGCTGTCCAGTTATTATAAGGCCAATCAAATCGCTAATATCCTGAAAGACTGGATCGAAAGCGGCAAATTCCTGCTCGGTGAGCCGCAGCAGATTTTACCTTCCATTAAAATTAATTAATATTAAGTAATCTTCATAATAGTTAAATATTTTGCTTGACTTTTACTTTTAATTGTAGTTTTTTAGGCCAAAAGAGAAAGTTTTACTTTAAATAATTATGGAAAAGAGCAAGAAAAATAGAGTAAAAAAGTTTCGAGAATCCATACCGCTCAGTGTTGCGCAACTTGCCCGTATTGCCGAATTGACTCCGCAAACAATTGCCAAAATGGAAAAGGGTTTATCCACCCGAAGAAACTCAGAGTTGAAAGTGGCAAAAGCTTTGCAAAAAGCCTATGAGGACGTTTTCCCTCAATAGAGATACAAGGTGTTTTATGATGTTTCATTCGGAGGGGTTGTTTGTAAATGAAGATTGGGCGGTATCTGGTCGTCTTTTTATTCTTGATGACTCTTTTGATAACCTTTGGCAACAGAGGGGTTATTGATAATTATTTAATGGGGAAAAGACTGTCTTATTTGAATGCGGAAAACAGCAAACTGGAAAAGCAAAACAGCGAACTGGGGAAAAAAATACTTTTATTGCGGAATGATCCGGCGTATATTGAGTCCATAGCGCGCAATGAATTAGGGATGGTAAAACAGGGTGATGTTGTTTACCGGCTGACAAAGTAATGGAAAGCATGTTTTCAAGTTGAAAAATATCATAACGGTGCTTCAATGGATTTAAAAGAATTATTTTCAGGATCGAAAAAACTTGTCGGTTTGGACATTGGTTCACACTCAATAAAGTTAGCCGAGATCGTCAGCACATCTAAAGGTCATATTCTCAACCGGTTCCGCCAGATTCCGGTTCCGCCCGGAACGATTGTTGACGGTGTTGTGGATGATCCCGGCACTTTAGCGACGACCCTTAAGGAATTGTTCCGTAGTTCCGGTTGTAAGGGAAAAGGAATTACCACTTCTCTTTCCGGCAGTTCAGTCATTATTAAAAAAGTATCCCTTGCGCAAATGGAAGAAGAGGAATTGCGCGGTTTAATACATGATGAAGCCGGGAAATATCTTCCTTTTGATAATATGGATGATGTGAATTATGATTTCCAGATTCTGGGCGATAATGAATTCAACAGCAATCAAATGGACGTCATCATTGTGGCCGCTAAAAAGATGGACGTCAACAGCTATTTGGATGCCATCGCCGCGGCCGGTCTCAGTGTTGTGATTATGGACGTGGATTCTTTTGCGCTGGAAACCATGTATGAAGCCAATTATGAATTTGAAAATGATGAAATTATCGTCATCGTTAATATTGGCGCGCACTTGACCAATATCAACGTTATCAAAGGCGGTATGTCCATCTTCACCAGAGATTTTACGATCGCGGGAAACGCGATCACCGAAGGTTTGCAGGAAAAATATCAGGTGTCGGCGGAAGAAGCGGAAAGTATGAAAACAGAAGGAGCCTCCGACAGCGCCCAGAATGGCATGGAACTGGGTAATGCTATTTTAGATTGCGCCGAACCGATCTGTTCTGAAATCGAAAGATCCATTGATTACTTCCGTTCAACTTTCGGGGGAGATTATATCAAACATGTGTATCTATCCGGCGGTTCGGCAAGAATTGCCGGTTTAAACACTCATTTGTCGCGGAGATTGAATATTGAGACGGAGTTAATTAATCCTCTGATCAAAATCGGTTATAATAAGAAAAATATTGCCGCGGAAAAGATCGACAGTATCAAAACCATCGGTGCTGTCGCTATTGGGTTGGGTTTAAGGAAAATAGGTGATAAATGATCAAGATTAATCTTTTACCTTACCGTGAACAGGCAAAGAAAGAAAGTCTTGTACAACAGATTGTATTGATTGCCGGATTATTTATTATTTTCATTCTTATCCTTGCAGGAGTGGCGATATATTTTTCTTCCCAGGTAACGGATTTAGAAACAAAACTTGCGGGCGCCAAGCAAACCTTAAAAGATTTAGACGCAAGAGTAGGCAATTTGGAACAGTATAAGGCCAAAAATGCTGAAATGGAGTTGAAACTCGGAGTGATTAACACGCTGGAAGAAAATCGCTCGGTGCCGGTAAAAATGCTTGATGATTTAGCCATGCTGGTCCCGCAAAAAAGCATCTGGCTTACAAAAATTGAACAAAAAAATGACAGTCTGACCATAGAGGGTATCGGTCGTGATAATATTGCCGTCGCTGATTTCATGAAAACCATTGAAGGTTTTCCTCCCCTCCAGTCGGTCGATTTGGTTGCATCAAGAAAGACGGAGATTGCCGGCGAAACCTTGCAGCAGTTCGTTTTTTCCTGCAAAATGAAAAAGGGATTTTAAATTATGCCCATCACAATGAACGATCTTAAAAAATTGCCGATCCAGGCCAAAGCCGGGATTATCGTTTTAGCTGTTTTTCTGATAGGCTACCTGTATTATTTCTATTTTTTATCCGATACCTTAACCAAAAAGTCCGAGCTTGCTCAAGAGTATCAGGACGTTCAGGAACAAATTAAAAAGAAAGAAAAATTAGCGAAGGAAATGAGCAAGTATAAAGGTGAATTTGCGGTTCTGGAAGAGAATTATAAAATAGCTTTGTTGAAACTTCCCAATCAGCGCGAAATCCCGGGGCTTTTCCATTCCGTCGCCATGGCGGGTCAGGATGCGCAGGTAGAGTTTGTATTGTTTGAGCCGAGAGCGTCCGTGCCGAAGATGGCGCCCGCCGCAGCTTCTAAAGTTTCCGATAAGCTGAAACCTTCCGATGTGCAGCAGGCGGAAAAAGAAAAGGCTGCTGAAAAAAAGCCGGCTGAGGCGTCTGCCAAGCCCGACACCGGGAAAAAAGCGCCGGCAGCCGGACCTGAACCTTTTTACGAGGAAATACCGGTAAGCGTGACCGTGACCGGTAATTTTCAAAACATCGTTCATTTTTTCGAAAAAGTGTCAAAATTGCCGCGGATTGTTAATGTTTCCGATATTAACATGGGTAATCGAAAAGAAGTGAAAGGGCGGGGAGAACTGATCACAACATCCTGTACCGTGAAGACGTATATGTTTGTGGACAAAAAAGAGAAAACAAGTGAAAAATAATGAAAAAGAATAAAATAACCATTTTATGCAATGTGTTGATTCTCTTTACGACAGTTTTCTGCGCTTTTGGCGCTGAATCAAATAAGCCGTCTCCGCAAACGCCGCCGCCAAAACAGGAGAACGTTCAACTGCAAACGCCAGCGCCTTCACAACCGGCGCCAGTGTTGCCAATTTCGCAGAATGCCTATAGTTATATTCCGTTGGGCAAGCCGGATCCATTTAAGCCGTTTGTTGAAGCAAAAGTTGCGGATGTAAAAAAAGAACAAGCAAAGGCCGCGGCTAAAACAAAAATAGAGTCTATTTTCCCGTTGCAGCAGGCTGAAGTGGAAAGTTTCAAGCTTGTTGGAATTATGGGAGATAAATCGCGTCGAGTGGCCATGGTTCAAGATTCAGCCAAAAAGTTTTATCCGCTTGTGATCGGAACCCGGATAGGGCTTAATAACGGGAAAGTACGCGATATTCTGGCGGACCGCATAACAGTTGATGAACTGGCCGGGAAAAAGATTAAAAGAATTATTTTGAAACTGCGCAATAATTAACAAAGAGGTAATATCATGAAAAAATATCTATGCCGAATCATCCCTGTTTTCATAATTCTTTTTATTTTTTTATACAGTCCGGCCGGTGTGGTTACGAATTTACATGCGAACCAAACGAATGGTTATCTGGAAAATATCTTGTTTGAACAGCTGTCCGGCCGCGAAAGAATCAGCCTTGTTGTCTCTGCGCAGCCCCTCAACATTGCTCCTCCCTCCATGCAGGCGGATAACAGCCTGCTGATCAAGTTGGAAGATATGATTGTGCCGGAAAACATGCGCGAAACCCTGGGCAGGGGGAATTTGCTGAATGTAACCGATGTAAAGGCTGATCAGCGGACGATCATAGGGAAGCAGTGGATTTATCTGAAAATCCATCTCAAGGAAAATGTGCCGTATGCCATCAGGCAGGAGGGGAATCTTATTGTCATTGATTTTAATATTTCCAGTCTAGAAAAACAGGTAACCGCTGACGCGCGAAAGGGTGCTTTCAAAACAAGCGAAGCGCCGACCGACAGCGCTTCCAATAAAGCCAAAGAGATAGAACGAAAATCTATGGGCAGAATGGTCTCTGTCGATTTTCAGGATGCGGATATTAAAAGTGTGCTGCGCTTAATGGCTGAATACGGCGATGTAAGCATTATTTCCGGTGATGATGTTAAGGGTAATATTACGCTATCGATCAAAAATGTGCCGTGGGATCAGGCATTGGATTCCATCCTTGACGTCAAGGGTCTGGCTAAAAAGCAGATGGGTGATGTCATCAGTGTGATGACTTTGGATAAAAAGAAAAGAGATGCAGCTGAGAAAAAAGCCACGGAAGAGGCGGACCGCAAGGCGGAAGAGGACCGCAAGGCAAGAGAGCAGAAAGATGACATCGAAAAAGGGAAATTGCGCCAAATAATGATTGAAGCAAAAATCGTGGAGGCATCGGAAGAGTTTGTCAGGAATCTGGGGATCCAGTGGGGCGGCGGACAGACTACAAACATTAACGGAGCTTATGGACTGGGGGTTTCCGGCGGAACCAATCCACTGAATCAAATGAGAACGAACAATTATGCATTTCCGGCGGAAATTAGCTCGACAATGACGATGGCGGCGGTCAATATGCCTGCCAGTGTGGTTGGGCCGACGTTGGGCCTTGTTTTTGGAGGCGCACATGGGTTTATTGAAACGCAGTTGGCGGCGCTGGAAAAAACAACACAAGGCAAAATAATTTCAGCGCCAAAAATCGTAACGATGGATAATGTAAAAGCCATTATCAAACAAGGCGAGGAGGTTCCCTACGTCACGCCGGCCTCGGCCAGCGCGCCTCCAACCGTCAGTTTTAAAGATGCCGTCTTGCGACTGGAAGTAACGCCGAAAATTACTGATGACGACAGGATTTCCATGGATATCAAGGCGACGAATGACCGAGCGGATTATTCCAGAGCCAATGCTGCGGGCGAGAATCCGCCCATTGTCAAAAACGAAATGGAATCAAAGGTTGTCGTGCAGGACGGAGATACCGTTGTGATAGGCGGAGTCTCTAAAACGGATGAGACTACAATAACCGCCGGTGTTCCCTGGTTTTATAAAATTCCGGTGCTGGGGTGGCTGTTTAAAACGGAGAATATCAAGAATCAGAAACGACAGTTGCTGATCTTCATTACGCCGAAGATATTGTCTGAATCCGGATACATTGAAAATGAATGCGATAATGTAAACCTGGACCGCTGTCGCAAACGGAAATAGACCGTCGCTTTCGAAAATAAGAATCCCCCTGCATACCGATACGCCGGGGGATTCTTCTCGGCGAATTTACTAATTTAAAACCACGGGAATTATTAATCAGGTTAACTAAATCATGAAACGGAAAATATTCATTGTTCTTTTGGCTTTACTTTGCCAATTATTTTTTATTTCCTGCACCAGCACGCCCTGGCATAGAGATCAGGCTGATATTTATTTGAAAAAAGGAGTGGCCTTAATCCAGGCCGGACAATATATCGGCGCGCTTAAAGAGTTGCTGGAAGCAGATAAGAATGCGCCCGATGATCCGGAAATTAATTATCATTTAGGAATTGCGTATCTGGGCCGTGGTTTGAAAGACATGGCCATGGAAAGATTTCAGAAGGCCGTGTCCTTGAAGGATGATTATTCTGAAGCGCATAATTACCTGGGTACCCTGTATATGGACATGGGTCAGTGGGAAAAAGCAATTAATTCTTTTGATAAAGCGTTGAAGAATTATCTTTATGCGACTCCCGAACTTGTCCTCTATAATTCCTGCTGGGCTTATTATAACCTGCAAAATTATGATATGGCCATGTCCCGGTGCCAGCAGGCATTACGACAGAACAAGATGTCCAACTGGCAACCGCAGATCGAAAAAAATATCGGATTAATCTACATCAAACAATCCAAGTTGGCCCAGGCCAAAGAGCATTTGGGAAAAGCGGTTGCATTGAACCCCTCTCTTTATGACGCTCATTTTTTTCTGGCTGAAACGTATTTAACAACAAAAGATACCGCCAATGCCAAAAAATCCTTTCAGCAGGTTATTAAGCTCGCCCCGCAATCGCCTTTTGGGCAAAAAGCACGTGAGTATTTGCAGTCTTTGAGGTAACGGGCGCTTGATGGATAATCCAAACGTCGATAAAGACCGTCCGGCTTTTCTCGTTCAATTCAATAATCTGTTTCAAAATAAAATGTACGCCGACGCGCTGGTCCTGGCGGAAGAAAGATTAAAAAGATTTCCCACGGACGCTGACGCCTATGCGGCGTTGGGCAGGACATTAATCGTGATGGGCCATTGTGATCAGGTTCGGATTCTGCTTTGCGATCTGGAGAAAAATATTGCCACCCTGTCCATGGTTCATGCCTGGTTGGAAAAATTATATACTGGAAATAGTTCTGTAAATGATACACCGCCATCCAACCAGGTGATCATCAATACACTGTCGGAATGGCTGGCCAATATTCACAGGATCAGGAGCCATGCGGCAAACATTAAATAACCCCTGTTTCTCCAGAATTCAAGCCCTTCGCGAAGACTTTCCCGGCTATCAGGTCGATGGTATCCTGTTTTCCAATATGAATAATATTCGCTATCTGACGGGATTTACCGGTAGCGAAGGCGTTTTGTTATTAAGTGCGAAAAGCGCTCTGCTCCTTGTCGATGGCCGTTACACGACACAGGCCGCGTCGGAAGTTCAACAAATTTCCGTTATCCAGTATTCGAATAAAATTCAGGGAATTCAACAAGCGGTTAGCGACCTTCACCTGAAAAGAATCGGCTTTGAAGCATCGTTTATGAAGGTCGATATGTATCATGAGTTGACCAAAAGGTTTAAAGAAGCAAAACTTGTTCCCCTGGGCGATGAGTTGAGATTGCTTCGGGTCCGCAAGGATAATCAGGAGATTATTTTGATGAAAAAAGCGGCAGCGATCGCTTCGGCGGCAGTTGCCGCGCTGGCAGGTATTATAAAACCCGGCTGGACGGAGCAAGAAGCGGCTTTAGAATTGGAAATAATAGCGCGCCGGGCAGGTGCCGAACAGCTTGCCTTTGAGACGATTATCGCGTCTGGGGAGAACGCGGCGCTTCCTCATGCCAGGCCGACGATCCGGCGAATCAAAAAGGGGGATTTTGTTGTTATTGATTTTGGCGTCAAATATCAGGGCTACTGTTCCGATGAAACCTGCACATTCGCAATTGGGGAATTGACAGGCGATCGAAAAAATGCTTATCGTGCCGTCCTGAAGGCCCACGATGAAGCCATCGCTTCCATCAGGGCCGATATCGCCGCGGCGGAAGTGGATGCTGTAGCGCGCAGGGCGTTGGGTAAAAAATACAGCCGCTATTTTGTTCATGGAACCGGTCATGGCGTCGGCCTCGAGGTTCATGAAGCGCCGCGTCTGGCGCCCGCATCGCGGGATGTTCTGGCCGCGGGAATGGTTGTTACGGTGGAACCCGGTCTTTACTACCCGGGCCTGTGGGGCATCCGGATTGAAGACACGGTTTTAGTGAAAAAAAAGTGTTGCGAAATTATGACAAAGATGGATAAAAAACTCATCGTTATTGAATAAATTTTGAGGGTAACCGGTTATGAAGGTATTTCCAGAAGACCTACTTTACAGTCATGAACATATTTGGGTGCGGGTTGACGGAGATATGGCCACGCTGGGGATTACCGACTACGCCCAGGAAAGTCTGGGGGAAGTCTTGTCTATCGAATTTCCTGAAATTGACGCCTATGTGGAGCGCGATGAAGCTTTCGGTTCCATTGAATCCACCAAGGCGGTCGTTGATCTGATTGCCTGCGTCAGTGGGACGATTGTCAGCGTCAACGAAGACATTAATGACGACATCGGCATCATTAACAGCGATCCGCATGATACCGGATGGCTGGTCGTCATTGAGATGGATGATATGCAGCAACTGGATGACCTTCTGGATGCCGCAGGCTATCATGATTTTATCATGCAGCAGGAATCTGAATAAAGCCCTCTTATGATCTGGCGGTTGATCCATTATCGGCCATACAGCGCCTTTGAAAACATGGCCATTGATGAGGCCATCTTTCGGGAAACCATCAGGCGGCAAAAGCCGCCGACTTTGCGTTTTTTCGGCTGGCGTCCGTCGGCTGTTTCCATCGGTTATTTTCAAGACCTGACCAAAGAGATTAATGTTGACCGGTGTCGATTGTCCGGAGTGGACATTGTCCGCAGGATGACCGGGGGCAAAGCCGTTTATCACCGGGATGAAGTGACCTATTCCCTCGCGGCGGGAAAGTCGGGAAAACTGTTTCCGGATCATATCGTCGGAACCTATGAAAAAATCAGTCTTTGTCTGGCGCGCGGCTTGTCCCTCCTGGGCATCAAGGCCCAGCTGGCCAAAACGAATGCCGGCGCTCCGGGCGGAAAGCCGGAGATGGCGTCCGCTTGTTTTTCCATGCCGTCCGGAAACGAACTTATCGTGGCCGGCAGAAAAATTTGCGGCAGCGCGCAAACGCGGACACAAGGCGGTTTTCTTCAGCACGGATCGCTGCTGCTGACTTTTGATCCGGTTGAAACGGCCGCCTTGATTCTTTCGCCGCGGGCGCCGGAACCGTCCGAAGAGCTCAGGCGCTCCGTGACGGCCGTGAATGACATCATTCCTGCACCCGTCAGCGCGGAGGATCTCTCGATGATTTTACAAAAGGGTTTTATCGCCGAACTGGGCATCAGCCTGTCGGAAGAACCTCTTACGCCCGACGAAAAGGCCTTAAGCCGTCAACTGGTTAAAAAATATGAGAGTGACGCCTGGAACAGGGAACGAAAAAGAACAACCGGTAAATCAGGATAGCCGGTATCATGAGGGTCAACTATTTTAGTTGCAATTTTGATTCAGATCGCATATATCCAAACCTCGCCGCGCGGGGCGTCATGGTGAAAAATTTGAATGTGCCGTCGCGGGTCAAAAATTGTATGCGGGTAACCGCGGGAAATTCACGGGAAAATGAAGCATTTTTAAAGGCTTTGCAGCCGGTGGTTTCCGGGCAGGGAGCGTGATTTAAAGCGTATTGGAAATTTCAGGGTAGTTGACGGCGCAGGATGGGTTGGCCTGTGTCGTGCTGCCCTTTTTTTGCGTTTAAAAGTCATTTGAAAAGATACAAACATTATCACAAAGGAACCATTCACAGGAGGAATAAAAGTGGAAGTAAAAGTCATTGATAACGATGTGGAGAAAGCTCTTAAAATTCTGAAAAACAAACTTTCGAAAAGCGGCTTATTTAAGGAATTGAAAGTCCGCCGGGCTTATGAAAAGCCTTCGGTTAAAAAGAAGAGAAAAACCATCGAAGCGCGCCGCAGACTGGCCAAGGTGCAGCGCCGCCGCAGCAATTAATTTTTGTCAGAAATAGAAAAGAATCATCTTGCTGTGCCATTATTGACGTGACAGTAAGGAAACGAGCAGCATGGAAAAGCAATATCTTGTTGATGAATTGTCCAAGGAAGAATCCTGGCGCATTTTCCGCATTATGGCGGAATTCGTAGAATCCATCGAGGTTCTTTCAGGCGTCCATAATGCCGTGACTATTTTTGGTTCGGCGCGCGTGAAACCCGGTGATCCGTATTATCAAAAAACGGAAAAGCTGGGACAGCTTCTGGCGCAAAATGGATTTGCCGTCATTACCGGCGGCGGTCCCGGGATTATGGAGGCTGCCAATAAAGGAGCGGCGGAAGCGGGCGGTCAATCCGTGGGGATGAATATTAAACTGCCTTTTGAACAGAAACCCAACCCTTATGCCAATCTGCAACTGGATTATAAATATTTTTTCATTCGCAAAGTCATGTTTGTTAAATACGCCGTGGCCTATGTGATCATGCCGGGCGGCTACGGCACCATGGATGAATTTTTTGAAGCGTTAACCCTGATCCAGACCAAAAGAATGAAAAGCTTCCCCGTCATCCTGATGGGCAGAGACTACTGGCAGGGACTGTTGGACTGGTTGAAAAACACCATGCTGCAAAAGGGCATGATCCTTCCTTTTGACATCGAAATGATTCAAATTATTGACGAACCGGAAGAAGTTGTCAAGCATATCAAGAAATACGTCATCGTTTAAACGCAAACTGTTTCTCCTTCGCGGGTATCCCGTATGACTCTGGAAAAAGCAATTCTGGACCTGAAAAAAGGAAAAGTCTTTTCCTGCTGTCTTTTGTATGGTGAACAGGAATATCTGCTTCAGGAAACCCTCCATCAGATAACGGATATTCTCGTGCCGGAAGCGGATCGTGATTTCAGCCTTTTCGTTCTTGACGGCGAAAATGCCGATGTTGATCTGTTGAAGGACCACCTGTTGACGACTTCGCTTTTGGGCGGCCCAAAAGTTATTGTTGTCAAGAACACAACCATTTTTCAATCCCGTGAAAATCTGAGCGATCTTATTCAGAAAATTCGCGACAACATCGATGAGCACCCGGATAAGGCCGCCAGATATTTCCTGACCTTTCTGAAACTGTCCGGTTTTGCCTGGGAAGACGTGCAGGGCGCGGGATGGCAAAAGATCACCGATGAGCAGTGGCAGAAAGCCGTGGAAAACGATTCTGGAGAAGACCGGAGCCGGTGGCTGCCGAGGATGGTCGAAATTTGCGCCAGCCGGGGATGGACAACCGGCAGTGTGACAGACGCCTCCGAACAATTTGAAGCGCTTCTGGCGCAGGGTTTCCCGGCGGGAAATTGCCTGATTCTCACCGCCGAGGCGGTGGATAAAAGAAAAAAAATATTCAAAGCCGTTGAAAAGGCGGGCCTTGTTCTGTACTTCGGCGAAGTCAAGAACGAAGCAGCCAACAAAGAAACGCTCAAGCTCGAAGCGCAGAAGCTGCTTGGCCGGTGCGGCAAGAGTCTGGCGCCCGCGGCCTGGATCGCGCTGGGGAGAAAGACGGGATTTCAGCTGCGTCCTTCGTTGAACGAACTGCAGAAGCTCACTTCATTTGTCGGCGAACGGTCTGTTATTGAAGAAAAAGATGTTGAAGCCGTTGTCGGGAAAACACGGGAAGATTCCGTTTTTGATTTAACCAATGCCTTGAGCGAAAAAAATGCCGCGGCCGCGCTTTCGGCCCTGAAAGCTCTGCTCGACCAGGGCGTCCATCATTTGATGATTCTGACCATGGTCAGCCGCGAAATCCGTCTGCTTTTGCAGGCCTCCATTCTGATCCGCTCGGGGAAGCTGCCCAGGTTCAGCCCCAACATGGAGTTCGGCTCGTTTCAGAAAAACATCTATCCCGCGGTAACGGGACTGGCGGCAAATATATCCCGCAAGGAAGATTTACTGGTCAACAAGCATCCCTTTGTCATTTTCAACGCGCTGCGCCATTGCAGCCGGTTTTCTTATCCGGTCCTGCTGAACTATCTTGATGATTTGCTGGACATGGACCGCGCCATGAAATCATCGGCCACGGATCCGCAGTTGCTTTTGGAGCGCTTCCTGATCAAAGCCTGCGCTAAAGTTTCCTGATTTTTGTCTGAGCCTGTCTTTTTGCGCGGGACAGTTTGCGGGCGGGCCCTTTTTTGCTGACGGGACGATCGTCATCCGCATCCTCATCTTTCCGGCCGGGGAATTCATCCTCGGTCGCCGTCGATAACTGCCGGTTCACAATAGATTCAAATTCAAGCGACGACAGGGCGGCCTTGCCTCTGCGTGTCGCATAAGAGGCAATTTCACGGTCGGAAGAAACCACCAGGATTTCCTCATCGGCGGAAGCGGTGATCCTTTTCAAAACGTCATCCGCCTTGACGCCACGTGGTGAATAAATAATAGAAATTCCCGAGGAATAGTCTCGCTCTTCCTGCGCGGAACCGCTGACCCAGCCGTCAAAGACGACGGTAATGCGGTGATCTTTCCTGCCGCGGTACCGGGCAAGCCAGGAAATCAGCGCCTGGCGTCCCGCTTCGAGGCTCTGACGTTCAAAGCGCCGCAGTTGGATAGACTGTCTGATCAGATTATAGCCGTCAATTAAAATGTTCATGGCGTATTTTTGCACATTGACGCTCCGGGTTCAATCAAAAAAGAGGTCTGGTATTTTTCTTGACTTGACCGTCGTCCGTCTGTTACCGTTCCTTGTCTTTTGCGACCTCAAAAGAGGTCGCCTGATGGGCAATCAATAACCTGGAGGATGGTATGGAAATCAAAAAAATATGTGTGTTGGGCGCGGGCTTGATGGGAAACGGCATCGCGCAGGTATGCGCAGCGGCAGGATATGACGTTGCCCTGAGAGACATTGAACAGCGATTCATTGACGGGGGCATGAACACGATCAAAAAGAACCTGAACCGCGACACGGAAAAGGGCAAGATTACCAAAGAGCAGATGGAATCCATCCTGGGACGGATTAAGCCGACGCTTGATTTGAAAGAAGCCGCCTCGGACGCCGATGTTGTCGTGGAAGTGGTGATAGAATTGATGGATCTGAAGAAAAAAGTTTATGCGGAACTCGAAGCCGTGGTTCCTTCGCACTGTCTGTTTTTTACCAACACATCGGGTTTAAGCATCACGGAAATGGCCGCCATTACGAAAAGGCCGGAGCGTTTTATCGGCACCCACTTTTTCAATCCCGTGCCGGTAATGCGCTTACTGGAAGTGATCCGCGGGCAGCAGACATCCGACGAAACCGTGGAAATCGCCAGGGCCTGGGGCAGGAAAATCGGCAAGGAAGTCGTGATGGTCAATGAAGCGCCGGCGTTTGTCGTGAACCGCATCCTGTGTTCCATGATCAACGAGGCTTTCTTTGTTCTAGACGAAGGACTGGCCACGGCAGAAGACATCGACAAAGCCATGCAGTTGGGCTGCAATCATCCCATCGGACCTCTGGCGCTGGGCGATTTGATCGGCCTCGATACGCAGCTTCGGATTTGTGAAGGCATGCACCGGGAGTTGGGCGATAAATACCGTCCATCCCCACTTTTGCGGAAACTGGTTCGTGCCGGCAATCTGGGACGTAAATCCGGACGCGGCGTCTATGACTACGGCAAAAAATAATCGAAGAATTTGTCTCCGGTTCTGAATCGGTTTGATGTGAAAATCACCGGTATTATCTGTTAATTACGGCTTTCCGCTTCCAATCAATGCCAAGGAAACAAATTGACAAAATATATTTCGGAGCGTAATGTATTGTTAACAAAGTGATATCTGTATTTTGACCGGCGAGTTGATTTGGTATCTGGCACATCATTTGCTGTAATGACATTGTTTGGGAAGTGAATTTTCGGGTAGTGTGATGAAAAATAAATATGCCGGCGGTTTTAGTATCATTGAATTAATGGTTGTGGTGGCCATTATCGGGGTTATGGGGGCAGTAGCATCCTTGGCCTGGCAGAGTTACGCGGCCAACGCGAACCTGAAAACAGCGGCAAGAGATCTCGCATCCGAGATACAGTATTGCAAGACAAAGGCCATTTCGGAGAGCAGGGATATATTAATTATCTATTCCACGGGAACCAACAGTGGCACTTGGATAACGGATTATCCGATTACCACTATCATCAGGGGTTACCAGTCATTCAGCACGTCGTATGGCTACGGCATAAACATCAGCAGCGTTGCTTTCGGATTGCCCTATTCAAACGCTCCCCTGTTCCAGGCCCGTGGGACGAGTTCCGCGGGAACGATCAAAATGACCAACTCGAGAGGATCAACGGCAACCATTACAACCAATATTACGGGTAAAGCGTATGTTACATTTACCATGCAATAATAAAGGATTGGGGATGATAGAGGTCGTCATCGCCCTGTTTATAACCGTTGTGGCGGTAATGGCTGTTTTTGCGCTGGTGGCGCCGGGCTGGAATACGTCGGCCAAATCGGATTATCTGGGCAGGGCATCGGGGATTTTGTATGAACAACTGGTCCGGCAGGAAGCGCGGATCATGAATCCATGCTGCCAGGTCCTGCCCGTCACGCTGAACCAGTCCGTCACTCTGGGACCGACAACGGTGAACGCCAGCGGGCAGGCGGCCCTTCAGTCGGGCGACATGTCGTTTAGCGTTACCACCACGATCACGAATCTGGGAGCCACTATCTGGAGAGTCACCGTGACGGTGACCTGGACCGGTAATGCCAATGGAATATCGGAGAGCATGGTTGTCACCCGCCAGGATGGTTTTGCCACCGTCCAGGGGTGTGCGACGGGAGGGACGGTCTGCCAATGAGAACCAAGGGATTCACCATGGTGGAATTGATGATTGCCATGGCCGTATCGATGGGCCTTCTTGCCGCCGTCTATGTGGCGATCAATTCCACGCAACGCCATTCCAGTTCCATTGAACGGAGAGTGACGGCGCAGCAGGACGTGAAACCTGCTCTGGACATCATGGCCATGGAGATCGGCATGGCCTCCTATAATCCCACCTTTGCCAGTAATCTCTGGGTTGTTCCCTCGGGCACCTGTTTAGGCGCCGCGGATGCGACGGCACAGACCTATCGCGGCATTCAGGTGGCAACCGCCAACGCCATTGTTGTCGAAATGGATATCGGCGGCGACGGCACCGATGGCGACGGTATGCTGGGAGACCCGAATGAAGTGATCCGTTACAATTACAATACGGCCAATCAGATGATTACCCGGGAAACGAATTGCGGAGGCGGCCAGCCCTTCTTAGGCTCTACGGTTGCCGGCCAGAAGACCATCCGGGTGATTAACAGCACCCTGGGCATTCCCGTTTTCCGGTATTTTGACGCCGTGGGAGCCGAGATTGCCGCTGCCGGTTTACCGGCGGCGATTCCCAATATCCGCCGGATCGAAATTGTCTTAGCGGTAGAAACGGAGGGCGTCGATGCCAATACAGGTCAACGCAAAAGACTTATCTATTCAACAAGCGTCGTTCCGAGGAACCATGCGATACTGTAAAAGAATGCTGTCATCCGAGAAGGGTTTTATCCTGCTCACGGCCATCATGGCCTGCCTGATTCTGTTTGCGCTGACCATGCTGATTCTGAATTTAGCGACCAGCGATCTGCGGGTCAGCGCCCAGAGCGTAGGGCAAAAGAAGGCCATGAGCGCCGCGGAGACGGGTCTTCACCGGCTGATACAGAACTTTGATCCCCAAAATCTGTTGTTTACGACGATTACATCGTCAACAACGGGCGCCATCCAGATTGGCGGCGCCTGGTATCTGCAGGTCGATCCCGCCACGGATCCCGCCTCCGTCTATACCATCGGCACACCCGCCGCGCCGACATCCGGCGCGCTCTTTATCCCCATGACCGGATATTCCATCGGCGGCGGTCAGAGCTGGGGGCGGCGGCGCTTCGATCTCGTTGTTACGGGTCGAAACACGACGCAGGATACAAAAGTTGAACTGGGAGTCGGGGTCGGTTTCGGTCCCGTCGAAATTTCCACAATGATGCGTTAAGGAGGTCCTATGAAAACGCAGAAACTCATTTCCCTGATGATGGGAATCGCCCTTTTAGTTTTCTTCGCCAATGCCGGAAACGCCAACGCGGACACAACGGGGGAAGAGGCCCTTTTTGTTTCCTCCACACAGCCCGACGCCCTGATGGTCCTGGATCTTTCGGGAAGCATGGAATGGAACCCCCCGGGAGACGATCTGACTTACGGGTCAACCCTCTCCTGCTATGCCGATGTGACAAATTGCAGTGGTCAGGGCTGCAGCGGCGGTTTTTGCGGCAGTTCGAAAACCACCAGCACTTCTTATTATGCGAGCAATTCCAGTTGCACGGCGGATACCACCAATTGCGTGGGCGGTGATTGCGCAAACGGATTCTGCAACAGTTCACACAGCGCATCTACTTATTATGCCGCATCCTCATGCAGCGTGCCCGATACACTAAATTGCAGCGGTTGGGGTTGCGGGTGGCGCAATGACGGTTATTGCGACAACCCGATTAACGGCGTTACCAAATATGCGTATGATTCCACCTGTACGGCAAACAGCGATCAGTGCAATAAGGATCTCGAAGGCTGGAAGGATTGTAAAAATGGATTTTGCAATAAGTCCCATGAAATAGCGGGCAGCTGGCAATGGGTATGGGACTGGGGCTGGCAATGGGTATGGGTTCCGGGTAAATCATGTAAATACGCCTGCACAACGGGCGGGTGCAACACCGCATGTTCCACGGGCGGGGGTTGCTCTTACAAGTGCACCTCCGGCGGAGTGGGCTGCACGAAAGCGTGCAGCCGCCTCGCCATTGCCCAACGGTCCGTTTTTAACATCCTGGATGACAATGCCGACGGAACCATCAACTCCACGGACGAAGGAAGCCTCGGGGTAAGACTGGGCTACATGCGCTTTTACGACTGCGGCGCCGATGACACCGGTGGGGATTACAGCAGCGGCTGCAACAGACTGCGGAAGGAACTTGGCCAGTCTTACAGTTCGATCAATACCGTCGTCCAGGCGGAAAGCGCAACCGGCGGAACGCCGCTGGCCACCGCCCTGAAGGAGGCAAAGCTCTACCTGGATTACAACAAGTCAAAAGATGCCGCCGCGAGCTGCCGCCAGAAATTCGTCATCCTGATTACCGACGGTTCCGATACCTATGCCTGTTCCGGCGACGGGTCTGAATGCAGTTCTAACCGGTATAAAAACAGGCGGGAGACGGTGGCCAAAGCCAAGGCGCTGGGCGACGCGGGCTACAAGGTGTTTGTCATCGGCTTCGGGACCGCCATGCCTCCCTACCTGCGCAATACCCTTAACTGGGCCGCCTATTACGGCGGGACGGACAATCCCAACGAGGCCAACTCGGGCAGCACGACGGCCTACAGCATTGTCACGGCCACGGACTGCGCGGCGACAACTCCGGCGGACACGACCAAATGCTGCAATCTGGATTCTACCGCCTGCTACCCGTCCAGCGTAACGGGATGCACCAATGACGCTTCAACGGCGACGGCCGCCTGTTATGACAATACCAACCCCTATCCGGGAACGTCCGGTAACTCAACGGCCAAATTCAAAGCCACCGCCAACGATCCCGGTTATCTGGATCTGTCCGGCTATGCCTTTCTCGCCGGCGATGCCGATCAACTGGTTGCGTCCGTGAAAGCGGCCATGAATATCATTCGGGAAGCCACGTATTCCTTCTCGCAGGCCTCGATCCAGTCCTCCCGGACCGCGGATGAAAACTTCGTTTATGAAGGATCCTTCCAGCCCGTCAGCGACCCCTTCTGGCTCGGGCACCTGAGAAAATATCAGATTAACGATGATGGGAGCGTGGGCGCCATGCTGACGAATTGCGGCGCGACTGTAGACATCAATTGCGATGCGGGAGAGGTTCTCAAAGCCACCGCCTATACCGACAGGGCCGGCAAGATCAAGACGTATGTCGGCGGCGCCCTGATCAATTTTTCAACCAGCATCGATAAGACCTATTTTGACGTAACCACCGATGCGGAACGGGACGCCATCGTCGGTTACCTGTCCGGCGACCCGATATACAATCTGGACAACTGGAAGCTGGGCGATGTCTTCCGTTCCACACCCATCACCCTCGGACAGCCGTCGGCTTTTTTTGAGGACAAGCGCGATGCCAACAATGCCTTTGCCACTCATCGGACCAGTCACAACGCAAGGTCAACTTCGACCCTGGGCACGACCACGGACGCCCGCCTCATTGTTACCGGGGCCAACGGCGGGATGTTTCACGCTTTCAAAACCGGCGACATGACCGAAGGCTGGAGCTTCGTCCCCCCCAATCTTCTGTCGAAACTGAAAAATATCGCCCATTCGGCGCACCCTACCTCTTTGATTCACCAGTACTTTGTTGATGGCCCCGTTTCCGGCGCCGACGTCTGGTGGCTCACCAGCGGCACGGATGCATCCGGCAAGCTCAAAGTGGCTTCGGACTGGAGGACCATGATTGTTTTCGGAGAGGGCAGGGGAAGCACGGACCGTCTCTGGAGTTCTTCCGCATCCTGTGATTCCGGTTTGTCCGCCACGTACAGCGCCACCTACTCCAATTACTGCGGCTATTATGCCTTGAATCTGACCAATTCGCTGAGTCCGGCGTACCTGTGGCGTTTGAACACCTTCAATGCGACCACGCAGGCGCCCTATATGGGGGAATCCTGGAGTAAGATGCTGATCGGTCGCGTTCTGACGAAAACCGGGTCAACGGAAACGGAAAAATGGGTGGGCTTTGTCGGCGGCGGCTACAACGCGAACGCCTGTAAAAGTGGCTCTTGCACCGACACGAGAGGGAAAGGCTTCTTCGTCGTGGATTTGAGCGATGGTCATATCCTGTGGAGCATGACCCATACGACCGGTTCAGCTTCGAACACCCGCCATCCGGATATGTGGTACAGTATGCCGGCGCCGCCCTCCGTTGTGGATTACGATAATGACGGGTTCATCGATACGGCCTATCTCGGCGATCTGGGCGGCAACATGTGGCGTTTCAAGTTCTGTACGCAGGCCATGCTCAACGCCGGAGACTGCACCACCTCCAATTGGACCGGAGGGATCTTTGTTGATTCCTCCAGCGGTTCCATCCGGCCGATTTATACCGGCGCCGCCGTCGCAAAGGATACAGGCGGAAATATGTGGGTTTTCTGGGGTACGGGAGACAAAGTGGATCCCACGGCGGCAAACGCCCAGGAGTATTTTTTCGCTGTTAAGGATCTTGACCGGACATCGGAAATCGACGGCTTTAATGATATTGATCTGATCAATTCCGACACCGATACCTATGACGCAGGCAGCAAGCCCCTGGGGTACCGCATCGCTCTGCCCGGGAGCGGCCAGAAGATCCTGGCGGAACCGACGATATTCGGCGGCGTAGCCTATTTCACCAGCTTTACCCCCGGCAATTCGAGCGATCCCTGCGTTCAGTCGGGGGATGCCACGCTTAACGCTGTCAGTATGACAACCGCCGCGGGCATTTTTAAAGACTCGACCGGCAATACCGTTCGCAAGATGGTCATCGGCAGCGGGATTGCCTCCTCCCCCGTCATCTCTCTGAAACCCGGAGGGGCCGGATCATCTGCCGCGGATCTCTACATTACGGTCAGCGGCGGCGGCCTCAGTTCGGCAAGCACTACGAAAATGCAGTTTGATGTGCCCGGAGTGACCAACCGGACGAACCTTCTCTATTGGAGGGACAGACGGGTTCAGTAGCGGCGGTTCGGAAACGATTGCGTTAAAAACAAGCAGTTTTACTTCTTATGACAAGCGGCTGATGATAAAAGCCGCTTGTCATTTTTATTTTCCGCTGATATTTGCCGAGGCTTTCAGGGCGGCGACGGTTTGCGCGTAATCGGTTGCGCCGAAAACCGCCGCTCCCGCAACCAGGACGTCGGCGCCCGCCCGGGCGATGGAAGCAATGTTTTGCAGATTGACGCCGCCGTCCACTTCCAGCAGGGGTTTTTGCGGCAGTTTCGCGATCATTTCACTTGCCCGCTGAATTTTAGGCAGGGCGCCGGGAATAAACTTCTGTCCGCCAAAACCGGGATTAACCGACATGATTAAAAGCAGGTTGATGCCGGGGAGAATCTCTTCAATGGAGTGAAGCGGCGTTGCCGGATTCAGGGAAACGCCCGCTTTTTTCCCCAGTTTTTTAATTAATTCAACGGTGCGATGCAGGTGATGGGACGCTTCGATATGAACGGTAATATAGTCCGCGCCGGCGTCGGCAAAAGCTTCAATGAAATTGTCCGGGTTGTTAATCATCAGGTGCACGTCAAAAGGCAGCTTCGTGGTCTTGCGCAGCGCCGCGATGATGGCGGGTCCCATGGTGATGTTGGGGACAAATTGTCCGTCCATGACGTCCACGTGAATCCAGTCCGCGCCGGCTTTTTCCACAGCGACGATTTCTTCAGCCAGTTTCCCGCCGTCGGCGGACAAAATCGAAGGGGCAATGAGTTTCATGATTTCTCCTTTTACCGGTAAAGTAAATATACCAAAGCATTATTCCTGTCAACCGTTGCGATGGTGAATAGTGAATGGTGAAACTTTAACCCTTCACTATTCACTATCCACTCCTTTCCCCTTGACACTGGCGCGGAAAAAAATAAATATGCCCTCATGAGAATACTCTATAACATTCTTTTGCTGATCGCCGCGATTCCGGGGCTTTTATTTTTTTTCCTGAAGATGGTGCTCACCGGTAAATATCGCAACAGTTTCATTCAAAAACTGGGCGGCAGGCAGAAGAAAATTCTGGATTCGCTCAAAGACGGCAAGCGGATCTGGATTCATGCCGTATCGGTCGGCGAAGTAACGGCTGCGGCGCCGATTGTTCATTCACTGAAAGCGAAAAGGCCGGACGTACAAATCATTTTTTCCACATCTACCGAAACCGGCCAGGGAATGGCGCAAAGACTGGTCAAAGGGGCGGATGCCTTTATCTATTTTCCCCTGGATCTGCCGTTTGCTGTTCACAAAATGCTCGGCCTTGTCCGTCCGGATGTCTTTGCTCTGGTGGAGACGGAACTCTGGCCGAATTTTCTGGCCGCCTGCCGTCAGCGCGGCGTCTCAGCACTGATGCTGAATGGCCGGATTTCACCCCGCTCTTTTCACAAATATAAAAAGACCAGCTTTTTCTGGCGGCAAGTCCTTAAAAATGTGGCCGCAGCCGGGATGATTTCCGACATTGACGCACAACGAATTTCCAGAATAGGAATGAATGAAGGCCGGATCAGGGTGCTGGGAAATGCGAAGTATGACGCATTGGCGGCGATGGCGTCTCCCGCCCTGCACGATGACATTGCCCGCAGGTTTAATGTTCGCCAGGATGAAAAATTTCTGGTGGCCGGTAGTACGCATCCGGGTGAAGAAGAGGTTGTGATCCAGGTTTACAAAGAGTTGCTGACGCGTTATCCGGACTTCAAATTAATCCTGGTTCCACGGCATATTGAACGCACCGGCGATGTCATGGGTTTGCTGAGGGAGGCGGGTTTCAAGGACATCATCGCCGTCAGTGAGATCAATAACGGACGACAACGCCGGGATGAAAGCGTGATGGTTGTCGATGTGATCGGCGAGCTCTTCAAGGTTTATTCCCTGGCGACGGTTGTCTTTTGCGGCGGTTCACTGGCGCCGAAAGGAGGCCAGAATATTCTCGAGGCCGCCGCCTGGGGCAAGGTGACTTTTTACGGCCCGTCCATGGAAGATTTCAGCCAGGAAGCGGCGCTCTTGGAAGCGGCCGGCGCCGGTATCCGCATCAACAACGCTCAGGAACTGTTGTGGGGCATTTTGCGGATGCTTGATGATCCAAAAGACGCTCTTGAACGAGGCAAACGCGGTCAGGCGGCGGTGCGCGAGAATATGGGCGCGGCGGAACGTTATGCGGAGATGGTGATCAGGTCTTTAGCGTAAAAAGTGAATGGTGAAAAGTAAAAACGGATGTTATCTTGACAGCCGATGAAAAGATGGTAATAACGATGCAGACTAAAATGGCCGGGGAGGATGGTTATGTTGAAAAAATATGAGGCACTGAGCGAGCAGGTTAATCTGACCAGAATTTTAATGGCAAGGTCGGTGATTTACAAGCACCTCAACAGGACAAACCTGATCTGCTATTCGGAACTGTCCCGACTCATCGGCTGCCAGGCATTCGTCAAGCATGAAAACCATCACCCGACCGGATCTTTCAAAATCAGGGGAGCGCTCAATTTTTTTCATCACATGTCCAAAGAAGAGCTGGAAACAGGCATCCTTGTTGCGACGCGCGGCAACCACGGTCTGGCGATGGCCTGGGCGGGACAATGGTTTCACGTGCCCTGCACGGTTGTCGTGCCGGAAAATAATAATCCCGAAATCAACCGCATCATCGAAAGCTACGGCGCCGAACTGATTGTCCACGGGGAAGACTTCTATGATGCCCAGTCCTACTGCGAAGAGCTGGTCGATAGCGCCGGGTATTATTATGTCAAGCAGGGCAATGAACCGGAAATCCTGAACGGCCTGGCCACCATGGGGCTGGAAATTCTGGAGGATCTGCCGGACGTGGATACGATCATTTGTCCGATCGGCGGCGGCACGGGCTGCGCCTCGCTTTTGAAAGCCGCGCGCGCCGTCAGGCCCGCCATCGAGATCATCGGCGTCGAACCGCAAAATGCCCCGTCTTTTTATAATTCCTGGAAAAAGGGAGAAATCGTCACCCTTGATGACGCCCATACGGTTGCGGACGGACTGGCGGCGAGAAGCGCCTTTCAACTGCCGTATGTCATTCTCAAAGATACGATCAATGACGTCGTGCTGTTGACCGAAGATGAAATCCTCGAAGGCATTCGTCTGGCTTTGACCGCCACACATAACCTGGCCGAGGCCGCGGGCGCCGTTTCGTTGATGGCCGCTTACAAAATAAGAGAAAGGCTTGCCGGCAAAAAAGTGGTCATGATTCTGTCCGGCGGCAACCTGAATATGGACACGCTGAAAACAGCGATTGGATGCTGACGGACGTTGCCATGAATATGATAAAATTCAACCCGAATGTTTCGGGCCGGAAGTAAGGAGTCTTAATGAAATGATGCAACCAATATCAGAATCCCCCGCCTCCAGCGATTTTATCCGTGATATTATCGAAGACGGTCTTCGGGAAAACAAACATGAGGGACGTGTGGCGACCCGTTTTCCACCCGAGCCCAACGGCTATATCCATATCGGGCACGCCAAGTCGGTCTGCCTCAACTTCGGCATTGCCAGACAGTATTCAGGAACCTGCAACCTCAGACTCGATGATACGGACCCGGCGGGAGAATCCATGGAATACGTGGAATCGATCATCCGCGATGTCCGCTGGCTGGGTTTTGACTGGGGAGACCGTCTGTTTTATGCCTCCGATTATTTTGAGAGGCTGTATGCATTTGCCGTGGAACTTATCAAAACCGGCAACGCCTATGTCTGCGGTTTGAACGCCGACGAGGTCAGGGAAAACAGGGGAACCTTTACCGAACCGGGGAAAGAAAGTCCCTGGCGCAACCGTCCGGTGGAAGAAAATCTGGACATGTTTTCGCGAATGCGGGCCGGTGAATTCGCGGACGGCGCTCATACGCTCCGCGCAAAGATCGATATGACCTCTCCCAACATTGTCATGCGGGACCCCGTTCTCTATCGCATCAAGCGAGAACCCCACTACCGGACGGCCGATCAATGGGTGATTTACCCGATGTATGATTTTGCCCACTGCCTTTCCGACGCCCTGGAAGGCATCACCCATTCCATCTGCACCCTGGAGTTCGAAAACAACCGTCCCCTTTACGACTGGATTGTCGAGAGATTGATTCCGGGCAACCGGCCGCGGCAAATTGAGTTCGCCCGGCTTAATGTGAGTTATACGGTATTAAGTAAGCGCAGGCTCATTGAGTTGGTGAAAAAAAACCACGTGCAGGGCTGGGATGATCCGAGAATGCCTACGGTGACGGGAATGCGCCGCCGGGGCTACACACCGGAGGCCATCCGTAAATTCTGCGCCGAGATCGGCGTGGCCAAAAACGACAACCTGATTGACGTGTCCGTTCTGGAACATTGCGTCCGTGAGGATTTGAATGAAAAAGCGTCCAGAGTCATGTGCGTTCTGCGGCCGCTCAAAGTTGTGATTGACAATTACCCGGAAAACCAGGTGGAAGATTTCGAGTGCGCCAACCATCCGCAGCGGCCCGAAATGGGAACGAGAAAAGTTCCCTTTTCCCGGGTGCTCTATATCGAACGCGATGATTTTCAGGAAAATCCACCCAAAAAATACAATCGCCTTGCTCCGGGGCGGGAAGTCCGGCTGCGCAATGCTTACGTCATAAAATTTGCAAGCCTGGTGAGGGACGAAAAAACCGGCGAGGCGGCGGAGTTGCACTGCACTTATGACCCTCAAACCCGTAATGCTCCACCGGCGGACGGACGGAAGATCCCGGGGGTGATTCACTGGGTTTCAGCCGGGCATTGCGTCGCGGCGGAGGTGCGGCTGTATGACCGCCTCTTTCATATTGAAGACCCGGGAAGCGAAGATGATTATATAAACTATCTGAATCCGGGTTCTCTGGAAATCCTGACCGCCTGCCATGTTGAGCCGATCCTGAAAAATGCGGAACCGGGCAGGCAATATCAGTTTGAAAGGCTGGGATACTTTTGTGTTGATCCGGATACACAGGCGGGCAGGCCTGTCTTCAATCGTATCGTACCGCTGAGGGATTCCTGGACGAAGATTTCCGGAAATAAGTAATAAATCGCCTTTGAGAACAAGCATTCTAACTTTAACGATAGGAGAACCCATGAGAAAGCGATCGAAACAAAGGCTTCTGCCGGTATGGGCATTTTTTCTGGTCCTGATGATTTTACTGACGGGCTGCTCGTCGAGTAAAAACGACAATCCGCGAGTCAACGTGGCCATTTTGCAAACAACGGACCTGCACAATGCCGCATCCGGTGTGGGATCTTTCAATGCCTATACCCCTATGGACATCTCCGACGCCGATACAGTCAAGGGTGGTTGGGCGCGGCTTGCGGCAAAAATCAAAAAAATACGAATAGCTAAAAGAATGGCAGGCGCCTCCGTGCTCCTTGTGGACAGCGGCGACTTCAATATGGGCACCGTCTATGACATGCTCTGGAACAGCAACCCGGCGCCGTTTCAGTTCCTCAGCGCAATGCAATACGATTTCACGACTTTCGGAAACCATGAGTTCGATTACGGCCCAAAAAAGCTGGCGCTGATGATCAACAAGGCAAAGGCTGCGACGGGCGGGTTTGCCATACCGATCATTGCCACGAATACGGTATTTGACGGCATCCCGGGAACGGCGGACGATGATCTCGAAGCATTGAACCAATCGGGCGCCATCATCACCGATTATTATGTCAAAACATTCCGGAACGGCCTGAAGGTCGGCCTGATCGGCCTCATGGGAAAGAGCGCGGACGAATATTCTCCCAATGCGCCGCCGGTCACTTTCAAAAGCGATTATGCCGATGCGGCCGTGCAAGCGTTTATTCAGGCAAAAGTGGACGCGCTCCGCAACACGGAGGGGGTCCACGTCGTTATTGCCCTGTCCCATTCGGGCATTACGGATCCCAACGGGACCCCCACAGGCGACGATATTACACTGGCCCGAAACATCACCGGCATCGACATCATTGCCTCGGGGCACGATCATGAAACGACGAACAATGTCGTTCCCGTCCTCAACGGCGCCCACACCTCCTATATCGTCTGTGCCGGTGCAAACGGGACGAACCTTGCCCAAATCGATTTTACCGTGAATCTGCAGACAAAAAAAATCGTTGCCGCACCCATTCTCACCAATCATGCCATTACCGGCGCCATTGCCGGCGACAGCCAAATCAACACCCGGGTGCAGGAGATGAACACGGCCATCAACCACCTCCTGGCCCCGCTGGGCACGACGCTTTCGGCCATTGTGGCCACATCGAGCCTGGACCTTCTGGAACCGGACTGTGTCAAAGAGTTCGGTCTGGGTAACCTGCTTGCCGATGCCATGCGTTATGTCGGAACACAAACCGGTGTTCCAACCGGCGGCGCTTTCGCAAACGGCGTCATCCGGGGGACTTTCCAGAAAGATCAGGCCATCGCTTTTGCCGATCTCTATGCGGTTGTGCCTCTCGGACTGACAACGGACGATACTCAGAATCCTCTTCTGCCCGGCTATCCGCTGCTCAAGGTGTATGTCAACGGCAACGAAATATGGGACATCTGTAAACTTGACGCGACATTAATAGGATTGAATATCGTTCCAAATTATTTTATCAATCTTTCGGGCATCAAATACACATACACCAGAGGTACCAACAACATCAATGATGTTCAGGTCTATGCGTGGAATGATTATTTGGGCACCGGCCCGACGACGCCGTTGGCCAAGGGTACGGGAACGCTTTATCCCGTTATCATCGACAAGTATGTGATGGATATGATCCTCACAGACCGAGTGCAGGACTTAATGGCCACACTCGGTGTATCTCTGCACCCGAAGCTGGCCGATGGAACGCAAGTGGACAAGAACAACCTGATGAGCGCGCGCCTGGACCGGGACAGCTCAACGGCAGGCATACAGGAATACAGCGCCTGGTCAGCCACCCTGAAATATTTCACCGACAACGGCGGACTTAACAAAACGATCCCCACGGTGCCCTATAACTTGTCCATGCCGAGGATGATTGCTGAATAAGAAGGTGATCATTTCTGTTTCTTTGACGGTGAGCCCTCTTCACAAAACGAGTAGCGCACGCTCGGGTGTGCGGGGGGGGGGAGATTCCCTCCGCGCTTCCGGAAAACGGTCCTTTGTCTAATTACGTTTCTTTCGGGTCAGGCAAAACCCGCCTTAACATCTGCAAGAGATCTATGGCGTTAAAGGGCTTGGCCAGAATGTAATGGTTTCCGACTTTTTGACTTTTGGGCAACTCGCCCGATCGGACCGCGGCGGTGAGAAAGATAATGGGAATATTGCTTGTGTCCGGGTCTTCCTTTAATATTTCAGCGACGCCTGTTCCGTCGATATCAGGCATCATGATATCCAGAATAACGGCATCGGGTTTCAACTGTTTGCACTTTTTCAATCCCTCTTTACCGCCAGACGCGGTCAGAATCTCATAACCGTTTGCTTGAAGACGTGATGCCACCATTTTGACGATGTCCGGTTCATCATCGACGACCAATATTCTTTTTGCCATGTTCCCTCCTCATCTGTAATCGCTGATAATATTAGTACAAGGGGGTTTGGGGGAACTCAAATGTAAATGTACTCCCCTGCCCCGGTACACTCTTGACTGAAATGGTTCCTCCGTGTGATTCAACGATGGCCCTGGCGATGGCCAGGCCAAGTCCCGTCCCCTTCTCTTCCGGTCCCTGATTTTTCCTTACTTGATAAAACTTACTGAATATTTTGGGAATGTCTTCGTTTCGAATGCCTATTCCGGTGTCCTTCACGGAACAGATCACGAGATTTTCCTGTTTCCTGACGGACAATTCCACATGGCCCTGCTTCGTGAACTTCAATGCATTGCTCACCAGATTATCCCAGACCTGAAGCATTTTGTCCGGATCGACACAGGCTTCAATAACGGACTCGGTAAAGTTTGCCTTCATCTGAATGTTCCTGGCGTCAGCCTGCGGCTTGAACAGCTTTGTCACGTGTTTTATGATTTCAACCATGTCCGCCTGTTCTTTTTGAATTCGCATCTGCCCTGCTTCAATCTTGGAGATGTCCAGCAAATCATCGATGAGACGGGAAAGTCTTTTTGTATTGACCCGGACGATATTCAAAAACTCTCGTTGATCTTCCGTGGTCGGGCCCAGAATCCCGTCCAATACCTGGCTGACACCCTCAAGGATGGTGGTCATGGGCGTTCGCAGTTCGTGGGAAACATTGGAGATAAGATCGTCTTTGGCGCGGTTTGCCCTTTCCGCCGCTTTCTTTGCCTGGCGAAGCGCCGCTTCCATATGTCGCTGTTCCGTAATATTGTGATAAACGCTTTGATATCTGATGGGATTTCCCCGAGTGTCCCGCGTCAGACTCACCGACAGTTCCGTGATTTTTTCCTCGCCGTTTTTATTCCGCCAGGTCAATTCAAAATTCTTGATCGGTTCACCCGTTCTCAGGACATTGCGGAATATCTGCATCGCCAGATCGGCATTCCTGTCGTCCAGGAAAGCCCGGTAATTCATCCCCTGCAATTCTTCGCGGCTGTATCCGGTTTCGATCACAAAGGCCTGGTTGGGAAAAACAATATTTCCCGCCAGATCGTATTCCGCATAGGGATCCGGAATGGTTTCGACAACCGTTCGATAGCGTTCCTCAGTGTTGTACATATCCGCCTCCGGTTTTCAACGCTTTGCGCAAGCAGCGTGACATAAAACAACAAAACCGAAAAACAAACCTTTCAAGGTGAATGGAATGAATCGTTGATCGGGAATGAGGGGGCTTCTTTACTGGAAGAAATTTTCTATTTTCGGTCCAGTTCCCTTCTCACGGCAAGCCCGATTTTCTCCAGAATGAAGGGTTTGCGGACGAAAGCCCCGGCGCCCATTTCCTGGGCTTGCCTGACGCGGTCAGTCTCCGAAAAACCGCTGACGAGGATTGCCTTCTGACCGGGATTGATTTCACATATTCTCCGGTAGGTTTCCATCCCGTTAATTCCCGGATCCATGATCATATCCAGGACGATCAGGTCGGTTTTTTTATCTTTGAGGTACGTAATCGCCTCTTCCCCGCCGGCGACAGCCTCAACCGAATAACCCAGCTTTCCCAGCATGCCTGCGGCAAGCTCTCTTTGCGCCTGAATATCATCCACCACCAGGATGGATTCGCCCTTGCTCACCGGGGAAGCGGGGTATATGTCCTTTTCAAGCTCCTCTCTGGTTACAGGAAAATAAAGAGTAAAAGTGTTTCCCCGCCCCGCTTCACTCTTTACATCAATGTATCCAAGGTGGTCCTTCACCGTGCCCCAGACAGCCGCCATCCCCAGCCCGGTCCCGTTTCTTCCCATCGCCTTTTTCGTGTAGAAGGGCTCAAAAATCTTGCCCAGGTCATTTGCGGAAATAGCATCGCCGGTATCAGATATCATGAGGATCGCATAGTCCCCTTCCTGCATTGCGTCATACCCGCTGATGGGGTGATCCAGGTAGCGGTTTTCCGTTTTAATGGTCACTTCTCCCTGGTTAGAAATAGCCTCCGCGGCGTTTAAGACCAGATTCATGACCATGTTGCCTAAACGGGGGGAAGACCCCTTAATATTCAAAAGTCCTTCTTCAAGATTGGAGCGGATTTTCACACCCAGATGATAGCATTTCATTTTTCCGAACTCCGGTGAAGAGAGATAATCGGAAATAACATTGTTCAGATTGACCACTTCTGAAAAGGTGGCGCCGCTTCGAGCCAGGGTCAGTAAATCCTGGACAATGGCGGCGCCCTTCAGACTTGATTGCAGCACATTGTCGGCATACTGCCCCAGCGGACTTTCCTTGGATAGCTTTTCCGCCAGCAACTCCGAAAATCCGATCAGGGCGCCGAAAATATTATTCATATCATGGGCCACGCCGCTGGCCAACGCTTCCAGGGCCTCCATTTTCTCCGCACGGGCCAGACGTTCTTCCAGAATTCGTTTCTTCTCCCCGGATTGCTTGTCTTGGATGGATGCTTCTTCGAGATCCCTGATTCTTTGTTCCAGATCGTAATAGGTAGGTTTAGCGGTCACGGGTGCAGTCTCCTCCTTTTAGACTTTTATTTCTATCATAAATACCGCAAAACAACAATATGAAGGTATTGAGATTTCCCTTTTCCAAGATGTTGATTTTATGCTAAACCGTAAAACAAAAAGGGAACCGAAAAACAAAAAGGGAACCGAAAAATCAACTGAAAGAATTCGCATCAAAGGCGATTTTCCACTGAAACGATGAATATGAAAAAAATCGTCATTTTTGTGATTCTGGCGGCCTGGGGAACCTATTACTGGCACAGCAATAAACCCATTACGTATGAAGGGCGGGGGCAGATCGTCAAAGAGCAGCCCGTGCAAAAACCGGCGTCGAAAACGGAGTTCCGTTTTAAAGAAAAATATACCATTATTCCTCTGGCGGATTTTGAAATAAGGGCGCGCGTGCTGTCGAGTGAAAGGTACCGGTTTGATGATGCATCCGAGCTTGCCCCGGTTGATCTTTTTCTGGGGTGGGGCGTCATGTCCGATGATCAGGTTCTTTCAGCGCTGGAATTATCACAGGGCAGCCGGTGGTCTTCCTGGTATTGCAAAACCCTGCCCGTTCCGCGGGACCAGATCGAACACAACGCCGCCAATATGCATCTGATTCCGGAAAATGACGCTATTGAAAGCGCCATCAAGAAGGCTAAAACCGGGAATCTGGTCAAATTTAATGGTTATCTGGTTAAAGTACTCAGAAATGACGGCTGGAAATGGCAGAGTTCATTGACCAGAAATGATACGGGAAACGGGTCCTGCGAAGTTGTTTTTGTAACAAACTTTGCCATCGTGATGTAGTCCTTCCTGATATGCTGAGGCTGACGTGTCCGGCGGCGGTTGAAGGTCTGAAAAACCGGAGAAAATGCTCTATTTTATCGTCCAGATTTTATTGAGGCGCAGCGGATCGTAGGCGGAAACATCCTGATAGAGGTCGATCGTTTCGAAGAATTTCTGATGGTAAAACCGGACGACGGGATCGCCGGAATTCGTCTTTTCCAGTATCCAGTTGAGCGCTTCCGGTATATTGTCGCTGAAGATGTAAGGATCCGTTTCCGGGTTGTTGAGGATATCGTTCAGGTCCTCAAAAAAATTGTCCCAGTGGATGGGCACCACCAGCCGGGCCTTTGTGTTTTCCACCAGATTCCGGTAGTAATTTTCCCGATCATTCAAATCGGGCGCGCCCACGCCGGTGACGGTCATGAAAACCGCGTCCACAGAGTCCGAAAGTGCCGGTAGGTCGGCGGAATACCCGGCCGTATTCTGGACAAGCAGAGAACGGGAGTCTCCGTTGTCACCCTGGTGCGTGATAATGACCGTATAGACGCCCCCGTCATTTAGTTCCGAGGCAACCGCGCCTATGTTTGGATCGTTCAACCCCCGGAAATGTTCCGGACTCTCTATTTCGCCCTGGTACACCCATGGATTGCCGTGAGTGGACGGAACCAGCTTTACCGTGAATCGCCCCACTTTTATGATGGAAGGCATATTGCCCGCGGTTGGGAAAAATCTGCTGTCGTCGAGCCCCGCGCCGATGCCGATCGTTTTGGTGGAATTACTGCCGAAGATCATAGCCTGAGGATAAATGTTGGCGGCGATGTAGGAAAAGTCGAGGGCGTGATCATAGTGGGAATGACCGACGACGATCACATCAACGCCGGTGACATGGCCCTGCGCCAGGTAGTCGTAAATCCTGGCCGGCCTGACCTTGCATTTGTAATCTTCTCCGGCAGGATAGAAGGCCTCTTCGAGAGGGCAACGCGACATGAAGCCGTCAACGAGGATGGATGTTTCACCGTCGGCAACATGCAGGGTTGTATTGCCGAGAAACGTCACTTTCATGGCTGGCTGGTCATGACGGCTCATAACGGAAGTCGCCGGATAAAAAAGCAAAAAGAATGATATATTCGATCATCAGGCATATCTTGCTCTTGGGGAAAGGATAAAAGGAACCGGGCGTCCTTGCGGTTGCCCGGTTCCTCCATTACTTATTGTGCCTGCGCTATTTCTCGATTGCTAAAAACCCGTTCGGATGGAAGTCCGAACCCGCAACCTTTTTCGCAATTCCCTTCTGATCCAGGTAGGGGGTGATGCCGCCCATGAAGAACGGCCAGCCGGCGCCCATGATCACGCCGGTATCCACATCTTTGGGGCTTGCCACGACGCCTTCTTTGAGAATCAAGTCAACTTCCTTGGCTACACGCTCCAACACCCGCGCCCTGATCTCGTCGTCGGTGAACTTCTTGGTTCCCTGCGGCCAGCCGGCTTTAATTTCGGGATCGACATCGATGCCCGTTTCGGTGAAGGTGACCAGCTGTCTCTTTCCTTTGGCTACCAGGTTCTTGAGACCCGCATTAACCGGGAACCGGTCGGGGAAATACTTATTGAGGGTTTCCTGAACATGCAGCGCAATGGCGGGACCCACCAGCGCGGCCAGTGTAAACGGCGACATGGGGAAGCCCAACTCGTGAACCGCCGCATCCACCTGCATGAACCCTGCGCCGTCGTCGATGCACTGGAAGATGCCGTCCATCCAGGCCAGCAGAATTCTGTTGACCAGGAAAGCAGGCGCATTCTTTACCAGAACCGGCGTCTTTTTGATCTTCTTGGCAATGTCGAATGCCGTCGCCAGAACGACGTCGCTGGTCTTGTCCGTTTTAATGATTTCGACAAGCGGCAGCACGGCAATGGGGTTAAAGAAATGGAACCCGATCACGCGGGACGGATCCTTCAGGAATTTGCCCATTTCGGCAACATCCAGGGAGGATGTATTGGTGAGGAAGATACACTCGGGCTTGCAGACGGCTTCCAGTTCTCCGAAAACCTTCTGTTTGATGCCCATCTCTTCGAAAACGGCTTCGATCACAAAGTCGCAGTCTTTGAACGGCGCGTAATCAACCGTGCCGGTAATCAGCTCTTCGCCCATCCATTTGGCTTCGGCTGCTGTCAGTTTGCCTTTTTTGGCCGTCTTGGCAAGTTGTTCCCTCACGTAGGCCAGACCCTTGTCCACGAATTCCTGTTTAATGTCCTTCATGATGACCGGGCACTGGTAACGCTGTGCGAATAACAGGGCCATCTGAGAAGCCATCAGGCCGGCGCCGATGACGCCGATCTTGGCGACTTTGTTGCCCTTGACTTCCTTGGGCGGCCTGCCGGGGAGCTTCTTGGCCCGGCGCTGGGTCAGATCAAAGGAGTAAACGCCGCATTTGAACTGATCGGAAGTGATCATATCGGCCAGTGCTTCAGTTTCCTTCTGGAAGCCATCATCCAGCGACCATGTTCCCGCGCCCTTGATGAGCTCAAGCGCCCGGTAGGGGCCTAATGCGCCCGAATGAACCTTGCCGACAATGGTTTCCTTGGTTTTCTTGTAGAGCTCGTCGCTCATCTTCGGATCGACCTTCTTCCGCTCGATCTTCTCTTCGCCGGTGATGATGCGTTCCAGCAGTGCGATGGATTCATCCATGAACTCCGCCGGGGCGATGAGTTTATCCGCCAGGCCCATCTCGAAGGCCTTTTTGGAATTGATCATTTTGTTCATGTTGAGCGGGTTGTTGATGATGAGCTCGATGGCTGCTTCCGGCCCGCACAGTTTGGTGACCAGCTGTGTTCCGCCCCATCCCGGCACGAGGCCGAGGAAGCATTCGGGCAGCGCGTAATGATCGCACCCGCCCGGACTTCTGGAGATGGTGCGGTAGTTGTGATAGAGCCCCACTTCGACGCCGCCGCCCATGGCCGCGCCGTTGATGGCGGCCAGTGTCGGGACCTTGAGACCCATGATCCGCTTGAAAGTAGCATGTCCCATTGTACCGATCTGGAGAGCATCCTCCCTTTTTACATTCGGGTCAACGCTCATGATGTCGGCGCCCACATTGAAGATGTAGAGCTTTCCGGTCATGATCCATCCCTTGACATCCTTGTCCTTCTCCACGATGTCGAGAACCTTGTTGAGCGATTCCAGGGCCTCAACACCCCAGGTATTGGGGACATTGTAGAACTGCCCGTTGTCCATGGTGACAATCGCTATCTTGCCTGCCTTCTTTGACTGAAAAAAGTTTAATTTACATTCTGTTATGTATTTAGCCATTGTATGAGCCTCCTAGATTGTTTTTCCTACTACGTTTTCCCAAATGATCGAACCACCCATGCCAAGACCGATGCACATGGTGGTGAGCCCGTACTTGGCCTTCGGATTCAGTTCAAAATCCTGCGCCAGTTGCATGCTCAGACGCACGCCGGAACTGGCCAGCGGGTGACCCATTGCAATGGTTCCGCCGTAAGGATTCATCCTTGGATCTACCGGGGTTTTCATGCCGAAGTGTTTCATGAAACCGACAGCCTGCACGGCAAAGGCCTCGTTCAACTCAATGATGTCGAGGTCTTCGAACTTCATGTTGAAATTTTTCAGCACCTTCTCCGTTGAAGGAACAGGACCCCAGCCCATGATGGATGCATCTACGCCGATGAAGGCTGCGCCGACAAACTTCATCTTGGGTTTAATTCCCAGTTCTTTGCATCTCTTGCCCGACATCAAAAGCGATGCGCACGCACCGTCATTCAATCCCGAGGCATTTGCCGCTGTGACGTGGCCTTCCGCTTTGAAAGGGAACTTCCGGAGACTTTTAATGCTCTCCAGTGTGGTTCCGCGCTTGGCCTGCTCGTCATAGTTGGCAACTTTCCACCCGGTGGGGGAAAATACCGTCATATCAACGCAGTGCTTGGCGTAGTAACCTTCATCCAGAGCCTTGAAATATTTCTGCAGGCAATTGAAGGCGTATTCATCCGCCTCTTCCTTGCTCACCGGCTGCTCGCCGTGCTCCGGCATCCAGTCATGGAGCTTTTCCGCCGTGTTGCCCATGTTGAAATACTTCACTTCCACCATCTTTTCGGTAACGATTCTCGGGTTCGGGTCCGCACCAGCGCCCATGGGGTGATGGCCCATGTGCTCCACACCGCCTGCGATGATGATATCCGCACAACCTGTCCTGATGAACGATGATCCGATGGCCTGGCAGGTCATACCGCCCGCGCACATCCTGTCCACCGAAAATCCGGCAACCTTTTCCGAGAGCCCCGCGGTCAAAACGGCCGCTCTGCCCATCGTGGTGCCCTGATCTCCGACCTGTGTCGTTGCGCCCCAGATGTTGTCATCCACTTCGTCCCATGGAACACCGGGGTTTCTTCTCACAAGCTCTTTCATGACTTTGGTCACCATGTCATCCGCCCGTGTGCTACAGTAATGGCCGTCCTGCCTGGCCTTCCCGAACCATGTCCGTACGCCGTCAACAAAATACGCATCTCTTAAATCCATACTGCCTCCTTACTTCTTTGAGTTAGTGTAACGTTAAGCTAATCTCCGGCGGAACCGGAGGTTTACTTGAAAAAATTATTGTGCAGATCCTGATATGAACAGATCCTTTCGCTTTGGATAAGATAAAGGGCTTCCAGATAAACTGGGACCTCTCGCACCATTGACTGTTAGTTTTCTATCAAGAAGATATAAGCTTTGTCAACTAACTTCTTAATCACTCCATATTTTTCCTCTTGAATGTTCTTTTTTCTCTAAAATTGTGGTACGCTCATGGGTCCGTCAGGGCGTTTCATTACCTTATTTGCTTCCGGCGGTTGAATACGAAAGGTCCAAATGAATATACTGGATAGCAACAGACGGTTTTTCTCCATCCTGATCCGCGAACGCGGCAGTCAGTATTGCAATAATGGCAGGGTCTATATTGATCAGGCGGACGATAGGTCCGTGATGGCGCAAGTTCGGGGTTCGGAGCTTTACGATGTTGACGTTACCTGGAGAGACGGTTTTTTATGCGTGGCCTGCACCTGCCCGTATGCGGAAAAGGATTATTGCAAACATATCTACTCTGTTTTATTGACAATTGAACGGAATAACCTCCTGGCGTCCCTCCAGAAACGTCCAAACGTCCGGATCAAGCTTGTTGGGCCTGAATATCTTCTTGACCATGATTTTGAGGATGATGAGGCGGGCAGGGAAACGCCGCCCCCGAAAAAATTCAAAACACCGCCGCCGTGGGACCTCTGTCTGGACGATATCCGTAGTACTTTCAATCTATTTGGCTCCAATACCGCACCTTCGCCAACGGAAGCCAAAAAAGAAATCATTTATGTCATCCGCCAGGCGTCCGGTTACTATCATCCGGCTCAGGTAGGCGATCTGGCTGTGAATATTCACAGCCGCAGCCGCAAGAAAAACGGCGAGTGGGGACGGACCAAACCCGTCAACGTTTCCACCATCAGCATGACGCAATTGAACGGTGAAGACACAAAAATCGTCTCCATGCTGACTGGCGCGAAAAGCCCTTACGATTATTCCCGCTCTTATTACGGCAGCTCGAGTCTGATGATCTCCCGCCCGCTGGCGGAGGCTGTGCTGCCGGCCATGTCGGCGTCCGGACGGCTTTTCTTCCAAAACGAACGGGATGAAATTTTGCTGGGCCCGCTTGCGTGGCGTCCCGCTGACGTCTGGACGCCCGCTTTGAGCCTGAAACCGGATGCTTCGGGGGAACATTATACGTTCACCGCCGAACTCCACAGTCCATCGGGCGTCATACCGGCGACCGATCCCCTGTTGATTACGCGCCAGGGGATCATGGTTGTCGGAAAGTATGTCTGTCGGATTGATGATCTGGGCGCTTTTCCCTGGATCGAACATTTGCGAAAACAGGAAAGCCTGGCGATACCCAAGCCGCAGATTCGCGCTTTTATTGAAAAGCTCTATTCCCTGCCGGGTTTGCCGCCCCTTGTGTTTCCCGAGGAATTGCGGGTGAATGAAATCGCAGCCGAGGCCCGGATCCGTCTGGTGCTGCGCACGCAGGAATCATATTACTATTGTCATGACAAAAAGAAGTTCCGGGCAAGCCTCTATTTTCTTTATCAGGACTGTCCCGTCGCGGCATTTCCGCGCGCCCGTGGTTTTTACGCTGAAATACCGGGCAGTTATCTCTTGAGAAATGCCGATGTGGAAGAAAACGCCTGCCGAACGCTCCTTGATCTGGGATTCAAGACGGCCAGAGATGCGGGAGATGACGCAACCCATGAAATCGATTCGAACAAGTTTGCGCGGGTCGTCTCCGAGCTGACTGCCCGGGGCTGGCATATCGAGGCGGACGGGAAACTCTATCGCGAAGCCGGTTCCTTCTCTCTGAACGTCACAACAGGCATCGACTGGTTCGAACTGCATGGCGAATGCGAATTTGAAAACCAGAAAGCCCGGTTGCCGGCGTTATTGGCGGCGCTGAAAAAGAAGGAAAGTCTGATTGAACTTTCCGACGGCACTTTCGGCGTCATCCCGGAAGAAGTGCTGAAGAAATATGCGTTTCTGGCCGGGATGGGTGAAACGCATGACGGTCATGTCCGCTTCAAGAAAAGCCAGGCCGGCCTGCTGGACGCGCTTCTGGCCGCACAGCCGGAAGTTACCTGTGACGCATTATTTGAAAATACCCGGCGGCAACTGCAAAACTTCTGCGGCATTGAACCATCCGCGGCCCCCGACAGTTTTCAGGGCGTTCTGCGCCGTTATCAGGAAGAAGGCCTGGGCTGGTTTGATTTTTTACGACAGTTCGGTTACGGCGGCTGCCTCGCTGACGACATGGGCCTGGGGAAAACGGTGCAGGTGCTGGCCCTCTTGGAAAAGCGCCGCCTGCTGAGGCTTTATGAAATGCGGCAGGCATTCGAAAGGCCTGAGGCAACTGTCTTAACCGCGGCGGAGAAAAACGGCAGCATCAAGCCATCCCTGGTGGTGGCGCCCCGTTCCATCATTTTCAACTGGCGGAAGGAGGCGGCCCGGTTTACACCCGGGCTGCGGGTCCTGGATCATACGGGATTGGCGCGTAAAGCAGACGCCGACCATTTCGAAAACTACGATCTGGTGCTGACGACTTACGGCACGCTGCGACGCGACGCAGCCGCCTTTCGGGACATCAAATTTGATTATGTGATCCTAGATGAAGCGCAGGCCATCAAAAACTCGGAAACGGTTTCGGCCAAAGCCGTCCGTCTGCTGGCCGCAAGCCACCGCCTGGCGCTCTCCGGAACGCCTATTGAAAATCACGTAAGCGAGCTTTGGAGCCTCTTTGAATTTCTGAACCCGGGCCTGCTGGGGGCGGCTTCCGTTTTTAAGAAGATGGCAGCGGATGCCAATGTTTCGTCACCTGAAACCCGGATGCTTTTGGCGCAGGCGCTCAAGCCGTTCATCTTACGCCGGACCAAGGCATTGGTCGCGCCGGAACTGCCGCAAAAAACAGAGCAGGTTGTATATTGCGAGATGGACAAAGCCCAGACAAAACTCTACAACGAACTGCGTGACCATTACCGGCTGAGCCTTTTGAAGCAGATTGACGAGCAGGGCATCGGGAAATCCAGGATGCATGTTCTGGAAGCGCTTCTGAGGCTTCGGCAGGCTGCCTGCCATCCGGGGCTTCTCGACCCGAAATGGAAAAATGGCGCAAGCGCCAAGACGGAATTCCTGTTGCCGCAGCTTGCGGAAATCCTCGAGGAAGGCCACAAGGCGCTTATTTTTTCACAATTCACCAGCTTTCTGTCTATCGTCAAAAAGCAGCTCGACGACAACGGACACCGCTATCTGTACCTTGACGGCAAAACCAAAAACCGCGAGCAGCTTGTTCAGGCTTTTCAGGAAGACGAAGAGGCGCCGCTGTTTTTGATCAGCCTGCGGGCGGGCGGTCTGGGGTTAAATCTGACGGCGGCGGAATACGTTTATCTTCTGGACCCCTGGTGGAATCCGGCGGTGGAAGCGCAGGCCGTTGACCGCACGCACCGCATCGGTCAGACCCAGCAGGTTTTCGCCTATCGTCTGATTACGCGCAACACGGTCGAAGAGCGCGTGCTGGAATTACAGCAAAGCAAGCGGGATCTGTTCGCCGCGATCATCAAAGAGGACGCCGGTCTGATCCGCTCTCTGGACCGGGAGGACCTGGAGATTCTGCTGTCCTGACGTCTCAATAATGGGCGATGCACCAAATGAAATAATATCACCGAAAGGAAACAAGGAGAAACGAAAGTGAATATGTTGGATGTTGCTGAATTGATCGATCTCGTTAAAAAAGAAAAACGGATGTCTCTGACGGAATCCGAATCCAAGGCATTGTTAAGCGCCTACGGTGTTCCCGTTGTGGAAGAAGCCGTGGTCGAAAGTGAAGACGACGCTGTTTCCCGGTCGAAAGAAATGGGTTTTCCCGTTGTGTTGAAGGGACACGGCGCAAAACTGACTCACAAAACGGAAAGAGGTCTGGTCAAGGTGAATTTACGCTCCGTTGCGGAAATCCGGCGGGCCTATCGCCGGATCAAGGCATCCGCCGGAAATGACTGGGAGGGATGCCTGATCCAGCCGCTGATCGAAGGCAGGCGCGAATTTGTGGCTGGTTTGATTCGGGACGCCCAGTTTGGCCCGACAGTGATGTTCGGGCTTGGCGGTGTCTTTACGGAGGCTCTGGCCGACGCGTCCTTTCGCATCGCGCCCATCAGTGACGCACAGGCCGACGCCTTGGTTGATGATATTAAAAGCAGCAAACTGCTGGGTAATTTTCGCGGCGAAAAAGCAGCCGACCGGATGCAACTGCGCCGGGTGCTTCTGGGACTGTCGCGGCTGGGCATGGAACATCCGGAGATCCGGGAAGTCGATATCAACCCTCTGATCGTCATGCCGGACGGACGGGTCAAAGCCGTCGATGCACTGGTCGTGTTGAAAGGAAATGACACCCGGCCCGTGGCAAACGACGAAACGGAGGAAGAAATCGAAAAGCGCGCGCGGGAAATCCGCCGGGCTCTTGATGCCGCCGTCCATGCCAAATCCGTTGCCGTGGTTGGCGCATCGCGTCCTGTAGAAGGCGGCTACCCGGGCATGTATGGTTGTATGCGCAATTTCGGCTATGCCGGACGGATTTATCCCGTCAATCCAAAACTCAGCGATATTGACGGCGTCAAGGCTTATCCGAATCTGACGTCCCTTCCAGAACAGGTGGATCTGGTCATCGTCACCGTACGGGCGTCGCTCGTTCCTGATGTGCTGAGGGAATGCGTTGTCACGGGGAATAAAACAGTCCATATCTTCACTTCGGGTTTTAAGGAATCGGGGGAGGAGGAAGGCATCCGGCTTCAGGAGGAGATGGAAAAGATCGCCCTGAAGGGCGGCCTGCATATCATCGGCCCTAATTGCATGGGGTTTTACGTGCCCAAAACAAGGCTGGTGACTTGGTCGGGGGCATCTGCGGAAAGCGGTTCCGTGGCGCTCATCAGCCAGAGTGGCGGCAATGCCCAGGATTTCACAAACTATGCAACGAGCCAGACCGGAATCCAGTTCAGCAAGGTCATCAGTTACGGAAACGCCCTGACGCTGGACAGCGCTGATTTTCTGGATTATCTGTCCCGTGATGATGAAACGAAAATCATTGCCATGTATCTGGAAGGCGTGAAGGATGGATCGCGCTTTTTAAAACTGGTGACGGAAATCAACCGGCAAAAACCCATCATTATCTTTAAAGGCGGACTTTCCGAATCGGGCGCCCTGGCCGTGTCCTCACACACAGGGGCCCTGGCGGGCGGAGAAAAAATCTGGCGGGCCTTTTTCCGGCAAACCGGCGCCGTGATGGTCGAGTCCATTGAAGAGATGGCCGATGTCGCTCTGGCCTTTCATCATCTGGGAAAGACACGGGGACGGAAAACAACCGTTCTTGGATTTGGCGGAGGAGCGGGTGTTTCCGTGGCGGACAATTGCGCGAAAACAGGCCTTTTGCTTCCAGCCTTCTCACCCGGGTTAATCAATGAATTGCGGAAATGGATTCCGCCCGCCGGCACGATGATTCGTAATCCGATTGACGCGGCAATAGCCTTTTACAGTTTTGACATCATGGGGAATGTTTTGCAGTTGCTTGCCGAAACGGACGAAATCGACAATATTATCCTATCCATTCCCCTGGATTGGCTGTATGATAAAGAATCAGGACGCGGGTATATCGAAAAAGTTGCTTTGTATCTGGCCCACGAAGGACGAAAACGGGTCGGCGGCAAACCCGTGATGGTGGTCTGGAGGCAATACCAGCCTCAGGAAGAGACCCAAAAATGGATACCCGTTCTGAAGCAAATTTTTCTAACGGCGGGAATTCCCGTCTATGAAGGCGTTCCCCGGGCGGTCAATGCTCTGGCCAAGCTGACAGCCTACCACGCCTTTCAGTCGCGCCATCATTCATAGGATGGCGTCTTAACGGAGACGATGCATGTTCAGTATATTTCCTGACGACGATGACCAACAGACCATGAGAATCAAGCGGTTTCTCATGGGATGTGCAACATATTTGATATGGTGTTTTATCGGCATGGTCATTTTTTTGCTCGGACTGACCTCGGCGCCGTTATATGTTGTCATTAGCGGTATTTCGGGAATTCTTGCCTGCAATATCTCGATCTATGCGATGATCAGAACCGGATTCAATAAACGGTTCAAAGATCCGAGTCTGACCTTTCTCCAGATGCTGATAGCCACTTTCTGGGCCATGGTGGTTTTGTATTACACCGGGTCGGCCAGAAGCGCGGTGCTTCTTATTTATCTGACCGTGTTTGTTTTCGGGCTTTTCAAATTGAATGTCCGGCAGCTTCTTTTTCTTTCGGCGTTTGCCGTGATCAATTATGCGGCGATCGTTTTTCTCCTTTACAAAATCCACCCCGAAACCGTCAATCTTAAAACCGACCTGTTAAACATCGTCGTTCTGGCCATGGTTTTGCCCTGGTTTTCACTGGTCGGCGGATACATCACCAAGCTCAGGGCCAGGATTTCCAATTCCCTTTCCACGATCAGGCGGATGGCCGACAATGTTCACGACGTCATTTTCGTTTTGGATATGGATTTGAATTACACCTATGTCAGTCCTTCGGTGAAGTTTCTGAGGGGATACGAACCGGAAGAAGTGCTAAAACAAAAACCTTTTGATGCGCTTAAGCCTTCCTTCAGGGCTTTGACCAGAAGGACGCTATCCGAGATTATCGAGATGGAAAAATCAGGATATGATGTTCCCATCTCCCGGACGCTTCAACTGGAAATCAGGCGAAAAGATGGAACCGCCGTGTGGACGGAGACGAAGGTTTCCTCTGTCAGAGATAAAAATCAGCGACCGGTTGGATTTCTCCTCGTCATGCGTGACATCACCGAACGTTTACAGATTGAAGAAGCGCTTTACCAGAGTGAGAAAAAATACAGAACCATTCTTGAAGATATCAGGGAAGGCTATTTTGAAGTTGATCTTGACGGCAATTTTACCTTTTTCAACGATACCCTTTGCCGGGTCAGCGGCTACTCCCGGGAAGAATTGATGGGGATGAATAACCGGCAGTACACGGACCAGGAGGAGTTTAAAAAAGTTTATCAGGCGTATAATAAAGTTTACAGGACGGGGGAACCTAACAAGGAATTAGTCTGGCAGATTAAAAGAAAAGACGGCGCCGCAAGATATATTGAAGGATCCATATCCCTGCTGAAAGATTCATCAGGCAACCCCAAAGGGTTTAGAGGCCTTGCGCACGATATCACGGAGCGCAAACGCGCGGAGGAAGAAAAACAAAAGCTGGAAGAGCGTTTGAATCGCGCGGAAAAAATGGAAGTTCTCGGGCAGTTGGCCGGCGGTGTCGCCCATGACCTGAATAATGTTTTGGGGATCCTTTCCGGCTATTCGGAACTGCTCCTGATGGAAATTTCCGAGG